>Ga0209963_1000139_pt1 | contig 264835 bp, 242 predicted proteins | sample ThiBio_1000_biof_2_FD_183957 | JGI IMG/M metagenome (GOLD analysis project Ga0209963, IMG submission 183957) | Wastewater bioreactor microbial communities from Cape Town, South Africa - Thiocy_cont_1000_biof (SPAdes) | ecosystem: Engineered > Bioreactor > Thiocyanate-remediating >... | reverse complement strand
AAATACGCTAGGCTGAAACCGCATGGCTCTGGCTCCCTCGAGCTTCGATTCGGACAGGTCGTCGCAAAACCCATTCGAATCAGAGCCATGCACGTCGTCCAGCACTTTCCATTCCGGACAGCAGTGGCCTTGTGCCGGCCATCCACGACTTCGGTGGTCCGGCATGTGGGAGGAAGTCATGGATGGCCGGCACAAGGCCGGCCATGACACGAGTGCGGTGCGTCAGCCGGCCACGACTCGAGCGCCGTGCCTCCGTCGGCCACGACACGATCGCAGTGCCTCCGTCGGCCACGACACGGTCGCGCCCTCAGCGCCTCGTCACCCCCGCCGCAGCGTGGCCCCGGTGCGGGACTGCAGCGTGTCGAAATCCAGCCCCGGGACCATCTCGATCACCGTGAACCCGGCATCCGTCACGTCGATCACCGCGAGGTCGGTGTAGATCCGGCGCACCACGCCACGCGCGGTCAGCGGGTAGGTACAGCGCGGCAGCAGGCGCGGTTCGCCGCCCCGCGTGCCGTGCTCCATCGCCACCCAGACCCGCTTCGCCCCGACCGCAAGGTCCATCGCGCCGCCGATCTGCTTGGTCGGCTCCGAAAGTCCATGCGCCCAGTTCGCGAGGTCGCCCGTCTCCGCCACCTGGAAGGCGCCCAGCACGCACAGGTCGAGATGCCCGCCGCGGGCGATCGCGAAACTGTCGGCGTGATGCACGAGCGCCGCGCCCGTGCGCAGCGTGATCGGCTGCACCCCGGCATTCACCAGATACGGATCGGCATCCTCCGGCGCCGGGGCGGGGCCGATGCCGATCACGCCGTTCTCCGCATGGAAGATCACCTCCCGGTCGGCTGGGATGTAGTCCGACACCGCGGTCGGCATGCCGATGCCGAGATTGACGAACCAGCCGTCGGGGATGTCCTGGGCGATGCGCCGCGCGATGCCCAGCCTGTCACGCGCCTCGATCATGCGGCCTCTCCTTCCGGGACATGCAGCACGCGGTCGACGAACACGCCCGCGGTGTGCACGTGCTGCGGCGGGATCGTTCCAAGTGGAACGACATGCCGGGTCTGCACGATCGTCAGGCGGCCGGCCATCGCCATGACGGGATTGAAGTTCCGCGCGGTGGCGCGATGCGTCAGGTTGCCCCAGCGATCGGCCTCCCACGCATCGACCAGCGCGACGTCGGCTTCGATCGCGTGTTCGAGCAGGCAGAGCTTGCCGCCGATCACGCGCGTCTCCCGCCCCTCCGCCAGCACCGTGTCCGCGGCGGTCGGTGTGTAGAAGCCGGGGATCCCCGCGCCACCGGCGCGGATGCGTTCGGCCAGCGTCCCCTGCGGCACCATCTCGATCTCCAGCCGCCCCTCGCGATGCAGCTTCGTCGCGGTGCTGGCCGCGCGGACGAAGCTGCACACAACCTTGCGCACGCGGCCGGCGGCCATCAGGTCCGAGACCGGCCCCTCCTCGCTCGCGGCGGCATTGACCACCAGGGTGAGATCGCGTGCGCCCTGCGCCAGCAGGCCCCGCAGCAGCGTATCCGGAATTCCGGCGCCGAACCCGGCAACCAGGACGGTGGCGCCGTCCTCGATCCCGGCCATGGCCGCCGTCAGCGACGGCACGAGCTTGTCGATCATGCGTTTCTCCCCGGCAGGAGCCTAGCGCGGGGGCTCGCGCACGGCCAAGCGCCGGGGGTAGAACCGGGCGATAGCGGCAGGAGGTTCAGGATGCCACGACGCGCCATCCCGGCAGTGTTCATGCGCGGCGGCACCAGCAAGGCCATCATGTTCCACGCGCGCGACCTGCCCGCGGACCGTGAGGCATGGGCGCCGATCTTCACCGCGGCGATGGGCAGCCCCGATCCGAACGGGCGCCAGCTCGACGGCATGGGTGGGGGCGTGTCCTCCCTCTCCAAGGTCTGCGTGCTCGCCCCCTCGGCGCGCGCGGATGCCGATATCGACTACACGTTCGGCCAGGTCGCGATCGACGAGGCGCGGGTCGACTACAGCAGCAACTGCGGCAACATGAGTTCGGCGGTTGGACCCTTCGCGGTGGAGGAAGGCCTGGTCCCCGCGGCCGGCGACACCGCCCTCGTGCGCATCTTCAACACCAACACGCGCAAGCTGATTCACGCGACCTTCCCGCTGCAGGACGGGCACATGCAGGAGGAGGATGATCTCGCCATCCCCGGGGTCGCCGGCACGGGGGCGCCGATCCGGCTGGACTTTCTCGCCCCCGGCGGCGCCACCACCGGTCGCCTTCTGCCGACCGGGTCGGTGCGGGAGTGGCTGGAAGGGCCTGACTTCGGCCGCATCGAGGTCTCGCTCGTCGATGCCGCGAATGCCGCGGTGTTCGTCCGCGCGGCCGATCTCGGGCTGACCGGGCGGGAGCTGCCCGACAGGTTCGACTCGGACCCGGCGCTGATGACGCGGCTGGACGGGATCCGTCGCGCAGCCTCGATCCGGATGGGAATCGCGCCGGACGATGCGGGGGCGCGGCGGATCACCTCCGTTCCGTTCGTGTGCCTCGTCAGCCCGCCGGCCCCGAGCCCGACGCTGTCCGGGGAGGAGCTTGCGGCGGCGGATATCGACCTGACCGCGCGGGTGATCGCCAGCGGCCAGCCGCACCGCGCCCTTCCGCTCACGATCTCCCTCTGCTCGGCCGTGGCCGCCCGCATCGAAGGGACGCTCGCGGCCGAGGCGCTGGGGCGCGCGCCGCCCGGGGAGCGGCTGCGGATCGGCATGCCCTCGGGCGTGCTGACGGTCGGGGCGGACGTCGTCCATGGCGAGACCGGGTGGGAGGTTCGCGCGGGCTCGTTCTATCGGACCGCGCGGCGCCTGTTCGACGGGCGCGTGTGGCTCCCCGGCTGAACTCAGCGCCGGTCGGGACCCGCCTCGAGCAGCGCCAGGTTCTGTTCCGCGAGATCGGCCACCGTCCCGTTCGGGTCGACCTGCCGCGCGTGCCGCCAATCCGCCTCCGCGCCGGCGCGGTCGCCGCGGCGCTGCCGCAGGATGCCGCGCTCGAGCAGTGCCTCCGGCTCATCCGGGTCAAGTTCGATCGCGCGGTCCACGTCGGCCATCGCGTGGTCGACCTGTTCGAGCCGCCGCCAGGAACCCGCGCGCAGCACCAGCGCGTCCACGCGCCGTGGATCGAGCGCCAGGGCGCGGTTCAGCGTCTCGATCGCGACGGCCGGTCGGTCGAGCGCATCCGCGGCATTGGCCTCGACCAGGAGCAGGTCGACATCGTCCGGCGCGGCGGCGATGGCCTGGCCGGCGTCGTCGAGCGCACGTCCCGCGTCCCCGCCCATCAGCCGCGCCTGTGCCGCCTGACCGAGCAGGGAGGCGCGGGCGCGGTCGCCGGGTGGGCGGCGGCCGGCGAGCGCTTCCAGCAGGTCGGCGCCGACGCCCGGATGGCCGAGTGCGATCTGGGCAAGCGCCTGGCATTGCGCCGCGCCGTCGCCGCCGCCCTTGCCCTGCCAGCCTTCCGCGAGCGCGCTGGCGCCCGAGGGGTCTTCCGCGAGCAGGGAGAGGCAGCGTTCGTAGGTTTCCCCCTCGGCGATGCGGGGCGGGAAGGGGGGCACCGGCAGCGCGATCTCCGCCACTTCCCCGGCCTCGGGACCCGCCGGCCAGACCACGACCGCCGCCGCGATCGCGACGACCAGTCCGCTTGCACCCAGCACGAGGAGTCGCGCATTCATGCTGTCGAGTGTATCGGCGGGACCGGTCGGGCGGCAAATCGGTTGCATCCCCGGCGGTGCCGGCCCGATCACGTTTTCGTTGACGGAGCGGAACGCGCGTGACCTCCACCCTGCTGATCTTCGGTTTGGGCTACTCAGGCGCCGCGATCGCGCGCGCGGCACGTGCCGCCGGCTGGACGGTGTCGGGAACGACACGCGCGGGCGGAGCGGGCTCCGACCCGTTCGACGCCGCCGATCAGGCGGTCGCCGGGGCAACCCATGTGCTGTCCTCCGTGCCGCCGGACCAGGACGGCGACCCGGTGCTGCGGCGTTACGGGGCGGCGCTGGCGGCCGCGCCGCATCTGCGCTGGGTGGGGTATCTGTCCAGCACGGTCGTGTATGGCGACCGGGACGGCGGCTGGGTGGACGAGGACACGCCCGCACGGCCGTCCCAGGCACGCGGGGAGCGGCGGCTGGCGGCAGAACGTGAATGGGCCGCGTTCGGCGCGCGCTTCACGGTGGACTTGTTCCGCCTGGCCGGGATCTACGGGCCGACCCGCTCCGCCTTCGACGATCTGCGGGCGGGACGCGCGCGGCGGATGGTGAAGCCGGGGCATGAGTTCGGCCGCATCCATCGCGACGACATCGCGGGGGCGGTGCTCGCCGCGATGCAGCAGGTTCGGGGGCCGGGGGTGCGCGTGCTCAACCTCGCCGACGACGTGCCGTCGGAGTCCGCGGCGGTGGTGGAGGAAGCGGCGCGGCTGCTGGGTGTCACGCCGCCGCCGCCGGTGCGGTTCGAGGACGCGGAAGCGAGCATGAGCCCGATGGCGCGCAGCTTCTGGGCGGAGAACCGCAAGGTCGCCAGCCGCAAGACCCAGGATCGGCTGGGCTATCGCTGGCGCTACCCGTCATTCCGGGAGGGGCTGGCCGCCATCCTCGCCGAGGAGTCCGGCGACCGTCCGGCATAGCAGCGCGAGGTCCTGCGGCCGGGACAGCCGGTGGTCGCCGTCCTTCACCAGCACGACCTGCACGTCGTCCGAAGTGACCGTCTCCGCGATGCGCAGCGCCATCTCCCAGGGCACGTCGGGATCGGCCTGCCCGTGCAGCAGCCGCACGGGACCGGCGAAGTCGATCGGGTCGGTGAGCACGAGATGGGAGCGGCCGTCCTCGATCAGCGCGCGGGTGATCGGCGTCGGTTCGCCGTACTGGCTGGGGATGTGCAGAACACCATCGCGCATCAGGGTCGCGCGCTCCTCGAACGTCATCGCCTCCCACATCAGGCATTCGGTGAAGTCCGGCGCGGCGGCGATGCCGACCAGGGCGGCGATGCGTTCGGGGCGGGCGCGGAGGGTCAGCAGCCCCAGCCACCCACCCATGGAAGAGCCGACCAGGATCAGCTTGCCCTCGGTGAGCGCATCAATGGCCGCCAGCACGTCCTGCGCCCAGCGGCCGATCGTGCCGTCGGTGAACGCGCCCCCCGAGGCGCCATGGCCGGAATAGTCGAGGCGCAGCATGGCCTGGCCGCGTGCGGCGGCAAAGGCGGCCAGTGCGGTCGCCTTGTCGCCGGTCATGTCGCTGCGGAAGCCGGGCAGGAAGACGATCGTGGGGCCCGCGCCCTCGGTGCGGATCCAGGCGAGGTCCACGCCGTCGCCGCGGTCGAGCCGTCCGGAGGTTTCCATGCCCCTGTCTCCTGCGCTGCGCGGGTCGGGACATGGCGCGCGGCGCCGGGGATGGCAAGCGGGGGGTCAGGGTGGTCGGAACCCGCTCCGCCGGGCCTGCGGAGAGGGGGGTTCACCCGCTCTCGCCGTGGAGCGGGTCCGCGTCGTCCGGCGGCTCGATCACATGCGCCACCATGTCGCCGATCGTGCGCCGGATATGATCGTCGGCCGGCGCATAGAACACCTGCTTGCCGCGCCGTTCGGCCCCCAGGATGCGCGCCGCCCGCAGCAGGCGGAGGTGGTGGCTGACCAGATTGGCGGAGAGCCCCGTCCTGGCCGCGACGCCGGACACCGAGATCGGCCCGTCGAGGCACGCCAGGATGATCGCCAGCCGACTCGGATCGCCCATCAGGCGGAACATCTCGGCCAGTTCGGCAAGCTGGGCTGGGGCGATCGGCGCAGCCTCGGTCACAGCGATTTAATCCCCTCCGGCGTGGTCTCGAACATCGGAACAGGTGTTCATATCATGATGGAGGCTGTGCCGCAGCCGTTCGAATGGAGTTCACGTGATGTCCGACCACGACCACGATGCCGGCCCGCGGCAGGGGCCCCCCGCGCACGCCCACGCGCACCAGGGTGCGCACGATCACGCCCACGCGCACCAGGGTGCGCACGATCACGCCCATGCCGCGCCGCACGGCGATTCTCACGGGCGGGCGCACGGACATTCCCATTCCCACGGGATCGGCGGCCATCACCACGCCCCGGTCGATTTCGGCCGCGCCTTCGCGATCGGCGTCCTGCTGAACACCGGCTACGTCGTGCTCGAGGCGGTGTTCGGAGTCCTTTCCGGCTCGCTCGCCCTGCTGGCGGATGCCGGACACAACCTGTCGGACGTGCTGGGGCTGCTGCTCGCCTGGGGGGCCGCCTGGCTCGCCACGCGCCAGCCCACGCCGCGCCGCACCTACGGCTACCGGCGCGGACCGATCCTGGCCTCGCTGGCCAATGCCGTCATCCTGCTGGTCGCGGTGGGGGCCATCGCGCTGGAAGCGATCCGCCGCCTGATCACGCCCGAACCGGTGGCGACCGGTTCCATCATCTGGGTGGCCGCCGTCGGCGTGCTGGTGAATGCCGGCACCGCGTGGCTGTTCATGTCCGGCCGCCACGGCGACCTGAACATCCGCGGCGCCTTCCTGCACATGGCGGCGGATGCCGGCGTGACCGTCGGCGTGATCATCGCCGCGATCCTGATCCAGGTCACCGGCTGGCTGTGGCTCGACCCGGCCATCAGCCTGGTGATCGCCGCGGTCATCCTGGTGGGCACCTGGGGCCTGCTGCGTGATTCCACCAATCTGGCGATGGACGCGGTTCCGCCCGGCATCGACGAAAGCGAGGTCTGCGCCTTCCTCCGCGCCCTTCCCGGCGTGACCGAGGTGCACGACCTGCACATCTGGGGCATGAGCACCACGGAAACGGCGCTGACCGCGCATCTGGTGCGCGACGACGGTGCGCTGGATGGCGACCTGCTCCACCGGATCACGCATCAGGTGCGGGAGCGGTTCGGCATCGGCCACGCCACGGTGCAGTTCGAGACGCCGGAGGTCGCGACGCGCTGCGCGCTTCGGCCAGACCACGTGATCTGACGGCCCCGCACCCACGCCCGCCCGGTCGGCAAACCCGGCTCCGCGTGCTACCCCGGCCCGATGTCCGACACCGACCCGCCGCCCGTCGTCCTGCAGGTGCTGCCCGCCCTCGTTACCGGCGGGGTCGAGCGCGGGACCGTCGACATCGCCCAGGCGGTGGCCGAGGCGGAGGGCGTGTCGCTCGTCGCCTCGTCCGGCGGGCCGCTGGTCCGCAGCCTGGAACGGGTGGGCGCGCGCCATGTCGAGCTGCCGCTCCGCACCAAGTCGCCGCTGGGGATCTGGCGCAATGCGGCGCGGCTCGCGGCGCTGATCCGTCAGGAGCGGGTGCAGATCGTGCATGCGCGCTCGCGGGCGCCGGCCTGGTCCGCCTGGCTCGCCTGCCAGCGGACGGGCGCGCATTTCGTCACCACCTATCACGGCACCTATGGCGAGAACCTGCCCGGCAAGCGCCGCTACAACGCGGTGATGGCGCGCGGCGAGATCGTCATCGCGGCCAGCCGCTTCATCGCCGATCTCGTCAAGGAACGCCACGGCGTGCCGGAGTCGCGCCTGCGGGTCATTCCGCGTGGCGTGGATCCGGCGGTCTTCGACCCCGCGGCGGTCTCGCCCGACCGGATCGCGCGGCTCGTGCAGGCCTGGCGCCTGCCCGACGGCGCCCCGACCGTCGTGCTGCCCGGCCGGCTCACCGCCTGGAAAGGGCAGGCCGTGCTGCTGGAGGCGGTGGCGCGGCTGGAGCGGCGGGACGTCTGCTGCGTGCTGGTGGGCTCCGACCAGGGGCGCCACGGCTACAGCGCGGAGCTGGTCCGGCGCGCCCGCCGGCTGGGCATCGCGGACCGGGTCCGGCTGGTGGGCAACGTGGAGGACATGCCGGCGGCGCTCATGCTGTCCGACGTGGTCGTGCATGCCTCAACCCAGGCCGAGGCGTTCGGCCGGGTGGTGATTGAGGCGCAGGCGATGGCGCGGCCGGTGATCGCGGCCGATCTCGGCGGCCCGGTCGAGACGGTGGCGCAGGGGGAGACGGGCTGGCGCGTACCCGCGGGCGATCCCGCCGCGCTCGCCGCCGCCATCGACCGCGTCTTCGCACTCCCCGATGCCGACCGTGCGGCGCTCGGTGCGCGCGCCCGAGCATCGGTGCCGACCGTGCGGGCGATGCAGGATGCGACGCTCGACGTGTACGAGGCGGTGCTGCGGGGCACCTGATCCGCGCACCCCGCCCTTGCGTGCGCGCCGCGCCGTCGCCATAGACAGCCGTTCCGAAAACCGGAGATCGACATCCATGCCTGCCATCACCTTGCCCGACGGTTCCGTGCGCCAGTTCGATGCGCCGGTGACGGGCACGACGGTGGCGGAAGCGATCGGCCCCGGCCTCGCCCGCGCCGCCATCGCCATGAAGCTGGACGGCCGCCTCGTCGACCTCGCGACCCTGGTCGACCGGGACGCCGAGATCCGCTTCGTCACCCGCAAGGATCCCGAAGCGCTGGAGCTGATCCGCCACGACGCCGCGCACGTGCTGGCCGAGGCGGTGCAGGAGCTCTACCCCGGCACCCAGGTCACCATCGGCCCGGCGATCGAGAACGGGTTCTACTACGACTTTGCCCGCAACGAGCCGTTCACCCCGGAGGACTTCGCGCCGATCGAGGCGAAGATGCGCGAGATCATCGCGCGTGGGGCGAAGTTCGAGCGGGAGGAAGTGGACCGCGACGACGCGATCCGCTTCTTCCAGGAGAAGGGCGAGAAGTACAAGGCCGAGATCATCCAGGACCTGCCCGTCAGCGAGACGATCAGTTTGTACCGCCAGGGCAACTGGGTGGATCTGTGCCGCGGCCCGCACATGCGGACCACCAGCGACGTGGGCCCCGCCTTCAAGCTGATGAAGGTGGCCGGCGCCTATTGGCGGGGCGATCACCGCAACGCCATGCTGAGCCGCATCTACGGCACCGCGTGGCGCGACCAGAAGGAGCTCGACGCCCACCTGCACATGCTGGAGGAGGCGGAGCGCCGCGACCATCGCAAGATCGGCAAGGAGATGGACCTGTTCCACCTCCAGGAAGAAGCCGCGGGCGCGATCTTCTGGCATCCGAAGGGCTGGCAGCTCTACCTGAAGGCGGAGGCCTACATGCGCCGCCGCCTGGACGCCGCCGGCTACAAGGAGGTGAAGACCCCCCAGCTCCTCGACCGTGTCTTCTGGGAGAAGTCCGGCCACTGGGAGAACTATCGCGAGCACATGTTCATCGCCCGCATCGAGGACGAGGACAAGACGCTCGCGGTCAAGCCGATGAACTGCCCGTGCCACGTGCAGATCTTCCGCCAGGGCATCCGCTCCTATCGCGAGCTGCCGCTGCGGCTGGCCGAGTTCGGGTCGTGTCACCGCTACGAGCCCTCGGGTGCGCTGCACGGGATCATGCGGGTGCGGGCCTTCACCCAGGACGACGCGCACATCTTCTGCACGGAAGAGCAGATCGCGCCCGAGACGGTGCGGTTCGTCGAGCTGCTCGCCTCGATCTACCGCGATTTCGGCTTCGAAAGCTTCCGGGTGAAGTTCTCCGACCGGCCGACCCCGCGGGCCGGTGACGACGCGACCTGGGATCGCGCGGAATCAGCGTTGCGAGAGGCCTGCGCGACGGCCGGCGTGGAGTACGAGCTGAACCCGGGGGAGGGGGCGTTCTACGGTCCCAAGCTCGAATTCGTGCTCCGCGATGCGATCGGGCGCGACTGGCAGTGCGGCACCTTGCAGGTCGATTTCGTGATGCCGGAGCGGCTCGACGCGGAATACGTGGGCGAGGACGGGGCGCGGCATCGGCCGGTGATGCTGCATCGCGCGATCCTGGGCAGCTTCGAACGCTTCCTCGGCATCCTGATCGAGCAGTATGCCGGCCGTTTCCCGCTCTGGCTCGCCCCGGTGCAGGCGGTGGTGGCGACGATCGTCTCGGATGCGGACGGCTATGCGGAGGAGGTCGCGGCGGCCCTGGCCGCGGCGGGGCTGGTGGTCGAGACCGACCTGACCAACCAGAAGATCAACGCCAAGGTGCGCACCCACAGCCTGGCGCATGTGCCGGTGCTGGCCGTGGTCGGGCGGAAGGAGGCGGAGAGCCGGACCGTGGCGCTGCGCCGGTTGGGCAGCCAGGCGCAGGAGGTGCTGCCGCTGGACGAGGCGGTCGCGCGGCTTGCGCGGGAGGGGACGCCACCCGATCTGTCAAGCAGACGCGAGCCGGCTTGATCGGACCGGCCGCTATCAGTCAGTATGCAGGCTGACCAGGGGTCCGTTGCGGACCTCTGGCTGACCTGTTCCAAACCTGAGACCCCTATCCACCACGACAGGAGATACCCATAGCAAGAGGACCCATGGCCGCGCCGCCAACCCGCGACGGCCCCCGCGTGAACGAAGAGATCCGCGCCGCGCAGGTGCGGCTGATCGACCAGGATGGCGAGATGCAGGGCGTGATGACCGCCCGCGACGCGCTGGCCCGTGCCTATGGCGTCGGCCTGGACCTGCTCGAGATCAGCCCGAACGCCGTTCCTCCGGTCGTCAAGATCCTGGACTACGGCAAGTTCAAATACGAGGCGCAGAAGAAGAAGAACGAGGCCAAGAAGAAGCAGAAGGTCATCGAGATCAAGGAGATCAAGGTCCGCCCGAACATCGACGAGAACGACTATCAGGTGAAGATGCGCGCCATGAAGTCGTTCATCGAGGAGGGGGACAAGGTCAAGGTGACGCTCCGCTTCCGTGGCCGTGAAATGGCGCACCAGGATATTGGCATCCGGGTGCTCGAGCGGATCCGCGCGGAACTCGATGCGACCACGAAGGTCGAGCAGATGCCGCGCATGGAAAACCGCCAGATGGTGATGGTGCTGTCCCCGCGTTAGCGGGCGACAGGCTGCCGGCAGCCTGTGTCAGGTACCGAGCGGCAGGCTGCCCGTGTCAGGCAGCGAGTGGCAGGCAGGGTGGCGGGCGACGATGTCGCCGGTCGCCCCGTGTCATGGCCGGCGCAGGCCGGCCATCCACGGCTTCGGACCGCACGGAACGGCCGGTGCGTTCCGAGTATGTCGTTGGGATCTGCTGGAGCGATGGAAGTCGTGGATGGCCGGCCTGCGCCGGCCATGACACGGGCGCCGGCCATGACACGGGCGCCGGCCATGACACGGGCGCCGGCCATGACACGGGCGCCGGCCCCGACACGGGTGCCGGCCATGACCCGGGCGCTGTACCCCCCCCAGCCTCACTCCAGCGGCCGCAGCCCCAGTCCCCCGTCCGCCTGCTCCACGATCGCGGCGACGCGCGCCTCCGCCTCGGCCAGCTTCGCCTCGCAATGCCGACGCAACGCCGCACCGCGCTCGTAGGCGCTGATCGCGTCCTCGAGCTTCTGCTGCCCGCTCTCCAACCCGCGCACGATCTGCTCGAGCTCCGCCAGCGCATCCTCGAACGACAGGGAGGCGACCTCGGGCCGCTTCGTCTCCGACATCTCCATTCCTTCCGTGATCGCCCTGCGGCGCGCGAATCCGCCGGACCCGGCGGCCCGCCCCGATCCGCGCATCGCCGCCTTCAGGCCTGCATCAGCATCCGCACATGCGCCGCCGTGGCCGCGGCCAGCGCGTCGAGGTCGTAGCCGCCTTCCAGCACGGAGACCAGACGCCCCCCGCAATGCCGGTCCGCGAGCCGCAGCAGCTCCGTCGTGATCCACGCGAAATCGGCCGTCTCCAGCCGCAGGTTCGCCAGCGGATCGGCCTTGTGGGCATCGAACCCGGCCGAGACGATGATCAGCCCCGGCGCGAAGCGGTCGAGTTCCGGCAGCAGCGACGTCGCCCACACGTCGCGGAACGCCGCGCTGCCATCCCCTGGCCGCAGCGGCATGTTCATGACGTTGTTGGCCGCGCCCCGCTCCCACACCTCGCCGGTGCCGGGATAGCACGGGCTCTGGTGGCTCGACGCGTAGAACAGGTCCGGGTCGGCGGAGAACATCTCCTGCGTGCCGTTGCCGTGGTGGACGTCGAAATCCACCACCGCGACCCGCTGCACGCCCCAGCGTGCCCGCGCGTGCAGCGCGGCCACCGCGGCGTTGTTGAACAGGCAGAACCCCATGGGCCGCGCCGGCTCCGCATGGTGGCCGGGCGGGCGTACCGCGGCGAAGGCGGTGCGGGCCCAGCCCTCCATCACCGCATCCACCGCCATCACCGCGCCGCCGGCTGCCCGCAATGCGGCCTCCGCGCTGCCGTGGCTCATCAGCGTGTCGGCATCCAGCGGCACCGTGTCGCCCTCCTCCGGGCGGATCGCCAGGATGGTGTCGACATAGCTCTGCGGATGCACCCGCACGAGCTGCTCGACGGTCGCGCGCGGCGCCTGCTCGCGCAGCAGCGGGGCGAACTCCTCCGCCTCAAGCGCGGAGATCACCGCCCGCAGCCGATCGGAGCATTCCGGGTGATACGGGCCGGTATCGTGCTCCAGGCAGGCGGGATGGGTGATCAGCGTCGTCGCCACGTCACGTCTCCTTCCTGGTCTGGTCCGACCGGGTCTGGTCCGAGTCGGCTGTGTCGGCGCGGCGGCGGATCAGGAAACTGAACACGCCCGCATCCTCGCTCCAGGCCAGCAGCGCGTGGCCCGTCTCCCGGCAGAATGCCTGGAAATCCGCGACCGCCGCGCGGTCCGTCGCGAGCACCCGCAGCCGCTCGCCCGCCGCCATGCCGCGCAGCGTGCGATTGGCCTTCAGCACCGGCAGGGGGCAGTTCATGCCTTTGACGTCCAGGACGGTCTCGCTCATGGGCCGCATCCTGCGTTTCCGTCCTCACTTGAGCAAGCACGGCCGCATCGGCATCCTGCCGTCATGCCACGACATCGCATCGGCATCGACCTCGGCGGCACGAAGACCGAGATCCTGGTGCTCGCCCCCGACGGAACCGAGGCGCTGCGCCGCCGCGTCGCCACGCCCGAACCGTATCCGGCCCGCATCGAGGCGATCGCCGGGCTCGTCCGCGAGGCCGAATCCGCTCTCGGTGTCACCGCGACCGTCGGCATCGGCATCCCCGGCGTGATCAGCCCGGCCACCGGGCTCGTGAAGAACGCCAACTCCGTCGCCCTCAACGGCCATCCCTTCGACCGCGATCTCGAAGCCGCGCTCGGCCGCCCGGTCCGCGTGGAGAACGACGCCAACTGCTTCGCCCTGTCCGAGGCCTCGGACGGCGCCGCGGCGGGCTACGGCGTGGTGTTCGGGGTGATCCTGGGCACCGGGTGCGGCGGCGGGATCGTGGTGGACGGCAAGGTGCTGCCGGGGCGGCATCGCATCGCCGGCGAGTGGGGGCACATGCCGCTGCCCTGGCCGCGGCCCGAGGAAGTGCCGGGCCCCGAATGCTGGTGCGGCCAGCGGGGCTGCCTGGAACTGTACCTCGCCGGGCCCGGCCTCGCGCGCGACTGCGACGGACCGAGCGCGAGCGACGCTTCCGGCCTGCCGGCCCGCGCGGCGGGCGGGGATGCGCGGGCCCAAGCGGCCCTCGACCGGCACGTGGACCGGCTGGCGCGGGGACTTGCCGTGGTGATCGACCTGCTCGACCCGGATGCGATCGTGCTGGGCGGCGGCCTGTCCAACATGGACCACCTCTATACCGAACTTCCCAGTCGTCTCCCCCGGCAGGTGTTCAGCGACACGATCGGCACGCCGATCCTGCGCAACCGGTATGGCGACTCCTCGGGCGTGCGGGGCGCCGCCTGGCTCTGGCCGCCCGACTGACCCGCCGCACCCGACATGCCCCATCTCTGTCGCGACTGCTGCACGACCGGCGCGGATCCCGCCCCGGCCGCCTGCGCCGTGTGCGGCAGTCTGCGGCTGGTCGCGCACCCCGAACTGCTGTCGCTGACCATCGCCCATGTGGACTGCGACGCCTTCTACGCGAGCATCGAGAAGCGCGACCGCCCGGAACTCGCCGGCCGCCCGGTGATCGTGGGCGGCGGCGTGCGCGGCGTGGTCACCGCGGCCTGCTACGTCGCCCGCATCTACGGCGTGCGCAGCGCGATGCCGATGTTCAAGGCGTTGAAGGCCTGCCCCGACGCCGTGGTGATCAAGCCGGATTTCCGCAAATACGTCGCCGCGTCCCGCCAGATCCGCGCATTGATGGCGGACCTCACGCCGCTGCTGCAACCGCTCTCGATCGACGAGGCGGTGCTGGACCTCGCAGGGACGCAGGCGCTGCATGGCGCTCCGCCCGCCGCGGTGCTCGCGCGCTTCGCGCTCCGGGTCGAGCAGGAGGTCGGCGTCACCGTTTCGATCGGGCTCGCGCGCAACCGGCTGATGGGGAAGATCGCCGCCGGCCGCGGCAAGCCGCGCGGCTTCACCGTGATCGGCGCCGAGGCGGCGGAGCTGCTGGCGCCGGAGCCGGTGCGGCTGCTGCCCGGCATCGGTCCCGCCTTCGCCCGCAAGCTCGACGCGATCGGCATCACCCGGCTGGCGCACCTCCAGGCGCTCGACGATCGGACGGCGCTGCGCAGGATCGGGGAGGACGGACCCGCCCTGGTCCGGCGCGCGCGGGGGGAGGACGGACGTCCGGTCGACCCCAACCGCGACACGAAATCCATCAGCGCGGAGACGACGTTCGACACCGACCTGACCGCGCCCGCCGATCTCGAGCGGCATCTCTGGCGCCTGGCGGAGAAACTCGCCCGTCGGCTGAAGGAGAACGGGCTGGCCGCCGGGGGCGTGGTGCTCAAGCTGAAGACGGCGACCTTTGCCATCCGCACGCGATCCGCGCGCCTCGCCTCTCCGAGCGCGCTGCCGGACCGGCTGTTCGCGGAGGCGCGCAAGCTGCTGGTCCGGGAGGCGATCGGAACCCCGTTCCGGCTGATCGGCATCGGGGCGCAGCCGCTCGTGCCGGGGGCGGATGCGGATCGCGGCGACCTGGCGGATACCGAAACCCCGCGCCTGGCTGCCGCCCAGGGCGCGATCGACCGGCTGCGGGCCAGGTTCGGGGAAGATGCGGTCGGGCGTGGCCGGTCGTTTGATCCAGGGCCGGGTCATGGACGGCCACATCGGCAAAATACCTAGACTGTCGCGCAGCGTTTGAATATGTCAGATAATGTAAGGGCTCGACGGCTGTGTAATCGTCTTCTCCAACTTGCCCTTGGTGCTGACGTCCTCTTTCGTTTCGGAATCTTTCGTGCCCTCGTTGCGCCTCCACAAGTTGCTCATCGTCGCCTCCGTGATCGTGCCGGCCGGGCTGTTCGTCGGCGCCGCCTGGCAGGACCAGCGGGCGGTGCAGCGCGAGGGGCGGGAGACGGTGACGCGCACCGTCGCCATCCTGCAGGAGCATGCGCGCAAGGTGTTCGAGACCGAGGAGCTCGCCCTGGCGCGCGTCGATGACCGGGTGCGCGGCCAGAGCTGGGCCGAGATCGATTCGCCGGCGACGAGCGAATTCCTGGCCAAGCTCAAGGCGGGCCTCGAACAGGCCGTCTCGATCTGGATCAGCAGCGCCGATGGGAAGGTGCGAGCCGGAAGCCAGGCCTGGGACCATTCCGTCTCGATCGCCGAACGCGAGTTCTTCGCGGCGCAGAAGGACCGCGACGCCGGCACCATGGTGAGCGCCGCCTTCCGCGGGAAGGCCACGCACAAGCCCTCCTTCGCGGTGAGCCGCCGCCGGTCGACACCCGACGGGACGTTCGACGGCGTGATCCACATCTCCCTCAGCCCGGAGTATTTCCAGCATTTCTTCGCCGAGGCGGCGCCCTCGATCGCCCACCAGGCCTTGCTGCTGCGATCGGCCGGGGATGTCCTGGCCCGCGACCCGCCCGATCCGGATGCCGATGGGCGGCTCTCTCCGGACGGCGACCTGATGCGGCAGATCCGGCTGCACCCGGACGGGGCGACCTTCGTGGGATGCGCGGCGCCCGGCGGGGTGGAGCGGCTGTACGCGTTCCGCAAGATCGGCGCCTATCCGGTCTACGTCGTGTTCGGCATCGACACCGCCGCGCTGCAGGCGACCTGGCACGCCAACCTCGCCCTGTTCGGCGCCGCCGCGGGCATGGCGGCGCTGCTGCTCGTGGTGATGTCCTGGCTCGCCCTGCGCACCGCGCGGGCGCAGCAGCTGACGGCGGAACGGCTGCGCGTCACCGTCGCGGCGCTCGAACGGGAGACCGCGCAGCGGGAGGCCGCGGAAGGCCAGGTGCGCCAGGTGCAGAAGATGGAAGCGGTCGGCCAGCTCACGGGCGGGATCGCGCACGACTTCAACAACCTGCTCACCGCCGTGATGGGCAACCTGCAGCTCCTGCGCAAGCACGTGACCGGGAACCCGACGCCCTCGCGCTTGCTCGAGAACGCGATGGCGGGCGCGCAGCGCGGGGCGGCCCTGACGCAGCGCCTGCTCGCCTTCGGGCGGCGTCAGGCCCTGCGGCCCGAACCGGTCGACATCCCGACCCTCGTCAGGGGAATGGCGGATCTGCTGCAAAGCTCCCTCGGCAGCGAAATCGAGATCGAGACGCATTTTCCGATGACGCTGCCCCCCGCCTTCGTCGACGCCAACCAGCTCGAGCTTGCCTTGCTCAACCTCGCCGTGAACGCCCGGGACGCCATGGGCGGGCAGGGTAGCCTGGTGATCGCCGCGCGGTCGGAACCGGCCGGTCCGGCGGTGCCGCCCGACTGCGTGCAGGGCGCGATCGTTCTCAGCGTCACCGACAGCGGTGCCGGCATGGACGAGGAGACGCTCGCCCGCGCGGTGGAGCCGTTCTTCACCACGAAGGGGGTCGGGAAGGGCACCGGCCTCGGGCTGTCGATGGTCCATGGCCTCGCGGCGCAGTCGGGCGGGCGGCTCGACCTGACCAGCAAGCCGGGCGCCGGCACGACCGCCGCGCTGTGGCTGCCGCGGGCACCGGCGACCCCGGCCGTCGAGGTCCTGGCCGACGAGATCGGCCGCGACGATCTCGGACCCGCGCGACAGCGGCTCCGGCCGGAGGGACGCACGCTCACCGTGCTGGTGGTGGACGACGATCCGCTGGTGCTCGCGAGCACGGCCGCCATGCTCGATGATCTGGGGCATGCCCCGGTGGAAGCGGGTTCGGCGCGCCAGGCGCTGGAAATCCTGAAGGCCGGCGCCGAGGTCGATCTGGTCGTGGCCGACCAGTCGATGCCGCAGATGACGGGGCGGCAGATGGCGGAGCTTCTGGCGCGGCGCTCCCCCGACCTGCCGGTGGTGCTCGCCAGTGGCTACCCGGAACGGGCGGAGGTGGCCGAGGCGGGGTTCCGCGTCCTGCCCAAGCCGTTCGACCAGGGGGCCTTGCAGACGCTGCTGAGCGAGATCGGAGCCCGTCGCGATCGCCCCGCGCACCCTCCGGCCGCGGGCGACACCGCCTCCGTCCTCCGTGCGGTCCAGGGACGGGGCCACCGACGCGACGCATGAGGCCTGACGGGACGCCTGACGTCCCGTCGCGACGCAGGGCAAGGCGCGGACGGGGCGCCGGCGGTTACCCGACTCCCGTGACCTGATCCGACCGGATCTCGCCAACATGGTCCGCCGACCGCAGGTCTCGGCCCTGGACCGGCGCCGGGGAAACGCGACACAGTGCGCGGCAGGGAAACGGAAAAGGAATTCGAGGACATGCCGGTCGATCCGCAAATCCAGGCGCTGCTCGACCTTCGGGCGACGTTGCCGCCGCTGCATACGCTGACGGTGGCGCAGGCGCGGGAGCAATTCGCCGCACGGGAAATTCCGGGCCTGCGGATCCCGGAAGTCGCGGCGGTCCGCACCATCAGCATCGCCGGCCCGGCCGGCCCGCTCGCGCTCCGCGTCTACACGCCGCTCGGGGTCGGCCCGTTCCCGCTGATGGTGTTCTTCCATGGCAGCGGTTTCGTGGTGTGCAGCCTCGACACGCACGACGTGATGTGCCGCAACCTGTGCGCCGGGTCCCGCTGCGTCGTGGTGTCCGTCGACTACCGGCTCGCGCCCGAGGCGCCGTTCCCGGCCGCCCCGGACGACTGCCTGACCGCGACCCGATGGGCCGCCGCCCATGCGGGCGAGATCGGGGCGGATCGTCGCCGCACGCGCCTCGTGCTGGCGGGCGACAGCGCGGGCGGGAATCTGGCGACCGTCACCGCCATGCGGATCCGCGACCAGGGCGGCCCGCCGGTCGCCGGCCAGTTGCTGATCTATCCGGTCACCGACCACCCCTCCGGCCATTGGCCATCCTATGAGGAGAACGCCGAGGGCTACGGCCTGACCACCGCCGGGATGCGCTGGTTCTGGGACAACTACCTGCCGGATCCTGCCGGGCTGGACGAGATGCCCTGCGCGGCACCGTACCGCGCGACCAGCCTCGCGGGCCTGCCGCCGGCTCTGGTGATCACCGCGCAGTACGATCCGCTCCGCGACGAGGCCGAAGCCTATGGGGAGCGCATGCGCCGGGAGGGCGTGCCGGTCGAGATCCGCCGCTGGAACGGCATGAACCACGGGTTCTTCTTCTTCCCCGGGCTGGTCGACCGCGCGACGGCCGCGACCGACGAGGCCTGCGCCTGGGTGCGGCGGACGGTCGGGACCGCGTAGTCCGCGCCCCGGTCCAGCCGGCACGGCGGACGCCGCGGGCACGTCCAGGGCCTCGATCGGGCCCTGGCCCCGTGTCGAGGCGAGCCAGGCGTCCGCGCGCGGCTACGCCTCCGGCGCGGGGGCGTGCGGCCCCTCGGTCCACTCGCGCCACAACAGGATCAGCGCCGCCATCACCGCCGGCCCGACGAACAAGCCGATCAGGCCCCAGACCTTCACGCCGCCCAGGATGCCGAACAGGACCCAGACGAAGGGAAGCCGCGTCTGGCCGCCGATCAGCACCGGGCGGATGAAGTGGTCGGCGACGAAGGTGACGACCAGGCCCGCGACGACGATCGCGATCGCGGCGGTCACCGACCCGGCCGCCGCGGCGAGCAGGGCGGCCAGCCCGAACGCGACCGGCGCGCCGAACGGGATCATCGCGGCGATCGCCGTCGCCCCGCCCAGCAGCGTCGGGTGCGGCACGCCGGCCAGGGCATAGGCGATGCCCATCACCACGCCCTCGCCGATGCCCACGAGCACGAGCCCGTCCACCGTGCCGTGCACCGAGGCGATGATCTGGCGGCCGACGCGTTCCCCGCTTGGACCGAACGCGCGGCGGCTCGCGCGGCGCATCTGTTCGGCCAGCCGCTCCCCGTCGCGGAACAGGAAGAACAGCGTGAGGAGGCAGAAGCCGAACAGCATGGTCCGGTGCAGCACCGCCGCCCCGATGCGTCGGCTGCTGCTGACCACCTCGCCACGGTTGGCGCGGTCGAGCAGGTCGCGAGCCCCCTCGGGATCCTTCAGGTTCTGCTGCCACCAGGCGGTCGCCTGGGCACGTCCGACCGGCAGGCGGGACAGCAATTCGGGCGGCGGCACGCCCTGCGTCCGTGCCTTCTCGACCCATTCCACCACGCTGTGCGCCTCGCGCCCGGCCTGCACGCCCACCACGACCAGCGGCAGGAAGAACAGCAGGGCGATGGCGCAGGTGAATGCGGCGGGCAGCCACGGATCGTGCTCGCGCCCCGGCCAGCGCCGGCGCGCCCGCCGATAGAGGGGCCAGAGCGCGATCGCCAGCACGACCGCCCAGACGATGGCGGGGATGAACTCCTGCACCGTCCAGAGCCCGATGCCGAACAGCACCGCCGCGAGCACGATGCGCGCCGCCGTCTGCCGCCGGATGATCGTGGTGCGGGGCGGCGCTGCGTCCTCGATCGGCGGCGGCAGCGGGTGGTCGGCGAGGACCGGGGCGCTCACGGCCGGTCGGCCGGCGGCCAACGCGGAGCGTCCCAGCGGCCGGGTGGCGGCGGGGGAGGGGCGAGCAGCCGGCGGGTCATCACGAGCGCGCCGGCAGCGCTGATCACCAGCGCGGCGAGCCATCGCCCGATCGGTGTCGGCCCTTCGGCGAACGGCCGCCAGACCAGCAGCAGGAAGACGATCGGCAGTCCGACGACGGCCAGGCCGCCGCGCAGGCCCCGGCGCGCCGCCATGACCGAGAGCAGGACGAAGACGGCGAGCAGCGCCAGCGCGAGGGCATGGACGACGTCGTAGGCCTGGGCCCCCAGGGCGAGCAGCGTCGCGTGCACCCAGGCGAGGCTCGCGTCGATCACCGCGACGCAGCGGTCGAGGAAGCGGTCCGGTCCGACGACGTAGAGCAGCGCGGCCAGCAGGAAGCCGCCGGCCCAGATCAGGGCGATGGTGTTGCGCCGCACGAGAACTCCTGTCGTGGTTCGGGCAGGAGAGTAATGCCGATTTGCGATCGCCTGAATGGTGGCCGCGGAAACGTGCGCGCGACGAGCGACCGGACGATGATCTATTCCTACCAGCAACTCACGGACACGTGATCCATTTCGACATCGCACGGACCGGATTGTGCTACCTTCGAACCGGTACGGCGGGGCAGTCTTTGCGGAAGCAAACCCGTTGTCGGGGTGCTCGACAGGGACGTCGCATGGGCGAGGCCGCATGGCACACGTGATGCTGGTGGAAGACGACGAGGCGACCCGCTACGCCACGCAGCGCGCGCTGGAGCAGGCCGGCCATGCGGTGGCGCCGTTCGGTGATCCCGACGCGGCGCTGGATGCGCTGACGCAGCTGCCGCCTGACGTGCTGGTGCTGGATTACGGGTTTCGCGGCACGTCCCGGGACGGGTCCGCCATCGCGGATCGGGCGCGGGCGCTGCGCCGGGACGTGCGCGTCATCTTCATGACCGGCTACCCGGATGCGGCGGTCGTCCTGAGCCGCTGCTATCTCGTGTTGCCGAAGCCGGTGAACATGGGGCGGCTGCTCGCCGCGGTGCGCGCCGCCACCCTCCATGTGTCCGTCGATGCCGTTGCGCCGCGCGGCTGACGCGATCGCGCCCTGACCGGCTCGCTGGCCGGGGTTAGGTGCGTCAGGCGCCGTAGCTCCAGCACAATTCGGGCGGCAGCCCGACCGTGACCTCCGCGCCCACGTCCCAGCGGGCCGCGCTGCCGACTTCCAGTGCCTCGATGGTGGTTCCGAGCACGGCGAGTTCGTAGACGGTCTGGGTGCCTTGGTAGTGCTGGGATGCGACGCGGGCGGTGAACCGGTTCGGACCGCTCGCGGGCGCGAAGGTGATGTTGTCCGGCCGCAACGCGACCTTGGCCGCGGCGCCGTCATGCAGGCCGCTTCCGTGCCGCGCCAGCAGCGTCTCTCCGGAGCGGGCGCGGACCACCGCGAACCCGTCCTGCGAGCCCTGCACCGTGCCTTCGATCACGTTCGACGCGCCGGTGAAGCCCGCCACGAACAGGTCCGCCGGCCGGTTGTAGATCTCCCGCGGCGTATCGAGCTGCAGCAGCTTGCCGTCGCGCATCACGCCGATGCGGTCGCCCAGCACCACCGCCTCGGTCTGGTCGTGCGTGACGTAGAGCGCGGTGAGGCCGGCGCGCTTGATGATCCGGCGCAGGTCGTCGCGCAGCCTGAGCCGGAGCTGGGCGTCGAGATTGGACAGCGGTTCGTCCAGCAGCAGGATCTGCGGGTGGTAGACCATGGCGCGGGCGAGGGCGACGCGCTGCATCTGGCCACCCGAGAGCTGCGTCACCGGCCGGTCGGCATAGGCGGCGAGCTCCACCAGTTCCAGCGCCTCCTGCACCGCGCGGCCCTGTTCGGCGCGCGGCGTCTTCCGCGCGCGCAGCGGGTAGGCGACGTTCTGGCGCACCGTCATGTGCGGCCAGACGGCGTAGGACTGGAACACCATGCCGAGGTTGCGGCTGCGCGGCGGGACCAGCACGCCGGCCGCGGGATCGGTGTAGGCGGTCCCGCCGATGACGATCCGGCCCGACGTCGGATGCTCCAGCCCCGCGACGCAGCGCAGCGTCGTGGTCTTGCCGCAGCCCGAGGGGCCCAGCAGCACCACGATCTCGCCGGCGGCGACCGTGAAGCTGACCGTGTCGATGGCAGCCTTCTCCACCGGCGGATGACCGGTGGAGAAGACCTTGCGCAGGTGTTCGACGCGCAGTTCGGCGGACATGTTACTGGCGATACCCGTAGGTCTTGTTCCAGTCCGCGAGCCACGCGTCGTGCAGGGTGCGGTACTGCTCGAAGTTCGGGCTCCAGAGCTTCTCCGTCTTCGGATCGTAGAGCGGCGGATTGACCGGCGGCGTCTTGAGCGAGGTCATGTTGCCCTGCGCGAGGATTGAATCCGCCTGGCCCTCCTCGGAGAGGTTCCAATCCATCCAGAGCCGCGCGGCGTTCGGGTGCTTCGCGCTCTTGGGGATGCCGGAGCCGTACGGGTTGATGGGGATTCCCTCGGGCGCGTAGATCGCCTGGATGGGCGCGCCCGCCTTCATCTTCGGGTAGACGATGTTGAGCAGCAGCGGCGCGATGCCGACCTCGCCGCGCACCACGGCATCCGACAGCGGCGCGCCGGAGGGATAGAGCTTCGGCTTGGTGGCGGCCTGCTTTGCCCAGTAATCCTCCCCCAGCACCTGGCGCTCGAACATCACGCGCGTCCAGGTGGTGCCGCCGGAGGGCGCGATCACCTGGCCGATCTGGCCGTCGCCGTATTCCTGCTTGGTCAGGTCCATCCAGCTCTTGGGCGGGTTCTTCACCACTTCCGGATTCCAGGCGATGGCCCAGGACGCGGTGATGGTCGGCCAGAGCTTCGGCGAGACGAGTGTCTCCGGCATGTAGTCGGCGGCGTTGGGGGGCGCGTACTCCGCGAACAGGTCCTCGATGTTCTTGGTCTGGCCGCGATCGGAGTGATCGAGCACGTCGGCCTCGAGCTTGCCGGCCGCTGCCTCGCTCTGCACGCGGGTGATGAGCTGGCCGCCCGAGGCGCGGACCATGCGCACCCGGACGAAGGGAAAGCGCTTGTTGAAGGTGCTGATCGTGTCCTGCATCACCTCGGGGAAGGCGGCGGTGTAGAGCACCATCTCGCCGTCCTTCTTGGCGGCTTCCACGAGCTCCGGCTTGGGCTCGAACTTCGCGGGCGCGGCCTTGGCCGGGTTCCAGCGCACGAGCAGCGGGGCGGAGGCGATCGCGCCCAACGAGGCGAGGGTCGCGCGGCGTGAGAGGAGGGACATGGTCGTTTCTGGCTCCCTTGGTCGTTTTCGGGGTTCATGCGCTCGCGCGGGCGAGCGGGTCAGTCGGTGGTTCGGGCCGGCGCGGTCCGGTGGGGCCTAGCCACTGCGCACCACGCCCCGCGCGGCGCCGCGCGAGAGGAGGTTCGTGAAGCCGATCAGCACGCCCAGCAGCACCATCTGCACGAGGCTGAAGGCGGCGGTGATGCCGATGTTGCCGCCTTCGTAATAGCCGAGGAGCTGCACCGCCATCACCATCGTTCCGCTGGAGTAGAGGAACAGCGACGATCCCAGCTCACGGATGGCGAGGATGAACAGCAGCGTCATGGCGGCGACCACGCCGGGCCGCGCGAGCGGCAGGACCACGCTGAACACCGTCCCCAGCATGCCGCGGCCGCAGATCCAGGCGGCTTCCTCCAGCTCCTTGTGGATCTGCATCAGCGAGGTGGACAGCGCCTTCACCGTGTCGGGGATGAAGCGCGCGACGAAGGCGAGCGCCAGGATCCACAGCGTGCCGTACAGGCCGCCGGGCAGGCCGATCCAGGCCCAGAGATAGGCGACGCCGATCACCAGGCCCGGGATCGCGACCGGGATCGTGGTGATCACGTCGATGATGCGCTTCAGCGGCGCGCGGGTGCGGGTGGTCGTGTAGCCGATCGCGAAGGCCAGCACGCCGCCCACCAGCGCGGTGATCAGCCCGACCTTCATCGAGTTGATGATCGACGTGACCGTCAGCGGGTTGTCGAACATCTTGATGAAGTGCTGCCAGCCATACTGCTTCATGTCGAACAGGCTGGGGATGTCGCGGATGAACAGGAACCGGCGGAACGCCGCGATCAGCAGCGCGAGGGAGGGCAGCACGACGACCACCAGCAGGTAGACGATCGCGAGGCCGAGGGTCAGGAACCGCCATGGGCCGAGGTTCAGGGCGCGCGGCCGGAAGGCCTTGCCGGCGACGGTGGTGTAGCTGCGCCCGGCCAGCACGCGCTGCTGGGCATAGACCAGCAGGCCGGTGACGATCATCAGGATCACCGCCACGGCTGCCGCGGTGTTGTAGAGCGGCGGCGACCAGGCGGTGAGGGCGAAGATGTAGGTCGTCAGAACCGGGATGTTGGCCGGCGTGCCCAGCGTCGCGGGGATGCCGTAGATGCCCAGCATGACGACGAAGGACAGCAGCATGCCCGAGATGATCGCAGGCAGGATCAGCGGGAACGTCACCGTCGCCATCGTGCGGGTCGGGCTGGCGCCGCTGATCTCGGCCGCCTCCTCGAGCGACGGGTCCATGTTCCGCAGCGCCGCCGCGGTGAACATGTAGACGTAGGGCGCATAGTAGATGCCGAACACGAAGATCATGCCCGGCATCGAATAGAGGTCGAAGCGCCACGGGATGCCGATCTTGGCGAGCACGAGGTTGATCAGCCCGGTCCTCGGCGACCCGAGGATCGCCCAGGCGACGCCCGCGACCAGCGGCGGGACGAACAGCGGCAGCATGCCGGCGGAGGCGATCAGCGCCTTGCAGGGCGTGTTGGTGCGCACCACCACCCAGGCGAAGGCGAGGCCGATGGCGACCGCGAGCAGCGTGCCGCCGCCGCAGGCGATCATCGAGTTCGCCAGCGCGATCAGGACGTTCGGATTGCCCGCGACGGTGAGGAAGTTGCCCAGCGAGACGTCGGCGACGGACACGCCCTCCACCACCGGATTGGTGGTGGTGAGTGCCCCCAGCAGGAGCATCGCGGTCGGGTAGATCACGAGGAAGGCGAGGGCGGCGATCAGCACGCCCGACCAGATCCAGCGCCATGAAGGATGTTGCGTTCGTCCGGGCGCACCCGCGCGGCCGGATGTTGTCTGCACGCCATGCAGACTGGCCGCCTGCCCGTCCACCGTTGCCTCCCGTTCGTTGCTCGGACCGTCTCACAGGCGTGCTCTGTGTGGCAACTGGCGAAATGGAAAAGTCGATCGGTTTCGCGGCGCCGCTGCCCCGGGGGGCGGGAGCGGCGGCCGAGCGGGACGGAGGAGGGGGGGGCCGTGAACGGGGACCCGCTCGTGGGGGGGGCACGCGCGGGCGTCGCGCCAAGCGGGCGGCCGAGCCGTGTATCGAGGGGCCGCCGTCGTCTCCACCCGGAACGGATCTGCGGCGACCCGCCGTCTCAGCCGGCTCTCGGCGACGCCGGGCGGGGCGCCGGCTGGCTGGCGCCCCGCCCGGCTGCAGACCTCAGGACGCGCCGCCGCTCTTCGCGTGCGTCTGGCCGTGCACCGGCGCCGACTTCGTCGTGGAATGGCCGGTGTCCTTCGAGACATGGCTCTTCGGCGTCGCCGTCTTGCCATGGGCCGCCGTTCCGGAATGCGCCTGCGTCTTCTCCGGCACCGCGGTTGGGGAGGTGACGGACGCCGCCGGCGTGCCCGCCTTCGCATCCGGCATCGTGCCCGGCGCGGTATTCGGCATCGTGCCCGGCGCGGTATTCGGCGCGGTCGTGCCGGCGGTCGGCGCCGTCGGGCTGCCCGACTGGGCGAAGGCCGCGAGGGGGACGGCGAACAGGGCCGAGGCCACGACGGCACGGGAGGCGAACGTGACGAAGCGTGTCATGGGATTCCTTTCGTCCGGGTGGTTCAGCAATCCCGGATGTGGACATTGGAGCAGCCGATTGTGACCCCTCCGCGCTGGGGGCGCGGCGGCTTTGTGACCGTTGGGGACGAGGCCGGCCGGCTGGGGTCGCACCCGCTTCCCGTGACGATCCCGCCCGCTTCGCGTGACGGTGTTGCGGCGTCACGGGTTCGCGCTTGCTGCCCGCCCCCGGCCACGGCCACACTCCGGCCATGAGCGCATCAAGCAACGCCCCCTCCGCCGGCGCCACCGCGCCGCAGGCCCCCGTTCTCTCCGCCAGCGTCGTGGCGCCACCGCGGCGCACCGCGAAGCCGCCCGGCCCCTGTGCGATGGTGATCTTCGGCGCGGGCGGCGACCTGACGAAGCGGCTGCTCGTCCCGGCGCTCTACAACCTCTCCCATACCGGCCTGTTGCCCGAGAAGCTCGCGCTGGTCGGCGTCGACCTGGTGAAGCAGGACGCCAGCACCTGGGCCGGCAATCTCCGTGGCATGCTGCAGAGCTTCGTCGGCAACCCGGCGAGCGAGAGCCGGATCGACGCGATCGACGAGAAGGCCTGGTCGCACCTGACCGACGGCATGTCGACGGTGCAAGGCGACCTGAACGATTCGGGCCTCTATGAGCGGCTGCGCGACCACCTGCACGAGGTGGCGCGGACGCAGGGGACCGACGGCAACATACTGTTCTACCTGGCGGTCGCCGACCGGTTCTTCGCCCCGATCATCGAGCAGCTGGGCCATGCGGGCCTGCTCGCCCAGAACGAGGGGGAGGACGGCCGCCGCCGGTGGCGCCGCGTGGTCATCGAAAAGCCGTTCGGCCACGATCTCGACTCCGCCCGCAACCTGAACAAGCGGATCCGCGCCTGCCTGGAGGAGGAGCAGATCTACCGGATCGACCACTTCCTCGGGAAGGAGACGGTCCAGAGCATCCTGGCGTTCCGCTTCGCGAACGGCCTGTTCGAGCCGATCTGGAACCGCGACCGGATCGATCACGTGCAGATCACCGTGGCCGAGACGGTGGGCGTGGAGCGCCGCGGCAAGTTCTACGAGCACACCGGCGCGCTGCGCGACATGGTGCCGAACCACGTGTTCCAGCTGCTGGCGATGGTCGCGATGGAGCCGCCCGCCGGATTCGACGCGCGTGCCATCCGCAACCGCAAGGGCGACGTGTTCACCTCGCTCTGCTCCGTCTCCCCCGAGGACGTGGTCCGTGGCCAGTACGGGCCCGGCACGCTACTGGGTCACGACGTGCCCGGCTATCGCACCGAACCCGACGTCGCCCCGGATTCGCAGACCGAGACCTACGTCGCGATGCGTCTGTCGATCGACAACTGGCGCTGGGCGGGCGTGCCGTTCTACCTGCGCACCGGCAAGCGCATGTCCTGCCGCATGACGGAGATCGCCATCCGCTTCAAGCCGGCGCCGACCGCCCCGTTCGAGGCGACCGACGTCGCGTCCCTGCCGCCCAACTGGCTGGTGCTGCACATCCAGCCCGACGAGGGCATTTCGCTGCAGTTCGAGGTGAAGCGGCCCGGTCCGGTCGTCGATCTCGCGGCGGTGCGCATGGCCTTCCACTATCGCGACTGGTTCCCGCACGAGCCGAACGTCGGCTACGAGACGCTGCTCTACGACGTGATGATGGGCGACCAGACCCTGTTCAACCGCGGCGACACGGTCGAGGAGACGTGGCGAGTGGTGCAGCCGGTGCTGGATGCGTGGGAAAGCGCGGCGCCACTGCACCTGCCCAACTACGCCGCCGGTTCCGACGGCCCCCACGCGGCCGACCAGCTCCTGGAGCGCGAGGGGCGGCGCTGGCGGAAGGTGGAACTCGAGGCAGCGGCGGACCCGAACGCCGGCCCCTCCGGCTGACGGACGGGGCAGGGCGGCGGCGCTGCTTCACTCGGCGGCGCGCGCCTCATGAGGTCGGCGCGCGCGATGCTCGTTCGCAGTCCCCGGCGTGCCACGGGGCGGGTTGAGTTCCGCCGCCTGACCGTCAGGCGGCGCGGATGCGGTCGAGGAACGTCTCCACGCTGTCGCGCAGCCTGTCGCCCTGGCGCGCGAGGTCGCCGGCGGCGCCATTCACCTGGGCGGCGGCGGCCCCTGTCTCGGTAGCGGCCTGCCGGATGCTCCCGACGTTCTGCGCGATCGAGCGTGTGCCCTGGGCCGCCTCCTGCACGTTCCGCGCAATCTCCTGCGTGGCCTCGCCCTGGTGCGCGATTCCCGTGGCGATCGAGGAGGCGATCGCGTCGATCGTACCCACCATGGTGCCGATCCCGTGGATCGCGTCCGCCGCGCCCGCCGTCGCGGCCTGGATGCCGGTAATGTGCTGCCGGATCTCCTCCGTCGCGCGGGCGGTCTGACCCGCGAGGGTCTTCACCTCGGATGCGACGACCGCGAAACCCTTGCCCTGCTCGCCGGCCCGCGCGGCCTCGATCGTTGCATTGAGGGCGAGAAGATTCGTCTGCCCCGCGATCGTCTGGATCAAGGCGACCACCTCGCCGATCCGGTCCGCGGCCTCCGTCAGGCGACGCACCTGCTCGTTGCTGCGTTCGACTTCGCCGACGGCGGCGGTGGTCATGCGCGCGGCCTCGGCGACCTGGCGAGCAATCTCCTGCACGGAGGAAGAAAGCTGTTCGGCTGCCGCGGCAACCGATCCGACGTTGCCCGACATCTCCTTCGAGCCCTCCGACGCCGCGGTGGATTGACGTGTGGTCTCGTCGGCGATCGTGTCCATGCTCTGCGCCGTCGCGCTGAGTTCGGTGGCTGCGGACGAAAGCGTCCCCAAGGCGGAGCGCATCTCGGCGTCGAACCGCGCGATCAGCGTCTCCATCGCCTGTTGGCGCTCGCGCACCTGCGCCTGTTCCGCGGATTGTGCCTCCTGCAGGCTGCGTGCGAGCGCCGCGTTGCGTTGGAAGGCGCCGAACGCGCGGTTCAAGGCTCCCACCTCGTCGCGCCGGTCGGTCTCGGCCGACGTGACGGAGAGATCGCCCTCGGCGAGGCGGGTCATGTCCCGCGTGATCCGCGCGAGCGGCCGTGCAACCTGGCGTACGGCGATCCAGGCCAGCAGGAAGAAGGCCGCCAGCCGGCCGATCGACGAGACCGCGAGCAGCGTGACACGCGCGCGTTCGGCCGCACTCTCGACGTCGCCCTGCGCGGCCAGCAACTGTGCCTTGGTCCGTTCCCTCAGGCGCTCCGCCGCGGCAAGCGCCTCCCGTCGCGCCGCGGCTCCCTCTGTGCGCGAGAGCTGGCTCGCCTCGTTCGCCTTGCCCTCCCGCGCCAGCGCGAAGACTTGGATGCTGTTCTGGCGGCGGCGCTGCAGCGCTGAACGGAACGTCTCGATGTCCGCACGCTGGGCCGGAGCCGTCGTGATCGCCTGCAGGGCATCGAGCTTCGCGTCGGCCTCCTGCATCAGCTTGTCGTACAGCCCGACATTGCGGCGAAGCTCTTCCGGCTGCGGGGCGAGGATGACGTTCTTTTCCGAGACGGCGGCGCTGCTGAACAGTGCGGACGCCTCCAGCACCAGTTCCACCTGCCGCATCTGCTTCGTGGCGATCAGCCCGAAGCTGCGGGTGAGGGAGGCGATGGTGAGTTCGGCCGTGGCCACGAGACCTGCGCTGGCGATCACGATGATCGCCGCCGGGAGCGACAGCTTCCAAAGCAGCCCGACATTGCGCAACAATCGAGACATCAAGAGGCTCCGCCCGTGAGGCGGGGCATTGAACCGTCCGCGGCTTAAGGCTTCGTTGATGCCGGCCGGGGCGGACGCCGCGGCGCAACCGAGAGGAAACGCCGATGCCGCTGACCGGATTGACCGTGCTGGACCTCACGCGCGTGCTCTCGGGGCCGTTCTGCACCGCCCTGCTGGGCGATCTCGGCGCCGAGGTGATCAAGGTGGAGGCGCCGGAGGGGGACTCCGTGCGCGGCCAGGGCGCGGCGCGCGACGGACTGTCGTGGTATTTCGCCAACTTCAACCGCAACAAGCGCTCGATCCGGCTCGATCTCCGGACGGCGGACGGGCGGGAGATCCTGGCGCGGCTGATCGCCCGATCCGACGTCCTGGTGGAGAATTTCCGGCCGGGGGTGCTCGCGCGGATGGGGTTCGACGGTGAGCGGCTCGCGGCGCTGCGGCCCAGCCTGGTCACCTGCTCGATCAACGGCTTCGGCAGCGCCGGCCCGTATCGTGATCGCCCGGCCTTCGACTTCATCGCGCAGGCGCTTGCGGGCTTCATGAGCGTCAATGGCGGGCCGGACGATCCGCCATTGCGATCCGGCGTGCCGATCAGCGACCTGGTGGCCGGCCTCTACGCCGCGGTCGCCATCCTGGCCGCGGTGCAGCACGCGCGGGCGACCGGGCAGGGCCAGGCGGCGGAGGTCAGCCTGACCAACGGCATGATCTCGATGCTGGCCTATGTCGCGACGAACTGGTTCGCGACCGGCTCCGTGCCGCCGCGCAGCGGCAACGACCACCCGATCGCGGCGCCATACGGCCTGTTCCCGACGCGCGACGGGCAGCTCGCCCTGGCGCCGCCGGACGATGCGTTCTTCCGGCGACTGGCCGACGCGCTGGGGATGCCCGAGCTGAAGGCCGATCCGCTCTATGCGACGCAGCCGGCGCGCGTCGCCAACCGCGCGCGGATCAACGCGATCGTCGGCGGCGTGCTGGCGCAGCGTGACACGGCTCATTGGGTGGCGGTGTTGAACGAGGCCGGGGTGCCGTGCGGCCCGGTCTACGACGTGCCGCAGGTGTTCGCCGATCCGCAGGTGCAGGCGCAGGAGATGGCGATCGACGTGCCGCACCCCGGCCACGGGCTGGTGCGCATGCTGGGCTTTCCGATCAAGCTCGCGCGGACCCCGAGCCGCGTGCGCCGGCCGGCACCTGGGCTCGGCGAGCACACGGAGGAGGTGCTGGGCGAACTCGGCTACGATGCCGCCGGCCGCGCCGCCCTGCGTGCCCGCAACGTGATCTGAGGCCGCTGCGCCGGCCGGAACGCGGACCTCCTCGCAGGATCATGCGTGGGAGGCGAACGGAAGGGGGATCGTCATGGACACACGGCTTTGCCAGATGCTGGGCGTGGATTTCCCGCTGCTCGCGTTCAGCCATTGCCGGGACGTGGTCGCGGCGGTCAGCCGCGCGGGCGGCTTCGGCGTGTTCGGCGCCGCCGGCTACCGGCCGGAGGAGCTGGATACCGAACTGCGCTGGATCGACGCCCAGGTGGACGGCAGGCCGTACGGCGTGGATTTGCTGGTGCCCGAGAACCTCCCGGTCCGTACCGGCGCCGGCGCGCGCACGGCCGACCTGCTGGCGCAGATCCCCGACCGGCACCGCAGGTTCGTCGCCGATCTGCTGTGCCGCCACGGGGTCGACCCGTCGCGGCCGCTGAAGGGCCGCCGCCGCGACGATCCCGACGCGCCGCCTCCGTACCAGCACGAGACCGGGGAGGCATTGATGGACGTCGCCTTCCGTCATCCGATCCGGCTGATCGCCAACGCGCTCGGTGTCCCGCCCGCCTCCATGCTGGCGCGTGCAAAGGAGCACGGCATCCCGTGCGCGGCGCTGGTCGGCGCGCGCGAGCATGCGGTGCGGCAGGTCGAGGCCGGGGTCGACATCCTGGTCGCCCAGGGCACCGAGGCAGGCGGCCATTGCGGGGAGGTCTCCACCCTCGTCCTGGTGCCCGAGGTGCTGCGGGTCGCGGGCGACGTGCCGGTGCTCGCGGCCGGAGGGATCATGACCGGGCGGCAGATGGCCGGCTGCATGGCGATGGGGTCGGCGGGCGTGTGGACCGGGTCGGTCTGGCTCGCGACCGCCGAGGCGGAGACGTCCCCGGTCTTCCGCGAGAAGATGGTGGCGGCGCGCTCGCGTGACACGGTCCGCTCCCGCGGGCGGACGGGCAAGCCCGCGCGGCAGCTCCGGTCCGCCTGGACCGATGCGTGGGAGGGGCCGGACAGCCCGGGGCCGCTGCCGATGCCGCTGCAGGGATTGCTGAGCGAGCCGGCCATGCAGCGCGTCAACCGCGCGGCGGAGGCCGGCCATCCGGAGGCCTGGGCGCTGGTGAGCTATTTCGTCGGGCAGGGTGTCGGGCTGGTCGAGACCGTGCAGAGCTGCCGCGCCGTGGTCGAGTCCTTCATGGGTGAGTTCGCCGAGGCGCTCGAGGACATGCAGCGCCTGGTGCGGTGACCGGCCGATGGCTCCGCCCTGACCGCCCTGACCGCCCCGACCGCATGTGTCATGGCCGCGCTTGTCGCGGCCGTCCACGACTTCGGGTGCCTCCGGACGTCGTGGATGGCCGCCCTGCGGCGGCCATGACACGGAGGCGGCGCGCGCCGGCCGTGACACGGAGGGGCGTGCCGCGGCCACGGCACGGCGGGCGCGCGCCGGCCAGGACACGGAGGTTGCGCGCCGGCCATGCCGCGGGGGGGCGTGCCGCGGCCATGACGCGGAGGGGCGTGCCGCGGCCATGACGCGGAGGGCGCGCGCCGGCCACGGTACGGAGACCCCCCGCGGCGGCCACGGCGGGAAGGGAAGCCTTCACCCCTCCCGGTGCAGCGTCGGCGAACCCATCGCATAGCGCTCCAGCACGCTCGGATCGGGGTCGGCGCCCAGGCCGGGCCCCTGCGGCACCGGGACCGTGCCGTCGGCGTCGGCGGAGAGCAGGTCGCCGAACGGGCTCGCCTCCAGGTCGATGAACAGCCGCTCGAACGGTGCCTCGGGTGCGAGCGTCGCGTTCAGATGCAGCGAGGCGAGGTAACCCGACCCGAAATACGCATTGTGCGGCACCAGCCGGACGCCGTGCGCCGTCGCCAGCGCCGCGATCTCCAGCATCGCCGACGGGCCGCCGATCTTGATGACGCTGGGTTGCGCCACGTCGAGCGATCCTGCCGCGAAAGCCGCGCGGAATTCCTGCAAGCCCCCCGCATTCTCGCCGGCCGCGATCGGCACACCCTCGGCGCGGACGCGGGCGAGGCCGGCATGGTCCTCGGGCGGCCAGACCGGCTCCTCCAGCCAGGTCAGGTCGAGGTCGCTCAGCTCCCGCGCCATCGCGGTCGCTTGCCCGACCGTCCAGGGACAGTTGCAGTCGACCATCAGGCGCACGTCCGGTCCGATCGCCTCCCGCGCGGCGCGGATCATCGGCAGCTCGATCTCGTGCAACTTGATGTCGCGGTAGCCGCGTGCGACCGCCCGCTGGCAGGCGGCGGCCACCAGGTCCGGCGCGCCGTAGCGCAGCAGGCTGGCATAGGCGCGCAGCCGCGGCCGGGGCGTGCCACCCCACAGCCGCCAGAGCGGCAGGTTGGCGGCTTTCCCGGCCAGGTCCCACAGCGCGATGTCCAGCGCCGAGAGCGCATACAGGTGCGGGCCGTTCCGGCCGAACAGGTGCAGCATGCGGGACAGCCGCGCCCGCAGCCCGGCGATGTCGCGCGCGTCCTGCCCCAGCAGGGCCGGAACGAGCTGGGTGTCGAACGCCGCGCGGGTGGCGGGGACGCAGGCATGGCCGAAGCCCTCGCCCCAGCCTTCCAGGCCGGAATCTGTCACCACGCGGACCCAGAACGTGTTCAGCGCCTGCCAGCCGACGCCGCCGAAGGCGACGGGCTTCGCGCCCATGTCGAACGGAATGCGCGTCAGGCGCGTCTCGATCGCCGTGATCTTCATGTCCGGCTCCTCCCTCTTCGGCCCGATCCTGCCCCCGGACGGCCTCGCAAGCCAGCGCGCGGCATGTTGCGGTGCACCACTTGCGCGGCCTGCCATGCTGCCCCTAGTTTGCCGCAATGCTGCAATTCCTGCTGCGCCGCGCTCTCCTGGCCGTTCTCGTCTGCCTGACGGTCCTGGTCGTGGCCTTCGTCCTGACCCGGCTCTCCGGGGACCTGGCCATCTCGATCGCGGGCCCCCAGGCCACCGCCGAGGACATCGCCACCATCCGGCAGAACTACGGGCTCGACCGGCCACTGGTCGTCCAGTTCTTCGATTGGGCGGCGCATGCCGCGCAGGGCGATCTCGGCCGTTCCTACCTGTACCACGCCCCGGTCGCGGGCCTGATCGCCGACCGGTTGCCGATCACGCTCACCCTGGGCCTCTCCGGCCTGGCGATCGCGCTGCTGGTGGCAATTCCGCTCGGGATCTTGGCGGCGATGTACGAGGCGACCTTCGTCGACCGCGCCATCGGCATCGTGGCCCTGATCGGGCAGGCGATGCCCTCCTTCTGGATCGGGCTCGTGCTGATCATTGTGCTGGGCCTCAAACTGCAATGGCTGCCGATCTCGGGCGTCGACACATGGGAGGGCTACATCATGCCCGCCGTCGTGCTCGCCTTCTCGGCGATCCCGGCGCTGATGCGCCTGACACGGGCGGGCATGATCGACGCGCTCGCCTCTGACTACATCCGCACCGCGCGCGCCAAGGGGCTTCGTCCCGGGCGGATCGTGCTGAAGCATGCGCTGCGGAACGCGGCGATGCCGGTCGTGTCCGTCGCGGCCGTGCAACTCGGCTTCATGCTGGGCGGCTCGATCGTGATTGAGGCCGTGTTCGCGCTGCACGGCGTCGGCTATCTCGCCTGGGAGTCGATCAGCAAGAACGACTTCCCGGTCGTGCAGGCCGTCGTGCTCTTCCTCGCCGTCGTCTATATCGGATTGACCCTTCTCGCCGACATGATGAACGCCGTCCTCGATCCGCGGCTGCGCACCGCGTGAGCCTGCGCCACTTCGCCACGGGCCTCGGCCTGCTGATCGTCGGCATCGTGCTGGTCGCCGGCCTGCTCGCGCCCTACATCGCCCCGCACGACCCGTTCGCGCAGGATCTGATGAAGCGGATGATCCCGCCCGAGTGGATGGATGGCGGCTCCGCCCTCTACCCGTTCGGTACCGACCAGCTCGGGCGCGACTATCTCTCCCGCCTGCTGTACGGGGCGCGGATCTCGCTGCTGATCGGCACGCTCGCCGTGGTCACGTCCGGCCTGATCGGCATCACGCTGGGCATCCTCGGCGGGTATTTCGGCGGCCGCGTCGACGACGTCGTGATGTTCGCCATCACCTGCCGGCTCTCGATCCCGCTGATCCTCGTGGCCCTCACCGTCGTCGCCTTCGTCGGCAGCTCGCTCACCGTCGTGGTGCTGACGCTGGGGCTGCTGCTGTGGGACCGGTTCGCGGTCGTGGCCCGCACCACCACGATGCAGGTGCGCACGCTCGACTACATCGCCGCCGCGCAGGCGGCCGGTGCCTCCCGCCTGCACATCCTGACGCGGGAGGTGCTGCCGAACATCCTCTCGCACCTCGTCGTTGTGGCCACGCTCGAGATGGCGCTGGCGATCCTGCTGGAGGCTGCGCTGTCCTTCCTCGGCCTCGGCGTTCCGCCGCCGCTTCCCTCCTGGGGGCTGATGATCGCCGAAGGCAAGGACTACATGTTCTTCTCCCCCTGGGTCATCATGATCCCCGGCATCGCCCTGTTCGTGCTGGTTCTCGGCATCAACCTGCTGGGCGACGGCTTGCGCGACATGCTGGGCACGGGGCGGCGCGTATGAAGCCCGTCCTCGAAGTCGCCAACCTCCGCGTCTCCTTCGCCAGCGGGACCCGCGCCGTCCGCGGCATCTCGCTGGCGGTGCAGCGTGGCGAGACGCATTGCCTCGTGGGCGAATCCGGCTGCGGCAAGTCGGTCTCCTCCCTCGCGATCATGAACCTGCTGGCGCGCGGCGCGACGCGCAGCGCCGACATCCTGCGCTTCCACGACACCGACCTGCTGAAGCTGACCGAACGGCAGATGGCGCAGCTCCGCGGCGACAAGCTCGCCATGATCTTCCAGGAGCCGATGACCAGCCTGAATCCGGCCTACACGATCGGCTCACAGATGGCCGAGGCGCTGACCCGCCATCGCCGCATCTCGCGCGCCAAGGCGCTGGACCGCGCGGCCGAACTGCTGGAGCGCGTCGGCATCACCGCGCCGGGCATGCGGCTCGCGCAGTATCCGCACCAGCTCTCGGGCGGGCTGCGCCAGCGCGTCATGATCGCCATGGCGCTGATGTGCGACCCGGAACTGCTGATCGCCGACGAGCCGACGACCGCGCTCGATGTCACGGTGCAGGCGCAGATCCTGCGGCTCCTCCAGACCCTCCAGCGGGAACTCGGCCTCGCGCTGCTGCTGATCACCCACGACCTCGGCATCGTCGCCCGCATGGCGCAGCGCGTCTCCGTCATGTACGCGGGCGAGGTCGTGGAATCCGCCTCGGCCGAGGCGCTGTTCGCGCGCCCGACCCACCCCTATACGCGCGGGCTGCTGGAGTGCATCCCGATCCCCGGCGCCTCCCGCCGCGACGCGCCGCTGGGCTCGATCCCCGGCGTCGTCCCGCGCATCGGCCCCGACTTCAAGGGCTGCGGCTTTCGCGACCGCTGCGCCCATGCGGCGCCGATTTGCGCGGAAATGGCGCCGCTGCAGCACGCGGCGCCGAACCACGACTATCTGTGCCGATTGCCCCCCGACTGGCCGGAGGCCGCGGCGGCATGAGTGCGGCGATCGAGGTCCGCGGCCTGCGCCGCGTCTTCCGTGGCCGCACCGGCATGTTCGGCGGCGAGCGCGTCGTGCGCGCCGTGGACGGCATCGGCTTCAGCCTCGCCGCCGGCGACGTGCTGGGCATCGTCGGCGAGTCGGGCTGCGGCAAGTCGACCCTCGGCCGGGTCATCATGGGCCTGCTGCCGCCCTCGGAAGGCGAGGTGCTGGTCGATGGCAAGCGCCTCGACACGCTCGACCGCCGATCCCGCGCGCGGCTGATCCAGCCGGTGTTCCAGGACCCGTTCTCCTCGCTCAACCCGCGCCACACGATCGAGCAGATCGTCGGCCTGCCGCTCGCCGCCCAGGGCGACGTCACTGGCCGGCAGCGGCGGGAGCGGGTGATGGAGATGCTGTCCCGCGTCGGCCTGTCCGCCGAGATGGCGAGCCGGATGCCGGCGCAGCTCTCGGGCGGGCAGCGGCAGCGCGTCGCGATCGCCCGTGCTCTGGTTCTGCGGCCGCGGATCGTCGTGTGCGACGAGCCGACCAGCGCGCTGGACGTCTCCGTGCAGGCGCAGATCCTGAACCTGCTCGCGGAACTCCGCCGCGAACTCGGCCTGACCTATCTGTTCATCAGCCACAACCTCGCGGTGGTCGAGCACATCGCGACCGAGGTGGCGGTGATGTATCTCGGCCGTTTCGTCGAGCAGGCGCCGGTGGACGACCTGTTCCGCGCGCCGCAGCATCCGTACACGCGGGCGCTGCTCGCCTCCGTGCTGACGCCGGAGCCGGGGCTGGGCATCCCGGACGTGGGGCTGGGGGAGAGCTACCCGGATCCCGCCAACATCCCGCCCGGCTGCCGCTTCCATCCGCGCTGCCCGATCGCGGAGGCGCGGTGCCAGACGGAGTCGCCCGAGGGTCGACGCCCCGGCGGCCGCTTGGTCGAGTGCCTGTTGGTCGACGGCCAGGCCGTGTCCGATCCGGTGCGCGTCCCCGCCTGATCGCGGCTGCCACCAGACGCGCGCGGCGGCCGCTCACCGCCGGGCGCTGGAGGCGCCACACGACACCGGTCGCTTGACGCGGAAGGCTTGCTAGGAAGATTTTCCAGGCGAGCGGGAGTGCGGTGCGTGGACGAAACGTTGAAGCGATGGATGAGCCAGATCACCACCGGCCATGGGGCGATGATCCTCGGCCCGACATTGCTGGCCGTGGCGTCCGGCACGCTGTCCTGGCAGGCAGCGAGCCCGTTCCTGCTGGCGGGTATCGCCGGCCTGCTCTGGCCTGAACGTGCCACCCCCGACCATTCGAACGTCGACGCGATCATCGCGGCTTATCGCGCTGGGATCGAGCACGGGACGGTGCTGGCCGTGACGCTGCGGGATGCGGAGGTGCGGGAAGGGGCGGCGGCTCGCGTCGCCCCCGGTGAGGGTCGCGTGGGCTCGCGGCTTTCGTAGAGGCACCTCGCGCTCCACGTCATGGCCGCGCTTGTCGCGGCCCTCGTGTCATGGCCGCGCTTGTCGCGGCCATCCACGTCTTTCCGCGCGGCCCGAAGTCGTGGTTGGCCGGGCCAAGCCCGGCCATGACACGAGGGGGCGGGGCGGGGGAAGACGGGCGATGCCGCTCATCCCCGGAATCGCAGGATCAGGCCACCTGCGGCCGTCACGACCGTGTCCTCGATCGCCTCCCAGCCAATCCCTGCCTCGTCCAGCACCCGTTTCACAGCACCGTTTCGATCCGCCGTCCGAAGTGTGACGGCGGCGATGCACGGGGCAGGGGGCACCGGCTGCCCTCCGCATAGGGCCGCCACCGAATGCATCATCCGCACCCGTCCGGTCGGCAGCGCGAGGGCGAAGCCGCCAGCGGGATCGGGCACGACCGGCCTGCCCGCCAGCACCGACCAGGCGGCGGCGAGTGCAGCGGGGCCTTCGGTCAGCACCACCACCTCCTCGAGCGCGATCGCGCCGTTCGGATGGTCGAGGAAACGCGTCTCCCACAGATCGGAGCGGTTGCGATGCTGCACCAGCAGCAGCCGGCCCTCCGGCCGGTCGGGGGGCATGACGATCTCGAACCGCAGCAGGGGCGAGGCAGGATCGGCCGCCTCCGCCCGCCGTTCGGTGGCGATCGGGTCGGACACCGCGACGCCCGCGCCGCGCAGCCGCGCGACCGTGGCGGCGGCATCCGGCGTCTCCAGCGCCAGCGTATGCGCCCCGGCATGATGCGCGAGGAAGCGTTCCAGCGTCGCGCTGTGGCCGCCGGGCAGCACCGCCATCAGCTCCAGGTATCCGCCGGACCGCAGCATGGCGCAGCGGTTGCCCGTGCGGCCGCCGGCATGGGCCGCCTGCGGCGTCAGCCGGAACCCGAAGGCGGCGAACGTGGCGGCGAGCGCATCCAGGTCGGGCCCGACCACGCCGACGTGGTCGAGACCGGCGGCGAGCCCCGTCCGATCGGGGATCGGAGGCAGGTCGTCGCCGGCCGGCGCGGGCCCGCTCACACCGTCTCGTAGCCGTCGAGCAGCCATTCGGGCGGTTCCGCCGCCGCGGCGTCGTACCAGGCGGCGACCAGCGGCTGCGTGCGCACGGCCTCGCAATAGGCATGGCTTGCGGCGCTCAGCTCCGGCTTCCAGCTCAGGAACCGCGCGACCACCGGCGCATACATCGCATCCGCCGCGCCGAACGCGGCGCCGAACAGGAACGGGCCGCCGCGGCCGAACTGCGTGCGCGTCTCGGCCCAGATCGTCTCGATCCGCGCGATGTCGGCGAGCGCGCCCGGCGTGCGGCCGAGACCGGCGAAGTCGCGGCCCAGATTCATCCACATCGCCATGCGCAGCTCGCGGAACCCCGCATGCATCTCCGCCGAGATCGAGCGGGCATGCGCGCGCGCCACGCGATCCTCGGGCCACAGGCCGGGCGCCAGTTCGGCGCAGTAGTCGCAGATCGCGAGCGACTCCCAGACGCGCGCGCCACGGTGCTCGAGATAGGGCACGAGGCCGGTGGGCGAGAGTTGCGCGATCTGCGGCGTCGGGCCGGGGCGGGTGAAGGGGATCACCACCTCCTCCACGTCCAGCGCGGCAAGGCGCACCGCGAGCCAGCCGCGGAGCGACCAGGACGAGTAGCGCTTGTTGCCGATGTAGAGCGTGCCTTCATAGGTGCCGGACATGACGTTCAGTCCTCGAACAGGCCGCGCGGCGCGGGTTCGCCGCGGCTGTAATCCATCGAGCAGAACCCGCCGCCCATGTAGCGTTCCTCGACCGGGTCGTCGCTGACCTTGCCCGCGAGCTGGCCCGCGAACGGGTCGGCGCTGTCCTGTGGGGACCAGCCGAGGGCCTCTCGCGCATCGTCGCGCCACCAGGTCATCGCGCTGTTGGCGGAGGCGCCCCAGATCACCGTGCAGCCGACCTTCGGCGTCGTCACGCAGCGCTGCACCAGGCGCGAGAGATCGCCGTAGGACAGCCAGGTGGCCAGCATCCGCGCGTTGACCGGTTCGGGGAAGGAGGAGCCGATGCGGATCGCCACGCTCTCCACCCCGTGCTTGAACCAGTAGAGCCGGCCCATCAGCTCCCCATACGCCTTCGACAATCCGTAGAACCCGTCGGGCAGGAGCTGCGTGTCGGCGCCGATGCTCTCGCCCCGTTCGTGGAAGCCGATCGCGTGGTTGGAGGAGGCGAAGATCACGCGGGCCTTCTCGCGGCGCGCGGCCTCGTAGACGTGGAACACGCCGCGGATGTTGGGGCCGAGGATGGTCTCGAACGGGTGCTCCGTCGACACGCCGCCGAGATGCACGATGGCGCCGCAGCCTCCCGCGAGTCGCAGGATCGTCGGCCCGTCGTTCAGGTCCGCCTTGGTGAAGGTCGCCCGCGGCGGCATCGCGTCGGGGAACGGCGCGATATCGGTCAGACGCAAGGTCCAGCCTGCGTCCGTCAGGGATTTCGCCAGCACGCGTCCCAGTCCGCCGGAGGCGCCGGTGAGGAGGACCGGTTTGGCAGGCGTGTCCGTCATGTCATGCTCCCGTTCGCACTGGCAGGAGGCATCATGCGCAGGATCGACGAACTCGCCCAGGCCCTGGCGGAGGGTCGCACGACCAGCCGCGATCTGGTGGAGGAGAGCCTGGCGCGGATCGCCGACCCGGCCGGCGAGGGCAGCCGCACCTTCATCAAGCTCCAGGCGGAGCAGGCCCGCGCCATGGCGGATGCGATGGACGGCTTGCGCAAGGCCGGGCGGGCGCCGGGGCGTTTCGCGGGCATCCCGATCGCGCTGAAGGATCTGTTCGACATCGCGGGCGAGCCGACCCCGGCGGGATCGGCGGTGCTGGCCGATGCGCCGCCGGCCGCCGCCAACGCGCCCGTGGTGGCTCGCATGCTGGCCGCCGGCTTCGTTCCCATGGGACGGGTGAACATGACGGAGTTCGCCTTCTCGGGCCTGGGCATCAACCCGCATTACGGCACGCCGACCAGCCCCTGGGATCGCGCGTCCCGGCGCATTCCGGGTGGGAGCTCGTCCGGCACGGCTGTCGCGGTCGCCGACGGCATGGCGGCGGCGGGCCTCGGCACCGACACGGGCGGGTCGTGCCGCATCCCGGCGGCGTTCTGCGGCGTCGTCGGCTACAAGCCGACCGCGCGGCGGGTGCCGATCACGGGTGTGCTGCCGCTCGCACCCTCGCTCGATTCGGTCGGGCCGCTCGCGCCGTCGGTCGCCTGCTGTGCGGCGATCGACGCGATCCTGGCCGGGCAGGCGCCGGACGTGCCTCCGCCCGCGACGCTTGCCCGCCTGCGGCTCGCGGTGCCGGAGAACATCGTGCTGGACGGGATGGACGACACCGTCGCCGCCGCGTTCGACCGCGCCCTCGCCACGCTGTCGGCCGCGGGCGCGCACATCGTGCGCGTGCGGTTCCCCTCCTTCGACCTGATCGGGCCGGCCAACGTAAAGGGGGGCTTCGCGGCCTCCGAGGCCTATGCCTGGCACCGCGCGCTGCTGGCCGAGAAGGGCGCCGGCTACGACCCGCGCATCCGCGTGCGCATCCAGCGCGGGGAGGGGATGAGCGCGGCCGACTACCTCGACCTCGTCGCGGCCCGCGCGCGCATCGTCGCGCAGGCGGATGCGGAGACCGGCGGCTACGACGCGCTGCTCATGCCGACCGTGCCGGTCGTCGCGCCGCGGATCGCCGATCTGGAGGACGAGCGGGAGTACAACCGGCTCAACCTGCTCATCCTGCGCAACACCGCGATCGGCAACTTCCTCGACCGATGCTCCATCAGCGTCCCGTGCCACCGCGCGGGGGAGGCACCGGTCGGGCTGATGCTGATGGGCGAAACCATGGGCGACCGCCGCCTGTTCGCGATCGCCGCCGCCGTGGAAGCCGCGCTGTGAGCGACCTCGATCTCGCCTTCCTGAGCGTCGCGGAGCTGGGCGCGCGCTACGCCGCCGCCGCGCTCTCGCCGATCGAGGTCACGGACTTGCACCTGCACCGGATCGAGCGGCTGGACCCGCATCTACGCGCGTTCCAGCGCGTCGATGCGGAGGGCGCGCGGGCGGCGGCGATGGCCTCGCATGCGCGCTGGCGCACGGGCAGCGCGCTGGGGCCGCTGGACGGCGTGCCGGTGACCATCAAGGACAACGTGGACTGGGCCGGGCTGCCGACCCGGCACGGGTCGCTGACCACGCCCGACACGCCGGCCGAGGCCGACAGCCCCGTGGTGGCGCGGCTGCGTGAGGCGGGCGCCGTGCTGCTGGGCAAGACCACGCTGCCGGAATTCGGCTGGAAGGGCGTGACCGACAGCAAGCTGATGGGCGTGCCGACGCGGAATCCGTGGGACCTGGCGCGCTCGCCTGGCGGATCGAGCGGCGGCGGCGCGGCTTCGGTCGCCTCCGGCATCGGCACCGTCGCGTTCGGCAATGACGGCGGCGGCTCGATCCGCGGGCCGGCGGCGTTGTCCGGCGTGTTCGGCATCAAGCCGACCTTCGGCCGCGTGCCGCATCACCTGCAGGAGGGGTTCTTCTCCACCATCGTCGCCGGCGGCCCGCTGGCGCGATCGGTCACCGACGCCGCGACCACGCTCGCGATCATGGCGCAGCTGGACGATCGCGACTGGTATGCGCTGCCGCCCCCGCCGCATGACTGGCTAGCCGGGCTGCATCCGCGACTCGCCGGGCTGCGCATCGCCTACGCCCCGAACCTGGGCGGCGCGGAGCCGGACCCTGCGGTGCGGTCGGTGGTGGAGGCGGCGCTGGACCGCCTGCGCGTCGCCGGCGCCGAGATCGAGCCGGTCGGGCCGATCTTCGACCCGCTTAAGCCGCTGTTCGAGGCGTACTGGACCGGCGGCATGGCGCGTCGCCTCCGGATGATCCCGCGCGAGCGATGGGACGAGCTCGACCCCGGCTATCGCGCACTGGCGGAGCAGGGGCTGGCGCTCGACGTCACGCAGATCATCGCCGCCGATGCCGGACGGGCCGCGCTGGGACGCCGGATGGCGATGTTCCATCGGGACCATCCGATCCTGCTGACGCCCACCATGATCCGCCTGCCGCCGCCGGTGGAGACGAACTACCACCACGACCCGGACTACGACCGCTGGACGGTCGGGATTCCGTACACGCTGCCGTTCAACCTCACCGGCCAGCCGGGGGCCTCGATCCTGTGCGGCGTCTCGCCGGAGGGGTTGCCGGTCGGCCTGCAGGTGGTCGCGGCGCGCTATCAGGAACGGCTGGTGCTGGAGACCTGCCTCGCGATCGAGCAGGTGCTTGGATTCGGCCCGTTGCACCCGGTGCTACGGGGCCAACTCGAAAGGATGGAACGCGGATGAGGAACGTCACACACATGGTCGCGGCGCGTGGCGCCCCCCTCGTCATGGCCGGGCTCGACCCGGCCACCCCTACCGGCACCAGTGCCTCGATGGATGGCCGGGTCGAGCCCGGCCATGACGAGAGAAGGACGCGGCTCCGTACCCCCTCTGCCCGTTCTCCCTTCGCCCGTGCCCCGAGCGTGCGGGGCCTGCGCGCCGCTCTCCTCGCCCTCGGCGTTGCCGTCGGCCTGCCGGCCCTCGCCCCCGCCGCGCACGCCGAGAAGAACCTGACCGCCGTGCTCGAGTCCGAGGTCGTGTTCCTCGACCCGTCCTCCACCACGGCCAACATCACCCGCACCTTCGGCTACCTCGTCTACGACACGCTTTTCGCCATGAACGGCAAGGGCGAGATCAAGCCGCAGATGGTGCGGGACTGGTCCACCTCCGACGACAAGCTCACCTGGACCTTCACCCTGCGCGACGGGCTGAAGTTCCACGACGGCCAGCCGGTCACCGCGACCGACGTCGTCGCCTCCCTCCGCCGCTGGGGGCCGAAGGACGTCCTCGGCCGCATGCTGATGGCCGACACCCAGTCGCTCGAGGCCAAGGACGACAAGACCTTCGTGCTGACGCTGAAGGAGCCGTTCCCGCTGGTGCTCGAGACGCTGGGCAAGCCCAACGCCCTCGTGCCCTTCATCATGCCGGCCCGCCTCGCCAACGGGACCGGCAAGCTGACCGAGGTCGACGGCTCCGGCCCGTTCGTCTTCCACAAGGACGAGTGGCGTCCCGGCGACCAGATGGTGCTGACGCGCAACCCCGCCTACGTGCCGCGTGACGAGCCGCCCGACTTCCTCGCCGGCGGCAAGAAGGTGAAGATCGACAAGCTGACCATCAAGACGATGGACAACATCACCGGCGCCTCCGCCATCCGCGCCGGCGAAATCGACTACCTGCAATACGTGCCCTTCGACCTGATCAGCCAGCTCGAGCGTGACAAGTCCATCAAGCTCATGGCGCTCGGCGGGCTCGACATGTTCCAGGGCAACTACCGCGTGAATACGCAGTTCCCGCCCTTCGACGATCCCGCGATCCGCCGCGTGCTGTGGAAACTGGTGGACCAGAAGTCGGTGCTGCAGGCGATCGGCATCCCGCCGGCCTACCGGCTCGACCACTGCGCCTCGTTCTGGATGTGCGGCACGCCGCTCGAAACCACGGCCGGGTCGCAGGGCGCCACCTACTCGATCGAGGCCGCACGGGAGGAGCTGAAGAAGACCAGCTACAAGGGCCAGCCCGTGGTGATGATGGAGCTGCCCAACTCCCCCACCTCGCTGAACGCCGCCCTGGTGATGGTCGACGCCATGCGCAAGGCGGGCTTCACCGTCGACGAGCAGGCCATGGACTGGGGCACGCTGCTGCAGCGCCGCGCCAAGAAGGACGGCTGGAGCATCTTCGCCGTCTATTCCAACGGCGTCGACATGTCCTCCCCGCTGACGCATTTCTACGCGGCGGCGAACTGCGTCGACTATCCGGGCTGGAGCTGCGACGAGCGGATCACCCCGCTGCTGAAGGCCTTCGCCAAGGCGGAGACGCTGGAGGAGCGGAAGAAGATCGCGGCCCAGATCCAGGTGCTGGACTACGAGACGGTTCCCTCCGTCATGTGGGGGCAGTTCACCGTGCCGTCCGCCTACCGCACCAACCTGACCGGCCTCGTGCAGTCGAGCTTCCCGATCTTCTGGGCGGTGGACAAGACGGAGAAATAGGCCCGTCCGTCCGTCCGGCTCACCAGACCATCCCGCGCACCGCCTTCTGCTTCGGCGGGCGCAGGGTGGACACCCATTCGGTGGTCGGCATGTAGCGCGGGGCGAGGAAGTGGTAGGTGCGGGCGAGCAGGTTGCGCATCGCCTCGTCCGGCACCGGTTCGGCCTCGTCCCACGCGGCCAGGATCGGATCCCAGGCGCGCTGGCTGCGATACAGCCAGTCGCGGTTGGCGCGGATGAAATTGCGATGGCTCTCGATGTGTCGCAGGGCGGCCATCACCTCGCCGATCTGGGCATCCTGCTCCTCGAACCTGTGGCGGAACTGGCTGAGGGCCGCGCGGGTGAACTGGCGGACGCGCGCCAGCGTCTCGGCCTGGCCGCTGTCGGCCTGGCGCACCAGGCTCAGCCGGTCGAGCTTGACCGTCATCGCCTCCACGCGTCCGAGCAGCCGGTCGCGAAGCGCTTCGATGTAGGCGAGCTCGCTGGCGAGATCCTCGATCTTGCGCAGCACGGCGTCGCCGTCGAGCAGGCCGAGGGCCTGGGCGGCAAGCCCGAGGGCGTCGTGGATGATCTGGCGGATCGGCGCGCTCACGTGGTCGCCGGCGAGGTCTTCCGGGGTGATCTCCAGCGCGCCGCCCCCGCTGTGCTGGCCGCTCCGCAGCCATTCCACGAGTTGGAGCTGCAGCCGCGCATTGGCCAGGTCCACATGGGCGGCGCTGGGCGTCCAGCTCGCCGCGCCGGTCAGCACCTCGGACGGGAGCGGATCGCCGGGTCTCAGAGCGGCGACGAAATCCAGCGCCTCGGCGATGAGGCTGAGCATCCGGCCGTCGTCGCTGTGTTCGTCGAGGTTGAACTCGCGGGCGAGGGACCGGAGCGGCATCGCCACCTCCCGCTCCCCCATCTGCACGACCATCACGGGGGCGTCGTCCGTCTCCGCCCGCCGGAACAGCGGGTCGGCGAACATGCCGAACACCTTGTGCTGCAGGACGCAGGTGTCGGGGCGGTCGGCCATCGCGTCGCCTCCGTGCGGGTCAGGCCGGCCGTTACATCACCCGCGGATGAACGGATCGCTAATGACGCCGCGCGCGCGGGCCAGGGCCGAGGTGCCGGGGGCGAATGGCCGCAGGATGGGGAGCGGCGGGGCGCTGAGACGACGGGGCGGCCGATCCGTGGGCGTGACGACGCAGTAACTTGCCCCACACCCCGAATCCGCGCGATGTCCCAAAATGAACGCGGCCCGGTCCGGGCGCCCAATCTCAGGAAAGACATCCGACATGCGTGGAATAGGTCCGTTCCTGCGTGATGCCTGGCGGCTGACCCGGCCATATTTCATGCGGTCCGAAGAGAAATGGTCCGCGCGCGGCCTGCTGCTCACCATCGTCGTGCTGAACCTGAGCCTGGTCGGCCTGTCGGTGATCCTGAGCTACTGGCGGCGCGAGTTCTACAATGCGCTGCAGGACAAGAACTGGGAGAGCTTCCTCGAGCTGCTGTTCCTCTACCGCAAGACCGAGAGCGGCTGGATGCCCGGGTTCTGCGAACTCGCGGTCGTGCACATCGCCATCGCCGTCTACCAGGTGTACCTGAACCAATGGCTGCAGATCCGGTGGCGACGCTGGTTGACCACGCATTTCCTGGATGAATGGCTGGCCGACCGCGCCTATTACCGCATCAGCCTGACCACCGACCGAGCCGCGATCGGCACCGACAACCCGGACCAGCGCGTCGCGGAAGATCTTCGGGATTTCTGCGAGACGACGCTGTCCCTCAGTCTCGGCCTGCTGTCCAACATCGTCTCACTGGCAAGCTTCGTCGGAATCCTCTGGGGCCTGTCCGGTGCGATCGAGGCGTTCGGCATCTCCATTCCCGGCTACATGGTCTGGGTCGCCGTGGCCTACGCCGTCCTCGGCACGTTCTTCACCCACCTCGTCGGCAGGCCGCTCGCGGCCCTGAACTTCCGCCAGCAGCGCGTGGAGGCCGACTTCCGCTACGCGCTGGTCCGCGTGCGGGAGAACATGGAGGGCATCGCGCTGTATCGCGGGGAAGGCGAGGAGAAAGCCACCCTGCTGCACCGGTTCGGCGCCGTGATCGGCAACTGGTACGCGATCATGACCCGGATGAAGCTGCTCAACACCCTGGTCGTCGGCTACGACCAGGTGGCGGTCATCTTCCCCGTCGTCGTCGCCGCACCCCGCTACTTCTCGGGCGCCATGCAGCTCGGCGGGCTGATGCAGACGGTGGGCGCCTTCGGCCAGGTCCAGGGCGCGCTGTCCTGGTTCGTCTCGGCCTACGCGTCACTGGCCAACTGGCGCGCCGTGGTCGAACGTCTGACCTCCTTCCACCGCGCGATCGTCGCCGCCCGCGAGGCCGCCGCCCATCCGGACTTCACCAGCGAGCCCGCGACCGACGGCGCCGTCCACCTGCACGGCGTCAGCCTGAACCTGCCCAACGGGACCAAGCTGCTCGAGAACGCGGATCTGACGCTGGAACCCGGTCAGTCCGTCGTGGTCACCGGCCGCTCCGGCTCCGGCAAGTCCACGCTGTTCCGGATGATCGCCGGCATCTGGCCGTTCGGGCAGGGCCGCATCCAGATCCCCGAGAACACGCTGTTCCTGCCACAACGGCCCTACATCCCGCTCGGCTCCCTGCGCCACGTCGTCACCTACCCGCATCCGCACGACACCTGGTCACGGCAGGAGATCCAACAGGCGCTGGTCGATGCCGGCCTGCCGCATCTCGCGGACCACCTCGACCAGGATCAGCCCTGGGCACAGACCCTGTCGGGCGGCGAACAGCAACGTATCGCCCTGGCGCGCGTGCTGCTGTCCAAGCCGGACTGGGTGTTCCTCGACGAGGCGACCGCCAGCCTCGACCCCGAAGCGGAAACCCACCTCTACGAGACACTGCGCAGCAAGCTGCCCAACGCCACCCTGGTGTCCATCGCGCACCGACCCTCGGTTGCCGAACTGCACGATCAACGCATCGTCCTCGACCGCTCCGAAGGCCACGCGGGCCGCCTCGTGACCAGCCCCGCCGCGGCGGAGTGAAGTGGGCGAGGCTCCGCCCCGCGCCCCGGCCAGGGGCTCTGCCCCTGGACCCCGCTAAGGGCCGACGGCCCTTAGGATCCCTTCCCTTGGGGGGCTTGGGGGAGGGCCTACCCGGACCTTGGCGGGTCCGGGTTGGCCCTCCCCCAAGCCCCCCAACCGAGCGGTTCCAAGGGGCGTCGCCCCTTGGTGGGGGTGCAGGGGGCAACGCCCCCTGCTGGGGTCCGGGGCGAAGCCCCGATCCCGCTTGACCGCGTCACGGCGGGGCGATCACAGTGCGGGCCGAGTGCCGCCCTGGGTTGGTCGAGGGGCGGCTGGACGTGTCACGGAATGGGGGAGCGCATGCCTCAGGTCAGCCTGACGGTGAATGGAAAGCAGCACACGGTCGAGGTCGAGGGTCGCACGCTCCTGGTCGAGTTGTTGCGCGAGAAGCTCGGCCTGACCGGCACGCATGTGGGCTGCGACACCAGCCAGTGTGGCGCGTGCGTCGTGCACGTGGATGGGCTGGCGGTGAAGTCCTGCACGATGCTGGCGTTGCAGGCGGACGGGATGGCGGTGACCACGATCGAGGGCATCGCCGCGGCGGACGGCACGCTGCATCCGATGCAGGAGATGTTCCGCGAGCATCATGCGCTGCAGTGCGGGTTCTGCACGCCGGGCATGGTGATGACCGCGATCGACCTGGTGAATGCGCATCCGGATGGCCTGACCGACAAGGAAATCCGTGAGGGCCTGGAGGGCAATCTCTGCCGGTGCACGGGCTACCACAACATCGTCAAGGCGATCGCTGCCGCGCATCCCTTGATGCACGGGCAGGCGCCGAAGGCCGCCGAATAAGAACGCGCCGCCACGCAGCGGGAGGGACGATCAATGGGTTTCGAGGGGATTGGGGCTTCCGTCCGCCGCAAGGAGGACGCGCGTTTCCTGAGCGGCCGCGGTCATTACACGGACGACATCAACCGTCCTGGCCAGCTCTATGCGTTCATCAAGCGCTCCGACCGGCCGCACGCGCGCATCGCGAGCCTGCAGACGGCGCAGGCCGCGGCGGCGCCGGGCGTGGTGGCGGTGTTCACCGGCCAGGACATGGCGGCCGACAATGTCGGCGGACTGCCCTGTGGGTGGCAGATCCACAACAAGGACGGCTCGCCGATGGCGGAGCCGCCGCATCCGGTGATCGCGATCGGCAAGGTGCGGCACGTCGGCGACCCGGTCGCGGTCGTGATCGCCGAGAGCCGGCAGGCGGCGAAGGATGCCGCGGAACTGCTGGAGATCGAGTACGACGATCTGCCGGCGGTCGCGACCACGCTGGATGCGCTCGAACCCGGCGCGCCCACCGTGCATGACGACGTGGCGGGCAACGTCTGCTACGACTGGCATATCGGCGACAAGGGGACGGTGGACGCGGCCTTCGCGCGCGCGGCCAAGGTGGTGAAGCTCGAGCTCACCAACAACCGGCTGGTGCCGAACGCGATGGAACCGCGGGCTGCGCTGGGCGATTTCGACACGTCCTCGGGCGACTTCACGCTCTACACCACATCGCAGAATCCGCACGTGATCCGGCTGCTGATGGGCGCCTTCGTGCTGCACATCCCGGAGAACAAGCTGCGCGTCGTGGCGCCCGACGTGGGCGGCGGGTTCGGCTCGAAGATCTACCACTATGCCGAGGAGGCGATCGTCACCTGGGCCGCCGGCAAGCTGCGGCGCCCGGTCAAGTGGACCGCGGAACGCAACGAGAGCTTCATGTCCGACGCGCATGGCCGCGACCATGTGTCGACGGCGGAGATGGCGCTCGACGCGGACGGCACCTTCCTCGCGCTGCGTGTCGCGACGATCGCCAACATGGGCGCGTATCTCTCGACCTTCGCGCCGTGCGTGCCGACCTACCTGTACGCGACGCTGCTGGCCGGCGTGTACAAGACCCCGGCGATCTATGCCGAGGTGAAGGCGGTGTTTACCAACACCGTGCCGGTCGATGCGTATCGCGGCGCGGGCCGCCCGGAGGCGACCTACCTGCTCGAGCGGCTGGTCGACGTGATCGCGCACGACACCGGGATGGATCGTGTCGAGATCCGGCGGAAGAACTTCATCCCCGCCGACGCCTTCCCGTACCAGACGCCGGTCGCGCTGCAGTATGACAGCGGCAACTACGAGATGACCCTGAAGGCGGCGCTCGATGCGGCCGACTTCGCGGGGTTCGAGGCGCGTCGGGCGGCGGCACGCGCGAAGGGCAAGCTGCGCGGCATCGGCATCTCCACCTATCTCGAAGCGTGCGGCATCGCGCCGTCCGCGGTGGTGGGATCGCTGGGCGCGCGCGCCGGGCTGTATGAGGTCGCCAACGTCAAGGTTCATCCGACCGGCAGCATCACCGTCTACACGGGCACGCACAGCCACGGGCAGGGGCACGAGACCACGTTCGCGCAGCTCATCTCCGACCAGATGGGCGTGCCGATCGACCAGATCGAGGTGGTGCATGGCGACACCTCCAAGATCCCGTTCGGCATGGGAACTTATGGCAGCCGCAGCCTCGCGGTCGGCGGATCGGCCATGGTGAAGGCGATGGACAAGATCATCGCCAAGGGCAAGAAGATCGCCGCCCACCTGATGGAAGCCGCGGTCGAGGACATCGAGTTCGACAAGGGCACCTTCAAGGTGGCCGGCACGGACAAGAGCAAGACGCTGACCGACATCTCGCTCGCCGCCTACGTGCCGCACAACTACCCGATCGAGGAGCTGGAGCCCGGCCTCGACGAGACCGCGTTCTACGACCCGAAGAACTTCACCTTCCCCGGCGGCTGCCATGTCTGCGAGCTGGAGATCGACCAGGAGACGGGCGTCGTCGAGATGGTGAACTTCGTCGCGGTCGACGACGTGGGCCGCGTCATCAACCCGATGATCGTCGAAGGGCAGGTGCAGGGCGGCGTGGCCCAGGGCATCGGCCAGGCGCTGCTGGAGAACGCGATCTACGACAGCAACGGCCAGCTCCTGAGCGGGTCGTTCATGGACTACACCATGCCGCGCGCGAACGATCTGGTGAACATCTCGGTCGGCACCGAGATCACGCTGTGCACGCACAACCCGCTGGGCGTGAAGGGCTGCGGGGAGGTCGGTGCGATCGGCTCCCCGCCGGCGGTGATGAACGCGGTGATCGACGCGCTGAAGGAGTACGGGATCCGGCACATCGACATGCCGGCGACCGGCGCCAAGCTGTGGGAGATCCTGCAGGCGAACCGGCCGAAGATGGCGGCGGAGTGAACGCCGCGCCCGACGCGAACCATGTGACCCAACACCGGACCGTGGCCTGTGGCCGCGGTCCCGAGGCCAGGGACGAGGGATAGGACGATGTACGATTTCGCGTATCAGAAGCCGGCCAGCGTCGCCGATGCGGTGAAGCTGCTGGGCGACGATCCCGATGCAAAGGCGCTGGCCGGGGGCCAGACCTTCATCCCGGTGCTGAAGCAGCGGCTCGCCAAGCCCTCGACGATCGTCGACCTGGGCAAGCTGGACCTGCGCGGCATTACGGTCGGCGCCGACACGGTCACCATCGGGGCGATGACCACGCATGCAGCGGTCGCGTCGTCGGAGGAGCTGAAGGCGAAGATCCCCGGCCTGCAGGAGCTCGCCTCCTGGATCGGCGACGAGGCGGTGCGCCATCGCGGCACGATGGGCGGCTCGCTCGCGAACAATGATCCGGCGGCGTGCTATCCGTCGGCGGCGCTCGCGATGGACGCGACGATCAAGACCGATCGGCGTGAGATCAAGGCGGACGATTTCTTCCAGGGCATGTTCACGACCGCGCTGGAGCCGAACGAGATCATCACCAGCATCACCTTCAAGGTGCCGCAGAAATCGGCCTACGAGAAGTTCCGCAATCCCGCCTCGCGCTATGCGATCGTGGGCGTGTTCGTGGCGCAGCACGCGAACGGCGTGCGGCTGGCGATCACCGGGGCGGGGCAGGGCGGCGTGTTCCGCCACACCGCGTTCGAGCAGGCGCTGTCGTCCAACTTCTCACCGGACGCGATCGCCGGGATCGCGACGCCGCCGGACGACCTGAACGGGGACATCCATGCAAGCGCCGAGTATCGCGCGCACCTGATCAACGTCGTGGCGCGCCGCGCCGTGGCGAAGGCGCGTTGACGTGACGCCGCGGGGGATCGGCGACAACGGCGGTCCCCCGCTGGAGGATGAGCCGCCGGACCCTGGCGCGTCCTGGCGGCTGTGGTGCTGGAAGCGCGCCCACAAGCGTGCATGGAAGACCCCGCCGCGGGAGATCGCGTTGCGGCGTCTGGCGCATGCGGAGGCTCGAGGGATGAGCTACCGGGAGTACGCGCTCGAGATCATGGAGCGCGGCGTGCATCTCGGTGCGCCGGATGCGGCCGAGGCGGCACCTGCCGGCCTGGCGGCCGCGTCGTCTGTGCTGCGTTCCGCGTCAGCCCCGCCGCAGTCCGCGTCGTCCCCACTGCCCCCCTTGTCGTTCCCGCTGCCCCCGTCGTCAGTCCCACTGCAGTCCGCGTCGTCCCCGCTGCCCCCATCGTCCCCGCTGCCCCCGTCGTCGTCCCCGGGCTTGACCCGGGGATCCCCGCGCACTCGGAGCATGCACGCCAGGAAGTCGTGGATGACCGCCCTGCGGCGGCCATGACACAGGCGTTCGGGACCGATCTCGCCGCATTGGTCGCGCAGCCCGGGGCCAACCATGTCACCTGGCATGATCAGGCCTTCCCCGATCGCCCGCTGCGCCTGCACGCCGCGCGTCCGGTGAGGTTCACGCCCGACACCCACCTGCTCTTCGTCCTGCACGGTGTCCGCCGCAACGGAGAGGACTATCGCGACTTCTGGCTGCCGTTCGTCGACGAGGCGGAGCTGCTCGCCATCAGCATCGAATTTCCCGAGACGTCGTTCCCCGACTACCTCTGGTACAATTTCGGCAATCTGCACGCGGCGGACGGCACGCCGAACCCGCGTGAGGCGTGGACCTTCGCCATCCCCGACCGCCTGTTCGGGGCACTCCACCAGCAGGGCATCACCCGCCGTCGCCGCTACGGCCTGTTCGGGCACTCGGCGGGCGGGCAGTTCGTGCACCGCATGCTGTCCTTCGGCTGGCGGGATCGTGTCGCCGTCGCGGTGGGCGCCAATGCCGGCACCTATGCGATGCCCGATCTCGAGACAGCGTGGCCCTTCGGCCTGGGCGAGACGGCGATGGATGATCCGAGCCTGCGGGAGTGGCTCGCGTTCCCGCTCACTGTGATGGCCGGCACCGAGGACACGCGCACCACGGGACGGCATTTCCCCAATGGGCCGCGTTCGAACCGGCAAGGCCCGACGCGCTATGCCCGCGCACATCGCTATGTGGAACTGGGGCATGCGGCGGCCACGCGTATTGGAACCTCGTGCGCCTGGCGCGTGATCGACGTCCCTGGCGTCGGACATGACGGGCGCCGCATGTCGGCCGCGGCCGCACCGGTGGTCGCCGCGGCGTTGCGGGCGGACCGGGACGCCTGACCCGCCGGCCGCGTGCCGTCTGGAAAATCCTTTCGCCGCCGGTTAGGGTGCGGCCAACCACGAAGACGACAGGGGGGATGCTCATGAAACGACGGGACGTTCTGAAGTCCGCGGCGGTCGGGATGGCCGCGCTCGCCGCACCACGCACCGTGCAGGCGGACGCCGCGCGCACGATCACCTTCGTACCGCATGCCGATCTCGCCTCGCTCGATCCGGTCTGGACCACTGCCGACATCACCCGGAACTACTCGCTCGCGGTGTTCGACACGCTCTATGCCTATGACGCCCAGTTTCGCGTGCAACCGCAGATGGTCGAAGGCCATCGCACCGAACAGGACGGGAAGGTGTGGGAGCTGACGCTGCGGGACGGGCTGAAGTTCCATGACGGGCAGAAGGTTCTCGCGCGCGACTGCGTCGCCACGATCCAGCGCTTCTCCAAGCGCGATCCGTTCGGCCAGGCGCTGATGGCGCGGGTCGACGAGATCTCGGCGCCGTCGGACGACGTGATCCGGTTCCGCCTGAAGCGGCCGTTCCCGCTGCTGCCCAACGCGCTCGCGCAGGTCTATTGCGCCATCATGCCGGAGCGGATCGCGAAGACCGATCCGATGCAGCAGATCCCGGAGGCGATCGGCAGCGGGCCCTTCAAGTTCCTCGCGAACGAACGCATCCCCGGCCAGCGGGTCGTGTTCGCGAAGAACGCCGATTACGTGCCTCGCAAGGATGGCGTCCCGAGCTTCAACGCCGGACCGAAGATCGTGCATGTGGATCGTGTCGTTTGGAACTTCATCCCCGACCCGGCCACGGCCTCGGCCGCGCTGCTGCAGAAGGAGGTCGACTGGTGGGAGAATCCCACGATCGACCTCATCCCGCAGATCAAGCGCGACAAGAACGTCGTCGTCGCCGTCAAGGATCGCACCGGCGAACTCGGCTGCCTGCGCTTCAACCAGCTCCTTCCGCCCTTCGACAACGCGGCGATCCGGCGCGTGGTCGTGTCTGCCATGGACCAGAAGGAGATCATGGAGGCGGTCGCCGGTGCCGAACCCTCCATCATCAAGACCGATGTCGGCTTGTTCGTGCCCGGCACGCCGATGGCGAGCACGGTGGGCGTGGAGGTCACCCGCGGTCCCAAGGACTACGACAAGCTGAAGCAGCAGTTGAAGGCGGCCGGCTATGATGGGCAGAAGATCGTCGTGCTCGCCGCGACGACGATCCCGTCCATCTGGGCCGAGGCGCAGGTCGCGACGGACATCCTGACGAAGATCGGCTTCAACGTCGATTTCCAGGCCCTGGAATGGGGCACCGTCGTGCAGCGCCGCGCCAGCAAGGAGCCGATCGACAAGGGCGGCTGGAACATCTTCTACACGTGGCTGGGCGGCTTCGGGAACGTCACGCCCGCGCCGAACATCGCGATCCGCGGCAATGGCCCTGGCGCCTGGTTCGGCTGGCCGAAGAACCCGAAGCTCGAGGAACTCTACGCCGCCTGGTTCGAAGCGCCGGACCTCGCCGCGCAGAAGAAGATCTGCGAGGAGATGCAGGTCGCATTCTGGCAGAATCCGACCTACGCGCCCCTGGGCATGTACGACATGCCGACCGCGTTTCAGAACACGCTGTCCGACGTACCGCAGGGCTGGCCGCAGTTCTACGGCGTCAAGAAGGCCTGATTTCCGCTCCGGGCGTTCACGCCACGAACCGCCTTGGCATGTCCGCCATGACCGAGCACGACCCGGTCATGGCGGGCCCGCACCCTCGGCCGACGCCAGGCGTCCCCCACGGACTGTGCGGGCGCCAAGGCGCCCGCGGCAGTATCACGCCGTGGTGAGCTACCTTGACCAGCATACCCGTCTCGCGCTTGCCTGATTGCGACGCCGCGACTCCGCGCGCGTCTCGATCCGGTGACGTAGTCACCGCTACCGGGCGTGCGCGTAAGTGCAATCCGCCGCGAGCATCATCTTCTACATCACACCCGTGTGTCGGCGGAAACATCACGCTCCTTCTGCGTTCCTGTTCACGGCGCCCTCGGCGCGTCGCCTCGGCAAGGGAAAAGGCAGTGGCAGCGGAACGAATCCTCATCACCGGCGGCGCCGGCTTCATCGGATGTCATCTCACCAAGGCGCTGCTCGACCGCGGCCATACCGTCCGGGTGCTCGACAGTCTGATCGACCAGGTCCATGGCGGCCGGGAACCCAATCCGATCCTGCAACATGTCGAGCTGGTCGAGGGTGACATCCGCGATCCCGCCGCGGTCGCCAGCGCCTTGCAGGGGGTCGACGCGGTCGTGCATCTCGCGGCCGAGGTGGGCGTCGGCCAGAGCATGTATGCCGTCGAGCGCTATGTCGGCGCGAACGACCTCGGCACCGCCGTGCTGCTGGAGGCGCTGCTCGCCAAGCCGGTGCGCCGCCTCGTGGTCGCGTCTTCCATGAGCATCTACGGCGAGGGCCTCTATCGCGACCAGGACGGCGCGACGATCGAGGATGCCGTGCGCGGGGACCGCAAGCAGACCGGGACCTGGGATCCGGTCGACGCGCAGGGCCGGCCACTGGTGCCTGTGCCGACGACGGAAGCCAAGCGGCCCTCGCTCGCCTCCGTCTACGCGATCACCAAGTTCGTGCAGGAGCGGATGGTGCTGACCGTAGCGCCGGCCTATGGGATGGAGGCCGCCGCGCTGCGTCTGTTCAACGTGTACGGTCCCGGCCAGGCGCTCTCCAATCCCTATACCGGCGTGCTGGCGATCTTCGCCGCCATGCTGCTGAACGGCAACGGCCCGCAGGTCTTCGAGGATGGGGCCCAGCGCCGCGACTTCGTGCATGTGGAGGACGTGGCACGCGCCTTCGTGCTCGCGCTGGAGCGGCCTGAGGCGGTCGGCCAGGTGTTCAACATCGGCAGCGGCCAGGCCGTGACGATCCGTCAGGTGGCGGAGGAACTCGCCACCGCCATGGGCCGTCGCGACATCCGTCCCGTGCTTCTCGGCAAGGCACGCACCGGCGACATCCGTCACTGCTTCGCCGATATCGGCGCGGCGCAGGCCACACTCGGCTTCGCCCCGGAGCGGAACTTCGGCAACAGCCTCGCCGAACTCGCGGAATGGGTACGCGGGCAGCAGACCGTGGATCGCGTGGCCGAGGCGCGCCGCGAGCTCGAAGTGCGAGGCCTGGTGGCATGAGCGCGGCCGGTCTCGGTACGCGGCCGGTCCTGGTGACCGGGGGCGCGGGATTCATCGGCTGCAACCTCGTGGACCGGCTGGTGCGAGAGGGCGAGCATGTCCTGGTGTTCGACAGCCTCGCGCGGCCGGGCGTGGAGTCGAACCTGGCCTGGCTGCGCGAGCGGCATCCGCGCCATGTCAGCAGCGCGGTCGCCGATATCCGCGACGCTGCCGCCGTGCAGGCCGCGGTGTCCGGTGCGAAGGCCGTGTTCCACCTGGCCGCGCAGGTCGCCGTCACCACGAGCATGACCGATCCGGCGGAGGATTTCGCCGTCAACCTGCAGGGCACGTTCAACGTGCTGCAGGCGCTGCAGGCCCGCCGCCAGCCCTGCGTGTTCGCAAGCACCAACAAGGTCTACGGCAAGCTCGACGGCATCGCGCTCGCCCTTCAGGACGAGACCTGGCAACCGGTCCAGGCGCGTGACCGGCAGGGCGTCGACGAGGCGCGACCGCTCGATTTCTGCACGCCGTATGGCTGCTCGAAGGGCGCCGCGGACCAGTACGTGCTCGACTGGTCGGACAGTTTCGGCGTGCCGACGGCGGTGATGCGCATGTCCTGCATCTACGGTCCGCGCCAGTTCGGCACCGAGGACCAGGGCTGGGTCGCGCATTTCCTGTTATGCGCGCTGGCCGGGGAGCCGATCACGCTCTACGGCGACGGACGGCAGGTGCGTGACGTGCTCTGGGTGGAGGATGCGGTGTCCGCCTATGTCGCGGCGTGGCGCGCCATCGACCGCGTCGCCGGCCAGGCCTTCAACCTGGGCGGCGGGCCGGAGAACGCCATCAGCCTGCGCCAACTCCTGCAGCATATCGGGACGCTGACCGATCGTACGCCGCACGTGCGATACGGCGATTGGCGGCCGAACGACCAGCGCTGGTTCGTCTCCGACACCACGAAGGCGCGCACGGTCCTCGGGCTCCCGGCGCCGCGGGACTGGCGCGCGGGCGTCGCCGACCTGATGCGGTTCTTCGTCGCGAACGGGCGGGCGGGCAAGCTCGCGGCATCCGGCACGCGGGTGGCCGCCGCATGAAGGTCGCGCTGGTCAATCCGGCCTGGCGGTTCGAGCACAGCATCTATTTCGGCTGCCGCGCGCCGCATCTGCCGCTCGAACTCGGCTATGCCCGCGCGATGCTGGAGGCTGGCGGCCACCAGACGCTGCTGCTCGATGCCGCGCTGGATGGGCTGGATGCCGCGGGCCTTGCCGACGCCGTCGCGGCGTTCGGGGCCGATCTGGCCGTGATCACGACCGCGCCGACTTATCTGTTCTGGCGCTGCGCCCCGCCGGAGCTGCGCGTGCCACGCGACATGGTCGCGCGGCTGCGCGACATCGGCGTGCGCAGCGTGCTGGTCGGGCCGCACGGCTCCACCACGCCCGACACCGCGCTGCGCAAGACGGAGGCGGACATCCTGATCCGCGGCGAGTGCGAGGAAGCTGTGCGTGCGCTCGCCGACGCCGGCGGCGTGCCGGATGGCATCGCTGGCGCGGCTTGGCGCGATGTGGCCGGGGAGGTCCGGGTGAACGGCGGCCCGCTGGCCACCAGGTTCGTCGACGCGCCGGCCCTGCGCTGGCCCGACGCCTGGGTAGGCCGCCACGACCATCACCACCATCGCTTCGACACGACGCCGGTCGGGCCGGGCGCGGAGGTCGAGGCGTCCCGCGGCTGCCCGTATTCCTGCAGCTTCTGCGCCAAGATCGACTTCCGCGATGCCTATCGCCGGCGCGAATTGCCGATCCTTCTCGAGGAGATCGACGGCCTCATCGCGCAGGGCGCGACCTACCTCTACTTCATCGACGAGATCTTCCTGCCGCAGAAGCCGCTGCTCGAGGCGCTTCGCGGGCGGCCGGTCCAGTTCGGGGTGCAGACGCGCATCGACCTGTGGCAGCCGGCGATGCTCGCCCTGCTGGGGGAGGCGGGGTGTGTCTCGATCGAGGCCGGGGTGGAGAGCCTGTCCGTCGAAGGCCGCGCGGCGCTCGACAAGAAGTGCCGCATGACCACGGACGAGCTCACCGACCGGCTGATCCTGGCGCGCCGGCACGTCCCCTTCGTGCAGGCCAACCTGATTCTGTCGGCGGGCGACGAAGCGGCGGAGATCGCCGCCTGGCGCGAGACGCTGCGCGATGCCGGGGTCTGGGCCAACGACCCGGTGCCGCTGTTCCCCTATCCGGGCTCGCCGGACTACCGCAAGCGATGGGGCATGCCGGACGACGCCGCATGGGAGCGGGCGCACGCCCACTACCTCGCGCAGTTCGATGCCATGAGCGACATCCAGGAAGCGGAGCCTTTGCCGCTTCCCACATTGGAGACACTCGCGTGCTGACGCCGCGGCAGCCGCGCGCGGGACGCAGGGGCCGATCCGCGGCGGGGAGGCGGCCATGACCCGGATCATGCTCACCACCGACGCGGTTGGCGGCGTGTGGCGCTACACGATGGAACTCGCCAATAGCTTCACGCGGTTCGGCGCCCAGTGCGTCATCGCCGTCCTCGGCCCCGCCGCCACCGCGGCGCAGCGGGCCGAGGTCGCCGCGATCCCGAACGCCATGCTGCTCGACACCGGATTGCCGCTCGACTGGACGGCGTCCGGTCCCGAACCGCTCGAGGCGGCGGCCCAGGCGCTTGCGCGGATCGCGGCCGAGCAGGAGGTGGACAGCGTGCAATTGCACGCACCGGCCCTGATGGGGACGGCGAGCTGGCCGGCGCCCGTGCTCGCGGTCGTGCATTCCTGCGTCGCCACGTGGTGGCAGGCGGTCCGCGGCGGTCCTCTTCCGGCCGACCTTGCCTGGCGTGCCGCAGCGACGGCGCGGGGTATCGCGCGCGCCGATGCGGTCGCCGCGCCGTCGGCGAGCTTCGCGTCCGCCTTGCGGGCCACCTACCGGACCGGCCGAGGCATCGTCGTCATCCATAACGGCCGCCGCCCGCATCGGCACGCCGCGGCAGGGACCGGGCGTGCGCGCAGCGTGCTCACGGCCGGGCGCCTGTGGGACGAGGGCAAGGGGATGTCCGTCCTGGATGCCGCGGCCACCCTGCTGCCCTGGCCCGTGCGCGCGGCGGGTTCGGTGCGCGGCCCGAACGCCACCGTCATTTATCTCCAGCATCTCGAACTGCTGGGTGATCTCGACGAACCCGCGCTGGCCGATGCCTTGAGCGACGCCGCGGTCTTCGCCTCCACCGCGCGCTACGAACCGTTCGGGCTTGCGGTGCTCGAAGCGGCGCAGGCGGGCTGCGCGCTCGTCCTGTCCGACATCCCGACGTTCCGGGAACTCTGGGACGGGGCCGCGCTGTTCGTGCCGCCCGGCGACCCGGACGCGCTCGCGGCGACACTGCGCGTCGTCCTGTCGGACCTGGACCGCGCCGAGGCGCTGGGCCAGCGCGCCCGCGCCCAGGCCGCCCGTTATGGCGCCGACCGGATGGCGCGGCAGACCTGGGCGGTGCACGCCGCCTTCTCCAGCCGGCGTGCCGCCTGAGATGCAAATCGCCTGTTTCGCCCACTCGCTGCCGTCCTGCTGGAACCACGGCAACGCCCACTTCCTGCGCGGCGTGCTGCGGGACCTGATCGCGCGCGGCCACCGGGTCACCAGCTACGAACCGGAGGATGGCTGGAGCCGCACCAACCTGCTGCAGGAACAGAACGGGCCGGATGCGCTGCGACGGTTCGCCGAGACGTTCCCGGAGCTCGTGCCCGCGATCCACACGCTGTCGCCCGACGTCGACGCGATGCTGGATGGGGCCGACCTCGTGCTCGTGCACGAGTGGAACGACCCGGCGCTGGTCGCGGCGATCGGCGCACGCCGCAAGCAGGGCGGGCGCTTCCGGCTGCTGTTCCACGACACGCATCACCGCGCGGTCACCGACCCGCAGGCGATCGGGGCGATGGATCTCTCGGGCTATGACGGCGTGCTGGCATTCGGCGCGACGCTGGCCGAGGTCTATCGTCGCGCCGGCTGGGGCGCGCGGGCCTTCGTCTGGCACGAGGCGGCGGATACGCGGCTGTTCCATCCGCCCGCGATCGAGGACGAGCGGAAGGGGCTCGTCTGGATCGGCAACTGGGGGGACGACGAGCGCACCGCCGAACTGCACGACTATCTGCTCGCGCCCGCCGCCGATCTCGGAATGCCGCTCGACATCTATGGCGTGCGCTATCCGGACACGGCGCTGCGCGACCTGGCGGAGGCGGGTGCGCGCTATCTCGGCTGGCTCCCCAACCTGCAGGCGCCGTCAGTGTTCGCCCACCACATGGCGACCATCCACGTCCCCCGCCGCGCCTACACGACGCAGCTCCCCGGCATTCCGACCATCCGCGTGTTCGAGGCGCTGGCCTGCGGCATCCCGCTCCTCTCCGCGCCCTGGAGCGATGCCGAATCGCTGTTCCGCACCGGCCGCGACTACCTGAGCGCAGCGGATCCCGCGGCGATGCGGACTCAGCTCGCGCGGCTGCGCGCCGATCCGGACCTCCGCCGCAGCCTCGCCGCCAACGGGCTGGAGACGATCCAAGCGCGGCATACCTGTGCCCATCGCGTCGACGAGCTTCTCGGCATCGCGGCCACCATCGGGCTTCCCATCTCCGCAACCCGGCAGGAGACCGCCGCGTGACCCGCATCGCCTTCTACGGATCGAGCCTGGTCTCCTCCTACTGGAACGGCGCCGCGACGTATTACCGCGGCCTGCTCTCGGCCCTCGCGCCGCTGGGCTACGACATCACCTTCTACGAGCCGGACGCCTACGAGCGGCAGCAGCACCGTGACATCGAGCCGCCCGACTACGCGCGGGTGCGCGTCTATGCCGCGACGCCGGAGGCGCTGCGCGACGTGCTGGCGGAAGTCGCCGAGGCCGACATCGCGGTGAAGGCGAGCGGCGTCGGGGTGTTCGACACGGAGTTGCTGCAAGGGGTCGTGGCCGGCGCGCGGCCCGACGCGCTGCGCGTGTTCTGGGACGTGGACGCGCCCGCGACCCTGGCCGAGATCGGCGCCGATGCCGCGCACCCGATGCGGGCCGCGCTGCCGAAGCTCGACATGGTCCTGACCTATGGCGGCGGCGACCGCGTGGTGCAGGCCTATCGCGGCTTCGGCGCGCGGCTGTGCCGGCCGATCTACAACGCGCTCGACCCGGCGACGCATCATCCGGTGCCGCCCGATCCGGAGTTCGCGGCCGACCTCGCCTTCCTCGCCAACCGCATGCCCGACCGCGAGGTGCGCGCGGCGGAGTTCTTCTTCCGCCCCGCCGCCGCGCTGCCGCAACGCCGCTTCCTGCTGGGCGGCAATGGCTGGGGCGACAAGCCGATGAGCGCCAACGTGCGTTGGATCGGCCATGTCGGGACGGAGCGGCACAACGCCTTCAACACCTCGGCCCTCGCCGTGCTCAACGTGGCGCGCGACAGCATGGCGAGCGTCGGCTTCTCCCCCGCCACCCGCGTGTTCGAGGCGGCCGGGGCAGGGGGCTGCCTGATCACCGACGCCTGGGAAGGGATCGAGCACTTCCTGCAGCCCGATTCCGAGGTGCTGGTGGCGCGCGACGGCGCCGACGTCGCGGACCATGTGGCGGCGCTGACCCCGGAACGGGCGCGCGCCATCGGGGCGGCCGCGAAGGCACGCGTGCTCGCCGAACACACCTACGACCGGCGCGCGCGGGAGGTGGACGCGCTGTTCCGCGCGGCGCTGGCCGAACGGCGGGGGAGCTGAGGCATGCGTCTCGTCTTCATCGGCCTCAGCCTCAGCTCGTCCTGGGGCAACGGCCATGCCACCACCTATCGCGCGCTGCTGCGCGGCCTCGCCGCGCGCGGCCACGACCTGCTGTTTCTCGAACGCGACCAGCCCTGGTACGCCAACGCCCGCGACCTTGCCGCCCCGGATTTCTGCCGTCTCACGCTCTATGGGTCCGAGGCGGAATTGGCGGACCATGCGGCCGAAATCGAAGCGGCGGATGCGGTGATCGTCGGCTCCTACGTGCATGAGGGGCCGGGGGTGATCGCGTGGCTCGCCGGCCTGCGCCGCCGCGGCGCGCTATGTTTCTACGACATCGACACGCCGGTGACGCTGCGTGCGCTGGCGGCCGGCGGCGCGGCCTACCTGCAGCCGGCGCAGATCCCGCTGTTCGACGTGTATTTCTCCTTTACCGGCGGTCCGACGCTGCGCTTCCTGGAGCGGCAATACGGCGCACGCCGTGCCGAAGCGCTCTATTGCGCCGTGGACGAGGCGGCCTACCGACCGACCGGCGCCGCTCGGCGCTGGAGCCTCGGCTATCTCGGGACCTACAGCGCCGACCGGCAACCCACCCTGGAGCGGCTGCTCCTCGAACCCGCGTCGCGCCTTCCGGACCAGCGCTTCGCGGTGGTCGGCCCGCAATACCCCGATACGATCGCCTGGCCCGCGAATGTCGAGCGCATCGACCATCTCGGCCCGGCCGACCACCCTGACTTCTACGGCGCCTGCGCATGGACGCTGAACGTGACCCGCGCCGACATGGTGGAAGCGGGCTGGAGCCCCAGCGTGCGGCTGTTCGAGGCGACCGCCTGCGGAACGCCCATCGTCTCCGACGTCTGGGCGGGGATGGAGGAGGTGCTGACGCCCGGCGTCGAGCTGCTGCAGGCGCGCGGCGCCTCGGACGTGCTTGCTGCCCTGGCACGACCTGAGGCGGAGCGGCAGGCCATCGGGGAGGCCGGGCGGGCACGCACGCTGCGCCAGCACACGGGGGCTCGCCGAGCGGCGGAGCTCGAACAATGCCTCGCGGGTCTGTGGGAGACGGCCGAGGCGCGCTGACGCTTCCACCGACCGCGCCGGTTCGTTACCCTACCGGCCCGGAGGTGCCTCGATGCGACTGACCCAGGCAGCCGTGCCACCGCTGCTCCCGTCCGTGACCCGTCGGGAGGCGACGTCCATTCTCGGCGCGATGCGCGCGGTCGCTGCGCCGGACGGAGCGCTCAGCATCGCGGCGGAGCGCTCGCTGCGCGCGGCGGCGCGTCATGTGTTCGGGGATGCGGGGCTGGCCGAAGATCCAGCGGCAGAGTCCCTGGCGGTTGCCGTGGCGGGCAGGCCGCTCGCGGCGATCGCCCTGCGGTGCCTGGTCATCATGGTGCTGGTGGACGGCACGATCGACCCCGCCCGCGTCGCCGCCCTCCGGACCCAGATCGCCGCGCTCGGAATCGACGCCCCCGCCCTGACCCTGCTGGAAGATCTGCTGGCAGGCCACCGGGACGAGGCGTTCGCGGAGATGACGCGGGTCAACATGGACAGCGTGACGAACGCACCCTGGTTCGGCGGCGACATCAACGCCTGGCTGCTCCCCTACCACGGCGACGGGGCGGATCCCGCCCTGGCCGCGCGTTTCGCCGCGCTGGGAGACCTGCCGCCCGAGACGATCGGGCATGCGCTGTGGGCCCATTTCCGCCACAACGGCTACGCCTTCCCCGGCGAGGCGGAAGGGCTGAACGCCGCATTCTCCCTGCCGCATGACACGGTGCATGTGCTGACCGGCTACGACACCAGGCCGGGTGGCGAAATCCTGACCTCGACATTTACCGCGGCAATGCACCCGATCCACCCGATCGAGGGCCACATCTTGCCCGCGATCGTCAGCTGGCATGTCGGTGGGCGGATCAACGAGGTTGCCAAGAACGCGACGGGCACGCTCGACGTGGAGGAAGTCTGGCGCGCCTGGGCCGCCGGCGCCGTGGCGCGCATCGACACGTTCGCGCCGGGCTGGGACTTCTGGTCGTTTGCCGCCGAACCGCTCGGCAGCCTGCGCGCCCGATGGGGTATCCCGCCGGAAGGACTCGCCGACCCGGAAGAATAGCGGGCAATGCGGCTGGACCGCCCGTATTCCGTTCGCAGTCGGCGCGGTCCGTCGCCGCGATCAGGAACCGTAATCAGGAACCCTGATCAGTAGCCGTGATTAGTAGCCGTGATCAGTAGCCGTTCTGGCGCGAATACGGATCGGGGGTGCGGGCCGGTGCCACGCCGGGGCTGTCCGTGCAGGCGCCGTTCTGCAGCCGTGCGTCGCGGGCGCAGGAATCGCGGTCCGGGTAATGGCACGACAGCACCAGGGAGGAGGTCACCAGGCAGTATTGCCCCGTGCCGCCGCGGATCGTCACTTCGCGCCGGTTGACGGTGCAGTCGCCGCCCTGGCGCGTCGCTTCGCGCTGACACTCCGCGGCATCGTAGTAGATGCACATCGGCGTGGTCATGGTCTGGTTGCGCATGCAGAAGGGCGCCGCTGCCGCCGGTTGCGCGGCGCCGCCCAGCAGCGACAGGCCGCCCGCGATCGCGAGGGCGCCCAGGCCGCTCCATGCCCACCGAATCATTCGTTGTGGCCGCATCTCGCCCTCCTGTGTGCCGGCCCCTGCTGTAGCCGGGAAAACCGATGCGCTGGCATCACGTCGGCGTGCCATCCGGTCATCTGCCGGAGAGGAACGTTGCGGCAGCGTCCGCCAGCGATTCCGCTTGGCGCTGCGGACCGGGCAGGGCACATCGGGGACCATGACCCGGATCCGCCGCCTGCTGCCCGTCCTGGCACTGGCCCTCTCCGTGGCACCGCGCGCCCAGGCCGGCGCCGGCTCGCCGCCGCAGCTTTGCGACTCCGCCGTCGCCGCGGCGGAGACCGCCGCCCGCCTGCCGCCGCGCCTGCTGGGCGCGATCGCCGTCGTGGAAACCGGCCGGCCCGATGCGGACGGCCGGATCAGACCCTGGCCGTGGACGATCAACGCCGAGGGGACCGGGCAGTTCTTCGCTTCCAAGGCGGAGGCGATCGCCGCGGTGAAGGCGCTGCAGGCGCGAGGCGTCCGCTCCATCGACGTGGGCTGCCTGCAGGTGAACCTGATGCATCATCCGGATGCGTTCGGCCGTCTCGAAGACGCGTTCGATCCGACGCTGAACGCCCGCTACGCCGCGCGCTACCTGGTGGCGTTGCATGGGGCACTGGGTGATTGGCCGCGGGCGATCGGCGCCTACCACTCGCAAACCCCGACCCTCGGGGCGGAGTACCGCGCGCTCGTGCTCGCGCGGTGGGAACGGCCGTGGATCGGCCAGACGGAACTGGCGCACCCCGCCTATGCGGATTTCGCGCCGCGCTCCACCGCCTACCGATCCTTCCCGGACCCGGCCAACGTCTATGGCGCGTTTTCCCGCCGCTGAACGCTCCTCAGGCGAACGCGAGGAGCATCACGCCGCCGCAGATCAGCGCGATGGCACCGATATGCACACTGCCGAGCGGTTCGGCGAAGGCGTAGTGCCCGATCAACGCGGCGGCCACGTAGGAGACCGCGGTGCAGGGCAGTGCCACCGACATCGGAATGCGACGCAGCGCGACGATGTACAGCACCGCCGACCCACCATAGAGACAGAACCCTAGCAGGGTCCGCCAGTCGAACAGTTGCCGGAAGAAGTCGGGGGCGCCGGCCCCGGCCTTCAGCAGCGTTTGCCCAGCCATGCTGACCACGATCGCCAGCCCCAGCGCGCCCCAATGCATCCCGTTCGCTCGGGTCAGGCGACGTGCGGCGGATGGGAGGGATCCGCGCGCTCGATCCGCCGGACGGTGCCCTGCGGCTTGCCGTTCGCGGAGAGGAAGGTGCGCCCGACATATTCGCCCAGCACGCCGAGGATCATCGACTGCACCCCGCCGACCAGCAGGATCACGACCATGGTCGACGCCCAGCCCGAGGGCGTGTCGCGCAGGAACAGCGCCTCGGCGATGGTGCCGACCGCGCCCAGCGTGCCCAACGTCGCCATCGCCAGGCCGGCATAGATCGCGAGCCGCAGTGGCGCGAGGGAGAAGCTGGTCGCCAGGTTGAGCCAGAGCCGCACGAGGCGGCGGAGGTTGTAGTTTGACCGCCCCTCGAGACGGGGGAGATGCCGGACCTCGATGCTGTCGATGCGCTGCGTGACCTGCATCACCAGCCCGTCGACGTAGGGGTAAGGTCCGCTGTAGCGGGTCACCGCCTGCACCACCATGGCCGACATGCAGCGGAAGGAGGACAGGTAGAGCCCCTTCGGCTTGTCCAGCAGCCGGTCGGCCACGCCATTGGCGAACCGGCTGCCGAGATTGCGCCACCCCTCGTGCTGCTTCACGGCATATCGCGTGTAGACCACGTCCCAGCCGCCCAGCCGGGCATGATCGTACAGCCGCAGCACCTCCTCGGGCGGGTTCTGCAGGTCGTCGTCCATGGTGATGACGTAGGCCCCGCGAGCATGCCGCAGGCCGGTCATGACCGCGTTGTGCTCCCCGTAGTTCCGCGCGTGCTCGATATAGGTGATCGGGATGGTCGACGTGCCGAGAAGGGAGCGGCAGGCGACGTCGGAATCGTCGGGACTGCCGTCGTTCACCAGCACGACCTCCAGCCCGCCCTCCGGCTTCAGGCGGGACAGCTCGTCCACCAGCCGCCCGATCGTGGCAGCGCCCCGGTAGACCGGGATCACGATCGACAGCCCGACCGGCTCCGGCCGCGTGGGCCAGGGATCGGGCGTCGAGGCGAACTCGGGAACGGGCGTGGCGGGGAACGGGGTGATCTCGTGTGTCATGGTCGCTCCGCGATCGCCAGGACCGATCCCCCGGCGGGCAGCCGGAACGGCAGGCGACGTTCACATTCGGTCGTGGCGTGCAGCATCGTGTCGAGCCATGGCGGAAACGGGGCAACGTCGGAGGCCGCGTCGCCGCGCGCCAGGACCTTGCGCTGGAGCGCCATCAAAGGCAGCAGCAGGCCGTTCCAGTAGCACACGCGGATCGGGCGGAACCCGGAATTTCGCAGCATCGCCCGCGTCTCGCGCGCGGTCTGCCGCCGCACGTTGTGGACCCGCACGTCGTGGGCCGAGAGCAGCCACCGGAAGGCCGGCATGTTGAGCACGAGCCGCCCCCCCGGCCGCAGCACCCGGTGCAGTTCCGCGAGCGCCCGGGAGGGCTCGACCGCGGCATGGCACAAGACGTCGGCGCTGACGGCGGCGGCGAACGAGCCGGCGGCGAAGGGCAGGGCGTTGACGCTGCCGCGGACCACGAGAGCCGCGGATTTGGCGCGCGCCCGATCCGCGGCGCCGGCATCCCACTCCAGACCGAAGAGCGGCCGTGCGGCATTCCCACGGCGCAGCGTGGCCAGGAAACCGCCCGTACCGCAGCCCGCATCGAGGACGGGACCGTCGACGCCGGCCAGGGCGTCACCCAGCCGGGCGTGCAGGGCCCGATACCACCACATGCGATCCTCGACCGCATCCATCAGCTCGTATTCGGCGGGCTCCACGGGCCTCCTTCCGCGCGGATCAGCAATGTTCGCGCCGCGCCGGGATTGCCTTGCTCCGGCCCTGGCCGCAAGGCATGGATGCGCAACCATGGTCCCCCCGCGTCGATCGTCGCCCGCCGTTCGGCTCGAGAGTGTCCGGTCTCCGGTTGCGCCCTTACCGGGGCGGCAGGGGCTGGGCCGCCGCCGGAGGAGCCGCCCGCGGACGGCGCGCCCGCCGAGGACCTGCCCATGAGTGCTGTCGTCCTGCGCCGCGTACTCGTCGACGATGCCGCCGCGACGGTGCGTGGCATCGGGCTTGCGGCGCTCGCCTACCTGATCTGGACCCTCGGCGACACGGCGGCCAAATGGGCGATCCCCGTGGCCGGCGTGGGCGGTGCGATGCTGTGGCGCGGGGTGTTCGGCGCGCTGACGGTCGCCGCGGTCGCGCGGGCGGAGCCCACGGGCTGGCGCGGCTTGGTCCCGGTGCGCTGGGGACCGGTCGTCCTGCGCGCCGTCCTGTCCGCCTTCGTCTCCTGCACCTGGTACATCGCCTGGCAGGAGATGACCCTCGCCGACACCTACGCGATCGGCTTCACGGCGCCGCTGCTGATGACGCTGCTGTCGGTGCCGATGCTGGGGGAGAAGCTGCGCTGGCGGCGCATGCTGTCCACCTCGGTCGGCTTCGTCGGCGTGCTGGTGATGCTGCGGCCGGGCGGGGCTCTGTGGACGCCGGTGGTCCTGCTTCTGCTGGTGGGCATCCTGGCCATGGCGGTGACGCGGATCATGACGCGCCAGCTCTCCACCACGGAGACGCCGTCCTGCCAGGCCTTCTCCCTCATGCTGGGGCATATCGCGGCCGGGGCGCTCATGATGGGGCCGTTCCCGCCCGCCGGTCCCATGGGGGCGGAGGTGTGGCTGGCGCTCGTGTTCCTGGGCATCTCGAGCGGGCTCGCGCATTGCGTCTACACGCGGGCCTATGGGCTCGCGCCGGTCTCCGCCCTGGCACCCTACGAATACACCGCGCTGATCTGGGGCGGGATCGCCGGGTTCGTGGTGTTCGGGGAGGTGCCGGCCTGGAGTACGCTGGCCGGCGCCGCCCTGGTCGTCGCGGCCGGGCTCTACAACCTGCACCGCGAGCGGGTGCGGGCCGCGCGCGACCGGGAGGCGGCGGCGCACACGGCGGGGTGAGGGGCGGGAACGTTGCGGCAGCCGCCGCGTTCAGGCAGCCACCGATAGTCCGCAAGGAACGCGCCATGAGCGAACGCCGCTACGACAAGACCGTCGCCGACACCTTCCCCGCCAGCGACCCGCCGGCCAATTCCGGCACCACGGGCGCCGAACCGCCCCGTCGTGAGGGCGGCGACAACTCGCCGGGGGGCGACAAGCCGACCGGCCGCCCGACCTCTGATCGGTCGGAGACGGAGATGGCCGACGGCAAGCCTGGCGATCCGCACACCACCAAGCCCTGAGGATTGGCGCTGGGGGTTTCCTCCGGCATCGGCGGGGCAGGGATGGCCGGCACGGGGCCGGCCATGACGTGTGGGGGCGGCCGGTGCCCTCTCGTGTTGCTGCGCTCGGGCGGTTTCGGCTCTCCGTCCGGCGGCCCGCTCTCCGGGGATTCCCTGATACCCCGGGCTCTCCCTGACGCTCCGGGCTCCTCCTCACGGAAGGGCTCTCCCTCCGGAAGGGCTCTCCCTCCGGAAGGGCTTCTCTCACGCCAGAGCATCGTCGCCGAGATAGGCGCTCCGGACCTCGGGATGGGCGCGCACGGTCGCGGCGTCGCCCGTCACCACCAGCCGCCCGTTCACCAGCACCGAAATCCGGTCCGCCAGGGCGAAGACCGCGTCCATGTCGTGCTCGACGAGCAGGATGCCGAACCGGCCCCGCAAGGTGCGCAGCAGCCCGACCAGCCGTGCGGTCTCCTCCGGCCCCGCGCCGGCGAGGGGTTCGTCCAGGACCAGCAGGCGCGGGGCGGTCGCCAGCACCATGGCGAGTTCGAGCTGGCGTTTCTCTCCATGCGACAGCGACGCCGCCTGCGTTCCGGCACGAGAGCCCAGGCCGACGGCCGCCAGCTCCGCCTCCGCCGCGCGGTTCAGTGCCGCCTCGCGCGCGACCGGGCGGACGAAGCGGAAGGAGGAGCCGGCGCGGGCCTGCGCCGCGAGCGCCACGTTGTCCCGTGCGGTGAAGCGCTCCAGGACACTGGTGATCTGGAAGGAACGCGCGAGCCCGGCGCGGGCGCGGCGCTGCAGCGACCAGCGCGTCACGTCGGTGCCGGCGAACAGCACCCGACCTTCATCGGGGCTCAGCGTCCCGCTGATCAGGTTGATGAGCGTGGTCTTGCCGGCCCCGTTCGGGCCGATCAGGGCGTGGATCTCGCCTTGGCAAAGGTCGAGCGACAGCGTGTCGGTGACGGTCAGGCCGCCGAACCGTTTCGACACGCCCTTCAAGGAGAGCAGCGGGTCAGCCATCGCGGCGGCCGAGGCCAGCGAGTCCGCCGCGCAGGAACAGTACGGCCAGGATGAGCAGCGGCCCGAACAGCAGCCGCCAGTAGGTCAGCAGGCCGGACAGCCACTCCTCCAGCAGCACGAAGGCGAGTGCGCCGAGCAGGCCGCCGTAGAGTCGGCTTGCGCCGCCCAGGATCACCATGAACAGCAGCTCGCCCGATCGGGTCCAGGCGAGGGTGGCGGGCGAAACGAACTCGGTCGCGTTGGCCAGCAGCACACCGGCGAGGCCGCCGATACCGCCGGCCAGCGTGCAGGCGATCAGCCGATACGGATATGGCGAGAAGCCCAGCGCCCGGACGCGCAACGGGTTGTCACGGGCGGCCTGGAGCACGCGGCCGAACCGGCTGTCGAGCACCATCGAGCAGATCAGCCAGACCAGGGCGAGCAGGCCGAGGCAGACGAAGTGGAACGCCAGCCGGTTCTGCAGCAGCCCCGCGCCGAAGACCGTGGTGCGCCCGTAGAGCGTGTAGCCGTCGTCTCCGCCCAGGAAGGAGAGGGACGAGGCGGTGAAGAACGCCATCTGTCCGAAGGCCAGCGTGATCATGATGAAGTGGACACCGCTGGTGCGCAGCGATACCGCGCCGGTCACGCCCGCGAAAAGCGCGGCCGCCCCGATCGCCACCGGCACGACGATCCCGGCGCCGTCGATCCCGGCGAGGTCGAGCCACGCCACCGCGTAGGCGCCGATCCCGACCGTCGCGGCATGGCCGAGGCTCGCGAGTCCGGCGCCGCCGACCAGCAGGGCGAGGCCGATCGCCGCCATGCCGAGGATCATGCCGCGAGCAAGCAGGGTCAGTGCGAACCCGTCGCCGAACCCGACGAACGGCGCAGCCGCCAGCGCCGCCAGCACCAGCAGCGGCAACGCCTGTGTCCGCAGCGCCCGCGTCACGCGCGGCGGACCGGGAACAGCCCCGCCGGGCGCAGGCAGAGAAAGGCGGCCATGGCGACGTAGACCAGCATGGACGCGAGCGCCGCCCCGGTCTGCCGGGCCGCCGCGGGCGCGAGAACCAGGCGCAGCAGGTCGGGCAGCAGCGCGCGGCCCAGCGTGTCCACGAGGCCCACCAGCAGGGAGGCGATCACCGCGCCCCGGATCGAGCCCACGCCGCCGATCACGATCACCACGAAGGCGAGGATCAGCACCGTGTCGCCCATGCCGGGTGCGACGGCGTACACCGGACCGGCGAGCGCGCCGGCGAAGCCCGCCAGCATGGCGCCGATCGCGAAGACCAAGGTGAACAGCCGCCCGATATCGACGCCGAGCGCGGAGACGATGGCGCGATGCGTCGAGCCGGCGCGGACCAGCATGCCGGCGCGGGTGCGCTCCACCAGCCACCAGAGCAGCGGCGCGACGACGAGGCCCGCTCCGATGATCGCGAGCCGCCAGGCGGGATAGCCGAGGGCCGGCGTCAGCATGATCCCGCCGGAGAGGCCGGCGGGTTGCGGCACGTTCAAGGGGGCGCTGCCCCAGATCGCGCGGGTCGCCTCGTCGAGCGTGAGGATCACTCCGAACGTCGCCAGCACCTGGCTGAGATGGTCGCGGTCGTAGAGATGCCGGAACACCAGCCATTCGAGCGCGAGCCCGATCGCGAGCGACAGCGGGAGGGCGAGGGCGAGCCCGATCCAGAAGCTGCCGAACACGGTGCCGAGCGAGGCGGCGAGGTAGGCGCCCAGCATGTACTGCACGCCGTGCGCGAGGTTGATGAAGTCCATCACCCCGAACACGAGCGTCAGTCCGGCGGACACCAGGAACAGCAGCACCCCGAATTGCAGCCCGTTGAGGAGCTGCACCAGCAGCAAGGTCGAGGTCACGCTGCGCCCGTCAGCGCAGGCCCGCTGTGCGGCGTGTCCTGACCGCGGCAGGTTCGCGGGCGAGCGTTCCGACCCGCCCGGCGGGTGCGAGGGCTCCGAAGCAAGGCGACCATCGGCGTCAGGCCGGCATGCGGCACTCGGCGGCGTAGGCGTCGACGTCGTTGGTCAGCACCTTGCGCACGATCTCGGTCTCGAACTTGCCGTCGGGGCGCTTGCCCACCTTGCAGAGATAGAAATCTTGCACGGGGAAGTGGTTCTTGCCGAATTTGAAGGATGGGCGGACGGAGGGGAATTTCACCGTCTCGAGCGCGGACCGCAGCGCGTGCTTGTCCGCCAGATTGCCGCCGCGGGCCTGGAGCGCGGCATCGAGCAGGAACGCCGTGTCGTATGCGTGCGCCGCGTAGCTCGCCGGGATGTAGTTGTGCGCCGCCTCGAAGGCCTTCACGAACTGGGCGTTGCGCTCGCCGGGGAGGTCGGGCGCCCAGTCGCTCGCGGTGAAGAAGCCCAGCGCCGCGTCGCCCTGGGCCGGCAGCGTCGACTCGTCCACGGTGAAGGTTGAGAGCACCGGGATGCGGCCGAGGCCGGCCTGATGGTACTGCCGCACCAGGTTCACGCCCAATGCGCCGGGCATGAAGGTGAACAGCGCGTCGGGCTTGGCATCGGCGATCTTGGCGAGTTCGGCGGCGAAATCGAGCTGGCCGAGGGGGACGTAGACCTCGTCCACGATTTCCCCCTTGAAGCGGCTGCGGAAGCCGGCGACCGCGTCCTTGCCGGCTTGGTAGTTCGGCACGAGGACGAAGACGCGCTTGTAGCCTTCCTCCTGCGCGACCTGGCCCATCGTCGCGTGGTTCTGGTCGTTCTGGTACGAGGTCGCGAAGAAGAACGGGTTGCAGCCCCTGCCGGCGAGCGGGGAAGGACCCGCGTTCGCGCTGATCAGGAACGTCTGGCTCTCCGTGACCGGGCGAGCGATCGCGCCCAGGATGTTGCTGAACACCAGGCCGACCACGAAATCCACCTTGTCGCGCTCGATCGCGGCACGCGCCTTGGTGACCGCGGATTCGGGTTTCAGCTCGTCGTCGATGATCAGCGTCTCGGCCGGGACGCCGCCCAGCTTGTTGCCGAGTTGCCCCATGGCCGTGAGCCAGCCGTCGCGCATGTGGGTGCCGAGCGCGGCGCCGGGGCCGGAGAGGGTGGCCATGAAGGCGATCTTGACCCCGGCCGCACCGCCCTGTGCGCGACCGGTCCGGGGGGCAAGGCCGGCGAGCGTAGCGGCGGCGGTGGCGCCGAGAAGGGTGCGTCGGTGCATGTGGATCCTCGGGATGGCGGGTCGCCTGGCAGGCGCGAATGGGTGGCGCGCATCATCGCGGAACGATCCGTGCGCTGGAAGAGGGTTTGCGCGCGCGGGCAGCCGCCGGCGCTCCCACCGATGCGCCCCGCCGATCCGCGCCCAGCCGATCCGCGCTCAGCCGATGCGCGCCCCGCCCGTGCGCGCCCTGCCGGTGCGTGCCGACCCCCCCGGTGCGCATGGATTCGCGCCTGCCCGGGCGGCGCGCGCGATCGTGACGCCACCGCACCCGCCTTCGTCTCGCTTAATGCAGGCTCCGATTTCGGCAGGGAGGCGGCACATGGCGACCCGACCCATCTGGCGAGGACATCTCCGCCTGGCACTGGTGTCCTGCCCGGTCGCGCTGCACAGCGTGGTCCGCAGCAGCGGGACGCTGCGGTTCCACTTCATCAATCCGAAGACCGGAAACCGGGTCCGGATGGTCACGATGGATGCGGAGACCGATGAGGAGCTGTCGCGCCGCGACCTCGTGAAAGGCTACGAGTTCGAGAAGGACCGCTATGTCCTGATGGAGGACGAGGATTTCGAGGCCGCTCGGATCGAGTCCTCCGCGACCCTCACGGTCGCCAAGTTCGTCGACCGCGCCTCGATCCCGCCCGTGTATTTCGACACGAGCTACTACCTCGCGCCGGACGGGGATGCCGGCCAGGATGTCTTCGTGGTGCTGCGCGACGCCATCGAACGCTCGGGCCAGGCGGCGCTGTCGCGCGTGGTGATCGGCCGCCGGGAGCGCGCGGTCGCGATCCTGCCGATGGGGAAGGGCATGGTCTGCCACACGCTGCACGAGCCGCGCGACCTCTACGCCGCGGACGACGTGTTCGGGTCGGTCGACGACGTCACGCCGGACGCGGAGATGGTGAAGCTCGCCACGCAGTTGATCGACCGGCAGGAAGGCAAGTTCGAGCCGGCGGACACCGAGGATCGCTACGAGACCCGACTGCGCGAAGTGATCGACGCCAAGCTGCGCGGCGAGGGCATCAGCCCCGATGCCCCGGAGGAGCCGGACCGCAGCAACGTGATCGACCTGATGGCGGCGTTGAAGGCGAGCCTCGGTCGCGGGGAGGCCGCGGAACCGGGCCGGCGCGGGCGCACCCCCGCGAAGACCGCGGCTCCGGCGGATGCGAAGGGATCAGCGAAGGCACCGGCGAAGGCGGCTGCGAAGAAGAGCTCGCCGGCGAAGGCCGCTCCCCGGAAGGAGGCGGCGCGGAAGACGGCGGCCAAGGGCTCATCGGCGAAGGCGCAGCCGACCCGCAAACGTGCTTGATCGCCGCTTCCGTCCGGGGCACGGGGGTTGGACGACGTGGATGGCCGGCACGAGGCCGGCCATGACGCTGTTGCTCGGGCGTCGGCCCGGACGCTTCTCTCAAACCCCTGGACGCTGCTCTCAGACCCCGGCGGTCTGGCCGGCCGCGGTGCGTTCGACGTAGCGCTTCGTGGTCGGGCCGATGTGGTCCGCGATCCATTGCGCCATGTCCTGCTCCTCGCGGAGGGAGGCCTCGAGCGCGCTGCGGCCGGCACTGTGCCCCGCCGCCTCGCACAGCGTCAGAAGCGACATGTAGCTGGCGATCTCGAAGTGCTCGAACGCGAAGTTCGCGAGCGTGTTCTTCAGCACCTCGTCCGGCGCGACGGTGTGGCCGAGCGCCGCGAGGTTGCCCATGAAGGAGGACATGGCGTCCTTGAAGGAGGAGTGGCTGCTGTCGAGCTGCCCCAGCAGATCCTCGAGCCGACGCGCCTGCTCCTGGCTCTCGCCGATATGGCGCCGCATGCGGTCCGCCATCTCGGGATAGTTCTCGAGTCGACCGACCTGGCGTTCCAGCAGTTCGACGGCCTGGTTTTCGACCGCGTGCTGGTTCCGCAGACCGACGATGTAGATGTCGCGCGCCTTGTCCTGGGTGGTGGCGGACATGGGATGCTCCGTGATTTCGGTGTGGGACCTCAACACCGCGCTCGCCCGGCGAGTTGCCGCGGACACGCGCGGTTCACCAGGGGCGGCGCCAGCCGGCGGTTTGCCACGGCGGCTGGAACGAAACCCGGGCCACGGCGTTTTCCGCCCCGAACGTCCAAGGCGTGGTCCGGCAGCAACCGGAGCGGCCAGGACGCACAGGCGACGAAGGACTGGCACATGCTGGAGAAACAACCGATGGCGCGTGGATCGTTCCATGCGCGCCTGCGGCAGATGGGCGATGGCGTGTTCCGCGCCGAATACAGCGGCGAGATCAACCCGGAGAATTCCGACGCCCGCGAGATCCCGGACTATCATGTCGGGACCAGCGCGGAAGGCGTGACCATGTGGGTCGAGGAAATGGCCCGCCGGCTCGGTTACACCGAGGTGGTCTGGGAGCGCGACTGACCCCCGTTCTCTCTGGGATCAGTTGTCCCCCTTGGGATCAGTTGTCCCCCTGGGATCAGTTATCCCCTTGGGATCAGATGCCCGCTTGGGATCAGATCAGGTCGCGGAGTTGCGCGAGCTGGTCAGGATCGTCGTCGGGCACCACGAGCAGCACGTCGTCCAGGCCGAGATCGGCAAGCCGCTTCAGCCGATCCCGCGCCTCCGCCGGGCCGCACAGCAGGCTAATGTTCGGGGTGTGCGCGATCGGCAGGGTACGGGGATTCGGACGCAGGTCGGCGAAGACGTTCGCGAGCACCGCGCGGGTGCCGCCGACCTCGCGATACATGCGCAGCCCGATCTCCAGGTCCTCGACCTTGGTGTGGATGCCGGAGGAGATCCAGCCCTGCAGCGTCTTCGCCGCCAGATCGATCCAGCGCTTGCTGCGCCACGCGCCCAGCAACATCGGTGGGCCGCCCTCGGTCCCCGGCCAGGGCGTGAGCGCAGGGCCATAGACCGGCTCGCCCGCCCAGCAGCGCCGCATGACGTCCAGATAGGCGGGCAGCATCTTGAACCGCGCCTCGTAATCCACCTGCACCGCGTCGAAATCCGCGCGAGTGGAGCCGCTGCCTACGCCGAAGCGGAACCGCCCGTTCGACAGCGCATGCAGCGTCTGGACGCGCTGCGCGTGTTCCACCGGATGCCGCAACGGCACCTGCACCACGCAGGTGCCGAGTTCGATGCGGTTCGTGTGGCCGGCGACGAGGCCCAGCAGGACGAGCGGATCGAGTGTCGCGCGCCCGCGGGCGAAGGCGTCGGTGACCCAGAACCCTTCGAACCCCAGCCGCTCCACGCGATGGGCGAGGGCGATCATCCGGTCGGGCAGCGATCCTGGCTGGTCGGGGCGGGGAATGGTGACGATGCCCAGGCGCATGGCGTTCCTCCTTCGCGCGGCTTCGGCGCATGGTGTCATGCCGCGTCGTGAGGCGCCAATTTCCGCCGTGCGCGAACCGCAGGAGACGTGATGCGAGGGATGATCCGGGGCGCGCTGCTCGCATTGCTGCTCCTGAGCCTGACGAGGGGTGCGATGGCCTGGGAGATCGTGGATCCGTGGCCCGCGCCGGAGACGGTGCAGGGCGTGCGGGAGGAGCAGGTGACGTTCCTCAGCACCGACCCGTTCACGCCGGCCGATATCCGGACCGCGCCGCAGCGTTCGGTCGGTGCGCGACTGTTCCTGCCGGCCCATGTGCCGGACGGGCGGCGGACGCCCGCCGTGGTGATGCTGCACGGGTCCGCGGGCCTGATCGCCGACCGTGCCAAGTATGGTCCGCAGCTCGCGGCCATGGGCGTCGCGGTGCTGCTGGTCGAGACGTATGACAGCCGCGCCGATCTCGGCACCGGCTTCATCGAGCGGGTGCTGAACATCACCGAGACGATGTTCGTGGCGGACGCCTATGCGGGCTTGCGTTTCCTTGCGGCCCAGCCGGGGATCGACCCGACCCGGGTGGTGCTGACCGGGTTCAGCTATGGGGGGATGGCGACCGAGTACGCGATGTACGCGCAGATGGCGGAAGCGCTGGCGCCCGAAGGGCTGCGCTTCGCCGGTCACGTCGCCTACTACGCCCCGTGCATCGCGCGCTTCACCGACAGCCGTACCACGGGCGCGCCATTGCTGATGCTGTATGGCGCGGAGGACGAGCTGATCCGTCCCGATCGCTGCGCCCAGGTCGCCGCCGATCTGCGCGCCGGTGGCAGTGCCGTCGAGATCATCTCCTATCCCGGGGCCGTGCATCAGTGGGACGGGGGCATGCCCCGACGGCTGATCGGCCGGCAGCTCGCCGGATGCCGCTTCCGGGTCGCGCCTGATGGCAGCGTGCGCGACGAGCGCACCTGGCTGCCGATGAGCGGGCCGTTCCTGCGCAAGATCATCCTGGGCCTCTGCACAAGCGGGCCGCCCTATCCGATCGGGCGCGACGACGCGGTGCGGGCGAAGTCGAACCGGGATTTCGGCCGCTTCCTCGGTCGGGTCTTCGCCGCTTCGACGCGGTGAATACCGCCGGGACCGTCCGGGCGTCGCTGCCGTCAGCCGGGGGAGCGGCCCATTACGGGGCGCGACGCGGTTGCACGCCGCGGCCGTTTCGGCCTTCATCCCGATCATGACGTCCGCCCCGTTCCTGCGCACCTTCGCCGACGACGTCTCCCTGCAGACGCCGTTCGATGCGGCGGTGGTGATGCCGACGACGTTGCGGCCGTCGATCTACTACGCGCTCGTCTCCGTCTTCCGGCAGAAACTCGCGGGGCGGGTGCATGTGCTGGTCGGCATCGACCGGCCGGACGCGCCGCCGCCGGACGCGCTGGCACCCGTCGAGGCAGCCTGCGCGCACCGGCCGGCCGGGTGGGCGCTGCAGCTCTACTGGCCCGGGTACTCCACATCGGTGCGCCATGGCGGGCTGTCGCCGGCGCGGGACGGCGGCGCGCTTCGCTGCGTGCTGACGCATCTCGCGAACAGCCCGTACGTCGCGTATCTCGACGACGACAACTGGTGGGACGAGGCGCATCTCGCCTCACTGCTGGAGACGATCGAGGGCCGGGACTGGGCCTTCTCGCTCCGCTGGTTCGTGCATCCGGAGTCGAAGCGGCCCGTCTGCATCGACGCCTGGGAGTCGGTGGGGCCCGATGCGGGCGTGTTCAAGGACACGTTCGGCGGGTTCGTCGACCCGAACTGCCTGATGCTCGACAAGCGCCGCTGCGAGGTCGCCGTCGCGCAGTGGAACAGGCCGCTGAGCCACGACCCGACGGGCATGAGCTCGGATCGCAACGTCTTCGCGGCGCTGCGGCAGCGGCGCGGCGCCGGGACGGACCGCGCGAGCGCGTACTATCTCGTGAACCCCGATGACGGCCTGCAGGCCTTCCGCCTCGAGATGATGGGGGAGGCGTGGCACGAGGCGGCACTGGGCGGCCCGGGCTGAGCGCCGGGCGCCCACCGGCCGCGGCTCGGAAACCTCGACACCCTGGAGACCATGGATCTCCGGTGGCGGTCAGGCCACCAGCTTGACCGGGCTGTCCGGCTCCGCCGCCGCCTCGATCTCCCCGAACCGCAGCGTGTCCACGCCATTGCCGGTGCCGGGGTCGAAGCGGGTGGCGACCTCCACCGCGACCGTCGCTGGATGGTTCAGCGACATCACCGCCATCGCGTAATCGCGCCCCGAACCGATCGCCACAAATCCGTCCTCGACACGCCAGCGGCTGTCGCGGTTGTGCATCCAGCAGGTTCCGTCCGGCATGATCTCGAGCGCGGAGATCCACCGGTCGCTGTCCTGGCAGGTCGGGCGCGCGCCACCGTTCTCCAGCCAGTCCAGCATGGCGGTGCACACGCCATAATCGCCGGTTGCGCCGATCAAGCGGCCATCCTGGGTGCGACGGATCTTGGTCGTGGAGTAGGTGACGGTGCCGCTGCTGATGCGGCGGTCCGCGGCGAGGATGGTGCCATCCCAGGCGATGGTGGTCATGTGGCGCTCCCGGCTGTTCCTGCGACACTCGCTCACGTTTCCGTGACATTGCAAGTCAAATCGGTGACGCTGCCGCCAATACACCAGTAGACCGCCCGCGTGGCCGAGACGTCGCGCCGTCCATGCCAGTATCCGAACGATCGACGGCAGACGTGATCCACCCGCGTGCGTGGCGGCCGCCGCGGCGGTCTGCATGCCGGCACGCATTGGCTGTCGGCGGGGAAACGGCGTTGCCAGCTTGGAGCGGCCTGCTCATTCTGCGCCCATCCCAACCGGACCAGAGAGCATGGACGAAGACTTCCGCCGCGCCGCACTCGACTACCATCGCCTGCCCAGGCCCGGAAAACTGTCCGTCGAGCCCACCAAGCGCATGGCGACGCAGCGCGACCTCGCGCTCGCCTATTCGCCCGGCGTCGCCGCGGCGTGTGAGGCGATCAAGGCCGACCCGGACGCCGCCGTCGACTACACCGCCCGTGGCAACCTCGTCGCCGTGATCTCCAACGGCACCGCCGTCCTCGGTCTCGGCAATATCGGCCCGCTCGCCGGCAAGCCGGTGATGGAGGGCAAGGCCGTCCTGTTCAAGAAGTTCGCGGGGATCGACGTGTTCGACATCGAGGTCGACGCCGCCGACCCGGACCGCTTCTGCGACGTGGTGGCGGCGCTCGAGCCCACCTTCGGCGCGATCAACCTCGAGGACATCAAGGCGCCCGAGTGCTTCGCGATCGAGGCGACGCTGCGCGGGCGGATGCAGATCCCGGTCTTCCACGACGACCAGCACGGCACGGCCATCACGGTCGCCGCGGCGGTGCGCAACGGGCTGCTGCTGCAGGGCAAGGCGCTGACCGACGCGAAGCTGGTGACCTCGGGCGCCGGAGCCGCGGCCCTCGCCTGCGTCGACCTGCTGGTCTCGATGGGGCTGCGGCCCGAGAACGTCACGCTGACCGACATCCAGGGCGTGGTGCGCAGCGACCGGCCCAACATGCTGCCGAACATGGCGCGCTACGCGCGGGACACCAACGCCGCCACGCTGGAGGAGGCGTTGCCCGGCGCGGACATCTTCCTCGGCCTCTCCGCGCCGCGCGTGCTGAAGCCGGACTGGCTGCCCAGCCTCGGCGAGAAGCCGATCATCATGGCGCTCGCCAATCCGGAACCCGAGATCCTGCCCGAACTGGTCGCGCGGATCCGGCCGGACGCGATCATCGCCACCGGCCGCAGCGACTACGCGAACCAGGTCAACAACGTCCTGTGCTTCCCCTTCATCTTCCGTGGCGCGTTGGACGTCTCGGCCACCACGATCAACGAGGAGATGAAGATCGCGGCGGTCGAGGCCATCGCCAAGCTCGCGCGGGTGGAGGCGAGCGAGGTCGTCGCCGCGGCCTATGGCGGCGCCGCCCCGGTGTTCGGGCCGGACTACATCATCCCGAAGCCGTTCGATCCGCGGCTGATCCTGGAGATTGCGCCGGCGGTCGCGCGCGCGGCGATGGACAGCGGCGTCGCCCGCCGGCCGATCGCCGATTTTGCCGCCTACCGGCGTGAGCTCGAGCGGTTCGTGTTCCGGTCGGGCCAGCTCATGCGGCCGGTGTTCGAAGCGGCGAAGAAGGATCCGAAGCGAGTCGTCTATGCCGAAGGCGAGGACGAGCGGATGCTGCGTGCCGCCCAGACCCTGGTGGATGATGGTATCGCGCACCCGATCCTGCTGGGCAACCGCGAGGCGATCAGCGCCAAGGCGCGCGAGATGGGGCTGCGGCTCGACCTGCAGGATGGCGTCACGATCCTGGATCCGGCCCGCGACTCGGAGGTGTTCGGGCCCCTGGTGCCGCAATACCAGCTGCTGGCCGGCCGGCGCGGCACGCCGCCCGAACCCGCGGCGCGGCGCGTCGCCACCCGTGCCTCGGTCGCGGCCGCGATGTTGCTGCACGCGGGACTTGCCGATGCGGCGATCTGCGGCGGCACCGGGGCGTGGTGGCGGCAGATCCAGTACATCCTGCCGATCATCCCGCGCCGCCCCGATGTCGGCCGCGTCTATGCGCTGTCGGCGGTGATCCTGCCCACCGGCGTGCTGTTCATCTGCGACACCTACATGGTGGTGGAGCCGACCGCCGAGCAGATCACCGAGATGACGTTGCTGGCCGCCGAGGCGGTGCGCGGCTTCGGCATCGCGCCCAAGGCCGCGCTGCTGTCACATTCGAGCTTCGGCGCCTCCGACAGCGCGTCGGCCCGCAAGATGCGCCAGGCGCTGGGCATGATCCGGGCCCGCGCGCCGGACCTGGAAATCGACGGGGAGATGCACGCGGACGCGGCGCTGGTGGAGCAGATCCGCAGCCGCGCGGTGCCCGACAGCCGGCTCGCGGGCACGGCCAACCTGCTGATCATGCCCAATCTCGATGCCGCCAACATCAGCTACAACCTGTTGAAGGCGGCGGGTGACGGGCTGCCGATCGGGCCCATGTTGCTGGGGATGTGCAAGCCGATCCATGTCGTGGTGCCCAGCGTCACGGCGCGCGGGATCGTCAACCTGAGCGCGTTGGCGGTGCTGGAAGCGCAGCAGATCACGGCGGCGCAGGCATGACCCGAGGCCGCCGATGCTCTGGCTGATCCTCGGCGCGGCGGTCCTCTTCGTCTTCCTGGGCGGCCTGCGCGCCTTCGAGCGGGCGTCCATCCAGTCGCTGAAGTCGCTGCTGGCCTGGATCGCGGCGCTGGGCGGGTTGTCGCTCGCCCTCATGCTGATCCTCACCGGCCGTGGCGGGATCGCCCTCGGCGCGCTCACCCTGTTCGGCCCGTTGCTGTGGGAGCAGTGGAAGAAGGCGCAGCCGCCCCGGCGCGGCGCGGCGCCGGGGGCTCGCCCGCCCCCGCGGGCCACGGGGCCGATGACCCGCGCGGAGGCTTACGAGGTCCTCGGCCTGCCGGCGGGGGCCGACGAAGCGGCAATCCGCACCGCTCACCGCCGCTTGATGCGCGGCGCGCACCCCGATGCGGGTGGGTCGGACTGGCTGGCCGCCCGGATCAACCAGGCGCGGGACACGCTGCTGGGCGGACGCGCCGGATGACGTTCCGGCGCGAAGGAAACTGAGACCCGCCCCGCCTCGTTCGTTCGTCGTTCATTCAGGAGACGAGCGATGCCGACACCTCGGGAACTCGAGGCGAAATTCTGGAAGGCGCTGCGGTCCGACATGACCCTGATGTTGGGCCTGGACGGCGTGGAGGACGGCCATGTCCGGCCGATGACGGCACAGGTCGAGGAAGAGCGTGCGCCGATCTGGTTCTTCAGCGCGAAGGACAACGCGCTGGTGGAGAAGCTGGGGCAGGGTCACCGCGCGATCGCCACGTTCACGGCAAAGGACCACGATCTGTTCGCGAGCCTGCGCGGGAACTTGCGCATGGACAACGATCGCGCCGTGATCGACAGGTTGTGGAACAGCCATGTCGCGGCCTGGTACGAGAAGGGCAAGGATGACCCCAACTTGGCGCTGCTCCGCCTCGATGCCGAATCCGTCGAGATCTGGGAGAATGCGTCCAGCCTGATCGCCGGGATCAAGAGCCTGCTGGGCAGCGATCCGAAGAAGGATGCGGCGGACAAGGTGGCGCAAGTCTCCCTGCGGTGAGATCACCGCGCCGAGCCTTTTGAGACGGTCCGCGCACGTCATGCTCGCAATGCCGTGCGCGGATGCTAATCTGGGCGCCACATTTCCGCCGCGCGGCGCGGATCGAGTGCCGCCGAGCATTGCTGGAGTCAATTCGTGACAAAACCGTTGCGCAAGGCCGTCCTGCCCGTTGCCGGTCTCGGCACGCGTTTCCTGCCGGCCACCAAGGCGACCGCCAAGGAAATGCTGCCCGTCGTGGACAAGCCGCTGATCCAATACGCGATCGAGGAAGCGCGCGCCGCCGGCATCGAGCAGTTCTGCATGGTGACGGGGCGCGGCAAGACGGCGCTGGTCGAGCATTTCGACGTCGCCTACGAACTCGAGCGCACGCTGAAGGAGCGCAACAAGTCCGAGGCGCTGGAAGCGCTGAAGGCGACCCAGGTGGAGCCCGGCTCCATCGTCACCGTGCGCCAGCAGGTCCCGCTGGGCCTCGGGCATGCGATCTGGTGCGCGCGCGCCTTCATCGGCGACGACCCGTTCGCGATCCTGCTGCCCGACGACCTGGTGCTGTCGGAGACGCCCTGCCTTCGCCAGCTCGCGGACGCGTATCGCGATACGGGCGGCAACGTGGTCGCCGTGACCGAGGTCCCGCGTGAGCAGACCAATCGCTACGGCATCCTGCGCATCGGCAAGGATGACGGCCGCCTGGTCGAGGTCACCGGGCTGGTGGAGAAGCCGGAACCGAAGGACGCGCCGTCGAACCTGTCGATCATCGGCCGCTACGTGCTGATGCCGGAGGTGATCGGGCATCTCTCGAAGATGGAACGCGGTGCCGGCAACGAGGTGCAGCTCACCGACGGCATGGCCAAGCTGATCGGCAACCAGCCGTTCTATGGCCTGCGCTACGAGGGCCGTCGCTTTGATTGCGGTGACAAGGTAGGCTTCCTGGAGGCGCAGATCGCCTTCGCGCTCAAGCGGCCCGACCTCGCGGATGCCGTGCGCGGCTTCCTGAAGACGTACGTGTAGCTTTTTGATTGCGTGGGTCGGCTCAGGCGAGGGCGCCTGTGCCGATCACGCTCTGGGAACAAGGCAGACCGATGGCGTTCTCTCACCGTTTCGATCCCACCTCGCTCCGGGAATACGACATCCGGGGCATCGTCGGGCAGACGCTGACGTCCGAGGACGCGTTCGCCATCGGCCGGACGTTCGGCTCCATCATCGCGCGGGCGGATGGGAAGACGGTGGCAGTCGGCTATGACGGCCGGCTTTCCAGCCCCGATCTGGAAGAAGCGCTGGTGCGCGGGCTGATGGCGAGCGGCATGGAGGTGCTGCGCATCGGCCGGGGTCCCACGCCGATGCTCTACTACACCGCGACGACGCAGGAGACCGATGGCGCCGTCATGGTCACCGGCAGCCACAATCCGCCGAACTACAACGGCTTCAAGATGATGATCGGCCGCAAGCCGTTCTTCGGCCCGCAGATCAAGGAACTCGGCCGCCTGTCGGAAGCCGGCGACGTGGTGCCGGAGGCGGAGGGGTCCGAACGCGGCATCGACATCACCTCCGACTACGTCGCCCGCCTGCTGGCGGACTGGGACGGCGGCGACCGGCTGCTGAAGGTCGTGTGGGACAACGGCAACGGCGCCGCGGGTGATGTGCTGGAAAAGCTGGTCGCGTCGCTGCCCGGCGAGCACATCGTGCTCAACGGCACGATCGACGGCACGTTCCCGGCGCATCACCCCGATCCGACCGTCCCCAAGAACCTCGAGCAGCTCATCGCCCGCGTCCGCGCCGAGAAGGCCGATGTGGGCGTGGCGTTCGATGGCGATGCCGACCGCATCGGCCTGGTGGACGACACGGGGGAGATCCTGTTCGGCGATCAGCTCATGGTCGTCCTGGCGCGCGACGTGCTGAAGGAGCATCCCGGCGCCACCATCATCGCCGACGTGAAGGCGAGCCAGGTGCTGTTCGACGAGATCGCCCGCGCCGGCGGCAAGCCGTTGATGTGGAAGACGGGTCACAGCCTGATCAAGGCGAAGATGGCGGAGACTGGTTCACCGCTCGCCGGCGAGATGTCGGGCCACATCTTCTTCGCCGATCGCTGGTACGGCTTCGACGACGCGCTCTACGCCGCCGTCCGCGCGCTGGGCATCGTCGCGCGTATGGATGGCGACCTGTCCGCCGTGCGCTCCGCCCTGCCGCAAGTGCTGAACACGCCGGAGGTCCGCTTCGATTGTGACGACAACCGCAAGTTCGCGGTGATCGAGGAGGTCGCGGCGCGGCTGCGCAAGGATGGCGCCAACGTCTCCGAGACCGATGGCGTGCGCGTGCTGACGGAAGATGGGTGGTGGCTGCTGCGCGCGTCCAACACCCAGGCGGTGCTGGTGGCCCGCTGCGAGGCGAAGACGGCCGAGGGGCTGGAGCGGCTCAAGGCCGCGCTGGTCGGGCAGCTCGAGCAGTCCGGCCTCGCCGCGCCCGACTTTTCCGGCAGCCACGCGGGCCACTGAACGGCCCGCACCGGCGCGGGGCCGTTGGCGCCGCGTCGGAGACACCACGGCTCAGCCCAGCGTCGGGTCGAGCCGGTCACGCAACCAATCGCCCAGCATCGACACCGCGAGCGTGGTCAGCACCACGGTCGTCGACGGCGCGAGCAGGATCCACGGCGCGCGGGTCAGGTACTCGCGGCCGTAGCCGACCATGTTGCCGAGGCTCGTCATCGGCGGCTGCACGCCCAGGCCCAGGAACGACAGGCCGGATTCCAGCAGCACGATCTCGGGGAAGGAGAGCGTCGCCGAGACGATCAGCGTCGAGGCGATGTTCGGCAGCACGTGGCGCAGATAGACGCGCAGCGGGCTGGCGCCGAGCTGACGGACGGCCGCGGCGTAGCCTTGCGCGTTGGCGGCTATGGCGAGGCCGCGGGCGATGCGCGCATGGCGTTCCCAGCCGTACAGCCCCATCAGGCAGACGAACAGCGTGAGCGAGTTGCCGAAGAAGGCGAGCACGGCCAGCGCCAGGATCAGGAACGGCATGCTCGCCTGGAAGTCGATCAGCATCAGTACGGCCTGCTCGATCAGCCCGCGGAAATGTGCGGCGAGGAAGCCCAGCGTGGTGCCGAGAACGGCCGCGATCAGCGTCGCGCAGAAGGCGATCAGCAGCGAGATCCGGATCGAGACGATCAGGCGGGACAGCACGTCGCGCCCGAGTTCGTCCGTGCCGAGAAGGTGGTGGATGGAGCCGCCGAACCCGACCGGCGGCAGCAGCCGCGCGCGCAGGTCGAGCGCCGTGATGCCGTAGGGCCGCAGCCAGTCGGCACCGAACGCCACGACCAGCATCAGCACGATCCAGCCCGCGGCGAGCGCCACGCCGAACGGCAGGGAACGACGGCGCTGCCGCGGCGCGGACGCGGCGTCGCCAACACCAGCCGCGGGACCAGGGTTCGGGGTGGGCAGGGCGAGGTCAGACATCTCAGTGCGCCGCCGCCGTCCCGACGCGCAGCCGCGGATCGAGTGCGCCGTAGAGCAGGTCGACGATCAGGTTCGCGGTGACCATGGTGGCGGAGACCAGCAGCAGGATGCACTGCACGACGGCCAGGTCGCGGTTGGCGACGGCGACCACCAGCAGCCGGCCGACGCCCGGCCAGGAGAACACGCTTTCCACGACCACGGCGCCGGCGATCAGGCTGCCGACCATGAAGCCGACGATGGTGACGGTCGGGATGGCGGCGTTGGGCAGCGCGTGGTGGCGCACCACCAGTCGCCAGGGCACGCCCTTGGCGGAGGCGGTGCGGATATAGGGCTGGCCCAGCACCTCCAGCATGGCGCTGCGAGTGAAGCGGGCCAGGATGCCGGCGCCGCCCAGGCCCAGCGTCAGCACCGGCAGCACGGCGCTGGTCCAGCGCTCATCACCGCCGGAGGGCAGCCAGCCCAGCCGAACCGCGAACACCAGCACCAGGACGAGGCCGAGGACGAAGCTCGGCACGGTGAAGCCGGCGACCGCGCCCGCCATCAGCAGTCGGTCACGCAGCGTGTTCCGATGCAGCGCCGCGGTGATGCCCGCAGGGATCCCCAGCGCAATCTTCAGCATCAGCGCGGGGATGGTGATCATCAGCGTGGCCGGGATGCGTTCGGCCACCAGCGCGAGGGCCGGCCGCCCGTCGCGCATCGAGACGCCGAGTTCGCCATGGGCGATCGCGCCGAAATAGCGCAGGTACTGCACCCAGATCGGCTGATCGAGGCCCCAGGCCTTGCGGAACGCGGCGATCGCCTCGGGCGGCGCCTCGGGCGACATGATGGTCAGCGCCGGGTCGCCGGAGAGGCGCAGCACAACGAAGGCGAACGTCACCACGAGCAGGATCGAAAGCAGCGCGCGAGAGAAGCGCAGTGCCAGGAACCGAGTCATGCGCGTCCCCAGTTGCGCGGCGAGAAATCCATGAAGAAGGAGGGCGGCTGCCGCCAGGGCAGGCCCTTGCGCAGCGCGGTGAACACCGCGTTCTGGTGCAGCACGACGTAGGCCGGGTCTTCGCGCTCGCAGATCTGCAGCATGCGGGCGAACATCTTCTGCCGCGCCTGCATGTCGGTGCTGGCCTGCATGGCGCGGGACAGCGTGTTCATCTCGGCGTTGCTCCACTCGCCGTTGGTCTGCTGCGCCCCGTCCGGCCCGTGCTGGTTGACGATGGAGGACACCGGATCGTCGAAGGTCGCGCTGTTCGACCAGTCGCGCACGCCGCGCGGGCCGGACTTGTCGAGCACCTGCGTCCAGTTCTCCTTGACCTCGAGCTGGATGTTGAGCCCGACCGCCTTCCACATCTCGGCCAGCACCTGCGCGGTCGCGACCTCGGCCGTGTAGTAGTTGTTGCGGATGCGATAGGCGATCGCCGTCCCGTCATAGCCCGCCTGTTTCAGCAGCGTGCGCGCTCGCTCCGGGTCGTAGGGCGGGACGGTCCAGCCCGGCACCAGCATCGGACCGTAGAACGGGAATTGCAGCCCGGGCGGCACCTTGGCCCGCCCGTCCCACAGAGCATCCACGATCGCTTGCCCATCGGTCGCATGCGCCATGGCGAGCCGCACGCGCGGGTCGCGCAGCGCCGGGTGATGCTGGTCGAAGGCGACGATGCGATGGTTGGTGACCAGCCCGCCCTGCAGCGCAAGCCGCGCGTCGCCCGTGACGGTCGGAATCTGGTCGGGCGGGATGTCGCAGGCGAACTGGTATTCGCCCGCGCGCAGTCCCTCGATCCGCGCGGCGAGTTCCGGCACTTCCAGGAACCGCACCGATCGCAGCGGCGGCCGGCCGCCCCAGTACTCGTCATGCGATTCCAGCTCCAGCGCGACGTCGGGGCGGAAGCTGCGCAGCCGGTAGGGGCCGGAGCCGACCGCGGTGCGGGCATTCGCTTCCCAGGATCCCGTCGCCTCCCACGCGCGGCGGGAGACGATCTGGCTGCCACCGGCGGACAGGCGGCCTTCCATGGTGATCTCGGGCTTCGCATTGACGAAGCGGACGGTGAGCGGGTCGCGGACCTCCACTTTCTCCAGCGCCGGCCAGTAGCGTTTCGCGACCGCGCGCACGTCGGCGGGGATCGCGTCGCCTGTCATGCGGGCGGGGCCGAAGGAGAAGGCAACATCCTCGGCCGAGAGCGTGCTGCCGTCATGCATCTTCACGCCGGAGCGCAGCGAGAGCTCCACGGTGCGCTCATCGATGCGACGCCAGGTGGTCGCGAGCGCGGGCACACGCTCGAGATTGCCCTGCTGGTTGCGCCCGATCGGCGTCTCCAGCAGCAGCCCCATCCAGCGTTCCGAGACGTTGGAGGACTGCTCGCGCATCGGATCGAGCGTGCCGGTGTTGGAGATCTTCTGCACCGCGACGGTGATCGCCGGGCGCGTGTCGGCCTGGGCGATGGCGAAGCGGGGCAGGGCGCTCGCGGCGGTGGCGGCGAGGAGGGTGCGGCGGTGCATGGGGCAAGATCCGTTCAGGCGGCGATCCGCGCGGCGGAGGGGGAGATGGCCGCACGGAGGCAGGCAACCTGCCGCCCATCGGGCATGGTCTGCAATTCCGGCACGATCACCTGGCAATCGGAGACGGCGACCGGGCAGCGCGGGTGGAACGGGCAGCCGCTGGGACGGCGGGCCGGGTTGGGCGGCTCTCCGCTCAGCACGATGCGTGGGCGGCGGCGCGGGCCGGCGACCGGCACGGCGGAAACCAGCGCCTGGGTGTAGGGATGGATCGGGTCGCGGAAGATCGCGTCCGGATCGCCCTGTTCCATGATGCGGCCGAGATACATGACGGCGACGTGGTGGCTGACCTGGCGCACGACCTTCAGGTCGTGGCTGATGAACAGCATGGCGATCCCGCGCGCCGCCTGGAGGTCGGCCAGCATGTTCACGACCTGCGCCTGGATGGAGACGTCGAGCGCGGAGATCGGCTCGTCGGCCACCAGCAGCGCCGGGTCTGTCGCCAGGGCGCGGGCCAGCACGGCACGCTGGCGCTGACCGCCCGACAGCTCGTGCGGATAACGCGTGCCCTGATCGGGCCGCAGCCCGACCGCGCGCAGCAGGTCCGCAACGCGGTCGGCACGATCGGCCCTGGTGCCGATCCGGTGGATGTCGAGCGGCTCCGCAACCTGCGTTGCGATCGGCAGGCGGGGGTCGAGCGCGCCCAGCGGGTCCTGGAACACGAGCTGCATCCGCGCCCGCAGCCGCCGCCACGCCGGGGTGCCGAGCTTCGGCATCAGTGCGCCGTCGAACGTCACCGATCCGGCGTCGGGGCGTTCGAGCCCCAGGGCGATGCGGCCGAGCGTGGACTTGCCGCAACCGGATTCGCCGACGATGCCGAGGGTGCGGGATGCCGGCACGGAGAGCGACACGCAATCCACGGCGCGCACCGGGTCGGCGGCGCCGAACAGGCTTCGGCGCGCGGTGTAGATCCGCGCGACCCGGTCCAGTTCCAGCAGCCCGCCTCCGCTCATGCCCGCGCGCTCGGTTGTACACGGCTGCGCGTCATCGCCGCCGAGCGGGAGGCCGTGTGCCACCTGGGCTCGACGTGGTGGTCCGGGTCTGCCCGCAGGCAGGCAACGTGATGCGGGTCAGGTCGGTATGCGCCGGCGGCGGGCAGCAGCGCCGGCGGCGGGTCGGCACGGCAGGCGTCGACGGCCAGGCCGCAGCGGGGGGCGAACGCGCAGCCGGCGGGCATCGCCCAGGGCTCCGGCACCGCTCCCTCGATCGCGGCAAGCCGGCGGCGGGGTCCGTCCATGTCGGGCAGCGCGCTCATCAAGCCCCGTGTGTAGGGGTGCAGCGGGTTGGCGAACAGCGCCTCGGCGGTGGCCTGCTCGACGATGCGGCCGGCATACATGACCGCGACCCGCGCGCAGACATCGGCGATCACGCCGAGGTCGTGGCTGATCAGCACCAGCGCCATGCCGGTCTCCCGCTGCACCTTGCGCAACAGGTCGAGGATCTGGGCCTGGATGGTGGCGTCGAGCGCGGTGGTCGGCTCGTCGGCGATCAGCAGGTCGGGCTCGCCCGCGAGAGCCATGGCGATCATCACGCGCTGGTTCTGCCCGCCCGAAAGTTCGTGCGGATAGGCGTCGAGCCGCCGTGTGGGGTCGGGGATGCCGACCAGGTCGAACAGTCGCCGGGCCTCGGCGCGGGCCGCGGTGCCGTCGAGCCCCCGATGCAGGCGTAATGCCTCGACCACCTGGGCGCCGACGCGATGGACCGGGTTCAGCGCGCTCGCCGGGTCCTGGAAGATCATCGCCACGCGGCCGCCACGCACCCCGTCCAGCACCGCTTGCGGGGCACCCAGCAGTTCCTGGCCGTCCAACCGCACGCTGCCCCGTACCGTCGCGGTGGGCGGCAGGAGGCCGAGTGCGGCGAGCAGGGTAACGGATTTGCCGCAGCCGGATTCGCCGACGAGGCCATGAGCCTCCCCGGCATGGATCGCGAGATCGACGCCGCGCAAGGCGGGCACGCCGTCGAACGCGACCGTCAGATCCTGGATCGCGAGCAGCGGTGTCGCACCGGGCGGCGTCAAGGACGATGCCGCCAGGTCGAGGAGGCCGGCGTCACGCACCCCAGTTCTGCGCGCGGAAGTCCAGGGCGAAGGATGGCGCCACCTTCCAGCGGATCTCGCGCCGCTTGGCGGTGAACACCGCGTTCTGGTGCAGCACCGTGTAGGCCGGATCCTCGCGCTCGCAGATCTGCAGCAGGCGGGCGAAGATCGCATGGCGGCGATCCCAGTCCGTGCTGGTCTCGAGCTCGAGCGAGAGCCGGTTCATCTCGGCGTTCTCCCACTCCCCGTATTGCTGCTGCTCCCCATTCGGACCGTGCTGGGACACGATGGACGAGACCGGATCGTTGAACACGGCGGAGTTGGACCAGTCGCGGATCGCGCGCGTGGGCGTGCGCTCGAAGATCTGCGTCCAGTTCTCCTTCATTTCGATCTGCACGTTCAGGCCGACGGCGCGCCACATCTCCACCAGGGCTTGGGCGTTGAATACCTGGTTGATGTAGTAGTTGTTCAGCAGCCGATAGGGAATGGGATCGCCCTTGTAGCCGGCCGCCTTCACCAGCTCGCGCGCCTTCTGTTGATCGAATTCGGGCACGGTCCAGCCGGTGACGAACATGCGCCCGTAGAAGTCCCATTGCAGCCCGGCGGGGATGCGCGTCCGTCCCGCCCACAGGCTCTCCACGATGGATTGCCGGTCGATCGCATGCGCCATGGCGAGCCGGATGCGCGGGTCGGCGAGTTGCGGATGGTGCTTGTCGAACGTCGTCAGCCGGTGGTTGGGCACCAGCGCGCCCTGCACCTCGAAGGCCGGGTTCTTCTCGATATCCGCGATCTGGTCGGGCGGGATGTCGCAGGCGAACTGGAATTCACCGGCCAGCAGCCCGTTCACGCGGCTGGACACCTCCGGCACCTCGACAAGGCGCAGGCGACGGATCGGCGGACGGCCGCCCCAGTAGGCATCATGCGCCTCCATGGTCAGCGATTGGTCGGGTTTGAACTCGACGATGCGATACGGTCCGGTGCCGACCGGCTTGCGCGCATACTCGAGCCAGTTCGCGGCCTCGCTGAAGGCGCGGCCCGAGACGATGTCGCTGCCGCGGGCCGAGGCACGCCCTTCGATCGTCACGTCCGGCGTCGCGTTGACGAAGCGCACCGTCTGCGCGTCGACGATTTCCACCCGGTCGAAGGCGGGCCAGAGACGGCGGGCGACCGGCGGGATCTCGCGCGGCAGCTCCTTGCCGGCGGTCATGGTGACGATGTTGCCCGAAAGGGGCAGCGTCTTCCCCTGCACGGTCGGGCGCGTGTCGCCGAACATCCGCTGCGGCGAGAAGCTGGCGGCCACGTCCTCGGCCGTGAACAGGTCCCCGTTGTGCATCCGCACGCCTTGCCGCAGCTTGAACTCGACGGTGCGGTCGTCGATCCGCCGCCACTCGGTGGCGAGGCCCGGCACCGGCTCCAGCTTCGACTGGTAGTTCAGGTCGATCAGCCGTTCCGTGTACATCGCCGCCATGCGCGTGCCGACGTTGGACTGCTCGCGCAGGCAATCGAGCGTGTTCGAGTTGCTGATCTTCTGCACCGCCACCGTCACGGTCGGGCGGGTGTCCGCCTGGGCGATGGCGAAGCGGGGCAGGGCTGCGGCGGAAGCGGCGAGGCCGATCGCGCCACGGCGGCCGATGCGGGGCATGTGGAACTCCGTCGATGGGTCGCAGGGCGCGTAGCAGCGCCGCGGGTCGCGGCGATGACGGGTGGATGGCACCTGCGTGACGCGTACGGATGACTATCCCCGCCGGTCGGTCCCGGGCAGGCGCGCCACCGCAGCGACCGCGACCGGCCGCGGTCATTGCCGAATGCGCGCCGGCGGTGCAGCCTGCGCACCAGATACGGCAGTCGGGCCTCGCGCGGGTCGGGCAGGGATGGAACGGACATGACGGACACGGTCGACGTGCTGATCATCGGGGCCGGCGCTGCGGGCGGCGCGATCGCCTGGAGCCTGGCCGAGACGCGCATGCGCATCGTCTGCCTGGAGCAGGGCGACTGGACGAAGCCCACCGAGTATCCGTCGAACGGCCGCGACTGGGAGGCGAAGCAGCTCGCCGAGTTCCACTACAACCCGAACCGCCGCGCCCGCGAGACGGACTACCCGATCAACGAGGACGACTCGCCCATCAAGATCGCCAACTTCAATGGCGTGGGCGGCGGCACGATCCTCTACGCCGGCCACTATCCGCGCTTCCACCCGTCCGACTTCCGGGTCCGCTCGCTCGACGGGGTCGCGGACGACTGGCCGATCGACTACGCGACGCTCGCGCCCTTCTATGCCGAGAACGACCGCATGACCGGCGTCTCGGGCCTGGCCGGCGATCCCGCCTATCCGCCCAAGGAGCCCGTCATGCCGCCGCTGCCGCTGGGCCGCTCCGGCGCGACGCTGGCGAGCGGGCTCAACCGGATGGGCTGGCACTGGTGGCCGTCCGACAGCGCGATCGCCTCCACCGAGTACGAGGGGCGTGCGGGCTGCATCAACCTCGGCCATTGCACCGGCGGCTGCGCCCAGGGCGCCAAGGCCAGCAGCGACATTACCTACTGGCCGGCCGCGATCCGCGCGGGCGTCGAGCTGCGCACCCGCTGTTGCGTGCGGGAGATCACGGTGAACGCGGAGGGCATGGCGTCGGGCGTCGTCTACTACGACGCGGACGGAGTGGAGCGCTTCCAGGCGGCCGAGGTCGTGATCGTGGCCTGCAACGGCATCGGCACGCCGCGCATCCTGCTGAACTCGGTCTCCGGCCGCTTCCCGAACGGGCTCGCCAATTCCAGCGGCCAGGTCGGGCGCAACCTGATGTTCCATCCCTACGCCCAGATCTACGGCTATTTCGACGCGCCGCAGGACGGGCATCGCGGGCCCGGCAACTGCATCTGGAGCCAGGAATTCTACGAGACGGACCGAAGCCGCGGCTTCGTGCGCGGCTACACGTTCGAGTTCACCCGCGGCCAGGGACCGGTGCAGGCGGCGATCACCGGCATGATGACCGGCCGCATCCCCTGGGGCGCCGGCCACCACGCCGCCTACCGCACGCTGTTCGGCCATCGCACCGGCATGGTCGCGATCTGCGAGGACCTGCCGGAGGAACACAACACCGTCACGCTCGACCCCAAGCTCACCGACGGGAACGGCATCCCGGCGCCGAAGATCACCTACCGGCTCAGCGAGAACAGCCGCCGCATGCTCCACCACGCCGTCGCCCGCGGCACCGAGGTGCTGCGCGCCGCCGGCGCCCACGACGTCGGCCACGAGGCGCCGCTTGCGGTTGGCGGCTGGCACCTGATGGGGACCGCGCGGATGGGCACCGACCCGGAGCGGTCGGTGGTCAACGAATGGGGCCGCAGCCACGACGTGAAGAACCTGTTCGTGGTGGACGGCAGCGTGTTCGTCACCTCGGCCGGAGTGAACCCGACCTGCACCATCCAGGCGCTCGCGCTCTACGTCGCGGACAGCATGAAGCGCCGGCTGGCCACCTTGTTCGAGTGAGGGCGCGATGAGTTCGAGCGAGGGCGCGATGATCCCCCTGACCGAGGCGCAGTGCCGCAGCCTGCGCGTGCTCGCCGCGCTGATGATCCCCGCGGATGCTGGGGCGGGGATGCCGGGTGCGGACGACGATGCGATATTCGCCGACATCCTGGCGAGCCTCGGGCGCGACGGGCCGGACGTCCTGGCGGCGCTGGATGCGCTCGACGGCATGGCGGGCGGCCGCTTCGGCGACCTCGGGCCGGCGGAGCAAGAAGCGGCCGCGGCGCGGCTGCAGGCGGAGGGCGGGCCGATGGTGCTCGCGCTGACCCGCGCGGTGGCGCAGTGCTACTATCGCGACGATCGCGTCGTGCGCGCGATCGGGCTCGAGCCCCGGCCGCCGTTTCCGCAGGGACACGTGGTGGAGCAGGGCGACTGGTCGCTGCTCGATCCGGTCCGCGAGCGCGGACCGATCTGGCGGCAGGCCTGAGACGGAAGGCTCACGCCGCTCGCCGCGCCACGCCCGTCACCGCCCGCGGCCCGCGCCCGTCACGACGCTGCACCGCCCGCCGCGCCACGCCCGTGGCCGCCCGCGTCCCGCGCCGGTCGCGACGCCGCACCGCCCACTGCGCCACGCCCGTAGCCGCGCCACCCCTACCACGGCCCTCCGCGGACCAAACCGTCATGGCCGGCCATCGAGCCGGCCATCCTCACCAGCACCTTGCCGAGGGGGATGGCCGGGTCGAGCCCGGCCATGACGGTTAAGCACGGCGCGTGCGATGGCGACGGCGCGTGCGATGGCGACAGCGCGTGCGGCGGAGGCGACGCGGGACCGTGCAAGCGCGACGACTTACGCCGCGCGCCACATCTCCCCATCGCGCACCACCTTGCCCTCCGCTTCCATCTTCAGCAGATGCGCCAGCACGTTGCGTTCGGCGGCGCGTCGCAAACGCGGGTTCACCTGCGAATACAGCGTGTCCATCAGCGTGAACGTGTTTGCCGCGCCCTCTCCCAGACGCGCCGCAATGGCGTTCTCACGCGCCATGCGATGCGTCAGCATCTCCCGCACCAGTTCACGCGGCTGCCACAGCGGCGGACCGTGGCCCGGCAGATACACGTCGTCGTCGCGTTCCAGCAGCACGCGGAGCGAGGCGAAGTAGTCGCCCATGTCGCCGCCCGGCGGGCTCACCACGCTGGTCGACCAGGACATCACGTGATCGGCGCTGAACAACACCCGCGTGTGGTCCGCGAGCGTCACCGCGAAGCACAGATGGTCGGACAGGTGCCCCGGCGTGTGGATCGCGGTCAGCCCGGCGATCGTGTCACCGTCGGCGAGCTTCACGTCGGCCTCGAACCCCTCGGTCGCACTGCGCACGAAGCCAACCGTCGGCGCGCCCGTCGCGGCCCGCAGCGCCGGAACCGCGCCGACATGGTCGTGATGCGTGTGGCTGACCAGGATCAGCGCGATCGGACGCTGGCCGGCATGCCGCTGGATCGCCTCCACATGCGCGGGATGATCCTCGGGACCCGGGTCCAGGACGACCAGCCCGTCCGGCGTGTCGATCAGGTAGGTGTTCGTGCCGAAATAGGTCATCGGCCCCGGGTTGTCGGCGACGATGCGGGTGATGCCGGGAAGGACCGGCAGTTCCTCGCCGCGCGCGGGCTCCGGTTCGGTCAGGAAGGGCATGACGTCCTCGATGCGTTTGCACCGTACATGCCGCAGGCGGCGCAGGCTGGCAACGGCGCGGCGGGTCGGGTCCGGGTTCGGGCGCCGTCCACGCGGGGCCGCCGGGGCCGCGGGTCGCCATCCGCGCGGAACTGCGCCTATGCTTCGCGGCAAGGACGCTCCAAGAGGCAGAGACGCATGACGACCCCACTCGCCGGCATCACCGTGCTGGATTTCGGCCAGATCTACCAAGGCCCGTACGCCACCTTCCTGATGGCGAAGGCTGGGGCCGACGTGATCAAGATCGAGCCGCCGGGGGGCGAGCCGCTCCGTCGTCGCGTCATCGCCCAGGGCGGCGAAACCACGCTGCCGATCGCCATGCTGAACGCCAACAAGCGCGCCGTGACGCTGAACCTGAAATCGCCGCGCGGGCGTGAGCTGTTGCGCCAGATGGTCGCCCGCGCCGACGTGCTGCTGGAGAACTTCTCGCCCGGCACGATGGACAAGTTCGGGGTCGGGTACGAGGATCTGCGCAAGGTGAACCCGCGCCTGGTCTACGCCTCCGGCACCGGCTTCGGCCTGTCGGGTCCGGACCGCGACAATTTGGCGATGGATTTCACCATCCAGGCGGCGTCGGGGATCATGAGCGTGACGGGCATGCCCGACGGCCCGCCGATGAAGGCCGGCCCGACGCTGGTCGACTTCATGGGCGGCATCCACCTCTACGCCGGCGTCATGACCGCACTGTTCCAGCGCGACCGCACCGGTGAAGGCCAGCTCGTGGAAGTCGCGATGCAGGAGGCGGTCTATCCCACGCTCGCCTCCAGCTACGACTATCACCTGCGCACCGGAAAGGTGCCGCCGCGCGCCGGCAATCGCCAGGCCGGGATGTCCCAGGCGCCATACAACACCTTTCCCACGCAGGACGGCTGGGTCGCCATCCACGTCGTGACCGAGGAGCATTGGGCGAACCTGCTGAAGGCGATGGGGCGGGAGGAGCTGCTGCAGGACCCGCGCTTCACCAACCACGCCGCGCGCGCTGCCAACGTGCCCGCGACCGAGGCCGTGGTGATCGAGTGGACCACCGCGCAGACCAAGGCCGCGGTCGTGGCCGCGGCGAAGCGCTACAAGATCCCCTGCGCCCCGGTGCGCGACGCGGTCGAGGTCATGAACGACCCGCACATGCATTCTCGCGGCATGCTCGAACGCATCCAGCATCCCGCCCTGGGCGAGATCGTCGTGCCGGGTTCTCCGCTCCGCCTCCATGGCGCGGACCGCGTGCCGGCCATCCCGAGCCCGGCGCTCGGCCAGCACAACGGCGAGGTGTACGGCGGCTGGCTCGGCCTGGGCGCGGAGGAGGTTGCGGCGCTGAAGGCGGACGGCGCGATCTGACGGTCAGAAGAACCGTACGCCGGGGCGGCAGGCCGAGTCGATGATGTCCTCCCATGACTTTCCGCGCGCCCGCAATGCATCGATGGGCGGGCCACCCGGGTCGCCATAGGTCGCCGTCGTGCGGTCCTGGATTCGGGAGCGGAGGGGCTCCGGCGTCCGCGCCTTGAACTCCGCCGCGAGCTGGCGGCGTGCGGCATGCAGCGTCCGCGCGATCGTCTCCGCCGGCACGCCGTCGCTGCGCATCGCCTCGGCTCTCGACCGCAGGGCGCGAACGCTGTCCTCGTAGCGGGTCCGCAGGTCAGGTGGGGTCACGGCGTCCGGAACGTCCCTCGTCGGCACGTCGCAGCATGCGCCGGATCCGCGCAGTCACCAACGGCGCCGCGCGCGGACGGTTCCTGGCGCATGGCCGGCACGGTCAGGATCGGCCGGTCCGCGCCCAAGGCGCCATGGTCGCGAACACCCCGTCGCGACGGATCAGCGCATGCATCAGCGCCGCGGCGAGATGCGCCAGGATGGTCACGAAGAACGCGTAGGCAAGCCAGACATGGGCAGTCCGCAGCACGGCGTACAAGGCGTCGTCATGTGGCGCGATCGGCGGCAGGCGGAGCGCCCCGCCCAGGGTGATCGGGTATCCGCCGGCCGAGAGCATCGCCCAGCCGATCAGGGGCATCGCGACCATCATCCCATACAGGGCGAGATGCGAGGCATGGGCGCCCAGCTGCTGCACGTGCGGCAGATCGGCGGGCAGAGGCGGCGCCCCACGGCGCAGGCGCAGCACGATCCGGCACAGGGCGAGCGCCAGGATCGCGATGCCCAAAGGCTTGTGCACGGCGACGAGCGTCAGGTAGCGCGGATGCACGGTGGTCACCATGCCGACCCCGATGAACAGCATGGCGATGATCGCGGCCGCCATCAGCCAGTGCAGGGCCCGTTGCAGCGCGGAGAAGCGTGTCGGTTTCATCGTGCGTGCTCCGAGGCCGAGTTGCCCTGCGCCAGTTCGGCGGTGCGCCGATCGAAGGAGTCGGCGTAGGTCGCCGAACGGGCTGCCAGCAGCGGGTCGTCGGAGGGCTTGATCCCGGTCGGGAGGACGGTCGGGTCGTAGTTGATGTCGCGGCAGGCGCCGTTCGCCTCGTCCTGTGCCGCGGTGACGTGCAGGGTGCCCAGCGTCACGGTCGGGCGGTCCGGCGGCCATGCCTTCGTGGCGTCCGCGGTCGGATCACCCGGGGCGGCCAGCGTCGCCACGAGGTGCCAGGTGAGGGGACCCTTGGCGAGACGCGCCTTCAGGTCTCGTTCCAGGAAATCCGGTCCGCGTGCGGCGAGCGCCGCGACCGGCACGATATCGGGCGCGGTCGTCGGCACGAGGGACCAACGCACCGCGTGACTGGCTCCCTGCGCATCGATGAAGCGGAACGCGTTCAGGCTGTTGTACTGCTGGTCGGCGTAGCTGGTCGTCCATGGCGCTGTCTTCGCCCATTGGGCGAAGGGCGCCGTCTCCCGGTGCGTTGCGGCGAAGTGCTCGAGCGCCTGCGGGTTCGGACGGCCGGTGGCGGGATCGATCTCGGCGGCAACGGTCTGCTCGTAGAACGCCTGGGGCGTCGCGACCACGAAGACCGGCGAGTTGTTCATCCCGCTGCGCCATTCCTGCCCGTCGGGTGCGACGATACGGATGGCGAGGCTGCGGACGCGGCCCGACGCGTCGTCCGCCATGGGATTGCCGGTCGCGATGGCGAAACGCCCGATGACCGGGTAGCTGCCACGCACGAGCATGGGGGCCGTGGAGAGCGCGGTGCCGGCGCCGCTCGCTTCGAACGTGCCGAGGACGCAGATCCCCTTGCTGTGGTTGCGCCGATGCCCGACCGGATCGCCGCCTCGCATGCTCAGTGCATCGACGATGCGCTCCGGCGTCAGCCGCGATGGGGTCAGCCAGCCGCCGGTGTAGGCGAAGGCGGCGGCCGAGGCGCTGCAGGCGATGGCGATGATGGCCGCCCCGACCGCGCGGCGCGGTCCTGAGGAGGCGCGGGAGGACGAGGTGGCGGCGGGGCGTGGGCGCGGCATCGGGGCGTTCCTGCGAAGGTCCTGCTGCCGCGATCACGCGCCAGCTTGCCCCCGATCCCTATGCCGCGCCGCCGGCCGCCGCTTGGACGCGATCGCCGCCCCGGCTTGCATCGACCGGGAGCGGCGATGGCGTGCGCCAGGCCGCCGTCAGGTCCAGCCCTTGAAGGGCAGCACCACCGGGTGGACCGCGGCCCGTTCCGGCCAGACCGCGACATATTTCTTGCCGGTGAGCTGGACGAGCAGGGTCGAGGCGAGCTCGTTCTGCCCCTTCGCGTTGTACTTGACCCCGTTGTAGCCGATCATGAGCTGGTCGGGTTTCAGATCCTGGGCCTTCAGAGCGGCCTGGATCTTCGCCGGCTCCGTCGAGCCCGCGGCGTTGATCGCGTCGAACAGCGCCAGGACGCCCTGCATGCAGCGGGCCGAGGTGTCGTCGAGGTCGTGGCCGGCATGCTTCCGGTAGAGCTCGTTCACCAGGTAGGTCACGCTGCCCGGCTTGCCGATGTCGTAGGAGCTGCGATTGATCACGCCCTGGGCGAGATCACCCACGGCCTCGATGTAGGCGTTGTCCGAGAAACCGGAATCGTCGCCGATGAGCACCGCGGGCCGGTAGTCCAGGTTGCGCATCGTCTTGGTGAACAGGATCGCGTCGGAGGTGTAGCTGACGAAGATCACCACGTCGGGCGCTGCGTTCTTCAACTGCAGCACCTGCGGACTGACGTCGGAGGCGTTGGCGTTGTAGGGGATGCGGAGCGCGAGTTTCATCCCCTTTGCGGTGACCGCGGAGGCGATCGCATCGCCTGTCGAGGACCCGTATTCGGTGTTCTCGTTCACCAGCGCGACCGATTCGACGGACTTGCCGGCCTTCTTGAGGTCGGCGAGGAACCCGGCATAGGCGGCACCGAAATCCGATCCGATCGGCGTCGTCCGGAAGAACCACTTGAACCCGCGTTCCGTCAGGCTCGGTGACGAGGATTCGGGCGCCATGAACGGGATGCCGTAGCGTTCCGCGACGGCGGAGGCGGTGAGCGTGCAGCTCGACTGGTAGCAGCCGGCCAGGGCGGTCACCTTCTCCTGTGTGACCAGGCGCAACGCCTCACTCTGCGCCGTGGCGGGGTTGCCCTGGTGGTCGGCGAAGATCGCGTCCACCTTCCGTCCGCCGAGCTTCGGCAGACCCGACCCGGCTGCGAGGGGAAGGGCGGAGAGATCGGGGTGCGGGTTGTTGACGATGTCGACGGCCACCTCGATCGCGGCCTTGGCGGCCTGGCCGGCGGACGCGGCGCCGCCGCTCAACGGATACGGGCAGCCGATCTTCACGGGCGCATCCGCCGCGCCCGCGATGCGTGGCAGCAAGGCGGCGGCGGGTGCCAGCAGCCCGAGTTTGGCGAGCGAGCGGCGTGTGGTCGTCGACATGTGGTTCCTCCGTTGCGGTCAGCGCGCAGCGCCGGGCGAGGGCCGGTGTTATACCAGGAGCGCACCATGCAACGCAGGAGGGTCGCGGTGAAGGTCGGTGTTCCGAAGGAGGTCAAGACGCACGAGTACCGGGTCGGGATGACGCCCGCAGGTGTGCGCGAGCTGGTGCTCCATGGGCATCAGGTGACGGTGGAGCACGACGCGGGCCTCGGCATCGGCAGCGACGACGGCGCCTACCGCGCGGCCGGCGCCGTCATCGCGCCGGACGCCGATGCGGTGTTCGCGGGCGCGGATCTGATCGTGAAGGTGAAGGAGCCGCAACCGCAGGAGATCAAGCGGCTCCGTGGCGACCAGGTGCTGTTCACGTACCTGCACCTGGCGGCGGACGAGACGCAGACCCAGGGGCTGATGCAGTCCGGGGCGACCTGCATCGCCTACGAGACGGTCACCGATCGCATGGGCGCCCTTCCGCTGCTCGCGCCGATGAGCGAAGTCGCCGGCCGGATGTCCGTGCAGGTCGGCGCCCATTGCCTGGAGCGCGAGCAGGGCGGCGCCGGAATTCTGCTGGGCGGCGTCCCAGGTGTCGCGCCGGCCAAGGTGGTGGTGCTGGGCGGCGGGGTCGCCGGGACCAATGCGGCGCGCATGGCGGTGGGGCTGGAAGCGTCGGTCACCATCCTCGACAAGTCACTGCCGCGGCTGAAGGAGCTCGACCTGCAGTTCGGGCCGCGCGCGACGACGCTGTTCGCGACGGCCGAGGCGATCGAGCAGACGGTGCTGGCGGCCGATCTGGTGATCGGCGCGGTCCTGGTACCGGGCGATGCCGCGCCCAAGCTGGTCACGCGCGAGATGGTGCGGCGCATGCGCCCGGGATCGGTGCTGGTCGATATCGCGATCGACCAGGGCGGCTGCTTCGAGACGAGCCGGCCGACCACGCACTCTCAGCCGACCTATGTCGAGGATGGCGTGGTGCATTACTGCGTCACCAACATGCCGGGCGCGGTTGCGCGGACCTCCACCTACGCGCTGACCAACGCGACGCTGCCGTTCGTGCTGGCGCTGGCGGACAAGGGGTGGCACCGCGCGGTGGCCGAGGACCCGCATCTGCGCAACGGGCTGAACGTGCAGGACGGCGTGATCGTGCATGCCGCGGTCGCCCATGCGCTGGGGCTGCCGCACGTGCCGGTGCAGACGGTCCTGGAGGGATAGGCTGGCAGCGGTGCTGGCGGGGTAGGGCGGGGGCGGCGCGGCCAGGGTTGCGGGCCGGGGCGCCATCCGGCGCGGGTCAGCGGCTCAGGAAGCGCCCGAACGCGGCGAGCGTGGCGTCGGAGACGTGGTGCTCGATTCCCTCGGCATCCTGCTCCGCCGCCTCCCGCGGGACACCCACTGCCACCAGCAGGTCCACCACCAGCCGATGACGCGTGCGGACGCGGCCCGCCAGACTCTCCCCGGCCGCGGTCAGGAACACGCCGCGATACGGGCGGGCTTCGGCCAGTCCCTCCCGCTTCAGGCGGCCGATCGTCTTGATGGCGGTCGCGTGGGAGACCCCGAAGCGGCGGGCGATATCTGTCGGGCGGGCCTCGCCCTGGCTCGACAGGAGGTCGGAGATCAGCTCCACGTAGTCTTCGAGCAGCGCGCCCGACTGCGCGCTGCGGGCCTTGCCGAACCGGCTGGCCTGTGTCGGCTCCGCGGGCAGTCCGTCCGGCGATCCGCGCTCCATCTTCCCGGATTCGCCCGTTCCCGCCGCCGCCATCCGCACCGGTGCAACCATGTCCCCATTACCGTCATAGGCCGGGCAGCAGGTTTAGCGGCACCCCGAAGGTCTGCAACAGCAGAATGCCGTTCAGCGCGATCACCACCAGCGTCGTCACCCAGGCCAGCGCCTGGGTGTGGCGCTGATTGGCGAAGGCGCCCATGACGTCGCGCCGTCCGGTCAGGTGCAGCAGCGCGAGCATGGGCACGGGCAGCACGAGGCTGAGCACGACCTGGCTCATGACCAGTGCCGTCGTCGCATCCACCCCGGCCATGATCACCGCCAGGGCGGGCAGCATGGTGACGAGGCGGCGCAGCCAGAGCGGGATCCGGAAGCCGACGAAATCCTGCATGATCGTCTGGCCGGCCATGGTGCCGACCACGGAGCTCGACACACCGGACGCGAGCAGAGCGGTCAGGAACGCGCCCGCCGCCGCCATGCCCATCAGGGGCACCAGCGTGTGGTACGCCGTCTCGATCTCGCCGACGTCGGAATGCCCCTGGTGGAACATGGTGGCCGCCATCGCCACCATGGCGAGGTTCACCATGCCGGCGAGGCCCAGCGCAATGATCACCTCCCGGTTGGAGAAGCGCAGCACCTGCCGGCGTTCGGCGTCGGTGCGGGTTGGCACGCGCTGCGGCATCAGCGCCGAGTGCAGGTAGATCGCGTGCGGCATCACGGTCGCGCCGATGATGCCGACCGCCAGCATCACGCTCTGCGGCCCGGCGAGCTGCGGGACGACCGCGTGGTAGGCGAAGGCGCCCCAATCGGGCGGAGCGATGATCAGCTCGAGCAGGTAGCTCAGGCAGATCACCCCCACGAACCCGGCGATGATCAGTTCGAGCGGCCGGAAGCCGCGGGATTGCAGCGTGAGCAGCGCGTAGGTGACCACGAAGGTGATCAGGAGGGCGGGCATCAGCGGGATGCCGAACAGGAGCGAGATCGCGATCGCGGCGCCGATCGTCTCCGCGAGGTCCGTCGCCATCGCCGCGACCTCGCTGGCCACCCACATGCAGAGTGTGAGCGGGGTCGGGAAATGGGCGCGGCAGAGTCGCGCGAGGCTGCAGCCGGTCACGATGCCGAGTTTCGCCGACAGCGACTGGAACAGCATGGCGACGAGGTTCGCCATCACCACGACCCAGAGCAGCATATAGCCGTGGCTCGCGCCGGCCTGGATGTTGGTCGCGAAATTGCCGGGGTCCATGTAGGCGATGGAGGCGATCACCGCGGGGCCGAAGAACGGCAGCCAGGCACGGATGCCGCGGCGCCGGCCCGCCAGCGCGTCGGCGGCCGCAGACAGCGTCCGGTCGGACCGGCTGAGCCGAGGGGCGAGCACGCCGCTCATGCCGCTTCTCTCCCAGGCCCCGGATGATCCTCGGGGCTCGTACGGCGGGGCATGGCCCGTTCCTCCCGGTCGGCCCGGCGCCGCGCAGCCGGTCGGCTCGACCCCGATCCGCCGCGCGCCGCCGCGCCCAACCGCGTGCGGTCCACTCGGTGAGAGGCCACGGGCGCGGATCCGTTTCCGCCGCCCGCTCTGGTGTGTTGCGCCGCCATGCCCGCGTCCGTTGCCGCTGCCATCTTTTGCACCCCGCTCCACAGAGTGTAGCCTTGGCTACATCCTGATGCCAGTACTTGGTTTCGGAGCACGCCCCGTCAATGCTCGCACCCGCCTCCTGACAGCGCCGCTCTGCTCGCGTAAACCGGTCCCCAAGCAACGCGCCCGCGTCACGAGGGATCCGTCCGCCATGAGCACTCACGCCGCTTCCGCCGCTCCGTCCGGTCTCACGGCCAATGTCGCCGCGCCCCGCATGCTGCTCGTCGCGGGTGGTGCGGTGCGGCAGCTCGCCGACGTGCTGGGCAAGTTCGGCCTGTCCCGTCCCCTGGTCGTGACCGATCCGTTCATGGTGTCCTCGGGCCTCGTGCAGCGCTGCCTCGACCCGCTGGCGGCAGCCGGCATCGCCGCGACCGTGTTCAGCGACACGGTGCCCGAACCCGTGGACACCGTGATCGAGGCCGGCGTGGCCGCGTTCCACCGGGGCAGCTTCGATTGCCTGATCGGCTTCGGCGGCGGCTCCCCCATCGATACGGCGAAGGCGATGACGATCCTCGCCGCGGGCGGCGGGCGGATGCGCGACTACAAGGTGCCGTTCGCCGCCGATCGCGCGGCCGTTCCCGTGATCGCCATCCCGACGACCGCCGGCACCGGCAGCGAATGCACCCGCTTCACGGTCATCACCGACCACGAGCGGGACGAGAAGATGCTGATCGCGGGCCTCGGCGCCCTGCCGCTCGCCGCCATCGTCGATTACGAGCTGACCTTCAGCGTGCCCCCACGCACCACCGCCGATACCGGGGTGGACAGCCTCACCCATGCGCTCGAGGCCTATGTCTCCAAGCGCGCCAACCCGTTCTCGGACGCGCTCGCGCTCGCGGCGATGGAGCTGATCGGCAAGCACCTGCGCACCGCGTATGCGGAGCCGCGCAACGCCGCGGCACGGGAGGCGATGATGATCGGGGCGACGCAGGCGGGGCTGGCCTTCTCCAATGCCTCGGTCGCCCTGGTCCACGGCATGTCACGGCCGATCGGCGCGCATTTCCACGTGCCGCACGGGTTGTCCAACGCGATGCTGCTGCCAGCGATCACCCGCTGGTCCGTGCAGGGCGCCGAGGCGCGCTATGCCGAGGCGTCGCGGCGGATCGGCTTCGCGGCCACAGGCGATGTCGATCCGGTCGCCGCCGCCAAGCTGGTCACCGGCCTTGCGCAGCTGAACAAGGATCTGTCCGTGCCCACCCCGGCCGCATTCGGCATCGCGGAGGCGGAGTGGACGGCGAAGATGCCGCTGATGGCGGAGCAGGCGCTGGCCTCCGGCAGCCCCGGCAACAACCCGCGCGTGCCGACGGCCGAGGAGATCGTGACGCTCTACCGCGAGGTCTGGACCGGCGCCCCGGCGAACGCCTGACCGCGCGGCCGCGCCCCGTCCGAGGGCGTCGGCGCGCCGCTGCGGCCGTGTCAGGGCGGCGGCGCGCCCTGCCATGCCTCCAGCCAGACGGGCACCGCGGTCGCCGGCAGCGGGCGTGCGACGAAGAACCCCTGGGCCTCGTCGAGCCCGAGGCTGAGCATGAGGTCCCAGACGGTTCCGCTCTCGATCCCCTCGGCGATCACGCGCATGCCGCGCGCCTGCGCGGCCGCCGCGGTGCGTTGCAGGAAGTCGAGCGCCTCCGCGCTGTGCTCGCTCCCCTGGATGATCGCCTTGTCGAGCTTGAGGCAGGTGAACGGCATGTCCAGCAGGGGGGCGAGATCGGGGACGGCGGGGCCCGCATCGTCGATCGCCGCGCCGTAGCCGCGCGCCCGCAGCCGCTCCAGCGCGCGGCCCAGTTCGGCGACGTTCTCTACCGGCCGGCTCTCAGTCAGCTCCACTACGACCTGCGTGGCGGCCACGCCCGCGGCCTCGCGCTGCGCGTCCAGCGTGTCGAGCGCGTGCGGGCAGAGCAGCACGTCGAGCGGAAAGTTGAGCGTGATGCCAAGGCCGGACTGGAGCAGCGGCGGGGCGGTCAGGTCGGCGAAGGCGAGGGTACAGACCAGCCGCGTGAGCGGACCTGCCAGCCCCGCATCCTCCATCTGCGGCACGAACCGGTTCGGCAGCAGCGTGCCATGAGCCGGGTGGCGCATCCGCGCCAGCACCTCGAGCGCGACCGGACTGCGATCGAGGAGGCGCACGATCGGCTGGTAGTGCGCGCCGATCAGCGGCACCGAAAGGGCGTCGTGCAGGTCCGTCGCATGAACCGACCGGGCAGGGGAGGTGCGGTCCGGCGACGCCCGGCAGAGCGCGCGACGAACTGCCGCGGCATCGATCTCCGGCACCGCTTGCGAGTCCTCGCGTGGGGGGCCACCCAGGATCACCAGCCGGGTGGACCGGTCGGCGTGTGCGGCCGCGAGCTCGATCAGCTCATCGAGCAACCCACCCGCGCAGCGCTCCTCCACGAGCAGGTGGGACACGTGGTCCCCGCCCGCGAGGCGGACGAGCGCCGACCGCGCATCGCAGGCCGAAACCGCGAGATCCGAGCGACCGGATGTCGCGGATTCGACGGCTTCTCCCCAGCGCGGGTCGGACGACACGAGCAAGAGTTGTGTCTGTCCGGATGGATACATGCCAGCGCGTGTATCGCCTGCCTTGTCCGTCAACTCCGAATCGTGTGTGCGCCCAGGCATCACGCAGTGACCTAGATCATGCCTTGCAAAAACGCGAGGGGTGTCGCGCATTTTGAGCCGTCAGGCGGCACGGTCGCCACAATCAGGGCGCGCCGCGCTCAGCCGTGGCGAAAATTCGGCTTCCGCTTCTCCACGAACGCGGCCATCCCCTCCTGCTGGTCCGGCGTTCCGAACAGCGACAGGAACAGCGCACGCTCGTAGCGAACGCCTTCCATCAACGTGGTCTCGAAGGCGCGGTTCACCGCCGCTTTCGCCATCTTCACCGCCACCGGGGAGAGCCCGGCGATCCGCTCGGCGAGCTTCAGCGCCTCGGGCAGCAATTGGTCTGCCGGAACCACCCGGGAGACGAGGTTCGATCGTTCCGCTTCGGCCGCATCCATGAACCGCGCGCTCAGCACGAGGTCCATCGCCTTCGACTTGCCGACCGCGCGCGTCAGGCGCTGCGTCCCGCCGGCGCCGGGGATCACGCCCAGGTTGATCTCCGGCTGGCCGAACTTGGCGGTGTCCGCGGCCAGGATGATGTCGCACATCATGGCCAGCTCGCAGCCGCCGCCCAGGGCGAATCCCGCCACGGCGGCGATGACCGGCTTCTTCACCTGCAGGATGGTCTCCCACCGGCTGATGAAATCCTCCTCGAACGCATCCGGATAGGTGCGGCCGCGCATTTCCTTGATGTCCGCGCCCGCCGCGAACGCCTTCTCGCTGCCGGTCACGACGATGGCGCCGATCCCCGCATCGGCGTCGAACGCCAGGAGCTGCTGACCGAGTTCCGCCATGAGCCCGTCGCAGAGGGCGTTGAGCGCCTGCGGACGGTTGAGGCGGATCAGCCCGACCCGCCCATGCGTCTCGACCAGGATGTTCTCGAATGTGGCCATGTTCGGTCCCTCCAGTGCTGCCCGCCTTTTAGAGCAGATCGACCCGTTGGGCGGAACCGGTGGCTCGGCGCGACATGCCTGTCGACCTGCGCGGACGGGTGGGCCGGGCCGGCTGCTTCCGCGCCGTGAAGGAGGTCGCTCGTCGGCGCCGGGCGGCCGGCTCGTCAGCGCAGTAGGACCGGCGCCTCAGCGCTGGGTGCGCGGGCAGGTGAACGTGCTCCGCCCACTCTGGACGATGCGCCGCACGCCGGTGCAAGCGGGCGGGCCGGGACAGCGCTCACACGGCTCGCCCTCCCGCCCGTAGACCTTCCAGGCATGCTGGAAATACCCGAGTTCCCCGTCCGGCTGGACGTAGTCCCGCAGGGAGGAGCCCCCGGCCGCGATCGCCTCCCGCAGCGTGTCCTGGATGGCCGGCACCAGCCGCGCGGCCCGCGCCCCCGGCACCGTATGGGCGGAGCGCAGCGGAGAGATGCGGGCGCGGAACAGCGCCTCGCAGACATAGATGTTGCCCAGCCCGGCGACGAGCTTCTGGTCGAGCAGCGCCGCCTTGATCGGCGTCTTCTTGCCCGCGAGGGCCGCGGACAGCACGGCCGGGGTGAAGCCGGCATCGAGCGGTTCCGGGCCGAGCGCGGCGAGGAGGCGGTGGCGGTCTTCGGCGGCCGTGGGGACGAGGTCGACGGAACCGAACCGGCGTGGGTCGACGAAGCCGATGCGCCAGCCTTCCTCGGTTTCCATCACGATGTGTTCGTGGGGGCCGGGCGCATTGGGCCGCTCCTGGCTCAGCACCATGCGGCCCGACATGCCGAGATGCAGCAGCACGCTGTCGCCGCCCTCGAGCCGCATCAGGATGTACTTGCCCCGGCGGCGGAACCCGTCCACCCGTGCGCCGGTCAGGCGCTGCGCGATCCCTGGCGGCAGTGGCCAGCGCAGATCGGGGCGGTGCGCGACCGCCTGCACGATCCGCCGGCCCTCGAGCCGCGCTCGCAGGCCGCGCATCACGGTCTCGACTTCGGGGAGTTCCGGCATGGGTGACGGGCACGCTATACAGCGGCATGAACAGCGACAACCCTGCATCCCCAGACCCGGTCGCGCCCCGGCCGGCGCCGCCCGGTCCGGAGACGGGCTCTCCCGCTTCTGCCGACACCGCCGCTTCCGCCGACACCGCGGATTTCGGCTTCCGGCAGGTGCCGCGCGCGGCGAAGGCCGGGATGGTCCGCGGCGTGTTCGACAGCGTGGCGCAGCGCTACGACGTGATGAACGACCTCATGTCGCTGGGTGTCCATCGGGCCTGGAAACAGGTGTTCGTCGCGGCGATGGACCCCAGGCCGCAATACCGGCTGCTCGACCTGGCCGGCGGGACGGGTGACATCAGCTTCGGCTGGCTCCGGCGGGGCGGCGGGCCGGTGCTGCTCACCGACGTCAACGCGAACATGCTGGCCGTCGGGCGGGACCGCGCCATCGCGCGCGGCCTGATCGGGGACGTGGCGCTCGCGGTGGCCGATGCCGAACGCCTGCCGTTTCCCGATCGCTGCGTCGATCGCGTGTGCATCGCCTTCGGATTGCGCAACTGCACCGACAAGGACGCGGTGCTGGCCGAGGCGCGGCGCGTGCTCCGTCCTGGCGGCCGCTTCTTCTGCCTCGAGTTCTCCCGCGTGCGCGTGGCGGCCCTCACGCCCGTCTACGACGCCTGGTCCTTCCAGGTCCTCCCGCGGCTCGGACGCATGGTCGCGGGCGATGCCGAGAGCTACCAGTACCTCGCCGAGAGCATCCGCACTTTCCCCGACCAGGAGACGCTCGCCGGCATGATGCGCCGCGCCGGGCTCGCGCGCGTCACCGTGCGGAACCTTTCGGGTGGGATCGCGGCGATCCATTCCGGGTGGCGGCTGTGAGCAGCCTTTCCGGCACGCGCATCCTGCTGGTGATCGCCGGCGGGATCGCGGCGTTCAAGGCGCTGGAGCTGATCCGCTCGCTGCGACGCGCCGGCGCATCGGTCACCTGCGTGCTGACCCGGCACGGTGCCGAGTTCGTCACGCCGCTTTCGCTGCAGGCCTTGAGCGAGTCGAAGGTCTACGCGGAGCTGTTCTCGCTGACCGACGAAAGCGAGATGGGCCACATCCAGCTCTCCCGCAGCGCCGATCTGCTGGTCGTCGTGCCCGCCACGGCCGACCTGCTGGCGAAGATGGCGGCGGGGATTGCCGACGACCTCGCCTCGACCGTCCTGCTCGCGACCGACAAGCCCGTCCTGGTGGCGCCGGCGATGAACGTGCGGATGTGGGAGCACGCCGCCACCAAGGCCAACATGCGGACCTTGCGGGCGCGCGGCGTCCATGTGGTCGGGCCGGTCGAGGGGGCGATGGCCTGCAACGAGTTCGGCTATGGCCGGATGTCGGAACCGGACGCGATCCAGCAGGCGATCGCCGATCTGCTCGGCGCACCGCGCCCGCTCGCCGGCAGGCATGCCATCGTCACCAGTGGTCCAACGCATGAGCCGATCGACCCGGTGCGCTATCTGGCCAATCGCTCGTCTGGCCGACAGGGGCATGCGATTGCCGCGGCGCTGGCAGGCCTCGGGGCACGAGTGACGCTGGTCAGCGGTCCGGTGTCGCTGCCCGATCCGGCCGGCGTGACGGTGCGGCGGGTCGAGACCGCACGGGAGATGCTGGCCGCCTGCGAGGCCGCCCTGCCGGCCGATATCGCCGTGTTCGCGGCCGCCGTCGCCGATTGGCGCGTGGACCAGGCCGCCGAGGGCAAGATCAAGAAGCGCCCGGGCGCCGCGCCACCGACATTCGCCCTCGTCCCCAACCCCGATATCCTGGCCACGATCGCCGCCGCCGGGCCGCGGCGTCCGACCCTGGTCGTCGGCTTCGCCGCCGAGACGGACGACCTGATGGCGAACGCGCAGGGGAAGCGGGAGCGCAAGAACGCCGACTGGATCGTCGCCAACGACGTCTCCCCCGCCACCGGCATCATGGGTGGGGAGGAGAATGCGGTGCACGTGGTGACCGCGGGCGGGATCGACACCTGGCCGCGCCTGCCGAAGGACGAGGTCGCCCAGCGCCTCGCCGCGCGCATCGCGGAGGCGCTTTCCTGACCCCGTCCATCCGCCGGATCGGCCCCAGCGACGCCGCGGCCTTCCGGGGTCTGCGGCTGGCGGCCCTGGCGGCGCACCCCGAGGCGTTCGGCAGCTCCTATGAAGAGGAAGCGGCGGCCGGACCAGACGACCTGCGGCTTCTCCCATCCCCGCCCGGCTTCCTGCTCGGTGGCTTCGCCGGCCCGACGCTGGTGGCCACGACTGGGGTCGCCGTCTCTCCAAGAGTGAAGCAGCGCCACAAGGGCACGCTCTGGGGCGTGTATGTCGACCCGGCGCATCGTGGCGGCGGCATCGCGACGTCCCTGGTGAAGGCGGCGGTCCAGGAGGCGCGCGAGGCTGGCCTGCGGGTCCTGCTGCTCGCGGTGACCCTGGGCAACGATGCGGCGATCCGCCGATACGAGGCGGCGGGGTTTCGCCGCGTCGGCATCGAGCCGCGGGCGTTGTGCGTGGACGGTCGGTTCCTCGACGAGGCGGTCATGGCGCTCCTGCTGGACTGATCGCCGACGCGATCCTCCCCGTGTTGAGCGCCTCCGCCTGACGGGCTCCATGCGCCGCGCGCGGTGCCGCCAGGCTGTGATTGCCCGGGGCGCACGGGTCCCGCATGATCCCGACCATGTCCGTTCCCATCCGCGTGCGCCGGCTGCCGCACGGCCGCGACCTCCCGCTCCCTGCCTATGCCACCGCGGGGGCGGCCGGCATGGACCTGCTGGCCGCGGTCGCGGACCCGCTGGAGATCCCGCCAGGGGGACGGGCCCTCGTTCCGACCGGCCTCGCGGTCGCGCTGCCGCCAGGGTACGAATTGCAGATCCGGCCCCGGTCCGGGCTGGCGCTGCGCCACGGCCTCGTGCTGCCCAATGCCCCCGGGACGATCGACGAGGATTACCGGGGCGAGGTGCAGGTGATCGTGATGAACGCCGGTGATCAGCCGTTCCGGGTGGAGCGCGGAATGCGCATCGCCCAGGCGGTGCTCGCCCCCGTAGTGCGCGCATCGTGGGACGAAGTGGACGAGCTCGACGAGACGCCGCGTGCAGCGGGTGGGTTCGGCAGCACGGGCGTCGACGGCAGGCGCTGAACGCCGACTTATCCACAATGCCGTTGCTGCTAGGTCGCAGTGTTGCGCGAGAGACGCAGCTCGCAAACGATTGATCCGACCTTTGCGTTCGCAATGGCGGCTGTTGCTATATTGTAAGAGAACACTCCGAGTGTGCCCGCTGGGGTACGGACGCGTGTGCCGACCCCAAGGCGAAGGAGCCACCATGGCGGCTGAAATCCTGTCGCTCGAGCAGCAGAGCCGACCCGCTCGGCCCACCACCGAGAGTCTGGCCGCGCGTGATTGCGAAGTCTTCCCGGACGGGGAACGCCGTCGCCTGTCCGCCGCGCGCGGCGTGGCGCTGGGCGTTGCGCTGTCCCTTCCGGTCTGGGCCGTTCTCGGCGCGGTCGCCTACTTCGCGTTCTGAACGCGGCGAGCGCCGATCGCCAGACACCCCGGCGCGCCGCCGGCGGGATGGGCGCGGCACGACGACCACCGCAGCCTGCCGCCGCCAACGTCATCTTCGATCGCGCAGGCGATGCAGTCCTGAGGCGCTGCTGGTGGCGGTGAGGCCAGGCGCCGGGTGAGGCCCGGCGCTTCGTGAGGTCAGGCGCTCCCGGCTCCCATGTAATGATCGCGATAGCGGCTGCGCAGGGCCGTCTTCAGCAGCTTGCCGGTCGCGGTGTGGGGCAGTTCCGGCACGACCAGCACCTCGTCCGGCAGCCACCACTTGGCGATCTTGCCCTCGTAGACCCGCAGCACCGACGCGGGGTCGACCGTTTGGCCGGGCCGCGCCACGACGAGCAGCAGCGGCCGCTCGTCCCATTTCGGATGGCGCGCGGCGATCACCGCGGCTTCCGCCACGTCGGGGTGGGAAACGGCGATGTTCTCGAGCGTGATCGAGCTGATCCACTCGCCGCCCGACTTGATCACGTCCTTCGAGCGGTCGGTGATCTCCATGAACCCGTCCGGATCGATCGTGGCGACGTCGCCGGTGGCGAACCAGCCGTCCTCGTCGAGCGCGCTGCCGGGTTCGTCCCCGTAATAGGCGCTGGTCACCCAGGGGCCGCGCACCTTCAGGTCGCCGAAGGCAACGCCGTCCCAGGGCAGTTCGCGCCCCTCGCCATCGACGATCTTCATGTCGAGCCCGGGAAGGATGCGCCCCTGCTTCAGCATGTGGCGCACGGCGTCGCTGCCGGAGAGGCCGGCCTGGGCCGGTTTCGGCGCGTTGTAGGTGCCGACCGGCGAGAGCTCGGTCATGCCCCAGCCATGCTCGACCACGACGCCGTACTCGTCCCGGAACGCCTCGATCAGCAGCGGGGGAGCGGCCGACCCGCCCGTCATGATGCGGCTGACGGTGTGCAGCTTTTCGCCCGCACTGCGCAGGTGCTGGAGCAGGCCCAGCCAGACCGTGGGGACGCCGCAGGTGAAGGTGACGCGCTCCTCGTTCAGCAGGTGCGCCATGCTGGCCCCGTCCAGGTGCCGTCCGGGCAGCACCAGACCCGCGCCGGTCAGCGCGGCGGCATACGGGATGCCCCAGGCATTGACGTGGAACATCGGGACGACGGGCAGGATGCGGCTGGTCGCCCGCAGGTCGAGCACGTCGGGGAGCGCGATTGCGTACGCATGCAGGACGGTGGAGCGATGGCTGTACAGCACGCCCTTCGGCCGGCCGGTCGTGCCGGAGGTGTAGCACAGCGCGCTGGCGGTGCCCTCGTCGAATACCGGCCAGGTGAAATCGTCGTCCGCCGCGTCCATCAGGGCGTCGTACGCGTAGAGCCCCATGCCCGGCGCGAGCGTCACCTCCGGCATGCCGGCGGCATCCGTCAGCATCACGACGGCCTTCACCGTCCCCGCGATCTTCGGCGCGATCATGGTGACCAGCGGCGCGAAGCTCACGTCGGCGAACAGCACCTTGTCGCCCGCGTGATTGACGATGTAGGCGATATCGTCGGGGTGGAGGCGCGGATTGATGGTGTGGCAGATCGCGCCCATGCCGGGGGCGGCATAGTAGACCTCCAGGTGGCGGTAGCCGTTCCAGGCGAGCGTACCCACCCGATCGCCTTCGCCCACGCCGAGATGGTGGAGGACGCGCACGAGCCGCCGTGCCCGTCGCTCGACCATGCCCCAATCGTAGCGGTGCGTGGTGTTCTCGTGCGTGCGGGACACGACCTCGCCGGTGGCATGGTGGCGCGCCGCGTGCGTCAGCAGGGACGAGATCATCAGCCCGCCGGGCTGCATCAGTCCCATCATGCCGCGTGGCTCCCGAACAGACGATCCCTGAGCAGCATGTCGCGTGTCGCCTCCCATCCTGGCGGCGTTGTGCCGCCGTTCCTGCCCCGGCGGCGTTGTGCCGCCGTTCCTGCCCCGGCGGCGTTGTGCCGCCGTCCGTGGTTGCGGATGATACGGCAACGCGCGTGGAACAGAAGGGGGAAGGCACATGCAACCCGTCATGATCGTCACCGGCGGCAGCCAGGGTATCGGGGCCGCCGTCGCGCGGATCGGGGCCGCGCGCGGCTACGCGGTCGCGCTCACCTACCAGAGCAATGCGGCGCTGGCCGATGCGGTGGTGGCGGAGATCGCCGCCGACGGCGGGCGTGCGCTCGCGATTCAGGCGGAGATGGCGGATGAGGCGGCGATCGTCGGCCTGTTCCAGCGGGTGGATCGGGAACTGGGCCGGCTCACCGCGCTCGTGAACAACGCCGGCACGCCGGGGCCCACGGGGCGGCTCGACGCGGTCACGGCCGAGGTGCTCGACCGGGTGCTGGCGATCAACGTGCGCGCCCCGTTCCTCGCCATCCGCGAGGCGATCGCGCGCATGGCGACCGATCGCGGCGGGGCAGGGGGCGCGATCGTCAACGTCTCCTCCCGCGCGGCGGAGCTGGGCGGCGCCGGGGAGTGGGTGCACTACGCCGCGACCAAGGGGGCGCTCGACAGCCTGACCATCGGCGCGGCGAAGGAACTTGCGCTGCGCGGCATCCGGGTGAACGCCGTCAGCCCCGGCCTGATCGAGACGGATCTCCACGCGCGCGCCGGCCTGCCGGACCGCATCGATCGCATGAAGGGCGGCGTGCCGATGGGCCGCGCCGGGTCGGCCGATGAAGTGGCCGAGGCGGTCCTGTGGTTGCTTTCCGACCAGGCGTCCTACATCACCGGAAGCATAGTGCCGGTATCCGGGGGACGATGATGGACGCGAAGACCGCCTTGATCGTGGGTGTCGGCAGCGGGCTTTCCGCCTCGCTGGCGCGCCTGTTCACGAAGCATGGGGTGCAGGTGGCGCTCGCCTCCCGCAATCCGGACAAGCTGGCGGGGCTCGCGGCCGAGACCGCCGCGGCCACCTTCGCCTGCGAGGCGACGGAGCCCGAGGAGGTGGCCGCGCTGTTCGACGTGATCGTCGCCACCCAGGGCGTGCCGGATATCGTGGTCTACAACGCCTCGGCGCGGGCGCGCGGACCGGTCGAGACGCTGGATCCGGCCGAGGTCGCGCGTGCGATCGCAGTCGGCGGCTATGGCGGCTTCCTGGTCGCACAGCAGGCGGCGCGACTGATGCTGCCGCGCGGGTCGGGGGCGATCCTGCTCACCGGCGCCTCGGCGAGCGTGAAGGGCTACCCGAACTCCTCGGCCTTCGCGATGGGCAAGTTCGCGCTGCGCGGCCTGGCGCAGAGCCTCGCGCGGGAGCTCTCGCCCAAGGGCATCCATGTCGCGCATTTCGTGATCGATGGCGGGATCCGGTCCGCGGCGCGGCCCGACCCGGCGGACGCACCGGACAGCATGCTCGATCCGGATGCGATCGCCGAGACCTACTGGCAGGTCGCCCGGCAGCCGCGCAGCGCCTGGACGTGGGAGGTGGAGCTGCGCCCGTGGGTGGAGCGGTTCTGAGCGCACGCGGAACGGCGAGGTGGGGCGGCATGGTGGGGCGCCCCTGTTCCATGGCCGCCGCAGGGAGGGCACCCACGACTTCCGAGTGCTTGCTGGGAGTCGTGGATGGCCGGCCTTCGCCGGCCATGACACGAAGGGTGCGCCGGCCACGACACGAAGGGTGCGCCGGCCACGACACGAAGGGTGCGCCGGCCATGACGCGAAGGGTGCGCCGGGCATGACGCGAAGGGTGCGCCGGGCATGACGCGAAGGGTGCGCCGGCCATGACGCGAAGGGTGCGCCGGCCATGACACCGGGGTTCGAACCCTAAGACCTCTGAGGCGGCGCCCATGTCCTTGGGTGGGGGCCGCCGCCTTGCGGGATGCACACGCCCACCGCAGGATGGATGCTTCCAACGGGGATACGATCCATGCTGCATGAATTGCGAATCTATGAATGCGTCCCGGGCCGGCTGCCGGACCTGCTGAAGCGGTTCGACACGATCACCCTGAAGCTCTGGGACAAGCACGGCATCAAGCAGGCCGGCTTCTGGACGACCGTCATCGGTGAGTCGAACCAGACGCTGTACTACCTGGTCGAGTGGGAATCGCTCGCCGACCGGGAAAAGAAGTGGAACGCGTTCGCAAGCGATCCCGATTGGCTGTCCGCTCGCGCGCAAACCGAGGCAAACGGCGCGATCGTCGCCAACGTGAAGAACTTCATCCTGCAGCCGACCTCCTTCTCCGCGGTCAAGTAGGACACCCGCACTCGGTCTGCGCCCGCGCGCGCAGACCGACCTGCACGCATTCGTCCGCAATCCCACGCGCATCTTCGGAAGCGTCCCGCGGCAAGGCCCGCCGGACGGAGCGGCATGTCGTCGTCGCGATGGTCCGCTGCAGCCCTCAGGCGGAGCGCATCAGGCATATGGCCGTCATCGTAACGTCCGTTACGGAAAGTTCCGCCGCCGTGATGCTGCAAATATACTGTCGAGCTTTCTGATTGTTAATCTTGTATTCACTCTGACGTAGATCGGTCGATACTTCGTGTGTGGGGAACTGCACCCCCATTGGTCGGGTTCTCGATACGCGAGGGTTGTCCGCCACGGTCCAATCATCGCGACGGTGACGGACCCGCCGGCTCGTCGAGGCCGACGGTGTCCCAGATCAGACTCACCCCACACATTGAAGGACAGATCATGCGCTCATTCCTCATCCCGACGATCGCCGCCGCTGGCCTGCTCGCCCTTCCAGCGTTCTCCACGGCCAGCCTTGCCGCCACCTCGAGCAACTCGACCGGCAGCTCCAGCTCCCAGTCGATGAACGGCTCCAACGCCGCGAACGGTGCGAACACGGCCGAAATCCAGCAGAGCCTGAAGCAGGATCTGTCGAAGGCGGGCTACACGGATATTCAGATCATCCCGGGGTCGTTCCTGGTGCACGCCAAGGACAGCAAGGGTCATCCAACCCAGATGGTCGTGACGCCGAACTCCGTGACCTCGGTCACCGCGATGAGCGGGTCCCAGAACTCCAGCGGCACGAACTCCACCACCAAGCAGTAACGGCCAGGGAGGCTCGGGGCGACCGAGCCTCCTCCTCGCCGTCCCGCGTGTTCCCTCGCCGAAGATCCGCGGAACGCCCGCGCGCCGCGCGTATGCGGATCAGGCGCGGACCTGATCCAGCAGCTCTCGCGTTTCGTGGTAGTCGGGCATGTCGTGCCCTTCGACGAACCACGCCGCGACGTCCTGGACCAGCGACTGCGCCCGGTCCATCGCCCCGTCCGCCAGCAGCAGCCGCGCGAGATCACGCGTGGTGCGCAGCTCCCACAATCGAGCCCCCTGAGCACGTGCCTGGACCAGCGCGCGTTCCAGCAGCGAGCGAGCCCCGGCGGGGTCGAGCCGTGCCTGGATGCGCAACACTTCCGGCTCGCACCACCGCTCGCCCGTCACGTCGACCAGCGCGATGGCGCGGGCAATCAACGCCGCCGCCGCGTCATGCATGTCACAGGCGGCGCTCGTTTCCGCCGCCGCGGCCATGAGGTAGGGCAGCATCGCCCAGATCTTCGCCTCGTCGAGCTGACGCAGCGCGCGCACCATCCGCTCGTGCTCGGCCGCATCCCGCGTGTCCTGAAGCCGGGCCCAGCTCTCGAAGAACGTGCCCTCCGGGCCGCCCAGGAACGTCTCGTATTCCGCGGTGACCTCGAGCAGCCGCCCCGAGAGCATGCGCACGCGTGCGAGGTCGCGGGTCAGCATGTGCTGGAGGCATCCGCGGCGCAGGCTGAACACGGTGCTGATCGCGTGCTGCAGCGCCTCCGCATGGCGTAGCCCGCGACCCTCCACCATCCGGCCCTGCGCCGGGTAGCCCATCACGGTGAGGCAGATGCCGAGGAACGCGCAGCCGGCGACGAACGGGTCGCGCGGCGTGTCGGCGGACGCACCGCCGTCGATCGCCACGTCGTAGAGACGCAGCAGGTTCTCGTAGGCGCGCCGGCACTCCGCGAAGCGGCCGAGCAGGAGATAGGCGCTGCCGCCGACACGCTCCCCCAACACGAGGACGCGGCGTTCCCCCGTCCGATGCCCGAGCGCGAGGATCTCTTCGGCGTAGCGCACGACGATCTCGGGTTGGGAATTGGTGAAGTGGTAGACCTGCAGTCCGTAAAGGATCGGCAGCATGTGCGTCGTGTCGTCCAGCGCGTGCGCCAGCGCATGGGCGCGGAGGAACGCGTCGTGCGCCTCCTCCGACCCGGAGCCGATCGCGTCGATCAGGCCGCGGCCGAGCGCGGTCTGCAACTGGAGTTCGCGACGGCGCGTATCCGCCGTGTCGGGAAGCTGGTCGAGCAGCGCAATGCCGCGGCGCAATTGGCTGACCATCTCTGCCACCGCGGACCGCGATTGCGCCAGGGCGGCGGCGCGCAGGTGGTAGTCGATCGCACTGTCGGGCAGACCGGCCTCGGCGTAGTGCCGCGCGATCACCTCGGGCTCGCCGGCCACGGCCGCATCCCCGGCGAGCGCGTCCGCCACCCGGAGGTGCAGGGCACGGCGGGGCTCCCGCAGCAGCGAGGCGTAGGCGACATCCTGCACGAGGGCGTGGCGGAAGCTGTAGACCTCGTTCGGCGGTCGGCCGACCGCGACCAGCAGGTCGGCGTCCACCAGCATGCGCAGTGCCGCCCGCAGCCGCTCCTCGGGGACCTGGAAGACGGTGAGCAGCGTTTCGGGTGCGAAGTCGCGGCCGAGCACGGCGGCCATCTGCGCGACTTCGCGGCCGCCCGGAAGCCGATCCAGCCGGGCCGTCAACGAGGCGTGCAGAGACGTCGGCACCAGCACCGACGGGGCCCGCTCCGTCGGATCAGCCCGGCGCGCCTGGTTCTCGACCGTGCTGCGGGCGAGTTCCTCGAGGAACAGCGGCACGCCGTCGGCATGGGCGAGGATCTGCTCACGCGCGCCGTGCGGCAGGGCGTCGCGCCCGGCAACCTCCTCGAGAAGCGCCACGGCCTGCGTGCGTCCCAATCGCTCCAACTGGCGGTGGCTCACCTCCGGACCGGCGGGCCAGTTCGGCGGGGGCAGCGGGTCGCCGGTCGGACGGCTGGTGACGATCAGCAGGATCCGCCGCGTGGGGACCGCCTCCACCAGCCGGTCGAGCAGCTCGCGCGTGGTGGCGTCCGCCCAGTGCAGGTCCTCAAGTACGACCATGATCGGGCCGGCCTGCGCGAGCACGTCGAGCTGCGCCAGGATGGCGGCGAAGGTCCGCTCCTTCCGCCGCGCCGGGGTGAGGCGTTGCAGCTCGTCGGTCTCGGTCGGCAGCCCGAGCATTGCCGCGAAGGTGGGGCGTTCGCTCGGAGGCGTCCGGAGCGCGGCGAGCAGGTGCTCGAGCTTGCGGCGGCGCAGGGCAGGGGAGTCGTCGCCGCGGAACCGGGCGGCGCGGCCGATCTGGGCCGCGATCGGGTGCAGCGCCGTATCCTGGTAGTGCGGCGCGCAGAGATAGCGGAGGCGGACGAAGGGTTCGGCACGAAGTTCCTGTTCCAAGGCGGCGATCAGGCGCGACTTGCCGATCCCGGGTTCGCCCGTCAGCAGGATCACCTGCCCGGCGCCGCCGCGCGCACGTTCCCAGCCCTCCCGCAGCTCCGCCAGCGGCTCGTCGCGTCCGAACAGCGGGAGGTCGCGACCGGCGCGCAGTGCCTCGAAGCGGGACTCGACGTCGTTCTCGCGGACCACCGTCCAGGACGGGACGGGCACCGGATAGCCCTTGAGCTGGCTGGCCGGGCGTGCGTTCAGCTCGAACAGCGCGCCGATCAGATCGCGGGTGCCGGACGCGATGACCACCGTGCCCGGATCGGCGAGGCCCTGCAGCCGGGCGGCGAGATTCGGTGTGTCGCCGATGATCGCCTGCTCGCTCGACAGGCCCATGCCGATCGCGTCCCCCACGACCACGAGGCCGGTCGCAATCCCGACCCGCGCGGCGAGCGAGCCGGACGGCAGCGCCTGGGTATGGAGGCCGGCAACGGCCTGCGTGATCGCCAGGCCGGCGCGCACCGCCCGCTCCGCATCGTCCTCATGCGCGGCGGGGTAACCGAAATAGATGAGCGCACCGTCGCCCATGTAGCGGGCGACATATCCCCCGAACTGTCCGACCAGGCGCGTCACACAATCCTGGTAGACCGTCATGACATCCCGCAGGTCTTCCAGGTCGAGGCGTGCGCCGAGTTCCGTGGAATTCACGAGGTCGCAGAAGACCACCGTGACCTGCCGCCGCTCCGCCGGGGAGCGGGTGAAGGCTGGTGTTCCCGCGCCCGGCCCTCCGCATGCGGAGCAGATGCGGCTGAGAGCGAGGTTCGCGGTTCCGCAGTGGGTGCAGCGCCAGGGCAGTGGCGTGCCGCACTCGCCGCAAAATCGGTATCGATCAGGCGCGATCGCCCCGCAGCGCGGGCATTCCATTCCTGTCACCCTCGCCCCACATCCGACCGCTCCCGGCTCCGGTCGGCAAACCGGTTGCACGCAACCACGGGGACCGGTGGGGCGCAACAGGCCGGTTGTCGCGTCTCGACAGATGTTGTAACGTCTCGTTCCGAATTAAAAATAGAAAGCCACTATTCGAGACAGGAGCGGGGGCATGAACGCCAGTGTACGCACGGTTTTCGGCGCATTCACCGTGGTGAGTCGTCTCAGCGACAGCAAGCTCGAAGAACTCGTGAAGCTGCTCGAGCTGAGCGACGAGGACGCGGCGAAACTTCGGGAGGGCAACGGCCTCGTGGTGGTCGGGCCGCTTGCCGACACCAAGAAACCTTGATCCTGGCGTGGCGCACGACGCGCTGGAGCGCGGCCTGATCGTCGGAGATCGGCCGGATGGCGACGGCTCGATCGCGCTGCCGCCCGCGACGAAGCGGGGCTCCGTGCTGCGGCGCCTGCCCGAGGCGGAGGGGTGGCGCTGCTGGCCGCTGCCGGTCGTCGAGGGCGCGGTCGGCGCGTTCCGGCTGCCCGAGGACGCTGCCCCGGTCACGATCGAGGCGCCCTCGGGCCGTGCCATGACGCTGGCGCCTGGCGATCTGATGCTGGGCACGGCGGGGCATCGTGAGTCGACGCGCTGGGTCGTGGGCAGCGTCCCGGAAGGTGGGCTGCGGGTCGGCGAGACCTACTGGATCCTCGCCGATTGCGGCATCGTGGGCACCCTGCTGGGTGACTCGCCGCGGCAGAAGGGGCACCTCGCCCCGGTGACGTGCCTGGGCGCGGTCCATGATGAGGCCGGGAGGCCCTTGACGCTCGCACGTTTCGCCCTGGCGGGGGGACCGCTCCTGGGCGCACCCGCTGCAGCCTCGCCCTGCGCAACCTCATCCGCCGCAGCCTCGTCCTGCGCAGCGTCGTCCGCTGCGCCATCGCCCGCACCGGTCCCGCCCGTGGCAGTCCCCCCGGTCTTCCTCGTCCTGGGCACCGCATCGGAAGTCGGCAAGACCACCGCCGCACTCGGCCTGCTGCGTGCCTTGCGACGGAGCGGGCGTGGGCGGGTCCTGGCGCTGAAGGCGACCGGCACGTCCTCGGTGACCGAACTGCACGCGTATCTCGACCTGGGCGCCGCACCCTGCCTCGACGCGGTGGATTTCGGGCTGCCGACGACCTACCCCTCCGAACGCCCGGGGATCGAACCGGTCTTCGCGGCCATGCTGACCTGGTGTCTCGGCCAGCCGGTGGACGCGGTGCTGATCGAATGCGGCGGCGACATCCTGGGGGCGAACGTCCCCACCTTCCTCCGCACGCTCGTCGCACATGCTCCCCGCACACGCGTCGTGCTCGCCGCCGCCGACTCGCTCGCGGCCCTCGGCGCGAAGTCGGTGCTCGCGGAGCACGGCCTCACGCCGATCCTGCTGACCGGCCCCTGCACCGATACCCCGACCATCCAGGCGCGGACGCAGCGCCTGTGCGGCATTCCGGCGATGAACCTCGCACGCGGGGACGACCTCGTGCTCTGAGGATGGTGCCAGCGCCCGCGATCCGTCCCGGCCGCATGGTCCGATCGGCTTGTCAGGCGGGGAATGTCGTCGTCAGGCGTGGGATGCCGCGGCCGAGTGGTTCAGCGGAAGACCGCCTGCACGCTCCAGAAGTAGTCGCCGCGCCGGATCGTCACCGCGTCACAGGCCGCGGCGAGGTCCGCCTGCAGTTCGGCATCGGTCGGGTAGTTCTTGACGATGGCGAACAGCTCCCCGTCCGGTAGTAGCCGCGCTTCGTAGCCGTTGCCTGCCGCGTCGCGATGGCTGGGCGGGGGAACAACCTGCCAATGGTCGCATTCGTCGATGAGCAGCAACCGCGCCCCCGGCTGCACGCGGCTCCGGAGGTGGCGCAGGAAGCGGGCGCGCTCCTCCCGGCGGAGATGCGACCACCAGAGATGCGCCATCGCGGTGTCGGGCGCCGGCACGAGCAGCGGCAGGTCGAAGGCGTCCGCGCGACGGAACGTCACGTGCACGCCGCAACCGCGCTGCACCGCGCGCTCGAGCATCGCTTCGTTCACGTCGGTGGCGAGGATTTTCCGGGCGGTGGTCGCGGCGATCGCGGTCCAGTGGCCGGTGCCGGCCGCGACCTCCAGCACGGACCGGTCGTGCACCGCGGCCCGCAGCCAGTTCTGGAGTGCGGCGAGTTCGGCGGCGCGGACCGGTATGCGATAGACCTCGTCGTACACCGCCGCCCGTCGCGCGTAGTACGCGACCATGTCGGGGTTCAGCGCGGGCGGCGTCCCGGCTGGTGGCACGCGGTCAGTAGCGGCGGAGCAGCGCGACCAGCCGGCCCTGCACCTTGACCCGATCCGCCGGGAAGATCCGCGTCTCGTGACGGACGTTGCAGGGTTCCAGGGCGATGGAGTTGGCGCGGCGGCGCAGGCGCTTCAGCGTGACCTCGTTCTCGTCCACCAGCGCGACGACGATCTGGCCGTTCTCGGCCGTCTCGCCCTTGCGGATGATCACCGTGTCGCCGTCCAGGATCCCCGCCTCGATCATCGAATCGCCCGCGACTTCCAGCGCATAGTGCTCGCCGTTGCCCAGCAGCGCCATCGGCACGTCGATCTCGGAGCTCGTGTCGCGCAGGGCTTCGATCGGCAGGCCGGCGGCGATGCGGCCATACATCGGCAACTGCACGGCCGCCGCGTCGTGAGCCGCACGCACGCCGGGCAGGCGGCCGGTGAAGTCGCCGCGGATCACGTTCGGGGAAAAGCCGGGGGCAGGCGGCGTGGGCTCCGCCATGGCGAGGTTCTCGGGCAGGCGGACTACCTCCAGCGCGCGGGCGCGATGGTGCCGCCGCGCCAGGAACCCACGCTCCTCCAATGCGGAGATCAGCCGATGGATGCCGGACTTGGACTTGAGCTGCAGCGCCTCCTTCATCTCCTCGAACGACGGGGAGAAGCCGGTCTGCTTCAGATGCCGGTCGATGAAGACCAGCAACTCGTGCTGCTTTCGCGTGAGCATGACTGCCGCTTTCGCTGAGCCGGTCCAGAACAAACCAGCAACCAGCCAGCGTTCTATGTTGGTTCTTCCGCGTCCGTCAAGTTGGGTCGGGACGCATACCGGAACGGACGGGGATGCGACGCGGGTCCAAGGCGGGGTGTGATCGCGAAAGCGCCAGTCGTCAACGCGAGGCTTGCGAAGCGCGCCGTTTGACGCGGATGGCGTCAGAGTCCGAACGAATCGAGGCGGATCACCGGCACTTCGGCGCCCGAATCGAGCGGCGGGGCATGTGGCGGCCGCAGGATCAGCGCGTCGGCATGCGCGAGGCGCCGGAGCATCGCCGAATCCTGCACCGGGAAGGGCGTGGCAATGGCGCGCCCCTCCTCATCCAGGCGGATCGTGGCCCGCAGGTGATCCGCTCGGTGGTCGTTCGCCTTCAGCGGGGCGCCCAGCAGCGCCGTGCTGACGGGCGGCGGGGCCGCGGGCAATCCCGAGAGACGCGCGAGCGCGGGCACCAGGAACAAGGTCGCGCACACCATGGCCGAGACGGGATTGCCGGGCAGGCCCAGGACCGGGACGGCACCCAGCCGGCCGAACAGCAGAGGTTTCCCGGGCCGCATCGCGATCTGCCAGAAATTCACCTCGAGCCCGCGGGTCTGCAGGCCGGCGATCACGAGATCATGGTCGCCGACCGAGGCGCCGCCGGTGGTGACCAGCATGTCGAGGCCGCCGATCGCGTCCGCCGTTGCGGCGATCGCTTCGGTCGTGTCCTTGGCGATCGGCAGGATGGTGGGCGCCCCGCCGCAGGCGCGCACCAGGGCGGCGAGGGCATGGGAGTTCGAGCTGACGATGCCGCCCGAGGGGATCGGCTCGCCCGGCATGGCGATCTCGTCACCGGTCGCGAGGATCCCGATGCGCGGCGCGCGGTGCACCGGGATCCACGGGTGATTGGCGGCAGCGGCAAGACCGACGTCCCGTGCGGTCAGGCGGCGGCCGGCCGGGACGACGGTGTCGCCCTGGGCGAAATCCTGCCCGGCGCGGCGGACGTGACGGCCCGCCGTCACCGCCTCGTTCACGCGGACCCGCTCCCCGTCGCGTGTGGCATCTTCCTGCAACAGGATCGCGTCCGCCCCGGCCGGCACCACGCTGCCGGTGAACAGGCGCACGGTCTGGCCGGGTCCGACCTCGCCGGCGAAGGGGTGGCCGGCTGGCGCGGCGCCGATCACCGCGAGGTCCGCCCCCAGCGTTCCGTCGGCCGCCCGCAGCGCATAGCCGTCCATTGCGGAGACATCGGCGGGGGGTTGGGTGAGCCGTGCGATGACGGGTGCGGCGGTCACCCGGTTCCAAGCCTCGGCCAGCGCCACGATCTCGGGCGGGGTCGGGCTCAGCGTGTCCAGGATCCGGCTGCGCGCGTCCTCCACGCTGATCAGGGGCGGACGCCCCGGCGGTCGGTCGGTTGCGCCGGCCGTGCCGCTCATGCCTGGGTGAACTCCCCGGATTTGCCGCCCGCCTTGTGGGTGACGCGCAGGCCGTCGATGCGCATGGCGCGGTCGACCGCCTTGCACATGTCGTAGACGGTCAGGGCCGCGACGGAGGCGGCGGTCAGCGCCTCCATCTCGACCCCGGTCTGGCCGGTCGTGCGCACGGTTGCAGCGATCTGGACCGCGCTGGCCGCGGAATCCGCGTCCAGGTCGAGCGTCACCGCGGTGATCGGCAGCGGGTGACAGAGCGGGATCAGGTCCGCGGTGCGCTTAGCCGCCATGATGCCGGCCAGGCGCGCGACACCGAGCACGTCGCCCTTCTTTGCGGTGCCGGCCTGGATCATGGCCAGCGTCTCGGGCTGCATCGTGACGGTCACCCGCGCGGTCGCACTACGGTCGGTCGCGGGTTTGCCGCCCACGTCGACCATGGCCGCGTTGCCGGCGGCATCGAAATGGGTCAGGCGCGCTGGCGGGTCGGCGGCCATGCGGGTCAGGCTTCCCCCAGCAGTGCGCGAGTCGCGGCGGTCACGTCGGCCTGCCGCATCAGGCTCTCGCCCACGAGGTAGCATTGCGGACCGACGGCCGCGAGCCGGCGCAGGTCGTCGGTGCTCCGGATGCCGCTCTCGGCGACCAGGAACCGGTCCGGGGGAACTTGCGGCGCGAGTTCCTCCGTCACTGCAAGATCGGTCACCAACGTCTTGAGATTACGGTTGTTGATCCCGATCAGCGACGTTTCGAGGCCCAGCGCTCGGTCGAGTTCGCGTTGGTTGTGGACCTCGACGAGGACGTCGAGATCGAGGCTGCGGGCCAGGGCCTCCAGTTCACGGGCCTGGGCGTCAGTGAGGGCCGCCATGATCAGCAGGATGCAGTCGGCGCCGATCGCGCGGCTCTCGTAGACCTGCCACGGGTCCAGGATGAAATCCTTGCGCAGCACGGGCAGCGGCACGGCGTCGCGGGCGGCCTGCAGGTCGGCGATGCTGCCCTGGAAGAATTTCTCGTCGGTGAGGACCGAGAGGCAGGTGGCGCCTCCGGCCTCGTAGGCCCGCGCCAGCGCGGCGGGGTCGAAGTCGGGCCGGATCAGCCCGCCCGAGGGCGACGCCTTCTTGATCTCGGCGATCAGCCCGAAGCGGCCGTGGATCGTCGCTTCCTTGAGTGCGCGGCCGAAGCCGCGGGGGGTGTCGTCGCGGGCCGAGATTTCCTGTCGGAGCGTCTCGATCGGCCGCCGGGTCTTGCGGTCGGCCACAACGGCGCGCGTATGGGCACATATGCCCGTGAGCACGTCCGGGATGGCTTGGGGATCGTTCGGCATGTCCTCTCCTCGGCGCGTCGCGCGGGGCCTCAGCGGGCCGCCGGCGCAGCGAGCGCGGTTTCCTGGCGCAGCGTGTCCAACGCGGCGAGGGCGGCCCCGGATGCGATCACGTCCGCGGCGATCGCCACACCCTCGCGCAGATCGGCGGCGCGATCGGCGACCACCAGGGCGGCGGCGGCATTCAGCAGGACCGTGTCGCGATAGGCGCCGGGCACGCCCTGCAGCACGCCTTGCAGGGCGGCGGCGTTGAACGCGGCGTCGCCGCCCCGGATCGCCTCGATCGGTGCGCGGGGCAGGCCGGCCTGTTCGGGCGTGACGAGGAAGCTGCTGATGCTGCCGTCGCGCAGCGCGGTCACGTGGTTTTCGCCGGCAACCGTGAGCTCGTCGAGCCCCTGTCCGTGCACCAGCCAGGCGCGGGTGCTGCCGAGGGCGGCGAGTGTTTCGGCCATCGGGCGGGTCCAGGCGGGCGCGAACACGCCCGTGAGCTGGCTTTTGACGCGCGCGGGATTTGCCAACGGCCCCAGCAGGTTGAAGATCGTTCTTGTACCAAACTCGACACGCGGCCCGGCGGCGTGGCGCATCGAGGGATGGTGGCGCGGCGCGAACAGGAAGACGCAGCCGGCGGCGCGCAGGACGTGCGGCAGGCGTTCGAGCGGCGTGTCCACGTCGATGCCGAGTGCGGTGAGCACGTCGGCGCCGCCGGTGCGCGACGAGAGCGCGCGGTTGCCGTGCTTGGCGACGGGGATGCCGGCGCCGGCGACGACGAAGGTGACGGCGGAGGAGACGTTGAGCGTGCCGGCGCCGTCCCCGCCGGTGCCGCAGACGTCGATCGCCCCCGGCGGGGCCTCGACCGCGGTCATGCGGGCGCGCATGGCGCGGACCGCGCCGGTGATCTCGGGCACGGTTTCGCCCCGCAGCCGCATCGCCATCAGCAGGGCGCCGATCTGCGCGGGGGTGGCTTCACCGGCCATGATGACGTCGAACGCGGCCTCGGCCTCGGCATCCGACAGGGTCTCGCCGGCGGCCAGGCGGGCGAGGGTGGGTTTCAGCGTGGTGGACACGGTCGTGCCGGCGGTCAGGCCGCTCGCGCGGGCGTGTTGGAGCCGCGCGCAAGGGCGAGGAAGTTCGCCAGGATGCGATGGCCGTGCTCGCTGGCGATGCTTTCCGGGTGGAACTGCACCCCGTAGATCGGCAGGCTGCGATGGCGCATGGCCATGATCAGCCCGTCCTCGGTCCAGGCGGTGGGGACGAGCGTCTCGGGCAGGGTGGCCCGCTCGACGACGAGGCTGTGGTAGCGCGTAGCGCCGAACGGCGAGGGCAAGCCTTCGAGGATGTCGGTGCCGATATGGGAGATCTGGCTGACCTTGCCATGCATCGGCGTGCTGGCGCGGACGACGGTGCCGCCGAACGCCTGGCCGATCGCCTGGTGGCCGAGGCACACCCCGAAGATCGGCAGCTTGCCGGCGGCGGCGTGGATCAGGTCGAGGCAGATCCCGGCCTCGTTGGGCGTGCAGGGGCCGGGGGAGAGGACGATCGCCTCCGGGTTCATCGCCAGGGCCTGCTCGACCGAGAGCTTGTCGTTGCGCCAGACCTCGCACTGGGCGCCGACGTCACCCAGGAAGTGGTACAGATTGAAGGTAAAGCTGTCGTAGTTGTCGATGAGCAGGATCATGGCGCGGCATCCTTGCGCTTCGGCGATGGCGCGGTCAACGGGGACGGCGGGGTGTGGGGCCGCCGTGGCGTGCCGTCTGCTCGACCCGGCCATGGCCTCTCCTCTACGTCATGGCCGGGCTCGACCCGGCCATTCTTCGCGGCAGGGTGCTCGTGGGGCCGCCGGGTCAAGCCCGGCCTTGACGGTGAAGAGGCGTCACCCCTGGTTCGGGCCGCCTTTCCCAGCGGCGAAGCGGACCGCTTCCTCGGCCGCGCGCACCAGGGCGCGGGCCTTCTGACGCGTTTCCTCGAACTCCGCCTCGGGCACCGAATCCGCGACGATGCCGGCGCCGGCCTGCACGTACATCGTGCCGTCCTTCACCAGCGCGGTGCGCAATCCGATGCACGTGTCCATCGTGCCGTTGGCCGCGAAGTAGCCGATGCAGCCGGCGTAGATCCCGCGGCGATCGGGCTCCAGCTCCTCGATGATCTCCATCGCTCGGACCTTCGGCGCGCCCGAGAGCGTGCCCGCCGGGAAGCCGGCGACCAGCGCATCCAGCGCGTCCAGCCCCGGTCGCAGCTTGCCCTCCACGTTGGAGGAGATGTGCATGACGTGGCTGAAGCGCTCGATGACGAAGCTCTCCGTCACCTTCACCGACCCGATCGCCGCCACGCGTCCCACGTCGTTGCGGCCGAGATCGAGCAGCATCAGGTGTTCGGCGCGCTCCTTGGGGTCGGCGAGCAGCTCCGCCTCCAGCGCCTGGTCCTCGTCGTAGGTGGCGCCGCGGCCGCGCGTCCCGGCGAGGGGGCGGATGGTCACCGTCCCGTCACGGTAGCGCACCAGCACCTCCGGGCTCGATCCCACCACGGCAAAGCCGCCGAAATCGAGGAAGAACAGGAACGGCGCCGGGTTGATCCGCCGCAGGGCGCGGTAGAGCGAGAAGGGCGGCAGCGTGAACGGCACCGAGAAGCGCTGGCTCAGCACGATCTGGAACGCATCGCCGGCGGCGATGTACTCCTTGCACCGCTCGCTTGCGGCGAGGAACGCCTCCTTCGAGAAGTTGGATGCCGGCACCGGGACGTCCGGCAGCATGACCGGCGGCGCCGGATGCGGCAGCGGGCGTTCCAGCGCCGCCTCGGCCTCGCCCAGCCGCGCCTGGGCCTGGTTCCAGGCCGTCAGCACGTCGACATCCGGCTGCGGATAGACGGGGGCGATCAGGCTGAGCTCGTCGTTCACCGTGTCGAAGATGGCGAACAGCGTCGGCCGCGCCATCAGCCCTTCCGGGACGCCGATCGTGTCGTCGTTCTTCTCCGGCAGCTTCTCCATCAGCCGGACCATGTCGTAGCCCAGGTAGCCGATCAGCCCACCGGCCATCGGCGGCAGGTTCGCCGGCACGTCGAGCCGGGTCTCCGCCACCAGCGCGCGCAGGCTTTCGAGCGGCGCGCGCGTCTCGGGGACGAAGGCGTGCGGCGCGGAGAGCGCATGGCGGTTCACCGACGCCTGGCCGTCCTGGCACCGCCAGACCAGGTCGGGCTGCATCCCGATGATGGAGTAGCGGCCCCGCGTGGCCCCGCCTTCCACGCTCTCGAGCAGGAAGGAGTACGGCCGTCCGTGCGCGAGCTTGAGGAAGGCCGCGACGGGCGTTTCGAGATCCGAGACTCCCTTGCGCCAGACCAGGCTGCCGCGCCCTGCCTCGTAAGCGGAGCGGAAGGCGGCAAAGCCGGGGGCGACGGAGACGTTCATCGGGTTCTCTGCTGGTTCAGGGTTGGACGACGCTATCGAAGTTCTTCTGGTTGATGGAGACGCTGGCACGCTGACGCAGGGCCTCGGTAAACACCGATGCGAGGTCGGCCGCAACAGAACGCTTCACAGCCTGCCGCGCCTGGGCGAGACCGCCGGCATCGGCCTTCGGGTCGGGTTCGACGATTTCGGCCGGCTCCGCGACCAGGAACGCCTCGGCCGTCTCCACCATCGTGGGCTCCTTCGGCTTCAGGCCGAAGAGGACGCGCTGCAGCTCCGGCGGCATCCCGTCGGCGCCCTGGCCGCGGGTGACGAGCGGGGTGCGCCGGACGGGCACGCCGGCCACGGTCGCGGCATCGGCGAAGGACTGGCCGCCCTTGATCGCGGTCAGCATCTTGGCGGCCTGGGTCTCGGCCTCATGGCGCTGCTGGTCCGCGGTCCAGTCCTCCTCCACCTTCTGCTTCACCTCGTCGAACGGCTTCTTCCCGGGCGGGATCACGTCCTCCACCTCGAGCGCGTAGTAGGAGGAGCCGCCGGTGGACGGCGTCTGCACCTCGACCAGCCGGGGCGGCTCGCCCTTCTGGGTCTGGAACGCCGCGGTGATGATGGCCTGGCGGAGTTCCGGCGCGCCCGGGATCGGCGCCGGCGTGCCGTCCTGGGTGTTGCCTTGCGCGTCCAGCGTGCCCGACAGGCCGGCCAGGCCGAGATCGCCCGGAAGCTCGTCGAAGGGCGTGCCGTTGCCCAGCAGGTTGTCCAGCTTGTTGGCGCGGTCGTAGATCAGGTCCGACGCCTTGTCGGCCAGCACCTTGTCGCGCAGCTCGTCCTTGACCTCGTCGAAGCTGCGGGTCTTCCCCGGGACGATCTTGGTCACCTTGGCGACGAACCAGCCGAGTTGCCCCTTGATGGGCGCGCTGACGGTATCGGCTGCGGCGGCGAACACTGCGCGGGCGAGGTCGCGATCGGGGATCATCGTCTCGGTGGCGCCGTCGAGCTCCACCGCGGTCGCGCCGTCCGTCTTCGCGGCGGCCTGCATCGCGTTCCAATCCGCGCCGTCCCGCCATTTCGTCGCCAGCGCCTGGGCCTTGGCCTCGTCCGGCGCGGTGATCACCTGGGCGGTCCGGGTGCCGGTGGTCACGTATTCGGATTTCTGCGCGTCGTAAGCCGCGTGCAGATCGGCGTCGGTGATCGGGATGTCCTTCGCAAGCGACTGCGGGGAGAGCTCCACGACCTTGACCTTGCGGTATTCCGGGGTCGAGTAGCTGTCCGGGTGGTTGTCGTACCAACGTTGCAGCACCGCCTCGTCGGGGGTGGGCGGGGCAGGGGCGGCGGCGATCGGGAACTCCGCGATCTCGGCGGACCGCTTCTCGAATTCCTGCTGGTAGATCGGCAGCGTTTCCGTATCCGGCGCGGCGGCGCCGGCGGTCACGGCGCCCAAGAGCTGGCGCTGCGCGATGTCGTTGCGCATCATGTCGAGGAAGCGCGGCTCGTTCAGCCCGTTGTTGCGCAGCACCGTCTCGAAGACCTGGCGGTTGAACGATCCGTCCGTTCCGCGGAAGGCCGGGATCGCCATCACCGCCTCGCGCACCGCCGGATCGGGCGTGATGATGCGCAGATCGTGCAGCTCGTGGGTCAACACCGTCTGTCCGATCATGCGTTGCAGCGTCTCGTCGCCCACCTGGCGCCGCATCTCGGGCGTCGGTTCCTGCCCGTTCGGCAGGTTGCGTCCGGCCAGCGCCATCGCGCGGGTGAACTCGGCCTGGAAGGTCTGGGTCTCGATCGTGTCGCCGTCCACCTTCGCCACCCAGGTGGTGGTGCCGACCCCGCGGATCACGTCGCCCATGCCCCATAGGACGAACGACCCCACCATGATGAGGAAGAAGCCACGAACGACCCAGGTGTCCAGGTAGCGGCGAAAGGCAGTGATCATCCAGAACGGTCCCTCGCACCCCGGGGCGGGGCGGCCGGGCAGCTATACGGGGAGCGCCCCGGCTTTGCCAGCGGGCCGGTTTGCGCTAGCAGCACCCCGCGCGACCGTATCAACAGCGGGCGCCGTCGAACCTCGCCAGGGAAGGAGCGCCAACGTGCCGCAACTGATCGCCGGGAACTGGAAGATGCACGGGCTCGCGGCCGAGGCCGGCGCGCTCGCACGCGGCGTGGCGGCGGGCGCGCAGGGGCTCGCCTGCGAGCTGCTGGTCTGCCCCCCGGCGCTGCACGTCGCGGCGGTGGCCGAGATCCTGGCCGACACGCCGGTCGCCGTCGGCGGGCAGGACTGCCACCAGGACGAGCAGGGCGCGCATACCGGGGACGTCTCCGCCAGGATGCTGCGCGACGTCGGCGCGACCTGGGTGATCCTGGGCCATTCCGAACGGCGCCAGAACCACGGCGAGACCGACGAGCTGATCCGCGAGAAGACCCTGGCCGCCATCGCCGCCGGGCTCACGCCGATCGTCTGCGTGGGCGAGACCGCGGACCAGCGCGCCGGCGGGCAAGAGACCGAAGTGGTCGGCTGGCAGCTCGCCGGCAGCCTGCCGAAGCCGTTCGAGGGCGTGGTCGCCTACGAGCCGGTCTGGGCGATCGGTACCGGCAAGACCGCGACCGAGGCGGACGTGGCGCAGATGCACGCCTTCATCCGCGAGGAGCTGGTGCGCCAGTTCGGCGACGCGGGGGCGGCGATCCGGATCCTGTACGGCGGGTCGGTGAAGGCCTCCAATGCCGCGGGCCTGCTCGCGGTGCCGCATGTCGGCGGTGCGCTGGTGGGGGGTGCGAGCCTGAAGGCGGACGAATTCCTGGCGATCGCCCGCGCCGCCAAGCCGGACTGAGCCGGCGACCGGCGGGCGCGGCGCCGTCCGGGCGCGCTTCCGTTCCCGGCGAAAACGCTCTAGAAGGCCCGGCCTTTCCCCGATCCACTCCCCGTTAGGGACCCTGCGTTGACCACTGTCCTGCTGATCATCCACCTCTTCGTCACGCTCGCACTGATCGGCGTCGTGCTGATCCAGCGCAGCGAGGGGGGCGGCCTGGGGATCGGCACGGCGCAAGGCATGGGCTCCTTCATGTCCGGGCGCGGCACCGCCAACCTGCTGACGCGCGCGACCGCGATCCTGGCCACGGTCTTCATGGCGCTCTCGCTCGCGCTCGCGCTGATGAATCGTGGGACCAGCGGGGTGGGGAGCTCGATCCTGGACACGCCGGTCTCCGCTCCGGCCCCGGTCGCGCCCGCTCCGGCGCCCGGCAGCCCGGCACCGGGGAGCCCGGCATCGGGGAGCGCGGCGCCGGGTGCCGCCGGCGGCACCGCGCCCACCGGCACGCCCGCCACGACTGCGCCGGCAACCGGAACCCCGGCCACCGGTGCCCCGGCCAGCGGCACGCCGGCCACCCCCTCCGGCACTCCGCCGGCCGCCTCCGGCACCACGCCCGCGCCCCAGCAGGGCCCGACCGTTCCCACCAACTGATCCTCGCGTGACGCATGTGTGACGTCTGTCCGACGGGCTTCCCCCCGCCCGAGTCGGGTTCGTATACTGGTCGCCCATGACGCGGTATGTATTCATCACCGGCGGCGTGGTTTCCTCCCTCGGCAAGGGCATCGCCGCAGCAGCACTCGGTGCGCTGCTGCAGGCGCGTGGTTACGCCGTGAAGCTGCGCAAGCTCGACCCCTACCTCAACGTCGATCCGGGGACCATGAGCCCGTATCAGCACGGCGAGGTCTTCGTCACAGACGACGGCGCAGAGACCGATCTGGACCTCGGTCACTACGAGCGCTTCACCGGCGTCCACGCGACCAAGCTGGATAACGCGACCACGGGGCGCATCTACTCCGAGGTGATCGCGAAGGAACGGCGCGGTGACTATCTCGGCGCCACCGTCCAGGTGATCCCGCACATCACCGACGCCATCAAGGAAACGGTGCTGCGCGACACCGCGGAAGTCGACTTCGTGCTGGTCGAGATCGGCGGCACGGTCGGCGACATCGAGAGCCTCCCGTTCCTCGAAGCCATCCGCCAGCTCGGAAACGAACTCGGCACCGAACGGGCGATGTTCGTCCATCTCACCCTCGTGCCCTACATCCCCTCCGCCGGCGAGCTGAAGACGAAGCCGACGCAGCACTCGGTGAAGGAGCTGCTGAACGTCGGCATCCAGCCGCAGATGCTGCTCTGCCGCTGCGACCGCCCCATCCCCGAGAACGAGCGGCGCAAGATCGCGCTGTTCTGCAACGTCCGGCCCGAGGCGGTGATCCCCGCGCTCGACGTCGACACGATCTACGCCGTGCCGATGCGCTATCATGAGGAGGGGATGGACCGCGAAGTGCTGCGGCATTTCGGCCTGCCCGCCGAACGGGAGCCCGATCTCGGCCGATGGCACCAGATCGTCGAGAACGTGCGCTACCCGGAAGGGGAAGTGCGGATCGCGGTCGTCGGCAAGTACACGAACCTGCTCGACTCGTACAAGTCGCTGGCCGAGGCGCTGACCCATGGCGGCATCGCCAACCGGGTGCGCGTCTCGCTCGACTGGGTGGACAGCGAGATCTTCGAGCAGCCCGGCACCGTCCAGCGCCTGGAAGGCGTGCACGGCATCCTGGTCCCCGGCGGCTTCGGCGAACGCGGCACCCCCGGCAAGATCGAGGCGGTGCGGTTCGCGCGTGAGCACAAGGTGCCGTTCTTCGGCATCTGCTTCGGCATGCAGATGGCGGTGATCGAGACGGCACGGAACCTGGCGGGGCTGTCGGACGCCTCCTCCACCGAGTTCGGCCCCTGCGACACGCCGGTCGTGGGCCTGCTGACCGAATGGGCGCAGGGCAACGACATGGTCCGGCGCGTCGCCGGCGGCGATCTCGGTGGCACGATGCGCCTCGGCGCGTTCCCCGCCGTGCTGGGGGACGGGAGCCTGGTGCGCGCGATCTACGGCGGCACGCCTTCGATCGAGGAACGCCACCGGCATCGCTACGAGGTCAACGTTCACTTCCGGGAGCGCCTGGAGAAAACCGGGTTGCGCTTCTCCGGCATGTCCCCCGATGGTGTCCTGCCGGAGATCATCGAGTTCCCGGCGCATTTGCACCCGTGGTTCGTCGGTGTTCAGTATCACCCCGAACTGAAATCGAAGCCGTTCGAACCGCATCCGCTGTTCGCCGGCTTCATCGCCGCGGCCGTCCGTCAGGCGCGGCTGGTCTGAGGACGGCGCGTCAGGTCCAGCTTGCGGCAGGGCTGGGAGACCGGCTGATCCGGGGCTGGCCGATCTGGACGGCGGCTGAACCGGGGGGAGGGCCGATCCGCGGGCGGCGCGATCCGGTGGGAGGCCGGTCCGGGCGCGGCTGACCGGAGGGGCGAACCGACGGTCATGCAGCGCATCCTTCGTGAACGAATGCGGGGCCACTGAAGGCCTTCTCTTCCCATGAACGACCAGAGAGGCTTCCTGCGTGACGCGACCGGTTCGGACTAGCCTTGCCTATGCGCGCGCGGCCGCTGCCCCGAGCGAACCCGCCCAGGGCACGTCGCGCGGGAACCAGCGCAGTGCGTGGCTCCGGCAACTGCGCCGGCGCGGGGCGGCTGCGTGGGCCGAGGTGACGCCGAACATGCTCGCCGCCTACGCTCTCGCCGGCACGATCGGATTGCTGTTCGTCCTGTCGACGGTCGGGCTCCGCCTGGCTCTCGGTCTGGGCGTCGACGACAGTTTCCTGAACGGCGACGTGACGCAGCACATCATCGGCCAGCGCTACTTCATCGCCGATGCGTGGCGCTGGCCGCTGCTGGTCACGCGGCTGCTGGAGGGCCCGCAGGGCGTCAACATCTCCCTGACCGACAGCATCCCGCTCGCGGCCCTGGCGGCCAAGCTGTTCCGGGGCGTCCTGCCGGCGGGCTACACCATCGTCTATCCCTGGCTCGCGCTGGCCTTCCTGCTGCAGCCGGTGGCCGGCGTGTATGCGCTGCGCGGGACGGGGGAGCGCCGGCTGCTCCCCGCCATCTTCGTGGCGATCCTGGCGCTCTCCGCGCCGACGCTGTTGTACCGCGTCGGGCATATTGCGCTCTGCTCGCATTTCCTGCTGCTGTTCGCGATCGGGCTGTACCTTCGCATCACCCGGGACGGGCAGGCGCGGTTCGGGCGGGTCACGCTGCTGCTGTGCATCGCGCTGCTCGTGCACCCGTACCTGCTCGTCATGGTGGCCGCGATCCTCGCGGCGGCGCCGGTGACGCTGCTGGGGCGCGGGCGCGGCCAGCCCTGGCTCACGGTCCTCAACCGCCTTCTCCTCGCGCTCGCCCTCACCGCTTGCGTCGCCCTTCTGCTGGGATATGGCGGAGAGAGCCCCGGCGGCGGGTTCGGCGACGCGTCGATGAACCTGGTGTCGCCCTTCTATCCCCGGTTCTCGTCCATTTTCAGCTGGATCGCCGGCCATCCGGCGCCGGCGATCGACCCGACCGGCCTGCAATACGAGGGGTATCAGTACCTCGGTGCCGGGCTGTTGCTGCTGCTCGCGGTGATCGTGCTGACGCGGCGCCAGGCGATCGCGCGGTCGCTGCAGCAGCATTTCGGCGTCTGGGTGGTCGGCGCGGCGCTGTCGATCCTGGCGATCTCGACCACCGTGTATGCCGGCAACTTCCTGCTGCTGAAGGTCTCGAACGTCCCCGAGTTCATGAACCAGTTCCGCTCCAGCGGGCGGTTCTTCTGGCCCGTCACCTACTTCCTGCTGATCGGCTCCGTCTGGACGGTGATGCAGGTGCGGCAGCAACGGGCCGCGCTGGCGCTGCTGGTCGTGGCGGCCGGGCTGCAATGGGCGGACATGAGCTGGCTGCGCCTGGGCCTCAGCCAGCTGGCCGGCCCGCACCCGGCGCCCCCTGCCGAGGACCTTCGCCTCAGCCGGCTGTTCGCCGAGCACCGCAAGGTGACGATCTGGCCCAGCACGGCCTGTGGCCAGACGCCGAGCGATCCGCTGTTCATGCGGCTTCTGCGCGCCGCCTCGGACCATGTCGTGCCGGTCAACACGATGTATCTCGCGCGGGAGACCGATCCGTCCGGCTGCGACCCCGCCGCGATCGTCGCCACGCCCCTGGCCCGCGGCGAGATCCGCGTCTTCATGCCGCAGGCGATCGATGCCGCGGCGGCCGTTCCCGACGGCCCCGCCCATTGCCGCATGTTTGACAATCTGGCGCTCTGCTCCCGGTCCGAGACGGCGCTCGCGGGGCTGCCGGCGGTTCCGGCGCCTCCGTCGATCCCGATCGGCAAGTCCATCTCGATGAGCCGGTCGGGCCAGCCGTCACCCGCGGTCGTCGGATGGTACCTGCCCGAGGAGGACGGGAGGTGGACCCGCGGCCATACCGCCATCCTGGCAGGGCGGTTCTCGGGTGTCGGCGACAGACCGGTCCGGTTGACCGTCCGGCTGGACGCGGTTGCCGACGAGCCGTTCAAGGCCGTCACGCTCCGTGTCGACGGAACGACCGTGGACCACTGGTCGGTACGGACCGGCAAGCCGGGGCAATACCAGGCCGAGATCCCGGCCGGTCTGCTTCACGACGGCACCCACCTGCTGCGGTTCGAGATCGCCCATCCGGCACGGACGAGCGACTTCAAGCGCAATTCCGACGACTCCCGACTGATCGGGCTCTACGTGATGAGCCTGCGCTTCGATACCGACTGAGCGTCGACGGCTGCCGCGCCCTGAAGGAAGGGAACCGGCGCCGCCCCACCGTCAGCGCCTCGTTTCCGGCTTGGCGAGCGGGTCGGAATGCAGGCGCCGCACTTGCCGTCGGTGGCTGGCATGGGCCGGAGCCGTCAGCCACATGGACCAGGAGATCGGGGGATCGGTGGCCATCCTGGCTGGCCGCTTCAATGCGCCGTGGATGACACCGATGGTGCTGACCGTATGGGCCGGCGGACTCGCTGACGCGCCAGCGCAGACGCTGACCGTCCGGGTGGACGACAGGGTGGTGGCGACCTGGGCGGTCCGGCGGAACGTGTTTGCGCCCGACCGCCCGCCCCGGTCAGATCACCAGGGCGGCGCGCTCACCGGCCGCGCGGACCCAGGCGGCTTCCATGTCCTCGTCGAACAACTCGGTCAGTTTCTTCATCATGGTGCCGCCCAGCTCCTCGGCATCGACGATGGTCACGGCGCGGCGGTAGTAGCGGGTCACGTCGTGGCCGATGCCGATCGCGATCAGCTCCACGAGGTCGCGGCTCTCGATGTCGCGGATCACCTCGCGCAGGTGCTTCTCGAGATAGTTGCCCGGGTTGACCGACAGCGTCGAATCGTCGACCGGCGCGCCGTCCGAGATCACCATCAGGATCCGCCGGTGTTCGGGGCGGACGAGCAGGCGGCGATAGGCCCAGAGCAGCGCCTCGCCGTCGATGTTCTCTTTCAGCAGGCCCTCGCGCAGCATCAGGCCGAGGTTCTTGCGCGCGCGCCGCCAGGGCGCGTCCGCCGCCTTGTAGACGATGTGGCGCAGGTCGTTGAGCCGGCCGGGATTGCGCGGCTTGCCGTCCTGCACCCACTTTTCGCGGCTCTGCCCGCCCTTCCAGGCGCGCGTGGTGAAGCCCAGCACCTCGACCTTCACGGCGCAGCGTTCCAGCGTGCGGGCCAGGATGTCGCCGCACATGGCCGCGACGGTGATCGGCCGGCCGCGCATGGAGCCGGAATTGTCGATCAGCAGGGTCACCACCGTGTCGCGGAACTCGGTGTCGAGCTCGCGCTTGTAGGACAGCGCCTGCATCGGGTTGATGACGACCCGCGCGAGGCGGCCGGCGTCCAGCAGGCCTTCCTCGAGATCGAACTCCCAGGACCGGGTCTGCTGCGCGAGCAGCCGGCGCTGCAGCCGGTTGGCGAGCTTGGAGATCACGCCCTGGAGGTGCTGGAGCTGCTGGTCGAGCTGCTGGCGCAGCCGCGCGAGCTCGTCCGCGTCGCAGAGGTCCTCGGCCTCGACTTCCTCGTCGTAGAAGCGGGTGTAGGCGCGGTAGATCGCCTGGTCGTCGACCACCTGGCGCTCACGGCGCGGCTGCGGGCCGCCGGGCCGGTCGTCGCCCTCGGCCACTGCCGCTTCCTCCTCGGCCTCGGAGCCGTCGTCGTCGGCGGCCTCGCCCTCCATCTCCTCGGGCTGGGCGCCGAGCATGGATTCGGATTCGGACTGGCTCTGGCCTTCGCCGTCCTGGCTGTTGTCCTGCTGGCCGGACTGTTCGCCGCCTTCCTCGCCCTGGTCGTTCTCGTTGTCGGGGTCCGCCTCGGACTCCGCTTCCGCGAGGTCGAGCGCGGCCAGCAGCTTGCGGCTGGCGCGGGCGAAGGCGGTCTGGTCGTCCTGACTGCTGGTCATCTCGGCCAGCGCCTGGTCGGCCGAGTCCCCCAGCGTCTCGCGCCACATCTGCAGGACGCGCTGGGCTGGTTCCGGTGCGGGCTCGCCGGACAGCTTCTCCCGCGCGAGCAGGGCCAGCGCCTTGTCGATCGGCAGCTGGTCCTTCCGCGTCATGCGGTCGTAGCCTTCGGACTCGCATTCCTCCGTCAGCTTGGCGCGCAGATTGGCGTTCACGCCGGCCATGTGGCGGGCGCCCACCACCTCGACCCGCACCTGCTCGAGCGCGTCGTAGGCGTCCTTCGCCTCGCGCCGCGCGGGCATGCGTTCGGCGTGCAGCGCATCGTCGTGGTGTCGCAGGCGAAGCGCGATCGCGTCCGACTGGCCGCGCAGACGCGCCATCTCGTTCGCCGGCAGCGCGCGCGTCGGCAATGGCAGGCGGGCCCGCTTGCCGGACACGCCGGAGGGGCCCGGCTGGAAGGCCACCTGCACGTCGGGCTGTTCGGCGATCGCCCGCAGCACGCCGGCCGTGGCGCGCTTGAACTCTTCCGACCGTGTGTTGTCCTGCTTGGTTCCGCTCATACCGCCCGTTCCGTCACCACGCCCGTTTCGTCAGCGCCCGTTTCGTCGGCGCTCGCCCCGTCGCGAACCGCTCTGCCAGCGTCCGCTCCGCAGGGCCGCCTCGCGCCGTCATGGCAGGGCCTCGTCCCGGCCATCCCCGCCGGCACCCTGCCGCGCGGAATGGCCGGCTCGATGGCCGGCCATGACGGAGAGGGGCCTCCCTGCCGCTCCCACCGTGACCACGACGGTCGCGGCGTGGATGCCCCGCAGACCTCGCGCCATCCCGCCGGGCCGCGTCATGGCCGGCACCCGCCCCGGCCATCCCCATCGGTGCCGAAGCGCCGAGGGGAGCCGCCTCGACCCTTACGCGAACTTCCGCGTGGTGAAGCCACCGGTCGGAATGTCCTCGTTGAAGCAGCGCTGGTAGTACTCGGCGACCGTCTGCCGCTCCGCCTCGTCGCACTTGTTGAGGAAGGTGACCCGGAAGGCGAAGCCCACATCGCCGAAGATGCGCGCGTTCTCGGCCCAGGTGATCACGGTGCGCGGCGACATCACGGTGGAGATATCGCCGTTGATGAAGCCCGCGCGGGTGAGGTCAGCCAGCGCCACCATGCTCTCGATGCGCTTGCGGGTCGCGGCGTCCTTGCCGCCGTCGATCCCCATCTTCGCGAGGACGATGCTGGTTTCCATCGCGTGCGGCAGGTAGTTCAGGGTCGCGACGATGTTCCAGCGGTCCATCTGGCCCTGATTGATCTGCTGCGTGCCGTGATAGAGCCCGGTCGTGTCGCCGAGGCCCACCGTGTTGGCGGTCGCGAACAGGCGGAACGACTTGTGCGGGCGGATCACGCGGTTCTGGTCCAGCAGGGTCAGCTTGCCCTCGACCTCGAGCACGCGCTGGATCACGAACATCACGTCCGGCCGGCCGGCATCGTATTCGTCGAACACCAGGGCGCAGGCATGCTGCAGGGCCCAGGGCAGGATGCCTTCGCGGAACTCGGTGATCTGCTTGCCGTCACGCAGGACGATCGCATCCTTGCCGACCAGGTCGATACGGCTGATGTGGCTGTCCAGGTTCACGCGGATACAGGGCCAGTTCAGCCGGGCCGCCACCTGCTCGATATGGGTGGACTTCCCGGTGCCGTGATAGCCCTGGATCATCACGCGGCGATTGTAGGCGAAGCCCGCCAGGATCGCGATCGTGGTTTCCCGGTCGAACTTGTAGGCCGGGTCCAGTTCCGGGACATGTTCGGTGCGGACCGAGAACGCCGGCACCTGCATGTCGATGTCGATGCCGAAGACCTCGCGGGCCGAGACGGAGGTATCCGGCAGGTCGATCGCGGATGTCGGGCGGGCTTCGGCGAGGGCGGCAACATTGTTCATCGGCCAGCGTGTCCTGTCTCTATCTTGGAAAACTCTACCCCCCGCACCGCCGCGCGCAAGAGCGAGGCCCCGTGAGAGGTCGGCGCGCGCGGTCCGCGTGCCCGATCGATGCACCCCACTGGGTGCCGTGAATCCGCTCCGCCCGCAAGTGGCCCGCCGGATGGTCCGTGCGGCGGGGCGGGATGCGGTCTCACCCCGCGGCGGCCACCCGGGCGTCGGCGCCGAGGCGAGTCCTCAGCGCGGCATAGGCGAGATTGATGGTCTTGAGCCGCTCCTCGGCGTCGCGGCTGCCACCGTTCGCGTCCGGGTGATGGCGCTTTGCGAGTTCCTTGTAGCGCGCCTTCACGACGTCGAGCGTGGTCGGCCATGACAGGCCCAGCGCGGCGAGCGGTTCCTTGAGGTCGGCCGGAACCTTGTCCTGCCCGCGGGCGCGGCGGACCTTGTCCTGCTTCGCATCGGCCAGGATCCGCAGCGGATCGCGCAACACCTCCTCGTCCCAGGCGCCGGTGCCAAGCCGGCCCAGCGGCCAGGTGGGACGCTGCCAGGAGGTGTCGGCGCGGAGCTGGGCTTCGATCTGGCCGGGCGTCATGCCTTTGTAGAAGTCCCAGGCGCCATTGTAGGCGCGGACGTGCTCCAGGCAGAACCACCAGTAGTCGTTCAGGCTCTGGCGTGATTTCGGTGCGCGATACTCGCCCATCCCGCCGCAATTGGGCATGTCGCAGGCGCGGCCGGGCGCGGCCGGATCGGGCGCAAAGGCTTTCGAGCGCGAGGACCGACGCGTGGTCATGGGGCGGTTATGCGGGGCGGTCGGCGGGGTTGGCAACCTCCGCTTGGCGGGGGCATCGGATTGGCTGATATGTGACGGCATGGCCTTGTCATCGTCTTCTTCCCGGGCGGAGCGGCTCGAGGCGCGCCTCGCCCAGACATTTTCTCCCACGGTGCTGCGCATCCAGGACGACAGCGCGCGGCATGCCGGACATGCCGGGGCGCAGCCGGGCGGGCAGACGCATTACAGCGTGCTGCTGGTGGCGGAGGCGTTCCGCGGACAGAGCCGCGTCGCGCGGTCGCGCGCCGTGCATGACGCGCTGGCCGCGGAGTTCGGCCCGCCGGAGACCGGGGGCATGCACGCCTTGTCGCTGATCCTGCGGACGCCGGAGGAGCACGCGGCGTCAAGCACGTAGATGGGAGTGCGGCCGCGCCGGGGAAAGGGGCGGCAACGATCCGGCATTGCCCGGATCCAGGCGATGGAAGGATTTCTTTCTACGGTCGAGCGGGTATAAGCCGCGGCAGGAGGAGTTTCCTCTCCTCACTGCCCAAAAGGACGCGGCATGACCACCGAACGGGACCTGGACCGCCTGGATCGCGCGATCCTCCGTCTGTTGGCGGATGATTCATCCCTCTCGCTCGCCGACATCGCGGCCCAGGTCGGGCTGACCGCGACGCCCTGCTGGAAGCGGATCCGCCGCATGGAGCAGGATGGCATCATCCAGCGCCGGGTGGCGGTGATCGATCCGACCAAGGTCGGCCTTCCCGTCTCGGTGTTCGTCGAGGTCGAGACGGCCGACCATTCCAACGAGTGGCTGCAGCGCTTCGCCAAGGTGGTCGAGGACGCGCCGGAGATCGTCGATGCCTGGCGCATGAGCGGCGATGTCGACTACCTGCTGCATGTCGTGGTGCCGGACATCGCCGCCTATGACGCGTTCTACCGCAAGCTGATCGCCTCCGTTCCGCTGCGCAACGTCAGCAGCCGGTTCAGCATGGAGCGGATGAAGGCCGCCCGCCTGCCGCTCTAGGTGCGCGCGGCCTCGCCCCCCGGGGCTGCGGCCGCGTCGCGTGGATCAGGCGTCCGGCAACCCCTCGTCCGGCGACAGCTCGAGCCACATGGCGTTCACCGCCGCGAAGGCGCAGGCTAGGCCGAGGCCCAGGATCCAGCTGAAGTACCACATGTGTCCGATCTCCTTCAGTAGACGCCGTGCGGATCGCGCAGCACGGAGTCGGTGGTCACCTTGCCGCGCAGCATCCGATAGACCCAGGCCGTGTAGGCCAGCACGACCGGCAGCAGCAGCGCCGTCACCACGGCCATGATCAGCAGCGTGACGCGGCTCGACGAAGCGTCCCAGACCGTCAGGCTCGAGACCGGATCGGCGGAGGACGGCAGCAGGAAGGGGAACAGGCTGAGCCCCGCCGTCGCGATCACGCCGGCGACCGCGAGCCCGCTGCACAGGAAGGCGATCACGGCGTGGCGGCCGTTGCGCAGCACCAGCACGCTCACCAGCGCGGCGAGCACGGCCAGCGCCGGCGCAGCCCACAGCACCGGCGCCGCGGCGTAGTTCGCCATCAGCCCGCCGGGCAGGAGCGTGACCTGCTTGCTCAGCGGGTTCGAAGGCCCGTCCGTCATCACCGCCCCCACCAGCCGGTGCGCCGGGAGCTGCGTGACCCAGGCGCCCGCGGCCAGGAACAGCACAACGAGCGCGAGCCCGGCGGCGGTGCCGGCGCTGCGGGCGCGCGCCGCGATCGAGCCTTCCGTCTTGCAGGCCAGCCAGGCGGCCCCGTGCAGCAGCAGCATCGAAACGCTGACGAGCCCGGCGAGCAGCGCGAACGGGTTGAACAGGCCGAAGAAGCTGCCTTCGTAGGTCACGCGCAGAGTGTCGTCGAAGCGGAAGGGCACGCCCTGCAGCACGTTGCCGAACGCGACGCCGAACACCAGCGCGGGAACCAGACCGCCCGCGCACAGCGCCCCGTCCCACACCGAACGCCAGCGCCGGTCGGCGAGCTTGCTGCGGAACTTGAACCCGACCGGGCGCAGGATCAGCGCGAGCAGCAGCAGCAGCATCGCGAGGTAGAAGCCGGAGAAAGCGACCGCGTAGAGTGGCGGCCAGGCGGCAAAGATCGCGCCGCCGCCCAGGATGAGCCAGACTTGGTTGCCTTCCCACACGGGACCCACCGTGTTGATCACCACCCGGCGTTCGAGATCCGTCCGGCCGGCCCAGGGCAGCAGCATCGCCGTCCCCAGGTCGAAGCCATCCATCACGGCGATGCCGATCAGCAGCACGCCCAGCACCGCCCACCAGATCAGCCGCAGCACTTCATATTCGGACATGGCGCGCGTCTCCTATTCGGCTGCGCGGGGGGTGAGGACGGGCATCACCGGCGGCGGCTCCAGCGCCTCGGGCCCGTGGCGGACGGTGCGGACCATCAGGAACACGTCCACCACGGCGAGCGTCGTGTAGAGCAGCACGAATCCGGCGAGCGAGATCATCGCCTGCGCGGTGGTGAGCGTGGAGGCGGAGAGGAAGGTCGGCAGCACGCCGTCGATCGTCCATGGCTGCCGGCCGCCCTCGGCCACGTACCAGCCCAGCTCCGCGGCGATCCAGGGCAGCGGCAGCGACCACAGGCAGACATGCAGCAGCGGTCGCCACGCCTCCAGCCTGCGGATCGAGGCGCGCCAGAACACCAGCCCGAACAGGGCGATGAAGTAGAAGCCCAGGCCCACCATCACGCGGAAGCTGAAGAACAGCGGCAGCACGGCGGGTACCGTGTCCCAGGCAGCCGCGTCGATCATCGCCGGCGTGGCGTCGGTGAACGTCGGCGCATAGCGCTTCAGCAGCAACGCGTAGCCCAGGTCGCCGACATGCGCATCGAACGTCGCGCGGGCCGCAGCATCGCCGCGGTCACGCCGCAGCACCTGCATCGCGGCGTAGGCCTTCATGCCCGACGCGATCTTCTGCCTGGCCTGGTCGACCAGTTCGGTGATCCCCGTCACCTCGCCGTCCAGCGAGCGGGTCGCGATCAGGCCGAGAACGTAGGGGACCTGGATGGCGTAGCGGGTCTCGCGCGCCTGCTGGTCGGGAAGGCCGATCACGGTGAACGAGGCGGGCGCCGGTTCGGTGTGCCACATCGCCTCGATCGCCGCGATCTTCATCTTCTGGTTCTCGCCGGCGGTGTAGCCGCTCTCGTCGCCCAGCACGACGACCGACAGCGCGGCGGCGAGCCCGAAGCTCGCGGCCACCGTCATGGAGCGCAGCGCGAGCGGGCGGTTGCGGCCGCGCAGCAGGTAGAAGGCGCTGATCGACAGCACGAACATCGCGCCGGTCACGTAGCCGGCCGAGACGGTGTGCACGAACTTCGCCTGTGCGACGGGGTTGAACACCACCGCGAAGAAGTCGGTGACCTCCATCCGCATCGTGTCGAGGTTGAACTGCGCACCGACCGGGTACTGCATCCAGCCGTTGGCGATCAGGATCCACAGCGCCGACAGGTTGGTTCCGAGCGCAACCATGCAGGTGCAGAACAGGTGCTGGATCTTGGTGAGGCGGTTCCAGCCGAAGAAGAACAGGCCGACGAAGGTGGCTTCCAGGAAGAACGCCATCAGCCCTTCGATCGCGAGCGGCGCGCCGAACACGTCGCCGACGTAGTGGCTGTAGTACGCCCAGTTGGTGCCGAACTGGAACTCCATGGTGATGCCGGTAGCGACGCCCATGGCGAAGTTGATGCCGAACAGCGTGCCCCAGAACTTCGTCATGTCCCGCCAGATCGTCCGGCCGGTCGTGACGTAGACGCTCTCCATGATGGCGAGCAGCACGGCCAGCCCCAGCGTCAGGGGCACGAACAGGAAGTGGTACATGGCCGTGAGGCCGAACTGCAGGCGTGAGAGGTCGACGACGTCCATCGGGATCACCGCGTAGCCGGAGGAAAGGAAGCCGGGGGAAGGGGGGCGGAAGGCGAGGGGACCGTTCGGGGGGCGGGCGCGAACAGGGCATCAGGATCGATCGCCGGCCGCTGCGCCGGGCCGAAGCAGAAGACCCACAGCAGGGCGAGGGCGAGCAGCTTGAACAGCAGCACGGCCCCGATTTCACGACCGAGCCGGCGGCGGGGGGCGAATTGGAACGCGCTCATGGGCATGGTGCTCCGGCTGGGGCGCCGTCATGCCGATCGTGCCGGTGCTGGCGAAGCGTGGTCATGCGGATGTCGTGCCTCGGGGCCGGGGCGCTGCCAATGACATGGATCATTTGCACGATGCGGCTAAGTGATGCGCCACCACTCCGTTGTCGATTACACAATATATCTATGCACGATGATGAGACGTATGACAAACCTGTAAATCAGCGCGGCGCAGGACGCACCCCGCACGCGGCCCGTCTCGCACCCGCCCTTACCGCGCGGCCGCCGCTTGGATACGATCGGGCTTCGACTGCCAGGATCCCGTCGCAATGAGCCGCATCGCCTACGTCAACGGTCAGTACGTCCCGCAGCCCGAAGCCGGAGTGAACATCGAGGATCGCGGCTTCCAGCTCGCCGACGGCGTGTACGAGGTGGTGCATCTCTACGGAGGGCGCTTCATCGACGAGGATCGCCACCTCGACCGGCTGGACCGCTCCCTCGCGGCCCTCCGCCTCACGCCGCCCATGAGCCGCGCCGCGCTCCGCGTGGTGCTGCACGAGGTCGCGCGCCGCAACCGGCTGCGCGACGGGTTGCTCTACATGCAGGTGACGCGCGGCGCGGCGCGGCGGGACCATGCCTTCCCGCGCAGCCCCATCCCCCCGACCGTCGTGGTGACGATCCGCCGCATCCCGCCCTTCCCGAAGGCGCCGGACGAGTGGACCGGCACCGCCATCACCCAGGCCGACCAGCGTTGGGCGCGCTGCGACATCAAGTCGACCGGTCTGCTGCCGAACGTGCTGGCCCGCCAGGCCGCGCGCGAGCAGGGGGCCGCGGAAGCGATCCTCTACGACCGGGAGGGCATGGTCACCGAAGGCGCCGCCACCAGTGTCTGGATCGTCGACGCCGCGGGCACCTTGCGCACCCGCCCGCTCGACCACGCGATCCTGCCCGGCTGCACCCGCGGCGCGCTGATCGCGGAACTGGACGCCGCCGGCATCCCGCACCGGGAGGACCGGTTCAGCCTCGACGAGCTGCGATCGGCCCGCGAGGTGTTCATCACCGCCGCCACCACCTTCGTCAAACCGATGCTGGCGGTCGACGGGGCGCCGGTGGGCGACGGCACGGTCGGACCGGTGGCGCGCCGGCTGTTCGCGCTGTTCGCGCGCCACGTCCAAGGCGGGCCGCGCAATGCGGCCTGACCCAACCAGAACAGGAGGATTCCGGGATGCAGATCGGCTTCAACCTGCCGGTCAGCGGCCCGATGGCGACGCCCGCCATCATGGCCGAGACCGCCCGCCTGGGTGAGGAACTGGGCTTCGACTACCTCACCATGACGGACCACGTGGCGCTGCCCGACACGAGCACGCCCGGCTATCCCTACTCCGAGAGCGGCGCGTTCTACTCGCCCGATCCCGGCCACCGCGTGGAGCAGCTCACCGCCGCCGCCTGGGTCGCTGCCAAGACCGCGATGATCCGCATCGTGCTGGCCGTGATGGTCGTGCCGCATCGGCCCGCGGTGCTCGCCGCCAAGATGCTCTCGACGATCGACGTGCTGTCGGAAGGCCGTCTGACGGTCGGGATCGGCGCCGGCTGGCTGAAGCCGGAGATCGATGCGGTGGCAACCACCCCTTTCGCCGAACGCGGCGCCGTCACCGACGAGTACCTGGATGCATTCCGCGTGATCTGGACGCAGGATCGTCCCGTGTTCCACGGCAAGTACACGCGGCTCGACGGCCTGTTGCTCGACCCGAAGCCGGTGCAGAGCCCCTATCCCCCGATCTGGGTCGGCGGGGAGAGCGGCCCCTCGATGCGCCGGGCCGCACGGATCGGCGACGCGTGGTACCCGATCGGCACCAACAACGCCCATCCGCTCGACACGCTGCCCCGGCTCACCGCCGGCATCGCACGCCTGCGGTCCCTGACCGAGAAGGCGGGGCGGGATCCCGCCGCCGTGGGCGTCGTCTATCGCATCAAGCGCCACGGCCATGCCGCCCCGCCGGCGTCCGACGGCAACCGGCGCCTGTTCACGAACGGGATCGACGCGGTCATCGAGGATGTGCATGCACTGCGCGCCGCAGGAGTCACGGCGATGGATTTCGACTTCGAGGGACGGGACGCCGTCCGCGCGCACGAGGAGATGCGACGGTTTCGCGACGAGGTGATGGATCGCCTGTAATCCCGATCGCTTCCGCGGCGTCATGGTCTGCGAGCGCGACCATTCTCGTCGCGGCCTGACCCCCGGAGGCGAAGCGTGAGCGGACGAGCCGACCTGACCATCCCGATGCTCGATGGCACGTTGCCGCCGCCAGGGTCCGAAGACGTCACGACACTGGTCCTCGCCGCCGAAGCGGCCCGCGCCGACCTCGCGGTCGCGCCCGACGATCCCGACCTCCATGCGACCTACGCCGCCATCCTGCACCGGTTGGGGCATCCCGCGGCCGCCGAGCCGCATTACCGCGAGGCACTTCGCCTTCGGCCGGCCGACGCGTCGAGCTGGTCCAACCTCGGATTGGCCCTGCTGGCGACCGGGAGCGCGGCGGAGGCCGAACTGTGCCAGCGGCGCGCGCTGCGTCTTCGCCCCGACCTGGCCGATGCGCATTCCGCTCTCGGCATGGCGCAGTACGCCCAGGGCTGCGTCGCCGAGGCGGAAAACAGTTTCCGCGGTGCGCTCCGCCTCGCGCCGGACCACCCGAACGCGCTGCTCAACCTCGGCACCGCGCTGCAGAGCCTCGACCGGCTCGACGAAGCCCACGCCTACTACCTCGCCGCGCTCGGGGCCGGCGCGCCGCCAGCCAAGGTGCTGAACAATCTCGGGCTGCTGCTGCAGGAGATGGGGCGGCTCGACGAAGCCGAGGCGACGTGCCGCGCGGCGCTCGACCAGGACCCCGACCAGGCGGAAGCGCGGGTCAACCTCGCCATGGTCCTGCTGGCACGCGGCGCGCTCGCGGAAGGCTGGCGGGCTTACGAATCGCGGTTCGCGCTGGCGACCCAGCCTGGTGGCATGCGGCGGTTCCTGCAGCCGCAATGGACCGGGGCGACGCCGCCGGACGGGCGCACCATCCTGCTGCACGCGGAACAGGGGTTCGGCGACACGCTGCAGTTCTGCCGTTACGCCCCACTGGTGGCGGCCGCCGGGGCACGGGTGGTCCTGGAGGTGCCGCCGGCGTTGATGCGCCTCGTCGGCACGCTCGCGGGCGTGGTGGAGGTCGTCATGGCCGGCGATCCGCTACCCGGGTTCGACCTGCATTGTCCGCTGATGAGCCTGCCGCTCGCCTTCGGCACCACGCTCGAGAGCATCCCCCGCGCCGTGCCGTATCTCCACCCCGAACCGGCGCAGGCCGAGGCGTGGCGGCAGGCTCTGGGCGGCCTGCGGGGGCGGCGGATCGGCCTGGTCTGGGCCGGCAGTGCGCGGCTGGACAATCCGCACGCGGCGGCCCTCGACCGGCGCCGGTCGGTGCCGCTCGAGACCCTGGCACCGCTGGCCGCGCTGCCGGACGTCAGTTTCGTCTCCCTGCAACTCGGTCCCGCGGCCACGCAGCCGGCCCCCGCCGGCCTGCATCTGCATGATCCGACGGCCCATCTGCGCGATTTCGCGGACACCGCGGCGGTGATCGCGGCGCTGGACGCGGTGGTCAGCGTCGACAGCGCGGTCGCCCACCTGGGCGGTGCGATGGGCAAGCCCGTGTTCCTGCTGAACCGCTTCGACACGTGCTGGCGCTGGCTGCACGACCGGGACGACAGCCCGTGGTACCCGACGCTGCGCCAGTTCCGGCAGCCGGCACCGCACGACTGGGCGACGCCGGTCGGGCGCCTGACCGAAGCGCTGGCCGCCCTACGCCCCGCGGTTCCGGACGGCGGCCCGTCGGGGATCAGCGTCGAAGCAAGGTGATCTGGAATGCCTCCAGCGCGGCGAGGGACAGGCTCTGGCAGAGCTGGCCCTGCGCCACCGGTCCCGCGGTGGTGCCGTCGATGAAGCTGGCGCGGTAGGTGCAGTCGTAGAGCCGCGCCGCCGCGCCCCGCAGCCGCAGCGCAAAGCCCAGCAGCGGGAGGGTCTGCCCGCGGCTGCCGCAGAACCGCGGCGTGCTCATCCAGGGAGTCGTGCCGGTCTTGGCGAGGACGCCCTGATACTCGACGTCATCGGGCGACCAGCCATGGGGCAGGGTGAGGCCGAAGCCCTCGATCCAGAGCCGGCTGCCGGGGAGCCCGATCCAGTCGGTCATCCGCACCCGGACATCGCCGCGATTGCGCACATGCGCGACGAGTTCCGCGTCGGACAGCGGCGTCGCGGGCGGCTCGTCGGCCCCGTGCAGGACGATGTTGGGCGATGGCTGCTGCCCGCCAAACCCCGTGACCACCTGCGGCGGCGTGGGGGCCATAGGCAGCGGGAGCGCCGGCCCGGCGCCACGCGCCGCGCCGCCGCTCCAGGGTGCGGACGGGGAGCCGCCGGGGGTCGGCGCTGCCCCGGGTGCGGCGCCGGGTGCGGCCCCGGGCATGGCCCCGGGTGCGGCGCCGTGCGCGGATCCTTGCGGGGCGGGCTGGGTGCCCGGGATCGCGGCCGGCAGCTGTCCGCCCTGCACCAGCTGGGTGATGGCGAGGCGGGGCGCCGCTTCGCGCGGCTGTCCCGCCTCGTGATAGATGGTCAGCAGGATCCTGGCCGGTCCCTGCGCCACGTGGACCAGGGCTGCCGGCCGGTCCAGGTCGAGCCAGCCATCCGGCCGGAACGTGCTGATCGTGATGCCCGCATGTTCCGCGACCGGGCCCGGCGGCAGCGACAGGCGAACGCCGGGGAAATGAGGATTGGCGTAGGCGGGGGGCGGCGGCTCGCTCAGCGAGACACAGAACAGGCCGGTGTCGAACGTCAGCAGGTGGCAGTGCGCGGTCAGTTCGGGAGTCGTGCCGGTGGGGCCGCTCATTGGGATCGATGCCTTCCAGAGAATCGGGGATCAGGCGTTCGGGCGCCTCGGGAATTGCAGCGCCAATATCTCCAGTCCGTCCGGTCCTGCAACGGGCTCGAAGGCCGGTTCGTCGGAAGCGACGAAGACACACGACAGGCGGCGGAGCGTCTCGCTGCCGCGCACGAGGCTGCCGTCGCAGACGAGCCAGTACTGGCCGCGGCCCGCTGCGGGATCGGGACCGAGAACGCGCTCGCCCGCCGGCAGCCGGTACCGCCAGGCGGCCATCCCGTCCGGATCGGGGCCGATCAGCACCTCGCGCGCGCTGGAAGCGGGGGGCAGGGGACCCGCGACCGCTTCGCGATGGCGCCGGCCCTCGATGCTCCGCAACGCCGCACGGTTCTCCGATCGGCTCATGAAACGCGCGCCGGGGTCGAAGCCGTTGCGCAGCGTGAAGTAGGAGACGCCCTCAGCCCCGGCGCGGATCGGCCCGTAGGCGGTGTGCGCGGCAGTGAAGTGGACGGTGAGCGGCGCCACCTCGTGCAGGCCCAGCGTGCCGCCACCCGCCACGACCACCTGGAACTGGTCGGACTGGTGGAAATGCGCGCTGGCGGTGCTGCCGGGGTCCTGCTCGACCAGGAACGCCATCGGGAACAATGCGTCCGCCGGCGGGTCGGCCGTGCCGGGCGCCATGTTGTAGCGGCTCGTCCCCAGGTAGAGCGTGTGCCAGAAGCTGACCCCGTCCGCGGCCTGACCGCGGCGGCGGTTCGAGGCGGCGATCTCGGCGGCGGCATGCTGCGGCATCGGCGCGGCTCCTTTCAGGCGGGCTTCGGGAGGTCGGCCGCCACCGGGGCAGCGGCGCGGGCACAGGCGGCGCATTGCCCCTCCGCCTCGACCGTGGCGGAGCCGACGGTGAAGCCGACCCGCCGTGCGGCCTCCTGCAGGGCGTGCGACAGGGCGTGGTCCTCGATCTCGATCACCTTGCCGCAGCTCCGGCAGATCAGGAACTGCGCCGCGTGCTCCCCCTCGTCGTGGCCGACGCAGCCGACGAACGCGGACAGCCGCTCCAGCCGGTGGATCAGGCCCTGTTCGAGCAGGAAATCGAGCGCGCGGTAGACGGTGGGCGGGGCGGCCCCCTGCCGGGTCGTCTTCAGCTGGTTCAGCAGGTCGTAGGCGCCGGTCGGCTGGCCCGAATCCAGGATGAGGCCGAGAACCTGCCGGCGCAGGTCGGTGAGCTTCGCGCCGCGGTCGGTGCAGATCGCGGCGGCATGGGTCAGCAATGTCTCGGTACGGGGGGAGAACCCCATGAACACTCCTTTGCGGGCGGCCCCCGCGGCACCAAGATAGCATCCATGACGACGCAAGCCACGCAAGAGACGACGCAAGCCGCGCAGGCCGGGATCCTCGGCCTGATCCGGTTCGATGCCGCGGGCCTGGTGCCGGTGATCGCGCAGCAGCACGACACGGGCGAGGTCCTCATGATGGCCTGGATGAACGCGGAGGCCGTGCGGGAAACCCTCGCGACCGGGCGCGTCTGCTACTTCAGCCGCAGTCGCAAGGGGTTGTGGCGCAAGGGCGAGACCTCGGGCCAGCTGCAGCACCTGCGGGAGCTGCGGGTGGATTGCGACGGGGACACGCTGCTGCTGCTGGTGCACCAGGAGGGCGTGGCCTGCCACACCGGCCGCCGCTCGTGCTTCTATCGCGCGGTGCGTGACGGGGCGGTGGTGGAGATCGCCGCACCCGAGGTCTCGCCCGAGGCGCTGTACGGGGGCGGAGGTGCGCACGGGCACGGGCATGGGGATGCGGACGGGGACGGGCACCGGCATGGCTGAGGTCACGCCCGTCACGCTGCTCACCGGGTTCCTGGGCGCGGGCAAGACGACCCTGCTCAACCATCTGCTCCGCCATCCCGCGCTCGCGCGCACGGCGGTGCTGGTGAACGAGTTCGGGGAGATCGGGCTCGACCATCTGCTGATGGAGAAGGTCGACCCGGACACCGTGCTGCTGAATGCGGGCTGCCTGTGCTGCACGGTCCGCGGCGACCTCGTGCGCGTGCTGCGCAAGCTGCTGCCGCGGGCGCGGCGGGACGAGATCGCGCGCGTGGTGATCGAAACGACAGGTCTCGCCGATCCCGCGCCGATCCTGGCGACGCTGACCGCCGATCCGGCGGTCGCGAGCGCCTACCGGCTGGACGGCGTGGTCACCGTCGTCGATGCGCTGTTCGGGGATTCGCAGCTCGATGCGCAGTTCGAGGCGGTGCGGCAGGTCGCCGTCGCCGATCGGATCGTGCTGAGCAAGACCGACCTCGCCGACCCTGCACCCCTGCGGGCGCGGATCGCGCGGCTCAACCCCGGTGCACCGGTGATCGAGGCGGCATTCGGTGCGGTCGACCCGGCGGCGGTGCTGGCGGCAGGTCCGTTCGATCCGAAGAGCAAGATCCCGGACGTGGCCGGCTGGCTCCACGCGGAGGCGGTGGCCGCGGCGGAGCACGATGCGGGGCACGACCACGAAGGACACGGCCACGAGGGACACGGGCACGAAGGACACGGCCACAAGGCGCACGGCCATGGCGGCACGGGACACGACCACGACCGCAACCGGCACGGTGCGGATGTCCAGGCCTTCTGCATCACGCTGGAGGAGCCGCTGCCTTGGCAGGGGATCGGCACCTGGCTCGAGATGCTGGTCGCGACGCGAGGCGATGCGCTGCTGCGGATCAAGGGCATCCTGAACCTCGAGGGCCAGCCGAAACCGGTCGCGATCCACGGGGTGCAGCACGTGATGCACCCACCGACCCTGCTGCCGGACTGGCCGGAGGGCGACCCGCGCACCAGCCGGCTGGTGTTCATCACCCGCGACCTGCCACGCGCCGCGATCGAGGACGGGCTGCGCGCCTTCGCCCAGGCGGCGCGAAGGTGACGGCATCCCCAGGCTCTCCCCTGAAGCGCGCGGCATGAACCGTTCGGGCGCGATCCCGCGATGACGACGATCTACCTGATCGCGGGCGAGCAGAGCGGGGACGTGTTGGGCGGGCGCCTGATGCGCGCGCTCGCGGCGGCGCGGCCGGACCTGCGCTTCGCCGGCATCGGCGGTGCCAACATGGCGGCGGAAGGCCTGGAGAGCCTGTTTCCGATGCGCGAACTCGCGCTGATGGGCCTGCTCGAGGTTCTCCCGCAGCTTCACCGGCTACGCGCGCGCCTCGGCCAGACGGTGGCCGACATCGCGGCGCGCCGTCCCGACGTGGTGGTGACGATCGACGCCCCCAGCTTCACCCACCGCGTGCTGCGCCGGATCGCCCCGCTGGGCATCCCGCGCGCGCATTACGTGGCGCCCCAGGTCTGGGCCTGGCGGGAGGGTCGCGTAAAGCACTACCCCGGATTGTGGGAACGGCTGCTTTGCCTGCTGCCCTTCGAGCCGGACTTCTTCGCCCGCCACGGCCTGCCGGCGGCGTTCGTGGGCCACCCGGTGCTGGAAAGCGGGGCCGATACCGGCGACGCGGCGCGATTCCGAGCGCGCCACGGCATCCCGCGGGAGGCGCGCATCGTGACGTTCATGCCGGGCAGCCGCCGCACCGAGGTGTCCCGCCTGCTGCCCGTGCTTGCCGCTACGCTGCAGCGCCTGCCCGCCGGCATCGTCCCGGTGGTGCCGATCGCCGCCCCGGTCGCCGAGGCCGTGCGGGCCGGCGCCGCGGATTGGCGCGTGCCGCCGATCCTGGTGACCGAGACGGCCGAGAAGCACGATGCCTTCGCCGCCTCCGCCGCCGCGCTGACCAAATCCGGCACGTCGACCCTGGAACTCGCGCTGGCGGGCGTGCCGATGGTGGTCGCCTACCGGGTGAACCCGGTCTCGGCCGCGATCGCGCGGCGCCTGATCAAGGTCCGCTACGCCTCCATCCTGAACATCATCGCGGAGCGCGAGGTCGTGCCGGAACGGCTGCAGCAGGACTGCACCCCGGACGAGCTGGCTCGGGTGCTGCGTGACCTGCTCGACGACCCGGCAGAGGCCGCGGCGCAACGGAGCGCGGTCGCGGGCCCGCTCGCATCGCTGAGGCCAGCAGGCGGCGTGCTGCCCTCGGAAGCCGCCGCGCGGGAAGTGCTGTCGCTGCTGCCGGGATAAGAGGCGAGCGGCGTCGTGCCCATTCGGGCGCGCGACGGAACCACCGGCACTCGGGAGTCCGCAGCGCGGGGAGCGCCGCGCATGGCGCGCGGAATCGATCAGTCATCCAGCGCGTGCAACGATCGCCGCGAAAGACCCCGGCGACGTCCGCCACCCCGACTCCCGTCGCCCTCCGTGGCGCTCCGCATCTCCGTGGTGACTAAGGAGCCGGTCCGGGACCCACTGCAGCGGCAGGTCCGGGCCTACCCCGGCGGCGGGTCCGCGACCCAGCGTGAAGGCAGGTCCGGGCTCCACCGCGAAGCCACGTCCGGGAACTCGGCTCCGGCGACTCAGCGCGGCAGCGTGCTCGCCCCCATCAGCGCGAGATCGACCGCGCGGGCGCACTGCCGTCCTTCCCGGATGGCCCAGACCACCAGCGACTGTCCGCGCCGCATGTCACCCGCCACGAACAGGTTCTCCCGCGAGGTCCGGTAGTCGACCGTGTTCGCGGCGACATTGCCGCGGGCATCCAGCTCGACCGCCGCCTGCTCCAGCACGCTCCCGCGGCGCGGTCCCAGGAAGCCCATCGCCAGCAGCACGAGGTCCGCCCGCAGCGTGAAGTCGCTGCCATGGATCTCCCGCAGCTGCATCCGTCCTTCGCCGGTGCGCACCCATTCGACCCTCACGCAGTCCAGCGCTTCCACCCGGCCGTTGCTGCCGCGCGCGGCCTTGGTGAGCACCCCCCACTCGCGCGCGCAGCCTTCCTCGTGCGCGTGGGAGGAGCGCAGCCGGTTCGGCCAGTCCGGCCAGACCAGCCCCTTGTCCTCGCGGACCGGCGGCTTGGACAGGATCTCGATCTGCGTGATCGAGGCCGCTCCCTGCCGCGCCGAGGTGCCGATGCAGTCCGACCCGGTGTCACCGCCGCCCACCACCACCACGTGCTTGCCCTTGGCGGAGATCGTCCCCGCCGGGGCCGCGCGGTCCTCCGCGTCGCCCGCGTTGCGCTTGTTCTGCTGGGTCAGGAAGTCCATCGCGTAGTGGATCCCGTCGAGCTCGCGGCCGGGCACGTCGAGGTTGCGCGGCCACTCCGCGCCGCCGGTGAGCACCACGGCATCATAGTCGGCCAGCAGCGCGTCGAGAGCGACGTCCTTGCCGATCTCGACGCCGGGACGGAAGGTGACCCCCTCCGCCTGCATCTGGCCGACCCGGCGATCGATCAGGTGCTTCTCCATCTTAAAGTCGGGGATCCCGTAGCGGAGCAGCCCGCCGATCCGGTCCTGCTTCTCGAACAGCGTCACGTCGTGGCCGGCGCGCGCGAGCTGCTGCGCGCAGGCCATCCCGGCCGGACCGGACCCCACGACCGCGACGCGCTTGCCGGTCTTGTGGGTCGGCGGGAGCGGCGCGATCCAGCCTTCCTCCCAGGCGCGGTCGACGATCGCGCACTCGATCGACTTGATGGTGACCGCGTTGTCGTCGATGTTCAGCGTGCAGCCCGCCTCGCACGGCGCCGGGCAGATGCGGCCGGTGAACTCGGGGAAGTTGTTGGTGGAGTGCAGGTTGATTGCCGCCTGCTGCCACTGCGAGCGGTAGACCAGGTTGTTCCAGTCCGGGATCTGGTTCATCACCGGGCAGGCGCTGTGGCAGAACGGAATGCCGCAATCCATGCAGCGCGCCGCCTGCTCGCGCAGTGCCGGTTCGGGAAGCGGGGTGGTGAACTCCTTGAACGACTGCACGCGCAGTTCGGGCTTCTCGTAGCCGCGATCGCGCCGTTCGATCTCCAGGAATCCGGTCGGCTTGCCCATGGTCGGTCGTCCTTGCGTCTCGTCCGTTTCAGACGTTTCGTGTCGTGGGTCGCGTGGCGTGCGGTTCGGCGGGTGCGGCGTCCGTGTCATGCGCGGGGTTGGCCCGCGCACCCACGATTTCGCTGCGTGCAGCAGCGGAACGTCGTGGATCCCCGAGACGAGCTCGGGGACGACGAAGGGCGGGCGACCGCCCGCCCTTGGTCATTCCGCCGCCACGCTGCTCGCCGCCTCCGTGCGCAGGTCCACGAGCGCGCGGCGATAGTCGCGCGGCATGACCTTCACGAAGCGGGACAGCGCTGTCTCCCAATCCTCCAGCAACTCGCGGGCGCGGGCACTGCCGGTGAACAGCAGGTGCCGCTCCAGCAGGATGCGCAGCCGTTCCGCATCGAAGCGCAGCGGGTCGCCCATGCCTGCGTCGTCCACGCTCACCGCGCGCTGGCGGGGACGGCCCGGCGCGTCGGCCGGCCCGATCTCAGCGGGCGCGATCGGCTCGAGGTCCACCTGCGCGAGGTTGCACAGCCGCTTGAACCGCGCGTGCTCGTCGAACACATAGGCGACCCCGCCCGACATGCCGGCCGCGAAGTTCCGCCCGGTCTCGCCCAGCACCACGACGGTGCCGCCGGTCATGTATTCGCAGCCGTGGTCGCCGCAGCCCTCGACCACCGTCACGGCGCCCGAGTTGCGCACCGCGAAGCGCTCGCCGGCAACGCCCTCGAAATACGCCTCGCCGGCGATCGCGCCGTACAGCACCGTGTTCCCCACGATGATGTTCTCGGTCGGCCGCCGGCGCACACCCTCCGGCTGGCGCACCACGACGCGGCCGCCGGACAGGCCCTTGCCGACATAGTCGTTCGCATCGCCCGTCAAAGTCAGGCTCACGCCGCGGGCGAGGAACGCGCCGAAGCTCTGCCCGGCCGTGCCGGTCAGCGCGACGGCAATCGTGTCCTCCGGCAGGCCGGCATGGCCGTAGCGCTTGGCGACCTCGCCCGAGAGCATCGCGCCCACGGTCCGGTTGATGTTGCGCACCGGCGCCTCGATGCGCACCGGCGTCCCCGCATCGAGCGCCGGCCGCGCCTCGGCCAACAGCCGCTGGTCCAGCGCGTCCTCGAGCCCGTGCGCCTGCGTCTCGGTCCAGAACCGCGCAATCCCCGGCGCGGCGGCCGGTGCGAACAGGATCCGCGAGAGGTCGACGCCCTTCGCCTTCCAGTGCGCGACGGCGCGGCGCGTGTCGAGCCGCTCGACCTGGCCCACCATCTCCTCGAAGCGGCGGAAGCCGAGTTGCGCCATCAGCGCGCGCACTTCCTCGGCCACGAAGAAGAAGTAGTTGATGACGTGTTCGGGCGTGCCGGTGAAGCGCGCGCGCAGCACCGGGTCCTGCGTCGCGACACCGACCGGGCAGGTGTTCAGGTGGCACTTGCGCATCATGATGCAGCCGGCGGCGATCAGCGGCGCGGTGGCGAAGCCGAACTCGTCCGCCCCCAGCAGCGCGCCCACCACCACGTCGCGGCCGGTGCGCAGGCCGCCATCGACCTGCACGGCGATCCGGCCCCGCAGCCCGTTCAGCACCAGGGTCTGCTGCGTCTCCGCGAGCCCGATCTCCCACGGGCTGCCGGCATGCGTCAGCGAGGTGAGGGGGCTCGCGCCCGTGCCGCCCTCATAACCCGCGATCGTCACGTGATCGGCGCGCGCCTTGGATACGCCGGCCGCAACCGTGCCGACACCCACCTCGGAGACGAGCTTCACCGAGATGCGCGCCGCCGGATTGACGTTCTTCAGGTCATGGATGAGCTGCGCGAGGTCCTCGATCGAATAGATGTCGTGATGCGGCGGCGGCGAGATGAGCCCGACACCCGGCGTCGAGTGGCGCACGCGCGCGATGTTCTTGTCGACCTTGTGGCCGGGAAGCTGTCCGCCTTCGCCGGGCTTCGCGCCCTGCGCCATCTTGATCTGGATGTCGTCGGCGTTGACCAGGTACTCGGCGGTGACACCGAACCGGCCCGACGCGACCTGCTTGATGGCGGAGCGCATGGAATCGCCGTTCGGCATCCGCACGAAGCGGTCCGGTTCCTCGCCACCCTCGCCGGTGTTGGACTTGCCGCCGATCCGGTTCATCGCGATCGCCAGCGTGGTGTGCGCCTCGCGCGAGATGGAGCCGAAGCTCATCGCGCCGGTCGCAAACCGCTTGACGATCTCGGACGCGGGCTCGACCTCGTCGAGCGGCACCGGCGTCTCCGCGAAGCGGAACTGCATCAATCCGCGGATGGTCAGCAGCCGTTCGGCCTGCTCGTTGATGCCGCGGGCAAAGGCCGCATAGTCGTCGGGCAGGTTGCCGCGCACCGCATGCTGCAGCTTGGAGATCGATTCGGGCGTCCAGGCATGCGCCTCGCCACGCAGGCGGAAGGCGTAGTCGCCGCCGACGTCCAGCATCGCCTGGTAGATCGGGTTGTCGCTGTACGCGTTGTGGTGGCGAGCGACCGCTTCGGCCGCGATCTCCGCCATGCCGACGCCCTCGATCGTGGTCGCCGTGCCGGTGAAGCACTTCTCCACGAAGCCCGAGGACAGGCCCACGGCGTCGAAGATCTGCGCGCCGCAATAGGACTGGTAGGTGGAGATGCCCATCTTGGACATCACCTTCAGCATCCCCTTGCCGACCGCCTTCAGGTAGTTCTTCTGCACCTCGTAGGCGGACTGCTGCAGCCCGTTCTGCTCGCGGATCTGCTCCAGCGTCTCGAAGGCGAGATAGGGGTTGATCGCCTCCGCGCCGTAGCCCGCCAGCACGCAGAAATGGTGCACCTCGCGCGCCTCGCCGGTCTCGACCACGAGCCCGGTCGACATGCGCAGTCCCTGGCGGATCAGGTGGTGGTGCGTCGCGGCCGTCGCCAGCAGGGACGGAACCGGGATCCGGTCGGGGCCGGCCGCGCGGTCGGACAGGATCAGGATGTTGTGGTTGGCGAGCACCGCATCCGTGGCCTCCCGGCAGATGCGCTCGACCGCGGCCTGCATGCCGGCCGCTCCCTCGGTGGCGGACCAGGTCGTGTCGATCGTCATCGTCCGGAACGCGCCGCCGGCCAGGCTCTCGATCGCGCGCACCTTCTCGAGGTCGGCGTTGGTCAGGATCGGCTGCTGCACCTCGAGCCGATAGTGGTTGCCGGCGTGATGGCCCAGCAGGTTGGGGCGCGGGCCGATCATCGAGACCAGCGACATCACCAGCTCCTCGCGGATCGGATCGATCGGCGGATTGGTGACCTGCGCGAAGTTCTGCTTGAAGTAGTTGAACAGCAGCTTGGGCTTGTCGGACAGCACCGCAAGCGGCGTGTCGGTGCCCATCGAACCGACCGGGTCGTCGCCCTGCACCGCCATCGGTTCGAGGAAGAACTGCACGTCCTCCTGCGTGTAGCCGAACACCTGCTGCTGCTTCAGCAGGCTCGCCGGGTCGTTCGGCCGCGGCCGGTCGCGTTCCGGCGTGTCGGCCAGGTCTTCGAGCTTGAACTGTGTCTGCTTCAGCCAGTCCGCGTACGGATGTTCGCCGGCGAGCTGCCGCTTGATCTCGGCATCGTCGATAATGCGGCCCTGCTCGAGGTCGATCAGCAGCATCTTGCCGGGCTGCAGGCGCCATTTGCGCTGGATCCGCTCCTCCGGCACCGGCAGCACGCCGGCTTCGGAGGCGAGGATCACGTGGTCGTCGTCGGTCACCACGTAGCGCGCCGGGCGCAGCCCGTTGCGGTCGAGCGTCGCGCCGATCTGCCGTCCGTCGGTGAACGCGATCGCCGCCGGCCCGTCCCACGGCTCCATCAGCGCGGCATAGTATTCGTAGAACGCCTTGCGCTCAGGCTCCATCAACGGATTGCCGGCCCAGGCCTCCGGGATCAGCATCATCATCGCATGCGCGAGCGAGTAGCCGCCGGCCACCAGAATCTCGAGCGCGTTGTCGATGCAGGCGGTATCCGACTGGCCGTGCGGGATCAGCGGCCACATCTTGTCGAGATCGGGCCCGATCAGGTCGGAGCTCATGGAGCGGCGCCGGGCGTACATCCAGTTGACGTTGCCGCGGACCGTGTTGATCTCGCCGTTATGCGCCACGAACCGGTACGGGTGCGCGAGCTTCCAGGACGGGAAGGTGTTGGTGGAGAAGCGCTGGTGCACCAGCGCGAGCGCCGATTGCGTCAGCGGGTTGCGCAGGTCCGCGTAGAAGCTGCCGACCTGGCCCGCCAGCAGCAGCCCCTTGTAGACCATGGTCCGGGTCGAGAAGGACGGCATGTAGAAGTCGGACAGGCCGGGGATGCCGCGCTTTTCGCCGAGGGTGCGGAGATTGTTGAGGATCTGCTTGCGGATCGCGAGGATCTTGCGCTCGAACGCATCCTGGTCGCGCATTTGCGGACCCGCCGCGATCACCGCCTGGCGGATCACCGGCATCGTCCCGATGACGGTCGTGCCGAGGCCGGTGAGGTCGGTCGGCACGTCGCGCCAGCCCACCATGGCCTGGCGTTCCTGGACCACGACCTCCTCGAAATGGCGGATCGCGTGCTCACGCGCGCGGTCGTCCCGCGGCAGGAAACACATCGCGACGGCGTAACGGCCCGGCGCCGGCAGGCGCAGGCCGGCACTTGCGGCCCAGTCGCGCAGCAGCGCATCCGGCATCTGGATCAGGCAGCCGGCGCCGTCGCCCACCAGCGGATCGGCACCGACCGCGCCGCGATGGTCGAGGTTCAGCAGGATCTGCAGGCCCTGCGCGATCACGTCGTGCGATTTGCGGCCCTTGATGTTCGCGATGAAGCCGACGCCGCACGCGTCATGCTCGTTGCGGGGATCGTAGAGGCCTTGCTTCGCGAACGCTTCCATCTCGGGTCTCTGTCTCTTGGCGCCGGGGCGTCCCGGTGCACTGTACAACCGTCGCGCCGGGGTGCGGGGTTTTGCCCGTCCCGGCCCAGCGAGGCAATATTGCTGCCGGAAATGACCCTAGGTCATGCCGGAGGTTGCCCGCAAGGCGGGAGGAGCAGCCCTGGTATTCCGCACCATCCCGCCATAAGATTTCGGCGACGCCGAACGGCGCAATCGAAAACGCCGAATGGCGCAACGAAACGGGGGAACTGAACGCTCATGAAACGCAGAACGCTGGCGCTGGTCGCAGGCCTCGCCGTCGCCACGCTCGTCTCGCCTGCAACCCTCGTTCACCCCGCCCAGGCCGCCGATCCGATCAAGGTCGGCATGCTGTTCCCGCAGAGCGGCGGCGCCGGCGACGACGGCCAGCGCGTCACCCGCGCCGTGCAGGTCATGGCGGAGCTCATCAACGCGCAGGGAGGCGTGCTGGGGCGGCCGCTTCAGGTGATCGTACGCGACGACGAAAGCACGCCGGCCGTCGGCGTCGCCAAGGCCAACGAGCTGATCGGCGAAGGCGTCTCCGTGGTGATCGAGGGCTACAACAGCCCGGTCACGCTTGCGATCCAGCCGGTGCTCGCCCGCGCCGGCATCATGGACATCACCGCGATCTCCAAGGCCGACCCGATCCTGGCCGGCACCGGCAACAAGCTCGCGGTGCGCACCAACAGCTCCAACGCCATGGATGCGGCGGCGATCGCCCAGGCGATCATGAAGATGAAGGCGCACAAGATCGGCTTCGCCACGCAGAACGACGCCTACGGCAACGGCGCCCAGGCGGCGATGGAAGGCGAACTCAAGAAGGCCAACTGGGACTACCAGGTGGTCAGCCAGCAGGGCTTCAGCTTCACCGCGACCGATTTCCGCGTGGCCGTCACCGCGCTGAAGGACGCGAAGCCCGACGTGGTGGTGGTGACCAACTCCTCCGCGTCATCCGGGATGCCCGCCTTCCTCCAGCAATACGCGCAGGCGCAGGTCGGCGTGCCGCTGATCGCCGCAGTCGGCACGATCTCCCCGCAGGTGCTGGAGGTCGCGGGGCCCGCCGCCAACGGGGTGGTCAGCGCCGACATCTACTTCGCCGACGTCGAGCCCTTCGCCTCCAACCCCGCCAACAAGGCCTTCGTCGCCGCCCTCGATAAGGACGGGAAGGTCAAGGCCGACAAGTTCACCGCGCTCGGCGCCGTCGCGCTGCAGGTCTGGGCGATCGCGGCCAACCAGGTGAAGAGCCTGGAAAAGGACAAGGTCGCCGGCGCGATCCGCGGCCACACCATCCCCGGCACGATCTTCGGCGACGCGACCTTCGCCGACAACGGCCAGATGCAGGCCCGCTACTTCCCGGTGGTGGTGCGTGACGGCAAGCTCGTGGTCCAGCCATGACGGAGCGGCGGTGAGCGGCAGCCAGCCGTGACGGCGCGTGCGGGGGCCGACACGACGGCGGAGGACAGGTCCGCCGGCAGCGCCCCCCGGCTCGAGGTCCGCAACCTCTCGGTCCGGTTCGGCGGGTTCCGCGCCCTCTCCGACGTGTCCTGGGCCGTGCAGGGCGGCCAGATCCTGGGGATCATCGGTCCGAACGGCGCGGGGAAGAGCACCTGCTTCAATGCGGTGACCAACATGGTCCGGCACGAGGGGCAGGTGTTCCTCGACGGCGCGGAGGTGACCGACCTGCCGCCGCACCGGCTGGCCGCGCGCGGCCTGCACCGCACCTTCCAGCAGAACGCGTTCTTCGCCGGCATTCCGGTGCTGGAGAACATGACGGGCGCGCTGCTGCGGAGCACCGGCACCGGCCTCGCCGCCTCCGTTCTGCTGCCGTGGGTGGAGCACCGCCGCCGTCGCGCGGCCGAGGACCAGGCGCGCGCGCTGCTGCGCCGCTTCGCCGTTCCCGAGGGTCTGCACACTTTGCCGCCCGGCTCGCTGCCCTACGGCACGCAGCGAATGCTCTCGATCGCGCTCGCCTACGCGGAGGGGACGCGCGCCCTGCTGCTGGACGAGCCCGCCGCGGGGCTGGGCGGGCCGGACATGGAGAAACTTGCCGAGACCCTGGCCGCATTGCGGGCGGAGGGCATCGGCATCGTGCTGATCGAGCATCACATGGACCTGGTGATGGACCTCGCCGACCATCTGGTCGTGCTGGAGACCGGTGCGGTACTCGCCGACGGACCACCGGCGGCGGTCCAGTCCGATCCCAGGGTGCTGGAAGCCTATCTGGGACGCGCCGCATGAGCTCGCACCGAGGGGGGAGTCCCCCTCTCCCCTCGCGGGAGAGGGCCGGGGTGAGGGGGCGAGCGGGCCGCACGCACCGTCGCGCGCCACCCCCCACTATCCCCGCCCCCCAACCCCCTCCCGCAAGGGGATGGGGGGTATCGTACCGCGCGTGTGGCCGGGCGTACCTCCTGAGTCCCCCTCTCCCCTCGCGGGAGAGGGCCGGGGTGAGCGGGCGGCCGGGGCGCACGCACCGTCGCGCGCCATCCCCCGACGCCGCCGCCCCCCAACTCCCTCCCGCAAGGGGAGAGGGAGCATCGTGCGTCGTGCGGCATCCGTGCCCGGCTTGCCACCTCTACGCCCCGAGCACCTCATGCCGCTCGTGACGCCGGCGCTCGCCGTTTCTGGTCTGTCCGTCGCCTACGGCGCGGCCGAACCCGCGGTCTCCGTGCCGGAGCTCGGGTTGCCGCCCGGCACGCTCGCCGGGGTGGTCGGCGCGAACGGCGCTGGCAAGACGACCCTGGTGAACGGCATCGTCGGCTGGTCCCGCGGCCCCGCCCGGGTCACGGGCAGCGTCCGCCTGGACGGCGTCGATCTCGGCCCCCTCCCGGTGCACGAACGCGTCCGCCGCGGCCTGTTGCTGGTCCCGGAAGGCCTCGCCGTCTTCGGCACCATGAGCGTGGAGGAGAACCTGCGCGCGACCCGCCCGCACGGCGCCGAAGCCGCGGCGCGCGCGTTCCCGGTCGACCGCGTCTTCACCCTGTTCCCCCGGCTCGCCGAACGCCGCCGCAATCGCGCCGCCCAGCTGTCCGGCGGGGAACGCCAGATGCTGGCGATCGGCCGTGCGCTACGCCTCGGGCCGCGCGTGCTGCTGCTCGACGAGCCCTCGATCGGCCTCGCGCCGCGCCTGGTGTCGACCCTGCTCGAGGCGATCCGCCGCCTGGTCGACGAGGGCCTGACCGTACTGCTGGTCGAACAGAACGTCCGTGCGGCGATGGAGGTGGTGGATCACCTCTATCTGCTCGAGCGCGGGCGGGTCATCGCCGACGGCCCGATCGCCGCGATGCGCGACGACCCGCGCATCGTCGAGGCCTATCTCGGGAGCGTCCGCCCATGAACGTCCCCCAGCAGCTCGCCAACGGGCTGATCATGGGCCACGCCTACGCACTCACCGCCATCGGCTGGACCCTGCTGCTCGGAGCCGCCCGCCTGGTCAATTTCGGCCACGGCCAGATGTACATGCTGGGCGCCTTCATCGCCTGGTGGGCCATGAGCGCGTTCGGCCTGTCCTACTGGGCGGCGATCCCGGTGGCGATCCTGGCCGGCGCGGTGCTGGGCGCGCTGATGCAGCGTGCCATGCTGCGCCTCACGCTGCAGCAGAACCTGGTCAGCCTGATGATCGTCACGCTGGGCTTCGGCCAGATCGTCGAGGGGGCGGCAGGCCTTGCCTTCGGCGTCAGGCCGCAGACCCTGGCGAGCCCGCTGAACGCGATCACCCTGCATGTCGGGCCGGTGCTGCTCACCGCGCAGGACCTGCTGGTGGTGGTCGCCACGATTTTGATGTTCCTGCTGCTGCACGTGGTGATGGGCCGCGGGCTGGTCGGCTCCTGGGTGCGGATGGTGGCCGAGGACCCGCGGCTGACCCAGCTCGCCGGGGTGAACGTGGCCGGCGTCTATCTCGGCATCTTCGCGTTCGAGGGTGCGGCCGTGGCCCTCGCGGCCACGCTGGTCGCGCCGCGCACGCCGATCATCACCTCCATGGGATTCGACGAGGTGATCATGACCTTCGTCGTCGTCGTGCTGGGCGGCATCGGCTCCGTCGGCGGATCGTACCTCGCGGGTCTCGCGCTTGGCCTGTTCTCCGCCTTCTTCGGCGCCCTGGTCGCGCCGGCCTACACGACCGCGGCGGCCTTCCTGATCATGATCCCGATTATGGTGCTGCGCCCCGGCGGCCTCGCAGCCGGCGGAGGAAGGCGATGATCCGCCTGCTGCTCTGGCTGGCCCTTGCGGTGGCCGGCTACTTCGTGCCCGCCGCGCTGGGCGGGACCACGCTCGTCTACAACACGCTGGTGGTGACGGCGATCTTTGCCGTGATGGCGTACGGGCAGGACATCGTGCTGTCCGACCTGGGCGAGGTCAGCCTTGCCCACACCGCCTTCTTCGCCGCCGGCGCCTATGCGGCGGGGATCCTCGCGGTCGATCACGGCTGGAATGCCTGGGCGACGCTGCTGGCGGCCGGCGGCGCGGCCCTTGTGCTCGCCGTCGTCCTGGGCCTGATCACGCTGCGCACGCGCGAGTTCGCGTTCAGCCTGGTGACCTACGCGGCCAACGTCGTGTGTTTCACGATTTGCTACAACTGGACGGCGCTGGGCGGGTCGGACGGGTTCGTGGGCGTGCCCCCGCTCGACCTGTCGCTGCCTGGGCTGACTCTCGCGCCGATGACCAACAAGGATCTGTGGCCCTACGCCTACGGCCTGCTGCTGCTCGCGCTGTATTTCGTCGCGCGGTTCCGCCGGTCGAAGCTGGGCCACGCCGCGCTGATGGTGCACATGAACGCGCCGCTCGCGATCATGAGCGGGCTCGATCCGCTGCGCGTGCGGCTGATGGTGTTCCTGGTCTCAGCTCCGCTCACCGCGGCGGGTGGGTGGCTCTACGCCTATCAGCGCGCCTATGTCGGGCCGGACCTGTTCGAGACCTACTTCCTGGTGCTGATGCTGACCGCGGTCGTGCTGGTCGGGCGCCGCGTCCTGCTGGGGCCGCTGATCGGCGTGGCCGTGCTGATGGCGCAGAAGAGCTTCTTCAGCTTCGGCGCCTATGCCGACAAGATCGTTCTCGGCGCCTTGCTGGTGATCGTGCTCTGCGGCTTCCCGGGCGGCATCGTCAGCCTGGTGGACGCGGGTCGGGCGCGCGCCCGGCCTCGCCCGGTGGTCCGGTCCTAGCCGCGGGCGGCGGTCGGGCGCCTCGGGGGAGTGCAGCCCCCCGGTCGCCGCGACCGCCTTCCCGGGGTTGGCGCCATCAGGCCGCGCGAGCGGCCTCGGCCTCCACGACATAGCGCATGCCGCCTGCGCTCGCATGCAGCTCCAGGATCGTCACGCCGTCGAGCGGCGGCAGCGGCAGCGTCGCGCACCCGTCGGTCCAGCGGGCGAGGGTGCTGCCGTGCCGCTCGACCGGCCACCAGCCGCGATGCAGGCGGGGGTGGTCGACCGGGATCTCCTCGACCCTGGTCGGGCCGCGCAGCACGATGCGCGTGAGGTTGACGCCGAGCGTGCGGCGGTCGTCGGACCAGGGCTGCGTGTCGGCCGGAGCGCTGGCGCGCGATTCGATCCGGACCTGCGTTGCGCTGGCCGGCAGCACGAACAGGTGCATGCCGTCGCGTGACGTCATGGGGGTCAGGGCCTGCCCCTGGCAGACGAGCCGCAGCGCGGGCTCATTGGTGATGCGGGAGTCGGCCAGGGTGCGCATCAGCCAGGCACGGTCGGCAAGCCGGCGCCAGGCTTGCTCCACCTCGGCGTCGGAGGTGGCGAAGGGCAGGGGTGACGCCGCGACGTGGCGCCGCTCCTCCGCTTCGTCGGTCAGGTCGGGATACAGGACGGCGGGCAGGCCGGCATTGGAGAAGAATCCGCGGTTGCCCGTGTCGAGATAGCTTTCGGCGGGCAGCCCCTCGGCGAGCAGGATCGCGTGCCGGTCGAGTTCGACGTGGAAGTAGTCGACCGTCTCGGCCGCCATGTCCTGCACGATGGTGTCGTGGTTGATCAACCGGCGGACCGGGATGAGCCGTCCGTCCAGCAGCACGGCATGGTCGGGAGAGAGCACGAGGTCGCGGTGCGGCACGTCCTGCGCGAAGGCGGAGCGGCAGATCCGTACCGGAGCGACGGCGGAAGGACGCGGGTGCGCCTGCACGTCCAGGCGGCGCTCGCCGACCCAGCGCACCGTGTGCGGCACGAGGCTGTCCCCCTCGAGCACCAGCACTTCGTCGCCGGCCGCGAGCGCCTCGACGCGCACCTCTCCGGTTGGGGTCGCGATGTGGGAGCCGCGGGCGTAGCAGACGGTGCTGAGGAAGATGTCGTAGCCGGAGCCGATCGTGTGGCCGACCGTGTCGCTGTCGAGGCTCAGCACGACGTACGGCGCGGTGGTCGGGCTGGCGAGGGTGATGGTGCCGAGGACGGTGACGCCGTTGGAGACGCGGATATGGGTGCTGTCGACGAAGGCCACGTCGGTGACCTCACCCTGCACGTTGATGTAGTTGATGCCGCTGACGTCGTTGGTGGTGGACCCGATGACCATGCCGTCGATGGTGCCGGCGAAGTTCAGCCCGTCCGCCTTGATCTGCACGTCGTTGAGCTCGATCGCGCCGTGGGATCCGAGGAAGCTGAGCGTGTTTCCTGCGCCGATGGTGCCGTCGAGGCGCATGATCGAGGCAGTGCTGTCGGCGACCTTCAGGCTGGTGCCGGAGGAGGCGGGGATGTCCACGGCGAGGTCGAGGACACCACCGTTGGCGATGACGTCGCCCGTTCCACTGAGGGTGACCGACGGACCGCCCGCCCGCTTCACCACGCCGTACCCGGTCAGGACGCCGTCGGAGAGCAGATACCCATACCCGTCTGAGATGGTGCCGCCCACGAGGTCGATCGTGCCGGCGGAGATCGTCTGCTGAGACGTGAACGTGACGGATCCGGCGAGTTGGAGGGTCTGGTTGGCGTCGGTGATGGAGATCGTCGGCTGCGAACCCAGCGTGCCTTCCAGACGCAAGGTCGAGGGCACCGCGGTATCGATGACGAAGGAGGCTTGGGCAGTGGTGTTTCCGAAGACGTCCAGCGTGCCGCCGGACGCACGGATCAGGCTCCCACCCTGGGGAGTGAGGCTCCCTGCGTCCAGGACGCCGTAGCCGACCAACGACCCACCGAGGGTGAGCGTGCCGTCGACCGTGAGGGTGCCCCCTCCCATCGAAATCGTGCCTTGCCCGGTATTCCAGCCGCCTGCATCGGCAAAGGTCAGTTCACCGCCCCCGGCGATGGTCAGGGTCTGGCCGTTCAGCTTGAACGCGCTGACGGAGGCGGTGCCGTCGATCTCGAGATTCGTGTTTGCGGCGTTCACGATGGCCAGGTTCGGCGTTCCGGAGATCGAGCCGAACAGCTTCAGGGTGCCGCCTGACGCCTGGATCGTGCCGCCGTTCGCGCCGTAGGTCGTCACGTCGAGCGCGCCGAAGCCGGTGACGCTCCCGGCCAGATCGAGTTCCGTGGCGGTGAGCGTATATCCGTTCAGCAGGAGCTTGGCCTTGCTGTCGGACACCGTGATCGTCCCGAGTGCAGCCGGGTCGACGTCCAGGGTGACGGTGTATGCGTTGGTCCCCGGCATGACGACGCTGTCGCCGGCCCCCGGAACCGTGCCGGTGTTCCAGTTGGACCCGACGCTCCAACTCCCGCTTCCGGATTTCGTCCATGTCAGCGTTGCCATCGCGACCCTCCAAAATTTGATCCGAACGTCCTGTTTCGACACGGATCAACGTCGTCCTACACCCTCATTTCGGTTCCGACCAGCGGGAGTACAAAAATTTGCATTTTGGGAGGATTGTTGTCGAAGACAGTGCGGATTTTGGGACGAATTCGTTTGGCTGCCATCCGTCGGGCGGACCCGCATACGCTCGCGAGCGATTGCAGGACTTCGCCGCGGCGACCCGGGCGCCGGAGAAGGGTGAGCAGGGCATGTGCGCCGTGTGTCTGACGGCAGCGTCGCCGTGCATCGTCCCAGGGCAGGGGATTTTCGGCCGCTCGCACCGCGGCCGCGGCAGCAACGTGGTCGAGTCTCGACTCCCCGCGGCGTCGAGCCGGCGCCGCGGGGAGGACGACGTCAGGCGAGATCGCGAAGGAGATGCTCCATCTCGCGATAGGTCGGGGGCGCGGGCGGCAGCGGCACGGGTTCGGCAGGCGGGGCCGGACGAAGATCGGGAAGGGTGAGCCGGGCACGCGCGGCGGCCACGTCGATCGGATCCGCCGCCGCAGCCTCGGTCCCGGTTCCGCCGGCCTCCTGCTCCGGCGTTTCGCCCGTCGCGCTCGGCGTCTCGATGCCCGGTTCGACAGGCTGGCTCGGAGTGGGCGTGGTTTCGGACATGGCAGTCTCCGCGTTAGAGAATGCAAGTCGCACTAACCAATCGTCGCGACCGCGCCAAGCGCGACGACGTGGCCCCGGCGGGGAGACGCATCTCAGCCGGGCCTGGAACGACGCCTTAAAGGTCGATCAGGGCGCGTCGAGGAAGTGCAGCATCGCCGCATTGAACAGGACGGGATCCTGCAGGAAGGCGAAGTGGCTCGCATTCGGCAGGATCAACAATCCCGCTCCGGGGATCGCTGCGGCCATGGCTTCGGTGTGGGTGCGGCGGATCGCCTCGTCGTGGTCGCCGTCGACCACCTGCACACGTGCACGGATCCCCCGCAACTGGGCATCGGTCCAGTTCGGCTGGGTCGCCCACATGCGGCCGATCTGGGCGAGGAACGCGTCGTAGTCTCCTGGTGTGGGGGAAAGACGCGCGTACTCGCGCCCTGCTCGGGCAATGTAGGCGGCGAAGGTCGGATTCCGGTCCGCGTTCGGGATCACCCCGTCAGTCCGGACGTTCGCCGCGAAGGCGAAAATCCGACCCACGCGGCCTGGATGCCGCAGCGCGAGATCGAGTCCGATGATCGCCCCGTCGCTCCAGCCCACCACGTCGGCGCGGGGGAGTTCGAGGTGGTCGAGCAGCGCGACCACGTCGTCGGCCATCAGGTGGTAGCCGAATGGGCGTGCATCGCGCGCCGACCGCCCGTGGCCGCGGCTGTCCATCACGATCACCTGGTGCGCCCGGCGCAGCGCCGCGACCTGGTGCCCCCAATGGTCGCTGTTGGCCAATCCGCCGTGCAGCAGCAGCACCGGCGGCCCGTGACCGGCCGTGGCGTAAAACAGGCGCACGCCGTTCAGCATCACCCGCGCGCTGCGATCGTACGTGGCGGGCGGCGGCGTGGGCGGAAGCGTCTGCCACACGGCCTCGGCCACGGCCGGTCGCAACGGCAACAGCAGCAGGACTGCGAGAAGCAACCGGCGCATGCGGATCTCCGGAGGGGGCTCGCCTGCGTGGCACGCGTGGCGCACTGCTGCAAGAACCATGCCCGCACCTGCGGGCGAGGTGGCGCTCAGCCCAGTCCCTGCGATGCGAACCCCGCCAGGCCCGCCGCGCGGTCGTACGCGGCCCGCGCCCGCGCTGCCGTCCAGAGGTCGTCGGTTGCCGTCGATTGATCGCGCGCCATCTCCGTGCGGTCGCGAACGATCGCCGCGTGTTCGCGAGGGGCCGCCACGTGGTCGTGAGCTGCGCCCGCCTGTTCGCGCAGTGTCGCCGAACGGTGAACAGGTGCCGCCCCGTGAGCAGGTCCCGCCACCCGCTCCGACGAGCGAGCAGCAGGGCCGGTCCACTCTTCCATGACATGCGGCGGGCTTGCAGCGGAGGCGAGGGCGAGCGCCGGCCGATCGGCGGCGTGGAGCCGCTCGAGCTCGCGCGCGTTCAGCGCGTCGGCCTCGCTCAGCGGTTCAGGATCGCCGTGTTCCTCGATCGGGACGGAGGGATTCGAGGGGGCCGGGGACCCCACCAGAGCGGCCAGCAGCGCCTGGCCCGAACGGTCGAGGTCGATCCCGCTGACCTTTTCGGCGAGCAGGGTGGCCAGGTTGATCGCCACCCCGACCGGCCCACCCAGGAGAAAACTGCCCACGGCAGACCCGATCCGGCGCACGGGCTCCGGAACCTCGTCCCCCGTTGCCGCTCGGTAGATCGTGCCGACCACCGGCAGATATTGCAGCGGGTTCAGGGCCGACAGCACCGCGCGGAAGGACGGCTCTGCCGGTTCGGCGTCGTCCTGTCGGCGTTCGGCGATGGGCGCCGCCGCCGCCGAGGCGGTGGAAAGGGCAGGGGCGACGGCGTCGACCATGGGGGGCTCCGAACGGACCGGAGCACGATCTGCAAGCCGCGCGCCAGATACGGTCGCCGCAAGCGGCGCGGGGGGGCGCCCCCGAACTCAGGCCGCGGCGTGCAGTGCGCGCCCGGGTCGATCGGCCGCGTGTGCGCCGTCGATCGCCGGCCGGCCAACCGTCCGAGAACTCTCATCGGCGTTGTGGAGCGCGACCCCGCCGGTGCGTTCACCGAAGAGCCTGTCCATCTCCGCGCGGAAGGAGTGCCAGCCGACCGCCGGCACCGCCGCGGCCGACCAGGGGCGTTGCAGGTCCGTCGTCGCAGTCGCCATCCTCACCTCCCGTTCCGCGCGCGATGCGCGCATGCGCCGCTCCCGCAATAGCGCGCTGTCGCGCTGACACATTGACCCACGTCAATCGCCGGGGCGTTTGCCTCGTCGCGCGGTCAGGCGCGGTCCACGGGCCGGACCCATTCGCTCAGATGCGGCTGCAACGCGTCGTCCGGAACCTTCACGAGATCCTTCGGGAGCGTGCCGACCACGCAGCGGGTGGCTTCCACACCGAGGGCGTCCTGCAGGTCGGCCAGGATGGGCGCGGGCGCGACCAGGACGAGCGCGTCGAAAGCACCCTCGCGCGCGGCGGCGTCGAGCTTGGCGGCGACCGCTGCCGCGAAGCGTGTCTTCTCCGCCATGTGGGGATCGCTGCGCGGCTCGATCGCATGCCGAACGGGGGACGCGCTCTCGAAGCTGCGTCCCGCATGGTCGCCGACCAGTTCGGCCGTGCGGGCATGCAAGGTTGGCGATTCGAGCCGCTCTTCGGTGTGAAGCGCGCGATCCGCCGCCGGCCTGACGAAGCGCGCGCGTCCCCCGTCGAGTACGACGATGCAGAGGCTGCGATGTGCGAGCATGGCCTGTCTCCTTCTGCGGCCAGGGTCGACCCGACCTCCCTGCATCGCCTTGATCTCGATCAACCCTCACCGTCGCGTGATCCGGTTGCGGCAGCGATGAGGTGCCGGGTCGATGGTCGGCGAGGGACGCGGGTGGTCTCCGCCGCCCGCGTGTCGCCGCATGGAGGCGTCCGGGGCTCAGGCGGCTTCCGCCAGTGGCCCGACATAACGCGATTGCGGCCGGATCAATCGCTGGGTCGCCGCCTGTTCCTGCGCATGGGCGATCCAGCCCACCACACGAGCCGCGGCGAACACGCCGGTGAAGGCGTCACGCGGGATCTCCAGCGCTTCGAGCAGCAGCGCCGTGTAGAACTCGAGGTTGGTCTGCAGCGACCGCGACGGTTTGCGCCGCGCCAGGACCGTGAGGGCGGCCTGCTCGATGTGTTCGGCGAAGCGGATCCGCCCCGCCGCATTGCCGAGGGAGCCGACGGCGCGCTTGACCACGTCGGAGCGCGGATCGGTGACCCGGTAGATCCTGTGCCCGAAGCCCATCAGGCGATCACCGCGGGCAAGGGCGGCATCGAGCCACGCCTCCGCGTTCTCGGGCGTGCCGATCGCGTCCAGCATGTCGATCACCGGCCCGGGCGCGCCGCCGTGCAACGGACCTTTCAGCGCGCACAGGGCCGCGGTGACCGCCGATCCGAGCCCGGCGCGGGTCGAGGCGACCACGCGCGCGGTGAAGGTGGAGGCGTTCAGGCCGTGGTCGGTCGCGGTGATCAGATACGTCTCGAGTGCGGCCACTTCGGTCCCGGAGGGCGTCTGCCCCCGGATCATTCGCAGGAGGTCCGCCGCATGCCCGAGTTCCGCGTCGGGCGGAACTGGCTCTGCGCCCGCGCGCGTGCGAAGGACGGCCGCCAGGCCGACCGCGACGGTAGCGACGAGATGGAGCGGGAGGTCGGGACGATCGTCGGGCACCCCTGCGAGGAGAAGCCGCAGGGCTTCCGTCGGGGCGAGCCTGGCGGCCTGCGGCAGGAGAGGGATGATGGTGTCGAAGGCCGTGCATCGCGCCTGCCCGAGAGCGGCGCGCAGCGGCTCCTGATCGTGCGAGGAGACCGGGACGACGTCGCGCCATAGCGTCCCGATCAGCCATTCGAGGGAGTGATGGCCGGCGACGTCCTGCAGCTGGTGCCCGCGAAGGATCAGGCGGCCAGCTGCGCCGTCCACCTCGCTGAGGATGGTTTCTGCCGCGATGACGCCTTCCAGTCCGCTGTTCAGGCTCATGGATCTGCTCCGGGTCCACGTTGATCGGAGTGCGAGATCAGCGCTGCGTACGGATACAGTCAATCTTGATCAATATGATCAACTAACCGGTCTGATGACAGCCCCCCGGCGCGCCGCTATGGAAGCTGGTGGCCGAAGATCCGAACATTCGTGACCCGAACAGCCCGGCGGGTGACGCCGAGTGGCTGCCGATCGAGGCCGCCCTCGCGCGGATCGGCGTCGCGCGCCAGACGCTCTACGCCTATGTCAGCCGCGGGCTGCTCCGAACGCGCAGCGACCCGGCGGACCCCCGCCGCAGCCTCTACGACCGGCGCGGCCTCGACGCGCTGGTGGAGCGCCGGCGGCGTGGGCGGGCACGCCGCGTCGTGGCCGCCTCGACCATCGACTTCGGCGAGCCGGTCCTCGCCTCTCGCATCACCCGCATCGCCGACAACCGCCTGACGTATCGGGGCAAGGATGCCGTCGACCTGGCCGGCAGGGCGACGCTGGAGCAGGTTGCCTGCCTGCTCTGGGAGGCGCCGGCCTTCCCCGACCTGCCGCCCACGCCGTCACCGCCGCTGGACGGGGGCTCGCCCATCCAGCGCTGCATGCAGGCCGCCGCGGCGATGGCGGGCTCCGCGATCTGGGCACGCGCGTCCGACGCGCTGTGGCACGATGCGGCGCTGCTGCTGCGCACCCTGGCCGCGGCCGCCACCCGCAGCGTCGTCGCCGGACCGGTTCACGCCGCGCTCGCGGCGGCCTGGAATGCGGATGCGCGCGGGGCCGACCTGATCCGCCGCGCCCTCGTGCTGAGCGCCGACCACGAGCTGAACGCCTCCACCTTCGCGGTCCGGGTGGTTGCGTCCACCGGGGCGGCGCTGCCCTGCTGCCTTCTCGCCGGGCTCGCGGCGCTGAGCGGGCCGTTGCATGGGGGCGCGACCGAACGCGTCCGCGCCTTCGTGGCGGAACCGGGGATGCACACCCGCCCGCGGGAGGCGGTGGCGGCACGCATCGGGCGTGGGGAGCGCATCCCGGGCTACGGCCACCGGCTCTATCCGGACGGCGATCCCCGCGCGGCCGCGCTGTTCGACGCGATCGCACCCGATCCGGCATGGACCACGCTCAACGACGCGGTGCGGGCGTCCACGGGACAGCACCCGACCATCGACGTCGCACTGATCGCGCTGGAGCAGTCATGCCGTCTCCCGCTCGGGGCGGCGCTGGCGATCTTCGCCATCGGGCGTAGCGTCGGCTGGATCGCGCACGCGCTGGAGCAGCGCAGCGACGGGCGGCTGATCCGCCCGCGCGCGACCTACGCCGGCCCGTGAGCAGGGGCCGGGGCCGGTCGCCGCACTTGCATCCGGCGCGCGCTTCGGCCATATCCCGCGCGCTGGCGAGGCTCTCGTTTCGCCGGTAATTCACACGCGGGATGCCTTTCCCAGCCTCTCTGCCGCAGGTTTTCGCCTGTCGCGGGGTCGGTTCGGGTCCGGTGTCCGGGGCATCCGGCCTCGGGCAGATCCCGCGGAGGCACAACCGGACGATCAGGAAAGGACCTCGCCGATGGCGATGCCCGAATTCACCCTGCGGCAGCTTCTCGAGGCCGGCGTTCACTTCGGCCACCACACGCGCCGCTGGAACCCCCGCATGTCGCCGTACCTGTACGGCGTGCGCAACCAGGTCCACATCATCGACCTGCAGCAGACCGTGCCGATGCTGGACCGCGCGCTGCGCGCGATCCGCGACGTGACGGCCGCCGGCGGTCGCGTGCTGTTCGTGGGCACCAAGCGCGCCGCCGCCGAGTACGTGGCCGATGCGGCAAAGCGTTGCGGCCAGTACTATGTGAACCATCGCTGGCTGGGCGGCACACTGACCAACTGGAAGACCATCACCGGCTCGATCAAGCGCCTCCGCCAGATCGAGGACATGCTCTCCGGCGACGTCCAGGGCCTGACGAAGAAGGAAATCCTGGACATCACCCGCGACAAGGAAAAGCTCGAGCGGGCGCTGGGCGGCATCAAGGAGATGGGCGGCCTGCCGGACATCCTGTTCATCATCGACACGAACAAGGAGAAGCTGGCGGTCGAGGAAGCGAACAAGCTCCACATCCCGGTCGTGGCGGTGCTGGACAGCAACTCCGACCCGTCGGGCGTGACGTTCCCGATCCCCGGCAACGACGACGCGATCCGCGCGATCACCATGTACTGCGACCTGGTCGCCGGTGCGGTGCTGGACGGGATCAGCGCCGAACTCGCGGCCTCCGGTGCCGATATCGGCGCGGTCGAGGAACTGCCGCCCGAGATGCTGCCCGAGGCCGAGGCCGCCGCGGAACAGCCGACCGCCTGATCGTCCAGGCGTCAGAGTAGAGCGAACGTGGGGCCCCGGGACGGGGCTCCACCCGAGCAGACGGGAGAACCGAGATGGCTGCGATCACCGCTGCCCTGGTGAAGGACCTGCGCGAGAAGACCGGCGCGGGCATGATGGATTGCAAGAAGGCGCTGTCGGAGACCGACGGCGACCTGGAGGCCGCGATCGACTGGCTGCGCAAGAAGGGCCTGTCCGCCGCCGCCAAGAAGTCGGGCCGTGTCGCGGCCGAGGGGTTGGTCGCCGTCGCCTCGGCGCCGAACAAGGCCGCGGTGGTGGAGGTGAACGCCGAGACCGACTTCGTCGCGCGCAACGAGACGTTCCAGGCCTTCGTCGAGGCGGTCGCGCGTATCGCGCTCGAGGTCGGCGACGACGTGGAGGCGCTGAAGGCGGCCGCATTCCCCGGCTCCGGCCGGACGGTGGCGGACGAGCTGACGCACCTGGTCGCGACGATCGGTGAGAACATGACGCTGCGCCGCGCCGCCGTGCTGCAGGTGAAGCAGGGTGTGGTCGCGACCTACGTCCACCAGGCGCTGCGTCCGGGCCTTGGCAAGATCGGCGTGCTGGTGGCGGTCGAGGGCGCGGGCGAGATCCCGGCGCTGGAGACGCTGGGCCGGCAGGTCGGCATGCACGTCGCGGCAACCCGCCCCGAGGCGCTGGACGTCGACGCGGTCGACCCGTCGGCGCTCGAGCGCGAGAAGGCCGTGCTGAGCGAGCAGGCGCGCGCATCGGGCAAGCCCGAGGCGATCATCGAGAAGATGGTCGAGGGCCGGATCCGCAAGTACTACGAGGAAGTGGTGCTGCTGGAGCAGGTCTGGGTGCATGACGGTGAGAGCCGGGTGAAGGCGGTCGCCAAGAAGGCGGGCGTGGACCTGAAGGGCTTCGTCCGCTTCGCCCTGGGCGAGGGCATCGACAAGCCGAGGGACGACTTCGCCGCCGAAGTGGCCGCTACCGCCGGCGTCGGCTGACCTCCGACCGGTGGCTCCGCGGACCTGGTCTGCGGAGCCGCGACTTCGTGCGCCCTCTCACCCCAGGGTGGGGGGAGTGGCAGCGGACCGTCGTGGATGGGCGGACTACGTCCGGCCATGACACCGGTGCACGCCTCTGCCTACCGTCATCCGCGGACTTGATCCGCGGATCCCCACCGACTCCGCCCCCACCCGCACACTGGCTCGCCGTCGTCGGTGCCGTGGCATCGTGCGGCGGGGATCCGCGGATCACGTCCGCGGATGACGGAAGGGGCCCGTCCGCCGTCCGCCCGCGCCAGCCCCGTCCGTCCGCGCCAGCCCCATCCGCCCGCGCCAGCCCCGCCCGTCCGCGTCAGCCCCGCCCATGCCAGCCCCGCGGGCCTATGCTGCGACCAGCAGCGCCTCTTCCGCCACCAGCCGGGCATGCTCCTCGGGGGTGAACGCCGGTATCCCGTAGCGGGCGCGCAGGTCCGATAGCCGCTGCTCCGCCGCCTCCCACAAGCGCCAGCCCGCCAGCAGGTCCACGGTCATCGCCGCGCCGCGGGCGACCGCGCGGAAGAAGTCGTCGGGCCGCAGGATGCCCTCCGCCACCGGTCCAGGCACGAAGCGCTTGCCAGCATGAAGCTGCACCAGGGCCGGCAGCACGATGTCGAGGCACATCTCGTCCGTGTTGCCGCCGATGAACCCGGCCAGCAGCAGCTCGCCTTGCAGGTTCGTGTTGTAGTTCGCCAGCACGTGGTAGACCTCGTGCCGCGCCCAGCCCTCGGGGATGCTCTTGGGCTCGCCGGGCACGGGGAAGCCGTTCATCTCGTAATAGCGATGCACCGCGTAGCCCAGCGTGTCCGGCGGCAGCCGCGCCAACGCGCGATAGCGGGCGAGCAGCGCATCCTGGCCGAGATACCGGCGCAGGCCCGGAAGCCAGGGCATCATCGGCCAGAGCATGGCCGCCCAGTCGCGCGCTCCCGCCTTGCCCGTGTAGGACCAGTAGTGGTTCACGAAGCGCGTCATCAGCGCGAACCCGTTGCGGCGGTATTGGCCGAGGGCGATGCGGTGCAGCAGCGTCAGGCCGAACTCCGAGACGCCAAGGCGGCGCGCCGCGTCCTCCACCACCGCGACCTTGGCGGGCGCGATGGCCGGGTCGATCACCGCGAGCGCGGCCAGCAGTCGCACCGTGCTCCGCCGCAGCGCCGGGTCGGCGAGCACCTCCGCCAGATCGGCTGGCAGCTTGCCGGGCGTGAGCGGCAGCGGCGGATCCTGGCGGAGCAGGTGCCGCTGCGCCGCGGCCACCGACTCGACCTCGAGCGGCAGCGGGGGCACCGCACCCGCGGCCGAAACCACCGCGCTCATGGCCCGGACGAGGGTCGCGCGCTGCCCGTCCGAAAGCCGCCCGAACTTCATGCCGGGAGCGCCGCGAGCGTGCGCAGCGCCGTCTCGGCGTCCTGCCGGACCCGTTGCGCGAAGACCGGATCGTCGACGCGACTGCCGATCTGGCCGCCATAGGCCGCCTGCTGGGCGGATTTGTGCGTGGGGGAGGGGATGAAGAAGTAGGTGAAGTGCCGCCCGCGCTCGAGCATCACCTGCAGCAGCGTGTCCATCCCGTCGGATGGGGCGCCGCGGCTGCCCAGCGTGCGGACGGCGATGTCGGGCGGGATCTGGATGCCGAGGTCATGCAGCGCCGGCCTCGGGTCGCGCATCAGCGCGCTGCGGAACGCGGCATCCTGCCAGAGGCTCGCGAGCGGACGGGACATCAGGCGGCTGCCGCCAGCGTGTAGCCGGGACCGGTCAGCAGCCCGTTATGGCCGACCAGCTCGCGCGTTTCCGCCTCGGAGAATGGCGGGAGGTTGTAGCGGGCCCGCAGCTCCGGCAGCGGCAGGGCCGCCACGCTCCAGAGATCCCAGCCGTGCATCAGGTCGACGTTGATCTGCGCCCCGCGGGCGACCGCGCGGAAGTATTCGTCCGGCCGCAGCACGCCCTCGGTCGCGAACCCGCCGACGATCTGCTTGCCGGCATGATACGAGAGCAGGCCGAACAGCATCTGGTCGAGGCAGGTCTCCTCCTGCGTGCCGCCGATGAAGCCGGTCAGCAGCAGTTCGGCAGGCAGGCCGAGGCCGTACTCGCTCAGCACGTGATAGACCTCGTGCATCGCCCAGGGGACGGACTTGGCGTCGCCGGGCAGCGGGATTTCGCTCTCGATGAAGAAGCGGTGCAGCGCGTAACCGAAGGTACCGGGCGGCAGCGCGCCCAGTGCCTGGTAGCGGGAGAGCAGGGCGCGGTTGCGTTCGGCCGTGCGCTTGCCGTGCAGCTGCGGCAGCATCCACCACACGAAGCTCGCCCAGTCCCGCGGGCGGGCCTTGCCGGTCGGCGACCAGCATTGCGCGACGAAGCGGGACATCAGGCCCAGGGCGATGCGCTTGATCCGGCCGTGCGCGGCATGGTCGAGGATGGTGAGGCCGTATTCCCGGATGCCCAGGCGCCGCGCGGCCTCCTGCACCACCGCCACCTTCTGCGGCAGCACCTTGCGATCCACGACCGGCAGCAGGGCGAGCAGGCGCACGGTCATGCGGCGCAGCGGCTCGTCCGCCAGGGCGCGCTCGAGGTCGGGCGGCAGCGGCCCGGGGGTCGCCGCGAGCGGCTGCTGCTGCTGCAGCACGTGGCGCTGGGCGGCGTCGATCGACGCGATCTCGATCGGCAGCGGCGCGATCGTGCCTCCCGCGGAGACCACGGCGTACATGGCCTGGGCGATCGTCGCGGCCTGGGGCGGGGTGGGGCGGACCAGCTTCATCGGGAGGGCCCTCGGAGCGCCTGCAACGGGCGACGGGGTGCGGCGAGGCGGCGCGGGCGGCCGCCCGGCGGGCCGGCGCGGGTCGGGCGTGTCGCTTGGTCGGTCATGCACGGTCGCTCATGAATGTCCTTCCCCGGGACGGAGGCTAGCGTCCGACCGGAGCCTCCTGCAACGCGTTCGTGGTCCGACCGCACCGGCGCGGGCTCCGTGCGCGGAATCGTTCCCATCCATCGTCGACGATGCTACGGTGCCGCAACGCGCGAAGCCAGGGGGTGTCGACGGTCGCTGCGGCCGCCCGAGCGTTCGCGTGGGACCGCCGGGGGGCCGATGTCCAACTCTGCCGTTCGCGATCGCGGCTCGCCTTCGTGCGCGAGGCTGTCGACGCAGCGCGAACCTTCGAGAGGTTCGGCGTGAAGCTCATCCACCCCAGCACCGATCAGGCGGCCGCCATCGTGCAGGCGATGCAGGCGGTGGTGACCGCGGGCGGGCGGATCGCGCCGCTGCCGATCGAGCAGGACAGCCTGCGGGCGATTCAGCGGCATCTGCTGCATGTCGCGGCGGAGCTCACGCCCGCGGCCGACACCCTGCCGGACGATCTGGCCGCGCGCCTGCCGGGCGAGGTGCTGCGGCGGGAGACGGTGCGCATCCTCGCGCTGCTGCCGCCGATCGATCAGCAGGTGCGGCCGGAGAAGGTCGCCGTGGTGGAGGCGGCGGCGCGGCAACTCGGCGTCGAGGATCGCGGCGTGGAGCTCCTGCGCCAAGCCGTGCGCGGCCAGCACAAGCGCATGGCCATGAGCATGATGCGGCGTTCGGTCGCGCATTACTGGTCGCCCACGGGCAAGGCGCGGCTGCGCGACTGGCTGGACATGGTGCGCATCATGTTGCCGCCGATCCCCGGCATCTACTCGATGCTGCGCAACGAGGCCCTGCTCGCGAAATACCAGGCGCTGGGCCGCAAGCCGGCCACCACGCTGGGTTACGCGCTGCATCGCTTCTACATGGAGCGCGGCTTTCCGCTGCCGGGGGAGCCCAAGAGCTTCCCCGAGGGCTGGGGCAAGCACGAGGTCTACCACGTGCTCAGCGAGTACGATTCGACGCTGCAGGGTGAGATGCTCAATGCGGCGTTCAGCGGCGGCAACACCGAGAAGCTCTGCATGGACCTGCTGCTGGCGACGCTGCTGCAATTCCAGGCCGGCCGCCAGATCCTGCCAGGCCCGCACCCGACCGGCTTGCTGCAGCCCGACGCGTTCTTTCGCGCCGTCGCACGCGGTGCGGCGATGAACGTGGACCTGCTGGCCGGCGCCTGGAACATTTGGAGCGTGGTGGACACGCCGCTCGACGAGTTGCGCATCCGGTTCGGAATTCCGTTGCTCAGCGACGACGAACGTACCAACTTGATCCGGGCGGAGGCGCTGATCGTCTGAGCCCGTTGCGCTGTCCTTTCTCGATGCTGCGGTCGCGGTTCACGCCGAACCGCCCTCTGCTGGAGAGACGTCCTTGGAACACCGACCCGGGGAACACCGACCCGGCGAAAGCCGCACCGGCGCCGGCCGGTCCGCGGAAGGCGGTCCGCGCAGTCCGGCGGCGGCGTACCGACCCCTCCTCGGGGCTGCCGTCCTGTCATGAAACGCCTGCTGGTCCTGCTCGTCCTGCTGGCCGCGATCGGCGGCGGCTACGTCTATTGGGAAAAGACGACCTCGAAAGCCCCGGTCGCGGCGTCGCAGCCGCCGGTCAGCGTCTCGACCGTGCCCGTGAAGATCGCGCCGATGGTGGACAGCATCGCGGCCTACGGCAACCTCGTCTCCCGCCGCGCGGTGAACCTCTCGCCTGAGACTCCCGGCGTGGTGCGGGAGATCCTGTTCGCCGACGGGCAGAAGGTTTCGCCCGGCGCGCCGCTCGTGCGCATGGATAGCAGCATCGCCGAGGCGCAGCTGCAGTCGGCCCGCGCGCAGGCCGACACCGACATGCAGAATCTCCGCCGCATCCAGACGCTCGCGCGGCAGGGACTCGATTCGACGTCCTCGCTCGAACAGGCGCAGTCGCGCGCCTCGGCCTCCCAGGCGGACGTGAAGATCAACGAGCGCAAGCTCTGGCAGCTCACGCTGCGGGCCCCGTTCGCCGGCACACTCGGCTCGCGCAAGGTGGATGTCGGCGCCTTCGTCAATGGCGGCGAGACGATCGTGCGGCTCGAGGACACGAGCGAGCTGCAGATCGAGTTCCGGATGCCGAGCGAGGTGGCGCCGAAGGTGCATGAGCGCATGCCGGTGCATATCACGCTGCCCGGCAGTGACGAGGCGCTCACCGGCGCGCTCACTTTCATCGACCCCACCGTCTCGACCGACACGCGGTCGGTCCTGTTGCGCGCGGTGGTGGAGAACCAGACCACCGCGGTGCGGCCCGGCCTGTTCGTGAAGGTGGCGCTGGACCTGGCGGTCCACCCGGAGGCGCTGGTCGTGCCGGTCGACGCGATCACGAGCGAGCTTGCCTCGGCCTATGTCTTCGTCGTGGACGACAAGTCGGTGGCCCGCAAGCGGACGGTGACGCTGGGCCTCAGCGACGGTTCGCAGGTCGAGGTGCTCGACGGCCTGCGGGCCGGCGACGCGGTCGTCACGATCGGCCAGTTCCGCCTGCGTGACGGCGATACCGTGAAGGTCGTGCCGGCGGACGAGGGCAAGGCCGCGAAGGGCGCGACCTGATGTGGCTCTCCAATTTCTGCATCCGCCGGCCCGTCTTCACCATCGTCATCAACCTGATGCTGATGGTGATGGGGCTCTGGTCGGTGCAGAATCTGCAGATCCGCCAGTTCCCCCGCCTCGTGCTGCCCAGCGTCACCGTGGTGACCGCGCTCGCCGGCGCGGACCCCGAACTGATCGAACGTGAGGTCACCGCGCAGCTCGAAGCGGCGATCGGCGCGGCCTCGGGCATCGAGACGATGACTTCGACGAGCCAGGCGGGGCTCAGCACCATCCAGGTGAACTTCAACGCCGGGGTCGATCCGAACGCCGCGCTGAACGACGTGCGCGCCAAGGTGTCGGCGGCGCAGGGCAAGCTGCCGCCCGGCATCATCCCGCCGGTGATCACCCAGGTCAGTACCGATGGGCAGCCGGTGCTGTACCTCGCCTTCGCGGATGCGAGCCTGAGCGACATGGCGGTGACCGCCTTCGTGCAGCGGGAGATGGTGCCGCGGCTGACCGGCATCCCCGGCGTGGCCCAGGCACAGCTGATCGGCGACCGGAAATACGCGATCCGCCTGCAGCTCGATCCGGTGCGGATGGCCGCGTACGGCGTGACCGTGCAGGACGTGAAGACGGCGCTGACCGAACAGAACATCGAGACGCCGGGCGGGCAGATCCGCCGCACCCAGGATTCGGTCTCCGTGCTGGTCGACACCTCGCTCGACGACCCGGCCGAGTTCAACGGCATGACGCTGCGCCGCGGCAGGGACGGGTTCCTGATCCGCCTGTCCGATATTGGCAAGGCGGTGGTCGGCCCCGACCAGACGCTCACCACCTTCCGCTACGGCGGCAAGTCGGCCGTGGCGGTAGGGCTGGTGCCGCAATCCACCGCCAACCCGCTGGATATCAGCGCGGCCGCCAATGCGATGCTGCCGGAGCTGCGGGCCGCGGCGCCGCCCGGCATGGTGATCGAGAATTCCTTCGACACCTCGGGGCCCGTGAAGGATTCGGTCGAGGAAGTCGCCAAGACCGTCTTCATCGCGACCGCCCTCGTGCTGCTGGTGATCCTGGGTTTCATCGGCTCGCTGCGCACCAGCCTAATCCCGATGGTCACCATCCCGCTCTCGCTGCTGGGCACGCTGGTCTTCGCCGACCTGCTGGGATTCTCCATCAACATCTTCTCCCTGCTCGCGATGGTGCTGGCGGTCGGGCTCGTGGTCGACGACGCGATCGTCGAGGTGGAGAACGTGCAGCGCCACGTCGATGCCGGCATGAGTGCGATGGACGCCACCTTCAAGGGCAGCCAGGAGGTGGGGTTCGCGGTGATCGCGACCACCATCACGCTGGCCTCGGTGTTCGCCCCGATGGGGCTGGCCGGCGGCACGATCGGGCAGATCTTCCGCGAGTTCGCCTTCACGCTGGCGATCGCCATCCTGCTGTCGGGCTTCATCGCCCGCACGCTCTCGCCGATGATGTGCGGGCGTTTCGTCTATCCGCAGCACCCCGGCGGCTACGCGGCCTGGATCACGCGGCAGACCGATCGCGTGGCGCAGGCGTACCGGCGGATGATCATGCGGGTGCTCGATCATCGCTGGGTGGTCGTGTTGGGCGTGGTCGCGGTGATTGCGCTGACCGGCTTCGTGGCCGGCAAGATCCCCGGATCGGTGTCGGCCAACGAGGACAATGCCTACGTGGTGCTGAAGTTCGATGCACCGCCCACCGCGAGCCTCGCCTACATCGCCGACTGGACCTCCCGGGCCGAGGCGATCATGAAGCGTGATCCCGACGTCGCCTCCACGCTCGTGATGATCGGCATGCCGCTGCAGAACGAGGCGATGTCGATCGTCTCGTTCAAGCCCTGGGGCGAGCGCAGCCGCACCTCGACCCAGATCACCAACGACATCATGGCCAAGCTCGCCGAACTGCCCGGCCTGTTGCCGACGATCTACGCCTCCGACCCGCTGGCGGGCGTGGGCGGCGGGCAGCCGGTGCAATGGATCCTGGAGACGTCGAACGACTACCAGTCCCTTGCCGCGGCGGCAGGGGCGGTGATCGATGCCAGCCGCCACGCCAAGTCGGTGCAGAACGTCACCGTCGACCTGCACATGAACACGCCGAAGGTGATGGTCGCGGTCGACCGCGCCGCGGCTGCCGACGTGGGCGTGCCGGTCGCGACGATCGGGGCGACGATCCAATCGCTGTTCGGTGGCCAGCGCGCCTCCACCTTCGTCTACCGCGGCGACATCTACAACGTCATCATCGAGCTGCCCGCCGACCTGGCGGCCAAGTCGGCCACGCTCGACAGCGTCTACGTCACGAGCCGCAGCGGCGACCTGATCCCGCTGCGCTCGATGATCGACATCACCCATGGCGCGGGCGCGGCCGTGCTCGCACGCACCGACCAGCTCAACTCCGCGACCCTGGGCGCGGATCCGGTGCCCGGACACAGCGTGCAGGAAGCGACGGCGGAGCTGAAGGAGATCGCGCAATCCGTGCTGCCGCCCGGCGTGCGGATCACCGGCAGCGCGGCGGTGAAGGCGATGGAGCAGTCGGCCGCCGGCATGGGCCTGGTGATGCTGCTGGCGATCGTCTTCATCTACCTGGTGCTGAGCGCGCAGTTCGAGAGCTTCCGCGACCCGGTGATCATCCTGACGATCGTGCCGCTGACGATCTGCGGCGCCATCGTCGGGCTGTTCCTGTTCGGCGGCACCTACAATCTCTACAGCGGCATCGGCTTCATCGCCCTGGTCGGGCTCATCGCCAAGCACGGCATCCTGATCGTGGAATTCACCAACCAGCTGCGCGACCAGGGCATGAGCCTGCACGACGCGCTGGTCGAGGCGGCGACCCTGCGGTTCCGCCCCATCATCATGACCACGATCGCGACGGTGCTGGGCGCGATCCCGCTGGCGCTCGCCACCGGTGCGGGGGCAGGGGGGAGGTCGGAGATCGGCATCGTGCTCACTGCCGGCATGAGCTTCGGCACGCTTGTCTCGCTGTTCATCCTGCCGGCGTTCTACTCGCTGCTGGCGAAGCGCGTCCGCCACCCGCTGGTACCGGTCCCGGACTTCCTGTTGACGGACGCGACGATGGGCAAGCATGCGGCTGAATAAGCGCGACTCACGGTCCGGCGCCCCGGACCGTCCGCATCATGCGCCCGCGCCTGCGCCGCTGGCACCGCGCCCGCGCCGCGTCTGGCTGGTGGCCCTCGGCATGCTGGCGCTGACGGTCCGCCCCGCTTCCGCCGACACGCTGCAGGACGCGCTCGCGCATGCCTACGCCTACAACACCGATCTGGTCGCAGCGCGCGCGCATCTGCGCAGCGTGGACGAGCAGGTGCCCCAGGCGCTGTCCGGCTGGCGGCCGTCGGTCACGGTGAATGGCGGCAGCGGCTACCAGACGTTCAACACCAACACGAGCCGGCTGATCCCCGCGCCGTTCGGCTACCAGCAGTACTACATCGGCGGCAACGTGCAGCTAAAGCAGCCGCTCTATTCCGGCGGCGGCACGGTGGCCGGCGTCGCGCAGGCCGAAGCGAACGTGCGCGCCGCGCGCGCGGACCTGCTGGGCACCGAGCAGACCGTGCTGATGAACGCGGCGACGGCGTATGACGACGTGCTGCGCAGCCGCGCGCTGACCGCGCTGAACCGCGAGATCGAGGTGCTGCTGCGCCGGAAGCTGCGCGAGATCACCATCCGCAAGGACGCGGGCCAGCTCACGCAGACCGATATCGACCAGACCGCAAGCCGCCTGGCCGCGGCGTCCGCCAACCGCATCACCGCCGAGGGCAATCTCGCCGCGGCCGATGCGCGCTTCATCGCCGCCGTCGGCCGCCCGCCGCAGGAGGGCATGGCGGTGCATGGGCTGCCGCCGATCATGCCGCGGAATGTCGGGGAGGCGATCCGCCTCGCCGAGGCGAACAGCCCGACCGTGATTGCGAGCCTGTTCCGCCTGGATGCGGCGCAGCAGGCGATCACCGTCGCCCGCGCCTCGCTGATGCCCAATCTCAGCCTGCAGGCCCAGGCGGGCAAGGATCAGGGGCAGAGCGTGCCGACGGTGGCGACGAACTCCGCGAGCCTGACGCTCAACCTCAGCGTGCCGATCTACCAGGGCGGCGCCGCCTCCTCCAAGCTGCGCCAGGCCAAGGCCGATGCGGCGGAATCGCAGATCAAGACGCTGAGTTCCCGCCGCGATGCGCGGAAGAACGCCGAGGCGGCCTTCGCCACCTGGCGCGCCGCGGTGGACCGGCTCGCCCAGGAGCAGATCCAGGTCAAGCTCGCCGAATCCGCCTATGACGGCGTGCGCAAGGAAGCCGCGCTCGGGGCCAAATCCACGTTCGAGCTGCTGGGCCAGTTGCAGGAACTGTTCAACGCCCGCACCAACGAGGTGCAGGCGCGCTACGACGTCTCCTCCAACGCCTATCAGCTCCTGGTGGCGATCGGCCGGTTCACTGCCGCCGACCTGCGGCTGCGGGTGCAGGCGTTCGACCCGACCGAGAACTACAACCAGGTGCGCAACGCCGCGTCGCCCTTTCCCTGAACGAGGCATCCCGAGGTTCCTCGAACGACGCATCCCGAGGTCCCTCGCGGCTGATGCGGCCTGACCCACGCGGCTGGGCGGCGCCGGCGCACGCTGCTCAACGCCGCTGCAGCACGCCACGGGACGGCGCTGCCGCCCACCCCTGCGTGGCGCGGCGCTGCCGCAGCGCAGCAACGGTTCTGCTTTACCTCCCGCGGTCCGGGGTCGAATACTCGGCCGCAAGGCCCCGATCTACCGGTCGCGACGGGGCCGTCAAACGCGGCCGGTCCATGGGAGGATGACGAGCATGACGATCACGCGACGCGAGTCTCTTGCGTTGAGCGTGGCGGCCGCCGCCGCCGCCACGCTGCCGATCCGAAACGCAAGTGCCGCCCCCGACGACGTGCCCACCGCCAAGGTCAAGCCGCTGCACTACGACCTCGAGAAGGGCGCCGAACTGCGCGTCCTGCGGCCGGCCAAGTTCATCGACCCCGACGAGGTGTACTGGCGGGAGAATACCAAGAAATATACGGATGCGACCGGCGTCCCGGTGCGCGTCGACTTCGTGAGCTGGGAGGATATTCGCCCGCAGACCGCGGTCGTCGCCAATACCGGCGCGGGCCCGGACATCGTGATCGGCTTCAGTTCCGATCCGCAGATCTATGCGTCCAAGATCGCCGACATGACCGACCTCGCCAGCTACCTGGGCGACAAATACGGCGGGTGGCAGGAACTCGCGGTGCTCTACGGGACCAAGTGGGGCACGAAGAACTGGATCTCGATACCGATCGGCGGCGGCGCGGGCCCGGTGGTGTACCGCCAATCCTGGGTCAAGGAAGCCGGATACGACCGGATCCCGGATGACCATCAGGGCTTCCTGCAGCTGTGCCAGAAGCTGCAGAAGGCTGGGCATCCCTGCGGCTTCTCGCTGGGGCACGCGCTGGGCGATGCGAACGGCTTCGCGAACTGGCTGCTGTGGTCGCACAACGCGATGCTGGTGGACGAGAAGGGGCACATCGCGCTCGACTCGAAGGAGACGATCGCTGCGCTGAAATACGCCACCGAACTGCAGAAGACGATGGTGCCGGGCACGCTGTCCTGGAACGACTCGGGCAACAACAAGGCCTATGCGGCAGGGGAGATCGGGCTGACCTTCAACGGCGTGTCCATCTACTACTTCCTCAAGAGTTCCCAGGATCCGCGGCTGCAGGAGATGGCCAAGGACACGCAGCATCAGGTGCTGCCGAAGGGGATCGCGTCGCGTTCCCCCATGTCGGCGACGCCGATGAACGCGATGGTCTTCAAGCACACGAAATACCCGAATGCGGCGAAGGACTACCTGCGCTTCATGATGGAGGCCGACCAGTATGGGCCGTGGCTGTCCAACTGCATCGGCTACTGGTCGAATTCGCTGAAGGCGTATTCGAAGATGAAGTTCTGGACGGAGGATCCGAAGCTCGCCCCGTATGCGGCCGGCATGGATACGCCGTTCTACGACGGGTACAAGGGGCCGGTGACGTCCGCGTCGTCGGCGGTGACGGCGAACTACACGGTGGTGGACATGTTCGCCTCGGTCGCCACGGGCAACGCGACGCCGGAAGCGGCGGCCAAGCGCGCGGCGCAGCAGGCGGCGCGGTACTACAAGACGAGCTGAGTGGGAGACGGGGGAGGGGCCTGACTCTTCTCCCGGGTTCGTTCCTCGAGGCGCCCTGGTTCGCGCCTCGAGGGCGGCTCGCCAAGCGGGTCGCTTCGGCATCGCGCCGCCACGGAGTTGACGCCCAGACGCACCCTCCCGCCCGGCTCATCTTCCTCCCCGGCGCACCCTCCCACCCCAAACGTACCTCCTCCCACCGGCACCCTCTACCGTCGCGCGGGCCGACCCGTCAGAATGTGAGGGATGGAAATCGATCCGACCCAGGCCGAAGCCGCGCTCGCGGCGGAGATCGCCACCGCGGCGGCGGAGCGTACGCCGCTCCTCGTGCAGGGCAACGGCACGAAGCGCGGCATGCTGCGGCCGGTGCAGGCGGCGCGGACCCTCTCGGCCGCGCGGGAGAGCGGCATCACGCTCTACGCGCCGAAGGAGCTCATCCTCAGCGCCGCCGCCGGGACGCCGCTGCCGCAGATCGAGGCGGCGGTCGCGGCGGCCGGACAGCACCTGATCGCCGAACCCCCCGATCTCTCCGCGCTGCTCGGCAGCGGCGGGCAACCGCAGACGATCGGCGGCGTGGTGGCGACCAACCTCTCCGGTCCGCGCCGCGTCGCCTGGGGCGCGATGCGCGACCACGTCATGGGGCTGCGCGCCGTGACCGGCCGGGCGGAGGTGATCCATTCCGGCGGCCGGGTGCTGAAGAACGTGACGGGCCTCGATCTCTGCAAGCTGCTGACCGGGAGCCACGGCACGCTGGGGGTGATCACCGAGGTGACGCTCAAGGTCCTGCCGGCACCGGAGGCCACCGGCACGCTCGTCCTCCCGGAGGCGGACGCACGCGCCGGCGTGGCCGCGCTTTCGGCCGGTCTCGGCTCCCCTTACGGCGTCTCCGCCGCGGCCTGGCTGCCGGCCGACGCCGCCGATCGCGTGCCGGAGCTGGCGGGGGAGGGGGCGGTGGCACTGCTGCGCATCGAGGAGTTCGCCGCCTCCGTCGCCTATCGCGCCGCGAAGCTGCTGGCCGAACGGGGCGGGCGGGGCCGCATCCTGGACGATGCGACCTCCCGCGCGGTGTGGCGGGCGGTGCGGGATGCGGTGCCGCTGCCGGCGCGGCCCGAGGATGCGGTGTGGCGCGTCTCGGTCCGTCCCTCGGCCGGTCCCGCGGTCCTGGCCGGCGTGCCGGACGCGCGCGGGTTCCTCGACTGGGGCGGCGGGCTGGTCTGGCTGGCGGGACCGGCGACCGAGGCGACGCATCGGGCCGTGGCGGCGGCGGCGCGCCAGGCGGGCGGCACCTGGATGCTGCTGCGCGGCCCCGAGACCCTGCGCAACGCCGTCGCGGTGATCCCGCCCGACCCCGAACCACTCGCCCGCATCGCCCAGCGGGTGAAGGCGGCGCTGGATCCCGCCGGTATCCTCAACCCCGGTCGGCTGCAGGCCGGCCTCTAGGCACGCCCATGTCCGTCCCCCACATCCCCTACGCGATCAACATCCTGCTCTGCCTGGCGGCGGTCCTGGTGGCGAACTACTGCTTCCGCGTGGCGAACCCGAAGGCGCGGGTGCTCAACAGATATCTCCCGATCTCGGTGGCGGGCATCGTGCTCGCCATCGTGAACATCTTCATGCGCGATCCTGCCGCATCCTTCTGGCTGTTCCTCGCCTCGCTGGCGTTGTTGGGAACGGCGGCCTACCAGATCCGCATCCTTCCCGAACGCGAGGACCCGGTTAGACGCTGACATGCAGACGAATTTCACGGCCGACCAGCTCCGCGACCCGGACACCGCCAGCTCCAACCAGGTGCTGCGGACCTGCGTCCATTGCGGCTTCTGCACCGCGACCTGTCCGACCTTCGTGCTGCTGGGCGACGAGCTCGACAGCCCGCGCGGCCGCATCTACCTGATCAAGGACATGCTGGAAGCCGGCCGGCCCGCGACGCGGGAGGTCGTGCAGCACGTCGACCGCTGCCTGTCCTGCCTCGCCTGCATGACCACGTGCCCGTCCGGCGTGAACTACATGCACCTGGTCGACCACGCGCGGACCTATATCGAGCAGACCTACCGCCGCCCCTGGCACGAGCGGACGCTGCGCCGGCTCCTGGGCACGCTCCTGCCGCGACCCGCGCTGTTCCGCGCCGCCCTGCAGGGCGCACGCCTCGCGCGGCCGCTTGCCGGGCTGATCCCGGGCGAGTCGCCGCTCGCGCAGCGGCTCAGGGCGATGTTCCGCCTCGCGCCCGGAACAGTTCCGGCAGCCGCCCCGCTGGGGGAAACCCATCCGGCCCAGGGAGCGCGCCGTGCGCGGGTGGCGCTGCTCGCAGGATGCGCGCAGCAGGTGCTCGACCCGGAGATCAACGCCGCCACGATCCGCCTGCTGACCCGTCTCGGCGTGGAGGTCGTCGTGCCGCGCCAGGCCGGCTGCTGCGGCGCGCTCAACCACCACATGGGCCAGCACGACCCGGCCATGGCGCTCGCCCGCGCCAACATCGAGGCCTGGAGTGCCGAGGCCGATCGCGCCGGCCTCGACGCGATCGTGGTGAACGCCTCCGGCTGCGGCACCACCGTGAAGGATTACGGCTTCATGTTCCGCACCGCGGAGCCCGCGCTGCGGGAGAAGGCGGAGCGGGTCGCCGGCCTCGCCCTCGACATCACCGAGTTCCTGACGCGCTTCGGCTACACGCCCACCCGGCCGCCCCCGGAGCTGACCGTCGCCTACCACAGCGCCTGCAGCCTGCAGCACGGCCAGCGCGTGACGCAGGACCCCAAGGTGCTGCTGGCCCGTGCGGGTTTCCGGGTGGTCGAGCCGGCCGAAGGGCATCTCTGCTGCGGGTCGGCCGGCACCTACAATCTCCTGCAGCCCGCGATCGCGGCTAGGCTGCGGGAGCGCAAGCTCGGGAACCTCAATGCGACCCGCGCCGACCTGATCGCGGCGGGCAATATCGGCTGCCTGACGCAGTTGTCGGGCGATGCGCTGCCTGTCGTGCACACGGTGGCACTGCTGGACTGGATGGCCGGCGGGCCGAAACCGCCGGCGCTCGCCGAGGCAGGGCGGACGGCCGGCTCGCCAGAACCCGCCTCCGCCGTGGCAGGCGGCTGAACGGCGTGGGCCGGCGCACCCGTCCGTTGGTGGCCGGCCTGATCCCGGCCGCGGCGTTCGCCTGCGCGGCCGGCCTGGGTCCCGGACCGATCCAGGCCCAGACGCAATTCCGGACCGAGTCCCACCCCTGGCTCCAGGTCCAACTCCCGGCGCCGCCGACCGGCGCGAACAAGCCGGCCGACCGCGAGAAGCTGCTCGATGCGCTGAAAGCCGCGCCGGACGAGGCGACGGCGGCGGCCATCGAGGCGCGGCTGCGGCAGATGTGGCTGGAAGCGGGCTCGCCCGCGGTCACCCTGCTGATGAGTCGCGGCCTGCGCGCGATGCAGTCCGGCCAGCCCGAGGCGGCGATCGCGGCGTTCGACGACGCGCTCGTGCTCGATCCGGACCTGGTCGCCGCCTACCACCAGCGGGCGCTGGCGCGTTTCCGCGCGGGCGACTCCACCGGCGCCATCCGCGACATCCAGGAAGTGCTGCGGCGGGAGCCACGCAACTTCGCCGCGCTGCGCAGCCTGTCCGACATTGCCGCGGCGCGGGAGGACTGGAAGGGCGCCTATGCCGCCTGGCAGAAGCTGCTCGAGGTCGACCCCGAGACTCCCGGCGGCCGGACGCGGCTGCAGGACCTGAAACGCCGCGCCCTGGGCGAGGAAGCCTGACCGCGGCAGGGGCGGTGGGTCGGACCGACGGGGTGCCCGCCGGCCTGCGGGATCAGGCGGCGGGCGCCGACGCTGCCTCGAGCATCGCCGCGACCCGGCCCAGCAATTGCGCACCGGGAACGGGCTTGCGGATCAGGGAGTAGAAGCCCGTCACCGCGCCATCCAGGGCGAGTGCCGCAGCATCCCCGGAATAGCCGGTGAGCAGGATCGCCGGCAGCCTGGGACGGCGCGCGTGGACCGCCTCGATGAGCGCGAGGCCGCTCATGCCGGGCATCGACAGGTCGGTGACCAGGATGTCGGCCGGGGTGCCGCCATCCAGCAGGGCGAGAGCCGCCTCGCCGCATTCGGACGCGGTGACGGCGTAGCCGGCATCCTCGAGCTGCGCGGCGAGCGTCTCGCGCACCAGGAAGTCGTCGTCGACCAGCAGCACGCGTGCGGCATGCCCATGGCCGAAGCCGGGTGACACGGTTTCCTCCGCGGTCATCGTCTCTTCCCTTTTCTGGGTGGATTCGGGTTGGGGCAGCCAGAGCGTCACGCGGGTGCCGCTTCCGATGGAGCTGTCGATTTCGAGTCCGCCGCCCGACTGCTCGACGAAGCCCTTCACCATCGACAGGCCGAGGCCGGTGCCCTTGCCGACGCCCTTGGTGGTGAAGAAGGGTTCGACGACACGGGCAAGCACCGTGCGGTCCATGCCCTGGCCGGTGTCCTGCACCTCGATCGCCACGTAGGCGCCGGGCAGGAGGCCCGCGGGATGCGGCCTGTCGGGCCGCACCACCGCAGCGCGCGCGGAGAGCCTGAGCGTCCCGCCGTCCGGCATCGCATCGCGCGCATTGGTCGCGAGATTGACCAGCGCCGTCTCGAGCTGCGTCTTGTCCGCCAGGAGCGGGGGCAGGCCGGGATCCGCGTCGAGGTCCAGGCGGATGCTGGCACCCAGGGTGTAGGCGCAGATCTCGCGCAACCCCTCCAGCACCTGGGCCGGCGCGATCGCCTCGGCCTCGAGCTCGCCGCAGCGCGCGAAGACCAGCATGCGGCGGGTGATCGCCGCGCCCCGCGCCGCCGCGTCGGCGATCACGTGCGAGAGGCGCCGCACCGAGGCCTGGTCGGCGGGACGGCGCTGGATGAGCGCCGCGCCGCCGGCCACGGCCTGCAGCACGTTGTTGAAATCGTGCGCGATGCCCCCGGCGAGCTGGCCCAGCGCCTGGACCCGTTCGGCGTGCGCGGCACGGAGCTGGGCGGCCTCGCGGGCCTGGACCTCCTCGGAGACGCGAACCTCCAGCTCGCCGTTGAGGCGCAGCAGGGCGTCTTCGGCCTCGCGTAGCGCCGTGACGTCGGTCACCGCCTCCATCAGGACGAAGGGCTCGCCCATGCCGTTGCGGCGGACCATCTTGCGCGCGGAGACGGTGATCTGTCGGCCGTCCCGGCAGGTATGGACGAGGTCGCCCGACCAGCTCCCGTCCCGCGCAAGGGCCGCTTCGACGGTGGCCAATCCCTCGGGGAAGATCGTGTTGAGCAGTTCGTGCGATTGCCGGCCGACCGCTTCGGCGGCGGTCCAGCCATAGAGCGCCTCGCACCCGTGCGACCAGAACACGATCCGGCCGTCGGGCGTGCGCACGAAGATGGTGGCGAGGTCGAGCGTCAGCAGCAGGTCGCGCAGTCGCGCCTCGTTCTCCCGCAGCGCCTTCTCGGCCCGCTTGCGCGCCGTCAGGTCACGTACGGTCATCACCGCGCCCAGCACCTTGCCGCCGACGCTGACCGGCGCATAGGAGCACTCGACGTCGATCGGTACCCCGTCCTGGCGGACCAGCACGTCTTCCTGCCCGATCACCGGCTGGCCCGTGTGCAGGACCTGGCGCAGGGGTGATTGCCAGGCGGGGTAGAGCGACCCGTCGGCACGCCGATATTGCAGGACGTCGTGCAGCACCTGGCCGATCAGTTCCTCCTGCCGCCAGCCGCACAGCGCTTCGGCGCCGGGATTGACGTAGGTGACCCGGCCTTGCGCATCGTTCAGGAAGATCGCCTCCGCGGTGTGTTCCGTGACGGTGCGCAGCAGCCCGAACTGGTAGGCGATCGAGCGCTGCACGCGGTCGCGTTCCGCGGCGGTGATCGCGAGGCGGTTCGACAGCTCGTCGAACTCGCGCAGCCCGGTGCGGACCGAAGTCCCCGATTCCGCGTCCCCGACGGCGCGCAGCGCCGAGACGAGGCGTTGGGCGAGCAGTCCGGCGGCGAGCAAGGCCGCCGCGACGAACAGTCCGCCGATCAGCAGCGTGCGGCTGAGATCGGTGCGGATCGGCGCCTGGAACACCGAATCGGCCACTCCAAGCACCACCCCGTACTGGCTCTCGGCGGCGCGGGCGACGGCGTAGACGGTGCGTTCGCCGTCCAGCGCCGGTCCGGCCAGCAGCGTCTGGTCCTCGGTGCGCTCCGCGTCCGGTTGGGCGGCGGCGCGGAGGAGCCACGCCGCATCGTCGGGCGAAACGGCGCCGGTCCCGGTCTGGGCCACCACGCGGCCGGCCGGATCGACCACGAGTGCCGAGGCCGTGGACCGGTGCACCGCTTCCAGCCCCGTGCGCAGGATTGCGTCGAGCCGGGTACGCGGCAGCACCGCGACCAGGACCTCGATCGGTGCCTCCTCGGCGCGGGGCGGGACCGGCATCGCGACGGCGATCACCGGGGTGCCGTCCTGGGCCAGCAGGTCGGAGACGCCACGGCCGCGCGCCAGAGCCTCCTGCACCGCGTCGCCGAACGGCAGTGACGCTGCGCTCTCCCTGGGCAGGCTGCTTGCGATGATGCGGCGGCCGGATCCCTCGACCAGCGCGAGTTGGGCGCCGTCGAGCGGCGCGGCGCCATTCCGCAGGGCGGCGGTGATCGCCACGGAGTCGCCGCTCGACAGGGGCGCCGTCCGGGCGAGGACCTGAAGTCCCGTTTCGATGCGATCGAACTCGCGATCCACGAGCTGGGCGATGTTGCCGGCTTCGGCGAGCAGCGCGGCTTCCTGGGTGGCGCGCTGACTGTCATGGACGCGAAGGATCGCCAGGGTGGAGAGGACGACCAGCGGGACGGCGATGGCGATCACCAGCCAGAGCAGATGGGTGGCGACCCGCGCGCCGAGCCCCGAACGACGGGGGGTCGAGCTGGGCGAAGCCTCCGTCGTGTGCGCTGGGCCGTTGGCCAATTCCAACTCTCGTGAAAATGAGAACTAAGAATGCGTGCGAACGTCGATCACAAATTAAGGAGCCGGCGCAGAGACTGCCACAAGAATTCGGGGCGGGACGATCACGAATTACTTGCGATGCCACCATAGTACGGGAATCGTATCAAGCGCGGCACATAGAGGCTCACGGCTCCGTGATATGTGAAGCGTGATGCGTGAGGGCGCCGGGCTGCGCGAACCGCAGCTCCCGCGCCGGCGCGTCCTCCAGCCCGATCGGGCAGCAGCCCCCTACCGTGTCGCGAGCAGGAACAGGCGCCGGAACGGCAACAGGGTCGCACCGTCCAGGCGGCGCGGGTAGTGGGGCCGCAGCGCCGCCGCATAGGCTGCGCGGAACGCGTCCTGCAGCGGACCGTCCAGCCGGTCGAGGAACGGGCGGAGACTGCTGCCGGCAGCCCAGGCGACCACCGCATCCTCCCCCTGCAGCACGTGCAGGTAAGTGGTCTCCCAGAGCTCGAGCCGGGATGCCAGCGGGCGCAACAGGTCGTAATAGGCCCCGACCGGCAGGATTTCGCGCGCCGAGACCTGCCTCGCGAGGCGTGCCGCCCAGGGCCCGTCGGCCGCGACCGTGAGCTGCAGGCGCCGCAGCGGGGCGTCGTGCATCGCCGGCATCTGTACGGCCAGCACCCCACCCTCGGTGAGATGCGAGAGAAGCCGGGGGAACAGCGACTCGTGCTCGCCCACCCAATGCAGCGCGGCGTTCGAGTAGATCAGGTCCACCGGCGCCTCGGGGGTCCAGCTCGCGAAATCGCCTAGCGCGAAGCGGCAATCGGGGGCGGCCGAACGGGCCTTGTCGAGCATGTCCGGGGAGGTGTCGACGCCCAGGATCTCGGCCTGAGGGAAGCGGCGCCGCAGCAGCGCGGTGACGTTGCCCGGCCCGCAGCCCAGATCGACCACGCGGGAAGGGGCTTCGAGCGGCACTTGGGCCAGCAGGTCGAGCGCGGGACGGAGCCGCTCGTTGGAGAAGCGAAGGTATTGCGTTGGGTCCCAACTCGCCGAACCGGTCATGGCGCCCTCCGTCCGATTGCCGAACGGTCGCTATGGGATCACGCTCCGGGGCGCAAGTCCGGGCACCCGTCCGCGTCCGGTGGCGCGGCTGGCGGGTCGTCCGGAGGGGATCGCGCGTTGACGGGCCTGGGGCGTGCCCCTATAAGCCGCCCCCTGCGACGGGCCGCCCCTTGCCGGGGTGGGCCCGTTCCCGCGTGGATGATGGAGAAGTTTCGTGAAGCGCACCTACCAACCGTCGAAGCTGGTCCGCAAGCGCCGGCACGGGTTCCGCGCGCGGATGGCGACCGTCGGCGGCCGCAAGGTGCTGGCCAACCGCCGCGCCAAGGGCCGCAAGCGCCTGTCCGCCTGACCGCCGCGCCGGCGGTCCGCGTTCGGCCGATGTCGTCCGAGGAGAGGGCGTCCGTCCCGCCTCCGGCGTCGCCCGATGGGGCTGTGATGTCGGGCGGAGACTCGTCTTCGCCGGCGGTCCGCCGCCCGCATTCCGATGCGTCCACCCTCGACCATGCGGTCTCCCCGGAGCTGCCGTCATGTGAGGGGGCGGCTTGCGTGCCGACACGCCTCAAGAAGCGGGCACAGTTCCTGCTGGTGGCGAGCAAGGGCCGCAAGGTGCCGATGAACGGTCTCGTACTCCAGGCGCTGAAGCGCAGCGACCCAGGGCCCGCTCGGATCGGCTTCACCGTGACGAAGAAGGTCGGCAACGCCGTCATTCGCAACCGGACCCGGCGCCGGCTCAAGGAAGCCGCTCGTCTCTGGCTGCGCGACCATGGGGTGACCGGGGCCGACCTCGTGCTGATCGGGCGCGATTCGACCCGGGGACGCCCATTCGACGCCTTGCAGCGCGACCTTGCCCGCGCGCTGGAGAAGGCAGGGGTGTCATGAAGCCCGGGGTTTCGGGCGTGGCCGCGGCGGTTGCCGCGACCGGCGTGGTCGGGCTGGTGCGGACCTATCAATGGACGCTGCGGCCCCTGATCGGCGCGAACTGCCGATTCTGGCCGAGTTGCAGCGAATACGCGATCGAGGCGGTGCGCATGCATGGCGCCCTGCGCGGAAGCGGGCTTGCGGCGCGGCGCATCCTGCGCTGCAACCCCTGGCACCCGGGCGGGGTCGATCCGGTCCCGCCCTGCACGCATGGGCGGCGGCCGAACCGGCCGGACCTGGATGACGGTCCGCGTGACGCTGGGACGAGTCCAAAGGGACGGTGATGGATCAGAAGCGGCTTTTCCTGGCGATCGCGGTCTCGCTCGCCATCCTCCTCGGCTTCCAGTGGCTGATAGCGCCGCATTTGCCGAAGCCACCGGCACAGACGTCGCAGACGGCGCAGACCACGCTGCCGTCCAAGACCCCCGCCACCCCGCCTGAAGGGTCGCCGGGGGCCGGTGCCGCGCCGGCGGCGGTGGCCGTGCCGAAGAACGTGCCCCGCGTCCAGATCGCCGGCCGCCGCGTCGAGGGATCGGTCAGCCTGCTGGGCGCGCGCATCGATGACCTGGTGCTGAAGGACTACAAGGAGACGCTCGCGCCGGATTCCCCGGACGTGCGCCTGCTCGAGCCGCGCTCCGACCCGCATCCCTATTACGTGCAGTACGGCTGGTCCGCCGCCCCCGGCGAGACGGTGAAGGTGCCGGACAACGACAGCGTCTGGACCGCCTCCGGCCAGACGTTGTCCGCCGGGCATCCCGTCACGCTGTCCTGGGAGAACGGGGCCGGGCTCACGTTCAAGCTCGAGCTGTCGGTCGACGACGAGTACATGTTCGCGGTCAGGCAGGAGGTGGTGAACGCTGCCGGCCAGCCGGTGAAGCTGTTCCCCTGGTCGCGCATTCGCCGCGATTACAAGCCGCAGGTCGCCGGGTATTACATCCTGTTCGAGGGCCTGCTGGGCGTGGTCGACGGCACGCTGCAGGAGACGACCTACGACCACGCCAAGAGCGAAGGTGAGAAGAAGGGCGGCGTCGCCTACACCGCCACGTCCACCGGCGGCTGGGCGGGGATCACCGACAAGTACTGGCTGACCGCCCTGGTGCCGGACCAGTCCGTTCCCTCCAAGGTCGCGTTCCGCCACCTCGACGACAACGGCGACCACTACCAGGTCGACTACGTGACGGTGGATCCGCAGACGGTCGCGCCGGGTGCGCAGGCGAGCATGGGGACCCACCTGTTCGCGGGCGCGAAGCTCGTGCACCTGCTGGATCACTACCAGAGCGAGCTGCACATCCCGAACTTCGACAAGGCGGTGGATTTCGGCTGGTTCTATTTCCTGACCAAGCCGATCTTCTTCGCCTTGGACTGGCTGAACGGGCTGCTGGGGAATTTCGGCCTGGCGATCATGGTCTTCACCGTGTTCGTGAAGGCGCTGTTCTTCCCGCTGGCGAACTACTCCTACCGCTCCATGAGCAAGATGAAGCTGCTGGCGCCGAAGATGACGGCGCTGCGGGAGCGGTTCAAGGACGAGCCGCAGCGCATGCAGCAGGAGATGATGCAGCTCTACCGGACGGAGAAGGTGAACCCGGCCTCGGGCTGCCTGCCGATGATCGTGCAGATCCCGGTGTTCTTCTCGCTCTACAAGGTGATCTTCGTCACGATCGAGATGCGCCAGGCGCCGTTCTTCGGCTGGATCCACGACCTGTCGCAGGTCGACCCGACGAACGTGTTCAACCTGTTCGGGCTGATCCCGTTCAATCCGGCGCTCTACGTCCCGTTCCTGCACCTGGGCGCATGGCCGCTGATCATGGGCATCACGATGTTCCTGCAGCAGAAGCTGAACCCCCCGCCGCCGGATCCGGTGCAGGCGCGGCTGTTCCAGTTCATGCCGGTGATCTTCACCTTCATGCTGGCGAACTTCCCGGCGGGCCTGGTGATCTACTGGAGCTGGAACAACACTCTGTCGATCGCGCAGCAATGGCTGATCCAGCGGCGCACGCGGCTCGACCGGCCGAGCCTGGCGCGGAGCTGATGGCGGAGGCCCCGCGGTTCGAGCCGGTTGCGCCCGACCCCGAGGCGGTCGAGGCCGCGCTCGAGGCCGGGCGGAAGCTGTTCGCCGCGGAGTGCCGCTTCTTCTACGCGGCGCAGCGGCTGGACCAGTTGCCGGCGGTCGCCGGGCCGGAGATCGCCTTCGCGGGTCGCTCCAACGTCGGCAAGTCGTCGCTGCTGAACGCGCTGACGGGGCGCAAGACGCTGGCCCGTGCGTCGTCGGAGCCGGGCCGGACGCGGCAGCTCAACTTCTTCGACCTGGGCGGGCGGCTCACGCTGGTCGACATGCCGGGCTACGGCTACGCACGGGCCTCGAAGGACATCAAGGCCGACTGGCAGGGGCTGATGTTCGAGTACCTGCGCGGGCGGCCGAGCCTGCGGCGGGTCGTGCTGCTGCTGGATGCGCGGATCGAGGTGAAGGAGGCGGACGAGCAGGTGATGGAGCTGCTCGACCGCGCGGCGGTGACGTTCCAGATCGTGCTGACCAAGACGGACGGGCTGAAGCCCCCGGCGCAGGCGCGCAAGCAGGCGGAAGTGGAGCGGCTGGCCCGCGCGCACGCCGCGGCCTTCCCGCTGGTGCTCGCGACCAGCAGCGAGACGGGGGAGGGGATTCCGGCCCTCCGCGCGGAGCTCGCCACCCTTGCCGAGGGGAGCTGACGAGGGCGCGGGGAGGGCGGGAGGCTTTTTCCGTGTCTCGGCGCGTGGCGGTTCCGTGGGTGCGTTCTGGCGGCTCTGCTCGTGCCCTCGCGCAGGCGCTTTGATTCACACAGAGTTTGAAGGCGAGGATCACGGAGGACACGGAGGCGGCGACTCCGGCACGCACCGGCGGGGGAGTCGATCTCGGCCGGAGGCGCCGGTCGACAGCAGCGCTCGAGCGGCTGACCCCGGCCCGAGCGATTCCCGGTCCTGAGCGATCCCCGGCTACCGCGGCGGAGGCACTGGATACGCGGTCCGGGTGCGCGCAGCGCTCGAGTCCGACGAACCGCACCTTCTGCCAGTTCGCCTCGACCCAGACCGTGAGGGACCTCTGCGTCGAGCGCAGGATCGGTGCCGTGGTCCGGTCCCCTCCGTGCCCTCCGTGATCCTCCTTCGACCTCCGTGTGAATCAAAGCTCGACCGCGCTGAACGAATCAGCCGGGGGTAGCGCACGATCCACCCCCGCAGACTCCTCCCAGAAGCCGGTGCTTGCCCGTGCTCTCCTCGCTCCGTAGGCTCGTCGACAAGACGCCGCGACACGGTCGCAGCCCTCTTTCGCGATCGCGCGCAGGCGCTCGTAGGGAGAGATGCGCCATGAACGCTCCGGTCTTTGCCGCGCCGGCGGCGGACGCCGATGCCGTGCCGCTCGATGCGATCGACGTCAGCCATCCCGCGCTCTACCAGCAGGACACGTGGCGGCCGTATTTCGCGCGGCTGCGGCGCGAGGATCCGGTGCATTGGTGCGAGTCGGCGATGTACGGCACGTATTGGTCGGTCACGCGCTACCGCGACATCATGGCGGTGGACACCAACCACCAGGTGTTCTCCTCCGACGCCATGATGGGCGGCATCGTGCTGCGCGATGTCCCGATGGACTCGCGGCGTCCGAGTTTCATCTCGATGGATCCGCCGAAGCATGACGAGCAGCGCAAGACGGTTTCGCCGATCGTCGCACCGGGCAATCTGGCGCGGCTCTCCGGCACGATCCGCGAGCGCGCGGGCCGCATTCTCGACGGGCTGCCACGCGGCGAGGTGTTCGACTGGGTGGACCGCGTCGCGGTCGAACTCACGACGCAGATGCTGGCCACGCTGTTCGACTTCCCGTGGGAGGAGCGGCGGCAGCTGACCTACTGGTCGAACGTCGCCACCGTGAACACGCGCGCCGGGACCGAGATCGACAGCGAGGCCAAACGCGACGCGGTGCTGGACGGGGCGGTCGCGCGGTTCACCGAACTCTGGAACGAACGCGCGCAGAAGCCGCCGCAGCCCGACCTGATCTCCATGCTGGCGCACGGGCCGGCGACGCGCCATCTGCCGTCGCGGCCGCACGAGTTCCTCGGCACGCTGCTGCTGCTGATCGTGGGGGGCAACGACACGACGCGGAACTCGATCTCGGGCAGCGTGCTGGCGTTGAATGCCTTCCCCGACGAATACACGAAGCTGCTGGCCGATCCCGGCCTGGTGACGAGCCTGGTGCCGGAGGTGATCCGCTGGCAGACCCCGGTGATCCACATGCGCCGCACCGCCCTTGCCGATACGGAACTGGGTGGCAAGCACATCCGCCGCGGGGAGAAGGTCGCCATGTGGTACATCTCCGGCAACCGCGACGAGGAGGCGATCGACCGGCCGGACGAGTTCGTCATCGACCGCGCGCGGCCCCGCCAGCATCTGTCCTTCGGCTTCGGCATTCATCGTTGCGTCGGAAACCGCCTGGCCGAGATGCAGCTGACGATCCTGTGGGAGGAGGCGCTGAAGCGCTTCCCGCGCATCGAGGTGATGGGGCCGCCCGAGCGCGGCTATTCCAACCTGCTGCGGACGATCAACGCGCTGCCCGTGCGCATCCCGACCTGAGGGGGGCGTCATGGCAACCAGCTACTACGATCCGGTCGCGCATCATGCGATGCGCCAGCCGGAGAAGCTCGCCGCCGTCGACCTGGCGGAGGGCCGGCGGCTCTCCTACCGAACCCTCGACGGCCGCATCGCGCGGCTCGCGACCGTGCTCCTGGGGCGCGGCGTCACGCCGGGCGAGCGGGTTGCGGTGCTCGCGCCGAACGGCACCGACACGTTCGAGGTGCTGTTCGCCTGCGCGCGGATCGGGGCGATCTTCGTGCCGCTGAACTGGCGGCTCGCCACGCCGGAGCTTGCGGCGATCCTGGGCGATTGCGCGCCGCGGGTGCTCGTCTACGACGCGGAGTTCGCGGAACGCGCGCACGCGCTCGCCGAAGCCGGGCAGATCACGCACGGCCTGATGCGGGGCGGCGTGGACAGCCCGTATGAGCGCGCGATCGCGGCGGCGGAGCGGCTGCGCGAGACGGTGCCGGCCGCGCTCGACGACATCTCGACCATTCTCTACACCTCCGGAACGACCGGCCGGCCGAAGGGCGCCATCGTCACGCATGGGATGAATCTCTGGAACGCGGTGAACGGCGGGCCGCTCGCGCGGATCGGGCCGGAGACGGTGTTCCTGACGGTGCTGCCGCTGTTCCATACGGGCGGGCTGAACGTGTTCGCCTGGCCCTGTTTCCATGTCGGCGGCTCGGTCGTGGTGATGCGCGCGTTCGACGCCGGGGAGGCGCTGCGCCTGATCGCCGATCCCGCCACCGCGGTGACGCATCTGTTCGGCGTTCCGGCGAACTTCCAGTTCATGATGCAGCACAAGCTTTTCGCGGAGACCGATGTCACGCGGCTCGCCTATGCCGGGGTGGGTGGCGCGCCGACGCCGGATGCGATCCTGGCGGGATGGGCGGCGCGCGGGCTCGTCCTGCAGCAGGCCTACGGGATGACCGAGACCGGGCCGTTGGTGTTGATGCTCGATGCCGCGGATGCCGAACGCAAGGCGGGATCGGCGGGCAAGCCGGTCCTGGCCGTCGAGGTGCGCCTGGTCGGCGCGGACGGCGCGCCCGCGGCACCCGGCGAGGTGGGGGAGCTGTGGGTGCGCGGGCCCGCGATCACGCCGGGCTACTGGCGGCAGGAGGCTGCGACTCGCGCGGCAATCGCCGACGGGTGGCTCCGCACCGGAGATGCGGCGGCGGTCGACGGGGAGGGGTTCTACACGATCGTCGACCGCTGGAAGGACATGTACATCTCCGGCGGGGAGAACGTGTATCCGGCCGAGGTGGAGAACGCGCTCTATCAGCTCGAAGGCGTGGCGGAGGCCGCGGTGATCGGCGTCCCAGACGCCCGCTGGGGCGAGGTCGGCCGCGCGGTGGTCGTCGTGCGGGAGGGGCACGTCCTGACCGAGGATGCGGTGATCGGGCACTGCGCTGGGGCGCTCGCGCGCTTCAAGCTGCCCCATTCGGTCGTGTTCACCGATGCGCTGCCGCGCAACGCGACGGGCAAGGTCCACAAGCCGACGTTGCGATCGGTGTTCGGAACGTGATTCCGGCGCGGGCGGGCGCAGGCAGGGGGACGCCCCCGCCCGCGCGCCCCGCGTCCTACTCCGCCGCGACCGCCGCCTGCGAAGGGGCGGTGAGGCGGAAGCCGCGATACCCGTCCGCGGCAATCTCGTCGCAAATAGCGCGGTAGGCGCCGACGCCGCCGATATACGGCATGAACACGCGCGGCTTGCCCGGCACGTTCGCGCCCATGTACCAGGACGCCGCCTGCGGGTAGAGCGTCTTGTCCGCGACCTCGTTCACGTGCGCGACCCAGGCATCCTCCGCCTCCTGCGTCGCCTCGATGCAGTCGAGCTGCCGCTGGCCGAGTGCGGCGAGACAATCGGTGACCCAGTCCACGTGCTGCTCGATCGAGACCATCATGTTCGACAGCACCGACGGGCTGCCGGGGCCGGTGATCATGAACAGGTTCGGGAACCCGGCGCTCATCACGCCGAGATAGGTGCGCGGCCCGGCCTCCCACTTGTCGGCGAGCGTGGCCCCGTCGCGACCCCTGATGTCGATGCGGGTCAGCGCGCCGGTCATCGCATCGAAGCCCGTCGCGAAGACGATGACGTCGACCTCGTATTCGACGCCGCCGGCCAGCACGCCCTTGGGCGTGATCCGCTCGATGCCCGCCGGACGGATGTCCACCAGCGAGACGTTCGGGCGGTTGTAGGTTTCGAAATAGTTGGTGTCGACGCAGATGCGCTTCGTGCCGATCGGGTGGCTGGTGGGGGCCAGCAGCTCCGCGGTGCGCGGGTCCTTCACCATCGCGCGGATCTTGCTGCGCACGAACTCGGCGGCGGTGTCGTTGGCGGCCTTGTCGACGATCAGGTCGTTGAACGCCGCCATGAAGGTGGTGCCGCCGCGCCGCCAGCGATCCTCGTAGATGCGCTGCCGCTCTTCCTCGGAGATGGAGAGGGCCGAGAAGTCGTTCGGGTCGGCGAGGATGCCGTTGCGCGTGATGCGCGCCGCCGCGCGGCGCTCCGGATACACCGACTTCCAGGACTGCTCATACGCGTCCGTCATCGGCACGTTGCGGGATGGGATGGAGAAATTGGGCGTGCGCTGGAACACCGTGACCTCTGCGGCCTGTTCCGCGATCACCGGGATCGCCTGGATCGCCGAGGAGCCGGTGCCGATCACCGCGACCCGCTTGCCGGTGAAGTCCACGCCTTCATGCGGCCACCAGCCGGTGTGGTAGGTGGCGCCCTGGAAGTCGTCGATGCCGCGCAAGTCGGGCAGGCGCGCGGCCGAGAGGCAGCCGGTCGCCATGATGCAGTACCGCGCCGAGACGACGTCGCCCTTGTCGGTGCGGACCGTCCAGCGATGGGTGGCCGGGTCGAACTCGGCGCCGGTCACCTTCGTCTCGAACCACATGTCGCGCCGGAGGTCGAGCTTGTCGGCCACGAAACCCGCGTAGCGCAGGATGTCGGGCTGGGCGGAGAACGTTTCCGGCCAGCGCCATTCCTGCTGGATCTCGGGGGAGAAGCTGTAGGAGTACTGCATGCTCTCCACGTCGCAGCGGGCGCCGGGATAGCGGTTCCAGTACCAGGTGCCGCCCACGTCGGTTGCGGTGTCGAACACCACCGCGGACAGGCCGAGGCCGCGCAGCCGGTGCAGCATGTACATCCCGCCGAACCCGGCGCCGACGATGACGGCGTCGACCTCGGCGGGGACAGGCGGGCGGGCGGTATTCTCGGACATGGAAGCTCCCGTGATGGTTCTCGTCGCGCGGCGAGGCGCCTGGATGACGAATACCGTCGGCGGGCGGCGTGGGTCAACTCGCCGGTAGGTTTCCGAACTGGTGCGTCGGATCGGCGGGGCGAGGCTGGCATGGCAGGCGTGTGCCGCGGGGGCGCGTGGAGGATGCGAGGCGCCCTGGCGCAAGGTGGTATGGAGATACCACAGCGGCAAACCCCTTGACCGCCCGCGGCTTTCCGACGATAAGCCGCCGCTCCAAACCAACGGACACCGTTCGGACCATGTTGAAGACCACCATCTCGATCAAGCCGTCGGAGGTGAAGAAGGACTGGGTGCTGATCGACGCCGAGGGCGTCGTTCTCGGCCGGCTCGCGTCCATCATCGCCAACCGGCTGCGCGGCAAGCACAAGCCGCAGTTCACGCCGCATGTCGATTGCGGTGACAATGTCGTCGTGATCAACGCCGAGAAGGTGCGGATCACCGGCAACAAGGCGGACCAGTCGGTCTTCTACTACCACACCGGCTATCCGGGCGGGATCAAGGGCCGTTCGATCCGCCAGCGGCTCGAGGGCAAGCACCCGGGGAGCGTCGTGGAGAAGGCGGTGGAGCGGATGATCACCCGCGGTCCGCTGCAGCGGCGGCAGATGAAGCACCTGCACGTCTATGCCGGTGCGAGCCACCCGCATGAGGGCCAGCAGCCCAAGCCGCTCGACGTGGCGGCGCTCAATCCGAAGAACAAGAGGGGCTGATCCCGATGTCCGATGTGAAGACCGGCACCCTCGCCGACCTGCGTGACGCGCTCGCCGCGCGGCAGGTCGCCGGCACCGAACCCGGTGAAGACGCACCCCCGTCGCTGCTGGGCGATCGCCCGAAGCAGGAGCCGAAGCGCGACGAGCAGGGCCGCTCCTACGGCACCGGCCGGCGGAAGGAATCCGTCGCGCGCGTGTGGCTGAAGCCCGGCAAGGGCGAGATCGAGGTGAACGGCAAGAAGGTGGGCACCTATTTCGCCCGTCCCGTGCTGCGCATGCTGATCACCCAGCCCTTCCTGGTGGCCGACCGCTACAACCAGTTCGACGTGTACTGCACGGTCGTGGGCGGCGGCCTCTCCGGCCAGGCCGGCGCCGTGCGCCACGGCATCAGCCGCGCGCTGGTCAATTACGAGCCCGACCTGCGCAGCATCCTCAAGGCCGCCGGCTTCCTCACCCGCGACCCGCGCGTGGTCGAGCGTAAGAAGTACGGCCGCATGAAGGCCCGACGCAGCTTCCAGTTCAGCAAGCGCTGACGGGTCGCCACGTCCCACGGCTCAGGGGGGCGGTCCCGGACGGGACCGCCCCTTTTGCGTTCCCGGCTCGGCGTCCACATCCGTATCCCCGCCGCCAGACGATCGCGTGCCCCCCATGCGTGGCAGCCTCTTGCGTTCCGGGGCATCTGCCCGGACCATCCTCCGCACGCCTTCCCAACCGACTTCCAGCCATCCGACGTTCCTCCAGGAGCAGGCACATGACGGCAACGGTCTTCATCGACGGCGAATCCGGCACCACGGGCCTCGGCATCCGTGAGCGCCTGGCCGCCACTCCCGACGTCACGGTGAAGAGCATCGCCCCTGAGCGCCGCCGCGATCCGGAGGCGCGGAAGGCGCTGATGGAAGAGGTCGACCTGGTCGTGCTCTGCCTGCCCGACGACGCGGCGAAAGAATCGGCGGCGCTCGCCGCCAGCCTCGGCAGCGCCGCGCCCAAGGTGCTGGACGCCTCCACCGCCCATCGGGTGAACCCCGATTGGACCTATGGGTTCGCCGAGTTCCTGCCCGGCCAGGCAGACCGCATCGCCCAGGCGCGTCAGGTCGCCAATCCCGGCTGCTATCCGACCGGCGCGATCGGACTGATCCGGCCGCTGATCGACGCGGGCCTCGTTCCGTCCGATTACCCGATCACCATCAACGCCGCCTCCGGCTACTCGGGCGGCGGCAAGGCGATGATCGAGGCGCACGAGACCTCGGGCGGTCCCGCCTTCGAACTCTACGGCCTGAAGCTCGAGCACAAGCACGTCGCCGAGACCCAGCTCTTCGGCGGGCTCACGCGTCGGCCGCTCTTCGTTCCCTCGGTCGCGCATTGCCGCCAGGGCATGCTGGTCTCGATCCCGCTGCATCTCGACGCACTGGCGGGCAAGCCCTCCGGTGGCGACCTCCAGGCCGTGCTGGCCGACCGCTATGCCGGCTGCGATCTGGTGCGGGTCGTCCCGCCCGCGGCCAACGGGAAGCTCCAGATCGAGGCGCTGAACGACACGGACCGGCTGGAACTCACCGTCTACGCCAACGAGACGCATCGCCAGGCGGTGCTGGTCGCGCGGCTCGACAACCTCGGCAAGGGCGCGTCCGGCGCCGCCGTCCAGAACATCCGACTCATGCTGGGCCTGCATGCCGGCGCCACGGCGCGGGAGACGGTGGATGCCTGAGGCGTCCTTCGCAAGCGCGGTGCCGGTCACCGGCACCGGCCCGATCTTCTCGCTGGACGGCGTCACCCCCAAGGTGGCGCCCGACGCGTTCGTGGCGCCTTCGGCCGCGGTGATCGGTGACGTGGAAATCGGCCCCGAGACCGGCATCTGGTTTCATTGCCTGGTGCGTGGCGACATGAACATCATCCGCATCGGGGCGCGGACGAACATCCAGGACGGCACGGTCATCCACGTCGATAGCGGCGGGTTCGCGACCTATATCGGCGACGACGTCACGGTCGGCCACAACGCGGTCATCCACGCCTGCACCCTGAAGAACCGTGCCTTCGTCGGCATCAGCGCGACGGTCCTGGACGGCGCGGTGATCGAGGAAGGCGGCATGCTCGCCGCGGGCGGCCTGCTGACGCCCGGCAAGCGGATCGGGCCCATGGAGCTGTGGGCCGGTGCTCCCGCCAAGCTGCTGCGCGTCATGTCGCCCGAGGAGCGCGCCAAGTTCGACCGCAACGCGGTGGTGTACCGCGACCTCGCGAAACGCTACCGAGCGGGGCTCAGGAGCCTCGGCTGAGACCGGCCGCCGCGGCGGGGCCCGGCGTGGCCGCCGCAACCTCCGGGCGCGTCGCGACGCCGCCGAGCCTGCCGCCACGAATGCGATCCCGGTATCGGTCGACGAACGGGTCGAGGGTCAGCGCGGCGACCACCGCGACGGCAAGGCTCGCGACGATCGCCGCCGTGAACGTGACGTAGCTGTAGCCGACCGTTAGGGTGGCGGCCACGATGAACACGGCCTCGTGGTAGAGGTAGAGCGGGTAGGTGATCGTGCCCAGGAACCGGTCGATCCGCCGGCCGCGCCTGATCTCCATGAACGCGAGCACGGACATCGCCGCCAGCAGCACGGCGAAGATCGCGAGCTGTCCCGGTAGCGACGGGGGTACCGCCCCCACGCCGGGGGGACGCGAGACGAGCTGCAGGCCCATCCCGAGCAAGGAAACCGAGGCCGTCACCCAGCCCAGTCGCGCCCCGCGGGTCGCGAAATAGAGCCCGGCGCCGAAGGCGAAGTAGGGCAGGTAGGCGAACATGCCCGGGCCGTGACCCTCGAGCGCCCGCGCGAAAAGCGGGATCAGGAGGATCATGAGGATGCTGCCGACGCGGGCGAAGCCGCGCGCTTTCGGCAGGCGCGTGCCGGTCGCGATGGCGAGCGCGACGGCCAGGTAGAAGGCCATCTCGACCCGCACCGCCCAGGTGATGTCGAGGAAGTTGTAGTGGATCCACCGGTCGACCAGCGGCACGATGCCCACGAGGTTCATCGCCACGTTGAATGCCGCGAACGCCCCCTCGGGGATGCCGGGCTGGGAGCGCCAGAGCCGCACGCCATCCAGCGCGACGAACAGCCCGTGCGCCAGGATCGAGACCGCCACGGCGACGAGGAAATGCGGCACGATCCGCAGCACTCGGTTGGTCATGAACGCGCCGGCGCGACGCCGATAGGCGCAGTCGACCGCCTCGGTGATGACGAAGCCCGACAACGCGAAGAAGATCAGCACCGCCATGTCGCCGATCCCGTACGGACCGACCAGGCGCATCAGCGGCTCCGGCGCCAGATCGGCGCAGAAATGCTGCAGCATGACCATCGCCGCGAGCAGCAGGCGGAACGCCCCGAAGGGCCGGTAGCGGTAGTCGATCGCCCGCACCTCGCTGATTGGGGCATCGGTCGTCGCCGGGACCGTCTCTGCCCTGCGTCTCATGCGGCGTCGTCCTCCACGGTGGCTCCCGCACCGGGGGACAGTAGTCACGGCGATCCGGCTGCCAACTTACAGAAAGTTAGGGCAAGCGATCGTCACTCGCCGGCGTGACGCCGATCATATCTGTGACGCATCTGTGCGCTTATCGGTTCGTTCCACGCACCGCATCGACGACCGCGCGGGTGATCTCCTGCGTCGTCGCCGTGCCGCCGAGATCCGGTGCCAGGATCCCGGCCGCGCAGACCTGTTCGACCGCCCGCATCAGCAGGTCGGCGGCCGGCTTCTCGCCCAGGTGCTCAAGCATCATCGCGGCCGTCCAGAAGCTCGCCACGGGGTTGGCGATGCCCTTTCCCGTGATATCGAACGCGCTCCCATGGATCGGCTCGAACATGCTCGGATTCCGCCGCTCGGGATCGACGTTCCCGGTGGGCGCGATGCCCAGCGAGCCGGCCAGGGCCGCGGCGAGGTCGGAGAGGATGTCGGCATGCAGGTTGGTCGCCACCACCGTGTCGATGGTCTGCGGCGCGCGGACCATGCGCATGGTCATCGCATCCACCAGCTCCTTGTCCCAGGTCACGTCCGGGTAGTCGTGGGACACCAGGGCCGCGATCTCGTCCCAGAACACCATGCCGTGGCGCTGCGCGTTGGACTTCGTCACCACGGTGAGCTTCTTGCGCGGCCGGGAGCGGGCGATGTCGAAGGCGAAGCGCATGATCCGCTCGACGCCGCGGCGGGTGAAGATGGCGGTTTCCGTCGCAACTTCCTCGGGCAGGCCGCGATGCGCGCGGCCGCCATGGCCCGCGTATTCGCCCTCGGAATTCTCCCGCACGATCACCCAGTCGAGGTCCCCCACGCCGACGTCGCGCAGCGGCGAGGTCACGCCGGGCAGGATGCGGGTGGGACGGACATTCGCGTACTGGTCGAAGCCCTGGCAGATGGGCAGCCGCAAGCCCCAGAGCGAGACGTGGTCGGGTACGTCCGGGTCGCCCACCGCGCCGAAATAGATCGCGTCCGCGGTGCGCAGCCAGGCGAGCGCATCGGCCGGCATGTAGGCGCCGTGCTTGCGGTAGCGCTCCGACCCCCAGTCGTAGTGGTCGACCTTCAGCGTGAAACCGCCGTCGCGGGAGGCGACCGCATCCAGCACCTCCAGCCCGGCGCTGATGACCTCGGGGCCGATCCCGTCGGCGGGGATGGAGGCGATGCGGTATTCGCGGGCCATGGCGGACGCTCCTCGGGTGCGGTCCGCCTTCGTAGACCCGCCGCGCCGGCCCGAAAAGCCGGTCCGTGTCCGGACTCAGCCCACCCAGTCGAGCCCGATATCCAGCACCTGCGCGCTGTGGGTCAGCCAGCCCACCGACATGAGGTCCACGCCCGCGGCGGCGATCGCGGGGGCGGTATCGGGGCGGATGCGGCCCGAGGCCTCGGTCACCGCGCGGCCGGCCACCATGCCCACCGCGTCCCGCAGCGTCTCCGGCCCCATGTTGTCGAGCAGGACCGCGTCGACGCCGACGGCCAGCGCCTCCTCGAGCTGCGCCAGCGTGTCGACCTCGAGCTCGATCTTCACCAGATGCCCGACGCCGGCGCGGGCGCGGGCCAACGCCTTCCGGACCCCGCCGGCGATGGCAACGTGGTTGTCCTTAATGAGCACCGCGTCATCCAGCCCGAACCGGTGGTTCGATCCGCCGCCCACCCGGACGGCGTATTTCTGCGCCGCCCGCAGGCCCGGCATCGTCTTGCGCGTGCAGCACACTTGCGCGCGGGTGCCGGCGATCGCATCCGCGATCCCCCGCGTCGCGGACGCCACGCCCGAAAGATGGCTCAGGAAGTTGAGCGCCACCCGTTCGGCGGTGAGGATGCCGCGCGCCGGGCCTTCCACCGTCGCGATCAGGTCGCCGGGGCGAAGCCGGGTGCCATCGGGCCGCGCGACCTCCAGCCGGATGCCGGGGTCGATCAGCCGGAAGGCGATGGCCGCGAAGTCGAGCCCCGCGACCACGCCGTCCTGCCGCGCCACCAGCGCGGTCCGAGCGACGGCATCGGCCGGCACGATCGCATCCGTGGTCAGGTCGCCGGCGCGGCCCAGATCCTCGAGCAGGGCGGCGCGCACGGCGGGCTCGATCATGAGGGCGGGCAGGGGAGGGACGGTCATTTCGACATCCTCGAATGAGGAACGATGCAGAGGGTCCCCCTCTCCCCTTGCGGGAGAGGGGTGGGATGATGCGGCACGTCTCAGACGGCCAGCATCCGCTCCACCGCCGCGCGAGCGCGGCTGGCGAGCGCCGGATCGATCGTGACCACCTGCGTCATCGTCTCGAGCGCATGGCGGATCTTCGGCAACGTGATGCGCTTCATGTGCGGGCACAGGTTGCAGGGGCGGACGAAATCGACGTCCGGGTGCCCGACCGAGACGTTGTCGGCCATGCTGCACTCGGTCAGCAGCACGACGCGCGCGGGCTTCTCCCGCCCGACATAGGCGGACATGTCCGCGGTCGAGCCGGTGAAGTCGGCCTCCGCCACCACCTCGGGCGGGCATTCCGGATGGGCCAGGATCGTCACGCCCGGGTGGTCGGTGCGCAAGGCGCGGACCTCCGCCGGGGTGAAGCGCTCATGCACCTCGCAATGGCCGGCCCAGGCGATGATCTTCACCTTGGTCTGCGCCGCCACGTTCTGCGCCAGGTATTCGTCGGGCAGCATGATGACCTCGGGGACGCCGAGGCTTTCCACCACCCGCTTCGCATTGGCCGAGGTGCAGCAGATATCCGACTCCGCCTTCACCTCGGCCGAGGAGTTCACGTAGGTGACCACCGGCACGCCGGGATGGCGCGCCCGCATGAGCCGGACGTCGGCCGCGGTGATCGATTCCGCGAGCGAGCAGCCCGCCGCCGCATCCGGGATCAGCACCGTCTTCCCGGGGTTCAGCAGCTTCGCGGTCTCGGCCATGAAGTGGACACCGGCGAGCACGATCACCTCGGCATCCACGGTCATCGCCTCGCGCGCCAGGGCGAGGCTGTCGCCGGTGATGTCCGCGACGCAGTGGAAGATCTCGGGCGTCTGGTAGTTGTGCGCCAGGATCACGGCATTGCGCCGGCGCTTCAATGCGAGGATCGCGTCGATGTCCTCGGCGAAGACGGGCCACTCGATTGGCGGGATCACGGATCGGACGCGGGAATAGAGTGGCGCGGTGCGCTCGAGCAGGGCGGTGGCCGGCATGGGCTCCTCCTTTTATGCTCATATGGAGCATGATAGGATGAATTGCTGCACATGAGCATAAACCTGTCAAGCGGTGTCGACTCCTCGGCTCCCCCAGGGCCGGTGAAGCGTGAATTCCTGAAGAGGGCGCAGAGGCGAACCCGACGCGGCACGCTGCCCGAGGATCGGCACGCCGTCGGGTGGCGGTGTCAGCGCACCAGCGGGAGCTTGCTTCCGGACACCGCGCGCTCCGCCATGACCTCGCGGCGGAAGCGGAACAGCCGCGCCGGGCGGCCCCGGGTTTCCGCCGTGACCCCGCCGGTTTCCTCCACGAGTTCCTGCTGCTCCACCAGGCGGCGGAAGTTCTGCTTGTGCAGCCGCCGGCCGGCCAGGGCCTCCACTGCGGCCTGGAGCTGCCCCAGCGTGAAGGCGGGGGGCATGAGTTCGAACACGACGGGGCGGTATTTGATCTTGCCCCGCAGCCGCGCGAGCGCGGTCGCCAGGATGCGGCGGTGGTCGTGCACCATCGGCTCGCCGGGTGCCGCGGTTCCGCCGGCTTCGGGCACGAGCCCGGCCTCCCACAACGTCTCGTAGCGCTGCAGCGCCAGTTCCTCGTTCCACGGCCGGCCGTCGAGCCCGAAGGCGATCGCCACGCGAGTCCCGCGTTCCCAGCGGAGCATCGCGTCCGGGGCATCGCCCGCCCAGCTCCGCAGCCCCTGGGCGAGCACCGGCGCCAACGCGGCATGCGGGTCGCGCCGATCTTCCCACGGGAAGTAGCGGTAGAGGTCCTGCCAGGAGACGCCGGCCTGGGCCGCGGCGCGCGCCTCACGCGTGAGGCCCAGATAGCTGACCGAGACGACCCGCTCCCCGGCCTCGGCCGCTCGGTCGCGGTCGGCGAAGGTGTAGAGCTGCTCGACATAGCCGAGGGGGTGATGGGTCTGGTGCTCGACCCAGGCGCGCAGGGCGGCCTGGAGGGACCGGTGTTCGGAGGCGAACGGGCCGGATGGCAGCGCCGCCCCGGCCAGGGTGAGCACGCGGGGTGCGCCTTCCGTCACCGCGACGATCACCGCGATCAGTTCGGCGGCGATGCGTTCCGGCGCGGGTTCGGCGCCACGGTCGGCGAGGTGGGAGTCGGGCGGGGGCGGCAGGGCCATGGGCGCGCTATCGCACGCCGCCGGCCCGGCCGGCTACCGGCTCAGTAGCCGGGGTAGGTGACGACGGGGTAGGCCGGCGCGGCATAGACCGGCGCGGGGTAGCTGGGCGTCGCGTAGACCGGTGCCGGGGCCGCATAGGCGGGAGGTGCCGCATAGACCGGCGGCGGCGCGTAGGCGACGGCCGGGGGCGGCGTGTAGACGGGCTGCGGTGCGGCCAGCGCGGTGCCGACGAGCGCCCCGATGCCGAGGCCGATAATGGCCCCCGCGACGGCTGCACCACCGTTGTCGTTGTGCCGGTAGCCGCCGTTCCAGCCGCCATTGCCGCCGCGCCAGCCAGGGCCGCCCTGCCAGCCCCGGCCGCCTTGCCAGCCATGGCCGCCTTGCCATCCCGGGCCGCCCCGCCAGCCGGGGCCGCCATGCCAGTCCGCGTGAGCCGCGGGAGCGGCGAGCAAACCGGCCGCGATCGGCGCCGCGATCAGAAATGTCTTCCAGGTCCGCATCACGCTCTCCAGGGAAAGGACGGCTTTCGATGACCTGAAACCTGGGGGGCGGTGGTGACCGGATTGCGGCGGGTTTGGGGTGTCATCAGGGTTTCGCACGGGCGCGGAACGGCGGCGCGGGATGGCGAAGCGCCCGCCCAAGCCCTCATCCGGAGGCTCTGCCGGCACCGGCGTCCGCGGCCCGCCCCGGCATCGTCGAGCGGAAGCACCGCCCCCATCGTCGTCCGCGGGCCTCGACCCGCGGATCCGTCGTGGCAGGATCGTGGTGCGTGGATCGCCGGGCATCCACCGGAACGTCGGTGCGCGTTCAGGTCGGGCGGCGGCGCTCGACCGTCACCCGCTCGCCATCAAGCGTGACGTCGCGATCCACCGGCTGCTCGACCACGTAGCGGCGGACCCGGTTGGTCCCGCGATCGACCGACCGCGTGCCGGCCTCCAGCTGCTCCTCCGCAAGCGGGATCACCTCCTCACGCGCGGCTGCCGAACGGTTCACATCGGTCGTGCCGGGCTGGCGAGCCGTGGCATCGGACGGCGGAACGCCGGTCGTCGGCGCCGCGGTCGCGCCGGACGAGTAATCGGTGCCGGAGACCGCGACGCTGCTGCGCGCGCCCGCCTCCTCCGGCGTGTCCTCCTCCTCGGTGTGCTCGTCGATGTCCAGCGGCTCATGCCGTTCCAGGATCGTCACCGCCTCGTGGATCTTCGAATCATCCGCCACCGCGACGCTCAGCACGTAATGCCCCGAGGCCAGGCTGCGATCGTAGGCGCCGCCATCGTCCGGGTAGGTCCGATGGACGACTTCCGTGGTTTCCCCCAACCCCAATAGCCAGGACCAGAAGCCGCCCGCCGGGCGTTGGATGGTTTCGACCGAGTCCGGACGAGCGGAGGCGTCGGGCGCCGACGCCGTCCCTTCGGCGTAGCGTCGGATCGCCGCCCGCGGCACCCCGGCCTGCTCCAGCTCGCGTTCCGCGGCGGCGGCGGCGCTCTCGGACGCGAATACGGCGACCATGTGTTCGGTCATCGGGAAATCCTTCTGCAGAGCGGAGCGTCGGTGCCCGCACGCTGCCAAAACCGGCATAGCAGGACGACGGTTTCTTCAACCGTCCGAGGAAACTCGAGAGGGATCGGCGCAGATCGGGATCAACCGCGCACCGAAGCACGCAGCCCGGCGGTCAGTTCGGCGGATACAGTGCCGCCGCGTCCCGGTGCAGCGCCGCGCGCGACGCATCGTCGGAGTAGAACATGTGCCCGCCCGGATAGACGACGAGGCGCAGGCGGGACGGTCCGGCGAATGCGGGCACCTGCCGCAGCAGGAGTTCGGTCGCGAAATACGGCGTGACCAGGTCGAACATCCCGTGCGCCACCAGCACCCGCAAGCGCGGGTCCAGCGCCAGCGCGGTCTGCAGCGCGCCCATCGACTCGGGCGCCGTGGTACCGCGCCCCCAGTTCCAGGACCGGAACGCGGCATCGCCGACCAGGTGGTAGACCCGGTCCGGTTGCCAGCCGAACCGGTGGTAGAGCGAGACCATCGCCGCCGTGATCGGCGCCCGCAGACCGTCCAGCATCGGGTCGGCCGCACGGCTCGTAAGCCGCAGCGGCGTCGGGTCCGGCGTCAGGATCGTCGCGTCGTACGGGCTGCCGATTTCGGCGCGGGCGCGGGCGATCTCGTGCAGGAAGACGTCGGTGCCGAGCCGGCCCTGGTAGCGGCGCACCAGCGCGGGATCGAGGCCGGTGAGTCGCGCCACGGCGGCGCTGAGCCGTTCCACCGCCGCGTCGTCCCGCACGCCGCGCAGCAGGTCGGTCACGTAGTCGCCCGCCGCATAGGCTTCCACGTCGCCCAGCGAGTCGCGGGTGACGGGCCCCTGCACGCCGCGCAGCGCGGCGACTTCGGACGGCAGCCGGGACGCGAGCGCCATCGGGTCGGTGCTGGGTGCGATCCGGCCCAGGTCGAGCGCCGGCGAGAGCAGCACCATGCCGCTGATCCCGACCCCTTCCTGCTCCTGCAGCCGGCGCGTGAGGCGCGGGGCGCGGAACCCGCCATAGCTCTCGCCCAGCAGGTATTTCGGCGAGCCCATCCGGTCATTGCGGTCGAGCCAGCGGCGGATTGCCTGGGCGAGCAGGTCGATGTCGCCCTCCACCGACCAGGCGGTGCGCCGTGCGTCCTCGCCCCCCAGCACGCGGGCGTAGCCGGTGCCCGGTGGATCGAGGAACACGAGGTCCGTCATGTCGAGCCACGTATCGGCGTTCGGTTCGGGATCGGCCGGCGCGGACGGGGACGGGACCAGCGGGATGCGCCAGGGGCCGACGGCGCCCACCTGGAGCCAGCCGGACGCCATGCCGGGGCCGCCGTTGAACACGAAGGTCACCGGCCGGCTGCGCGGGTCGGCATCGGGGCGGCGGTACGCGACGAAGGCGATGTCGGCCAGCGCGCCGCCATGGTCGTCCGGCAAGCGGATCGCGCCGGCCGTCACCATGACCCGCATCGGGCCGGAGGGCAGGTCGAGCGTATGCTGCGTCGTGACGTCCCCGGGCAGGCGCGGGATCTCGGTCCGCCCACGCCCGGCGCCGCCATCCGGCTCCGACGCCGCTTGCGCCGGGGGATGCGCCGGGGGCGCCTGTGCCAGGCCGAATGTGGGCAGGAGCAGCAGGCCGGCGATCAGGGCGAGACGTCGCATCCGGCCAGCTAACCACGCCGGCCATCGCCGGTCATGTGACATCGGGCGGCGCGAGGGCTGCCGGGTCGGACCGACCGCTCAGAACCGGCGCTCGAACACCGTGACGACGTCGCCCGGCTGCACGAAGGCCTGGCGGGGCGCGCGGCCCTCGACGGCCGTCCCGTCCGTCGTGCGCAGCACGGAGGCGTAGCCCTCGACGGCGCGGTAGGTGAACCCGCCTGCCACGGCGACCGCGGTGACCACCGTCATGCCAGGCTGGTAGGGGTACTGGCCCGGCCGGTTCACTTCCCCCAGCACGAAGATCGGTCGGTAGGCGATCACCTCGGCGGAGACGGACGGGTTGCGCAGCACGTTGCCGCGCTTCAGCGCATCCGCCACCGCGCGTTCCAGCTCCACCGGGGTGAGGCCGGCTGCGCGCACCGTGCCCACCAGAGGCAGGGCGATGGTGCCGCCGTCGGAGACGCGGAATTCCCCCGTGAGCTGTTCCTCCCCGAAGGTGATCAGGCGCACGGCGTCGCCCGGCCCCAGATGGTAGTCGGTCGCAGCAGGGGCCGGCGGCAGGGGCGGCAGGTCGCGGCCCGGCGCGCAGCCGGTCAAGACGAGGATCAGCGCCGCTCCGGCGAGCCTCGACGAAAGCTGCGGTGGCAGACGCATGCGACACCTCTCCACGGGACCGCGCGGTCGCCGCGCGACCGGGGTGCTCGCGCCATCCTGCACGCGTCTGTCTTCGCGAACGGTTAACGCGGCCTGCGAGCGGTGACGCCCCGGCCCGCGGGCGCGCGGAAACGCATCCGCATTCACGCGTCCTTAATCACCACCGACGTATGCAGGACGGGCCACAAGGTCCGGGCAAAACGCGCGGGCCGCCCCCGTGAGGCTCATGCGTGATGCCCGACATGCCCGCAAGGACCGAGTCCGACCCGGTTCCGCGGCAGGAGCGGCAGAGGGGGGACACGAACGGCGACGGGGGTGAACTGCCCAGCCTCGCCGCGGTCTGGGCCGCCCTGCGCCGGCGCAAATGGGTCTTCCTCGGCTTCGCGCTTCTGGTTCCGCTCACGGCGCTCCTCGCGCTCGAGCGTGTCACGCCGCGCTACACCGCACAGGGCGCGCTGATCTACGAACCCAGCGAATACAAGCTGCGGGAGCTGCAGAGCATCCTGCGCGCCGATCCGACGACGGAAGCGGTGATGGCGAGCCAGGCGGAGATCCTGCAGAGCCTGCACATCGCCCAGCGCGTCGCCGAACGCGGCAACCTCTACGACAATCCCGAGTTCAACGCCGCGCTGCGACGCCCGGGTTTCCTCGCCCGCGCCGTCCATCGGCTGCAGGCCCTGTTCGATCCGTCCGCCGCGCATCCGGCGTCGCCGGGCGCACCCGGCGCCGCCGGCACGCAACCATCGCCCGACGGAGCGCTCGGTCCCGCGCTCGACGATGCACGCAACGCGACGATGCTCGCGGTGCAGCGGGCGCTGCGTGCCGAAGCGGTCAAGTTCTCCCGCGTGATCGAGGTGAGCTTCACCGCCGAGGACCGGATCGTGGCCGCACAGGCGGTCAACAACGCGATGGACGTCTACATCAAGGACCAGTACCGCGCGAAGCAGCGCGCCGTGCATCGCGCGACCGACTGGCTGGAGAAGCGCGCGGCCGAATTGCGGGCCGACGTCCGCACCGCCGAGGACCAGATCGCGGCCTATCGCGCCGCGCGAGGGCTGTCGCAGGGCATGCATGCCGGGATCGACGCGGAGCAGATCTCGCACCTTTCCGAGGAGGTGGCGCGGGCGCGCGGCGAGCTGGCCAATGCCGAAGGCCGGCTCGATGCCGCGCGGGGCCGCGCCGGTGCGGCGGCGCAGGCCGCGATCGCGCCGTCGGTCGTGCAGCTCCGCGCCCAGCAGGACCAGCTCACCGCACAGCTCCAGGCGCAGCAGACGCGCGTCGGCTCCCGCCACCCCGATGCGGAGGCGCTGCGCCAGCAGGTCGCGCAGGCCGCGCGGGCGGTCGCCGACGAGGTCCGGCGTGTCGTCTCCGCCACCGAGGCCGAGGTGCGGGCCGCGCGCGAGCGCGTGGCGGCCCTGGAGGAGGCGATGCGGCGCGCCCAGCACGCGGCGGACCGGTCGGCGCAGGCCCAGGTGCCGCTGAACGCGCTGCAGCGCGACCTGGAGGCGGCGCGCGGGCAGTTGCAGGCCGTGCTGGAGCGTATCCAGCAGACCTCCCAGCAGGCGGCGATCGAGACGCCCGAGGCGCACGAGATCTCCCAGGCGCTGCCGCCGCTCGCGCCTTCCTGGCCGCGCAAGGGGCCGATGCTCGCGGGGGCGGCGGCGGCCGGCCTGCTCCTGGGGGCGCTCGTGGTCCTGCTGCTGGAACGTGTCGATCCGACGTTGTCCAGCGGGGCCACGCTCCGCCGCGCCGTGGGCATGCCGTGCTTCGCGCTGCTGCCGGAGATCGGACGCCGCGCACTCGGCGCGCTCGAGCCGGAGGAGTTCGTGGTCCGCCGCCCGCTCAGCCCCTTCGCCGAACAGATCCGCGGCCTGCGCGCCGCGCTGTGGTTCGGGGCGCAGCGGCCCCGCGTGATCGCCGTCACCGCCGCGCGGCCGGCCGAGGCGAAGACCGTCGTCACGCTCTGCCTCGCCCGCTCCGCACGGATGAGCGGGGAGCGGGTGGTCGCGGTGGAATGCGACCTTCGCGCGCCGTCCTTCGAGGAGCGGCTGCAGGGCGAGGGCGGGCCGGGTCTCGCGGAGCTGCTGCGGGGCGAGGCGACACTGGACGCGGTGCTTCGTAAGGATTCGTTGACCGGTATGGCCTATGTCCCGGCCGGCAGGCTCACCGGCGACGCGCTGGGCCTGTTCCTCTCGGATGCCATGGGGCGGATGTTGCAGACCCTTCGCCAGGACCACGACCTCGTGCTGCTCGACCTGCCGCCGGCCCAGGCGACGGCGGAGGCGCGGGCGGTGGCGGCGCTGGCCGATGCCACGCTGCTCTGCGTTCGCTGGCGCTCGACCCCGCGCCAGGCGGTGGTCCATGCGATCGAACGGTTGGAGGAGACCCACGCCAGCCTGGTCGGCGCCGTGCTGACCCGGGTCGATCCGCGCATACATGCGCGCTCGGGACAGGTGGATGCAGAGGTGTATCATCGCCGCGCGAGACGGTCGCAGCGGAGATGATATCCTCATGACGGGACGGTTCCTGGTCACCGGCGGTGCCGGTTACGTCGGCAGCCATCTGGTGGCGGCACTGCGCGCGCGGGGCGATGCGGTGGTGGTGTTCGACAACCTGCGCACCGGCCATCGCGCCGCGGTGCCGGCGGACGTGCCGCTGGTCGTGGCCGATCTCGCCGATCATGCCGCCCTGGACGCCGCGCTGGCCCAGGGGCCGTTCGACGGCGTGTTCCACTTCGCGAGCCTCACCCAGGTGGGGGAGAGCATGCGCGAGCCCTATCGCTACCTCTACGACAACGTCGCGAACGGCATCGCGCTGGTGGATGCCTGCGTCCGTCATGGCGTGAAGCGCTTCGTGCTGTCCTCCACCGCCGCGCTGTTCGGCATGCCGGAGACGGTGCCCATCCCCGAGGATGCCCGCATCGATCCCGGCAACCCATACGGTGACAGCAAGTGGATGATCGAGCGCACGCTGATGTGGGCCAGCCGCATCCACGGGCTGCGGAGCGCGTGCCTGCGCTACTTCAACGCCGCCGGCGCCGATCCGGCGGGCCGGCTGGGGGAGGACCACCGGCCGGAATCCCATCTCATTCCCCTGGTGATCGACGCCACGCTGGGCCGCCGCCCGCCGCTCGAGGTGTACGGTGACGACTACGCGACGCCGGACGGCACCTGCGTGCGCGACTACGTCCACGTCACCGACCTGGCGGATGCGCATCTGCTGGCCTTCGACAAGCTGGCCGAAGGCGACGTGGTCTGGAATCTGGGCAACGGCGCCGGCCACTCGGTGCTGGAGGTGATCCAGGCGGTGGAGCGGATCGCCAACACGCGCGTGCCGTACCGGATGGCGCCGCGCCGGCCGGGCGACCCGGCCGTGCTGGTGGCGGCCGCCGACCGCGCGCGGGCCGCGGGCTGGCGTCCGCGCTTCGATGCGCTGGACGAGATCGTCCGCACCGCTTGGGACTGGCGCGTCGCGCATCCGGAGGGCTATGGCGCCTGATGCCTCCAAGCGGCGCCGGTCCCGCCGACGTCGCCCTCCCAGCGCGCGCCCTCTTGCTCGGGGCTCCCGGGTCAGGACCGCCCTCGGCCACGGCCCGCGTGTCAGGACCGCCCTCGGCCAAGGCCCGCGTGTCACGCCCGCCTTCGGCCAAGGCCCGCGTGTCACGCCCGCCCTCGGCCGGAGCCCCCGTGTCATGGCCGCGCTCGTCGCGGCCATCCACGACGCCCCGCATCGCACGGGAACCCGGGGGACGCAGCACCCGCCACGCACTCCCACGACCGAAGCGCGCCTGAGCAAGACCCCCTGGACCGCAGTGCTTCTGGGCGCGCTCATCCTGCTGTGGCCGGCCGCCTGGAACGGCTACCCGATCGTCTTCTCCGACACCGGCACCTATCTGTCCCAGGCGATCGAGCACTATCTCGGCTGGGACCGCCCCCCGGTCTATTCGCTGTTCATGCTGCCGCTGCATCTGCGGCTGAGCACCTGGCCGGTGGTGGCCGTGCAGGCGCTGCTCGCCAGCCACACCATCGCGCTGGCCTGGCGGTGCTTCGCCACACCAGACCCGGCCACGCCCGCCGCCGGCCCGCGGCTGATTTTCCTTCTGCTCCTGCTCGCCGCCGCGAGCTGGTTGCCCTGGCTCGTCTGCGACCTCACGCCGGATCTGTTCACACCGCTCCTCGTCCTCGCGCTCGCCATGATGGTGGTCACGCCGGACCGGCTGCGTCCGTCCGAACGGATCTGGGTCGCCATGTTTGCCGGATTCATGATCGCGACCCAGCTCTCGAGCCTGCCGCTCGCGGCGGCGCTGCTGCTGGTGCTGCTGCCGCTCCGGCGCCGGCTGGGCGGTGCGGGGCGGGTGCGCTGGGGCCTGGCTCTCGCGCCTCCCGTGCTCGCGATGGCCGGGCTCGTGGCGATCAACCTCGCCGGCCATGGGCGTGCCGCGATCTCGCCCTACGGCAACGTCTTCCTCCTGGCGCGGGTGATCTACGACGGACCCGGCATGGCGGTGCTGCAGCGTGACTGCCCCGCGGCCGGCTGGCGGCTCTGCACGACACTCGACGCATTCCCGCCCGACTCGGACGGGTTCCTCTGGCGGGCGGACAGCCCCGTGCAGCGCGCGGGCGGCCACAAGATCGTGTCGGCCGAGGCCAATGCGATCATCCTTGCCGCCCTGCGCGCCGATCCGATCGGCATGGCCGGCTCCTTCGCGGGCAATTGGGGCCGGCAGCTCGTGCTGGTTGCGAGCGGCGACGGGCTCGAACCCTGGCCCGCCACCGTGGCCCCGGTGATCCGCCGCCATTTCCCCGGGGCGGAGGTCGAGGCCTACGCGCAATCCCGACAGGCCCGCGGCATCCTCGCCGTGCCGGCCACGCTGGCGCGGCTGCATGTCGTGCTGGGTGCGGCCGGCCTCGTCCTCTGCCTGCTGCGCCTGCCGAACCTCGTCCGCACGCGCGATCCGCTCGCCGGCCTCGTCGTCGCGGTCGTCGTCGCGCTGCTGGCCGGCGCCGCGATCACCGGCGGCCTGTCGATGCCGCACGACCGCTACCAGGCGCGGCTGATGTGGCTGCCGGCCTGCGCCGCCCTGCTGCTGCTGCTCCGGCCCGCGTCACGATGAACCGCGCGACGCGGCGTGGCGTGGCCTGGTCGGGGATCGAGGCCGGATGTGCCGGCCTGCTGTCGATCGTCTCCGCCTTCCTGGTCGCGCGGCTGATCGGCCCGGAGGAGCTGGGCATCGGAACGGCCGCGGTCTCGGTGCACGTGCTGCTCTGGGTCGGCGTGAATGCGCTGTTCGGCGATGCGCTCGTGCAGCGCGCCGGCGTCGATGACGGGGTGGTCTCGAGCGCGCTCTGGGCGTCGAGCGGCGTCGGCATCGCGGCAGCCGGGGTCCAGGCCGCATCGGGCCTGGCGCTCGCGGCGGTCCTGGAGGACGGACGGCTCCTGCCGATGGGGTTGTGCCTAGCCGCGGCGCTGCCGCTGGTTGGGGCGGCGGGCGCGGTCCAGGGGCTGCTCACCCGTCGCCGCCGCTACGCACGGCTCGCCCTGCGCACGCTGCTCGGACAGGCGGCCGGCACGATGACCGGCGTGCTCGCGGCGCTGGGCGGGGCAGGGGCCTGGGCGCCGGTGCTGCAGCAGCTCGTCACCTCGGCCGCCGGCGCCTGCGTCCTGCTGCTGCTGGGCGGCTTCGTCCCGCGCCTGGTCTGGCGCGGCGGCGACGTGATGGGCCTGCTGCGGATCGGCCTGCCGCTGACCGCGAGCACGCTCGTTCTGCACGCGCGCTACCGGCTGTTCGCCCTCCTGGTGGGCGGCACCGCCGGCGCACTCGCGCTTGGACAGATGCATGTCGCATTCCGGCTGGTCGACACGGTGCGCGACCTGAGCTTCACCGCGTTGTGGCGGCTCATGCTGCCGCGGCTGGCCGAACGGCAACAGGATCCGGCGGCGCTGCTCGCGGCGGTGGACCGGCTGCTGCGCCTGTCGAGCATCGCCATGTTGCCGCTCTGCGGCGCCATCGCGCTCCTGCTCCCGTCCGTCGTCGACCTCCTCCTCGGGTCCGAGTGGGCAGCGTCCGGATCGGCGGCCGAACCGCTCGTCGCGCTGATGGCCGTGCTGGTGCTGAGTTTCCCAGCCGGCGTCGCGCTGGTCGCGATCGGGCAGGCGCAGTACGCGCTCTACGCCAATCTCGCGGCGATCGGGGTCATGGCCGTCAGCGTCCTGGCCGTGCAGCCGGAGACCGCGCAATCGGCCGTGCTGCTGTGGTGCGGCAGTCAGGCCGTCGTGCTGCCCTACGTCCTCCGCTGCAATGCGCGGGGCCTCGGTGTCGGCCCCTGGCGCCCCATGCGCGCGGGCGTCCCGGTCCTCGTCGTGACGCTCGTGGCCGTGGCGGTGGCGACGCTGCTGCCCTGGGTCGCCGGCCCCCCCGCGGATTCCGCCCAGCTCGCTGCCGTGCGGCTCGCGGTTTTCGCCGCCGCGCTCGCCCTCGGCGGGGGCTGGCTGCGGCGCGGCAGAGGCCGCCGCCCGGCGCTCGCCACCATTGGTCGCAGCGGATGAGACGGATACACTCGCCGCGACGAGGGGACGAGTGGGACCATGCGGCACGGACGACCCGTGGGAGAGATGCTGCGCGACTGGCGCCAGCGGCGGCGGCTGAGCCAGCTCGACCTGGCCTGCGAGGCCGACATCTCCACCAAGCACCTGAGTTTCCTGGAGACCGGCCGGTCGCGCCCCAGCAGGGAGATGCTGCTGCATCTGGCGGAGCGGCTGGAGGTGCCGCTGAGGGAGCGGAACCTGCTGCTGTCCGCCGCAGGCTATGCGCCGGAGTATCCCGAACGGAGCCTGGACGACCCCGCGCTCGACTCCGCGCGCCGCGGGGTCGAGGCGCTGCTGGCCGCGCATGAGCCCAATCCGGCGCTCGCAGTGGACCGGCACTGGCAGCTCGTGGCCGGCAATCGCGCGGTCGGGCGGCTGATGGCGGATGTCGAGCCCACGCTGCTGCGGCCGCCGGTCAACGTCCTGCGGCTGAGCCTGCACCCGGCCGGCCTTGCCTCGCGCATCGTCAACCTGCCGGAATGGCGGGCGCATGTCGTCCAACGGCTGCGGCGGCAGATCGAGGTGTCCGGCGATCCGGTGCTGAGCGACCTGCTGGAGGAGATCCAGGACTACCCGATGCCCGCCGCCGGTGCCTCGGGCGGCCCGGCGCAGGAGGTGCCGTCGGCGGACGCGGTGGCTGTACCGTTCCGGCTCGCCACGATCGACGGTGTCCTGTCGTTCTTCAGCACGACCACGGTGTTCGGCACCCCGGTCGAGGTGACGCTCTCGGAACTCGCCATCGAGGCGTTCTTCCCCGCCGATCCGGAAACCGCTCGGCTGATGCGACTCCAGGCCGACGCCCCGGTTACCCGGCCCGAGGTGGCGCAAGAAGCAGCCGATTGATGGCCTCGAGCCGAGGATAGGTTGCACGCCAGGCGCGGTCGAACGCCTCGGGACCGGTGCCGCGTTCGGCCAGCGTGGCCGCGATCTCGCTGACGCTGCGCGCACCGTCGATCAGCCGCAGGATGGGGGCGGCGAGCGGCGGCAGCGGGACCGGCAGGCGCAGCCCGTCGAAGTTCATGGCGAGCGTGCCGTCGCGCTGGATGGCGTCGGCGATGTGCGTCCCCGGCATCTCGCGCGTCACCGGAACGGCGTCCGGCGCGTAGGGGTCGGCGGGCGCGTGCGGGTCCTGGGCGCGCACGCAATAGACGATGTGGACCGCCATGTTGCCCGCGAGCGACTCCGCCAGCGCGGCGCGGCCGGTCGGATCCAGCCCGTCGAGCCGGGCGCGCAGCTTCGGGTCGGGCAGCAGGGGCGCGGGATCGTAGCGCAGCGGCTCCACCCAGCAGGCGGGGCGCAGGTCCGCGCTTTCGAGCAGGGTTGCGAGCTGCGGCACGGTGTAGGCGCGGTCGCGCGGATTGAGCAGCAGGTCGTACAGCCCGGCATCGCCGCCGTTCAGATGGTCGTCGAAGGAGCGGTTGAGGCGGATCCAGGCGGTTTCGGGCAGGTGCCGCATCACCCGCCGCGCGACGTCGAGCCGTGCGGCCGGCGATTCGTCGGGTGGAGCGAGGCGACGGAGCGCATCCTGCAGCATGTAGACGCCGGTCCGCCCGTGCGGGGCGTAGACCATCAGGCCGATGCCGCCACCCGGCGCCAGGACCGAGGCCAGCGCGCGCAAGCCGGCGACCGGGTCGGGAAGATGGTGCAGCACGCCGCAGCAATCGACGTAGTCGAACGGGCCGAGGCCGGCGGCCGGCAGGTCGAGCAGGGAGCGCTGCTCCCAGTCGATGTTGTCGAGCTTGCGCACCGCGGCCCGCTCCTGCGCGATCCGCAGCGCGGCGGCGGAGCGATCGAGCCAGGTCACGCGGCCGAGCCGGCCGGCGCGGGCCATCTGGGTGGCGAGCATGATCGTGGCGTCGCCCGTGCCGCCGCCGGCAATCAGCGCGTTCAGCGGCTGGCTGGCGGGGCGGCGCGCGCCGAACACCCAATGATCGATCTCCATCAGGTGGCCGGGGCTGCCCACGATCAGCCGCTTCGCCTCGTCGCGCGGATCGCGCTTCGGATAGGGGAAGGCCTCGTACTGGGCGGCGAGCTGGGCGTCGGTTGCGTCCGTCATGCCAGCGGCTTAGACCGGCCGCATGCAGGAGGCCAGAGCGCGCGGCTATTTCGGCATCGGCGCCGAAGGCACGTCGAAATCCGCCAATGTGGGCGCGCTGCTGCGAACGGCGCATGCATTCGGCGCGTCTTTCTGCTTCACCATCGGTTCGGGCTGGGACTCGCGCGCGGCGCGGCGGGCGGATACGGCGGACACACCGGCGCATGTGCCGATGTGGCGCTTCCCGGATCTCGGGCAGATGCACCTGCCGCAGGGCTGCGTGCTGGTCGGCGTGGAACTGCTGGAGGAGGCCGTGGACCTGCCCTCCTTCCGGCACCCGTTGAACGCGGCCTATGTGCTGGGGCCGGAGCGAGCCGGGCTGTCGCCCGAACTGCTGGCGCGGTGCCGGCACGTGATCCGGATCCCGACCCGATTCTCCCTCAATCTCGCCGTGGCCGGTGCCCTGGTGCTGTACGACCGGCTGCTGCAGCACGGGCGGTTCGCCGAACGGCCGGTCGCGAGCGGCGGGCCGGCGGAGGCGGCGGTGGTCCGGCACCACGGCACCCCGCGCTTCCGCCGCACGATCCCGGACTGGATGGCGCCTGCCGACGCCGCGGCGCTCCGGCCGGACGGGACGCGGTCACGGGCAGGGGCGGACGATCCGCGGTCCGACACGCACACGCCCCATGCCGCACTCGACCAGGCCTGCTCGGAGGGGCACGGGACGGAGGCGCCGGCGGGCGGCGGCCCCGCGCATGTCCCGAACCCCCACACGGATGCGAACAAGCCATGAGCGAGCCGCGCTTGTGATCGACCCCGCGTGCGCCGTATCTGTTCGCATGCGCCCCATTCTCCGTCTCGTCCTTCTCGCCGGCGTCGTCGCGACCCCGGCGGTCGCCCAACCGCACAAGGCCGCGGCTGCGGCCAAGCCAGCCGCCGCCGCGTCTGCCTCCAACGCGCCGAAGCAACTCGGCAAGTTCGAGGACTGGGTGGCGGCCACGCACCAGGAGTCGGGTGCGACGGTGTGCTACGCCTTCACCCGCGCGCAGAGTTCCGCCCCCTCGCTGCCGGGCCGGGGCGAGGTCGTGCTGACGGTGACCGAACGCCCGACCGGGCGCGATGCCGTGGCGATCAGTGCGGGCTTCCCCTATCCGCAGGGCGCCACCGTGACCGTGCAGGTGGACCAGTCGGGCTATGATTTCTACACGGCCGGCCGCAACGCCTTCGCGCGCGACGGCAAGGCGGCGGTGGTCGCGTTCCAGAAGGGCAGCCGCGCCATCGCGCGGTCGCCGGGCCCCAAGGACCAGCAGATCACCGACACGTTCAGCCTGACCGGGTTCTCTGCCGCCTATGCGGCGACGGTGAAGGCCTGCCCGCCGAAATGAGCGACCTTGCGCTCACCGAGGCCGAACGCACCCGCATCCTGGCGAAATCGGCGCTGTTCGACCCGCCGACGGCCGCCATGCCCGACGGGCGGCGCGACCTCGTTGGGCTGTCGCGGGAGGAGCTTGCCGCGGAGCTGGCCGCGGTGGGGGAGCCCGCGTTCCGCGCCAAGCAGGTCTGGCACTGGATCTACCACCAGGGCGTGACCGATTTCGCCCGCATGTCCTCGATCGCCAGACCGCTGCAGCAGAAGCTGGCGGAGCGCTTCGTGGTAGGCCGGCCCGACGCCGTGACGGTGCAGACCTCGGCCGACGAGACCCGGAAGTTCCTGTTCCGCTTCCGCGACGGGCAGGAGGCGGAGACGGTCTACATCCCCGACCCGGTGGAGGATCGCGGCGCCGTCTGCATCTCCTCCCAGGTGGGCTGCACGCTGTCCTGCCGGTTCTGCCACACCGGCACGCAGACGCTGGTGCGCAACCTGGGATCGGCGGAGATCGTCGGCCAGTTCATGGCGGCGCGGGACACGTATGGGGAGTGGCCGAGCCCGAAGGGGGAGACGCCGCGGCTGCTGTCGACGATCGTGCTGATGGGCATGGGCGAGCCGCTCTACAATTACGCGAACGTCGCCAAGGCGATGAAGATCGTCATGGACAACGAGGGGATCGCGCTGTCCCGTCGGCGGATCACGCTGTCCACCTCGGGCGTCGTGCCGATGATGGATCGCGCGGGGCAGGAGCTTGGGGTCAACCTCGCGGTCTCGCTGCATGCGGTGCGCGACGAGTTGCGGGACGAGCTGGTGCCGCTCAATCGCAAGTATCCGATCAAGGAGGTGATGGCGGCGTGCCGGCGGTATCCGACCGCCTCGAACGCACGGCGGATCACCTTCGAATACGTCATGCTGAAGGGCGTGAACGACAGCGAGGCGGAGGCGCGCGAGCTTGTGCGACTGATCGCCGGCTTGCCGGCCAAGGTGAACCTGATCCCGTTCAATCCGTGGCCGGGCAGCGCCTACACCCCGAGTTCGATGTCGACGGTGATGAAGTTCGCGAAGATCGTGAACGATGCGGGGTTCGCGGCGCCGGTGCGCCAGCCGCGGGGGCGGGACATCCTGGCGGCCTGCGGGCAATTGCGGACCGAGAGCCGGCGGGAGCGGGCGCGCGCCGCCGAGTGACTCGGGTCGGGTTCGTGCGGCGGGCTTGGGCCGTTGGAACCGCTGATGCACGCTGATGACCGCAGATGGGTCCGTGCGGGCGGGTTGGTCCTGCGCTCCGGGTCAGGTCAGGTTCGCGTTCGAGCTCTGCCACTCTGGGCTTCGCCACTCTGAAGCTGGCCACTCTCAAGCTGACTACTCTGGGATTGGCTACTCTGGGATTGGCTACTCTGGGATTGGCTACTCTGGGCGCCGGCGCGGTGGAGGATCTACGCTCCGGTGCACCGGTGGGGGGAGAACCATGGCGTTCGCGTTCTGGCAGTCGCGTGGCGACGAGGCGCCGATCCGGATCCCGGCGATCGGGCTCGATCTGTTCGTGCGGATGCCGCCCGCGGCGAGTGGGGGCGCCATGACGGTGATCGAGACGGTCAATGCGCCCGGCTTCGGGCCGCCGCTGCACCGGCATGAAGAGGTCGAGGTCTTCCGCGTGCTCGAGGGCCGCTACCTCTACGAAGTCGAGGGCAAGCGGTTCCACGCCGAGGCCGGCGATCTGGTCAGCGTGCCCGGGGGCGCCGCGCATGGGTTCGTCAACGTCTCCACCCGTCCGTCGCGGCAGTTGATCACCATCCTGCCGGGCCTGGACGCGGCGGCCTTCTTCGGCGAACTGGCCGGGGTCATGCGGGACGGCGTGCCGGACCGCGCCGCGTTGGCCGCGTTCGGCACCCGGTGGGGCGTGGAGTTCCTCGGGCCGCCGCTCGCCGCCACGCCTGCGTAGCCGCGGCTGGAGCGCGCGCGTGCGACGGCTTCCTCTCGGTCTGATTGAGGCGTTCGTGGCCGTCGCGCGCAGCGGCAGCCTGACGCGAGCGGCCGACCTGCTGAGCCTCAGCGTTCCGGCGCTGAGCCGTCGCATCCGCTTGCTGGAGGCGGATCTCGGGACGGTCCTGTTCCGGCGCGAGCCGCGCGGCGTGCGGCTGACCGAGGCGGGCACCGCTTATTTTGCCGCGATCGACCCGGCCTGGACGGCAATCAGCGATGCCACGGCCCGGCTACGCACCGATCTGACGCTGCGCATCACGGTCATGCCGAGTTTCGCGGCGAACTGGCTGGTGCCGCGGCTCTCGGGCATGGAGGGTGGGTTCGGCGGCATCCCGCTGTCCTTGCACACCTCCCCGGTGCTTGAGGACCTGCTTGCGCGCACGGAGCTGGACGGTGCAATCCGGCTCGGGGTCGGCCCGTGGCCGGGGCTGGCGGGGGACGTGGTGCTGCCGGCGATGGCCTTCCCGGTCGCGCGGCCTGACGTGGCGGCGACCGTGCGCTGCGCGCGCGACCTGCTGGACCGGCCGCTGATCGGGACGGACCATCAGCCGGCGTTCTGGCAGGCGTGGTTCGCGGCCAACGGGCTGGAAGCGGCGCCGCCGGTCCGAGCGTTCGACAACCTGCAGGTCACCTATGAGGCCGCGGCGGCGGGGATGGGTATCGCCCTCGGCATTGCGCCGGTGGTGCGGTCGTACCTGGACCAGTCGCGGCTCGTGCCGGTACTGGCCGGCGAAGTGCGGTTGCCGCAGGCTTTCCATCTGCTCCGCCGGGACGACGGCCACGCGCCGTCACGGGCGTTTGCCGCGTTCCGGGACTGGCTGCGTGGCGCGGCGGCGTCGTTCGCGCAGGACTTGCCCCCGGTGCAAGACGACCGGCCGAGAACCGAATGGTCGCCCAGTCCCGCCGGCCCGTAACCTCTGCCCGAACATGGGACGGAGCCGTCATGACCAGCTATCGCCTGCACTACTTCCCGGAATCCGGCAACAGCTACAAGCTCGCCCTGATGCTGACCTTGTGCGGCCAGGACTTCGCGCGGGTCTGGACCGATTTTGGCGGCGGGGTCACCCGGACGGCCGTGTGGCGCGCCACCGTCAATGCGATGGGCGAGATCCCGGTGCTGGAGGAGGACGGCCTGCGGCTGACCCAGACCGGGCCGATCCTGCTGCGGCTGGCCGATCGCTACGGCCGGTTTGGTGCGCGTGACGAGCGCGAGGCGTTCGAGATCCTGCGCTGGCTGTTCTGGGACAACCAGAAGCTCAGCGGCTTCATGGCGGCCTATCGCTATGCGCGCGCCTTCACGCCGGCACCGGACGCAAGCGTGCTCGCGTGGCAGAAGCGGCGCATCGACGATTTCCTGGGCATTCTGGGCGGCGTCGTCGCGGCGCAGCCCTTCGTGACCGGGTCCTGGCCGACCATCGCCGACCTGTCCCTCTGCGGGTATCTCGTCTTCCCCCCGGAGGAGAGCGGGTATGATCTCGCGGCCGATCACCCGGCGGTCCATGCCTGGCTGCAACGCATCGCCGCGCTCCCGGGTTGGCAGGCCCCGTATGACCTGCTCCCGGGGAAGCGCCTGCCGCGCTACGTCTGAGCCGAACCGCCGTTCGCCCGTGCGCCCACCAGCAGGAAGGTCGGGCGGTCCAGTTCGGCGTCCAGCGACGGATCGGCGGCAAGCTGCGCGGCGTCCGGCCCCCACTCCACCAGATGCGTGAGCGTGAAACCCGCGGCGAGCAGCGCGGTGACGATCGTGCCGAGGCTGCGGTGCTGCTTGATCACGCCCTCGGCGATCCAGTTCACGTGGCGCGGCCCCTCGCGCAGGTAGGCGTTCAACGGCCAGACCCGTCCATCCTCCCGCTTCACCCAGCCCGGACGGCTTGGCGCGGTCAGCAGCGGGTGCTCCATGGAGGCCACGAAGGCACCGCCGGGCACCAGGGCGCGCTTCACCTCGGCCAGCAGCCGGTCGAACGCCGCAACGTAGTGCAGGGCGAGCGAGCTATAGACGAGGTCGTACGCACGCTCCGGCAGCTCCACCGTCTCCAGATCGGCGCGCGCGTAGCGGATCGCGGGATCCCGCGTGTCGGCCATCGCGCGGGCGAGCATGCGTTCGGAGACGTCGAGCCCCTCGACCGTGGCCGCTCCGGCGTCCCGCGCCCAGCGGCAGAACCAGCCATAGCCGCAGCCGAGATCGAGCACGCGCCGGCCGGCGAGATCGGGCAGCATGGCCCGGAGCGTCGGCCATTCCGGTGCGGCGTCCAGGCCAGAGGCGGAGCGCGGCAGCTTGGCATAGCCCTCGAAGAAGGCCGGGTCGTCGTAGATGTTCTGGGTGGTCATGGTGAACTCCGTGGGGAGAAGAGACGGAGCCGCCCAAAGAAAAAGCCCCGTCGTTGCCGGCGGGGCCCGTTCAGTCGCGCGTCGAGCCGAGGCTCAGCGCATGCGATGACCCGACACCCCGGGAGGGATGCCGCCGCGCCTTGTGACGATCGGGTTGGTCTCGCACATGCCGGCCACGATGGTCGCTCTGCGGGGGGCGGTCAAGGGCGGATCCGCGCGCCGTGGCGCCGCCGCCTCTCCGTCATCCCGGGCTCGACCCGCGGATCCGCCTTTCCGTCATCCAAGCTCGACCCCGGGATCCCGCCTTTCCGTCATCCCAGGCTCGACCCGCGGATCCCGCCTTTCCGTCATCCCGGGCTCGACCCGCGGATCCGCCTTTTCGTCATCCCGGGCTCGACCCGTGGATCCCGCCTTTCCGTCATCCCGGGCTCGACCCGCGGATCCGCCTTTCCGTCATCCCGGGCTCGACCCGTGGATCCCGCCTTTCCGTCATCCCGGGCTCGACCCGTGGATCCCGCCTTTCCGTCATCCCGGGCTCGACCCGCGGATCCCGCCTTTCCGTCATCCGCGGGCTCGACCCGCGGATCCCTACCGGCACGCGGCCTCGGCCCATGGGCGGCAGAGTGCCGGTGGGGCTCGCCGGGTCGGGGCCCGGCGATGACGGAGAGCGGAGTCACGCGCTCATCGCGTCACGTCGTCACCCCGGCCGCGCGGCGCGCAGGAACTCCAGCAACAACGTGTTCACCCGGTCCGGCTGCTCCTGCTGCACCCAGTGCCCGGCGCCTTCGATCAGATGCCGACCCATCATGCGCGTGCAGGCACGTTCGGCCATCGCCTCGTAGGTGCCGGGTACCTGGTAGGTGCCCCAGTCGCTGCGGCCGGCGATGAAGATCGACGGGACGTCGATCGTGCGTCCAGCGAAGGTCTGCAGATCGGCCTGTTCCACCCCCTCCGTGCGGGCGCGGTACCAATTCAGCCCGCCCTGGAAGCCATTGCGTTCGTATTCGGCGGCGTAGACGGCGAGGTCGGAATCGGGCAGCCAGCGATTGGCGGCGATCTCGGCGGCGCTGGGCGCGTGCGGCGCCACCGTCGCTGCCATGTCCTGGTCGCGGTCCATGATGTAGTAGGTCGGCATCTTCGCCAGTTCCCCAGCAGTCCAGCCGGCGAGGGGGTAGGGGCGGTTCTCGGCCCAGTCGGCGCTCTTGTGGTGGTAATAGGCGCGCAGGAACGCATGCACGCCCTGTGGACAGCGCCACATCTCCTCGTTGGCCGGGCGGGTCGAGTAATACCACTGGTAATGCTTGCGCGGTCGCGGCAGTGCGGCGAGCGCCTCGTGGATCGAGGGGCCGGTGGCGGGCTTCGGCGGATGCCGGTCGGTGTCGAAGGGCAGGGCGGGCGGGCCGCCGAACGGGGCGCTCATCAGCGCGACGCTGCGGAACACGTCGGGCCGCAGCAGCGCGCACCAGGCGGAGACGGGGCTGCCGAAATCATGCCCGAACACGCCGGCGACCTGTCGATACCCGAGCGCGTGGACCAGGCCGATCGCGTCGCGCACGGCGTTGAGCTGGCGGAACGGGCGGAGGTCCGTGTCGTAGCCCGCGCTCCAGCCCGTCGTCCGCCCGTAGCCGCGCTGGTCCGGCGCGATCACGTGGTAGCCGGCGGCGGCGAGCGCCGGCATCACCTTGCGCCAGGACCAGGCGAGTTCCGGGAACCCGTGCAGCAGCAGCACCGCCGGGCGGCCGGTGGTTTCCCATCCGGCCTCGAGCATGTGCATGCGAAGCCCGTTCACCCCGTCCACGAAGCGGGAGCGGATCCCGGCAGGCAGGATCGCCGGATCGTAGGGTGGCAGGTCGGACATCATGAAGCTCCCGGTCGGATGGATCGCGACGGTGGCACGCGGCGCGGTGCGGCGGCAGGGACCGCCCGCGCCGCTGGGTCAGGCGGGGTCAGGCCTTGGGCCAGACCACGTCCGCCGTCGCGATGCTGGGCGGGTACACGGGCACCGGCTTGCCGTTGCGCCATTGAACGACGCAGAGCTTGGCGCCGACGCGGCGGCCCTTCTCGTCGTACTTGATCCGCCCGTCGGGGAAGAATTGCGCGGGCCCGTCGGTCAGGTCCATCTCCCGGATCGCCTGCGCCACCTTGCGCCGGTCGGCGACGCCGCAGCGCTCCAACGCTTCCTTCAGGATCAGCACGTGGACGTAGGCGAAGATCGAGTCGTGGCCGAACCACGGCTCCTTGGTGCGCGCGACGAAGCGCTTCTCGAGATCGGCCAGGTTCTTGCCCGGCCAGTTCGCGAGGCCGACCAGCACGCCTTCCAGGTTCTCGGCGCCCGCCACGTTCAGCAGTTCGGGGACCGCCCAGTGGCCGCCGCCACCCACCTTCGGCAGCCGGTCCGACTTCAGGTTCATCTCGGCGAACTTGTCGACCAGCAGCTTGTCGTCGGGCACGTTGGTCGACTGGAACAGCACGAAATCCGGCCGCGTGGAGCGGACGCGCTGCACGATGGTCGTCGCGTCGGCCAGCGGTGGCGTGTAGATCTCGTCGGCGACGGCAGTGATACCGAGGTCCTTCAGCACGTGCTCGCGGATCGGCTTGAGGAAGCTCACCGAGGAGGCCGTGTTGTCGCCGACGATCGCGACCTTGGTGGGCTTCTTGCCGGTCGCCTTCTGCGCGAGTTCGACGATCATCGGCAGTTCCTCCTCCGCCTGGCGGTCGGCGGTGGGGGAGGACTGGAAGACGTATTTGAACCCGCGGCCGGTGATCAGGTCCGAATAGGACAACGTCAGCCACGGGAGTTCCGCGCGCTCCGTCACCTCGGTCGCGGCCAGGGTGAAGGTGGACAGCCAGCAGCCGAAGCCGCCCACCAGGTCGGGCTCCTGCGCCACCATGCGCTGGGCGCCGTCCTTCGCCTGTTCCGCGCTGCCCTGGGTGTCGTACTCGACGAGCTTCAGCTTCGCGCCGCCCATCGACTTGATGCCGCCCGCGGCGTTGACGTCGTCGACCGCCATGCGCGCGCCCATCTGCTCCAGGATGCCCTGGCGCGCCCAGGGGCCGGAGAGCGGCATGAGCATGCCGATCTTCACCTCCTGCGGCGCCTGGGCGCGGGCGCGGCGCGGCGCGATCATGGCGGCACCGCTCGCGAGGCCCAGGCCGATCGCGGCGCGGCGGGGGAGCTTCGGGTCGTCGATCATGTGGCGTTCCTCCCAGTTCTCGTTGATTGGTCGTTCGTCCCGATGCGCTTCGGGATCCGTCCGCTCAGGCGTCGCTCAGCCCGAGATAGGAGCGGCGGACGCGATCGTCGGCGAGCAGCGTCTCGTAGGGTCCGTCCAGCACCACCTGCCCGGTTTCCAGCACATAGCCGTGGTCGGAGAGTTCCAGCGCCTCCACGGCGCGCTGCTCCACCAGCAGGATGGTGACGCCGTCCTCCCGGTGGATCTGCGAGATGCGCTCGAAGATCGTGTCGGCAACCGCGGGGGCGAGGCCCATCGACGGCTCGTCGAGCATCAGCACCTTCGGCGCCGAAGCAAGCCCGCGGCCGATCGCCACCATCTGCTGCTCACCGCCGGACAGCGTGCCGGCGAGCTGCGTCGCGCGTTCGGCGAGGACCGGGAACAGCGTGTGGATGCGCTCGAGCGTGCGGGTCCACTGGGCGCGCCCGCTCTCGGGATAGGCGCCCATCTCCAGGTTCTCGCGCACGGTCAGGGTCTTGAACACCTGGCGCCCTTCCGGGACGTGGGCGATGCCGAGATGCGCCCGCCGGGACGCGGACAGCGCGAGGAGGTCGTTGCCCTGGAAGCGGATGCGCCCGGCGGTCGGCCGCACGACGCCGGAGATCGTCTTGAACAGCGTCGACTTCCCCGCGCCGTTCGGTCCGACCACGGTCACGAACTGGCCGGCCGCGACGCTGAGCGAGACGTCCTGCAGCGCGCGCAGGCCGCCATAGGCGACGCAGAGGCCCTCGATCTCGAGCAGGGCGGTCATGACGTCAGGCCTCCTGCTTCGCCAGCCATTTCTTGCCGAGATAGGCCTCGATCACGCTGCGGTCCTCGACCACCTGGCGCGGCAGGCCGGAGGCGAGCACGCGCCCGTGGTCGAGCACCACGAACCGGTCGGCGATGCGCATCATCGCGTGCATGGTGTGCTCGATGATCACGATCGTCATGCCCTCGTCGCGCAGGCGGGCCAGCACGTCGAGCACGTCCTCGCACTCGTCGCGGCCCAGGCCGGCGAGCGTCTCGTCGAGCAGCAGCAGGCGGGGCTGGCCGGCGAGCGCGCGGGCGAGTTCCATCAGCCGGAGCTGCTTGTTGGTGAGCTGGCCGGCGGGCAGGTCGGCCTGCGCGGACAGGCCGACCTTGGCCAGCGCCGCCTCCGACGCGGCGATCGCGGCGGCGTCCGACAGGCCCGCGCCATAGGCGGCGACGATGACGTTGTCGCGCAGGGGCAGGCGGGGGAAGGCGCGCACGACCTGGAAGGTGCGGCCCACGCCCAGCCGCGCCACCTGGTGGACCTTGCGGCCGCGGAGCGAGACGCCGTCCAGCTCCGCGCGTCCCTCGTCGGCGGAGAGCACGCCGTTCAGCAGGTTGAAGAGCGTGGTCTTGCCGGCGCCGTTCGGGCCGATGATGCCCAGGATCTCGCCCGCGTTCACGCTGAAGCTCACCTGGCTCACGGCCCGCAGCCCGCCGAAGGCGCGGGAGAGGTTCTCGACCACCAGCAGCGGGCGGTCGGCGTGCAGGCGGGCAGGGCGGGCGGTCGCGGGCGGGGGCGGCGCGGCGCGGACCTGCGAGGGCGGCGCGGGCTGTGGCCGGGGAGCGGCCGCCGGCGTGCGCCGCTGCCGCACCGCGTCGCGCACCGTCCAGAACAGGCCCTCGGGCGCGGCCAGCATGATGCCGATCATCGCCGCGCCGTACACCACGCCCTGGATGCCGGGCAGGATGTTGCCGAGTTCCGCGTTCAGCGTGCTGGCCAGCGGCACCAGGATCGCGGCGCCGATCACCGGTCCCCACACCGCGGCGACGCCGCCGAACAGCGTCACGACGACCGCCTGGGCGGAGACCAGCATGCCGAACACCGAGTCGGGCGTGACCACCAGCAGCACGCAGGCGTAGAGCCCGCCCGCAGCGGCGGCGATCACGCCCGAGGCGGTGATGGCCCGCATCTTCCACAGCCAGGAATTGAGGCCAGCCGCCTCGGCGGCGAGCTCGTTCTGGCGGATGGCGAGAAGCGCGAGGCCGAAACGGGAATTCTCGACCAGCATGCAGGCGACGATGCCCGCGATCAGCAGCCCGACCGCGACCACGGTGTAGAGGCGCGGATCGGTGAACTCGAGATAAGCGGCCGGATTCTCCCGATGCATCGGCAGGGAGACTTCCTGGAAGCCGAGGTATTGCAGGACGTAGAGGATCGCCAGCGGATACGCGAGCATCGACAGCGCGAAATAATGGCCGCGCAGCCGGAAGGTCGGCATGCCGATCAGGATCGCCGCGACCCCGCCCACGATCATGCCCAGCGGAATCCCCAGCCAGGGGGTGAGGTCCCAGTAGACGAGCGCGAGCGTGGTGACATAGGCGCCGATGCCGAAGAACGAGGCGTGGCCGAACGACAACTGGCCGCCATAGCCGGAGAGGATGTTCCAGCCGACGCCGAACACCGCCCAGATCGGCACCAGGGTCAGGATCAGCTGGTAGTAGCTGTTGGTGACGAACAGCGTGGCGGCGAGGTACGCGGCCGAGAGAACGGCCAGCGCGATCAGGTCCCGCCTGAGGCGGGGTGCGGCTCCCTGGCGCATCAGGCGCGCTCCGCGGACCGGCCGAACAGGCCTTGCGGACGCAGCATCACGATCAGCAGGAAGACCACGAAGATCGCGGCGTTCTGCAATTGGGGCGGCAGGACGAGGGCGGAGCACTGCTGCACGAAGCCGACCGTCAGCCCGCCCCAGAATGCGCCGAGGATGCTGCCCATGCCGCCCAGCACCACGCCGGAATACATGATGATCACGTAGTCCAGGCCGATGAACGGGCTGAACGACAGGTACGTCGCCATCAGGCCGCCGGCGATCGCGGTGATGCCGCTGCCGAGCCCGAAGGCGATGCGGTAGGCCCGTTCGACGTCGATCCCCATGTAGGTCGCGGCCGTCGGATTGTCCGCTGCCGCGCGCAGGGCCTTGCCGAGGCGGGTGTATTCCAGCAGCAGCCACAGCCCGACCGCGGTGATGATGGCGACCGCGCAGGCGATAAGCCGTGCCTTGTTCAGGAACACCGTCGCGTCGCCGTAGACCGGCCCGATCTCGAAGGCGCGCGAGGCGAGCGGCGTGCGCACCGTCAGCGGCGTCGAGCCGAACAGGATCAGCCCGCCATTCTGCAGGATCAGGGAGATCCCCAGCGTGACGATGAGTTGGCCGAAATGCCCCTCGTCCAGCGTGCCCGCGGTGCGCAGGCCGGAGACCCGCGCGATCAGGGCCTTGTGCAGCAGCGCGCCGCCCACGAACACGATCGGTCCCGCGAGGATCGCGCCCACGAACGGACCCACGAACGGGCCGAGGAAGGCCAGGACGCCGCCCCCGGTCACCAGGTAGAGGCTCGCGAACATGCCGAGCATCAGCAGCTCGCCCTGCGCGAAGTTGACGACCTTCATGATGCCGAAGATCAGCCCGAGGCCGATGCACATCAGGCCGTAGATGCAGCCGATCGTGATGCCCGCGGCCAGCGCGTTCAGCACGTTTTCGATCAGGATCTCGAGACCCACTCGGTCCGTTCCTCCAGGCGGGCGGTTTCTGGCGTGGCCCTGCTTGGAGGCGATCTTGGCCGGGATGCCCCCGGGTCACAAGTGCGCCGGCCCGCTTGCGCCGACTCTGCGCGGCATCGGCAAGGTCACCGGGAACGCGGACCGGAGGATTGAGATGAGCGCGTGCTGGCTCTTCCACTGCCCCGAATGCGGCTTCGGCGAGCGCGAGCTGGGGCGCAACGGCGGCGACCACGACCTCTATTGCGAAGTCTGCCTGGAGGAGACGGGAGTCCGGGTGCGCCTGCTGCGCTGGTACGCCGAACAGGCGGAGGCGGCGGCCGAGGCTGCGGAGCGGGAGTCGAAGCCGCAGCCTGCGAAGTAGCCCGCGCTCAGTCCGTCCGCGTCCAGCCGTCGGGCAGGGCGGTGAGGTGGCGCGGGGTTTCCCCGGTCCACATCACCTCGCCCTCGGCCGTGGCGGCCCAGGCCGCGGCGACGCCCAGCACCGACAACCCGTCCTCAGCCTGCGCGCGGTAGGTCACGTGATGGTGACCATGCACGATCAGCCGCGCGCCCATCGCCCGCGCCAACCCGTCGAGCGCAGCCTTCCCCGCCGGATGGCTGCTCGGGGCCTCATGCGTCACCAGGATGTCGGCCCGCTGCGCGGCGAGCGCATCGTGATCCTCCGGCCAGATCGCCGTGGTGCCAAGCGAGTGGACCAGGGCGGCAATGTGTTCGGGCCGCCAGCCGCGTCCCATTTCGGCGACGTCGTCGGGGAGATGTTCGCGCCGGTGCAGGCGGGGTTCGGTGGGCGGATCCCAGATCCTCGGCCGGAAGGTTCCGCCCAGACCGGCGATGCGCAGCCCGGCGATCTCGGTGACCCGCCCGTGCAGGTTGCCGGGCGCGGTGCGGGGATTGCGCGCCGGATCGGTCATGTTGGCCCACATCTCCGGCCCGCCATCGTTGTCGTGGTTGCCGAAGATCCAGTGCACGGCGATGCCGCGGTCGAGCAGCGGCGCGGCGACCTCGTCGAGCGGCGCCTCGCATTGCAGGTCGCCCAGCAGCACGGCGGCGTCCGGCAGGCGCGGCAGGTCGGCGAGCCCGCGTTCGACGAAGCGCCATTGCTGGTGGATGTCGCCGATGAAGATGACCGTCACGCGCGCGTTCTCCCGAGGCTCTCAGGACCGGCCTGGCCTCGATCGGGTCGTGGCGGCATCCGTCCAATCGCCCACCCAAGCACGGGCAGCCGCAAGCCGCCACCACCGCCCTCCGCGGACATGCCCCCGTCGTCGGCCGCGGACATCCACCACCGTCATCGGCGGACACCCACCACCGTCATCCGCGGACTTGATCCGCCTACCGTCATCCGCGGACTTGATCCGCCTACCGTCATCCGCGGACTTGATCCGCGGATCGAGGCCCGGCGACGACAGGGATGGCGCGACGGGCGCGCGCCTCCGCCCGCCGGCCCGATGATTTGGCGCCCGCCGAGGATCGTCCCTACACTCCGGGACGACAGGAACGTCCGGACATGCCGATGAATGACGACGCCCGCCCAGAACCGTTTGGGCAAGACCCGCGCTCGCGCCCCGATCCGCATCAACTGCTCACCGATCTCGAGGCGGAGTCGATGCGGTATGAGACACCGTGCGGGAACGACCGCATGGTCTGGCACATGTGGAATCGCACGGGGCGCGCGGCGCCGGTCGTGGTGCTGTTCCATGGCGGCGCAGGGTCGTGGCGGCACTGGGTGCGCAACATCCCCGTCCTCGCCGCGCGATATCGCGTGCTGGTGCCCGACCTGCCCGGCCTCGGCGACTCCGACTTCCCGCCCGACGGCAACGACGCGGAGGCGATCGCGGCGATCGTCGCCGCCGGTATCGACGGCGTGATCGGGGAGGAGACGCCATACGACGTCGTCGGCTTCTCCTTCGGTGCCACCATCGCCGCCTGCGTCGGCGCGCAACGTGGCACCCGCGTCCGGTCCGTCACCATCATCGGCTCCTCCGGCGTCGGTCCGCTCGGATCCGCCGTGCAGTTGCTGAAGGTGCGGCACCTGAAGGGCGAGGAGCGGCGGGAGACTCACCGGGAGAATCTCAGCCGGCTGATGATCGCGGATCGCGCGAAGATCGACGAGCTCGCCTTGGCCATTCAGGACTGGAACACCGAGCGTTCGCGCCTGCGCACGCCGGCGATGTCGCGCAGCGGCGCGATCCTGCGCGCGCTCGATCGGCTGCAGGCACCGCTGAACGGCATCTGGGGCGAGTTCGACGCGCCGGCCAATCCGCGTGCGCCGGAGCGGATCGCCGCGCTGCGGGAACGCCGGCCCGATGCGGATATCCGCATGATCGAAGGCGCCGGGCACTGGGTCGCGTTCGAAGCGGCCGATACGGTGAACGGGATGCTGCTGGAAATGCTGGAACGAACCGCGGGCCGTTAGCGTGTGGTCGGCGGAGGGAGAGAAACGACAATGACCACAGCGACAGGCCCCGGCGAGATGATGGGCAATGCCGGGCCGGGCATGCTGGCCGGGCTCCGGGTCATCGAGATCGCGGACGAGCGCGCGGAGTATACCGGCCTGCTGCTGGCCGGCCTCGGCGCCGACGTGATCAAGATCGAGCCGCCCGAGGGCAACGCGACGCGGCGGATCGGGCCGTTCCTGGAAGATCAGCCCGGCCCCGATCGCTCGCTGTTCTTCTGGACCTACAACCGGAACAAGAAGTCGGTCGTGCTGGATCTGCGCGAGACCTCCGCGCGCGAGCGGCTGCTGGGATTGCTGGGCGGCGCCGATATCCTGCTCGACTCGTCCTGCGGCGCGCTGACGACCGCGCTGGGTCTCGACCGCGCCGCACTGGCCGCACGGTTCCCGAAGCTGGTCACCGCGCGCATGACGCCGTTCGGCGATGACGGGCCCTGGGCCGACTTCAAAGGGTCCGACCTGATCCATCTCGCACTGGGCGGCGTGATGATGAACTGCGGCTACGACCCCGACCCGAACCTGCACTACGACACGCCGCCGATCGCGCCGCAGCTCTGGCACGCCTACCACATCGCGGGCGAGCAGCTCGCGACCGGGATCCTCGCCGCACTGATCGCGCGCCATCGCACCGGGGAGGGGCAGGACGTCTCGGTCGCGATCCACGAGGCGGTGTCGAAGAATCCCGAACTCGACATCATGCACTGGGTGATGCGCCGCGTGCCGCTGTGGCGCCTGACCAACCGCCACGCCGTAGAGGCGCCGAACCACTCGCCCAGCATCAGCCACACCAAGGATGGGCGCTGGTACATCATGCACGGCATGGGCGCGCGCGACCTGAAGGCGCTCGTGCCGCTGCTGAGCAAGTATGGCATGCAGGCCGACCTGCAGCCGCCGCCGCCCGATGCCGACCTGAAGGCACGCAACGTGCCGGGCTCGCAGACCGGCGACGAGACGCGGGCGCACATGCTGGACGTCGTCCAGCGCTTCGTCCGTGCCTGGACCTATGCGGACATGCCGTGGCGGGAGGCCCAGGAAGCCGGCCTGCTCTGGGCGCCGCTGCGCAAGCCGCACGAGAACGCGCTCGACGAACACTGGCTGCAGCGCCACAGCTTCGCCGACATCCCGCATCCCGAACACGGCCGCAGCTTCCGCTACCCGACCAGCAAATGGCTGTCGAACAGGACGAGCTGGCAGGTCGGCCGCCGCGCGCCGCTGCTGGGCGAGGACACCGAGACGGTGCTCGCCGCCCCCGCCCGCACGCCCTCGGTGCCGGCGCAGCCGAAGGGCGGGGCAGGGGATCGCGTCTCGGCGAAGCACGGCAAGCCGTTTCCGCTGCAGGGCGTGAAGATCCTCGACTTCGCCTGGTTTCTCGCCTCGGCCGGCGGCACGCGCTTCCTCGCGGCACTTGGGGCCGAGAGCTACAAGGTGGAGTGGAAGGACAATCCCGACACGCGCCTCGCCGCCATGGCGCCGGTCGGCGGGCGCGCCGCGCGCGAGGCCGCGACCGGTCCCCTGCCGGGCGTGAAGGACCCGGACATGGGCGGGCAGTTCAACAACAAGAACACTGGCAAGCGCGGCATCTCGCTGAACATCCGCCACCCCAAGGGATTGCAGATCGCGAAGGACCTCGTGCGCATCTGCGACATCGTCGCGGAAGGCTTCTCCCCCGGCGTGCTGCAGCGTCTCGGGCTCGGCTACGACGTGATGCGCAAGATCCGGCCGGACATCATCTACATCCAGCAGGCCGGCATGGGTGCGCACGGCACCTATGGCCGGATGCGCACCGTGGGACCCGTCGCGGCGGCCTTCGCGGGACAGGGCGAGATGTCGGGCCTGCCGGATCCGGCGATGCCGGTGGGCTGGGGCTACTCCTACCTCGACTGGATGGGCGCCTACGGCTACGCGCTCGCGCTGCTGGGCGCGCTGCATCACCGCGACCGCACGGGTGAGGGGCAGTGGATCGACGCCTCGCAATGCGAATCGGGATTGTTCCTGACGGGCACGACGACTCTCGACTGGTCGGCAAACGGGCGGGAGTGGCGACGGATCGGCAACCGCTCCCCCTACAAGCCCGCCGCGCCGCACGGCGCCTATCGTTGCAAGGGCATCGACCGGTGGCTTGCCATTGCCTGCTTCAGCGAAGCCGAGTGGGAAGCGCTGGCGCAGGTGGCGGGGCAGGGCGCCTGGCGTGACGATCCGCGCTTCCGCACGCTCGCCGACCGGATGGCGCACCAGGACGCGCTGGACGCGGCGATCGGGGCGTGGACAGCGACGCAACGCGCGGAAGACGCGATGCTCGCGCTGCAGAAGGCCGGGGTGCCGGCCGGCGTGTGCCAGAACGCGGAGGATCGCTGCGACCACGATCCGCAACTGCGGCACCTGAACTGGCTCACCGAGGTCACCGGCACCAAAATCGGCACGTGGCCCGTCTACGAGCTGCCGATGAAGCTCAGCCGGACTCCCGCCTATGTCGGCGGCCCGATCGATCGCGGTGCGCCCTGCTACGGCGAGGACAACGAATGGCTGCTGACCACGCTGCTGGGCATGTCCCGGTCGGACGTGGAGAAGCTGGCCGAGGAAGGGGTGATCTGACGCCATGTCACGCGAACTGAAAGACAAGGTCGCCGTCGTCGGCGTCGGCAACACGCGCTACGGCAACTTCCCCGAACGCGACGAGTACAGCCTCGCCGCGGAGGCGTTCCGCAATGCGCTCGAGGATAGCGGGCTGCGCAAGGACCAGGTCGACGGGCTGCTCGTCTGCCGCATCCCCTACTACGCGCGGATGGGCGAGGTGCTGGGGCTGAACCCGCGCTGGACGCTGACCATGCCGCCGCATGGGCGCATGTCGGCCATAGGGATCATCGAGGCGGTGGCGGCGATCGAGGCCGGGCTGTGCACCACGGTCGCACTGCTCTACGCGAATATCGGCCGCTCCCGCCGCGTGAACTATGGCGGCGACGAGAACCCCAGCACGTGGGATCCGTTCGGCTTCACCTCACCGGGCGCGGCCCATGCGATGATGTTCCGGCGCCACATGGAGCTGTACGGCACGACGACGCGGCAGCTCGCGGAGGTGTCGGTGTCCGTGCGCTACCACGCGTGTCTCAACCCCGATGCGGTGATGCGCAATCCGATCACGATCGAGGATCATGAGAGCGCACGTTTCATCACCGCGCCGCTGCGGCTGCTCGACTACTGCCTGATCAACGATGGCGCGGTCTGCGTGATCGTCACCGGCCGGGAGCGCGCGAAAGACTGCCGCAAGCCGCCCGTGCTGATCTCGGGATTCGGCGCGCAGGAGACCTATGCCCCGTCCTCGATCAGCAATTTCGACATGGAGTTCTGGTATCCGGCGGTGAAGGCATCGGGCGAGCAGGCGCGCGGCATGGCGGGTGTGGAGCACGCCGATATCGATGCGCTGATGTGCTACGACAATTTCTCGCCGACCGTGCTGTTCAGCCTGGAGGGTCTCGGCTTCTGCAGGCAGGGCGAGGCGGGAAGCTTCGTCGAGAACGGCGCGCTGAGCCTGGGCGGGCGCCTGCCCGTCAACACCGACGGCGGGCATCTGTCCAACTCCTACATGCAGGGCTGGGCCTTGAACGTGGAAGCGGTGCGCCAGCTGCGCGGCGAGTGCGGGACGCGGCAGGTGCCGGACTGCGAGGTCGTGCAATACGTGCAGGCGACGCCCTGCACGCGTTCGATCATCTACACGCGCGGGTGAGGGAGGGTGTGATGGCGTACGCAAAGCCGCTGCCGAAGATCGACACGCTCAACCGCCCGTTCTGGGAGGCTGCGCGACAAGGCCGCCTGGTGGTGCAGCACTGCACGTCCTGCGGCGATCGGCACTTCCCGCCGGGGCCGGTCTGCCCGGTGTGCCTGAGCGACTCGCAGGATTGGGTCGAGGTGTCGGGGCGCGGCACGCTCGAAGGCTGGGTGGAGTTCCACCGCGCCTATTGGGACGGGTTCAAGGACGCGCTGCCTTACCGCTGCTGCCTCGTGCGGCTGGATGAGGGACCGGTGCTGGTCAGCAATCTCATCGGTGAGGGAGAACCGCGCTTCCGCGCGCCGGTGCGCGTGGTGTTCGAGGAGGTCACGGAGGACGTGACCTTGCCGAGATTCGCGATGGAGTGACGGGGAGCGCTGCGGCGCGCCAGTCCGTCATGGCCGGGCTGGTCCGTGCCCCCCTGCCATGGTCGGGCTTGGCCCGACCATCCACGACTTCTGCCGCGTGTGTCTCTGAAAGGCGTGGATGGCCGCCCTTCGGCGGCCATGACACAGAGCGGCGCGACGGCCGCGACAAGCGCGGCCATGACACGGGGGCCGTGGCGCGGCCATGACGGGCAGCCGCGCCACGGCCCCCGCTGTCGCTGTCAGCCCGCCGCTTCGGCTGCCTCCGCGCCCGCAAGCTTGGAGATCGACACACCCTTGCCGACGCCCGCACGCTCCTTGAACGGCGTGGTGTCCAACTCGTCCAGCACGATGTCGCCCGACAGCACCTTCTGCTTCCACTCCTGGTGCTCAGGCTCACGCCCAACGAACTCCGGCATGACTTCCTTCGCGAACAGCTCCAGGCTTTCGCAGATGTGCTCGTGCGTGTTCTTCCCGGCCTGGTTCAGCAGGATGATCTGGTCGACGTGGGACGCCTCGAACTTCCGCAGCTTGCGCCGGATCGTCTCGGGGGAGCCGACCAGGCCGCCCATCAGCGCCTTCTGCGCCGCTTCCGGGTTCTCACGCTTCCACTTGTTGTACTCGTCCCAGACGTTCACCGAACCCGGCTTCGGGCGCTCGCGGTTACGCGCCCCGCTGTAATAGGCCAGCGAGAACTGGAAGAACGTGATCCCGTCGGCCCGCCGCCGCGCTTCCTCGTCGGTCTCGGCGCACATGAAGTAGCTGACCATCGCGATGTTGCAGTTGCTCTGGTAGTCCGCGAGCTTCTGCTGCCGCCGGGTGAAGCTGTTGTAATAGGCATGCACCCAGGCATGCGCCATCTCGGCCGACAGGAACTGGAAGCCCAGCGCGCCGATGCCGCAGCGCCCGGCGAGCTCGATCGTCTCGAGCTGGGAGCACGCGACCCACATCGGCGGGTGCGGCTTCTGGATCGGCTTCGGCAGCACGTTGCGCAGGGGGAACTTGAAATACGGGCCCTCGTATTCCCAGCCGCCATCCTTGAACATGCCGGTGACGCAGCGCACGCCGTCTTCCCAGACCGCCTGCTTGTCCTCCATCTGCCGGTCGAACGGCCCGAGTTCGGTGATCGAGGCCCCTTCGCCCATGCCGAATTCGACGCGCCCGTTGCTCACCAGGTCGAGGCAGGCCACCTTCTCGGCGACCCGCGCCGGATGGTTGGTCGTCAACTGGATGATGCCATGACCCAGCCGGATCTGCTTGGTCCGCTGGCTGGCGGCGGCTAGGAATACCTCCGGTTGCGGAGAGTGCGAGTATTCCTCCAGGAAGTGGTGCTCCACTTCCCACGCATAGTGGTACCCGAGCTTGTCGGCGAGTTCGACCTGGGTGAGGGCGTTCTGATACAGCTTGTGTTCGGTGTCCGCCTCCCACGGGCGGGGACACTGCAGCTCGTAGAAGATGCCGAATTTCATCCTTCTGGTCTCCGGGACGTTCCTACCGGTGAGTAGTTTCTTTCAAAGCCATGGCACGCGCAAGCACGGCGCCTTGGCGATCCCCTCGAAACCGCCGATATAATACCAGCATGAGCGATGATCCCCCGCAGGAGCGCCCCAACCAGGGAAGACGGCGTGGCATGAAGAAAGAGGACTGGGAAATCCCGCCCAACCTCCAGCCGGATCCCGACGACTATTCGTTCGACCTCGAGCGGGCGTTGAAGGCCGTCGTCGGCCTCAAGACCTACATTCCCGCCGACGCGTTCACCGCCGGGACGCTCGGGACGGAGCGTGCCGGTAGCGGGGTGGTCATCAACGACACCGGTCTGATCGCGACGATCGGCTACCTGATCACCGAGGCCGAGACGATCTGGATCACCTCCGCCGACGGGCGGGCGGTGCCGGGACACGCGCTCGCCTTCGACCAGGAAACCGGATTCGGCCTGGTGCAGGCGCTGGGCAAGCTCGACCTGCCCGTCCTCGAGATCGGCGATTCCGACCGGCTGAAGATCGGCGACCAGGTGGTGTTCGCCGCCGGGGGCGGCCGTCACCATGCGATCGAGACGCGGATCGTCGGCCGGCAGGAGTTCGCCGGCTATTGGGAATACGTGCTGGACGACGCGCTGTTCACTGCACCGGCGCACCCGTTCTGGGGCGGATGCGGCCTGATCGGCACGGACGGCAAGCTGCTGGGGATCGGCTCGCTGATCCTGCAGCAGGGGGACGGGAAGGGGAAACGGCTCGACATGAACATGGTCGTGCCGATCGGCCTGCTCGCGCCCATCCTCCAGGACCTGCTCACCTACGGACGGGTCAATCGTCCCGCCCGCCCCTGGCTCGGCATGTATGCGACCGAGGCGGACGACGCGATCGTGGTGGGCGGCCTCGCCGATAACGGGCCGGCCGAACAGGCGGGCCTGCGCCAGGGCGACCGCATCCTGGCGGTGAACGAGGAGGAGGTCCCCGACCTCGCCGGCCTGTGGCGGCGGATCTGGGCGTCCGGCAGTGCCGGGGCCGAGGTGCGGCTGCGCGTCCAGCGCGACCGGAACGCGCTGCGCATCTCCATCCGCTCGGCGGATCGCGCGAGCTTCCTCAAGTCTCCGCGGCTGCACTGACATGAGCGCGCAAGCCCCGAAGCTCCGCGGCGCCATCGTCCCGGTGACGCCGTTCCAGCAGAACTGCACGCTGCTCTGGGATGACGCCACAAGGCGTGGCGTGGTCGTCGACCCTGGTGGCGACGTGCCCACGATCCTGGACGGGATCGCCCAGACCGGGGTGATCGTGGAGCGCATCCTGCTGACGCACGGCCACCTGGACCACGCCGGCGGCGCGGCGGAGTTGGCGGAGACGCTGTCGGCCCGCGGCGGGACCCCGGTGCCGATCGACGGGCCGGACCAGCGCGACGCCTTCCTGCTGGAGGGGATTGCCGACCAGGCGGCGCAGTACGGGTTCCCGGCACGCAACTGCACGCCGGACCGCTGGCTGGTGGAAGGCGACACGGTCGAGATCGGGCCCCACGTGTTCGACGTGCTGCATTGCCCGGGGCACACGCCGGGCCACATCGTGTTCGTCAACCACGCGGCCCGGTTCGTGCTGGCCGGGGACGTGCTGTTCCAGGGATCGGTCGGGCGGACGGACTTCCCCTACGGCGACCACGCCGCGCTGATCGACGCGATCAAGACGAAGCTGCTGCCGCTCGGGGATGATTTCTCCTTCCTGTGCGGACACGGCCCCGGCTCGACCATTGGCGCGGAACGCGCGAGCAATCCGTTCCTGCGCTAGGCCGGCGGCCTTCCCCCCGTGTCGTGGCCACCCTCTCGTGGCGTGGCGACCTTGTGTCGTGGCCACCACCATGTGTCATGGCCGGCGCAGGCCGGCCATCCACGACTCTCGCGGTGCTTCAAGCAAAGTCACGGATGGCTGGCCTGCGCCGGCCATGACGGGGAGGGTGATACGCGCCCGGGTCCTCACCTGACCCGCGCCCACCCCTCTTCCTACCCCGGCAGCAGCGCCCGGAGTGCCTCCAGTTCCTCCAGCGCCTCGGCCAGCAACCGGCGGAGCCGATCGACCTCGGGGTCGGCGCGCTTCACGGCCGTGCGTGGTGGGGGAGGTGTCGGGGGCGCGAGTTCCAGGCCGGGGATCAGCAGGTCGGGCTCCTGCTCCTCCGCCTGCTCGCCCGCGCGCTCCTCGGGGTTGGGCGGCGGGATGTCGTCGGACAGCTTGCCGCCGCCCTCCCGCAGCAGGCGCTGCACCCCCTTGATCGTATAGCCCTGGATGTAGAGCAGGTCGGAGATCCGCCGCAGCAGGGCGATGTCGTCCGGCCGGTAGTAGCGCCGTCCGCCGCCACGCTTCAGCGGCTTCACCTGGGGGAACTTCGTCTCCCAGAACCGCAGGACGTGCTGCGGAATGTGAAGATCGTCCGCTACTTCGCTGATCGTTCTGAAAGCGTTCGGCGCCTTCTTCGGTCGCGTACGGCCGGGGCTGACGTCGACCTCGCCATCCTCGGCCGCGCCGCTCATTCGTCGTCGCCCGCCGTCGGCGTGGTGCCGTTGACGCGGGCCTTCAGCACATGGCTCGGGCGGAACACCAGGACACGGCGCGGCAGGATGGGCACTTCCACCCCGGTTTTCGGATTACGACCGATGCGGCGGCCTTTCTGTCGCACAGAAAAGGTCCCGAACCCACTGATCTTGACGGATTCGCCAGCCTCCAGCGTCGACGCGATGCGCTCCAGCACCGTCTCCAGCAGGTCGGCGGACTCGTTCCGGGACAGGCCCACCTGGGTGTAGATCGTCTCGGCCAGGTGCGCGCGCGTGATCGTCTGCATGCCCCGGACGCTAGGCAGCGCGTCTCCCCCCGTCAAGCAGAGATCAAGATAAATCGGCCAGGATCAGTCAGTTGCGGCGCGGCTGTGTCATCCGGACGCAGAACGGCTAGAGCCGGACGAGGGCCGATCCCCAGGCCAGGCCGCCACCCAGCGCCTCCAGCAGCACCAGCGAACCCGGGCGGATGCGCCCGTCGGCAATCGCCTCCGCGAGCGCGAGCGGGACCGAGGCGGCCGAGGTGTTGGCGTGCCGGTCCACCGTCACCACGACGCGTTCGGGCGGAAGGCCCAGCTTGCGGCCCATCGCATCGATGATCCGCCGGTTGGCCTGGTGGGGCACCAGCCAGTCCACGTCGCGATGGCCAAGCCCGTTGGCGGCGAGGGCCTCCTCGACGGCCTCGGCGAGGCGGGTCACGGCGTGGCGGAACACCTCCCGCCCGTTCATCACCAGCACGCCCGGCTTGTCGCGCTGGCCGACGGCGCCATCCACATAGAGGATGTCGCCCAGCGTGCCCTGCGCGTGGATATGGGTGGAGAGGATGCCGCGATCGCTGCCGCTGCCGTCGCCGGCCCGCAGGAACACCGCCCCGGCCCCGTCGCCGAACAGCACGCAAGTGCCGCGGTCTTCCCAGTTCAGGATGCGCGAATAGACCTCGCTGCCGATCACCAGCACGCCCTTGGCGCCGCCGGCACGGATCATGTTGTCGGCGACCGACAGCCCGTAGATGAAGCCGGCGCAGGCGGCCGAGAGATCGAACCCGAACCCGCGCGTGACGCCCAGCGCGGCCTGGACCCGCAGCGCGGTCGCGGGGAAGGCCTGGTCGGGCGTGCTGGTGGCCAGGATGATGCCGTCCACGTCGGCCGCGGTCGCGCCGGCGGCGGCGAGCGCGGCGCGCGCAGCCTCGGTGCCCATGAACGCGGCGGTCTCATGCGGGGCGGCGAAATGGCGCTGCCGGATGCCGGTGCGTTCCTGGATCCAGGCATCGGAGGTGTCGACCGTGCGCGCGAGCTCGTCGTTGGTGACCACCCGCGACGGGAGATAGGCGCCGGTACCGGCAAGGATGGAGCGGATGGGCATCGGCGTGTCCGGACGTCCTCTCGTTCAGCGCTCAGGCCGTGGCCAGGCGTGGCCCGTCGTCGTTCTTCTCCTGGGCCGGTGGCGCGTCGGCCGGCGTCACATCTGTCCCGATCCGCCCGAGATCCTCACGGATCCGGTCGTTGAACCGGTGCACCACCATGTCCATCGCCACGTCGATCGCATGCGCAAAACCGTGCGCATCGGTCCCACCGTGCGATTTCACCACCACGCCATTCAGCCCGACCATCACCGCCCCGTTGTAGCGACGCGGGTCGAGCCACTCCCGCAACCGGTCGAGGCCCGGCTTGGCCAGCAGATAGGCCAGGCGGGACGCCCAGTTTCGGTTGAAGACTTGACGCAGCAGATCCCCGATGAGTTTCAGCGCCCCTTCACCGGTCTTGAGAGCGACGTTCCCGGTGAACCCGTCGGTGACGACCACGTCCGTCGTGCCGGCCGCGATGTCGTGGCCTTCGACGAAGCCGTGGAACTGCGGAGCGATGTGGCTCGCGCGCAGCACCTCCGCCGCCTCGCGCACGGTGTCGTCGCCTTTCAGCTCCTCGGAGCCAACGTTGAGCAGCCCGATGCTGGGCGCCGTCAGGCCGAGGACGGTGCGGGCGAAGACGTCGCCCATCACGGCGAACTGCACGAGGTTGCGCACGTCGCACTGCACGTTGGCGCCGAGATCGAGCATGACCACGTCGCCGCGCCGGGAGGGGGCGATGGCGGCCATGGCCGGCCGGTCGATCCCCGGCAGCGACTTGATGACGATCTTGGCGAGCGCGAGCAGCGCGCCGGTATTGCCGGCCGAGACCACGCCCGACGCCTCGCCGCCGGCGACGGCGTCGATCGCCAGCCGCATGGAGGCGTTCCGCAGCCGCAGGGCCGCGGTCGGCTTCATGTCGCCGCTGATCACGTCCGGCGCATGGCGCACGGTGCAGATGCTGCTCGCACGCCGGCGCCGCGCCAGCAGGGGCGCGATCGCCGCTTCGTCGCCGACCAGCAGGATGCGAGCGCCGGGATGCCGTTCCGCTGCAAGCTCGAGGCCATCGATCACCATCGCGGGGGCGTTGTCGCCCCCCATGGCGTCCACCGCGAGCGTGAATTGCGCGGTCAAGGGCGGACGAGGCTCACGCCGCGCCCAGCGTCAGGCCCGGACCGCGCCCCGCAGCGGCTTGCCCGCCGCGACGACCTCGCGCCCGGCGTAGTAGCCGCAATGGCTGCACACGTGATGCGGACGCTTCAGCTCGCCGCAATTCGGGCAGTCGGCATGCGCCTCCTTGGGCAGCGCTTCATGGCTGCGGCGCATCCCGCGGCGGGACGGCGAGGTCTTTCTCTTCGGAACAGCCATGGGACCAAGGCCCTCTTTCTCTCATCGACGCGGGTCGGGGAACCGGCCGGCGTCACAGTCTGGACATAACGCGAGCCGCGCCGTCTAGCAGAGCACCGTCAGCCCCGCAAGGCGCAGCCCCGACCAGGACCACACGCCGCTGCGGGGGAGGGCTGCAGCGGGCGCGGACCGGCGAGCGGCGCTGGCTAGCTCTTCCGGCGCAGCGCCGCAAGCGCGGCGAACGGGTGGGGCTGGCCCTCGCCCTCCGCCTCGGGCAGTTCCGCATCGGGACGCCGCGGGTAGGGGTCGAGTGCGAGGCCGAGCTGCTCCGCGGCGGCGTCGCCGAGGTCGATCACGCTTCCGGCATAGGGCACCTCGTCGTCGGCATCGGGGTCCGGATCCTCCGACTCGGTGCCTTCCGGCACGAAGCGGATCTGGAACGCCTCCTCGACCTCGCTCTCGAAATCCTCGAGCGACACGACGCAGGTCTGCACGACGGTCGCCACCAGCCAGCCGGACGCGGCGAAACGGTCGTTCGGCTCGCGCGTGAGCTGGAAGCGGCAGCGGAGGCGCCGGACGGCCGGGATGTGCATGCGCGCGGTCAGCGCGGTGCACTCGGCGTCGGTGGCCTCGACCTCCACGGTCAGCCCGTCGGATCCGATGCGATCGGTGCGGATGGGGCGGTGCAGTTCAGGGGTCATCGTGCAGCCTCCATGGCTGGGAGATAACGCGCGCGGCCTGCCGCCAGATCCGCGAGCGGCTGCGCCGCCAGCGTTCGGTGCTGCGCCGTGGCGACGCGGGCGAGTCGGGCGGGCGACTCGCCGTCGGGCGGAGCGCCCCGCCAGACGTTGCGCACCAGTGCCGCGGTCAGCGCCTCCGCGTCGCCCGCGCGGAGCGCCGGCGTGTAGGCGGCGGCGCGGCCGTGAAACGCCTCCCACATCGCACGCACCTTCTTGCCGACCGAGAGATCGCCGACCCCCATTTCCCGCAGGTTCACGTCCATGTCGCTGAACATGGCGTCGAACACCGCCTGCGCGACGGGAGGACCCTGCGGCGGCTCCGCGGTGAGCCGGTCGATCAGCAGGAAGGCGTGCAGCCCGACCATGTCGAACCGGCCGTCCAGCGTGTCCGGCACGTGCAGCGCCGTATAAAGGTACGGATCGCGCGCGGCCGCGACCGCCGCGCCATACAGCTCGAATCCGACACGCTCATGTCGCCCGCGCCGTCGCAGGCCCAGCCAACCGGCCAAGGGAAGTGCCTTTCGTCCAAAAAGGATCCCGCGCCCCGGCCCGCGCCGACCGACGGGACGGAGGGGATCATGGCCGCGCCGCGCGCCGTTGACAGGGCAGGGGCGGGCGTGACACGCACAGCATTAAGCGCGGCGGGCGGTTCGGTTCAACCACCCGGCTGCGCGGTCCGCAACAAGCTGCTGCCGCAGGGCCTCGTCCCGCCGAACCTCGTTCCGTCCGAAGCCTTGCTCAAATCGACTTTCGTCCGTGCCTGCCTTCGCCCCCTGACTCGCCTTCGCACCTGACTCGCCTCCGCCCATGCCTCGCTCTCGCCCAAGCCTCGCAAGGAACCCGCGTGTGCCGCACCGCCCGACGCCGAACGCCCGCCATCTGACCAGGACCGCTCTCGCGCTGATGGCCCTGCTCTCCCTGGCCGGTTGCGGCTGGCTGATGCCCGCGCCCCAGGTGCGCGGCAACCATGTCGACCCCGACCAGCTGAAGGAGCTGGTGCCCGGCACCTCGACGCGGGCCGACGTCACCGCCCTGATCGGCTCCCCCACGGCGCGGGCCACCTTCGACGCCAACACCTGGCTCTACATCACGGAGACGACGCAGCCGCGGATCGGCGAGACGCTCGCCGTGCTCCAGCAGAAGGTCGTGGTGCTCAGCTTCGACGATCGCGGCGTGCTGCGCGACATCCGCACCGTCGGCAAGGACGAGGCGGAACCGTTCCGCATGGTCAGCCGGACCACCCCGTCGCCGGGGACCGAGGCGTCGTTCCTGCAGCAATTGTTCGGCAATATCGGCCGGTTCAACGCGGCCGGCAGCAGCGCGGCCTCGACCGGGACCAACCAGGGCGGAGCGCCGCGCGCGTCCTACTGACGGCGCGCCCCGTCCTTTCCCGAAGCGGGCGCCGCCCGCTCGGTTTTTGGCTGTTGACAGGGCGGATCGACCTGGGCTTTGCACTCCGGCTTCGTCTGCGGCGGCGAGTGCGACTCGGGAGGAAACACGCGTGTACGGATTGCTCCGCATCAGCGGCGCCATCGATTGGGTGAACGATCGCCTCGGCCGGCTCGCCAACGTGCTCGTCCTGCTGTGCTGCATGGTCAGCGCCGGCAATGCCATGATCCGCTATGCCTTCGATTACAGCTCCAACGGCTGGCTCGAAGTGCAGTGGTACATGTTCGCCGTGATCGTCATGTTCGGTGCGGCCTACACCTATAAGCGCAACGAGCACGTGCGGGTGGAGATCTTCTACCTGTTCCTGTCCGAACGCGGGCAACACTGGCTGGATCTGATCGGGGCGATCTTCTTCCTGATCCCGGTCTGCGTGCTGCTCGCGCTGCTCTCCTGGCCGTTCTTCATGCAGTCCTTCTCCATCGACGAGATGTCCGGCAATGCCGGCGGCCTGCTGCGCTGGCCGGTGAAGTTCCTGCTGCCCGCGGGCTTCTCCCTGCTCGCGCTGCAGGGTGTCTCGGAGATCATCAAGCGCATCGCCGCGCTGCGCGGCTACTACCGCATCGACGCCAGGTACGAGAGGCCGACGCAGTGATCCCGCTGGATTGGATGCCGCCGATGATGTTCGGCGGCCTCGTGATGTTCATGCTGATCGGCTACCCGGTCGCCTTCTCCCTCGCCGCCCTCGGCATGGCGTTCGGCTTCCTCTCGATCGAGCAGGGCTTCTTCGACTTCAGCTACCTGCAGGCCATCCCCGGCCGCGTCTTCGGCAACGTGCTGTCGAACGACCTGCTGCTCGCCATCCCGTTCTTCACCTTCATGGGGGCGGTGCTGGAGAAATGCGGGCTGGCCGAGGACATGCTCGACTCCATGGGCCAGCTCTTCGGGCCGATCCGCGGCGGGCTCGGCTACTCCGTCATCATCGTGGGCTTCATCCTGGGCGCGATCACCGGAACGGTCGCGGCGCAGGTCATCGCCATGGCGCTGATCTCGATGCCCGTGATGATGCGCTACAAATACAACATCCGCTACACGACCGGCGTGCTGGCCGCTTCGGGCACGATCACGCAGATCGTGCCGCCCTCGCTCGTCTTGATCGTGCTCGCCGACCAGTTGGGCAAGTCGGTCGGCGACATGTATCTCGGCGCCTGGGGCCCCTCGATCTTCCAGATCGTGCTGTTCGCCGCCTACACCTTCGCGCTGTCGATCTTCAAACCCGACTGGGTGCCGGCGGTGCCGGCCGAGGCGCGGACGCTCACCGGCTGGGCGCTGTGGAAGAAGTGCCTGATGGGAATCATCCCCTCCGCGGTGCTGATCTTCGTCGTGCTGGGCACCATGATGATGGGGCTCGCGACGCCCACAGAAGCCGGCGCCATGGGCGCGGTGGGCGCCATGATCCTCGCGGTGATCCATCACCGCGACTTCAGCTCCACCGGCAAGAAGGTGTTCCTGCTGGGCCTGGCCGCGACCGGGGTCGCGGTGATCGTCGGGTCCCTCGCGCTGTCCTCCGTGCTGTTCCGGGTCGCCATGGCGGTGCTGTACCTCGCCGTGGTCTGGGTGTGCATCGAAGGCGCGCGCATCCCGGAGCTGCGCAGCCTGATCAAGCAGGGCTACGAGTCGACGATGCGCATCACCGCCATGGTGGTGTTCATCCTGATCGGCTCCACCTGCTTCTCCGTCGTGTTCCTGGGCGTGGACGGCAACCAGTGGCTGGAGCACATGCTGTCCTCCCTGCCGGGCGGGCCGTGGGGCTTCCTCGCCTTCATCAACGTCTTCATCTTCTTCCTGGCGTTCTTCCTCGACTTCTTCGAGATCGCCTTCATCATCCTGCCGATGATCGCGCCGATCGCGCAGAAGATGCTGACGCCGATCGTCGGCGCGGACGCGGCCCTGATCTGGTTCGGCGTCATCCTGTGCGTGAACATGCAGACCTCGTTCATGCACCCGCCCTTCGGCTTCGCCCTGTTCTACCTGCGCGGGGTCGCGCCCAGGGAGGTCAAGAGCAGCGACATCTACTGGGGCGCCGTGCCCTGGGTGTTGCTGCAGATGGTGATGGTGGCCCTGGTGATCGCCTTCCCGGTGATGGTGACCGGGCTGCTCGACGCGCCGTCGAAGATCGACGCGAGCAAGGTGAAGATCGAGCTCGCACCGACATACATGCCGGATGAGGACCAGCCGATCGTGATCGGGCCCGGGAAGCCGTGAGGCGGGGCCGCTCCGCGACCGCGCGCACCGGGGCGCGGCGGTCGTCAGGCGGATTGCGCCGCGGATGACCGATCGCACCGCCCACCCGGTCGCCGTGCTGCCGAAGGGAGAGGAGTTCCTCCTGCTCTCCCCGACGGACCAGCCTCATGCCTATCGCAACGTCGACCGGATGTTCGCGACCCGCCCGATCCGGCGCGGCGCGACGCAGTTCGAGATCCCGCGCGGGAGCGAGATCGCGCCCCGCTACGTCACCGACGGGGTCGAGCGCAGCGTCGACGACTACATCCGCCGCACCAACATCGCCGGCCTCCTGGTGATCCAGGACGGCGCCATCCGGCTGGAGCGCTACGCACTCGGCCTCACGCCCCAGGACCGCTGGTCGACCATGTCGACGGTGAAATCGATGACCTCCACCCTGATCGGCGCGGCGATCCAGGACGGCGCGATCGGGAGCGTGGACGACCCGGTCTGCCGCCACCTGCCGATCCTGCGCGGCTCCGCCTACGAGGGCACGACGGTGCGGCACCTGCTCACCATGTCCTCCGGCGTGCGCTGGAGCGAGGACTACACGGACCGCAATTCCGATGTGAACCGCTACAGCAAGTCGCTGGGCGACAAGGTCCCCGGCGGTGTCCTGGCACTGATGCGCGGGTTGCCGGCCGAGGTCCCGCCGGGCAGCCGGTTCCTCTACAACACCGGCGACACATACCTGCTGGGGTGCCTGCTCTCGGCGGCCACCGGCACGACCATCGCCGCCTACATGTCGGAGAAGATCTGGTCGCGCTTCGGCATGGAAGCCGACGGGTTCTACACGCTCGAATCCGAGGACGGACAGGAGATCGGCGGCAGCCGCGCCGGAGTCACGCTGCGCGATTTCGGCCGGTTCGGTCTGTTCCTGCTCGCGGACGGCGTGGTGGACGGGGTTCGCGTACTGCCGGACGGGTGGGTGCAGCAGGCGGCCACGCCGCGATTCACGCTGGATCCCGCTGCCAATTCCTGGGGCGCGACGGGGTACGGATACAGCTGGTGGCTGGATCCGGATGGAGCGATGGTGGCGGTCGGGTTCGCCGGCCAGTCGCTTTACGTCAATCGCCGGACGCGGTCGGTGATCGTCACGCTGTCCTGCTGGCCGCAGCCACCCTACGACGCGGCCTACGGCGTCGATCGGAAGGCCGAACGCCTGGCCTTTTGCGCCGCGGTGAACGCGACCCGGGGCTGAGGCGCTGCGGCCTGTTTCCGTACGGCTTGCCGCGTCAGCCGGAACGCCCCCCCGTCATGGCCGGCCCTCGTGCCGGCCTCCCGTGCGGCAGGGTGCCTGGGGGGATGGCCGGGACAAGCCCGGCCATGACGGCGCGCCGTCGCGCCCTTGCCCCGGCTCGCCGCAGCCGTCGCTACTGCTTCGACCGCGCCTCGGCGGCGGCCTGCGAGTAGACGAAGTTCTCGAACGGATTCTCGGCCACGCGGAACCACAGGTACTCGTCGGCGCGGAACGCCTTCCAGTTCTCGTAGACCTTCTTGAAGCGCGGGTTCTTCGCGGCGATCTCGTCATACACCTCGAAGGAGGCCTTGTACGCCGCCTGCATGATCTCGCGCGAGAACGGCCGCAGTTCCGCGCCGTTGGCGACGAGGCGGCGCAGGGCAGGGGGGTTCTCCGCGTCGTACTTCGCCTGGATCCAGTTGTTGGTCTCGGCGCACGCCGCCTGCAGCACGGCCTTGTAGGCAGGCGGCAGGGCATTGTACTTGTCGATGTTGAAGTAGAACCAGAGCTGGGCGTTGCCTTCCCACCAGCCCGGATAGTAGTAGTACTTCGCGACCTTGTTGAAGCCCAGCTTCTCGTCGTCGTACGGGCCGACCCATTCGGCGGCGTCGATGGTGCCCTTTTCCAGCGCCGGGTAGATGTCGCCGCCGCCGATCTGCTGCGGCACGCCGCCCATCTTCGCGATCACCTGGCCCGCGAGGCCGGCGATGCGGAACTTCAGCCCCTGGATGTCCTCGGGCGTCTTGATCTCCTTGCGGAACCAGCCGCCCATCTGCGCGCCGGTGTTGCCGCCGGGGAAGCCGATGACGTTGTAGTCCTTCGTCAGCTCGTTCATGAGCTGCAGCCCGCCGCCCTGCAGGATCCAGGCGAGCTGCTGGCGGGCGTTGAAGCCGAACGGCACCGTGGAGCCGAAGGCGAAGGTCGGGTCCTTGCCGACATAGTAGTAGGGCGCGGTCTGCCCGGCTTCGACCGTGCCGTTCTGCACCGCGTCCAGCACCTGCAGCGGGGGCACGATCTCGCCGCCGGCGAACGGCGTGATGGTGAACTTGCCATCCGACATCGCCGCCACTTGCTGCGTGAAGAACTCGGCGCCGCCGTACAGCGTGCTCAGGCTCTTGGGAAAGCTGGAAGGCATCCGCCACCGGACTTCGGGCAGGCCTTGCGCCAGTGCGGGCTTGGCCAGAATCGTGGCGGCCGTGCCCAGCGCGGCACCGCCCACGGCTGTCGCGGTGACGAACCGACGTCGTTCCATGGTCACATCTCCTCCGGCGTGCGCGGTGACGACCGCGTCACGGTTCGGAGATCGTTTGCCATGAGTGACGGCCCGCGCGCCAGTCCTTGCGCGGGCGAGAACGTGAGGAAAGTCGTGCGCGGGCCCCGCAGCGACGGCGGGACGCGGTCAGCCCAGCTTGCCGTGGCAGTGCTTGTACTTCTTGCCCGATCCGCAGGGGCAGGGGGCGTTGCGGCCGGCGTTGCGCCAGGTCGCCGGATCGTTCGGATCCACCCCGTCCGCACGCAGCGGTTCGGCCGCCATCGCGACCGCGGCACCGCCGTCGAACGCCAGTGCCGCATCGGCCTCCCCGGCGAAGGCGCCGGCCGGCGCCGGATGGCTCTCGACCATGGAGGCGTAGCTGATCGGCCCGGTGGGCTCGACGACCGGCTGTTCGGGGGCGAGCTCCACGCGTGACAGCATCATCGTCACGCGCTCCTTCAGCTCGTCCAGCATGGCGTTGAACAGGGCGAAGGCCTCGGACTTGTACTCGTTCAGCGGATCGCGCTGGCCGTAGGCGCGCAGCCCGATTCCCTGACGCAGATGGTCCAGCGCATAGAGGTGTTCCTTCCACACCGCATCGAGCGTCTGCAGCAGCAGGCTCTTCTCGATGAAGCGCATCAGGTCGGGGCCCATGTTGGCGGTCTTCGCCGCCATCATCTCGTCCGCTGCCTGCACGATGCGCTCGCGCAGGTGGCTTTCGTCGATGCCCTCCTCGCGGCCCCACTCCTCGACGGGCAGGGCGGCGTTCAGCACGCGCTGCACGTCCTCGGTCAGTTCCGCGAGTTCCCAGTGCTCGTGAAACGCCTTCTCGGGGATGCGGCGGGACACCATGGCCGTCAGCACCTCGGTGCGCATCTCGGCTACGGTCTCGGACACGTCGGTCGCCTTCATGAACTCCTTGCGCTGCGCATAGACCTCCTTGCGCTGCGCGTTCATGACGTCGTCGTATTTCAGCACGTTCTTGCGCATGTCGAAGTTGCGCGCTTCGACCTTCTTCTGCGCCTTCTCGAGCGCGCGATTGATCCAGGGATGGACGATCGCCTCGCCGTCCTTCAGGCCCAGCTTCTGCAGCATCCCGCCCATCCGGTCGGAGCCGAAGATGCGCATCAGGTCGTCTTCAAGCGACAGGAAGAAGCGGGACCGCCCGGGATCGCCCTGCCGGCCCGACCGGCCGCGCAGCTGGTTGTCGATGCGCCGGCTCTCGTGCCGCTCCGTGCCGATCACGAACAGGCCGCCGGCGGCCTTCACCTTCTCATGCGCCTCCGCAAGCTCCGCGCGGATCTCGGCCTCGCGCGTCGTGCGCAGGCCCTCGTCCTCGATGGCCTCGAGCTCCTTCTTGAGCCGCATCTCGAGGTTCCCGCCGAGTTTGATGTCGGTGCCGCGGCCGGCCATGTTGGTGGCGATCGTCACCGCGCCCGGCGCGCCGGCATCGGCGACGATCTCCGCCTCCTGCTCGTGGAAGCGGGCGTTCAGCACCGCGTGCGGGACCTTCTTCTTCTTCAGAAGCTCGGAGATCGTCTCGCTCTTCTCGATCGACGTCGTGCCGACCAGCACGGGCTGGCCGGTCTTGCGCGCCTCGGCGATCAGCTCCGCCACCGCCTCGTATTTCTCGGCGGCGCTGCGATAGACCTCGTCGTCCTCGTCGCGGCGGGCGACGGGCACGTTGGTCGGGATCTCGACGACCGAGAGCTTGTAGATTTCCTCGAACTCGTCCGCTTCCGTCATGGCCGTGCCGGTCATGCCGCCCAGCTTGGGATAGAGGCGGAAGTAGTTCTGGAAGGTGATGGAGGCGAGGGTCTGGTTCTCGGCCTGGACGGTGACGTGTTCCTTGGCCTCCAGCGCCTGGTGCAGGCCTTCCGAGTAGCGCCGGCCCTGCATCATGCGGCCGGTGAACTCGTCGATGATCACCACCTGGTCCTCGCGCACGATGTAGTCGACGTCGCGGGCGAACAGCGTGTGGGCGCGCAGCGATTGCTGCACGTGGTGCACGAGCGAGACGTTGAAGATGTCGTAGAGGTTGCCCTCGGTCAGCACGCCGGCCTGGCGCAGCATGTCCTCGACCGTCTCCGCGCCGGGTTCGGTCAGCGCGACGGTGCGGAACTTCTCGTCCTTCTCATAGGTCGATTCGTCCTTGACCAGCTCCTTCACCACCTCATCGACGCTGCGATAGAGGTCGGAGCTGTCCTCGGCCGGGCCCGAGATGATCAGCGGCGTGCGCGCCTCGTCGATCAGGATGCTGTCGACCTCGTCGACGATCGCGAAGGAGAAGTCCCGCTGGACCATGTCCTCCAGCCGGTACTTCATGTTGTCGCGCAGGTAGTCGAAGCCGAACTCGTTGTTCGTGCCGTAGGTGATGTCGGCCGCGTATTGCTGCCGCTTCGTCTCGTCGTCCTGGCCGTGCACGATCACGCCGGTGGTCATGCCCAGGAAGCGGTAGAGCTGCCCCATCCACTCCGAGTCGCGGCGGGCGAGGTAGTCGTTCACCGTCACGACATGCACGCCCTTGCCGGCGAGTGCGTTCAGATAGGTGGGCAGGGTGGCGACGAGCGTCTTGCCCTCGCCGGTCTTCATCTCGGCGATCTTGCCGTCGTGCAGCACCATGCCGCCCACGAGCTGCACGTCGAAATGCCGCTGGCCGAGGACGCGCTTCCCCGCCTCCCGCACCACGGCGAAGGCTTCGGGCAGCAGCTCGTCGAGAGTCGCGCCATTGGCCAGCCGCTCACGAAAGCCGGCGGTCTTGCCGGCCAGCTCCTGATCCGAGAGCGCGGCGATGGCAGGCTCGAGCGCGTTGATCTGCGGCACCCGGCGCTGATACGCCTTCAGCGAGCGGTCGTTGGCGGTTCCGAAGACGGCGCGGGCGATCGTGGCGAACATGCAAACCTTCCAGGACGCGGGTTCAGATAGGACCCGTCCGGCCCAGGGTCAACGACAACCCGGGTCCGCGCGACGACCGCGCCCGGGGGCGGTCATGCATCGTGGCGGCCATGCATCGGGGCGGCCATGCATCGTGAAAGGGGACGGGGCACGCGCCCCGCCCGTTCGTCAGGCGCTCAGGGTCACTTGCAGGCGGTGACCATGATCTCCACCAGGATGCGCGGGTCGGCCAGTTCGGCCTGCACGCAGGCCCGCGCCGGCGCGCCGTCCTTCGGCAGCCACGGCGTCCAGACCTCGTTCATGGCACCGCGATCCTTGATGTCCTTCACCCAGATCTGCGCCTGCAGCAGGCGGGTCTTGTCGGTGCCGTGGATCTCCAGGATCTCGTCGATCTGCGCCAGCACCTCTTGCGTCTGGCCCTTGATGTCCTTGCTCAGGTCCTTCGCCGTCACGCCCTGCACGTAGACGAATCCGTGGAACTCGACCGCTCGGGACAGGATGTTGTTGGGGTCGGTGCGCTTGATGTGGGCCATGAACTGCTCCCGCGATTGCGATCCGCCCGTTCTAGGACAAGCGCACCGGGCAGGCCAGGGCCGGACGGCGCCCAAGGGGCAGGAGCAGGCCAGTCGGTGCGGGCCGATCAGGCGGCCTGGCCGCGCTCCAGCATAGACGCCATCCGGGGCAGCCGCGCCTGGATCCGCAGCCAGGCCAGCGCGCACAGTGCGGTGCCGACCAGCACCGGCACTTGCAGTCCCACGAACTCCGACGCGATGCCGTAGGTGAGTGCCCCCACGGCCGGCCCGGCGCGGACGATCATGCCCCACAGGCTCAGCACCCGCCCGACCATCCCCGGCGAGGCGGAGTTCTGCAGCAGCGTCTGGATCGAGATCCCGTGCACCGTGGTCGCCGCGCCCATGGCCGCGATGCACACCACGGCGGCCGCGAACGAATGGGTTGCCACGAACCCGGCGGTGGCCATGGCCAGCACGAGGCCGGCCAGCGTTGCGATCCGCGTAAGCCCGGCGAGGCGCCCGCGCATGGCGACCACCAACCCGCCGCACAGCGCGGCACCGCCCATCGTGCTGGCGAGGATCGCGAGCCCCTCGGCCCCGCGGCCGAACTGGTCGGCGACGTAGGGCGGCAGCATCTCGGGCACGGAGCGCAGCAGCATGCCGATCGAGGCGGCGAACAGCATGATGGGGCCGAGCCCGCCGTGGCGGGCGACGTAGCGGATGCCCTCGGCGGCGTCGTGCCAGACGCTGGCGCCGGACCGCACGCCGACCCGCACCTTCGGATCGAGCCGGAGCAGGTGGAGCGAGAAGCTGGCGTAGAGGTAGGCGACGCAGTTGCACAGCATCGGCGGCACCACGCCCCAGCCGGCGATCATCGGCCCGGCGATGGCCGGCCCGATGAAGCGCGCGACGTTGTAGGTGAGCGAGTTCAGCGCAACCGCCCCCGCGAGCTGGGAGCGCGGCACCAGGCCGGGGATCAGGCATTGCCGCGCCGGCTGGGCGAACGTCTCGGCGATGCCGTTGCACAGGGCGAGCGCGGCCATCAGCTCGACCCGGACCAGGTCCGTGATCACCAGGGTCGCCAGGACGAGCGCGTAGAGGGCGGTGCAGAGCTGGGCCCCGGTCGTCAGGCGGACGCGGTCCATGCGATCGGCGATGGCGCCGGCGATCGGCGAGACGATGACCGAGGGGATCAGGTTGCAGAACGCCAGGACCGCGACCCAGAGCGCCGAATGCGTCAGTTCCCAGGCCAGCCAGTCGGAGGCGACGCGCTGCATCCAGGAGCCGGTCCAGCAGACGAGGCTGCCCGAATAGAAGATCCGGGGGTTGCGCTGGGCGAGAACGTCCCCGATCGCGCCCAGCGCCACTGGCCGGCCCTCAGGGTCGGACGACGGGGGAGGGCGGCGCGGGCGTGGGAGGCACCTCGCGGCTGGTCTCGGTGCCCGTGTTGCGGATGCAGTCGCGGATGATGTTGTCGCGCTCGTAGAGGTCGGCGAGGCCGCGATTCGTCACCCCCGGCTGGTAGTTGGCCGAGTAGGGCGTGTTGACCGAGGATTGCGGCGCGTAGATCTCCGCGCGGTTCCGCGTCGTGTAGATCTGTTCGGCCCGCTGCGTGCAGGCGGCGCGGACCGCGGCGCTGCTGCGGCTTTCGGGCGCGGCGCCCGAATTGCCCGAACAGGCGGCGAGCGCCAGGCCCAGTGCGGTCAGCAGGGCGGGGAAGGCGGCGCGGCTCATGCTCGTGCTCCGGAAAGGCGGCGGGCGGGCGGCGGCGGGTCCAGGTGGAACCCGGTGCCGTGTTGGGCGAGGCGGACTCGAAACGCGGTTTCATCGAACCGCGCGTCCGGCGTCAATGCCACGCTCGCCGCGGTGCGCAACAGCGCCGGATGCAACTCTGCCCCGTCCCGCTCGAGCCGGAGCAACGGCAATGCCCATCGGGCGCGGCCCAGAAGGTCGACGAGCGCGAGCAGCCGCAGGCAGAGCGACATGCCGTAGCCCGACGCGATTCCGACGGTCCGGTCGACCGCGCCGGCCCAGCATCGTGCGTCGGGGTCGGCGAGCGCGAGGTCGGTGTGGCTGCCGTCCACGCGATGGAACCGGAAGCCGCGCACCACGCCCCAATGTTCCGCGATGGCTGCCTCCCGCGCCGCGTACCACGCGCGTTCGAGGTCCCGCTTGCAAACCGAGGGGAGTGCCTCGGGCGCGAGGTCGACGTCGTAGGTGAGCGCGCCGCCGGGCCCATGCGCGACACGGACGGGGGAGGGGGACGAGGACTCCATTCCGGAAAGGATGGACCCAGGGACCGGCCGGCACCAGGGGCGCGGGCGAAGAAAGCTGCGGGTGTGTGGCGGCAAGGGGCCATATCGCACCGGCGTCATCCGCGGACGGCACGCACCCCGCGTGCATGAGGCGTTGGACGTCGTTCCGCCCCCGCGTCATCCGCGGACTTGATCCGCGGACCCCCACCGGCATGGGTTTCGCGTGCACGCGAAGCCGGTGCGGCTCGAGATCGCCGGGTCGGGGCCCACGGCTGTCCGGTTCGTCACGCCCATTGGAATTGGGCCTGATCCTGGTCTCGGGATCTTGGTATTGGCTCCGGCAGATCGAGCAGGTCGCGAATGGTCCTTCGCTGCATGATGGCGACCCTGAC
>Ga0209963_1000133_pt1 | contig 274035 bp, 268 predicted proteins | sample ThiBio_1000_biof_2_FD_183957 | JGI IMG/M metagenome (GOLD analysis project Ga0209963, IMG submission 183957) | Wastewater bioreactor microbial communities from Cape Town, South Africa - Thiocy_cont_1000_biof (SPAdes) | ecosystem: Engineered > Bioreactor > Thiocyanate-remediating >... | reverse complement strand
GCCCGGGACAACGCCACACCGACCCTGCCCCAGCTCGTCGCCAGACTGGCCGACGAACCTGCCGCGACCCCGGCACGAGCCGCGCTCGCCGTCCTATGCAGCGGCCCGCTCGCCGGCATGCTCGACCGGCCCGCCACCGCCACCCCGGATCCCTCGGCGCCGATCATCGCGGTCGGCACCGCAGACGTCGCCGACGACGACCTCGCGCACACTCTCGCCGTTCTTACCGCCACCAGCCAACTCGCCTCCGCGACCGGCGCGGGTCGCCGCTACGTCGTCTATGACGAAGCGTGGCGCATCCTCGCCTCGCCCACCCACCTCGACAGAGTCAACAGCGAGCTCCGCCTCTCCCGCGCCAAAGGCACCGCCACCGTGCTCATCACCCACGCACTGTCCGACACCGACAAGGCCGCCGACGCCGGCAGCAGCGCCGCAGCCACCGCGAGGGGCCTTGTCGCGCTGTGCGACACCCGCATCATCTTCCGACAAGCACCCGGCGAAACCGCCCGCACCGCAACCGAACTCGCCCTTACCAGCCCCGAACGCGACGCGTTCACCACCCTCGGCAAAGGCGAAGCGCTCTGGAAGACCGGCACCACCACCCGCCGCATCCACACCGACCTCGGCAAGGCCGAACAGATCCTGTTCGATACGGATTAGGCTGCAGGCATTTCACACACGGCTATCGTGGCAATTTATCCCGCTGGCTGAGCACCGCTATTGCATGCTCATACTTCGCGGCGAGCCGCGCACGTGTGGCCGACTCGAGTAGCGCGGTGCGGGCGGGGTCGGTGTTGTTCTCGATATCTGCGCGCTTCACAGCCAGCGCAAGCCGATTCGCGGCGACGCGCGCGTAATAATCATCCGGCTCTTCGTCGTCGCGGCGCGTCATCGCATCCACCCCGTTCGCAATCTCATCACCGAAATCAGCGCGGATCGTGTCGAGCTCCACGTCGGTGTCTTCGACCACATCATGCAGCCACGCGATCGCAATGGCCGCCGCCTGGCCTGGATGATCGCGCTGCACAATGCGGGCGACAGCTCGCGGATGCTCGATGTAGGCGGTCCCTGCTTTATCAACCTGGCCCGCGTGCGCCCGGGTCGCGAGCGCCTCCGCGCGAGAAATCAACGCATCAGCATCGGGACTCGGCATCGTGATCACCCCGTATCGGCATCAAAGGTCTCCGCAGACTAGTCGGCAACGTCGGCGGCGACACCTAGTCTGAGCGTCGCAATTATCCGCCGCCGGATGGCAATGTCCGAGGCGGCATGTAGATTCTGATCGCAGCACACGGCCGTGCCGGTCGCGCCGGCCGTGGCCAGGTGGCAAATACTATCTGGACATCTGAGCGAAAGGCGCCGCACCATGGCCCACCAGTTCTACGCCCTCCGCCACATCGGTGATCGCAAGGGTGAACCGTTCGGCCTGTTGAGGGTCGACGGGCCGTTTTGCCAGCGTTATGTTCCGGAAGACGGATCGTGGGCCGAGTCGCCAGGGGACCAAGACTATCTGTGGGGCGAGGAGCCGGGTGCGACCCGCATCGATGCGGCCGAAGCCGATCGACTCATCGCCCGCGGCAAATTGGTCAACGTTCCCGCTGATGTGCTGGCCGACGGGTGGGAGCGGCCCAGCGGTGATCCTCATTCGGGCAGCTAAACCCGTCATCCATCAGACCGAACACTCGATGTCAGCCTCTTTTGTGTGATAACTCAGCCCTAGGAGCTGCCTGATGCCCGCGGAGGATTTCTTAGCAGCGGAACGGTTCCACGTCGCGCAGATGTGGTGGATCGCCTCTGAGCTTGCCTATCGCAACGCCAACGTTCACTTGCGCGAAACCAATCCGTTCGACTTTTATGACGGTTTGGAGGTCCGGGCCGAGGGGGCAGACGACTTCGTGTTCTGCAACTTCAACGGTGCAGTGCATGTGCTACCCGGGTCGCAGCATACGATCATCCAGCCGGCGGAGATCTTCGGGGCGCAGTCGCCTCACGATATCGTCAAACGCATCGAGCGCCTGACGGGTTGGCTGGGGGCTGGTGGCCCGTCGACTACCGCCACTCTGGCGTACCGGGCCATCGCGGCGGTACTCACTGCCAAAGCCAACAGCAAGGCGCGTTTCCTCACCACGAAACTCATCGACCCGGGACAACTGTTCAACCACGGCTACGACACCGCGCTGGGCGGCATTGAGGCTCACTTCACCGACCGGACCCCGAGTGCTCTCACTGGTTTTTGGCAGGTCACAGCGAATTCGCACATCGTAGCTGTCTTCAGTGAAAGCGGCTGGCTGTTCCTGCCGCGACGCAAACCCTATGACCTCATGGCCGGTTACCAAAAGCACCGCCGCGAGTTCGACGACTTATCCGCTGCCGTCCTTGCCCTCATCAACCGGGCAGCCCATGTTAATCGGCAGATACGCCAACATTCCGGGTCCATTTTCGACTGAATGACGGCGCTCATTGAGTCATCAATTACCACGAGCGCGGGTTGGTCGTCGCCCACGAGGGCGCCGACGAAACTTGTCGCAACCAACACTATCAACAGGGCTCAGATCGATTGTGTGAGGTAGTTGGGCTCGCGTCGGCGCCAACTACCGCGCGGGGTGCGCACCAGTACAGGGTGAAGAACTTTCTCTGATCTCTGGGAGGTGCCGTCGTGACGACCGACGAGATCGACGACCGGCTCAAAGCGGTGCAGGACATGCTGGCGGCGTCGGTCGAGGGCGTGTTCGCTTCGGATGATTGGCGTGCGGCGCTGACGGCCGCGGCCCGGTTCCATAACTACTCGTTCGACAATGTGCTGCTCATATATGCGCAGCACCAGGCGGCGTTTGCCGACGGTCGCGTATCGGCACCCGAGCCGTCGATGGTGGCCGGATTCCGGCAGTGGCAGGCGATGGGCCGGCAGGTGCAGGGCGGACAGCACGGCTACAAGATCCTGCGGCCGAATCGTGTGCAGTGGCGAGAGACGAAAGATCCCGGCTCCGCTGAGTGGCGGCGGATGGCGAGGTCCGAGCGGCCCCGTTCTGGCGCTGATGTGCGGCAACGTTCGAGGTTGAACCCGTCGAGACCTTTCGATCTGGCGACCGTGTTTGACATCTCGCAGACGGCGGGCGATCCGATCCCGGAGCTGCCGGCCCCGATTCTGCTCGCGGGCCGAGCCCCGGACGGCCTGTGGGATGGGCTCGCGACACAGGTCACGGCCCACGGGTTCTCGCTCCTGGACGCGCAATCGACGGCCGTGTTGAGTGGCGCGAACGGTGTCACGAGCTGGACGGATCTGACGGTCACGGTCCGTACCGACATGGATGACGCCGCCCGAGCCAAGACGCTGGCCCACGAGTTGGGGCATGTGCTGCTGCACGATCCGCGCGGCGCGGAAGGCCGCGTCGACCGGGCTGCGGCCATGGCTGTGACGCGCGGAGCGAAGGAGGTCGAGGCCGAATCGGTCGCGTTCTTGATCGGCGCCGCGCACGGCATGGACACCTCCGACTATTCGCTGCCCTACATCTCGACGTGGGCGAGTCGCGACGAGGGCCTGGCCACGGTTCGCGCGACGGGCACTCGCGTGATCGCGACTGCCCGGCGGGTTCTCGAAGAGTTACCCACCCGGCAGTGGGGATCGGGTCAGCCGCCTGGTCTGGCTGAACGCACGCTGGAACAGCGACGCGAAGTGCCAACGCTGCATGCGCGGCGCGATCGTCAGCCCGCACGCTCGATGGCCGGGATGTCGCGATGACCCGGCCGCGGCAGGCGGTGCGCCCGTCGAACGACACCGCCTGGGCCGCCGTCATTCTCGGTGCCGCTGGGCTGGTTGGTGCGCTGTGGGTGGGTGGGGCGCTCGCTCTCGTCATCGTCGGTGGGCAACCGCGCGGGTATCTGCTGGCCGGTGTCCGAGCGCTCGCGCACATGTCCCGGCCCGCAGCGGCGTGGGGCGAGATGGCCCCGGGCCCCGGCGCGTATTGGACTGTTACTGCGGTCGTCGTGGCCGCCGCTGTGGTGTTGGCGGTCGGGGCGCGGCGCCTGTTCGTGGCAACTCCGAGCCGGGTGGACGTGGACCGGCTGCCGGGAACGGCGACGCCCCGGGAGATCCGTCATACCTGCTCGCCCCGCGCGATACGCAAACGCGGCCGACACCTACGCCCCTCCCTCGAAAGACCGGCGCCGCGCGATGTCGGGTTCCGCGTCGGGGTCGCCCGCGGCATCGAGACGTGGACGTCGGTGGAGGACTCCGTCGTGGTGCTCGGTGCGGCACGCTCCGGCAAGGACCGCTACCTGGTCGTCAATGTCATCCTCGACGCCCCCGGCGCGGTGATCGCGACCTCCACCCGGCCGGACAACATCGCGCAAACCATCGCCGCCAGAAAGGCTCGTGGTCCGGTCGCTGTGTTTGACCCGCAACATCTCGCAGGTGACAGTCAGGTTGGCCTGCGCTGGTCGCTGACCCGCGGCTGCGAGAAGCCGATGACGGCAATGATCCGCGCAGCCGGCCTCGCCGCAGGCAGCGGTAAGGGCGTCGACGACGGCTCGTTCTGGCAGGGGCAGACCGAGGCCGCGCTCCGCGCTCTGCTCATGGCCGCCGCTCTGGATCATCGTGGCGCGGCCGACTTGTACCGGTGGTCGCTGACCCCGGCGGCGGTCCAGGACGCGATCGCGATCCTCGACACGAACCCGCGCGCCCCTGCTGGCTGGGCCACCGCCCTGAACGCTGTGGCCGACTCCGATCCTCGGCAGCGCGACTCCGTCTGGCTCGGCGTCCGACAATCACTGGCCGCGCTCGGCGACCCCGACGTCCTCGCCTCTGTCTCGCCCGGCCCGGGGGAGGAGTTCGATCCGGAAGCGTTTATCCGTGACACGGGCACGTTGTACCTGGTGGGGACCGCAACCGGAGCGGGAGCTGCGGCGAATCTGGTCGCGGCGTTCATCGAGGACATCGTCGAAACCGCACGGCATCTCGCCGCCGAGTCACCCGCCGCGCGCCTGGATCCGCCGATCACGATGATGCTCAACGAGATCGGCAACCTCGCACCCCTGCCATCCCTGCCCACGCTCATGTCGGAGGGCGGCGGCACCGGCATCTGCACGTGGGCGATCCTGCAATCCCTCGCCCAGGCCCGCCACAAGTGGGGCGAACAAGCAGCTTCGACTCTCTGGGACGCGGCCACAGCGAAAATCATCCTCGGCGGCGGCAGCGACGCCGCCGACATGCGCGACCTTGTCTTCGTGATCGGCGACCGCGACGACGTCACCTGGGCGGAAACCCGCAGCCATGACGGCACCCGCAGCCGCTCATCGTCACTGCGCCGCATTCCCATCCTGGACTCCGGTCCGCTCCGCACGCTCCCGGACGGCACTGCGGTCCTACTCCTCCGGTCCATGCCACCGGCCGTGATTCGCATGCGCTCCTGGATGCACCGCAAAGAAGTGGAATCGGCAGGTCGACCGGCAGTGGCCGACACCGGACATCCGCCAGGTTTCGCGCCTCGAAAGGGCAAGAGTGTTGATATCGGCGAAATGCAAGAGCATGATGACGTGACTTGCGTCACTCTCGCATCTGGCGTCACCTTGAGGGAGGTGACGAACTGAATGAAGCGACAGATCGCAGCCATCCTGACCGCGACCGTGATGCCACTCGCCGCCTGCACCGCGACAAGCGACGCCGATCCAAGGGCCTCATCCGACCCGGTCAGCAGCTCAGTGACGACCTCTTCACCGGTCACCACCGTTCCGACGGAGCCGGTCGACTCGGGACAGTCCGGCACTGAGACCATGAGCGCGCCGCCGATCAAGACGTCGCCTTTCAGCACCCCAACGACGTCGGAGTCCACCGCCCCGGCCAGTGACGCGTATGAGGCGATCCCCGTCGAGATCCCCGCGACGATCACGGGCGCGGCGCTCGATGCCGCGAACGCGGCAATACCGGTTTGGCGAAATGCTGTCCGTCTCTACGACGAATCCATGCAAGACCCAAGTGACGACTGGACCGCGAAGCTCCGTAAGTACGTGGGGGACCCGGCCGCCATCACGCAGCTCTCCCTTCTCGCTTCGTTCGCAAAGGATGGAGTGCATCAGATCGGCGCCATCGACTACGAGGGGGCAATCACGCACGCCACCGCGCATAACGTCGAGATCCGGGCCTGCGTCGACATTTCGAACTTCGATGTCGTTAACAGCGCAGGGGACTCGGTCATGGAGCCAAATACTCCCGGCCGTTTCTACCGTGAGTACAACATCGACTTCTATCCGGATGCAGGGCACGTCTGGCTACTGAACTTGATCACCACGGCGAAACCGGCCCAGACATGTTGAGTAGATTGATCGGCCTAATCGCACTTGCCGCGGCGCTCCTCGCGGTTGCAACCTGGGTCAACCAACCGCACGCGTCAGCATCGACTCCGGCCTGCGGTGAGTATGACGCCCTCACTGGTGATTATGTCGTGTGCGCTGGCAGCGAGTCGCAGACCGAAGGCAGCGGGTCGAGTACGGCTGGTCATTCGGAGACAGATCCGAATGCTCGCGTGGACCCGTGCCCGCCCATGGCGATGGTTCCTCAGCCTCCTACAGACTCGAAGATTTGGCTGTTGTATCTGCCTGTTGGAGCCAATCCCACGGACTACGTCATGCGCACCCAGGAGTGCCGGGTGGACGGGCTTGGCCCGCTCATCACCGTTGTACCTGCCACCAGCACGCCGCCTCCGGACCCGCAGCTCGTGGCGAGAGAGGCGATCGCCAGGCTGCCGGTGCCGTTGCCCGAGATCCACTTCGGACCCGACGCCGGGCAGCTCGCCGTGAACGTGCCGGTCTGGCTGTGGGTCGCCAACCCGGACCCCGTGTCGGCTTCCGCGACCGATCGGACTGTCACCGTGACGGCGACCGCGCAATTGGGCTGGGTGACCTGGTCCATGGGGGAGCCGGGCGCTGCTGACGTCACGTGTACGGGCCCGGGCGTCGCGCCAGAACTCGGGGCGGATCTGTGGCGGCCGCCCTGCGGATACACCTATCGGCTGCGCTCACTGGCCGAGCGCACCGCAGGGGCTGGAACCTGGCCCGTGACCGCCGAGGTGACCTGGCAGATCACCTGGAGCGCGAACACCGGCGAATCGGGCGCTGACAGGGTGACGACCAGCTCGATGGCGCCTGCCCGAATTGGCGAGTGGCGCACCGTCATCGTCGCGGGCAGTTGAGCGGGAAGGCATTTCTTATGACGACTACGACAACCCGCACCGCAGCAGGCGCCGCCGAGGGCGGCCCGCGAATGGTGGCCGCACCGATACTGCCAACCCCGAGGCGGCGCCGCAGACCGGCGCTGCTCGCCGTGGGCATCGTGCTCGCCGTGGTGGGCGGGCTTGCCGCCTACGCGCTGGCCGCCTCGATGTCGACCCGCACTGCGGTCGTCGTCGCGGCAGCCGACATCCCGTGGGGCGCAACCATTGCCGCCGCCGACCTGGTCGAAGCGGACATCGCCGGCGACCCAGCGCTGGCCACGGTTCCCTGGGCCGATCGCGGCACGATTATCGGGCAGCGCGCAGCATCGGATATCCATCGCGGCGCCCTGATTGGCCGCGCCGACGTCACGGGCGTCGAGATCCCACCAGCGGGCCAGGTACTGGTTGGCGTCGCCGTGAAACCCGGACGACAGCCCGCCACGGCACTGGCGCCCGGCCAGAAGGTCATCGTCGTCCACACGGCAGCCGACGCCCGCACCAGCACGAACGCTGATGAGCCGCCGGTTGCGGCAGTGGTCCTGGTGGCCGGCCCAGCAGATGCTGCCGGTGGACGGACCGTCGATGTGCTCGTCGACGAGGCCGACGCCGCACTCGTCGCCGGCTGGTCCGCATCCGGCGCGGCATCGATCCTTGTGGTTGCGGGCAGGTGATCGGTGATGCTGACCGTCCTCACATCGGGTAAGGGCGCTCCGGGCGTCACCACGGTCGCACTCAGCTTCGCACTCGCCTGGCCCACCCCCGTGCTACTGGTCGAAGCGGACCCGGCGGGCGGCACGATCCGGCACGGCTACGGTCAGGGTGCCGACCTATTGGGGCGCAGCGTGCTCGGCTGGCATGTAGCCGCCCGCCGGGTCGGTGCGCGCGAGGCGATCTGGGCCAACGCGGTCCGGCTTCAAGGCGAGTGCTGGCTGGTGCCCGGCGTTGACGCCCCGGCGCAGGCGGCCAGCATCGACTGCGCGGCCCTCGCCGCCACGCTGACCGGAATCGGGGTGGACGTCCTCGTCGATGCCGGCCGCATTCCGGGGCCGGCCGGAATCGGCCCACTTGTTGCTGTCGCCGACAAGATCGTGGTGGTGTTGCGCTCGACGCTCGCGTCCGTCCACGCCGCGCAGGCCGCGGCGAACCACATTGCCGACCTCGCAGGCAGCGCCAGCGTCGGCGCCATAGGGGTCGAGGCCGACAGTCTGGTGTCGGTCGTCGTCGGCGCGGGCCGCCCCTACCCGTTGAGCGACGTGCGCGCCGCCATGACGCATGCCGCACCACTGGCGGGTGAGGTCGCGTGGGACCCGGCGACCGCGGCGGCGCTATCCGACGGGGGACCGGCGCCGCGCCGGTTCGACGCGACAGCTCTGATGCGCTCGGCCTCGCGTCTCGCCGGTGTACTCGCGTCACGCGGCAAAGAGCAGGGTTCGCCGGTGAAAACCGCAGGGTCCCAGCCTGGTTCGCGCCGCGACGAACGTGCCGAAGACGTCGATCACCGGTTGAGGCATCGAGCTACGCCGTCCCAGGAGCCCGCCACGGTGGGAGGCGCACGATGACCAGGACACTCGCCGGCGGGATCAACGGTCATGTGACCGGTACCGTCCCGCATCCCGCAGACGACCTCACGTGGCCGGTGTTTGCCGATGGTGACGCACCGGGCGGCGGCGTGGATTTCGCGGTGGTGCGCCGCCTCCAGGATGCGGTGAACGCCGATCTCGATCGCTACACGCGGACACACAGCGGAGCCGATTTGGATCGGGCGGGGCAGAAACAGTTGGCCATGCACTTGATCTCGGCTCGCGTGACCGAGTGGGCGGACGGAATCGTCGCGGCCGGCGGTGCGCCGCCCACGGTCGCGGCGGAGCGGCAGCTCGCCGATGCGGTGTTGGCGGCGATGTTCGGCCTGGGCCGCATCGAGGCGCTGCTCGCAGATGACGAGGTCGAGGAAATCTTCGTCAACGGCGCGGCTCCGGCGGTCTGCCGGTACGCGGACGGGCGCACCGAGACCGGGCCGCCGGTCGCCGAGTCCGACGACGATCTGATGGATCAACTGCGGTCGATCGCTACCTATCACGGGCAGAACGAACGCGCCGTTACCACCTCGTGGCCGTTTTTGAACCTGCGACTGCCGGACGGTTCGCGATTGGCGGCGCAATGGTCGGTCACGCCGCATCCGCAGGTCACGATCCGGCGGCACCGCTTCACCGATATCACGCTCGCCCAGTTGGTCGGCATGGGCACCATCTCCCGTTCTATGGCGGCGTTCCTCACCGCCGCGGTTGCCGGGCGCAGATCCATCCTGATCGTCGGCTCCCCGGGCGCGGGAAAGACCACGCTGCTGCGCGCCCTGGCCCGCTGCCTGCCCCGCTGGGAACGGTTCGCCACCCTGGAAACCGAATACGAGCTGCTATTGCACGAGCTGCCCGATGCCTTCCCGCTGCTGCTCGCCGCCGAAGCCCGCCCGGGCACCGGAGAAACCGACTCGGGTGGCAAACCCGCCGGGGAGGTGACGATCGCCGACATCTTCCCGGAGCTGCTGCGCCACGGGCTCGATCGCATCCTCGTCGGCGAAGTACGCGGAGCTGAGATCCTGCCGATGCTCGCCGCCATGTCGCGCGGCTTGAAGGGCTCGATGGCCACGTTCCACGCCGACTCGGCGGCGGGAACGTTCGAGGCGCTGGCAGGACTCCTGGGCGAACACAAGACGGCCTGGAGCCACAGTGCTGCGATGGCCCAAATCGCCACCGCCGTGGATCTCATCGTCTACGTCGATACCGTCACCACCGAGGCCGGCCGCAAGGCCCGATTCGTCTCCGAAATCCTGGAGGTCGGCCCTGTCGGCGAGAACGGCCAGCCTTCGGCGACGACGATCTTCGGCCCCGACCCGAACCTGCCCGGCGATCCCCGCGGCTTCCCGCGACACCTACCTGAGAACCAGACCTGGTGCCACAAAACAGGTTTCGACCTAGGCTGGCTCAGCTCCGGCAACGGGACCTGGGACACACCCGCACCGAGCTCCGCGATCGGCGGTGCGCCATGACCGTCCTGCCGGTGCTCATCGCGGTCGCGGTCGCCGTCGCCATCGCCGGGATCATGATGGCGGCTGCCGGGATCTATGGCACCGACGCCTCTCGCGCCCCAGCTATCCGCCATCGCCGGCGCGTGGCTGCGATACTCCGCGAGTCGAACGCGCGAACCTGGACGGTCGCCGCCGCCGGCGGCTTCGTCGTCTGGACCCTCTCGGGTTGGCCGGTTGCCGGCATCGCGACGGTGATCGCCATCCCGGGCCTTCCGAAGATCTTCGGCGCCGGAAGACAGGCGGCAGCCAGGATCGCGATGCTGCAGGGCCTGGAAGAGTGGGTGCGGCGCCTGTCGGATGCGATAGCGGCCGGCGCCGGCCCGACCCAAACCATCGCCGCGTCCGCTGCCCACGCGCCGGCCGCGATCAAGACTGCCGTGACGCGACTTGCGGCGGCGCTCTCGGCGGGCCGGGCCGATACGAGCGCAGCATTGGACAGGTTCGCCGCCGAGGTCGACGACCCGCTCGGCGACATGGTCGCCATCGCCCTGAAGATCACGATCACCGCACCGTCTGCGAAAGTCCCCGATGTGCTGCGCACCCTGGCCGCTCAGCTCGCCGACGATGTCAAAGCGCGCCGCGAGATCGAAACCGACCGGGCCGAACCCAGATCCGAGGCCCGCATGATCATCGCGATCCAGATCGTCTTCGCCGTCGCGATCGTGATGTTCACCAGCTACGCCGACACCTACGCCAGCTTTTCCGGTCAGCTCGTGCTCGCCGCCATCGTCACCGTCGCCACCGGCGCCCTGATCATGCTGCGCCGCCTCGCCGCAGACGGCCCGCAGGCCCGACTCCTCGTGCACAGCAGCGACCACCCGGGTCGCGCCCCGGTGATGAAGCGGTCTCGCCGCGTCCGGGCCGGGGTGGCGCCATGAACCCGCTGATGGTCGGCCTGATCGTGGCCGGGATCGTCGCCGGTCTCGGCGCGGCGCTCGTCATCGCCGCATTCACCCCCGTGCGGCCCGACCTTCTGGCCGCTCTCGCCGGACCCACCCGCGGTGATCCGTTCGAAGACGCCGACGAGACGCAGCCGACAGGCGCGATCGGCCGCCTACAGCACGAACTCGAGACCCGACTCTCCGCGACGCGCTTGACGTCGCCGGACGCGGATCTCGCGGTGATCGGCATGCGCCGCGGCGAATACCTGACCACCCGCATCGCCATCTCCGTCGCGGCGCTGGTGATCGGCCCCATCTACAGCCTGATCTTCGCCATGTTTCGCCTGCCGATCCCGCCCGCGATCCCCGCCGGGATCGGGGTCATCGCGGCCGCAGTCGCCTGGCTGGCGGTCGGCTCCCATACCGCGAGCAAGGCCGAGTCCGCCAGGAAGGACATGCGGCAAGCTCTGGTCGCGTTCCTCCAACTGGTGGCGCTGCACCGGGCCGGAGGCTCCGGGATCGGCGCGGCACTCGACCAGGCGGCCGCGACCTCCGATACCTGGGCGTTTCGCCGCATCGGCCAGGCCATGTCCTCGGCCGTCCGCGCCGGCAAACCCGCATCGGCCGGGCTCGGGCACCTCGCCGAAGATCTCGGCATCGACGAACTCGCCGACCTTGCCGCGATCGCCGACACCGCCGCCACCGCCGGCGCCACCATCTACACCACACTGATGGCCCGAGCTGCATCACTGCGCAGCCAACTCCACGCCGACCAGATCGCTGGGGCTCGCATCGCCTCCGGCCGCATGTCGATCCCGAAGGCGATCTTGTCGATGGCCGTCATGGCATTCCTCATCTACCCGGCCATCGCAACCCTCACCGCAACTTGAAAACCAGTACCCATCAAGCAGTTCCGTCGAAAGGACACCATCATGATCACCATCCAAACCCTCTACACCAGCCTCGCCGCCCTCGTCACCGAGCGGCTGCGCGCGCTCGCAAGACATCCCGAATCCGGCGCGGGCGGCGTCTCGCTCGAACACGTCATCCTCGCCATCGGAGGCGTCATCGCCGCCGGCCTCGTGGTCGCCGCGATCGCGGCGGTCATCAATTCGAAAGCCGGCGAGCTTAACCCCTAACCCAGACCTGCGGCAGGCGAACAGATATGACGACCATCGCGCCCGAGCCCACCCGCAGCCGCGCGCCGCGCACGGTGCGGTGGCGAAGCGACGCCGGCTCCGGCGGCACGTCGCTGGCGTTCATCCTGCTCATGCCTGCGGTGCTGCTGCTCATATTCGGCGGCATCCAGTTCGGCCTGCACAACTACGCCAGATCCCTGGCCGTCGCCGCCGCCCAGGCCGGAGCCCGCGCCGCCACCGCAGCACCCGCCTCCACCCAACGCGGCCAGGACGCCGCCGAAGATTTCCTCACCCACCAGGCGGCAACCACCCTGACCGCGGGAACCGTCACCGTGCAACAAGACGGGGACACCATCACCGTCACCGTCAGCGCGGACGCCCCCACCCTGGTCCCGCTCACCCACCCGCGCGTCGTCGGCCAGGCCGCCGCCGTCATCGAGCGCCTGCCATGACGAACCGACGAAACCCGATGCGACGCTGGCGATCCGGGGCGCTACGCAACCTGCGGTGGCGCTTCGGGCCGATGGGGGATGACCGCGGCTCGGCTGCCCCCGCCCTCGAGCTTATCCTCATCACCCCGATGATCCTGCTCGTGATCCTCGTCGGCATCGTCACCGGCCGCGACGCGACCGGACAGTCCAAGGTCGACCAGGCCGCGGCGGCGGCCGCCCGCGCCGCATCAGCCACCCACACCGCGACAGAGGCCACCGCCACCGCCCAAACGGTCGCCCAACGCGACCTTGCCGAACGAGGCGTCGACTGCACCGACATGTCAGTCGACGTTGACGCGGCCGGCATGGCAACCCCGCCAGGCATGCCAGCGCACATCACCGTCACCATCACATGCACCGTCACCTACGCCGGGCTCGGCATCCCCGGCTGGCCCGGCCAGCGACACGTCACCGCCACCGCCGCCAGCCCCCTCGACCCCCATAGGGAGGTGCCATGACCCAGGCCGTCACCCAACAACAACCGACCAGCATGATTAACTGCCGTCGTTCTCGTGGGCAGCTGGCGGCACGATTCCGGCAGATCGACTGGCACGGCGAGGAAGGCTCCGGCGGCGGCATGTCGCTCCTGATGCTCGGGGCTGCGGTCGCACTGATGATGATCCTCGGATTGATCGTTGACGGCGGCGCCAAAGCGCGGGCGCTGGACCACGCCGGTGCGATTGCAGCCGAAACCGCCCGCGCCGCGGCCGCCACCTACCGTCCCGGCGACGCCGCCATCGACCCGATCGCCGCCGACGCGGCTGCCCGCGACTATCTGGCCGCGGCCGGCGCCACGGGGAGCATCGCCGTCGCAGGCATGACAGTGACCGCGACCGCCACGCTCACCGCCCGCACAGTATTCCTACCGCTGGTCGGTATCGACGAGTTCACCGTCACCGGCGACGGCCAGGCCCAAGTCGCCTACGACCCTGGAGGCGCACCATGATCCGTTTCGTCGCTCACGCCCTCAGGCGCCTACTCGCCGCCATCGTGCTGCTGGCCCTGCTCGTCGGGGCGCCGTGGGCGCTGTGGAATCTCGGCCGGCCACACCTACCCAACCACCTACCGGGCGTCACCGAAGTCTGGGCCGCGCTCACCGAACGGGACACCGGCCAGATCCTGCTCGGCACGCTGACGATCATCGGCTTCGCGGCGTGGGCCGTCTTCGCCATCAGCGTCGCCGCCGAAGCAGCTGCCGCCATCACGCACACACCCGCAATCCGACTGCCCGGTCTGCGCCTCCCGCAAACCCTCGCCGCAGGCCTGATCGCCCTGATCATCACCACCAGCCCCGCGCTCGCCGCACCTGCCCACGCCGCAACACTGCCCGCCCTGCCCAACGGCGCGGTCGCGGCAGTCGCCGTCCAGACACCACCGATGACGGACGCGGCGGCAGACAGCACCGCGCTGCGGCCGACACTCACCCATGACGCGGTGCCTGGCTCTACTCGTTCATGGCCGGCGGGGCGGCCCACCCCCGCCCACAGCGCAGACCAGGGAAGCAACAGCGGGCCGACCTGGACTGTGCAGAAGGGCGACACCCTGTGGGACATCGCCGAAGTCACCCTCGGCGACCCGCTGCGATGCACCGAGATCGGCGAGCTCAACCGCGGCCACATCCAGCCCGACGGCAAAACGTTCCACTCGGACGACTTCCTGCTGCCCGGCTGGCAGATCCAGCTGCCCGCAGGCGCGAAACTGCCGCCCGCACAAACAAACTCGCCGACACCGGCCGAAGATCAAGCGATACCCATGGACGTGACCGTCGAACCCGGCGACACGCTCTCCCAGATCGCGCTCGACACCCTCGGCGACGCCAGCCAGTACCCGGCGCTCGCCGCCGCCAACCACATCACCAACCCCGACCTGATCCACCCCGGCCAAATCATCCACATCCCCGCCCCGACCGCACCAGGCAGCGACACCACACAGCAGACCGGAACCGACGACACCACCGCTCCGAACACCACCGACGACACCGAGACAAGCAGCTCCGAAGCTCACGAACCGGCGACGGGCAGCAGCGACGACAGCGACCAGGGCACGGCATCCCCGCAGGACGACTCCGAAACCCCGACGACCGCGGCAGGCGACAGCAGCGCAACAGCCGAGGACGAAACGCCAGCGGTGGAATCTCCGTCATCGGAGCACACCGGATCGAACCCCGGGGAGGCAAGCGCCGCGACCTCGCAAGCCGCACCCGCCCCAACAGCGGCGCCCGTTGTGACGCCGCCGGTTTCGGTCGGCAATGCCAGCACTGAATCTGCGCCAGCGATGAACTCGGACGGCGCCATTGCCACGCCGTCGACCCGCACACTCGTCCTCGGCGGCATCACCGGCCTGACCGCAGCCCTCGCCTGGGCCGGGCTTCTACTCACCAGACGGCGCCTGCAGCAGCGCCGCCGGCCCGGCGACGAACCCGTGCCACCCCTCGAACTGGAGGCCCGAGTCGAGCAGGCCCTGCGCCGTAACGCCGATACCACCACACCGCGACGTATCGACCGGGCTCTGCGGCAGGCCACCGCAGCGCTCGCCAACCGCTCGGACGTCGTCATCAGCGGGGCACTGATCGGTGCCGAAGCGATCGAAATGCGCCCGGCCACACCCGCCGACCCACCGCACCCGTTCACCGGCACACAGGCCGCATGGACCCTGCCCCTGCCCGATACCGACACCAGCGATGAGGACGGACCAGAGCGCCTCGCTGCCCTGCCAGCGCTTGTCACCATAGGCACCACTGGCGACGGTCGCATCGCCATGCTCAACATCGAAACCATCGGCGCGCTGCACATCGGCGGTGACGAGGCCCGCGCCCGAGAACTCGCCAACCACCTGATCGTCGAGCTGTCCCAATCGCCGTGGACCGACGGAATCCACCTGCACCTCACCGACCGACCCGGCGGACTACGCGCACTGGACGAGGACCGCATCCAACCCGCAACCGACCTTGAACGCGAAATGAGAAGCCTTGCCGCGCAAGCGAAGACGATCCGTGAACTCTTGGACGGACGCAGCATCACCCAGGCCCGTACCGACACCACCTACGCCGACGCTTGGGAACCACACCTCCTCATCACCGACGGCAACGACCTACCCGCAGACAGGGCCACCACAGGCCTGATCGACCAGCTCCAGGCCGGGCCGCCCGCGGCAGCCGGACTGATTACCACCGGCCGAAACCCCGGCATCGCGGCCGACATACACGTCGCCGCTGACGGCAGCGCGCTCATCCCGGCGATCTTCCCCGACGACGTGATCACGGCAGCCGCCGTCACCGACGCGGAACTCGCCGCCATCGTCGGACTCTTCGCCGCCAGCTCGGAAAGCCGGGCCGACAACACGGGCCACGTCGGCGACACCGCACCCGGCGACGAGTCCGAATGCGTCGAAGGCGCAGACATGATCGACACCACCGCGATCGACGCGGATCTGGCCACGAACATCGTCATACTCGACGGCAACTGTGCGACAGCGGATCTCACCGTGCCTGACGCCATCGGCGTCGATGACGGACATGCGCGCAACCGCCCCGTCGCCGACGCCGTCGGTGCGAGGCAGACCCTCAGCCCGGATCCGGAACTCGATAGCGACCTCGCCGAATGGCTGAGCAACGACCTTCGCCGTCCGAAAATCGCGATTCTCGGGCCAGCCGCGGTGGTCGGTCTCGGCCCCGCGCCGCAGCGACCCCAGCCGCGACAGATCGAAATGGCCGTCTACCTCGCCCTGCACCACCAGGGCGTAACCGTCGACAGATTCACCGACGACCTCTGGCCCGACGGCAACCCGCCAACACCAGGGGGCCGCCGGGTCGCGATCTCGCGGCTTCGCAGTTGGCTCGGAAACGATCCTGAAACGGGGGAGGCGTTCGTGCCGAACCGGGAAAGTGGCTATTACATCACCGACCGGCTGTTGGACTCCGACCTGTTCACCCGCCTGGTGCACCGCAGCGACCGGCGCACACACGCAGGTGATGTCCGCGAAGCGCTCAGCGACCTGCAACGCGCCCTCGCCCTGGTGCGTGGACCGATTCTGCCGGAGGCAGGCGGACACGAGTATGCGTGGCTCGCCGCCGCAGATCGACTCGAAGATCGGACACTACCTGTAGCCGTTGTGGACGCGGCCCATTTCGCAACCGACCTTGCGCTCGCCATGGGAGATAGCGACGCCGCCGAATCCGCAGCGATGGTCGGAAGGTCCGTCCAGCCCTACAGCCTCATCCCGCTGTGCGACCTTATCCGCGTCGCCCAATACTGCGGAGACGGTGAGACCGCCGCCGCCTGGGCGCGCGCCACGCTCGACGCAGCCGACGCCGACGTTCCCGCCGAACTACCGGAACACGTCCGGGACCACGTTGCTGCGGCACTGGCCGGTAGCAGTCGGGACCGACTAACCACCGGCGCGCGACAGTGAACAAGCCCGCCGCTATCCGCGAGCGGCATGCGCCCGGCGGGCGCACGCCGGAAAGCCGAACCGCGGCTCCTCACTCACGGGCTCCCACCAGCCCGTCGACCTTGGTCGACTCGCTCCGACAGGTCCGGTCTCGCGCGACCCTGCTCGGCTGGTGTTTCTTTGCTGCCGGATGCGTCCTCGCCGCCTGGGCGGCGTTATCCGTCCGCCCGGTAGCAGCGGCCATCGCCTTCGCTGTGGGGCTCGCCGCGATGACTGTCGCCGCGTCGATCGATGTGGTCCGGCAGCGTCTGCCAAACATGCTCACCATCGGCGCCGCGCTCGTGGGGCTCGTCGCGTTGCCGGTCGTCACGTGGGCTGCTGGTGACGGTCTGGCGTGGCGGACCGCAGCCGGCGGCTGGATCTTCGGCGGCTGGATCTTGATCGGGACGCTCGCGCTGCGAGACTCGTACGGGCTCGGTGACGTCAAGCTCGCCGCCGCCTGCGGCATCTACGCGGCCTGGCTGTCTCGGCAAACCCTCGTCGTGGCGATCCTCGCCACTCAGCTCGCCATCGCGGCCGTCCTTCTGTACGGACGGCTGCGGGGTCGGGAACGGATGCCGCTTGGCCCCGCGTTCGTCGCCGGACTCATCGCCGCGATCCTGATCACGTCGAGCTAGCGACACTGGGGTCATCATCGGCAGCGGGGCTGCCGCCCTTCATCCCTGGCCGTGACGGGTGCTAGCACGGCGGCACACGTCATCGGTCAGTTTGTTCCTCGCGCGAGATCGCGAGTGCGGCGTCCTGCATTGCGGAATCCGGTCCCTGCCAAATCCGCGTGATGGCGGTGGCGAGGTCGCGGGTCCGATCCTCGATATCCGATTCGGTCCAGTCAGATTCGTGCGCGAGGACTTCCTTGTTGAGCACCTGCAGGTTGAACTGGTTGAGGATGCTCCACTTCCCAAGGCCCCGCTGCGGCCCCTTGCCCAGCCCGTGCGAGGCATCATCTGTCCACGGCCGATTCGACAGTGACGAGTTGAGCGGTTGCGGCACTAGCGTCAGATTACCGAGGGTCTGCACCAATTTGTCTCGGCGTTGTTCCGCCTCGGGGGTCAACGGCGGGTTGGTATTCCAATGTTCGCGCCACCCTTGCGGCATGATGTGTTCGATCGATAGACGGCCGAATTGCGGAGCCTCCCCGAACTTCGTGTCGAGCGAGCGTTTGTAGGCCTCAATCGCGCGCAGGACTACCGCGATACGTCCTTGCCTTACACTCCCGTACATCTTCCGCTGACCAATTTCCTCGACCACACGACGATCGGATGGCCACACCCTGGCTTCCGCAGTCTGTTGCGAAAGGAAGCCGCAGATTGCCTCGCCGGAGTGGTCTTTGGGCACCTCCGTCAACGCTCTGAGCAGTGCAATGAGCATCTTGTTGATGTCTTTGGTCGTCAATTGCAGCATGGTGCGCCGCATGACCCAACTCTCTAGTGCGGCGAGACCGACCGTTACTTGGTCTGCCGGAATTGCGTGGTTCGGTGAAACCAGCCACAGGAATACCGGGGTAGTCGCAGCCAGCTCCATAGCCTCGATGACGTAACCGCGGAAGCGGCCCGCCGGGCCGTCACTAGGCAAGTTACCGAAATCACGATAGGTGTCAGCATCCTGGCGCAGCTCGTGAAGGAAACCCTCGGCGGTGGAGACATTCTGCATCAACGGTTCGGCATAGTCGATGAAGGTCCGGAACACGAGCTCCGCCTTGACCTCGTCACGCAGTCGCATCGTAAGCCAGTAGTGCAGGAATATATCGACACGGGAACGGCTCGCGCGACCCTGCGTGATTTCTTCGCGCCACCATTCGGTATCGAAATCCTCCCAGATCGTTCGAGACCACCTGTCGACATCAGCTCCCAAGGTGTTGCCGCGCCGAAATACCCAGTTCTTGATGAGGTCCGCTTTCAGCAGCGGCGTCCCTCGATCGTTCAACGTCTCGAAGATGAGCTGCGCATCGTCATCTCCCGTCAAATCGATCGCAACAACGACCAATCGCGCGGCAAGGGTTTCAGCCAGTTCACGTGCGCGATCTTCCTCTGTCCCTGGCGGAACAACGCCGTCTTCGTCAGGAACCCCCCGGAGCCACCGTGCCGCTTCCTCCTTAAAGAAGGTGTGTGCACCATGGATTTGTCCAGGCTCAGTAACGCTCGGCGCCGACGGATCCATGGCGGCTTCGAACTCGGCGCGATTCGCCTGGGCTGGCCACAGCTTGAACCGATGTCGCGTGGCTCGATATTTCGACTGCCCGTTGAGGATCAATTCCTCGAGGCGCTCGGCCTCCTCCTCGTGCCCGCCCGCCCGCATAGCATCCTCGACCGCATCCAGCAGTAGTTGGAGCGTCGTCAGCCGCTGCTGCCCATCGATGACGTCCAGCTCCGTCATCGCGTTGCTGCCGGCCTGGAGCAGTTCAAAAACAACAGCGCCTAGAAAATGGCTGGCCAGAGGACGCACCACCGGGTCTAGGTGGCTTTCCGTGACCCTACGAATGTCGTCCCACAGCGGTGCCCACTGGTCTTCTTCCGTCCAGACATACGGTCGCTGGTACGCCGGTATGACGTAGTGCTTCCGCCCTTCGAAGAGCTCAGTCGCCGTCGCCTTGCTCGGTTGCTGCATCTTGAACAGTTCCCCATCGTTGATCTGCCAGCTAGTTGCCCCGAACGAGTGATCGGGCAAGGTCTACTTCCGGCAGCGTAACGGGGTGCCACGACAACCCTCGGTGGCATCGGCAGAATCTTCGGCTAGGAGCACACCGAGCAGTGGCCGCAACCGCCTCTGGCGCACACCCGCCTAGTGCGCTGAGGGCAGCCCTCTGACGCCGAAAATCCAGCCGGGAGTTGACCCCGCCGGCTCTCTGCGAACGTAGACGACGAGGTTGTAACGCACTGCGACCGATTGCGGACTACCGGCCGAGCCCAGTGTGCTGACGGGCAGGCGTCTGCCGGAACGTGTTTCCGCGCTGCGGCATGCGCGCTTCGGGGGCGAGGGCGACGTAGCTGCCGGGTTGGCGATTGACGGCGGCGCCCGGATGGATCTGGACCTCGGAGTCGGGTAGCGCAGTGATGCGGGCGCGGTGGTGTGCCTCGACCCGGGCCCCGGCGTGCGCGATCGCGGTTGCGTTGCGGATCGCGACGGTCGCAGTTCCCGTGGCCGGAATCGCGAGCGTAACCCGCGTGGGGATCAGGTCGGTGGCGATGTATGCCTCGGTGGCCCAGTGGTTGACGTGCTCAACCGCCCAGTCCAGCGTCGCCTGTCCGCGTACCGGGGTGACGACGGGCTGGCCACGATGCATCATGACGTCCCCGGCATCGACATCCAACGCCGGAAATAGGTCGCCGTCGATGTCCAACTCCCGGCCGGTGTCCTCCATCCACGCCGCCACATAGGCGGGGTATTGGGCACGCGCGTTGCTCGGGCTATCGGCCAGTAGATCTACCGGTGGGAGATCGGTCCGCTCCAAGGGGTGCACATGCCAGGCTCGGATCTCTCCGGAATGCTCGGCGGCCAGTTCCGCGTCGGCCGCCATCTGCGCATTGAACTCCGTATCACCAGGCAGGTCCGCGATCAGCCCGTAGAGCCTGCTCGGCCCGTCACTTTCAGCCCAGAGTCGTTGCCGCTCGGTGTATGTCGCGAAGTATTCGTTATCGGTGTCGCCGGGCTTCAAAGCCAGAAACTCAGCCAGGGCCTCGACGGCCCGGTCCGAATCGACCGCGTGCAGCGGAGACGGCCGAAAATCGGCGGCGGCAAATATGACGGTTCCGCGGTCGGTCAACACATAGCCCAGTGCGCCGGCGTCGCGCTGCGATTCGGCACCCGGTTCGAAGAGCTCGAGCCGCAATCCTTCGGCCTCGACCGCGCGCAGCAGCTCGCCCTCGTCGCGCATCCGGCCGGCGACATCGGCGGTGTGCTGGTCTTGAACGGACATGACGGTGTGCTGCGCTGTGGCACAGCCGACCATGCGACCGCCATCGATCACGACCCAACGGGTCGCGCCGAAACTGAGCGTCTCCGCCTCAACCGCCAGAGCCGCCGTCACCTGCTCCAGAAGCGGGGCCCGGTCGCGGTCCTCCCGGCCGGTCATCGCGACCGCGGCGAGCAGCGGATGGTCCTCGGCCGGCTGATGGTTTGGGGTGGAAATGTTCCACGAGATGTCGGGGGCGATGCGTGCCGCGGCGGTTTGCCACGCATTCCGGTAGGCGAAGTCGAGCTGTTCCGCGGCGTCGGCGAGATCCTCGATCACCTCTTCCGCGCCGAGATCCCGGGCGACGACGGCCAGCGGCCCGTCATCCGGCCCGAAGCCCTGGTAGGCGACACGCGGATCGAGAACCACGGTGATCACTGCACTGTCGGCCGCCTGATCAGTGTTGATGCTCATGAGATGCCTCCACGGAATGCGAGGTGGAACAAACGATGTATGACGTCACTGGCACGCGACGGCCCGATCAGCGGGTCAGCCCGCCCGGAGCGCGACCGCGAGAAGCCGCCAGCGACGGCGTGCGCCGCAATGACACCTCAGTCGCGGGCGCTGCTGGGCGGCGTGGGGGAGCGGTGATGCGTGCGCCGATCGCCTCGGCTTCGGCCAGCGTGAAACCGGACAGATGGGCGGAGGTGTCGACCGTGGCGCCGCTGTGGGCGAAATCCGCGCCCGTGTGCGAATACCAGGTGCGCGTCGTGAACGGCGGTGACGATGAGGCCTCCAGCGTTCCGCGTCGCCCCAGCTGTTCGACCGCCCACGCGATCGGGTTGCCGTCATCCGGCTCCCACACCGCCGTGTCGGTGACGGTATCGATCACGCGCGGGTCACCGCCCGCCCAGCCTTCCGAGTCGAGCGGGTCGAACACCCGCTCGTGGAACGTCACCGAAGGGGGAGTCTCGCGGGACAGCACCGCGATGATCGGCTCGGCATTCCACAGCCACACCCGATGCCCATCGTCCAGCAGCACCGAAATCGCTTTTCCGCCATGCAGCGCGCGCGTGTCGCTGATCGGATGGAGTCGCCCGGTCATGTCAAACAGCAGGTCGCCCGCCGTGAGTTCCGCCGGGTGAATATGACGCGCACACGGCACCAGCTCGGCGACATCTATGACGGCAGACGGTGCCGCACCGGCGGGCTCGGCGTTCACAGCGTCACCGGTCGATCCGGCCACAGCGCCGGCGCTGCCTCGCCGCGTGAGGCGCAGTCGGCGCCGACGAACCGGCCGAACTCTGGATCAGGGTCAGGCCAGGTCACTTCCGGATCGTCTCGATGCTCGGTCGCCGTGCAGCCACACCGCGACATCCACTCCGAGAGATGCACCCGGGTGTCGGCAAAGATCCGCAGCCAATCCGCCGCTGCTGTGGCCGGCTGCTCGCTGTTGTAACAGGCCAGATACGAGCCCCACAGCGCGGTGAGCTCCTCAACTGCGGCGCCGTGCCGAAACCAGCACGGCGGTACCTCACGTGGCCGCAACCGGAACCTGCGTACCAGCCACGCAACCCACCGACCCAGGTCCGACCAGGCGTCGAACGCCTCCCCGGTCGACAGGTCCTCCCACACGATCGGAACCGGCACCGGCTCCCCGAACGGCCCAGACACCGTAAACCACCTCGCTCGCGACAGAGCGCAGCCCAATGCCGCGCCTCTACCCGAAATAGGTGCGCGCCCCGCGCGGTAGTGCGGATGCGGCCAGCGAGACTATTCAGTTTCGTCTCGACACGTCCACTCATGTATCGATAGAGTCAACAAAACCCGGTCATATCGTGTTCGCGCCTGTATGGAGGCTAGATGCCTGAACCGTGGCTTTCCGCCGACGATGTCGCCGCCCATCTCGGGGTGACGAAGGAGACGGTCTACGCCTGGATCGCGGAACGGGCGATGCCGGCGCACAAGATCGGTCGGTTGTGGAAGTTCCAGGCCACTGAGGTCGATGCCTGGGTGCGCAGCGGCGGGTCGGCCCCTGCGGGACCGAAACAGGCACGAAGCAAGCACAAGGGCGGCGGTGCCTGAGTGCGGCTCATCGACAATCTCAACGAGTTCCTCGGCGACGACCTGAAGGCATCGATCAAGCCGGGGTCGAAGCTGCGCATCGCGGCCAGCACATTCTCGATCTTTGCGTTCGAAGCGCTCAAGGCAGAACTGCAAAAGATCGGCGAGCTGGAGTTCATTTTTACGGCGCCGTCGTTCACGACGACGAAGGCGACGGATAAGCCGGCGCCGGAAAAGCGGCAGTTTTTCATTCCGCGCGATAAGGGTCGGGATGCTGGACTATACGGCACCGAGTTTGAGATCCGGCTGCGCAACAAGTTGACGCAGCGCGCGATCGCGCGGGAGTGCGCGCAGTGGGTACGCGAGAAGGTGACGTTCCGCTCGAACCACACCGGCGCGCCGATGCAGTCGTTCGCCGTGGTCGACGAAGTCGCCGCCTACGCGCCGCTGCAAGGTTTCACCACGGCAGACCTCGGCTACGAGCGCGGCCCTGCCGTGTCGAACATGGTTAACAAGATCGACGAGGCCCCACTGACCCAGCAGTACATGCAGCTGTTTGATCAGATCTGGCACAACCCTGACCAGCTCGAGGACGTCACCGATACCGTGCGCGAGCATATCGCGTCGGTGTATGCGGAGAACTCTCCGCAGCGTGTGTACTTCTTGATCCTGTACAACCTGTTTGCGGAGTTCCTCGACGACATCAGTGAAGATGTGCTGCCCAACGATCGGACCGGCTACCAGGACACCGAGGTATGGAAGGCGCTCTACAACTTCCAGAAGGACGCCGCGATCGGCGTGATCAACAAACTGGAAACATACAACGGCTGCATCCTGGCCGACAGTGTTGGTTTGGGGAAGACGTTTACTGCTCTGGCGGTAGTCAAGTACTACGAGCTGCGCAACAAGTCCGTGCTCGTGCTGGCGCCGAAGAAGCTGGCGGACAACTGGACGAATTACAACAGCAACTACACGACGAATATCTTCGCCAAGGACCGTTTCAACTATGACGTCCTAGCCCACACCGACCTGTCGCGCGATCGCGGCGAGTCGTTGGGCAAGCGGTTGGATCTGGTCAACTGGGGCAACTACGACTTGGTCGTCATCGATGAGTCACACAACTTCCGCAACGCCGACTACGTGCAGGAGCGTGAGACGCGCTACCAGCGGCTGATGCGCAAGGTGATCCGCGAGGGCGTCAAGACGAAGGTGCTGATGCTGTCGGCGACACCGGTCAACAACCGGTTCAACGATCTTCGAAACCAACTTGCCCTGGCATACGAAGGCGAATCCGCGCAATTGGCCGCCAAGCTCAACATCCAGACGTCGATCGAGGAAGTTTTCCGGCAGGCACAGCGCGTGTTCAACGAATGGTCCGAGCTGCCGCCGACAGATCGCACCACTGAGGCGATCTTGGCCCGGCTGGATTTCGACTTCTTCGAGCTGCTCGACGCGGTGACGATTGCCCGGTCTCGTAAGCATATTCAGGCGTTCTACGACACCACAGATATCGGCGCTTTCCCCGAGAGGCTGCCGCCAGTCTCGCTTCGCCCACCTCTGACGGACCTGCCCGATGCGCCCACGTTCAACGACATCTTCGAGCAACTGCAACAGTTGACGCTCGCCGTCTACACGCCGCTCGCCTATGTGTTCCCGAGCCGCCGCGATAAATACGAACAGCTCTACGGCGCGCGCGGAGGCCAGAATTATGTGGGAGGTGAGACTGGCAATCTCGGGGCGGCCAACCGTGAACAGGGCATCAAGAAACTGATGACGGTCAACCTGCTCAAACGCCTTGAATCCAGCATCGAGGCATTTCGGCTTACCCTCAGCCGCTTAGAAGGCACCGTCGCAGAGGCGATGGAGGCCGTCGACAACCACGCAGCAAACATTGCCGACATGACCTCGACGCTAGCCGACATCGACGCGGACGACGACGATTTTGAATTCCCGACGTCAGGCACTGTGGGCCGCAAGGTGCAGATCGACCTCGACGACATGGATGTCGAATCGTGGAATCGCGACCTCGTTAATGACGGCCAAGTCATCCAGCAGCTCTTGATAGCGATCAGTGGCATCACCCCGGACCACGACTCGAAACTCGCTGCGCTACGCAGCTTGATGACAGACAAGTTCGCGCACCCGCTGAACACCGACAACCGCAAGATCCTGATCTTCTCCGCGTTCGCCGACACCACCGAATACCTCTACAAGAACCTCGCTCGCCGTCTCAAGGAACACGGCTACGACGCCGCCCTCGTGACCGGGCAAGGTAGCCCGTCGACCACGATCGGAAAAGGCTACGACTTCCAGCAGACGCTCACCTTGTTTTCGCCGCGTTCGAAGCAGCGGCACCTCGTCATGCCGAAAGAATCTTCAGAGATTGACGTTCTGATCGGCACCGACTGCATTTCCGAGGGCCAGAACCTGCAGGACTGCGACTTCCTCGTCAACTACGACATCCACTGGAATCCCGTCCGCATCATCCAGCGCTTCGGCCGCATCGACCGGATCGGATCGACCAACGAGCGCATCCAATTAGTCAACTTCTGGCCGGACATTTCCCTGGACGAGTACATCAACCTGAAAGAGCGCGTCGAAAACCGCATGGTGATCGCGGATCTCGCCGCAACCGCTGACGACAACGTATTGACCCAGGAGGCCAGTGACGCCGCATTCCGTCGAGAGCAGCTGCGCAAGCTCCAAGACGAGGTCATCGAACTCGAAGACGTCCGCACCGGCGTGTCCATCACGGATCTAGGCCTGAATGACTTCCGCATGGACCTACTCGGCTACATGAAGGAATACGACGACCTGGCCGGCACACCGAAGGGCTTGCACGCAGTCGTACCTGCCGACCCGGCGAAAGGCCTCAGACCCGGCGCGCTATTCGTACTGCGCAACATCAACGCCGACGAACATCTGAACCGCGGCAACCGCCTCCACCCCCACTACCTCGTCTATCTTGACAACGACGGCCTGGTGGTCGCCGACCACACGGAGGTCAAGCGACTACTTGATCTCATCCGCGCCGGCTGCCGCAACCGAAGTGAGCCCGCCTGGCAGGTGTGTCGCATATTCAACGAGGCCACCCGCGACGGCGCGAATATGGGCAAATACAGCGCTCTCCTCACCGACGCGATCCGCTCGATGATCGACGTCACCGACGAACGCGATATCGACAGCCTCTTCAGCCCTGGCCATACCACCGCGTTGGCGCAGACCATCGCCGGGCTCGACGACTTTGAGCTCATTGCCTTCCTTGCCATCGTCGAGGAGTACGCCGATGAATGACGAGGTACAGCAACCAGTGCTGTTCCGCTGGCCCAGGGCGGCGGCGTTCGGCCGCGTCATCCCGAAAACCAAGTTCTATGACCATGGCAACGTCCGCAGCGCGCTGCGTGAGAAGTTCGTGGAAGACATCCAGCGCATCACGTGGGCCTACAAGCTCGCCGACGAAACTATCCACCTACGCGGAACCGTACCGGTGCCCGAAATCCAGATCTTCACGGTCGAAACCAAGGGCGCCGATGTCTCCGATGACGTGCTCACCGCCATCGACAAGACCGTGTATTTTCCCGTCATCTTCGAAATCACCGACGGCACCCGAGCGCGTACGGCAGCCGCCCAGAAGCTCCTCGGCACGCGCACCCCGAAGATCGGCAGCTACTTCACAAGTGCTTGGCAACCGTCCGACTCCGTGCGTCGCCCTCTACCAACAGCACTTGATCTGGCCGGCCTCTACGAAGCGGTCCTCGCTGTCCTACTGCCGCTCACCGCTCGCCCCGGAGAGCCAGTGTCGGAGGCAACCGACAGACTGAACCAAAGCCGCAAGCTCCAGCGCGAGATTTCGGCGCTGGAGAAGAAGATGCGCGCCGAGCCGCAACTGAACCGCAAGATCGAACTACGCCGACTACTAAGGGACCGCCGGGCCGCGCTCGCGGCGCTGATGTGAGAGAGAGAAATGACCACGCCAGAGAAACTGAAGATGCAGTCGGCTGACGTTACGCGCCAGAATGTCGAGGCACTCGCCGCGCTGTTCCCGCACATCGTCACTGAAGGGTTCGACGACGATGGGAACCTCATTCACCAGGTGGACTTCGAGGCGCTGAGGCAGGAACTGAGCGACTTCGTCGTGGAGGGCAAAGAGGTCTATCAGATCGACTGGCCAGGCAAGCTCGCCGCCGAGTTCGCCTCCAACACTCCGATTGCGAAGACGCTACGACCAAATCTCGCCGACTCGGTGGATTTCGAGTCCACCAAGAATCTCTTCATCGAAGGAGACAACCTCGAAGCGCTCAAGCTGCTCCAGGAGTCGTACCTCGGTAAGGTCCGTCTCATCTACATCGACCCGCCGTACAACACCGGCGGCGACCTCGTCTACCGGGACGATTTTTCGTCTTCAACGAAGGAGTACCTCTGGAAGTCGCGCCAAGTGAACGAGGCCGGAGAAAAGCTCGTCTCGAACACGGATGCAAACGGACGCTTCCACTCGGACTGGCTGAGCATGATCTACCCGCGGCTTCGGCTAGCGAAGCGATTCCTTGCACAAGATGGTGTGATCCTTGTCAGCATCGATGATGCAGAGCAAGCGTCGCTCCGTCGGCTCATGGATGAAATATTCGGCGAACAGAACTTCATCGCGCAACTCGTGTGGGAGAAGGGACGTAAAAACGACGCGAAGCTGTTTTCTACGGGCCATGAGTATGTCGTCGTTTATGCGAGATCTAAATCGATATTGCGTGAGAAACAGGTCAAGTGGCGTGAAGAGAAGCCTGGCGCGCGCGAAATTTGGGACGAGTACTTGCGTCTTCGGGACCTCCACGGCGGTGACGACGCTGCTGTTGAGAAGGATATTGCGGCATGGTTTGCAGGACTGCCCAAGTCGGATCCAGCAAAGAAGTGGTCGCGCTACAAGAGGATCGACGCTAACGGACCTTGGCGCGACCGTGACATTTCGTGGCCTGGCGGAAATGGGCCGCGTTATGACGTTATACACCCCGTAACGGGTATTCCTTGCCGAGTGCCGGAACGTGGATGGATCTATAGTGATGCCGCCGAGATGCAGCGGCAGATTGATCTAGGACTTGTCGTGTTTCGAGAAGACCATTCTGAGCCTCCATTTCGTAAAGCTCATTTGCGCCCAGTCGACGACGGAAGCGTATCTGCAGGAGGCGAAGAAGACGAAGTTGAAGATGAAATTGAGTTGGCTACACAAGTTCGCGGCACATACTTCTACAAGCAGTCGCAGGTAGCAGTACGGCACCTACGTGCACTGATGGGCGCGAAGGTGTTTAACAATCCGAAGGATCATATCGAATTATCTCGACTGTTTGAATACGTCCTGGATGGGCAAGAGGGCGTAGTCATGGATTTCTTCGCCGGGTCCGGTACGACCGCGGAAGCCGTTTTCGACCTCTGCGCCCGCACTGGGCTCAACTGTCCCGTGATCCTGGTCCAGATGCCCGAGCCCCTGGAGGACAACCTCAAGTCTGCGACTGGGTCTGCCAAGACAACCATCCAGAACGCGATCAAGTTCCTCCAAAAGCTTGAGAAGCCACTCAACATCGCCGAGTTGGCTAAGATCAGGATCCGGAAAGCGGGTTCGCAAATTCTGGAAGGGCGCAAGCCTTCTGACTGGAACGGGGATGTCGGTTTCCGGACCTTCGCTGTGGACACGAGCAACTTCACCGACATCACCATGACACCAGATGTGGCCGATCAGAACGCGCTGCTTGATCTCGTTGAGAGCGTCCGACGGGACCGGAGCGGCATGGACGTGTTGTTCGAGGCGCTCATCGCGTGGGGACTCGATCTTTCATCGACAATCGACATCGAATCAGCAAATGGTCATGAAATATTTTCGGTCGACGATGGAGCACTTCTCGCGTGCTTTGACGATCACCTTGACGAAGAGCTGATCCGCGCGCTCGCCGAGCGCGCGGCTGTGGATGCCACGCAGAAGGTCGTCTTCAAGGACACCGGCTTCGCGACAGACGACGCGGCCATCAACGCATATCAGGTCTTCGAGCAGCTCTCGCCTGACACCACACTGAAGGTGATCTGACTCGATGAAGCTTCAGTTCAAGGTCCAGGATTACCAAACCGCTGCTGTGGACGCAGTGGTGGACTGCTTCGGCGCGCTGCATCGCCAACCGTTCGCTGACAACGTTACCTACAAGATCGATCCGGGACGCGCGGTGGAGCGACGTGACCAGCCGGAGCTGGATCACGGTCTCAGCGAGGCTACAGCGCGAACCGGATATGGCAACAGCCCGTTGCTTCTCAGCTCTGCCCAGCTTCTCGACAATATTCAGACCGTGCAACGGCGCACTAGCGGGCTTCCGCTGTCATCAGAACTTGTGGCCAGCCCGGCGGCGACGCTGAATCTGGACGTCGAGATGGAGACAGGAACGGGCAAGACCTACGTCTACATCAAGACGATCATGGAGCTTCACCGGCAGTTTGGCTGGTCCAAGTTTGTCGTCGTCGTTCCGAGCATCGCGATCCGCGAGGGTGTGAAGAAGTCTTTCGAGATCACCGCTGACCACTTCCTTGCTGAGTACAAGACTCAGGCCCGAGCGTTCGTCTACGACTCCGATCACCTCGAAGATGTCGAGACCTTCGCATCAGATGCAGGCATCCAAGTCATGATTATCAACGCACAGAACTTCAATCGCGATGCGAAGAGGGCCGACCAGGACCCCAATGAGGCCGGCAAATCGCCGGGGCTCAAGATGTTCAAGACGCTCGATGGGTTCAAGTCTCGGCGTCCCATCGATGTCATAGCGGCGAATCGGCCCATCCTGATCATTGACGAACCGCAACGTCTCGGCAGCAACCCGGCCAAACCTAGCGAGACGTTGAAGGCACTGGGACGCTTTAACGCACTCTTCGCATTGCGCTACTCAGCGACTCACGCTATCGAACACAACCGGGTTCATCGACTGGATGCTCTCGACGCCTACAACAAGAAGTTGGTCAAGAAGATTGCTGCTAGGGGCATCAGCGTGAAGGGTCTCGCCGGGAGTAGCGCATACCTCTATATTGACGGACTTGAGCTTGGCAAGGGTGCTGACTTCCCCAAGGCACGTGTTGAGATTCAACATCAGCCCAAGAGTGGGAACATCACGCTAAAGACGGTGAAGGTCAAGAAGGGTGATCGTCTGCACGACATTTCGGGCGGTATCGAAGCCTACAAGGGTCTCGTCGTCGACGAGATCGATGCCATCGCCAACACTGTCACCCTCTTGGATGGGCAAGTGCTCCAGGGAGGACAGGTTACCAACGATGTGACCGACGAACAGAAGCGCCGACTCCAGATCCGGGAAGTTGTACGCGCGCATCTTGACAAGGAGAGGCAACTCTTCGGTCACGGAATCAAGGCTCTGTCCCTCTTTTTCATCGACGAGGTTCACAAGTACCGTGACTACGACCAACCTGACCGGCAAGGCGAGTACGCCAGAGTTTTTGAAGAGGAATATGAGTCGCTCAGAGCTGAGCGGCTCAGCGAACTCGACCTCGATGAATCGGCCGCGGCGTACCGGGCGTTCCTCGAACGTGACCCGGTACGCGACATCCACAACGGGTACTTCTCGGTGGACAAGAAGACCGGACGGTGGGTGAACAGCGACGCTTCCGATGCTTCAGATGAGAAGGGCAAGGGTCTGTCCAAGGACGCCGAGGCTTACGACGCCATCCTTCGCGACAAGGAGAAGCTTCTCGATCCTGACTTCCCACTCCGTTTCATCTTTAGCCACTCTGCTCTGCGCGAAGGCTGGGATAACCCGAACGTCTTCACTCTTGGATTCCTCAAGAAGGCGACCGCCGGGGACTCTCGACGTCAAGAGGTCGGGCGCGGTCTCCGACTTGCCGTGGATCGGAACGGCGATCGTGCTGACAACCCCGTGACCGTCCACGACATCAACGTTCTGACCGTCGTCACCGAGGAGTCTTACGTCGATTTCGTTGCAGGGTTCCAAAAGGAGACGCTGGGCTTGCTCAGCGCTCGCCCGCGGAAGGCGACACCAGAGTTCTTCGCCGGAGCTGTCCTGCTCGATGTGATCGCAGGTGTTGAACACAAGGTCACGCTGGACGAAGCCAAGCAACTCCAGCACTGGCTCGTCAAGCACGACTTCATCGACTATGACCAGCATCTGACCGACAAGTGGCTAGAACGCGGTAACCTCCCCGAGATTCCCGACATGCCCCCCGCGCTACAGCCGTACTTCTACCAGGTCGCGGAACTGATCGATTCCCTCTACGTTCAGGCGCCGAAGGTCGATGACGGACGCAAGACGAAGGTCGTCCCGATGAACAAGGCAAACTTCGAGAAGAAGGAGTTCCAGGAGCTATGGGCGCGAATCAACCACCGTGTGGTGTACCAGGTCGCGTTCGACTCGAAGGAGCTCATTGCCAACTGCGTTCGAGCGCTCGACACATCCCTGGAAGTGGCGCGGCTCCAGTACGTAGTGACTGAGGGCATCCAGCGGGACATCATCGAGGCAGCTGACCTGGAGTCCGGCGAGAGCTTCAATGTAATCCGAACGAAGTCGTCCGAATCCACCCTGAGCGCGAGCTCCACGGTGCCGTACGACCTGATCGGCGAGATCGCTGAGAAGACGAAGCTCACCCGCCGCACGGTCGCCTCCATACTTCATCAGGTAAGGCCGGGCACGTTCGCGAAGTTCAAGCAGAACCCGGAGCACTTCATCACGGAGGCGGCGCGGCTGATCCGCGAGCAGGCCGCGGCTACGATGGTCGAGCACATTGAGTACGACATCCTCGATGACCGGTACGGCGCCTCGATCTTCACCGAGAATCAAACCGCTCAGGACTTGTCCAAGGCTGTGCACACGCCAAACAAGAGTGTCTATGAGTACGTCCTCGACGACTCACAGGTAGAGCGAGACTTTGGAGCCGCGCTCGACATCAGTGACGAGGTGGCAGTATTCACAAAGCTTCCACGTGGATTCAAGATTCCGACTCCTTTGGACGACTACAACCCTGACTGGGCGATCGCTTTCCAGGACGGTTCCGTGAAGCACGTTTATTTTGTAGCTGAGACCAAGTATTCACTCTCCTCGTTGGAACTTCGTGGTGCAGAGAAAGCGAAGATCGACTGCGCCAACAAGCTCTTCGAGAAGCTCGATGAGGTGGCCGGCACCCCGGGTATTCGGTATCACGGCGTCACGAGCTACGACCACCTCCTACAACTAGTGAGGGCATAGCGGAGATGGCTATCGAGCTGTACTTTTCTCAGTACTTCGGGATATCACCGAACGAACTGGAGGCGTACGGCGCCTTCGATATCAGTCTTGTCTCCGATCTCCCCCTTTTCGTCGATCCATTCCTTCTCTTCAACAGCGAAAAGCACGAGTACCGAGACCTTCACGACAAGATAATCCGCTACCTCGTCTTCCTTCGCGACCACGCTAATCCGGATCTTGACCCCGGGCTCATCAAATCTTGGTACATGTTCCAGGAGGTGAAGCAGAACTGGCTCGGCTTCACTGTGCTCGGCAACTCGGGGAGCGGGCTTGGCAAGGACTTCGCCCGTGCACTTCACGACTCTCTCGGCTCGATCCTGAAAGGGTTCGGGGCGGAGTCGATCACCAAGGGCGCCCACCTAGAGAAGCTCGCCCTCATCAAAGAGGGCGTAGGGCGCGACAGCATTAGTGACTTCACTACGAACCTCATCAAGGGCTATCTGCTGGAGTACACCCAGGCGTTTGCTCAGACGCATTTGTCGCCTGACCAACGCAGCAGCTTCTCGGTCCCCCGTGCAGTCTTCAATTACGAGACGGAATCCTGGGAATCGCGTCAGTACGATCTGCCGGAACTCCGCAACGACTACGTCCTGCTCACCCCGGCCGACATGCTTACCAAGGATGACACGTGGATCAGTCGCTCTGACCTGGTGCGCCAGTTCATCAAAATTCCCGACGCGATCGAAGATGACCAGCTGCGCGCGCAGGTCAATAACTACCTCCTCAAGAAGTTGAGCGACAATCCCACAAAGAAAGAGTACTCAGACCTGGCCGCGGCGGCGATTTCACAATTTCCAGAGGTAGTAGATTACTACATTCGCGAAAAGGAAGACGCCGGGGACCAGGCAGTCGGCCTCAGTGCACAGAGGCGGCAGGAGGTCTTCGAGGTTCTCGTGCGTATGGTGCAACATGTTGTCGAGGACATCCGTATCAAAACCGCGTTGTACGAGACACCGGTCACCAGCTACGACGAGGCTCTAGCGCGCGCCAACGGTTTCAAGCAATACGTTGAGAACCAGGATGGCTACCGGCTTCTCAACAAACCTGGAAAGGAACGTCCACTTGCTGGAGAGACGGACGTTCAGCTCTTCTTCGGCGTCATTTTCTTCGGTAGCGAATTTGACGTGAACCGGGAAGTGAACAACGGTCGCGGGCCAGTCGATTTCAAAGTGAGTAAAGGGGCAGTCGATAAGTCACTGATCGAAATCAAACTCGCCAGCAACAAGCAACTGAAGCGAAACCTTGAAAACCAGATTGAGGTCTATCAAAAAGCCAATGGCACACGCACAACCGTAAAGATGATCATCTGCTATACAGATGCAGACGTTACGAAGACCAACGCTGTTCTGAAAGACTTAGGCCTCCTTGGCGAAAAATCTATCGTCGTCATCGATGCGCGAGCCGATAACAAGCCCTCCGGTTCCAAAGCGTAAGGAGATTTGGTGGCCGCGATGCTGAAATTTCTTCGTCTGCGTGGTGCGCCAGTCTTCGGCGAAGAATTTGGCGTTGCCGTCGGGCCGCTAAAGCAGTCGAATTTCTTCTTTGGCCCGAATGGTTCGGGCAAGACTACGATCAGCCGCGCGTTCGTTGATCCATCACGTTTTGCCGGGACCACATTAGAATGGAGCCAACCGAGCTACCCGCTCGGCGTCAAGGTCTACAACAGAGACTACGTTGACGCGACGCTTACGCCGGCCGGACAGCTGCCGGGCGTGTTCATCCTCGGCGAAGCCAACGCCGAGATTCAGGCCGAGATCGAATCCCTCACGGGCCCGAATGGCTCCATCGCTGCCGCACAGAAAGCGCTCGCGGGCCTCCAGTCTTCGCTGGACGCGAAGAATCGGGATATCACAGACGCCCGTGCGGCGTTGAAAGATGCTGCATGGGCGAAGCGCGAGGACGTTCCGGCGGAGTTGCGCGAAATGTTCAAGGGGTACAACAACAATAAGGATCGATTCCTGGACCGGTTGCTCGAAACTGCAACCACTGCCGACTCTGCCGCCGAGGAGTTCACCGCTCTCGCCCAGGAAGCGGCGGCAATTTTTGTTGCGGATGCTCAGCCGCTAGCAGAGTTGTCGCTTGGGCGCGACATCAGGATCGAGGACGCGCCCGGCTTCCCGTTGTTAGGTGTGGCCGTCGTTGGAAGTGGGGATGTGCAACTTGCGCCCCTCATTGAACAGCTTGGCAACGCTGACTGGGTTCAGCATGGGCGTGACTACCTGGAAGACAGCGCTGGGCTCTGCCCGTTCTGCCAGCAGACCTCACCGCCTGACCTTGGCGCGCAGCTGGAAGCGTACTTCGACAGGAACTACGCCGGGCAGATGGAGCAACTCGCGGCGTTCCGCGAACGCTTCGAGTCGTGGGCGCAGGACTGGGCGACCTACCTCGACGATCTGCCGGCGAAGCCTGGCGCTCTTGGGTATCTTGACGCTGACCGTTGGGCCAGTGCGCGTGGCGCGCTGGAGAAGGCGATCGACAATGCTCGAGCACAGGTTGACGGAAAACTATCCGCACCGTCGACTTTGCTCTCTATACCCGATCTCTCGCCGCACGTGGCAGCCGTCAACGCTGTCGTCCGGGAGGCGAATGCGGCAATCAAGGGCTTCAACAACCTCCTGAAGAACAGATCGGCTGCGAAGAAGTCATTTATTGACCGGTGCTGGGTCGCGTTTGCCCGCTCGACCCTAGCCACCGATCTTGCAGGTTACGAGGCTGTGATGCCTGGCCACGAGGAGGGTAAACGCAGCATCGAGGGCAAGGTTGAGACGGCCGAGGCCGATGTTCGCGGAAAGGAGTCGCGTCTCCGCGAGCTTCAGGCGAAGGTGACATCAAGTAGACCGGTTATTGACCGTATCAACCGACTTCTGAAATCTGTTGGCTTCGAGTCCTTCTCCCTGGCGGAGTCAGCTGAGGTTGAGAATGGTTACACGCTTGTCCGGTCCGACGGTGAAATCGCCACAGAAACTCTCAGCGAAGGTGAGCGAACGTTCATAGCTTTCCTGTACTACTACCAATCGCTTCAAGGTTCGCCGCAGGACGATACTGAATCTCACGACCTCCTAGCCGTGGTTGACGACCCAATCTCGAGCCTTGACAGTGAGGTGCTGTACTCCGTGTCCACGCTGATCCGCAAAATTGTCGAGGACATTCCTGCCGGACTTGGGCGGGTGAGGCAGCTCCTCCTCTTCACGCACAACGTCCACTTTCATAAGAACGTCACGTACGAGGCGCACCGCGGACCGAAGTTGGGTTCTCGGCAATATGGGATCGTACGTAAGCAGATCGGACAGCACAGCGTGATCGAGCTGTGCGACCAGAATCCCATTAATACCGCCTATGGTTGGTTGTGGGAAGAGGTCAAACGCGCGGCTAAGCAGCCTTCAACGAGCGCGGTGGGACTGCAGAACGTACTTCGGCGCATCCTTGAGACGTACTTCAAGGTGATCGGCGATGTCGACGAACCTGTCATCGTCGGAAAGTTCGAAGGGAGTGACCGGGTCATATGCCGATCCCTCTTTGCATGGGCGAATGACGGCTCCCACGCAATCTTCGACGCGCTCGAGTATTCGCCTACGTCGAGTACGGCGGACGCGAACCTTCGAGTATTCCGGCGAATCTTCGAGGAGTTGGATCACGGGGGCCACTACCGGATGATGATGGGTGAATCCGCAGCCGAAGGGCCTGAGCAGGGATCCGCCGGTGCACTTGCATGATCGCGCAAGGTTCGGAAGGCGGTCGTGCGACCACAACCGAACCTCGCGCCGATCCGGGCAAGTGGCCAGCCATCGGCGCGGGCCGCACGGCGCCCGCACCTTACGATGGAAATCCTTTACACTAGAGGCGCTGGTGTCGAGGAGTTCCCACGAGCAGGAGGTGAGGGCATGGCTCCAACGAGCGACGAGCTGCTTGCCAGCTTGCCGGAAACCTTCCGCTATTCCGAGGCCCTCGATCACGTCACCGAGCGGCAGCTCCGCAGCCTCATCGGCACCGGCGCCATTGTTGCTCTGGCGCGTGGTCTTTACCGTAAGGGTGACTGGATCGGTGACGAGGACCTGATTGAGATTGCCGCCAAGGCGCCACGGGCGACGCTGTGCTTGCGTTCGGCTCTTGCCCGTCACGCGTTGATCGATGACATCCCTGCGGAGATCGACGTTGCCATCCCGCGTGGCTCGTGGACGCCGGAGACGATCGCTCCTGTCAGATGGCGGCATTTCAACGCGGACACGTTCGAGCTCGGTCGCGGTGAGCTCGACATCGGAGGTGGCCGGAGTATCGGCCTGTACTCGGCCGAGCGCAGCATCATCGACGCGTTTCGGATGGGCCACATCGACGGAGCCGACCTGGCCGTTGAGGCACTCAAGCGATGGCTTCGCGCCGGTGGGCAGCCGTCGGAGCTGCTGGCGCTGGCGCGGTCATTCCCGCGAGCGCAGTCCGCCCTGCGCGCAACATTGGAGATCCTGTTGTGAGCCGGGTGACGCGAGGGACGCCGTCGGGTGATGCCTACCTCGACCTCCAGAACCGCGCTCGCCGATTTGGTCGACCCACTCAGGAGTTGCTCCAGCTGTACGTGCTGGAGGGGTTCCTCGCCCGGCTGGCCGTCAGCGACGTGCGGGACCGCTTCGTGCTCAAGGGCGGTGTGCTGCTGGCTGCCTTCGACTCGCGTCGGCCCACCAGGGATGTCGATCTCGCCGGTCTTGATATCGCCAACGACACCGAGGCCGTGCTTGAACTGGTTCGACGGATCGTTGCCGTGCCGCCACCGTCGGACGATGGCATCGCGTTCAGCTTCGAGACGGTGACTGCTGAGGTTATCCGCGAGCAGGATGACTATTCGGGTGTCCGGGTCCATGTGGAGGCACATCTGGCCAGCGCGCAGTTGCCGTTCCACGTTGATGTCAATGTCGGCGACCCGATCTGGCCGTCGCCGACAACCGTAGCCGTGCCCCGCTTGTTGGGCGGTGAGCCGATCGAGTTGCGTGGCTATCCGATGCACATGGTTCATGCCGAGAAGATCGTCACTGCTGTTCAGCGTGGCATCGCGAATACCAGGTGGCGCGACTTCGGCGATATCTGGAGCTTGTCGCGTCGGCACACCGTCGCGGCCGACGAACTAGCTCGGGCCATCGCGGAAGTAGCCGACCACCGAAAGGCGACGATCAGGCCGCTGACCCGGGTTCTCCACGGTTACGCAGAGCTGGGGCAGGCACGGTGGGGGCAGTGGCGTCGTCGCAGCAACTCCGACCATCTGCCCGAGCAGTTCGCCACTGTCCTCGACGCCGTGACCGCATTCGCTGACCCGGTGCTGACGGCCGCGGTCGCTGGACGGGCCTGGAACGCCGACACCGAAGCATGGGAATAGCACTGGCGCGAGAACGCATACGAAGTGAAAAGTAGTGATCGTTTTGTGATCGTTTTGAATTGGTAGCCAGGGGAGCGGGCGGGAAGTCCTGGGAACCATCGGCGCAGGTCAGCACGACGAGGCCCGAAAGTCAGGTCTGTGACCTGCGGCGATATTGACCCACCCTGCTCTCCCAGAGCCCAGAGGTTCAATTCCACTCCGTGCTGCCGCTGAACGGCAACTGATCTGGCTCAAGGAGCCGTGGGGAGTTGCGAGCTCTGGATTCGGGCGAGCCCTGTAGCGGGCAGTACAGGTCTTGGGTCCTACAGAGCGGCGTTGGTGACGTGCGTGCGAGCCACTACCGCGCGCCGTGCGCACCTTCTTAGGGCAGGAACCGTCGTCATCGACGCTGCCCCGAAGGAGGCGCACCATGACCACCAGAGCGAATGCACCGAGGAAGACACCGACTCGGCGACTCGCCAGCATCGCGGACGCGGCCGACTACGCCGCGTGTTCCGGCAAGACGATCCGGCGCCGCATCGCCGATGGAACGATCCCGGCCTATCGGTTCGGCAAGCGTTCACTGCGCGTCGATCTCGCCGACATCGACGGAGCGCTGTCGCCCATCCCCACGGCGGCCATCGGCCACGCGCGCCGTGGCCGCTGACCGCAGGGCGCCGCCAGCGGGCCGACGACGGCAGGCCGCCGATATAACGCGCGCCGACGTGGCTGACCGAAGAACGTCACCATCAAGAACACGCAGAACTGCGCCTTCCCAGCTCCTCCAGGGCTCGGCCGGCGCCACTTTCGCGCGCAATATGGCGGCGGGAGCCCCTGAGGCGTCCAACCGCCGACCTGCGATAATCCGTCTGCGATTCGGTACAGATATGGCACGTAGGTTGCACGAAACACCTTCAATCAAGATCAAAAACTCGATGACCAGCATAAACAGTCGATATGCAACCTGACTGTAAATCAGCCGCGCAAGCTTCGGGAGTTCGAATCTCTCACCTGCCACGCAGCGAAGTGCACGTTTCGTCCGGTAAATGCTCACCGAGGGTGTACGCAGAGCCACATTGGGCGTTACGCTCCGTATGTGCGCGGTGATAGAGCGTGTCCGATGTCGGGCCGAAGCGGCGGCGCGATCTGCGCGTCCCGCCGGCTGACCTGCATGTACCGAATGTCTCGCGCGCACCGGACGAGCGTGCCCGGGTGCCGAACGTGACGGACGCGAGTCGTGTGCGCACGGACCGATGTGCGGACGAGACCCGTGGCCGCAGCCGGACGCGCGTCTACACGATCGCCAGCGCGGTGCTGCTGCTGGTCGCCGCGGCGCTGTGGGCGCCGGTACTCGCATCCCCGGCGCACGTGCCACTCGCGCATCCCGCCTGGTACATCCCGGTCGTCCTGCTCCTCGCGTTCGCGGCCGGCGAACTCTTCCCGCTGCGCTTCGAAGTCCGCTCCGAGATATTGCTCGTGAGCCTGTCCGAGCTGCCGTTGGTCCTCGGGCTCCTGCTGCTGCCGCCGTGGATGGTGGGCGCCGCGTACGGGCTCGCCGCCGTGATCGCATTCGCCGCGAGACGCGGAAGGCTCCGGAGCGCCGTGATGAACCTGGCGCTCATCGCGGCGGAGAGCGGCAGCGCGGTGATCCTCGTGCATCTGCTGGCCGGGTCCGTGGGATCCGGTGATCTGCTCGCCGTCGCCCAGCCGCGCTTCCCAGCCGTGGCCGTCGGAGCGATCGCCGGGGCACTGGTGTCGGCCGTCGCGGTCGGACTCATCCGGCGCGCGACCGGGTCGACCGACTCGATCCGGACGCTCGTCGCCAGGTCCATGCTGACGGCCGTCCTGGTCGTCGGACTGACCCTCGCCGGATTCACCGTCTGGACGGCGATCCCCCGCGGTCCCGTGCTGTGCCTCGCGCTCATGGCCATCTTTATCCTGCTCTACCGCAACTACTTCGCGTTCCTGCAACAGCATGCGGGGCTCGCCGGGTTGTACGAGTTCGGCGCGAGCGTCGCGCGGGCCGGGGTCGACATCGCCACCTGGCAGAACCTCGTGCAGCAGGTCGGCGACCAGATCGGCGCGCGGATCGCCGCCCTCTACCTGACAGACCGGTCCACCGGACCGGCGGTGCTGGCCGCGGACGCGGACGGGCCGATCGACCTCGCCATGCCGCCGGCCGGAGACCCGCTGCTTGATCAGGCGCTCCGCGACGGATTCGCCATCGCCCAGCGGGATCGCACGTCCGACCCCGCCGTCGCAGAAGCACTCACCGCCCGCGGTGCTACCGACGTCATCATCGTGGCCCTGAAATCGGCGGATCGGGATCGCGGTTTCGTGGAGATCCGCGATAGCCGATCACGGTGGAGCCGGCTGGACGCGGACGACCTGACGTTGCTACGGACGCTCGCCGGGCACCTGGCGACCGCGCTGGACAACCACGGGCTCGTCAGCCGATTGCAACGCGAGGCGTACCACGACCCGGTGACGGGTCTGGCCAACCGCTCGGGCCTGGAAGTCCGCGGCGCGGAGCTGGCCAAGGCCGGCGGCTTCGGCGGGGTCCTGCTGCTGGACCTCGGCGTACTCGGCGATGTCACCAGCGCGCTGGGACACGACCACGGCGAACAGCTGCTGGTCACCGTGGGCGAGCGGCTTAGCCAGGCGGTGGGGGAGGACGCTGTCGTCGGGCGCGTCGACGCGGATCGCTTCGCGGTGCTGTTCGGGCGGCTCACGGAGGACGAGGCGCGCCGGTTTGCGGACGCCGTGCTGGCGATCGCTGCCCGCGCGATCGTGGTCGACGGGGTCGAGGTCGAACCGAACGTGGTCGGCGGCATCGCCTTCAACGAGCATCCCGAGGCCGTGCCGATCAGCGGGAACGTGCTGTTGCAGCAGGCGCAGCTGGCGTTGGTCTTCGCCCGCGCCAAGGGCGAACGCCTGGCCATCTACCGGCCGGCTATCGGCGAGGTGTACCAGCGCCGGTTCCAGCTCGTCAGCCAGTTCCGGCACGCGGTGGACACAGGCCGGATCACTGTGTACTACCAGCCGAAGCTCACCTTGGTGGAGCGCGAGCTGATCGGGGTCGAGGCGCTGGTGCGCTGGATGCACCCGGAGTACGGCTTCGTCGCCCCCACCGAACTCATCGACGCCATCGAAAACACGAGCGCGATCGACGTGCTGTTCCGCCACATGCTCGACCAGTCGCTGGCGCAGATCGCCGCGTGGTCCGCTCGCGGCCTGCACATCTCCGTCGCCGTCAACCTGTCGGTGCGCAACCTGCTCGCGCCGGACCTGGCGCGGATCGTGGCGGACGCGCTAGCCACCTACCGCGTGCCGGCGGAGCTGCTGACGCTCGAAGTCACCGAGTCGTCCGTCATGGATCAGCCGGAGCGGGCACTGCCGGCGCTGCGGGAACTCCACACCCTCGGCATCCGGCTCTCGGTCGATGACTTCGGCACCGGATACTCGTCCCTCGCCTACCTGCGCCGCCTGCCGATCGACGAGATCAAGATCGACAAGTCATTCGTGCAGGGGATGGTGACGGACCTCGGCGACCTCGCCATCGTGCGGGCGATCATCGACCTCGGGCATTCGCTGGGCCTGCGGGTGGTGGCCGAGGGCGTGGAGGAGGAGGCCGGCCGCGACGCGCTCCGTTCCATGAAGTGCGACGCCATGCAGGGGTTCCTGTTGGCGCGGCCGCTGCCGATCGACCGGTTTGAGAGCTGGCTCACCTCACGCACGGTGCCGCAGAACCCCGGTCGCCAGGGAGAGCCGGCGCTGCTGCGTATGCGCGCGTAATGTGTCGCTCCGCGGCGTGTGGTCGCAGGGACCTGCCGTTTTTCGAATGTCGTCATCGGTGATGTAGAGTTGCCAGGGCCTGCGGAGCGACTCGGCACCGAATCGCGCGCAGGATGCGCCCCTTTAGCTCAGTCGGCAGAGCGTCTCCATGGTAAGGAGAAGGTCTACGGTTCGATTCCGTAAAGGGGCTCGACGCGCGTCGGGGGTCTCGGCAAGCCCGGTCCTGCGGGGCGTGCGCACGGTGGAGATGGTCCGCGGTGCGACAAGGCGGTGTAGCTCAGTCGGTAGAGCAAGCGGCTCATAATCGCTGTGTCGCCGGTTCAAGTCCGGCCACCGCTACTGATATGACGAGGATCGCGCCGCCTTCGGCGGCGAGGTCTCCGTCCTGATGACGAGATGAAAGGGACCTTTCGTGGCTGCCACCGATGTCCGCCCGAAGATCACCCTGGCGTGCGAGAGCTGCAAGAACCGCAACTACATCACGCGCAAGAACCGCCGCAACGACCCGGATCGGTTGGAGCTGAAGAAGTTCTGCCCGACCTGCGGCAAGCACACGGCGCACCGCGAAACCCGCTGACCCGTCGCGGGCGCCTGGCGCGATGATGGACTCCTCATTCGTCGGACGGTCCTTCCCGCCGGCCGAACCGTATATGGTCGGCGTCGAGAAGGTGCGCGAGTTCGCCGACGCGATCGGTGAGCGCTCACCGCTGTGCCACGACCGGACCGCCGCGCGCGCGGCCGGCCACCCCGATCTCGTCGCACCGCCGACGTTCGCCATGGCGGTCGTCGCCCGGGCGCAGGAGGCGGTCCTGTTCGACCCGCGGCTCGGGCTCGACTTCTCCCGCGTGGTGCACGGGGACCAGGCGTTCACGCACCACCGGCCCATCTGTGCCGGCGACGAGCTGACCGCGGTCGTGCACATCGACGCGATCCGTGAGATGGCCGGGAACGACATCATCACGTTGCGGACTGAACTGACCGCCCATGACGATGTTCCCGTCTGCACGGCTGTCTCTACGCTGGTCTCCCGGGGGGCGGCATGACGTCGGCAGGATTGCCGCTAGCGCCGGCGGCTGAGCCCGCCGTACCCGGTGTCGATCCGGCCGTGGGAGACGAGATCGGCCCGCTCACGGTCCACGTCGACCGAGCCCAGCTCGTGCGATACGCCGGCGCGTCGGGCGATTTCAATCCGATCCACTGGAACCCGCGCGTCGCCACCTCGGTCGGGCTGGACGACGTGATCGCGCATGGCATGTTGACCATGGCGCTTGCCGGGCGCCTGGTCACCGACTGGATCGGCGATCCCGCGGCGATCACCGACTTCGAGGTGCGGTTCACTCGGCCGGTCGTGGTGCCAGACCCGGACGGGGTCGACGTGGAGATCACCGGGCGCGTGGCGGAAGTCGCCCCCGGCGGGAGCGCCGACGGCCCCGGGAACGCCGGTACGGCGACGGCGCGGGTCGACCTGACGGTGACCGTGGACGGCCGGAAGGTGCTCGGCAAGGCGCGCGCGACCGTGCGCCTTCCTGGTTCGGCTCGCTCGACATGAACTCGGCATGAGGCTGGGCACGGCGCTGGGTACAGAGTCGGCCGGTTCGTGAAATTCCGCCGCGTGCCTTACACTGGACGGCCGGGGGTGTACTGAGTGCTGCCTGCGTGTGTGGTGTTGTCGTGCGCGCGCGGCGCCGGTCCATCCCGGTTGTGTTCCACCAGGGTTCCTGCGCGGATCTGTGGGGACGCGGCCGAAGGGGTGTAGCTCAATTGGTAGAGCAGCGGTCTCCAAAACCGCAGGTTGCAGGTTCGAGTCCTGTCGCCCCTGCCCCGGTGTGACGGGTCGGTCACCGATGTGGGGTGGCGCGTGCCGCCCGACACCGACGTGATCGGACGAGGCCGGCACAGGCCCGCGCAGAACCAGCGAAGTTCGGCGAAGACGCAGAAGAGGTTGCCTTGGTGAACAGCGATTCCGACGGCGGCGCCGGCGGCGATCAGCCGCGCGGTGACGACGAGGCGCGCAGGGACAAGGGAGCCGACGCCTCGTCGACGGCCGGCCGTTCGGGCTCTGAGACGGGCAGCGACGTGGGCGCGGATCAGGACAGCGTCATCGCCGGACTGGAAGCCGACCTCGCGGCCGATACCGATGCCGACACCGCTGCGGACGACGGGGAGTTCGAGCGCGAGCCGGTAACGGTCGGCGCCCGTGCCACCGCCGGGTCCGCGCGCGCCGCTGCCCGCGCCTCCGCCGCGCGCGCGGGTGTCACGGCGGCCAAGGGGCGACCGACGGCGTCACGCGATCGGACCAAGAACCGGGTCGGCCCGGCCGCACGCATCGCGCGGTACCTCAGGGAGGTCGTGTCCGAGCTGCGCAAGGTCATCTGGCCGACCCGCAACGAGATGATCACGTACTCGGTCGTTGTCGTGCTGTTCCTGGTCTTCATGGTCGCGGTGACCTGGGGTGCCGACTTCGGGTTCGCGCGCTTGATTCTCTGGATCTTCGGGTAAGCCGAGCGCTGCGCCCGTCTCTCATTCATCTGACAGGAAGTGACACCGTGTCGACACCAGGCCAGCCCACCGGCGAAGCGCTCGACGAACCAGCGTTCGACGAGCCGGCGGCCGACCAGTCGGCTGAGGAGTCGGCTGAGGAGTCGACGGCGCAGGAGTCGACGGCGCACACGGCCGATGAATCGGCAGCGGCGGCCGGCGCCGAGACCGATGGTGCCGAGACCGCCGAGAACACCGATCCCACCGCGGAACTCCGCGCGGAGCTGCGGAAGGCCCCCGGCCGCTGGTACGTCGTGCACTCCTATGCCGGCAAGGAGAACACGGTCAAGAACAACCTCGAGTCCCGCATCGAGTCGCTCGGCATGCGCGACTACATCTACCAGGTCGAGGTCCCCACCGAGGAATACGTGGAGATCAAGAACGGGCAGCGCAAGTCCAAGCGCCGCATGGTCTACCCGGGCTACATCCTGGTGCGCATGGACCTGACGGACGAGTCGTGGAGCGTGGTGCGCAACACGCCGCAGGTGACGGGTTTCGTCGGCGCGACCGCCCAGCAGCCCTCGGCACTGTCGATCGACGAGGTCGTCAAGATCTTGGCGCCTGCCGCGCCGAAGAAGGCCGCGGCCGCCGTTGCTGCCTCCGGGGCGCCTATCCGCACCGAGGTCGACTTCGAGGTCGGCGAGGCCGTCACCGTGATGGACGGGCCGTTCGCATCGCTGCCCGCGACCATCGCCGAAGTGAGCCCCGGCCCGGGCAAGCTCAAGGTGCTGGTGTCGATCTTCGGCCGGGAGACCGAGGTCGAACTCACCTTCGCCCAGGTGGCCAAGATATAGGCCCCACGGCGACGGCCGCGAACAGCGTCATACCCGCCGCCAACCACGTACCACGTGCAGCACCGCACCACACCACCGAGGAATCCAGGAAGAAGCAACCATGCCCCCCAAGAAGAAGAAGCTGGCAGCCGTCATCAAGCTGCAGATCAAGGCCGGCGCGGCCAACCCGGCGCCGCCCGTGGGTCCCGCGCTCGGTCAGCACGGCGTCAACATCATGGAGTTCTGCAAGGCGTACAACGCCGCGACGGAATCCCAGCGCGGCGACGTCGTCCCGGTCGAGATCTCGGTCTACGAGGACCGGTCGTTCGACTTCAAGCTGAAGACCCCGCCGGCGGCGCAGCTGCTGCTCAAGGCGGCGGGCGTGCCCAAGGGCTCCGGGACCCCGCACACGGTGAAGGTCGCGTCCGTGACGATGGCGCAGGTCCGCGATATCGCCACGACCAAGCAGGTCGACCTGAACGCGAACGACATCGACGCGGCCGCCAAGATCATCGCCGGCACCGCCCGATCGATGGGCATCACCGTCACCGACTGATGCCGCACCGGGTATGACGCTGTTCGTGAGGATGGCGCCGTACCGAACGGCATGGCCCGCGGGGCGATGCCGGTGGGAGGGCCACGCGCTGGCCCGGAAACCACACCCTCCTGCACTACCGTTTTCCGATCAAGGAGTAGAACCATGAAGCGCAGCAAGGCTTATCGCGCCGCCGCAGAGAAGATCGACCGCACCAAGCTGTACGCCCCGGCCGAGGCCGTAGCGCTCGCGAAGGAAACGTCGGTCGGGCGGCAGGACGCCACCGTGGAGGTCGCCCTGGTGCTGGGCGTCGACCCCCGCAAGGCCGACCAGATGGTGCGCGGCACCGTGAACCTGCCGCACGGCACTGGCAAGACCGCCCGGGTGATCGTCTTCGCCGTCGGCGAGAAGGCCGCCGAGGCCGAGGGCGCCGGTGCCGACGCGGTGGGGTCGGACGACCTGATCGAGAAGATCCAGGGCGGCTGGCTGGACTTCGACGCGGCCATCGCCACCCCCGACCAGATGGCCAAGGTCGGCCGGATCGCGCGGATCCTGGGCCCGCGCGGCCTGATGCCGAACCCGAAGACCGGCACGGTCACCGCGGATGTCGCCAAGGCGGTCGCGGACATCAAGGGCGGCAAGATTAACTTCCGGGTGGACAAGGCCGCGAACCTGCACCTGATCATCGGCAAGGTGTCGTTCAGCACCGAGCAGTTGGTGGAGAACTACGCCGCGGCGCTCGACGAGGTGCTGCGCTCCAAGCCGTCCGCGGCCAAGGGGCGGTACCTGAAGAAGGCGTTCGTCACGACGACCATGGGGCCGTCGATCCCGCTCGACGCGCAGGCCAAGGCGGTCGCGGAGGCCTGACCGCGGTTGCGCTACAGCCCACCGGGCCGGGAGAGCTGATTTGGCCCGTCTCCCGGCATCCGGTAGGCTGACACAGTTCCACCGAAGACCGTTGGTCTTGCCGCGCGCGGCGCGGGTCGGGCTCCGATCCACGTTGCGTGCCGGTAACGAAGGTTCCGCGCGCCAGCGCGGGCGGCCCACGCAGGAGGACGAGGTATCGCGCCGAATGTCGCTGTGCCGTCATAGACGGTGATCGACATCGTGCGTCACGCCCCGTGCGCCTGCGCCGGGGCGTTTGTCGTCTCAAAGCCAGGTGCGAGAGCGCCGCCAAGAGCACAACCCTTCGCCGGGCGGATCGGACCCGGCAACCCCCGTTGCCGAATGCACGGCCACGGCGCGGGCTCGCGTCGTGCGAAGGACGAAGTGAAAGGAGGCGAGGATGGCCAACTCTGCCAAGACGGCCGCGGTCGCAGAGATCGCGGAGAAGTTCCGCAGCTCCCAGGCGGCCGTGGTCACCGAGTACCGCGGTCTGTCCATGAAGCAGCTCACCGCGCTGCGGCGGGCACTTGGGGCCGGCACCGACTACACGGTCGCCAAGAACACGCTGGTCAAGCGCGCCGCCGCGGATGCCGGTATCCAGGGGCTGGACGATCTGCTCGTCGGTCCGACAGCGATCGCGTTCATCTCCGGCGAGCCGGTCGATGCCGCGAAGGCGCTGCGTGATTTCGCCAAGGCCAATGCGCCGCTGGTGATCAAGGGCGGTCTCGTCGACGGCAGTGCCGTGGGCGCCGCCGAGGTCGACAAGCTCGCCGATCTCGAATCCCGCGATGTGCTGCTGGCCAAGATGGCCGGCGCCATGAAGGGCTCGCTGACCAAGGCCGCGGTCCTGTTCAGCCAGCTGCCCAGCCAGGTCGCGCGCCTGGCCGCCGCCCTGCAGGAGAAGCGGGCGGGCGAAGGCACCACATCAGGATCCGGCGAAGCGGCCTGATCCGACCGACCGGCCCGCGTTCCGTGCGGGCCGACGCACCACCCGGTCGACATCAAGGCCGGCACATTCACGTTGAATCACGAAAGGACACCATCATGGCGAAGCTCTCCACCGAGGAACTTCTCGACCAGTTCAAGGAGCTCACCCTCATCGAGCTCTCCGAGTTCATCAAGGCGTTCGAGGAGACCTTCGACGTCACCGCCGCCGCGCCGGTGGCCGCCGTGGCCGTCGCCGGTCCGGCCGGTGGCGCCGCTGCCGAAGCCGCTGAGGAGCAGGACGAGTTCGACGTCATCCTCGAGTCCGCGGGCGAGAAGAAGGTCCAGGTCATCAAGGCGGTCCGCGAGATCGTCTCCGGCCTCGGCCTGAAGGAAGCCAAGGACCTGGTCGACGCCGCGCCGAAGCCGGTGCTGGAGAAGGCCACCAAGGAGGCCGCCGAGGCCGCCAAGGCCAAGCTGGAAGAGGCCGGCGCGAAGGCGACCGTCAAGTAACCATCACCCACCGCCGCGGGCAGCGTCACTGGTATGACGCTGTTCGCGGCGCGAGGCGCCGCCGGGGGCGGGCTGCAGATCTGCAGCCCGCCCCCTGTGCATTCTGGGGGGCGCATTCTGCGGGTGCATTCTGTGGCCGCTGCATGTCGGGCGTCCCGGCCCGGCCGGTCAGGGAACGCGCTGCACCTCGATGCCGGTGAATGAGGTCTGCGCGTCCTCGTTGTACAGACCCAGGTGGCCGCTGGCGTAGGGACGCTGCTTGTCCGTGAAGCTGACGAGTTGTTTCCCGTTCACCCAGACCGTCATCGACGGGCCGACCTGGCGGACCCGCACCTTGTACCACGCACCGGTGGGGAAGACCGGCACGTTGCCGGTCGCGAGGTATCGCTGGCTGCCGGGGTAGGCCGGATCTTCCTTGCCGAGTTCCCAACCGTTCGGCTTGAGGACCAGCGAGTAGAAGTGGTTGTCGTCGGTGTAGTGCCACAGTAGCCAGGCTGCCTCCCAGGGGTTCGGGGCGCTGCCCTTGCGGAGCTGTGCATCGGTGCGCATCGAGACTGTGGCGTCGATGTCGCCGAAGCTGCGGTTGGTGGTGACCAGCGCGGCGTGAGTCTCGTTCTGTCGCTTGGAAACTGCCGGAGTCAGGCGCAGCGCTGGGTGGTTCGTCGCGATCACCGAGCCGAAGCCGGCGTATCGGACGTGCCAGTTGCTGCCTACCGGGTCTCCGTCGGTGAGGGTTCGACCGGCCGGCACCGACGTGAAGTTGTCCTTCAACAAGACCTTGCCCGATGCGGCGTGGGGGGTGCTGGCCACTGGGCGCGCCGCGACGTGGGTCGGCGCCGCCGTCGCGGGTGCGGCGGCAACGATCACCAATGCCGCGGAGATCGCCGCGGTGCCGAGTATGAGTGGGGTGGTGCGTCGGCGCGCAGTGCGTGCGGCGACTACCGATGAGGCGAACGGCATGGACTGTCCCTCCGGGAGAGCTCTGGACAGTCCTCATCGGCGATCGCGGCGCGATCATGAGCCCGGGAATCGCGATTACGTCATTGGGATCATCCTCTTTCGGCAAGCGGTGTGGGAGCGACGAACGTGAAGCCGGCTTGTTGGATTCCGGCCACGATCGGTTTCAGTTGGTCGACACCGAGATAGGGATGGAAGAAGAAGCTCGCGACACCACCGCGGATCACCAGCATCTGGCGCGCGTAGCTGACTATGTCCGCAGCGGTCTCGGTGGACGTGTCGCCGACCACCGTAGGCGCCAGGTAGCCGAGATCCTCGGGAATCACCACCGACCCGTAGGCGTCGCGAACCGGGAATGGGAAGTACTGCTGGAAGAATGAATGCGGGTCCGGAGTGCTCCCGCACGGCACGGAACCCAGCCGACAGCTGTCCGCGAAGTAGCTTCCCTCGTCGTAGCGCACACCGAAGATGTCATTCGCGGCCCGGTAGTCCACCGCGGAGGCTGTGTAATGCGGGAACTCGAAGATCGCAGGATCGGGCAGACCCACTCGGATCATCTCGGCCCGGCCGCTCTGCATGCGAGACTCGGCCCAGGCCAATGAGTCCTCCGGAACCGGCCCGACGTTCACGACCGTGCCGTCCGTGTTCTTGCGTACCCGGTAGAACTCGAAATCTGCCCCCGAGACACCGTCAGGGTTCAGCGTGTGGTCGTACTGATGCGTGTAGCCGTGTAATTCCAACGTGCCGCCGTGCTGTTCCATGTACTTCAGCGCGGCGACGACCTTCGGCCGGTCCGCGAGCCGCAGTGTGGTCGGCTTCCCGTCGTCATACCTGCCGGTGACGTCCACGTAGACCGGGTACACGGCCACCGTGAACGGTACGTGGACCGAGTACAGATAGTCGGTGATGGCGCGCAGCCCGACCGGGTCGGCGGTGGGTCCGACATCCTCGAGGCGCACCAGTGCGCGGTGCTGGTCCGGCATGTCTGCGTCCGGCAGCGCGGTCGACCGGATCAGATCGGCACCGACGAGATAGCGATCGCCATAGGTGACGTAGTTGTAGGGAACCTCGCTGATGTAGGTGAAGCTGCCGGTGGTCACGGCCCAGGGCATGCGGCTGCCGTCCGCCATGATGGCCCACGCACGCACGGTCGCCTTCGAGGACTTCGCGACCAGGTCGATCGGCACGGTCGGATTGTCGGGTTGCGGCTGGCGCGTGAATCGGACCCCTTGGTAGAGCACCGCTACCGGCATCAGCGAGCCGCCGTCGGTAGTGCTCCAGCCCAGGGTCGTGGATGCCGTAGGCACTGCGCTGAAGAGCTGTGCGATGCCAGGCCCCATCCACAGCAGCGGCGTCTTTCCGTGGACGACGTCGTCGAACAGGCAACGCGGTTCCGGCTTGCCGTCGTCGGTGCCGATGAAGACCACCGCCGTGTACCCGGACCAGTCGCACTGCGCTGCCGAGAGCGGCCGGGTGGTCACATAGCCGGTACGCGACAGCAGATTGGCCGTCTGGATGGCGTTGGACTGCTGCGCCTGCCAGTCCGCTCCCGAGTCGTCATACAGCACCAAGGAGCGTCGGTTCGTCGGTGCTCCGGGCGCCGGCGCACCCGCGATCCCGGCGAGGTCGTGCAACGGTGCGGTCCCGGTATCGGGGGCGGCGGGTCGAGCCAACGCAGGTGGGCGGCTGATCGCGAAGACGGCCCCCGCCGCGACGGCCACCGCGAGGATCGTGATGCCCATCAGTCGCGCCCACGCCGGCAGGTGTCGCTGCTTGTTGACGTGACGCCTCACGCCGGCATTGCCAACCCGTGCAGCGGAGCACGGCGCCTGCGTTGCCCGGCCGGGCGGCCGATAGCCGGCCGGAAGGCTGCCGGCGGATGGTCTGCCCGTCCCAGCAGCCACGCCACCGCCTGCTCGGTGCGTTCGCTCGCGTGACCGTCGCCGAACGGGTTCCGGCCGATGGGGAAGCGGTGTCCGCCGTCGAGTACCGCGCGGGCATGGGCGACGATGGTGGCCGCATCGGTGCCGACCAGTGTTGCCGTCCCTGCCTCTACCGCTTCAGTGCGCTCGGTCACGTCGCGCAGCACCAGCACGGGCACGCCGAAGGTCGGTGCTTCCTCCTGGATGCCGCCGGAATCGGAGCACACCAGGGTCGCCACGGACAGCACCTGGATCAATCGCGGGTAATCGAGCGGCGGCGTGACGATGATCCGCTCTCGATGGTCGAGTGCACGGTGTACTCGGGCCGCGACCTCGGCGTTGGGATGCGCGGGAAACACGATCTCCACGGTCTCGTCGCCATCCGCCAACTCGTTCATGGCTGCGAGGATGTGATCAAGCCCGTCCCCCCAGGATTCGCGTCGATGAGCGGTGGCGAGGACCAGGTGGCTCCGGCCGCGCCGTGCTCGTTCCGTGGCCGCGGCCAGCCGCCGCTCGGTGCGCCGCAGGCGTCCCGGCAATGGTCCGCTCGCCGCGGGTCGGGCGGCCTCGCTTTCGGCGATGTGCGCCATCGTCAAGGCCGCATCCACCACGGTATTTCCCACACACCACACGTCGCCACCGATTCCTTCGCGCTGCAGGTTGCGGGCTGCTCGGGGCGTGGGCGCCAGATGCACATTCGTGATCCGGCTGATCAGCGCGCGGTTGGCTTCTTCCGGGAAGGGTGCGCGGAGATCGCCGGAACGTAGCCCGGCCTCCAGATGGACTACCGCGATGCGGCGCCAGAACGCGACCATGGCTGCGATCAGCGCGGTGGTCGTGTCGCCCTGGACCAGCACCGCCGACGGGTTCAGCATGGACAGCTGTGCGTCGAACGCGGCCACCAGGGCGGCAGCCAGCTCGGGCTGCGTCCCGGAGTGCCGTGTGATCGCGAGTTCGATGTCGGGGGCTTCGCCGAATGCCGCTAACGCGTGGGTGAAGGACGTGGGGTGTTGGCCGCTGGCCAGGACGATCGGGTGCAGTCGCCCGGCCGCTCGCATGGCACGTACCACGGGTGCGATCTTGATCGCCTCGGGTCGCGTTCCGCCGATGAGACAGACGGTCGGCGCAGCCCCCTCCGGCCGCGGCGGCTGGGTGGCGACAGGCATTTCGATCAAGGCTCTGTCGGTGTGTCCCGTCACGTGCGCCTCCGGAAGATGTAGTGAGTTGCCGTCGCGAGAGGCGGTGCCGTAGCCCGCTCAGCCGAACGGACCCGACCTCCATTACACGAGCAATTCACCCGTATGACGGCAGTTCATCGCTACTCTTCGTGTGTTTCACACCACTTTCGAAACCTCGGTCATCCGGATGAGTCTTAATCTGACGATCAGTGGTGAATCTGATTGCTGACCGTACGCAGCGGAGCGGAGGCTGACATGGGCGCGCTTCTTCCGGGTTCCGCTGTCGCGAGCACTGGCCTGTGCCGCGCCTTGGCCGCCGTGCTGCGTCGGGATGCCGTGCCGTCGAGGATTGCCGTGTCTCGGCGATGATCGGCGTCTGGCAGCTGTTGATGTTGGCTGCCCTTCTCGGATGGCCTGTCTACAACTCCGGCCTGGCAATGGTCGGCGAATGGCGGCGCTCATCGCGAGCGATCGGGGACAGCGGTGCTGTTCCCACCGCACGGCCTGCCATGGAGTTCTGGCTCGTCATTCCTGCGCTCAACGAGGAACGGGTCATTGCGCCCACGGTGGCCGCGGCACTCGACCTCGATACCCCGGGGATCCCTGTCCACGTCGTTGTTGTCGACGACGGCTCGACCGATCGGACGCCCGCGATCCTCGACGGGATCGATGACCGACGACTGACGGTGCTCCATCGGGCGCCGCCGGAGGCGCGTCGCGGCAAGGGCGCGGCCCTGAACGCCGCGTACCGCGAGATCTGTTCCTTGGCAGTGCATCTCGGTGCGATGGACCGCATCGTCGTGGGAGTGCTCGACGCAGATGGCCGCACCACTCGGGAGTCGTTGGCAGAGGTCGCCGACGTGCTCGCGCAGCCGGGCGTCGGCGCGTGCCAGACGCGGGTCCGCATCCGCAATCGAACGCGTCTGCTGGCCTTTGTCCAAGACATCGAGTTCGCCTGCATCGCCGATGCGGGCCAGTCGTGGCGCAACCGTGTCGGCAGCGTCGGTCTCGGCGGCAACGGCCAGTACACGCGCCTGTCCACATTGGCTTTGTTGGGGCGGGCGCCGTGGTCGTCGTGCCTGGTCGAGGACGTTGAACTGGGCATCCGGCTGCATCTCGCAGGCATCGGGATCCGCTACACCCAGCGTGCGGTCACCAGCCAGCAGGCGGTGACCGATATCCGTCGCCTGCTGCGGCAGCGAAGCCGCTGGGCGCAAGGCAATTTCCAGTGCGGCCGTTACATCCGAAAATTGATGGCGTCACGCGAGGTGACCAGCCTGGGCCTGCTCGACTTTCTGCAATACCTGCTGATGCCGTGGCTGGCGGTGCCGCTATCGATCGTCATCGCGGTGGTCCTCGGCTGCACCATCGTCTTCTCGCTCCTGGGCGACACGATCCCCGTCCTCGGCGATCCGCGCGGGGTGCTCTGGATAGGCCTCACGGAACTCGTGGGCGTCATCCTTTTCCCCGGCCTGCTGTGGGGGACGGTGCATCGTCTGTCCCTGCGTGACGAGCCGTACTGGCGCTGCCTGCTGGCTGGATTCGTCTACCCCGGTTTCCTGCTTCTCGGCGTGGTCGCTACCTGGCGGGGGGCGCGCCGGCAGTGGGCACACGACGTGCAGTGGGACAAGACCGAGCGGGCGATCGAGGTGGGGGCGGAGAAGGCGGCGGCAGCGGTTTCGGAGGCTCTCGCCGGTGGTGCGGCGAGAGCCGACCGCTGGGTCGAACCCTCCCCGATGACGTAGTGGTGTGTGACACAGCGGTGCGTGACACAGCGGTCGGAGGTCGGGTGATCGTGGCATGCAGGTGAAAGGAGTCGCGTCATGTATTCGAACGGAATCAAGGTGTTGGCGGCGAGCGCAGGCGGTGCCGGAACGCTTGCATACACCGGTGTCGACACGCCGCTGTTCTTGTTCTTGGGTGCGGTGATGGTGGTTGCTGGGGCGCTCCTGGTGCGTATGGCGCGCCTTCACCGTGGACAGCATGGAACCGGCCGGTGACCGAGGCGTGAGGGCGGCGGCCTGCTTCGGCGGCGACGCACCGGTTACCGACCTGGGGATAACCCGCCGTCATGGCCGCAGGTGCCGTGCCCGTCGCCGGACCAGGCTTCGCCGGAACCGTTCTGCAGTGCCGAGATCAGGCGCGGCAGGAGGCTCTCCGTCTCTCGGCAGTCGCGGACGGCGTGCGTCTGCACTCCCAGCCCGATCACCGGTGCATCGTTCCCGCCCGGGTCGAGCCGGTCGCCGACGAACAATATGCTGCCCAGGTCGACCTCGATCGCTGTCGCGAAATGCCGTATGCCGTAAGCCTTGTCGATTCCTTTTCGAGTGATATCGATCGACGTCGAACCGCCGGCCCGCACCTCGAGGGCCGGCAGGGCGCGCTGCACCCGGTCCCGTAAGACGTGGCGCTTGGCACCGTCCGGATCCCAGGTCTTCTTGCGCGCGACCTCGGCCCGCTGGCCGAGCGCTGAGAATGTGATCTGCGAGCCGCGGTCCTCGATGCGATCACCCGTGACGATCTCGTCGGGCTCCCACATTCCGAGCCCCTTCGCCGCTGTCTCGATCGCCTCGATCGCGTCGCGTTTCTCCTCGGGCGTCAGGTCGTCGGCGTAGATCTGCCGCCATTCGCCGGCCGTATGACGGTAGTAGCGGGTCCCGCAGGTCGGCATGAGGTGCAGCGACTCGAGTGCGGGGTCCGCCGGAGGCAGCAGGCGGACGACTTGATCGCGGAACTGCTCGAACCGCCCGCCCGAGATGATGCACACCGGAACCAGCCGGCCGAGTCGCACCAGCAGGTCGGCCATGGTCGTCGAAATCGGCGTCTTGGACTCCGCGAGCGTGTCGTCGAGATCAAAGGCGACTGCCGCGATCATCGGTCGGCCTCCGTCCCGTGCGCTCTCGTCGCTGCGGTTCATTCTGTCGGGGTCCACTGTGCTGGGGTCGGTCACGCTGGGGTTTGATCCGTGCTGGGTTCCATCTGTACTAGGCCCGCGATCCGCCGGTGCCGCGCGGTCTAGTAGGGCGCCTCGCTGTCGACGAGGGGCCGGTCCGATTTCTCCCCATCGTAACGGCGTCGCCCGGAGCGATACCGTATCTCGGATCGTGACGCCTCGCCGTCGCAGCCCGCTGCCCGCGAGGCCTGCGAAGCCTTTGCCTCGTACATCCGTCGATCGGCGCTGCGCAGCATTGCCATCGGTTCGCAGTCGCCGTCGGCCGACACGAATCCGATCGAACAGTCGAGTTCGATGACGGCCTCCTGTGCCGCGCCGTCCGCTGGCACGTCCCCGTCGGGTCGCGCGCTCGCCCCGACCCGGATGGGAGCGCGGACGGCCGTTCGCACGGACGTCTTCATCGGAGCGCAATCCATCGACGAATCTGCGATGACGACGAACTCGTCACCGCCGATGCGCGCCACCAGCGGGCCGGGCGGGATCGCAGCCCGCAGCCGCTTCGCGATCTCGGCGAGCACCCGATCGCCGGTGTCGTGCCCGTACGTGTCGTTGACCGCCTTGAACCCGTCGAGGTCGATCATCATGAGCGCTGCCCCGGCCCCTCCCGGGCCGGGACGCAGACGGCCGTCGAGCTCCTCCAGGGCCGCGGTCCGGTTCGCCAGCCCGGTGAGGTGATCGACGCGCGCGTCCGCGGCGGAGCGGATCGTCAATGCCACGGTGCGATGGATGAGGATGGTGAGCAACGCGACCGGCGGCACGAAAAGCGGTGTGTGCAGGACGATGTCGGCGATCATCGGTGCGGCGACGAGCGCGGTCAGCCACGGTGCCGTGCGCCGCGCGCCGAGACGAACCGTGACCCAGAACGGCGTGCCCGCCGTCAGTGTGATCGCGCCGCTCACGGCGGTGACGTTGACCACCTCCCAGGCGAGCGCCACCGCTCCGCCGCCGATCAGCAGCTGCGCCGCCGACGGGCTCTGCGGCCAGCTGCCGACGACCAGGTGGAGCGCGCCGTATCCGGCCAGGCCCTCCAGGGTCAGGACCGCGATATTGACGATCCGGCGCCATCGGGCCGTCGGCATGCTGCTCTGCGATGTGAGGGCGATCAGTGGGAAGACGACCAGCGCAGGAGGGCCACAGACCAGGACGAGCGCGAGCGCGAAGGCACCGGAGAAGTGCAGACGGATCCGGCCGCGCGTGTCCCGCATCCACGGCACCAGCGGATACATGTCCGCGATCGCGATCAGCGCAGCGAACAGGTAGAAGTCCGGGCGGCTGAGCATGGTCGCGATTCGGCCCGGCCCGATGGCGGCGACCCCGGCGACGAATCCGGCCGCTGCCACGATTTCAACGGCGATGACGTAGATCCGCGCTGCACGTGGCGCGTCCGCGAATCGATCGGCCGGCGACGGCATTCCGACGGCCGCGGGGAGTCGCCGCACGATGCCTCCTCGCCTGTCCGCACACTGCTCAACGCGTTCACGTGATCATGCCGGAGGATACCGTCTGCGTGCGCTCGGTCACACTCGGCCACCGTCGCGATCCACCGGCGCGAGAAGCAGCGGCCGAATTGCTTCGGGTGTACGGCTTGACGAATCGGGCCTGGAGGGTTCAGGCTTGTGAGGACGACGTCGGTCATATGGCGGGCCGCGTCCTCTCGCAGCTGTTTTCCGATGTGCCGTTTCGGATGTGCGTGATCGACTCGATCGCACCGCATCGCGGCAACGTCGACGTAGCACCTGCCAGGGGCACGTCTAGACAGGCGTGTGCATTTGCTGGTAAGCTTCTTGTTTGCGCTGCCCTCTTTCGTCCACCCGTGTCCCGGAACATGTCTCCATCAGGTGCCATGTGGGTTTTCCGTGCCAGACGAGCCGGCCGCGCCACGAGAAGATCGAAGCGATTGTCCTTGGAAGGACGCATCTTGGCTGTCACGAGCTCGTCCACCGTCCGCACCGGCTCCGCACACCGCGTCTCGTTCGCGAAGTTCAATGAGCCCATCGAAGTTCCCAACCTCTTGGCCCTGCAGACGGATTCGTTTGCTCGGCTGATCGGCAGCGCCGAATGGCGTGCCGGGCAGGACGATCCGGCGGCCCGCAGCGGGCTGGACGAGATCCTCGCCGAGATCTCGCCCATCGAGGATTTCGCCGGGAACCTGTCGCTGTCGTTCTCCAACCCGCGCTTCGACGAGGTCAAGGCCTCCGAGGCCGAGTGCCACGACAAGGACATGAACTACTCCGCGCCGCTGTTCGTCACCGCCGAGTTCGTGAACAACGAGACCGGCGAGATCAAGTCGCAGACGGTGTTCATGGGTGATTTCCCGATGATGACGTCCAAGGGAACGTTCATCATCAACGGCACGGAGCGCGTCGTCGTGTCCCAGCTCGTCCGCTCCCCGGGGGTCTACTTCGACAAGAGCGTCGACAAAGCCGCCGGTAAGGACATCTTCTCCGTCAAGGTCATCCCGTCGCGCGGCGCGTGGCTCGAGTTCGACATCGACAAGCGCGACACCATCGGGGTGCGTATCGACCGCAAGCGGCGCCAGCCGGTCACCGTGCTGCTCAAGGCGCTCGGCTGGGACGAGGCGAAGATCAAGGAACGCTTCTCCTGGTCGTCGGTCCTTTTGACCACCCTGGAGAAGGACCATGTTCCGGGCCAGGACGAAGCGCTGCTGGACATCTACCGCAAACTGCGCCCGGGTGAACCGCCGACCAAGGAGAGCGCACAGGTCCTGCTGGAGAACCTCTTCTTCAAGGACAAGCGGTACGACCTCGCGCGGGTCGGCCGCTACAAGCTGAACAAGAAGCTCGGGCTCGCGATCCCCACGTCGACGGGGACGCTGACGCCGGACGACCTCGCCGCGACGATCGACTACCTGCTGCGGCTGCACGACGGGCAGACCGAGTGGACCGTCACGTCCGCGGACGGGACCGAGAAGACCCTGCCGGTGGAGATCGACGACATCGACCACTTCGGCAACCGTCGGCTGCGCACCGTGGGCGAGCTCATCCAGAACCAGATCCGGGTGGGCCTGTCCCGCATGGAGCGCGTGGTGCGCGAACGGATGACCACCCAGGACGTCGAGGCGATCACGCCGCAGACCCTGATCAACATCCGTCCGGTGGTCGCCTCGATCAAGGAGTTCTTCGGCACCAGCCAGCTCTCCCAGTTCATGGACCAGACCAACCCGCTCGCCGGCCTCACCCACAAGCGTCGCCTGTCGGCACTCGGGCCCGGCGGCCTGTCCCGCGATCGTGCCTCGCTCGAGGTTCGCGACGTGCACCCGTCGCACTACGGCCGCATGTGCCCCATCGAGACGCCGGAGGGCCCGAACATCGGCCTGATCGGGTCGCTGGCGACCTACGCCCGCGTCAACCCGTTCGGCTTCATCGAGACGCCGTACCGGCGCGTCGTCGACGGCAAGGCCACCGACCAGATCGACTACCTGACGGCCGACGAGGAGGATCGCCACATCATCGCGCAGCCGTCGGCCAAGCTCGGCAAGGACGGCAAGCTCGTCGAGGATCTCGTTCTGGTGCGCCGCAAGGGCGGTGACGTTGATCAGGTGCCGCCCGCCGATGTCGACTACATGGACGTCTCCTCGCGGCAGACGGTGTCCGTCGCGACCGCGATGATCCCGTTCCTGGAACACGACGAGGCCAACCGGGCACTCATGGGCGCCAACATGCAGCGGCAGAGCGTGCCGCTGCTGCGCAGCGAATCCCCGCTGGTCGGCACCGGCATGGAGGGGCGCGCGGCCGTCGACGCCGGTGACGTCATCGTCGCCGAGAAGGCCGGCGTGGTCGAGGACGTCTCCGCGGATTACATCAGCATCGCGAACGACGACGGCACCCACCAGACCTACCGGGTCGCGAAGTTCCGTCGGTCCAACCAGGGCACCAGCTTCAACCAGCGGCCGGTGGTCGACGAGGGTCGGCGTGTCGAGGCCGGCGACGTGATCGCGGACGGACCCTGCACGGACAACGGCGAGATGGCGCTCGGCAAGAACCTGCTCGTCGCGTTCATGCCGTGGGAGGGCCACAACTACGAGGACGCGATCATCCTCTCGCAGCGCATCGTGCAGGATGACGTGCTCACCTCGATCCACATCGAAGAGCACGAGATCGACGCCCGCGAAACGAAACTCGGCCCCGAAGAGATCACCCGGGATATACCCAACGTGTCCGAGGACGTGCTGGCGGACCTGGACGATCGCGGCATCATCCGCATCGGCGCGGAGGTGCAGGACGGCGACATCCTGGTCGGCAAGGTCACGCCGAAGGGCGAGACCGAGCTCACCCCGGAGGAGCGCCTGCTCCGCGCGATCTTCGGCGAGAAGGCGCGCGAGGTGCGCGACACCTCACTGAAGGTGCCGCACGGTGAGACCGGCAAGGTCATCGATGTGCGCGAGTTCCACCGGGAGGACGAGGGCGTCGAGCTGCCACCGGGCGTCAATCACCTGGTGCGCGTCTACGTGGCGCAGAAGCGCAAGATCCAGGACGGCGACAAGCTCGCCGGCCGGCACGGCAACAAGGGCGTCATCGGCAAGGTGCTGCCGGTGGAGGACATGCCGTTCCTCGAGGACGGCACCCCGGTCGACGTGATCCTGAACCCGCACGGCGTGCCGCGCCGGATGAACCTCGGCCAGGTGCTCGAGACCCACCTCGGCTGGGCGGCGGCGCGCGGCTGGAAGATCGCCGGCAACCCGGGCTGGGCCAAGGACATCCGTGACGACGCCCGTGAGGTCGCGCCGTTCACGCCGACCGCGACGCCGGTGTTCGAGGGCGCCAGCGAGGACGAGATCTTCGGCCTGCTGGGCAGTGTCACGCCGATCGTCGATCCGGTGACGAAGGAGGAGACGCGGCTCATCGACTCCGAGGGCAAGGCCCGCCTGTACGACGGGCGCTCCGGCGAACCGTTCCCGTACCCGGTGTCGGTCGGCTACATGTACATCATCAAGCTGCTGCACCTGGTCGACGACAAGATCCACGCCCGCGCGACCGGGCCGTACTCGATGATCACCCAGCAGCCGCTCGGCGGTAAGGCGCAGTTCGGTGGCCAGCGCTTCGGGGAGATGGAGTGCTGGGCCATGCAGGCCTACGGTGCCGCCTCCACGCTGCAGGAGCTGCTCACCATCAAGAGCGACGACATCGTCGGCCGCGTCAAGGTTTACGAAGCCGTCGTCAAGGGTGAGAACATCCCCGAGCCGGGCATCCCGGAGTCCTTCAAGGTGTTGCTCAAGGAGCTGCAAGCGCTGTGCCTGAATGTCGAGGTGCTGTCCAGCGACGGTGTCGCCATCGAGATGCGCGACTCCGATGACGATGATCTGGACCGCGCGGCGGCGAACCTCGGGATCAACCTCTCCCGCAACGAGTCGCCGTCCGTGGACGAATTGATGAACTGATCGGCTACCCGGCCGGAACGCCGTCATCTCCGATGACGATCCGGCCGGACCACGCCGCCCTCCCCAGCTGATCTGCGGGGCAGAACTCCCACAGATCCGGAACTGATCGACACAGATTGGGACGTACACACAGTGCTTGACGTCAATTACTTCGACGAATTGCGTATCGGTCTGGCCGCCGCGGACGATATCCGCGCGTGGTCGCACGGTGAGGTCAAGAAGCCCGAGACCATCAACTACCGCACGCTCAAGCCGGAGAAGGACGGCTTGTTCTGCGAGAAGATCTTCGGGCCGACGCGCGACTGGGAATGCGCCTGCGGCAAGTACAAGCGGGTGCGGTTCAAGGGCATCATCTGCGAGCGGTGCGGCGTCGAGGTGACCCGGGCGAAGGTGCGCCGGGAGCGCATGGGCCACATAGAGCTGGCCGCGCCGGTCACGCACATCTGGTACGTGAAGGGCGTGCCGTCCAGGCTCGGCTACCTGCTGGACATCGCGCCGAAGGATCTCGAGAAGATCATCTACTTCGCGGCGTACCTGATCACCCGCATCGACGACGAGAAGCGTCATAACGATCTGCCGTCGATCGAGGCCGAGTTCGACGTCGAGAAGAGCAATATCGCCAAGACCCGCGACTCGAGCATCGACGAGCGGTCCAAGAAGCTCGAAGCCGACCTTGCGGAGCTGGAGGCCGCGGGAGCGAAGTCCGATGCGCGTCGCAAGGTGCGTGACGGGGCGGAGCGCGAGATGCGCCAGCTCCGTGACCGCGCGCAGCGCGAGCTCGACCAGCTCGACGAGGTCCTCGACACGTTCAAGAAGCTTGCGGTCGGCCAGCTGATCGTGGACGAGAACCTGTACCGGGACCTGCAGGACCGGTTCGGCGAGGAGTACTTCGACGGCGGCATGGGCGCCGAGGCGCTGAAGACGCTGATCGAGAACTTCGACATCGACGCCGAGGTCGAGGCGCTGCGCGGCATCATCCGCGACGGCAAGGGCGCGCGCAAGATCCGCGCGATCAAGCGGCTCAAGGTGGTGGCGGCGTTCCAGCAGACCTCCAACAGCCCGCTCGGCATGGTGCTGGACTGCGTCCCGGTGATCCCGCCGGATCTGCGCCCGATGGTGCAGCTCGACGGCGGCCGGTTCGCCACCTCCGACCTGAACGACCTGTACCGGCGGGTGATCAACCGGAACAACCGGCTCAAGCGCCTGCTGGACCTGGGCGCGCCGGAGATCATCGTCAACAACGAGAAGCGCATGCTGCAGGAGTCGGTGGACGCGCTGTTCGACAACGGTCGGCGCGGTCGTCCGGTCTCCGGGCCGGGCAACCGGGCGCTGAAGTCGCTGTCGGATCTGCTCAAGGGCAAGCAGGGCCGGTTCCGCCAGAACCTGCTCGGCAAGCGCGTGGACTACTCGGGCCGGTCGGTGATCGTCGTCGGTCCGCAGCTGAAGCTGCACCAGTGCGGTCTGCCGAAGCTGATGGCGCTGGAGCTTTTCAAGCCGTTCGTCATGAAGCGGCTCGTCGATCTCAATCACGCCCAGAACATCAAGTCGGCCAAGCGCATGGTCGAGCGGCAGCGGCCCGAGGTGTGGGACGTGCTGGAGGAGGTGATCGGGGCGCATCCGGTGATGCTCAACCGGGCGCCGACCCTGCACCGCCTCGGCATCCAGGCGTTCGAGCCGCAGTTGGTCGAGGGTAAGGCGATCCAGCTGCACCCGCTGGTGTGTGCGGCCTTCAACGCCGACTTCGACGGCGACCAGATGGCGGTGCACCTGCCGCTCTCCGCGGAGGCGCAGGCCGAGGCCCGCATCCTGATGCTGTCCTCCAACAACATCCTGTCCCCGGCGCACGGCCAGCCGCTGGCCATGCCGTCGCTGGACCTGGTCACGGGTCTGTACTACCTGTGCGGCAAGGACGAGTCGGCAGCCGGTGCGGGGCATGTGTTCTCGTCGTCGGCGGAGGCGATCATGGCCCGCGACGCCGGCCTGATCGACCTGCGCAGTCCGGTAAAGATCAGGCTGACCGGGGTGATCCCGGGCGCGGATGACCGCGAGAACCTGCCGGACGATTTCACCGACGGCGACCCGTGGATCGCCGACACCACTCTCGGCCGGGTGCTGTTCAACGAGCTGTTGCCGGCGGCCTACCCGTTCGTCAACGAGGAGTTGCCGAAGAAGCGGCAGGCGGCGATCGTCAACCAGCTCGCGCAGGAGTACCCGATCTCCGTGGTCGCGCAGACGCTGGACAAGCTCAAGGAGGCCGGCTTCTACTGGGCCACCCGCTCCGGCATGACGGTCGCCATCCGGGACGTCGTCATCCCGGAGGCGAAGGCCGAGATCATGTCCCGGCACGAGGGTCTCGTCGCGGGGGTGGAGAAGAAGTACCAGCGCGGTCTGGTGTCGTACCAGGAGCGCAACGACGAACTCGTGCGGATCTGGGAGGACGCGACCAAGGAGATCGAGGGCGCGATCCAGAAGGCCTACCCGAAGGGCAACTCGGTCTACACCCTGGTGGCGGCCGGTGCGGCCGGCAACTGGATCCAGGTGCGGTCGCTGTCCGGCATGAAGGGCATCGTCACCAACTCGAAGGGTGAGCAGATCCCGCGGCCGATCCGCAACTCGTTCCGCGAGGGCCTGTCCGTGCTGGAGTACTTCATCAACACGCACTCGGCGCGAAAGGGCCTGGCGGACACGGCGCTGCGCACCGCCGAGGCCGGGTACCTGACCCGCCGACTGGTCGACGTGTCGCAAGACGTCATCGTCCGCGAGGAGGACTGCGGCACCGAACGCGGCGTCGTCCTGCCGATCACCACGGACGACGGCACCGGCGCCCGGGTACGCGCGGACCACCTCGACACGAAGGTGGAGGCGCGGATCCTCGCCGCTGACATCATCGGCGTCGAAGGGCCCGCCAAGGGCACGGTCGTGGTCGAGGCCGGCACGGATCTGCGCGCCGCGCACATCGACGCCGCGATCGACGCCGGCGTGCACGAGATCCGGGTCCGCTCGGTGCTCACCTGCGAGGCAGCGCTCGGCGCCTGCGCCAAGTGCTACGGCCGGTCGCTGGCGACCGGCAAGCTCGTCGACGTCGGCGAGGCCGTCGGCATCGTCGCCGCCCAGTCCATCGGCGAGCCCGGCACGCAGCTCACCCTGCGTACGTTCCACTCGGGTTCGGCGTCGGGTGCGGACGACATCACGCAGGGTCTGCCGCGTGTGCAGGAGCTGTTCGAGGCGCGGGTGCCGAAGGGCAAGGCGCCGATCGCCGATGCGGCCGGCCGGGTGCGGATCGAGGACGACGACAAGTTCTACAAGATCACCATCATCCCGGACGACGGCAGCGACGAGGTCGTCTACGAGAAGTTGCCGCGCGCGAAGCGGCTGGCCACGGTCAAGATCGACGGGGTCGAGCGGCCGCTGGAGGACGGCGACCCGGTCGAGGTCGGTTTCCAGCTGCAGGACGGCAACCCGGATCCGCACGAGGTGTTGCGCATCATGGGTCCGCGCCGGGTGCAGTTGCACCTGGTCGACGAGGTGCAGAAGGTGTACCAGTCGCAGGGTGTGGCGATCCACGACAAGCACATCGAGGTCATCGTGCAGCAGATGCTGCGCCGGGTGACGATCATCGACTCCGGCTCGACCGAGTTCCTGCCGGGCGCGGTGATCGAGCGTCGCGAGTTCGAGGCGGCGAACCGCGCGGTGCTGGCCTCGGGCGGGGAGGCGGCCGCAGGCCGTCCCGCGCTGATGGGCATCACCAAGGCCTCGCTGGCGACGGATTCGTGGCTGTCCGCGGCCTCCTTCCAGGAGACCACCCGGGTGCTCACCGATGCGGCGATCAACGCGCGCTCCGACAGGCTGGTCGGCCTGAAGGAGAACGTGATCATCGGCAAGCTGATCCCGGCCGGCACCGGAATCTCCCGCTACCGCAACATCACCGTGCAGCCGACGGAGGAGGCGCGAGCGGCCGTCTACTCGCTGCCCTCCTACGAAGACCACTACTACGGTGCGGACTCGTTCGGTGCGACCACCGGTGCCGCGGTGCCGCTGGACGACTTCGACCTCGGCAGTGACTATCGATGAGTGACTATCGGTGAGCGGTTACCGGTAGCCCGGCACGTCGGTGCGCCCGCACCCTGTCCCGCGCAAGCGGGAGGGTGCGGGCGCACTGCTATGCTGGGCGCACCCAGTGCTGAGGGTCGGCTTGCCCGTTCGCGGTGCGAATGCGGAAACCGGCCCGGTGTGCGTGGCGGATATGACGATGTTCCGGCGATCGGCTCCGATCGGCGGCGTGGCGTTTCCGGCATGCGCGCCCAGCTGCGGGTCGGTGTGAGGTTGACCTCGTCGCAGGCACGGAAGTGCGTGCGGCCGGGGCGTGACGAGCCTCCCGCCTTGCCTGATCACGCCGTGCTCCGGTAAGGTGGACAACTGGCCCAGCCATGCTGGGCCGTCGTCGTGTGCGCAAATCCGAAACCGCGCCGCACCAGCGGCAGCGGTCGGACGCTGCGCCATGGCGCTGTGTCCGACCAGCGCGTCCGACCAGGGTGCACGACCACGGTGCACGACCGGGAGCAAGGCCGGACAGCACCCCCGGACGGAACGACCGAGCAGTACCAGACGACCGCAGCACCGAACAGCGTCATCGACGGGTGACGAGCGAGTGATCGCCCGCGCGCCCACCGAGCCACCGCCGAAGGAAAGAAGCCGCCAGCACATGCCCACCATTCAGCAGCTTGTCCGGAAGGGTCGCCAGGACAAGACGAGCAAGACGAAGACCCCGGCGCTCAAGGGCAGCCCCCAGCGTCGCGGCGTCTGCACCCGCGTGTACACCACCACCCCGAAGAAGCCGAACTCGGCACTGCGCAAGGTGGCCCGCGTCAAGCTCACCAGCGGCATCGAGGTCACGGCGTACATTCCGGGCGAGGGGCACAACCTGCAGGAGCACTCGATCGTGCTCGTGCGCGGCGGTCGTGTGAAGGACCTCCCCGGCGTTCGGTACAAGATCATCCGCGGCTCGCTGGACACCCAGGGCGTCAAGAACCGCAAGCAGGCGCGCAGCCGCTACGGCGCGAAGAAGGAGAAGGCCTGATGCCTCGCAAGGGACCGGCACCGAAGCGTCCGCTCATCGCGGATCCGGTTTACAACTCGCCGCTGGTGACCCAGCTGGTGAACAAGGTTCTGATCGACGGGAAGCGATCCGTCGCGCAGTCGATCGTCTACGGCGCGCTCGAAGGCTGCCGCGAGAAGTCCGGCGGCGACCCGGTCGTCACCCTCAAGCGGGCGCTGGACAACGTGAAGCCGGCGATCGAGGTCAAGTCCCGTCGCGTCGGTGGTGCGACCTACCAGGTTCCGATCGAGGTCAAGGGCAACCGGCAGACCACGCTCGCGCTGCGCTGGCTGGTCGGCTACTCCAAGGCGCGCCGCGAGAAGACGATGACCGAGCGGCTCATGAACGAGCTGCTGGACGCCTCCAACGGCCTGGGCGCGTCGGTCAAGCGCCGCGAGGACACCCACAAGATGGCCGAGTCCAACCGGGCATTCGCGCACTACCGTTGGTGATGCCAGCGGAGATGACGACGTCCGTGGCCGCAGCCTGACGAACCGGCGCGGCCACGGAACCCGTCATATCCGGCGGTGAACCGGCCCCGCGATCAAGGCGGGCCGGCCTGCACCTACGTGCCGTGGGATCGGCACGCCGACTCATTTCGCAACAAAGACGAAGGGCACTCAAGTGGCCGACACTTCCCTGGAAAAGCTCCGCAACATCGGGATCATGGCGCACATCGACGCCGGCAAGACGACCACCACCGAGCGCATCCTGTTCTACACGGGCATGACGTACAAGATCGGTGAGGTGCACGATGGCGCCGCGGTCATGGACTGGATGGAGCAGGAGCAGGAGCGGGGGATCACCATCACCTCCGCCGCCACCAAGACGCATTGGCACGACTACACGATCAACATCATCGACACCCCCGGGCACGTCGACTTCACCGTCGAGGTGGAGCGGTCGCTTCGCGTGCTGGACGGCGCGGTGGCGGTCTACGACGGTGTGGCCGGCGTGGAGCCGCAGACCGAGCAGGTGTGGCGGCAGGCGGAGAAGTACCACGTGCCGCGCATGTGCTACGTCAACAAGCTCGACCGCACCGGCGCGAACTTCTTCCGCTGCGTCGACATGATGGTCGAGCGGCTCGGCGCGACGCCGGCCGTGCTCCAGCTGCCGATCGGGAACGAGGCGGACTTCGTCGGCGTGGTCGATCTGCTCGGCATGCGGGCGCTCACCTGGCACGGCGAGACGAAGAAGGGCGAGGACTACGACATCGAGGAGATCCCCGCGGGCCTTCGCGAACAGGCCGAGGAATACCGCGAGAAGCTCATCGAGACGATCGCCGAACACGACGACCACGTGATGGAGCTGTACCTGGCCGGGGACGAGATCCCGGTCGCGGAGCTCAAGGCCGGCCTGCGCCGCGCCACCATTGCCAACAAGGTGAACCCGGTCGTCTGCGGTACCTCGTTCAAGAACAAGGGCATCCAGCCGATGCTCGACGCGGTCTGCGACTACCTGCCGTCCCCGCTGGACATCGGTGCGGTGCACGGCACGCTGCAGGACGGGGTGACCCCGGCCGAGCGGGAACCGGACGCCGCGGCACCGTTCTCCGGCCTGGTGTTCAAGATCGCCACCGACCCGCACCTGGGCAAGCTGTCGTTCCTGCGCGTCTACTCGGGGCGCGTCGATGCCGGTACGCAGGTGATCAACGCGACCAAGGACCGCAAGGAGCGCATCGGCAAGATCTACCAGATGCACTCCAACAAGCGGGAGGAGCGCGACTCGGCGCAGGCCGGCGACATCGTCGCGGTGATGGGCTTGAAGCAGACCACCACCGGCGAGACGCTGGCCGACCCGGCGAACCCGATCGTGCTGGAGTCGATGACGTTCCCGGATCCGGTGATCCAGGTCGCCATCGAGCCGAAGACCAAGTCGGACCAGGAGAAGCTGGGCATCGCGATCCAGAAGCTCGCCGAGGAGGACCCGACCTTCAAGGTGCACAACGACGCCGAGACCGGCCAGACCGTGATCGCCGGCATGGGCGAGCTGCACCTGGACATCCTGGTCGACCGCATGCGCCGCGAGTTCAAGGTCGAGGCGAACATCGGCAAGCCGCAGGTCGCGTACCGCGAGACCATCCGCGGCACGGTGGAGAAGCACGAGTACATCCACAAGAAGCAGACCGGCGGTTCCGGGCAGTACGCCAAGGTGCTCATCAAGGTCGAGCCGCTGGACATGGAGGCGGCCGGCGGTGCCACCTACGAGTTCGTCAACGAGGTCACCGGCGGGCGCATCCCGCGGGAGTACATCCCGTCGGTGGACGCCGGTGCGCAGGACGCCCTGCAGTACGGCGTGCTCGCCGGGTACCCGGCGCTCGGTGTGAAGCTGACGCTGCTCGACGGTGCCTACCACGAGGTCGACTCGTCCGAGATGGCGTTCAAGATCGCCGGCTCCATGGCCATGAAGGAAGCCCTGAAGATGGCGAAGCCGGTGATCCTGGAACCGGTGATGGCCGTCGAGGTGATCACGCCCGAGGAGAACATGGGCGACGTGATCGGCGACCTGAACTCCCGGCGCGGCCAGATCAACGCCATGGACGAGCGCGGCGGCGCCCGCGTGGTCCGGGCGTCCGTGCCGCTCTCTGAGATGTTCGGCTACGTCGGCGATCTCCGGTCCAAGACGCAGGGTCGGGCCTCGTACTCGATGGTGTTCGACACCTATGCCGAGGTCCCGGCCAACGTGGCGAAAGAAATCATCGCGAAGGCGACCGGCGAGTAATTGCGGCAATGAATCCGGGTATGACGCTTGTCGGCGGCTACGCCGCGAACAGCGTCATACCCGAAACAAAGACGTGCCGGCCGGAAGACCATTCCGATCGGTAACGGGTCCGAGCCACCGGCCCGGTCCAGATCCATCCATGAGCCCTGACGATCAACAACGATAGGCACTCTTGATCGCACGGCACGCAACCCGTCCCCAAGGAGGACAACAGTGGCTAAGGCGAAGTTCGACCGGACGCGTCCCCACGTCAACATCGGCACCATCGGTCACGTTGACCATGGCAAGACGACGTTGACGGCCGCCATTACCAAGGTGCTGCACGACAAGTACCCGAATCTCAACCAGGCCTACGCGTTCGACCAGATCGACAAGGCTCCGGAAGAGCGCCAGCGCGGTATCACCATCAACATCTCGCACGTCGAGTACTCGACCGACAAGCGCCACTACGCGCACGTCGATGCCCCCGGTCACGCCGACTACATCAAGAACATGATCACCGGCGCGGCGCAGATGGACGGCTCGATTCTGGTGGTCGCGGCCACCGACGGCCCGATGCCGCAGACCAAGGAGCACGTGCTGCTGGCCCGCCAGGTCGGCGTGCCCTACATCCTGGTCGCGCTGAACAAGGCGGACATGGTCGAGGACGAGGAGCTGCTCGAGCTCGTCGAGATGGAGGTCCGGGACCTGCTGAACTCGCAGGAGTTCGACGGCGACAACGCCCCGGTGGTGCGGGTGTCCGCGCTCAAGGCCCTCGAGGGCGACCCGAAGTGGGTCAAGTCGATCGAAGAGCTGATGGACGCGGTCGACGAGTCCGTGCCGGATCCCGTTCGCGACATCGAGAAGCCGTTCCTGATGCCGATCGAGGACGTGTTCACGATCACCGGCCGCGGCACCGTGGTGACCGGCAAGATCGAGCGCGGTGTGGTCAACGTGAACGAGACCGTCGAGATCGTCGGTATCAAGCCGAAGTCGTTCCAGACGACGGTGACCGGTGTCGAGATGTTCCGCAAGCTGCTCGACCAGGGCCAGGCCGGCGACAACGTCGGTCTGCTGCTGCGCGGCACCAAGCGTGAAGAGGTCGAGCGCGGCCAGGTCGTGTGCAAGCCGGGTTCGATCACCCCGCACACCGAGTTCGAGGGCACCGTCTACGTGCTGGGCAAGGACGAGGGCGGCCGTCACACGCCGTTCTTCAACAACTACCGTCCGCAGTTCTTCTTCCGCACGACCGACGTGACCGGCGTCGTGACGCTGCCGGAGGGCACCGAGATGGTCATGCCGGGCGACACCACCGACATGAAGGTCGACCTGATCCAGCCGATCGCCATCGAGGAGGGCCTGCGCTTCGCCATCCGCGAGGGCGGCCGCACCGTCGGCGCCGGCTCGGTGACGAAGGTTATCAAGTAATACCTCGCCCCTGCCGGCTCCGGTCGGCGCGGGCATGACGAAGTGTCTGGCCGGGGCCCCGGCGGGAGCGTGATGCTCCTGCCGGGGCCCTTGTCGTTGTCACGTTGCCAGGCGGGCGCGGCGCTGGTGGGTGTGGTTCTAGGGCCGGTGGGTGTGCTGCTCGGCGGGGTCGTCGGCGTCGGCGGACGCGCGGTGGGTCGAGGCGTGGCGCACCAGTCCCACGAGTATCGCGGCGACGGGAAGTGCTATCAGGAACCGGATTCCGGCGCTCTCCAGCGTCACCGACCCGTCGACCAGCGCTCCCCAGAGCACGGGCGCGCAGATCAGGAACGCGACGATCAGTACGGAGCGACGGAACATTCCTGCTCCATTTCAGCGAGCTTGCTCTCGAGCAAGACGGTCCAGGCGGTGGGAGTGCTCCGACGCCCGTTCAACAGGGCGATCGGCTTGTCGATGCCCCACACCGATGCCGGGCTCGAGGTGTGCCGGCCGTTCACGACGATGATCCCGTCCACCCGAGTGAGTCCGCCCAGCGCGCGACGTGTGTCGTCGGGCTTCCGGGTGGCATCGACCACCGCCCACACCGCGTCGGCCTGAAGTTCGGCGATGACCGTGGCGGACCGTTGCCGCCACGTCGGCCCGTCGGTGGCCACGGCGACCAGCACCGGCTTCTCGGCGCGTGAGCGCCACTGCTGGGCGAGCGCGGAGGCCTGGGCGATCGAGGTGATCGCCCGGTTCGGCGCAACCACCTCGCCCTGCCTGGGCCCCAGGGGACACTCGAACGTCCAGGCGCTGTCGAACGGTGCGTTCTGCCCTCGGGTGAGCACGTCTGCGGCGGTCACGACGTCGCGCGCGGGCCCGGTGACGACGAGGATCTGGCCGCCCTCCGTCGGCGGCACAGGCGCGGGCGGCAGGGTGGCGACGAGATCGGCGATCGCGGTACGGGCGTCGACGATGATCGGGGGGAGCCTGTCGACCGGCACACCGAGTTCGAGGAGCTGTCGGCGGACGGCCAGCGGTCGAGGGTCCGGCGTCGGATGGGTGGGGCGGACGTGCGGATGCGCCTCCTGGGGGTGAACACGCTCCGGTGTATCCGGCAATGGCATGCGCGTGAGCAACGCTCGCTGCCCACGGGCACTCGCCGGAGCGTCCGGCGGCCGGACCCGCCTCGGCCGGGCCGTGGCGCCGGCGGTCACCAACGTCCTGGTGTCCGTGTCGGCGCCGGATGCGGCCAGAGCGGTTGCATCCAGGACGGCTGCATCCACGGCGGCTGCATCCACGGCGGCTGAACCGACCGCGACCAGGGCGCCCGCATCCGCGCCCGCGACCCGCCCAGCACGCGCCTGCGGCAGGGTGATCATGGCAGGCGTGATGGGCTCGAACCGGGCGGGCAGGGCCTGCTCCGGGCTCGCCGGCGCATCCCCAGGTGCGAGATCACGCGGGCGCGTGAAGGCTCGCTCGGCATCGCCGCGCTCCGCCGTTCCGCCTCCACGCTGACCGGTGTCCGGTGGGTTGCCCGCCTGCCTGCGGGACAGTTCCGCCAGGATCTGCTGAAAATGCGAGTCCCGTTGGGCGGCGCGGTCGGCGGCTTGGTCGGCGGCGGGGCGCTCCTGCGGGGAGGGTGCCGCGTCGGCGTCCGCGTCGTAGCGTTCCGCCGCGCGCGCCTGCTCGGGATCACCGGCGGAAGTGAGCATGTAATGCACGCCGACCCGCTGCTTGGCGAAGAACCCGAGCACGCCGCCCTCGCGGGGCCGCGCGATCTCGAGAACCCGCACGCGGTGCGGATATTGCGCATCCAACTCGGCGAGGAGCTCGTCGAGGTCGGTGCCTTCACGGTACAAGGTTGCTGACGACATCGATCATTCCTAGCGCGTTGACGGTGACAGAACTGGCGGATAGTTCGGTGTAGGACAGCACGGGCAAACCCGGCACGGACAACTGCACGAGACGGCGGAGCGGCAGCCGGATCCCGGCCGCGCAGACCAGCACCGGCGAATGGCCCAGGGCCGCGAGATCGCGGAACTTGGTCGAGATGTCGGCGATCAGCATCTCGGCCATTCCAGCCTCGATCACGAGTTGGGCCCCGATGTCGGTGCCGCGCACCGATTCCAGGAGTCGCTGTTGCAACTGCGGCTCGATGGTGAGCACGTCGAGGCGGCCGTCGGTCGCGAGCCGCGCCGTGATCGCCGGTGCCAGCGTGGCACGGGCCGCCTCCACGAGGCGATCCGGATCGGTGCCGCTCTTGGCGGCGAGGGACAGGGCTTCGTAGATGCGCACCAGGTCGCGGATCGACACGCCCTCGTCCAGCAGCGAGTGCAGCACGCGCTGGATCTCGCCCAGCGAGAGCAGCGCCGGCGTCAGATCTTCCACCACCACCGGATGCGTGCGCGCGAGGGAACGCGTTGCGGCGGCTACCTCTTCGCGCCCGAGCAGGCGAGACGCATGTTGCCGCACCGTTTCCGACAGGTGCGTAATGATGAGCGACGACGGATCCACCACGGTGGCGCCGAGAAGTTCGGCCTGGCTGCCCATTTCGACCGGGATCCACCGGCCGGCGAGCCCGAACACCGGCTCGCGGTCGGGAGTGCCCGGGAGCCCTTCGAGCCCGTCGCCGATCGCCAAGAGCCGTCCGACCGGTGCCGTTCCACGGGCGAGCTCGACGCCGTTGATGTTGATCGCGTAGGTGGAACTCGGCAGCGTGACCGAGTCGCGGGTGCGTACCGGCGGCATCACCACCCCGAGGTCGGTCGCCAGCGTGCGGCGCAGCGCCTTGACCCGATCGAGCAGGTCGGCGCCCGGCCCGTCCACGAGCGATACGAGGTCGGGGGAGAGGATCAACTCGAGCGGATCGACCACCAGCTCGAGCCGCAGCAACTCCTCGGGGTCGGCCTGCGCAGCGCCGTCCGCCGTGGTCTGCGCCTCGGCGCCGTCCGGCGAGTCCGCCCTGTCGGCGTCGCTGCGTGGCAGTCGCGTCGAGAGCGCCAGTAGCGTGCCGCCCACCAGCAGGAAGGGGAGTTTCGGCAGGCTGGGCACCACGCACAGCAGCAGTGCCGCGACACCGGCGATCCGCACGGCGCGGCGCTGCGAGCCGAACTGTCGGGCGACCACGGCGCCGAGCGAATCGGCCTCGGAGGAGCGCGTCACCACGAGGCCGGTGGCGACCGACAGCAACAGCGCCGGGATCTGCGAGACCAGACCGTCGCCGACCGAGAGCAGCGCGTACGTGTTCAGCGCGTCCGTCACGGCCAGGCCGTGCGAGAGCACCCCGATCGCGATGCCGCCGATCAGGTTGATGATCACGATGATGATGGCCGCGATCGCGTCGCCCTTGACGAACTTCGAGGCGCCGTCCATCGAGCCGTAGAAGTCGGCCTCCGCGGCGATCTCGGCACGCCGCCGCCGCGCGGTCTTCTCGTCGATCAGCCCGGAGTTCAGGTCGGCGTCGATCGCCATCTGCTTGCCGGGCATGGCGTCCAGGGTGAACCGCGCGCCGACCTCGGCGACGCGCGCGGCGCCGGAGGTGATCACCACGAACTGCACCACCAGCAGGATCGCGAAGATCACCAGGCCGATCACCAGCGATCCGCCGATCACGAAATGCCCGAACGCGCTGATCACATCGCCGGCGAAACCGTTGGTCAGCACCAGCCGCGTCGCCGAGATGTTCAACGCGAGGCGCAGCAGCGTCGCGATCAGCAGCAGCGACGGGAACGACGAGAAGTCCAGCGCCCGGTGCACATACATGGCGACCAACACCACGAGCACGGCGAACGCGATATTGACGGCGATCAGGATGTCGAGCAGCTGGGCCGGCATGGGCACGACCAGCATGATCACGATGGCGACGACGCCGATCGGGATCGCGAGCTGGCTCAGCCTGCTGGTCTTCAAGGGCACCTCGATGGTCGAGTTCCGCGGCTTCCGAGCCACAAGGTGCCGTCCTGGCAGTAGTCGAATCGGCAGGGCGGGACAAGACTTGAGGTGGATGCGGCTTCGGGTATGACGCTGTTCGCGCGCGCCGCGCGCCGGGCCGTGTCGGGATCTTCGCGCGGGGGTGCGGGGTGCGCAGCTATGCGGTGCGGGCGAGGGCGGGCATGGGGGTGCCCGTGGCCACCCGGTGCGTGCCGGCGGCCGAGCCCTTGGACTTCAGCGTCATGACGAACGCCAGCACGATCGCCACCGCCCGGTAGAGGTCCTCCGGGATCTCCTGGCCGATGTCGCACGCGGCGAAAAGCGTCCGGGCGAGCGGGATGTCCTGCACCATCGGGACGCGGTTCGCTTCGGCGAGCTTCCTGATCCTGGCCGCCACATGGTCGGCACCCTTCGCGACCACCCGGGGCGCGCCGGTGCCGGGCTCGTACTTGAGCGCCACGGCCACGTGGGTCGGGTTCACCAGCACCACATCGGCGGTGGGGACGGCCTGCATCATCCGGCGGCGGCTCATCGCCATGGCGCGAGAACGGCGCTGCCCCTTGATGTGTGGGTCGCCTTCCATGTTCTTCATCTCTTGTTTCAGCTCGTACTTCGTCATCTTGAGCTGCTTGTTGTTGCGCTTCTTCACCACAGCGAAGTCCGCGATGGCGAGCACCAGACCGGCCAACGCGGCGAAGCGGAGCACGTTCAGCGCCGTCGATACCGCGATGCCGACCACGGTCGAGATCGGCAGGGAACCCGCGCCGTACACCGTGGGGATCAGGCCCTCGATCGACAGGTACACGACCAGGGCTAGCGCCACCGACTTGCCGAGCATCTTTGTCGCCTGCCATGCGCCCTGCGGGCCGAACATGCGCTTGAGTCCGTTCAGCGGGTTCAGCTTCTTCGCCTGCGGCATCAGCAGCTTCGGCGACACCCAGATGCCGCCCTGCACCGCGACACTGATGACGCCGATGATCGCGATGACGACGGCCAGCGGCAAGAAGGCCTTGACCGCGTCCATGGCGGCGGTGTGCCCGACCTTCAGCGCGTTGCCGACGTCGGGGTCGCGGATGATCCATCCGACCTGCACGAACGCGGCGGTCGCCACATCCATCAGCGAGCTGAAGACCCCCGGCAGCAGCCAGGTCGCGGCGAGCATGCCGAACCAGGCGCCGATCTCCGGGGTGTTGCCGACCTGCCCTTCCCGCCGCGCCTTCTTGATCTTGCGCGGGGTGGCTTTCTCGGTTCTCTCCTCGGAACTACCTCCCTGCCCGCTCATGCCCGCCCCCTCATCCGATCACCTGTCCGATGAGGGCACCGACCCGGTCCGCGATCTGCACCACGGTGCCCGGCATCAACGTCAGGCCCACCCCGACCAAAAGCAGCGTCAGCCCGATCTTGATCGGGAAGCTCATGGTGAACGCGTTCAGTTGCGGCGCAATGCGATTGAGCACGCCCAGGCCGATGTCGGCGATGAACAGCACCAGGATCAAGGGACCGGCGATCTGCACCGCCCCGATGAACATCTCGGTAACCCCATGCGTGACGGTCTGCCCGAGCGCCGCCATCGAGATCGACGCGTCGAGCGGTACGGCCGTGAACGTGCGGAAGAAGCCCTGGAAGATCACCAGGTGCGCGTCGGTCGCGAAGATCAACGTGGTGGCGAGGATGGCGTAGAACTTGCCCAGCACGGTCGTCATGGTCGTGGTGAGCGGGTCGTAGGAGGCGGACATCGCGAAACCGCCGAACACGTCGAACATTCCGCCGGCCATCTCGATCGCGCTGAACAGCAGCCGGGTGATGAAGCCGAGGCCGACGCCGATCACGATCTGCCACAGCAGCGAGCCGAGGATCGGCAGCAACTCGATCGCCGGCGCGTGCGGTCTGGTGGTCGCGACGAGCGCCAGCCCGATCGCGACGGACAGCATCACCTTGACGGTGTGCGGCGCGCCGCCGGTGGCGATCGGCGGCGCGACCGTGGCCCAGGCCAGCACGCGCGCGCTCACCAGCAGCAGCGTCACCAGGGCGGTCACGTCGATGTCAAAGGTCATGGCATCTCGTGTCGCGTGGCCGTCGGGATCATGTCTGGATCATGTCGGGATCGCTTGCGGCGCTTACGATCCGAGCAGGGCCGGGATCTGCCGGAACAAATCCTGGGTGAACGAGATGATCGTGTTCAGCATCCAGCTACCGGAGGCGATCAGCGCCGCGGCGACGCCGATCACCTTCGGCACGAACGCCAGCGTGAACTCCTGGATCTGCGTCGCGGCCTGGAACATGGACACCGCGAACCCGACCACGAGCGCGGTGACCAGCGCGGGAGCGGCGAGCTTCGCGGAGACCTGCAACACGTCGAAGGCGATCGCGATGATGTGGGTATCGGTCATGGCAGCCTCTTCACCCCTATCCGGTTTGGTAACTCTGCACGAGGGTGGTGATCACCAGACCCCACCCGTCCACCAGGACGAACAGCAGCAGCTTGAACGGCAGCGCCACCGACACCGGCGGGAGCATCATCATGCCGAGGCTCATCAGCGTCGACGAGACGACGAGATCGATGATCACGAACGGGATGTAGATGACGAACCCGATGATGAGCGCGGCCCGCAGCTCCGAGAGCACGAACGCCGGGATGATGGTGGTCAGCTCCAGCGCGGCGTTGTTCGGCGGGTTCGGCAGATGCCCGGCGCGGAGCATCAGCGCGATCTCCTGCGGCCGGGTGTGCGCCAGCATGAACTGCCGCAGCGGTGCGATGCCGTCGCGCCAGGCGTGCGTGCGGTCCTTGGACCCGTCCAGGAACGGTGCGATGCCCGCGTCGTAGACCTTCGAGAGCACCGGCCCCATCACGAACATCGACAGGAACAGCGCGAGCCCGGCCAGCACCTGGTTCGGCGGCACGGTGGAGAGCCCCAGCGCATTCCGGCTCAGCGACAGCACCACGAAGATCTTCGTGAAACTGGTGAGCAGCAACAGAAGTGACGGCGCGACCGCGAGCAACGTGATGAGCAGCAGCACCGTCAGCGACTGGCTCGGCTCGTTGCCGATGTTCAGCGTGATACCGGCTCCGCCGCCCGTGGTGGGAACGACCGGCGCGAGCGGGGCAGCGGGCGCGGTGGGTGCCGTGATCATGGGCGGAAGCAGCGCCCCGGTCGTCGGGGCGACCGGAGGTGTGGGTCCGCCGGGAGCGGCGGTGGCGGCCAGCGCGCCCGGACCGAGCATCATCAGCGTGGTCAGTACGGCGAGAGCGCCTGCCAGCCAACCGATCCGGCGTCGCGCGGCCCGCGTGGACCCGGCGCGAAAGTGTCCTGTCGAAACCTCGGAGCGTCCCTGCCCCTCATCGGTCGCTTGCCGGGTCATCCCTTCCGAGCTGTCAGATCTCGCAATGCGTCGAGGGTTTGCCGCCAGGTAGCGGGGGACAGAGCCGAGCCCGCAAGTCCTCCGGTGTCGCGTGCGGGCCGCGTTTTCGGCGAACGTCCGGGTATGACGCCGTTCGCGGCGCCGGCGCGCCGTGCATGGATCGCCTCGATATCGGCCGCGGTGAGCGTTCCGGCCAGCTCCGCTGGGCTGGACGGGATGTCGCTGGCGGTGCCCGGGAGGCGACCGTCGTCGAGATAGGTATCGGAGAGATACGTTGGGGCATCAAGGATGTCGCGTGGATCGCGAACAGCGTCATGGGCGGTGCGTTGGCGGGGGATGCCGCTTCGCCTGGTGGACGGGTCCATCTCCGCGAGGGTCGCTTGGACGGCGTCGAGCTCGAGTTCCCCGAGCATCCGGACCGATGAATCGGTGACGCCCACGATGAGCGCGCGATCGGCCACCCGGAGCACCGCCACCGAGCTCGTCCTGGACAGGTTCTGCCGTCCGAGCACGTCGATCAGCCGGTCGCTGCGCAGGCCGCCCCGCCGACCGCCACGCATCTTCTTCGCGACCAGCCAGATCAGGCCGATCACCACGGCCAGCGATATCAGAAGCCGCCCAACGAGTTCCACGGTTTGCACGGCACGTCACCGCCCGGTTTCGTCGGCGACCACCTGCAGGATCCGCAAGCCGTAGTTCTCGTCGACCACCACGACCTCGCCGTGCGCGATGAGCCGGCCGTTCACATAGAGGTCGGCGGGGGCGCCCGCGGCGCGGTCGAGCTCGATCACGGCGCCGGAGCGCAGCGCCAGCAGGTCGTTGATGGTCATCTGCGTGCGGCCGAGTTCGACCGTGGCCTGCATCTGCACACCGCGGAGGAGGTCGAGGCGGTGCGCGGGCGGTTCGATGGGGTCCACCGGGCGACCCTGCGCCGGAACCGCGCCGCGCATGGCGGCGGAGGTCGAGCCCGCCAGGCTACCGGGCGGGGCCACGCCGACGACCAGCGCGGCGCGGGCCTCGCCCTCGTCGGTGAGTGTGACGCTCGCGGCGTCGCTGAGTGAGAGCGCCTGTTGCACAGCGCTTGTCGGGTTGACGACCGTGGTGGACCCGATGCTCACCTCGCCGATCGCGAGGCATGCCGCGGTGACGGCAGGGCTCAGCGCGGCGATGAGATCCGGTGGTGCGGCCGGGGAGTCGAGCAGCTGCTGCGCGATCTCGTCGTCGACGATCAGGGCGAGTCTGCCGGCGGCGCGGCCGCTGAACTCGACCAGCACGGCCTGCCCGGCGAACGAAAGGTCCGGCTGCGCGGACGTCGGCTCGCCGACGGTGAGGGTGTCGGAAAGCCCCCACGATCCGGCGACGGCCGAGGCCGCCGCAGCCAGTTGTGCGGTCACTGATGTCGCCAGGTCGATGGCCACGGCTCGCTCCTTAGAGTCTTTCCAGCGTGTCTGTGATGAGGGCCGCGAGATGGGAGCCGGCGCGGCCGGCCACGGCGTTCGCGTAGGTCATGTCGCCGACCTTCACGGCCAACGGGGTCCCGACGCGGTGGTCCAGCGTGATCACATCGCCCGCGGAGAGCTCGAGCACCCGCGTCGGCGTCATCTGCGTCGGCTCGAACTCCACCGTCACGTCGACCGTGGTGCCCGCAAGGTGGGTCGCGACGCGCCGGGCGTCGCCGCTGGCGCGGAGCAGCGTATCCGTGTCCTTGTCGGCGCGGGCACGTTGCGCATTGAGCTTCGGCAGCAGCGGAGCGAGCGGGATGGCGAGGCTCATCTCGCAGCGCTCCTTGCCGATCGCGAGGTCGAACAGCGCGACCAGCGTGGCGTCGGTGCCGCTCACGGCCTGCACGAACTGGGGGTTGTACTCGATCGCCCCGATGGTCGGCTGGATCACCGCAACCGGCTCCAGCGCGTAGGTGAGGACGCCGACCATTTGATCGAGCAGGCCCTTCATGAGCGTCGTCTCGATGTCAGTGAGCGTGCGATCGGGCTGGGTGCCGCCGGGGCCGCCGAGCATGTGGTCGATCGCGGTCAGCGCGACGGGAAGCGAGAACTCCATCACCGCCGTGGTTTGCAGCTGCGGGATCCCGATGGGGACGATGAGGGTCGGCAGCGGCCGGCCGGTGACGTATTCCTCGTAGGTCTGCTGGCTGATGTCGGTCGGCTTGACGTGGCACACCTGCCGCAGACCGCTGGTGAGCAGCGTGGTGAGCCGGCGCGCGAACGTCTCGAAGGTCACCTGGAGCAGGCGAACGCCCTCGCGGGACAGCTTGGTGGGGCGGCGAAAATCGTATGCCGCGACGCCGGCGCGCGACGCGGTCAGCGTGCGGGCGCCCCAGGGCTCCTCGGTGACAGCGTCGAGCGGCATACCCAAGCTATCGGCGTGCGCGCGCGCCACTTTAAGAGCACAGGACACTTTCGGGGCGCGAAGGGTCTCCGCGCACCTCGGTGGCCGAACATCGTCATACACGGCGTCGGTGTCAGTGCCGAATCCCGGCCCCTTCCATGGGGGCGGGCACGGGCCGCGTCCCTGCGGCCACTCTGGATCTACTAGCAGATCTACTGATGGATCTACTGGATCACGAACTGGGTCAGGAAGACGTCGAATACCTCCTTCGGGTAGGCCTTCTTCAGTGCGGCCAGGACCTGTGCGGTCAGCGCCTTGCGCGCCTTGTTGGTGGTGAGCTCGGCCACGCCGCGGTTGGAGAACGTGTCGATCAGGATCTGCGAGGCCTGGACCGTCTGGAAGGTCTCGGCGGTGGCCTTGCCCTCCACCAGCTGGATCGCGATCTGCACCTTGAGGAAGTGGCCCTCGCTCAGGGACAGCGTCATCGGATCCATCTGCACCATGGCGCCGCCCACGGGCGGCGGGGGCGGCCCGGGCTTCTTCAGGAAGAAGAAGTACGCCCCGCCGCCGGCCGCGGCGAGCAGCACCACCGCGACAATCGCGATGAGGATGACCTTCTTGCCGCCCTTGGCCTTCTCCGCGGTGCCTTCGTCCTTGCCGTCCTTGGCGTCGCCACCCTTGGGTGGGGTCCGGGTCGGACCGGCGCTCGCGCCCTTCCGCTGGTCGGTGATGGTGGCCATGGTGTTCTCCTCCTACTTCGACGGCGGCGCCGCGGCGCCGGTCGTCGCTGGGACGGTGCTGCGGGCTTGGGTTCCGCGGGCGGCCGAGGGCGCGGCGGACGTGGCCGAGGCAACCGGTGCGGTGCCGGCCGCGGGGTGCGAGGCGGCCGATGTGGGTGCCGGTGACCCTGCCGGTGATGCTGCCGGTGACGCCGATGACGATGCCGCCGCCTTTGCGGCCTTCCCCGCGGCGAGCAACGCGTTCCCGGCCACCGCCGGCAACGACGAGAGCACCACGATCTCGACCCGGCGGTTCCGCGTCACGGACAGCGGATTGCTCGGCGGAACGAGCGGCCGCTGGTCCGAGAAGCCCACGGCGGAGAGCTGCCGATTGCCCAGCCCATGGTTCTCCAGGTAGCGCACCACGGACGACGCCCGGGCCGACGAGAGCTCCCATCCGCTCGGGTACGGATAGGTCGACACGTCGACCTGGTTGGTGAACCCGTCCACCTCGACGTTGTTCGCCACCTTGGCGACGGCCGGGGCGATCGCCGCGAGGAGTGCCTGCCCTTTGGGCAGGAGCGTCGCACTGTTCCCCGGGAAGACCAGTGCGTCGGTCACCACCGTGATGATCAGTCCGCGTTGGTCGATAGCGAAGTTGACTGCGCCGGACATGCCTGCCTTCGCCAGGTGGGCGTCGATCTCGGCCTGGATCGCGGCGAAGTTGTCCAGCTCGAGCTTGATCGCCGAATCCAACTTCTTGTCACCGGTGTCGATCACGAACCCCGCGGCGGTCTTCGTCTGCGCAGCCTTGCCATCCGCGCCGGACTTGTCGGCCGCACCCTGGCCGCTTTTCCCGCTGTCCGCGCCCTGCTTACCGTCCAGCCATCCACCGAGGTTCGGCACCGCAGCCTCCGCCGCGTCCGTCGTGACCGGAACCTCGGGCACCGTCGGCGGCTGCGCGACGTCGTTCGCGTTGGAGTCGTTCAAGGCGGGCGACCCGTCCAGCACCCCGATCGACCCGTCACCGAAGACGGCGGCCAACGAGTACTTCAGCTGCACGAACTTCGACTGGTTCAACGCCGAGATCGCGAACAGCACGATGAACAGGGCCAGCAGAACCGTGAGGAGGTCGGCGTAGGTGACCAGCCACCGCTCGGAGTTTTCATGCTCCTCGCCGTGGCCGGCCCCCTGACGCCCCCGGCCTCGACCGCCCCCTCGTGCGGTCGAGGCCCTGCCCGCAGCCGATGGCATCTACGCCACTTCCTTGGCGGGTCCCTGCGAGTCCGGCATCATGCTCTGCAGCTTGCGGGCGATGAGCCGCGGGCTGGCGCCGGCTTGGATGGCGAGCACGCCCTCGATGGCCAGTTCCATCTGCTCGCACTCGACTTCACTGATCCGCTTCAAGCGGGTGGCCATCGGCAGCCAGAAGACGTTCGCCATCATCACGCCCCACAGCGTGGCGATGAACGCGCCGGCGATCTTCCCGCCGAGCGAACTGGTATCGGACAGGCTGCCCAGCACGTGCACCAGGCCCAGAACGGTCCCGATGATGCCGATGGTGGGGGAGTAGCCGCCCATATCCGTGAAGAGCTTCGCCGCGACCTTGTCGGACGCCTTCTTGGCGTCGACCTCGGCGCCCATGATCTCGGCGATCTCGTCGGAATCCGTTCCGTCGACGGCCATCTCGAGCGCCTTCTTCAGGAACGGGTCCTCGATCTTGGCGATCTCGCCGTCCAACGCGAGCAGGCCCTCACGGCGGGCGCGTTCGGCCAGAGAGACGATCACCTGGACGTTCTTCGCCGGGTCGCCCACCTTGGCCGTCATGGCCTGCACAATCGCCTTGGGCAGCCGCATCGCGTCTTTGAGGATCGAACCGGCGACGGCAGCGCCGATCGTTCCGAAGATCACCAGGATCATCGGCGGCAGCAGGAACATCGAACCGATGTTGCCGCCCTCGAGGACCAGTGAGACGACGATGGCGCCGAGCGCAACCCCGATGCCGACGAGGGTAGCCGGATCCATTACATATCACCCGGCCTGAGCTCGACGACGGTTCCCCGCGACGCACGATCCGACGCGGTGGGCGAGTTGCGGCGCTCCATCGGGAATTGATAGGCGGCAGCGGCCGTCTGCGCGCGGTAATCGCGCACCATCTCGGCGAGTTCCACGAGCGTTTCGCAGATCACGTACCGGGTGCCGTTGACCAGTGTGACGACGGTGTCCGGTGTGGCCTCTGCCCGCTCGATGAGGTCGGGATTCAGTGCGAACACTGGACCGTTCAACCTCGTCAAAAGCAACACGGCAACCATCCTTGGTGTGCGACCCGGGGCCATCCGTGGCCCCTGTACTTGTTCTGATCGGCCGCCGGAGGGCCGTCTTGAATGCTGTGTCCCGCAATCTCGCCCGTCGTCGGCGAGGGGTGCATCACGAAGGGGCACAACGAAACCGACCGGGTATGACGCTGTTCGGCGTCATAACCGGTCGGCGAGGGGAGGGTACTGCTGAGGGGGTACTGCTGAGGGGAGGGAGGGGGATATCCGGGCTACTGCTTCAGCGAGACCAATGTCTGCAGGATCTGGTCGGCGGTGGTCACCGTCTTCGAGTTCGCCTGGTAGCCGCGTTGCGAGATGATCAGGTTCGTGAGCTCCGCGGACAGGTCGACATTGCTCATCTCGAGCTCGCCGGTGGTGATCGAGCCGATGGAGCCGCTGTCCGCGGCGCCGAAGACCGGATCGCCGGAGCCGCCGGTCGCGGTGAATTCGGTGTCGCCGGTCTTCTGCAGCCCGTTGGGGTTGGCGAACGTCGCGAGGGTGAGTTGGCCGAGGACATCCTTGCCGCCGTCGTCGCGGACCGCGGTGACGGCGCCCGACACGTCGATCGAGTACGACACGTATTTTCCGGTGGGCGTCCCGGGCGCTCCGTAGATCGGCCCGGACGCGTCGTAGCCGTTCAACAGCGGGGAAAGATCCAGCGGTGCGAGGCCGGCGACGGCGGTCGGCTGGGCACCGAGAACGCCTGCGGTCGCCTTGACTCCGGAAACCAGTGCCCCGTCCGGCGTGACGAGGTGACCCTGCTGATCGAGGTGGAGACCGCCGGCGCGGGTGTACAACGCCTGATGGTTGTCGCCCTTCTGCACGACGAAGAACCCGTCTCCGTTGATCATCATGTCCGTGCCGACGCCGGTGGACTGCGTGGCGCCCTGGCCCATGTTCAGCTCGGTCCCGGCGAGCCGGACACCGAGCCCGATCTGCCGGGCGTTGGTGCCGCCGACCGCTGTCTCGCCGGCGGCGTTGCTGCGCGGCGCGGCGGCGCCTTGCAGGGTCTGGCTCAGCGTGTCCTGGAACTCGGCGCGCGACGCCTTGAAGCCGGTGGTGTTGACATTGGCGATGTTGTTGGCGGTGACATCGAGCATCTGCTGGTGCGCCGTCAGCCCGGAGATTCCGGTGAAGAGAGAGCGAAGCATGGTGATGGCCTTCCTTTAAGCGTTGACGGTCGTGGGTGCAGGATCGGTAGTGGCCGGAGCCGTGTTGTCTCCGGGTGCCTGTCCGGTTGTTGTTGTGCCGCTGGGACTGTCGGCCCCAGTGGACCCGCCGGCGGGAGAGGTTCCCGCTGTGCCGCCCGGTGTGCCGCCGCCCGCTGGGTCGGCGGCGTCACCGACGGCGTTCGCGACGGCGAGGACCCCGGCGAGCGGCACGGCGAGCTCGCCGACGTGCAGCATCGCCTGCCCGCCGTGCAGCGACACGGCGTCGACGATGCCGCTGGTCTGTTTGCCGACCGGGTCGACGAACGAGATCGCCTTGCCGATCATCGCGGTCGCCGACGAGGCCTGTTGCGCGGCAACGAGATCACTCAGCGTCGACGACATCGAGTTCATGGTCTGCACCTGCGACAACATGGCGGTCTGGCTCATGAACTGGGAGGTGTCCGTCGGGTTCGTCGGGTCCTGATACTTGAGCTGCGCGACCAGCAGGTTCAGGAACATCTGCGGGTCGAACATCTCGGTCGGCTTACCGGTGCCGCTGGTGTTGACCTTCGCCTGGGTCGGGTCGTAGCCGGCAGGCAGAGTGGCCGGCGGGCCGACGGTATCGATGGGTGCTGTCATGGAATCTGCATCTCCTACAGCAAACGGTCGAGAGCGGACGTGGGGTCACTGGGGCGTCTCGCGTTTCGGGTGCTCCGGTCGACTCCGTCGACGGCGTCGCCCGATCCGGCGAGTGTGGCGTGGTCGCCTCCATGCGTGCGGGATCCCTGCTGTCCGGCTTGGTTGCCGCCCTGTGGGGGCGAGCCGAGTCCCACATCCACTCCGACGAATCCCTGATCGGCCAGATGCGCGCGAAGTTGAGGAAGTGCCTGCGAAATCGCGTGGTGTGCCGTCTGATCCGGGGACAGCGTCACGGTCAGCATGCCGTGATGGACGATTGCCGTCACGTTGACGCCGCCCAGTTCGGCCGGATGCACCGCGACCCGCATCTGGTACGTGCCGTCGGTCGCGGCGCGCAGCTGCGCGAGAGTACCCGCCAGATCCGGCTGCGACAGCTGCTGTGACGGTGGCTGTGACGGCGCGGGCGGTGGTGGAGCAGGAGCTGCGGTCGGCGTCGTGTGCGCAAGCGTCGTGCCGGTCAGGTGCGCGGCCGGAGTCGCGGCTCCGGCAGTAGTCGCCGCGGCAGCGGTGGCAGCGGAATCCGTTGCCGCGGAACCGGTTCCGTTGCGATGCGCGCGTGCCTGATCGGGCAGGCCGCCTGGACCGGCCGGCCCGATCGACCCCGTCGTGGGCGTTGCCGGCGCAGCGACGGTTGCGGGAGCGAGGGGCGGTGCCACTCGGGCGCCGCGCGCGGCTGCCGATGGCTGGGCGCCGACGGTATGGCCGCTGCCGGGTGTGGTACGCGCGTGCCCGCCCGTTGGTTCCTGCACGACCCGGAGCCCTTCCGGTGCGCCCGACCCCTGCGCAGCCGGCACGGGACCGGTGGATGGTGCCGCAGGGGAGTGTGCGACAGAGTGCGGCGCGGCAGCCGAGTGTCCTCGCGAGGACGGCGTCGCCGCGGCCGGAACAGCGGCCGGGACGGTGACGGACCCGGTGCCGTCGGCGCCGCCAGCACCTGCGGTACCGCCGCGGGGGCCAGAGCTGGGGTTGCCGGTTCCGTGGCTCGGAATCGGTGCTACGACGGGTGTTTCGCCGCCCGGCCGGAGGGAATGTGCGCCGACCGGTAGTGCGACGGGAGCGGGGACAAGCGACGCATCGCCGGTCGCCCGAGGCAGTCCGGCGCTCGTCATCGGGTGCGGCGCATGGTCGGTCGTGTGCTGCACCGATGCCACCTGGTTCGGTTCCGCATGCGCAGCGGGTGTCCGATGTTTGCCGGGTGCGGGGGGGAGGCCGTGGGTTGCGGCGGACCAGACGATGGTCACCCCGAGCTGCTCGGCGGCCGTGTCGTCGCCGCGCCCGTCCTCGGCGGTGCGGTCGGAGCGGTCGGGCCCGGTGCCGACCCGGTGCCGGCCCATACCTGGGGCAGCGTCGCTCCCGTCTCGCGCCATGCCGTGCCCGGAGTCGGCAGCAGCATCGATGCCGCCGCCGATGACGAAGCCGTTACCATCGCTGCCGGCTCTGCGGGAATCGTCCCGCCCCGCGGAATGGGCACCCGCGCGGCCGTGTTCGCGGGGCCTGGCCGCGGCGGCGGCATCCGAGATCACGCCCTCGATCACGTCGGTGAACGCATCGGTTGGCGTGTCGTCGGACTTGGACCCGGCGCCGGATCGGCTGCCGGACGACGGGGCGCCGATGCGCGGCCCGAGATCGATGAGTGCTCCGGTCATCTCAGTCTCGCAAGGGTGTCGGTGATGCTCCGGACGTATGCCTGTGTCGCCGGGTACGGCGGAACTCCGCCGTACTTCCGTACGGCTCCGGCGCCTGCGTTGTAGGCGGCCAGTGCGGAGGTGAGCGATCCGCCGAACGCGTCGAGGTTGCGGGCGAGCAATTTCCCGGCGCCGTCGATCGCCTGCTGCGGGTTGAACGGATCGGCGACGCCCAGTCCGGCGGCGGTGCCCGGCATGAGCTGCATCAGACCCTGGGCGCCCGCTGGGCTGACCGCGTCGGTCTTACCGCGAGATTCCGCCTGCGCGACGCTGGCGAGCAGGCCTGTCGGCAGGTTGTACTTGGTTTCGGCGGCAGCAAAATCTCCGGCGAAGGCAGCGACGGCGCCCGAGAGTCCGGCGGCAGTAAGCTGATCCGCCGTGAAGCCTGCACCGGTCGGCGCGGCGGCCGGTGCGGTCGTGGCCTGGGTAGCGAAAGCAGCCCCGTTGGTACTCGACATCCCCAGTGCCGCAAGCGGTACCGCGCGTGGCACGTCGGCGACCTGAGCACTGCCCCAGACCTTCAGTAGGCTGGCTGGGACACCGGGCGCGGCGGTCGTTCCGGTGCTGGTCGAATCGGCGGTGGCCGAGCTGTCGCCCGCCGGCACGATCCGCCGGATGGCGACCGGCGTGCGATACATCTCGGTGATGTGGACCTGTTGTCCCGGCTGCGGAGCCTCGAGAATCCGGTTGTTGCCCAGGTAGATCGCGATGTGGTTGACGGGGCTGCCGAACGCGACCAGGTCTCCGGGCCGCGCGTCGGCGAGTGACGGCACGGCGGTACCTGCCTTCGCTTGGTCCCGCGAGACCCGAGGCAGATCGATGCCCAGATCCTTGAACGTGAGTTGCACGAGTCCGGAACAGTCCAGGCCGGACGCGCTGGTGCCACCCCAGACGTAGGGGACGCCGAGATACTTCTTGGCGTCGGCAACCACGTCATCGCCGGTGATACCGCTTGCCGCAGAGCCGGTGTCGGGAACACCGGCGGTGTCGGTGACTGCGGAGGCAGCGGGCGCTCCACCCGCGGTGCCCGCGGGCGCACCGGCCGACGCGTCCCCGCTCTGCACGGCACGGTCCAGCGCCGTGGCGAACGCCTTCGCGGAGGACGGGGTAGCCGTGGCGTCCGTGGCCGAGGCTGCGCCCGCGGCCGTTCCGGTGGGCGCGGCGTAGGAGTTCGGGCTCACGGCCTGGATCTGCGCCTGGATCGCCGCGATCCGGTCGGAGATCGCCGTCAGGGCATCGCCCATCATCACGGGGCTCACCGCGACACCTCGTCATCCCCGTCGCCGACGGAGGGGCGGGGGGCGGGAATGGGCGCAACCGAAGCGGCATCGGCGGGCGTGGCCTTCGCGGCTTCGATGTCGCCCGAAATGGTGCCATCCGGAATGGCGTTGCCGGACGGGTTATGGCGCCGGAAGACAGATGCGGCGATCTCGTCCTGCGCACGCTGGGCGAGGGCGGCCTGACGTGCCTTCTCCGCGGCCCGGGCCCGCTCCGCGAGCTCCTCCGCGCTCCGGCGGGAGATCGCGGCGTCCGTCAAATCGCTGCGACGGGCGGCGGCGGCCCGTTCCGCCTGTTCCGCTGCTTGCGCGGCAGCGGCATGCGTCGCGGCGGCCGCCTGCAACGCGACCGCGGCGGCCACGAACGTCGCGGCGTTCTCCTCGGCCTGCGCATAATGCAGCGACTCGAGACGCTCCGCGTTGTATCGCACCCGGGCGTGTGCGCGGGACGCGAGTTTCTCGGCCGTCCGCAGCTCGTTCTTCGCGTTGTCTTCGGCGAACTGCCGGGCGCGCACCAGTCCGCTGATCCATCTCGCGGTCACCGTGCGTCACCCCCCGCCGAATCGTCCGGGCCGTCGGCGCCCACGCCGATCAACCGATCCAGTTCCGACCAGGCCTGCGCGGCCGGGACGATCGTGTCCTTGGGCTGGCGCAGGAACTGCTCGATGTCCGGCCACTGGGCCAGCGCCCGGTCGGCCCGAGCGTTGGTCCCGGAGACGTAGGCACCGATCTCGACCAGATCCTTGACGTCCGCATGCGCATCGAGAAGGCTCCGCAGCGCGGTGGCGCGTTCCCGTTGTGCGGCCGTGGTGACCGCGGTGGACACCCGTGACACCGACGCGAGCACGTCGATCGACGGAAAGTGCCCGCTGTTGGCGAGTTTCCGGTCGAGCACGATGTGCCCGTCGAGGATCGACCGGGCCGCATCCGCGACCGGTTCGTCATGGTCGCCGCCCTCGACGAGGACGGTGTACAGGCCCGTCACCGACCCGACCGCCGACGAGCCGGCGCGCTCCAGGAGCCGCGGCAATAGCGCGAACACGGACGGCGGGTAGCCGCGGGTGGTGGGCGGTTCGCCTGCGGACAAACCGATCTCGCGCTGCGCGGTCGCGACGCGGGTGACGGAATCCATCAGCAGCAGCACGTTCTTGCCGGTCTCCCGGAAGTACTCGGCGATGCGGGTCGCCACGAATGCCGCGCGCAGCCGCACCATCGGCGGCTGATCGGAGGTGGCGACCACCACCACGGCGCGGCGCAGGCCGTCCGGCCCCAGATCGTCCTCCAAGAACTCCCGGACCTCCCGGCCACGTTCGCCGACCAGGGCGAGAACCGTGACGTCCGCCTCGGTTCCGCGCGTGATCATGGACAGCAGCGACGACTTGCCGACCCCCGACCCGGCGAAGATGCCCATCCGCTGGCCCAGGCCGACCGGGGTCAGCGTGTCGATGGCGCGGATGCCCAGGGGAAGCGGCGTGTCGACCCGGGCGCGGGTCAGCGCATCCGGCGGGGTGTGGTCGATGCCGACCCGCTCCAGACCGACCGGCAGCGCGGCGCCGTCCAGCGGGCGGCCGAGGCCGTCCAGCACCCGGCCGAGCAGGGCGTCGCCGACCGCGACCGTCAACGGCCCGGAACCGGCGATGGCGCGATCCCCGGACCCGATGCCGTCGACCGACCCGAGCGGCAGGCAGATGGTTGATTCCGCATGCACCGCAACGACTTCGGCCAGGATCGGATCCCCGGACCCGATCGAGACGGTATCGCCGACGCGCGCCTGGATCCCGCGGACGGTGATCGACAGGCCGCGCACCTCGGTCACGATTCCCGAAATCTCGGGCGTGGCCGCGGCGACGGCGGCGTCGACACTCCGCGCGATCCGATCGGTCAGTTGCACACTCACGGTGCCAGCACCTCGCGCACGCGAGCGAGGGCCGCGGTGAGGCGTGCGTCGATCGTGGTGGCGCCGCAGGTGGCGACCGCGTCGCCGTCGGCCATCGCCGGATCGGCGACGATGGTGACGGTGCGCAGGCCGCGGTCGCGGCGGATCGGCGTCATATCCGTTTCACCGTCGGGATTCCCGGACAGTACGGCGAAATCGGCGATGCTGACGGTGATCTGGACGTCTTCGTTCGCCGGCGCGAGGGCGAGGGCTCGTTTGACGGCGGCCTCACTGCGGGCAGTGCCGTCGGCGAGCACCTGCCCGACCAGGGCCTGCGCAATGGTCCAGGCCGAGGCGATGATCTGGTCCTCGATATCGGCTGCGGCCGGCGCGGCATGATGTTCGAGCGTTTGCGCAGCGTCGAAGATGGCGTCGAAGACCCTGCGCTGCATGTCTTCTCGATCGGCGGCGGCAGCCTCGAAGGCGGCGGCTTCGGCGGCCAGCCGCGCCCGGGTCGCCTCGCGCGCGTCGGCGAGGCCCGCCGACCAGCCCGCGGCGTATCCGGCGGCGCGGGCGGCGGCCGTCTCCGCGGCGAGTAGATCCGCGGGAATGCCGGCGGATGGCGAGATCTGGAATGCGTGTAGCGCGGGTGGGGGCGCCGCGTCGACTTCGAAAGTGGGCAGCGGGAATGACGATGTGACGATCGTGCCGGGCTCGAGTTCGGCCGGCTCCCACACGGTGGCCGTACCGCGCGGCGGGTCGGCGGCGTGGCGTGCGCCGACCCTAGGCGACGAAGGCATCTTCTTCACCCCGGCCGACGATGATCTGCCCGGTCTCCTCCAGCTCGCGGATCACGCGGACCACCGAGGCCTGCGCCTCTTCCACGACATGCAGCCGCACCGGCCCCATCACGTCGATCTCTTCGGCCAGGTCGAGAGCGGCGCGCTCCGACATGTTCTGCATGATCTTGTTGCGGACCCGCTCGGAGACGCCCTTCAGGGCGGCGGCGATGTCGGTGACCTGCACCTGGCGCAGCACCAGCTGGATGGCGCGGTCGTCGAGCGTGACGATGTCCTCGAACATGAACATCTTGCTGCGAACCTGTTCCGCCAGTTCGGGATCCAGCTTGTCCAGGCCCTCCAGCAGGAGCTTTTCCGTACCGCGATCGGCGCGGTTGATGATGTCCACCAGCGGCTGGAGCCCGCCGACGGCGGACAGGTCGCCGGCCACGCCGAGCGAGGACAGCCGTCTTTCCAGCACGGACTCGATCCGGCGGATGAGCTCGGGAGACGTGCGGTCCATGACGGCGATGCGGTGCGCCACATCGGCCTGCAGATCCGGCAGCAGCCCGGCGAGCACCGCGGAGGCGAGCCCGGCGTGCAGATGCGCGAGGACCAGCGCGATGGTCTGCGGATGCTCGTCGGACAGGAACGAGGTCAGTTGCCGCGCATCGAGATTCTGCATGAACGCGAACGGCAGCTCCACGAAGGCCTCGGAGAGCTTGTCCATGATCTCGTCGGTGCGCTCTTCGCCGACCGTGGCCGTGAGCAGTTCGCGGGCCAGGTCCATGCCGCCGCGGGTGTCGGAGAGGCCGGAGGCGATCTTGTTGCCGAACTCACCGAGCACGGCGTTCGCCACATCACCGGAAACCGTTCCGATGCGGGCGATCTCGGCGGACAGGTCCTCCAGCTCGGTGTCCGAGAGGCGAGCCAGGACACGGGCGCTTTCCTCCCGGTCGAGCTGCATCACCAGGATCGCGGCCTTGCGGCGGGTGGACATGCCGGCGAGCAGGTTCGGCGCGGGCGACGGGGACATGGTGGGCGCCGCCGGAGCGGGTGCCGCCGCGACATCCTCGGTGCCGTCGCCGGTGTCGGGGGTGAACGCCACCGGGAGCTGAGTCACGGTCATCGTTTGGCTCCTTCCCGTGCGGGTTCTGCGCTGCCCAGCCATCCGGACAGCACGCGGGCGACGTCGTCCGGCTGCTCGCGGGCGAGTGCCACCAGCGCGCGGCGCCCGGCACCGCCGTCACCGACGACCATCGGCTCCGGCTCGGGCCGGCGCGGCGTGGGCGGCGGCAACAGTGCGCCGTCCGGTAGCGCGTGCGTGATGAGGGCGACATCGTCCACCGGAGCCTCCGGCCGGTTCTTCTTGCGCCGCTTGGACGCGATGATCGTGCCGACGAAGACCAGCAGGATCAGCCCGGCGATCGTGCCCTGCTTGATCCAGCTGTTGAGCTGAGCGGCGGAAGCCTGTGCGGCGGAAGCCTTGTCGGCGGCTGCTTGCTGTGCGGCGGCGGCCTTCTCGCCGGACGTGTCGAACGCCATCGCCTCGATGGCCAGCGTGTCGCCGCGCGACGTGTTCAGGCCGACCGCCGACGTCACCAGAGACTGGATCGCGGCCGTATTGAGGTTCGGTGCGGCCTTGTCGAGCAACACGGCGACGGCGAGCTTCTTCACGGCGCCCGGGGTGTTCTGGACGGTTTGTGTCACGGTGCCGAGCGCATTGGTCACCGTCTGGCTCGACTTGTCGTAGTTGCCGGAACCGGAACCGCCTGCGGTGCCGGCAACCTCGGCCGGTTGCCCGGTGCCCATGGTGCCGCCGGCGCCCTGCGAGCCGGTGTACTTCTCCGTCTGCTGATCGGTCCACACCGGCGGCGTGTTGGGCTTGTAGGTGTAGTCCTGCGTCGTGGTCGACGTGTGATCGAAATCCAGTTCCGAGTTCACCGTCACCACGGCGTGCCCGGGGCCGAGCGCCGTGTTGAGCATGGTCTGCAGTGAGCTCGCGACGCGATCGTTGTAGTCCTGCGTCATCTGGCTGCGCGCGTCACTGCCGGCGACCCCGGCGATGTTGTCACCGGGGGCGGCGAGCACCTTGCCCGCGGAATCCGCGACGGTGACGTTCTCCGGCGTGAGCTGCGGCACGGACGACGACACCAGGTAGACCACGGATTGCACCTGCGATGCATTGATCGCCGCGCCCGGCTTCATGGTCAGCATCACGGCGGCCGTCGGTTGTTTCGAGCCGTCGTTGAACACGTCCTGCTTCGGGATGGCGAGGTGCACCGAGGCCTGCGCCACGCCGTCCATCGCCTCGATCGTCTTGGCAAGCTCCCCCTCGACCGCGCGTTGGAAGTCGACCTGCTGCTTGAAGTCGGAGGTGGTGATGCCCTCCTTGTCGAGCAGCGCATAGCCGCCGGAGGAGGAACCCGGGAGCCCCGCCGCGGACATCTTGAGCCGGGTGTCGTAGACCACGCTCTGCGGAACCAGGATCTGCGCGCCGCCTGCCGCCAGCTGGTACGGAATCTTGTCGTCGGACAGTTGTTGCACCACGGCCGCCGCGTCGGTCGACGACAGGTTCGAATACAGCGGCGAGTAGTTCGGCTGCGACTTCCAGGAGGCGAACAGGATCCCGCCGACCACCAGGCCCACGAGGGCGGCGATGGTGACGACCTTCTGGCCGGGCTGGAAGGACTTGAAGTCTCCCCAGATCTTCTGGATCCAGCCCAGCGCTTGGGTTTTCATTTCGCGGTCGCCTTACGCCTGCATCGACATGATGGTGTTGAACGCGGCCACGGCCTTCGACTGCACCGCCGCCGCGAGCTGCGTGAGCATTTGCGCCTTGGTCGTCGCGATGGTCAGTTGCGCCGGGTCGACGAGCTGCCCGGTGGCGGCCTGCACCGCGAGCTGGTTGGCGTTCGCCTGTGCGGCGTTCACCGTGTCGAACCCGTTGGCGAGCGCCTGCGCGAAGTCGAGTCCGCCTGCCTTGGTCGAACCCGCGGAGTTGCCTGCGCCCATGACGTTGTTCGCGGCCGGCGAGCCGGCCGGGGACGTCGTCATGCCCGCGACCGGCGACGAGGACGTCAGCGGGCTGATCGACCCGATCGGGGCGATGGGGGAGGTCATGGCGGTCAGATGCCCTTTCCGATCGCGATCGCGGACTCGTACATGGCGGTGGAACGTTCGACGGCGTTCGCGTTGGCCTGGAAGGCGCGCTGGGCCAGGATGAGGTCGCCCATCTGCTGGTTCATGTCGATGTCGGGGCGGCGCACATAACCCTCGGCGTCGGCGACCGGGTTGGTCGGGTCGTAGGTGGGGATGCCCTCGCGACTGGACAGCGGGAGCGCGGTGACGCGCACGCCGCGGCCGATGCCGTCCGGCCCGGCGGCGATCTCCTGCGCCTGCGCGAACTGCGCCTGGAAGGCGTTCCCGCTCATGGGTTTCACGGTGTTGACGTTCGCGATGTTGTTGGCCAGCACGTCGATCCACGCGCGGTAGGCGGTCAGCCCGGTGCCGGAGGTGTCGATGGCCTCGAACATGGCGATCAGCCCTTCAGTACGGTCGACATCCAGCCGAAGCGGGACGTGATCGTGTTGGTGAGGAGCTTCTGCTGCAGGCCCGTCTCGGTGGCGTTGACCATCTCCCGCTCGAGGTTCACGTTGTTGCCGTTCTGGCCGGGGAGATCGCCGGTGGGAAGGTTGTCGATGCGGGCCTGGGCCGGCTGATGCGCGTTCACGGCGTCCGCCAGGTTCTGCTCGAACTTCACCGCGCGGGCCTGGAACCCGGGTGTCTCGAGATTGGCGATGTTGTTGGCGGTGACGCGTTGCCGCTCGGCAAGGCCGGAAATCGCGGCTTCCAGCGTCACGGACGTGACGTCGTTGAACACCGGGTGCCTCCCCGAGGGCTGCGCCGGTCCGTCGGCAAACCAAGAGAGCATCCGTGCCTCACCGATAGTGATCGGACGGTCACGTAGCGAGTTGAGTGGTTTGGGGAGGGTATTTTCGGCGCCCGGTCCGTGTCGGGTTTTCTCGCTCCTTCTCGTCGACTGGGAGTCCTGCAGAGTCCGGGGCGCCGATTTCTCTGCAGGACTCCCCGTCGACGAGGGTCGGCAGGGTGCGAGACCGCGAAACGAGGGCCTACAGTCGGCGGTCGACGAGTTCCGGGCGCGTCGGCGGCTCGGGCCGGCGGAGCGGGCGCGCGGTGATGTGCGCCTCCGCCAGCGCAGTGCCGAGATCGGCCTGCAGGGAGGCGATCTGGTCGCGTAGGCGCTCGATTCGCTCGACGAGTTCCGGCGGGATGGGCGGCATCTCGTCCGGCAGCGAGAGATCCGCGGCACTGAAGGCAGCGGCGTTGAAGGCGGCACCGGCGGCGGCGTTGAAGGCGGCCGTCGACGTGGTGCCGGTAGCGGTCCCGTCGGCGTTCGCGGGAAGGCGCCAGGTCGACGGAATGCCCTGGGCCGGAATGCCCTGGGCCGCAACGGCCATGCGGGCTGCGACATCGGAAGAGGTTTCGCCGAGGGCAGCGTCATACTCGACACCGGCGTGCGCGGACGTGTGGTCGGACGTCAGCAGCGCCGCGGCCCGCGCGGCATCCGCCTCGATAGCGGCGAGAACCCGCTCCCAGGCGGCGTTACTGCGGGTCGAGGCGGCCATGGATCAGCCCACCCAGGCCCCAGCGGCAGCCGGTGCCATCGTCGACGTCACGGCCGTCGACCACGCATCGCGCAGCGTGCCGACGATGTCCCGGGCACCCGCCAGCCGGGCTGTCGCACCGCCGCGCACGGCCGTCAACTCGCCGAGCAGGTAGTAGTAGATGGACGCGAGATTGTCTGCCGGGCCGCCTCTCTCGTGCCGCAGGCTGCCGGCGAGCTCCGCCACGATCTGCATCGCGTGGTCCACATGCTGGCCCGCGGAGTACACATCGGACACGGTGTCTGCGAGCGCGTCGTCCGCGCGCGTCAGATCGAGCGCGAGCCGGTCGTAGAGCATCACCACGCGCTGACCGGGAGTCGCCGTCATCACTCGCTGATGGAGGTAACGGGCTCGCGGATCGGCGCTCATCGGGTGGTCCTTTGTTCGCTGAAGTCGGTGCGGTCGAGTCGATATATCTATCGGTTGCCGGCGATCGGATCTAAGCGGTGCTACTGGCCGTTGCTGCTGCTGCTCGGCTGCATGGACTTGAACATGTTGGTCAGCCAGTCGCCCTGCGACTGAAGCCGCGCGAGGGCTGTCTGCATCGCGATGAACTTGGTCTGCAGTTGCGTCTGAATGGTGTTCAGCCGGTCCGTCCAGTCCGAGATCTGCTGATTGAGCGACGTCGTGCGGTCGTTGGCCGACGTGATCGCCTGCGAGATCGACCCGGTCACCGGTGCGGATGCGGCATCGGAGATGGTCTTGAGCGGGGTGGCGACGGAGTCGGCGATCGCCTGCATCGTGCCCGTGGGATCGTTCGCGTAGGCGGCGGCGAACGTGTCGGCATTGAAGGTGACGATGCCGTCCTTGTTGATGTCGATGCCGAAATCGGTGAGGCTGCGGCCACCGGCGGTGGCGCTGGAGAACACCGAGCTCAAATCCTGTGTCATCCCGTTGATATCCGAGTTGCCTTGCAGCACACCGCCTTTGTCGGTGTAGTTGCCGATGGCCAGCTTTGCCGAGTTCACGGCGCTGACCATCGCCTGCACCGTGCCGGCGACCGTGGTCGTGTCGCTGTCGACGGTCAAGGTGACGTTGTCGGCGACGCCGTTGACGGAGAAGGTGATGCCGGGCAGCGCATTGGTGAACGTATTGCTGGACGACGAGATCGTGTACCCGCCTGCGGCAGGATTACCCACGCTGATCTTCGCGTCCTGCGCCGCGGAGATGGTGTTTGCGCTGCTGGCCAGCCCGCTCACGCTGAACGAATTGGCGGCGCCCGACTTGGCGGAGGACAGCTGCAGGACGGGCATCGTCTTGCCCGCGTTGGCCGGATCGTCGACGGTGACCACAGCCGCGCGGACACCGATGCCGGCGTTGTTGATCGCCGCCGCGATGTCGGTGACCGAGCCGGACGCCAGACTCAGGTGGTGGGTGACCGGGTTCCCAGCCGCGTCCTGGCCGATGGCGATGTCGATTCCCTGCGTGTAGTCGGCGGTCCAGTTCCCCGACGCGTCGGCCGCCACCGTCGACACCTGCGCCGTTGCAAGCTGAGTCACGTTGAACGTGGTACTCCCGGGCGCGGCGGCCGAGGTGCTCGACGCCACCACGGCGGTGGATGAGGACGTCACCTTCGTCGCGGACCACGAGCTGGTATCCAGCAGGTTCTGGGCCGCCGTCGTGATGCCGGCCATGGTCGTGTTGATGCTCTGATACGCCGTCAGGATCTGGCCCTGCTGGGTGACCTGCGCCTGCAGCTGGTTCTTCGGCACCGACTTCGCCGCCATCAACGCGGCCACCAGGGCGTCGGTGTCGATCTTGCCCGCGGTCCCGCCCAACAGGGTCGAGGCGGTCAACGAGATGCTGCCGAGTCCCGATGTCATGGTGGCCCCCTGACCTGCCGTGATGTATGACGCAGTTCGCGGTGTGCCGCGGCGATCGGCCGCTGCTCCGGGCGGTCAGGCTTGATCACCCGCATCGGCCGACCGGCACGGCACACCCACGTTCTTCAAGTACCTATCGGGTATGACGCTGTTCTTCTTGAGCACATCGCGGTAATGAGATGGCCCCGGGTGCGTGCGTCGGTCCTCGACGGCCGCGTCGGCGGGGTATTGGCACGGGGTATCGGCGGGGTATCGACGGGTTGTCGACGGAGCGGAGTGCGGCGCGGGGCATGCTGGAGGACATGCGCACCGAACTGACACAGCTGCTGGGCCTGGATGTTCCCGTCGTCGCCGCGCCGATGGCTGGCGTCGCCGACGCGCGACTTGCGGTTGCCGTGAGCCGCGCCGGGGCGATCGGATGTATCGGCATCGGCTCGACCCGGACACCGGATTGGGTCGGCGCCCAGGTGGCGCAGGCCGTCGACGCGGGGGTGCCGTTCGGGGTCGGCTTCATGGCGTGGGCGCTGGCCGTCGACTCCACGGCATTCGATATCGCGCTGGAGGCGCGGCCCGCGTTGGTGTCCATCTCGTTCGGTGAGGTCGAGCCGTGGGTGACGCGGGCGCGGGAGGTGGGCGCCGTGGTGGCCGTGCAGGCCGGCACCGTCGCCGAGGCCGTCGCGGCGGAGCGAGCGGGCGCGGGGCTGGTGGTGGCCCGTGGCGGCGAGGCCGGCGGACACGGGCGCAATGAGGTTGCGACATTGCCGTTGCTGCAAGAGGTTCTCGACACCGTGTCCGTCCCGGTGCTGGCTGCCGGCGGTATCAGTGGGCCGCGCGGGCTGGCGGCCGTGCTGGCCGCCGGCGCGGCCGGTGCGTGGGTCGGCACGGCGTTCGCGGGCTGCACCGAGGCGACGAGCTCTCCGGCCGCGCGGCGAGTGATGGCGCGGGCCGGCGCGACGGGCACCGTCTACGGCCGGGTGTTCGATATCGCGCAGCGTCTCGCGTGGCCGCCCGAGTACGGCGGCCGAGCGCTGGTCAACGACTTCACCCGCGAGTGGCTGGGACGTGAGACGGATCTCGCGGCGGCTGTCTCGGTGGACCGGGCAGTGCCCGCCGCGGGGGGCGGCGCGCCAGATGCCGGCGGAAAGCCCGATGTGACAACGGCTATGGCACGGGCGCGGGCCGAGGGGGACGTCTCGATGGCCCCCGTCTACTGCGGGCAAGGGGTCGGCCGGATCCGCGTTGATGTTCCCGCGGCCGAGGTGGTCGCCGAGTTCGCCCGCGCCGCGGACCTGCTGCGCGCGTCGGCCCGGGTCGTGGATGCCGTGAGCTGACCGCCGTCACCGGCGCGCCCCGAGTGGCTCGGCTCGCCGGGATGCCGCGGACGGGAACAGCGTCATAAGCGGCTTTTCACTTGGTGCGTCACCGATCTCGCGCGGACGGCCCGATCTGCTCCTCGAGGGCCATGCGGCTCGCGCCACGCGAACCGCGACGGGCCGCGGCGCGCTGCCAGCCGTAGATCGCCAGCCCGACGAAGCCGAGCAGCCAGCCGGCGAGCGCCGTCCACAGCCAGATCATCGCGTCGTGCTCGCGCAGGGCGGGGATCGCGAAGAGCAGCGCGACGAAAGCCACGAACCAGACGGCGGTCCCGGGGATCATCACATGAGCGAGCCCGGCGCCGCGGACGGGCGGAAGCGGCGGGCGTGCGGCGGGTGGCTCAGGTGGCTCCGGCGGTGATGGCACCGGCTCAGCGTATCGGGGGCGTGCCGAGGCCGGGCCGCACCGGGGCGATCCTGCGGACCGCCGGAGGTACGCGCCTTGGTCGAGTCCCGCGCAGCCCCGAGCGCAACGCCCGGTTCGGCACTGGTAGTGAGCTAGACTAACCATTTGTGACCGACAATGCGGCCTTGGCAAGTGAACTCAGGCTCGCGGTGCATCGGTTGACGCGGACCCTTCGCAACCAGCGGCCGGTCGACGGGCTGTCGCTCAGCCAACTCTCCACACTCGTGACGATCTGGCGCGAGGGGCCGCTGAGCGCCGGTGACGTCGCCGCGCGAGAGGGCGTCAAGCCGCCGTCGGCGACGCGCATGCTCGCCGGGCTCGAGTCGCTGGGCTTGATCACGCGCGGGCCGGACCCGGCGGACGGTCGGCAGGTGACACTCGCGGTGACGCCGGCCGGAAGTGCGCGCGTCGACGAGGATCTCGAGGCGCGCGACGCCTGGCTCGCCCAACGGCTGGGCGAACTCGGCGAGGACGACCGGCAGCTGCTCGAGCGCGCGGTGGCGGTGCTCAAGCAACTGGCGGAGCAATGAGCCCGTGCGCCGAGACCGCGCCCGACACGGACGACGACCGCGCGGTTGGCGCTACCGATGAAGACGACATTGATGACGGCGCAGACCATCTCGAACTGACCGTGACGCCGGCCGCGGCCGCCGCGACGGCCAGCGCGGCCGCAGTGCTCACCGCCCGCGCCGAATCCGAGGCCATCCGGCACGAGGCCGTGGTTCAGGACGAGATCGCGCGCACCGGCGCGTTCAAGGCAGTGCGGGCGCCGCGCGGTGGCCTCTTCCGCTCCCTGCAGGTGCGCAACTACCGGCTGTACTTCAGCGGGAACGTGATCTCGCAGACCGGCACCTGGATGAACCGCGTCGCCCAAGACTGGCTCGTGCTCCAGCTCACCGACAACGATGCCGTCGCGCTGGGCGTGGCGACCGCGCTGCAGTTCGGGCCGGTGCTGTTCCTGAGTCTGTTCGCGGGGACCGTGGCCGATCGATACGACAAGCGCAAACTTCTCGTCTGGTTGCAGGTGATCCTCGGTTCCGTCGGCGTGGCGCTCGGCATACTCGCGTCATTCCACGTCGCTTCGATCTGGCACGTGTATATCGCCTGCCTGCTGGTCGGCGTCGCCGCGACCTTCGACGGCCCGACCCGGCAGGCGTTCGTGATGGAGCTCGTCGGCCGGGCCGAGGTGACGAACGCCGTCGCGCTGAACTCCATGGGATTCAACGGGGCTCGCATCGTCGGCCCGGCTGTGGCCGGGGTGCTGATCGCCGTCACGGATTCCGGCCCGGTAATGGTGCTGGCCGGATTCGGCTACCTGGCGGTGATCATCAGCTTGCTGCGGATGCGCGTTGCCGAGCTCTTCGTCGTGGCGAGACTGCCGCGCGCCAAGGGACAGATCCGCGGCGGGCTGCGTTACATCGCGTCCCGTCGCGACATGAAGATGATCATGCTGCTGGTGTTCATGGTGTCCACGTTCGGCATGAACTTCCAACTCACGCTGGCGATCATGGCCAAGATCGTGTTCGACCGGGACGCCTCGTCCTATGGGCTGTTGACGACCATGCTGGCGGTGGGTTCGCTGCTGGGCGCGTTGGTCTCGGCACGTCGCCAGAACGCTCCCCGGCTACGCCTTCTCGTCGGTGCGGCGATCGCGTTCGGCGGCGTGGAGATCGCGATGGGGATCACCGGTTCCTACCTGGTGCTCGCGATACTGCTCGTGCCGGGCGGGGTGTTCATGCTGGTGTTCTCCAACGCTGCCAACGCCGCCTTGCAACTGACCTCGACCCCCGAAATGCGCGGCCGGGTCATGAGCATCTACGTGCTGGTCTTTCTCGGCGGAGCGCCGTTCGTCAGTCCCGTCCTCGGGTTCGTCGCGCAGCATCTCGGCGGCGGAGCGCCGCTGTGGATGGGTGGGGCGATCTCGCTGGCCTCGGCGCTCGTGCTCGGCGTGTGGATCGGTAGGACCGCGCGGATGCATCTCGAGATCCGGGTGCGGCCGGTGCCGCACGTGCATGTGGTGACCCCGCTCGCGCCGGACGAGGAACACGTGTCCGCGAGCGTCGCCCGGTCGATGCAAGCGATCGCCGGTTCCGCACGACGGACCGTGCAGCCCGCGGCGAGCAGGGTGCTACGCGCGGGCCGGATGGTCGGTCGCGGAATATCCCGCCCGGGCCGCGGACCGCGCGCCGGCGGCCGGCGGTGAATGCCGTGGTGTTGTTGTCCCCGGTGGTGTTGTCCGCAGTGTTGTTGTCCGCAGCAGGCTCGGCGGAGGGTCCGTCGTGATCCGCGTCGACATCTGCGACCCCGCCGACCCCCGGCTCGCCGATTTCCGTGACCTGAAACGCGCGGATCGCCGCCCCGATCGCCCGGGTGGTCGCGGACTGGTGATCGCCGAGGGAACGGTGGTGGTGCGGCGGCTTATCGCCTCCAGGTATCCGCTGCGCGCACTTTTGGGCGTGCCCCGGCGGTACCTCGAACTCACCGAGGAACCCGCAGGTGATCTCGCCGACCTGCCGGTGCCGTTCTACGTCGCGGACGCCGAGACCATGGCGGCCACGGTCGGCTTCCACCTGAACCGGGGTGTGCTCGCTACGGCCGATCGGCCGACGTTCCCACCGGCGGCGGACCTGCTGGCAGCGAGCCGCCGCGTGGCCGTCCTGGAGGGCATCGGGGATCACGAGAACATGGGCGCCATCTTCCGGAATGCCGCCGCATTGGGCATCGACGCGGTGCTGCTGGCCGGTGGCTGCGCCGATCCGCTGTACCGGCGCAGTGTCCGAGTGTCGATGGGCAATGTGCTCGCCGTTTCGTTCGCGCCGATCGCCGAGCTGGGCAGCGGCGGATCAGACCTGTTGCACGCCAACGGGTATCGCATCATCGCACTCACTCCGCGGGCCGATGCGGTGGCGCTGGCCGAGGTGGGCGTCGCGCCGGCGCAGCGGATCGCCGTGCTGCTCGGCTCGGAAGGGCCCGGCCTCACGGCATCCGCGCTCGCCGCCGCGGACGTGCGGGCGCGCATCCCGATGGCGCCCGGTGTCGATTCCCTCAACGTCGCGACCGCCGGCGCCATCGCCTTCGCAGCCTTCGCACCAGAACTCTGACCGGCGCAGAGCCGCACCTCGCGGCGGCGAGGTACGGGCGACGGGACAGGGGCCCGACGCGCCCTACACCAGCGAGGCCCGCCAGGCCGCGTGCACGTCGGCGAAGGTCCCGCCGCGCGCAATCAAGTCGCGCGGCGGCCCGTCCTCCACGATGCGGCCGTCGGCCATCACCAGCACCCGGTCGGCGATCTCCACCGTGGACAACCGGTGCGCGATGATCACCGCCGTGCGCCCGTGCAGCACCCGCCCCAGGGCGGCCTGCACCGCACGCTCGGACGGAATGTCGAGCGACGCCGTCGCCTCGTCCAGGATCAGCACGGCCGGGTCGGCCAGGAAGGCGCGGGCGAAGGCCACGAGCTGCCGTTGGCCGGCCGACAGCCGGCCGCCGCGTTTGTGCACGTCGGTATCGAACCCCTCCGGTAGCGCCCGAATGAACGCGCCGGCGCCGACGGCATCGGCCGCCGCCTCGATCTCGGCTCGGGTGGCCGACGGCCGGCCGATCGCGATGTTGTCGGCCACCGGCCCGGAGAACAGGAACGATTCCTGCGTCACCATCACCACCCCGCGCCGGAGGTCGGCGGTGGAAAGCTGCGAGACGTCGACGCCGTCGAGCAGCACGGTGCCTTCCGTCGGGTCGTAGAACCGCGCCAGGAGCTTGGCGACGGTCGACTTCCCGGCGCCGGTCGCCCCCACGATCGCCACCGTCTGCCCGGCCGGAATCGTCAGGTTCAACTCGTGCAGCACCGGCACGCCCGGGGTGTAGCTGAACTCCACACCAGAGAACGTGACCTCGCCCGCGATCTCGCCGATCGGTTGCGGCGTAGCGGGTTCCGGCACCGTCGCCTGTTCCTCCAGCAGCCCGGAGATCTTCTCCAGCGCGGCGGACGCGGACTGGAACGCGTTGTAGAACATGGCGAGTTCTTCCAGTGGGTCGTACATGCGCCGGACGTACAGCAGGAAGGCGGCGAGCACCCCGACCGCGATGGCGCCGTCCATCACACGCAGCGCGCCGACCAGCATCACGACGGTCAGCGTCACGTTGCCGATCAGGTGGATCCCGGGGGAGTACTTCGCGATCACGACGTAACCGTCGCCGTTCGCCCGCGCGTAGTCCGTGTTCAGCGCACCGAAGATCGCCCGGTTCCGTGCCTCCCGGCGGAACGACTTCACCGCACGCAGGCCGTTCATCGTCTCGGTGAACTGCACGATGAGCGCCGCGACCACCCGCCGGCTGCGTCGGTAGATCGTGCGCGACACCTTCTGGAACCACTTGGTGCACAACGCGATCGGGATGCCCGCGGCGAGCGCGATGAGCCCGAGTGGCGGGTCCAGGACCAAGAGCACGACACTGATCACCCCGACCGACAGAATCCCCGAGATCAGGCTGTCCAGGCCCTCCGCCGCCAGGTCTTGCAGGGTGTCCAGGTCGCTCGTCATCCGCGCGATCACCCGCCCGGACGTGTATTTCTCGTGGAACGAGACGCTCAGTTCCTGGGAATGATCGAAGACCCGACCCCGGATGTCGAGCAGCATCGCCTGTGCCAGGACGGCGGTCACCCGGACGAACGCGGCCCTGGTCGCCGCGTTCACCACACCCGCGACCAGGTAGCCGCCGACCGCCACGGTGAGCGGCCATCCGTCGCCGCGCACGAGAGCCGGTACGGCGGAATCGATCCCGTACGCGACGAGCAGCGGCCCGATCATGAACGACGCCTGCTCGACGACGACGAGGGCGATCATCGCGAGCGCCTTGCCGCGGTGCGGACGGATCAGTGATCGGAGCAGCCGGCGGGAGCGGGCCGCGAGCCGGGCGCCGGTGTGCGCCGACAGCTCGTCGACCTCTTCGGCGGCGACGCCGCGCCATTCGGGTTCGGCCCGGTCCTGCTCATCGAGTATGACGCTGTTCGCTGCTGCGCCCGTGCTCATCGGCCGGCCTCCTCTCGGCAGTCGGTATCTGGGGCGCCGGCGGGGGGCTTGCTACCGCCCGCGCGATACAAGTCGCTCGTTAGCAGCGCCCGGTAGGCGGGCACGGTGGCCATGAGCTCGCTGTGGGTTCCGATCGCCGCGATGCGGCCGTCGGCCAGCAGCGCCACCCGGTCAGCGAGCATCACGGTCGACGCCCGGTGCGCTATCACCAGCGAGGTGGTGGTGGCAAGTACCGACTTCAGGGCGTGTTCGACGGCCGCCTCGGTGTGAATGTCCAAGGCGGACAACGGATCGTCCAGCACCAGCACCTCGGGGCGGCCGACGATCGCGCGGGCGAGGGCGAGCCGTTGCCGTTGGCCGCCGGACAGCGAGAGCCCCTGTTCGCCGATGCGCGTGTCGAGACCCCACGGCAGTTCGTGGACGAAGTCGGCCTGCGCCACGCGCAGCGCTCGATCGACCGCTGCGTGGGCATCCGTATCGGCATCGTCCGCGCCGGTTGCGTTTTCGCCCTGGCGTGCGCCACCGCCGAGGCCGATCAGCACGTTCTCACGAGCGGACGCCGAGAACAGTATCGGCTCCTCGAAGGCGACTGCGACACGGCGGCGCAGGTCGTCCAGGGCGAGGTTCCGGATGTCGACACCGTCGAGTTCGATGGTGCCCGACGTGATGTCGTGCAGGCGGTTGACCAGGGCGGTGAGCGCCGTCTTCCCGGATCCAGTGGCGCCGACGAGCGCCACCGTCTCCCCGGGGGCCAGCTCGAGATCGACGCCGCGCAGTACCTTCTCGCCCGGCGCGTCGGCGAACGCGAAGTGGACGTCGCGGAAGGCGAGGCGTCCGCGGGCGTCGCCTTCTGTGGCGGGCGCGATCCGGCTCGGCCGCTCCGGCGACCGGATCGTCTCGGGGCTGTCCATCACCTCGTGGAAACGTTCGGTGGCGGCAGCGGTCTCGTTGGAGATCGCGAGCAGCCAGCCGATGGAGTCGACCGGCCAGCGCAGCGTCATCGCGACGCCGAAGAACGACACCAAAAGGCCCGCCGTCAACGTGCCGGCCGCCACCTCGCGGATGCCGAGCAGCAGCGCGATACCGAGTGCCGCCTCTGGAAGCGCCACGATCGCCGACCACAGCCAGGCCAGCACCCGCGCCTTGGTGAGCTCGGTATCGCGCAGAGCCGATGCCTGGCGCAGGAACTCGCGCGCGAAGTAGCGGGACTGGCCGAACGCCTTGAGGATCCGCACGCCGAGAACCGACTCCTCCACCATGGTCGCCAGATCGCCGACCTGATCCTGCGTCCGGCGCGACAGCACGCGGTATTTCGACTCGAACACGAACGACACCGCCATCAGCGGAAGCGCCAACGCCGCGACCACCAGCCCGAGCGCCCAGGACAGCGACAGCAGAATCCCGACACCGATCACGAACGTGAGGATGTTGATGATCAGGAAGATGAATGCGAAGGACACGAACCGCCTGATGGTCCCGAGGTCCGAGATCGCCCGCGACAGTAGTTGGCCGGCCGGCCAGCGATCGTGAAAGGAGACCGGCAGCCGCTGCAGTTTCGCGTACAGGTCGTCACGCATGCGCGCCTCGACCGCCATCGCCGGCCGGGCGATGATGATGCGCCGCACGAAGAACAGTCCGGCCTCACCGATTCCGAGGCCGAGCAGCGCCAGGCCCCACCAGACGAGCCCGGTGGTATCCCGCCGGGTCACTGGCCCGTCGATGATCGCTCCGATAACGAGCGGGAAGACGAGTCCGCAGCCGGTCGCTACGCCCGCCGCCAGGGTCGACAGCGCCATGGCCTTCAGGGCCGGTCGCGCGTAGGGGAGGAGCCGGGCCAGGGACCTGAGTGTGGAGAGTTGCGGGCGACTCGGTGCGTAAGGCGAACCGCTGCCACTCCATGAAGGGGTGCTGTTCATCGTTCCGTCCGGAGTATGTGTCACCGTCGCGGTGCCGGCGATGCGGCCGATGTCGACGACGTGACAAGAAGTCTGCAAAAGGGTATGAACGCTGCGTCCATCGAGATATTCCGATGACGCCGGTCGCGGTGCTACCGCGGTGGAGCGCTAACGCTCCGCGGCGCGAGTGCCGAGCAGCACGTCTTCCCAGGAGGGCATCGGCGGGCGATGCCCGCGCCGGGCCGAGCGGCCGGTGGGCTGCGCTGGATTCGCCGATCCTGCCGCCACGCCGTGCCCGTCGGTTCCGGTCCGGGTCGCCTGATCGCGCTCGCCGTGTGCCGTGACAACAGGCGCCTGCCCCTGCCCGTGCCCCTGCACGGACACGCGGGCCGCGGAACGGTCGTCGGTGACGGTGTCCATCACGACGTGTTCCTCGTGCGTCAACCGTGGCTCGCGGTCCCGGAACGGGCCCGCCGTGCGAACGGCGTCATCGGCGTGCGACGTGTCGCTGATCGTGCGTAGGACTGCCGGGCCGGGCTCCACCAGGTCGGCGGCCTCCGCGTTGCGCGGCGACACCGAACCGCCGTCCGGACGGGCGGTGAATGCCCATTCGGCGCGGTTCTCGGTGCGGCCGGCCCGCCACGTCAGCGAGACCGTCCACCCGCGTTCGTCCCTGAACGCGTCCCACTGCGCATCCTGCTGCTGCCCACGATCGGTCAGCGTGCTCGTCACGATGTCCTCGAGGGTGCGGCGGGCGTTCGCGGCGGAGGCGGACCCCATGGCGGCACCCTGCAGGGGCAGCACGGCACGCGCCTTCTCCGCGACGGTGGCACGCTCCAACAGCACGGGGTAGGCGTAACGCTCGATCCGATCCGGCGTGCAGCCGGCGGCCGCGGCGACCTGTTCGACACTCGCGCCGGCACGGATGCGGCTCTGGATCTCCCGGGGGCGCAGCTGCGGTGCCATCTCGATCTCCAACTGTCCGAACCTGCTCAAGTCTCCGCGCACCGCGGCACGCAGGCGCTCGTCGATCGGGATCGTGAACTGCGCGCCATTGTGGGCGGCGCCACGCTCAGCATCCTCCTCGACGCACACCACACTCTCGCCGCCGTCGGCGATCCCGAGAACACGTAGTGTCCGCATGGCGTCGCCTCCCGATCGATATGCGCGTCCCAGCACGCCCGTGGGCTCCAGGCTAGTAGCGGGCCGGAACGTGGCCGGACAGGCGCGCCGAAGACCGCCGAAACCCGGACCGCCGAACGGATGTGCGGCCCGTTGTGTGGCACAGTGTCGCACGACGGCGCCGCCGCTGTCACCGTGATGTCGCCGTCGACGTCACTGCCCGGGCGTTCGATGGTGAGACTCCTTGGTAGCGGCGGAATACCGTCGCGAAGTATTGCGAGGACGAGAATCCGAGGGCGTGCGCGACGTCGGTGACGAGCGCGTGCGGATCGGCGGCCAGCCGGAGCCGAGCCTCGTCCGTCTTGCGCCGCAGCAGGTAGTCCTTGGGCGTGGTTCCGGTGGCCTCCCGGAAGACCTTGTAGAAGTGGCTCGGCGCCAGGCCGGACGCCGCCGCCATATCGGTCGCGGTCAACGGCTCATTCAGCCGAGCTTCGACCCAGGTGAGAGCGCGGGCGACATAGGGGTGTTGCACGTTCTGCGTCCGATGCCCGTTCTGCTCGCAGGACCGTGCGATCTGCAGGACGGCGAGGCTGCACACGTGCTGGAGTTCGCCGTCCGAGATCCAATCCCGGTCTTCCGCGGCGATGCGGAATGCCAGGTCGAAGTTCGCGATCGCCTCCTTCGGCGCATTCCAGATCTCGGGTGGCTTCGCGGCCAACAACCGCACCGCCCGCTCGAGCGCGCCCCCGTGCGGCAGCGGGTCCGGCTTCAGGATCAGCCAGTACATCTCACCTCGGGGTTGCCGGTCGAGGCCGGGGGAGTACGTGCTGCCGGGCGGGATGCACAGGATCTTGCCGGGGGCGAGCACGGTGGTGGTCTCGTTCACCGCGAACAGCACCGGGCTGCGCTGGGCGACCGCCAGCACCACCAGGGTGCGGTGTCGGAAGGTGGGCAGCGGATCGTACGTCTGCCGGTACATGTAGTGCCCGAGCGCCATCAGCGGCGCGAGCCCGCGGCCGGCGAGATCCAGTGTGGTGCGGTGGGCGTTCGAATCGAGGTCGATCGCATCACTCGCGGACACGGACGACATGGGGCGATGATAGGTGCCCCCGGCGGGCGTCTCAGCGCGACTCTCTACGCGAGCCTCAGCGCGGGTCGATGCTTCTTTCGGCGTCCGGGTGGGTGCAGGCGACCTGGGGGTAGGCGATCTCGACGGTGCGCCCGCTGCTGTCCAGGATGGGAATCTCGTCCCACTTGTCGAAGAACGTGCACGGATGCGACATACCGAGGGCGACGGCGTCGCCGACGGCCATCTCGCTGTCAACCGGCAGCCGACAGTAGGTGTGATGGTCGTTCATGGCGAAAACCTCGGTGTGCGTCGCATCCCTGACCTCGCCCGACGGGGCCACCGCCCGCAGCACCAGCGGAAGATCGAGATCGTAGGGGCACTCCCGCTTGCCGACGCCGAGGATCGCGAGCTCCGGCTCGGGTCGCGAGAGCACCCGCGCCCAGAGCTCCGCCGCGGGGCGCAGCGCCTGGAACCCGGTGACCCTGGTCCCGAACGGGGAGAGGGTCTGGTAGGCGATGTGGTCGTGGGTGACGTACGCGCCCGGCCGGAGCACGACCAGCGGACGCCTGCCATCGGTGAGTTCTACCGCCCCGAAGATCTCAGCGACCCGGTCGAAGTAGGCGCTGCCGCCCGCCGAGAGGATCGGTTGCTCCGCGAAGGCGTCGGCCCGGTCCAGCTCGACAGCGAGATCGCCTACGCGGCCGAGCAACTCGTCGACCCGCTGCAGTCTGTCCGCTTCGTCCGCGCCGGGCAGTACGCCCTCGTAACATTCGACGCCGACCAGCCGCAGGTGGAATGAGTCGGCGACTGCCGCGGCGATCGCCGTGCCGTCCGCCGACGTGCGCGCGCCGCACCGGCCACCTTCGCTCCCGAGTTCGACCAGCACCCGCAGCGGACGCGTCAACGCCGCGTCCATCGCCCGGACGCCGTCGACTGAATCGACCAGGCAGGCCGACCAGATGCCGCGCGCGTCGAGGCCGGCCAGGAAGTCCAGCCCGGCCGGTTCGAGCACCTCGTTCGCGACGACGATCCGCCTCGCGCCGTATTCGGCGGCCCACCGGGCCTGACCGGGAGTCGCGACGGTGACGCCCCAGGCGCCCGCCTCGAGCTGGCGGCGTGTGATGGCCTCCGCGAGGTGTGTCTTGATGTGCGGCGCCAGGACCGCACCGCTGGCCGTGGCGTAGGCGGCCATCGTCTCGATGTTGTGCTGCAGTGCGGCCTCGTCGATAACCAGGCACGGCAATTCGTGAGCCGGGAGCATCACGCGGGGCGCACCGCGACGACGTCGATCTCGACCAGGATCCCGTAGAGGTCGGATCCCACGGTAGTCCGCGCGGGATACGGCGCGGTGAAGTACTCCCGGTACACAGCGTCGAACTCCCGGAAATCGCGATGCAGGTCGGACAGGTGCACCGTAGTCTTCACGACGTCCTTGAACTCACAGCCGGCCGCGGCGAGCACGGCGCGCAGGTTGCGCAGCACCTGGTGCGTCTGCTCGGTGACGTCGCTGCCGACGATCTCTCCGGTGACCGGGTGCTGCGGCCCGAGCCCGGCCGTCCAGACGATCTCGTCCGTTCCGATGGCTTGTGAGTAGGCTCCGCCGGGAGTCGGTGCGTCCTGGCTGGTGAAGGCGTATCGATGCGCCATGGTCTTCTCCTTGATGCGGGCTGCTCGCCGTCATAAACGTTATAGAACTGAAAGGCGGCCGTCGGGGGTGGGCAGGTAGCCGACGAATCCGGTGATCTGCCAGCGGCCGGAGGTCCGGCTGAGGAAGTAGTAGGTGGTCCAGCACAGGTGTACCAGACCGTCCGGGCCATTCGCGTCGCCGTCGAACTCCTTGCGCACCAGAGCGCGGTCGCCGCGGATGGACACGTCCGCGATCCGGCTGATCGAGCGCAGTTGCTCGACGATCTGGTCCGGTTCGGTGCCCTGCATCGCACGTGCCTGGCGCAGCCAGTCCTGGCCGTAGCCGGCGAGATCCGGGAAGGCGATCTGCCACGTTCCGGTCGCCACGTCCATCGAATACCCGACGAACGCGTCCGGCGCGAAGTCGCCTTCGACCGCGGACCAGTCGGCCGCCGCGAAGGCCGCGATGTCGCGCTCGTACAGCATCTCGCCGATCAGCTGCTCGTCGGTCACGGTGTTCTGCCCCCTTGCGCGCGATCGGGTTCGTCGTCCATCGTGCCCTGCCCACGCGCAGAGCCACTCGCAGCCTAGGTAAGGCGAATCGGGCCGTCGTGCGGCTTCTTACGGCGGAAAACGTCATTCAGTAATAGCTGACGTTCACCCCGGGCAGGCTCATGATCGTGGATGGGGTCGTGTCGTCACCGGGTTCCCGCTCGGGATCATCACGGGAAGGGCGGAGGCATGGAGGACGTGGGACGGCGGATCCTGTTCGCCGGCGGGCGGGTCATCGACCCGGAGACCGGGCTCGACGCGGTGTGGGACGTCCTGGTGCGGGCCGGCCGGATCGAGGCGGTTGCCGCTCCGGGCGAGCTTCCCGCCGCGGGTGCCGAGGTGCGCGACGTTCGCGGATTGGTGGTCGCGCCCGGATTTATCGACCTGCATAGCCACACGAATTCCCTTGCCGGGCAATGGCTTCAGCTCTGCGACGGGGTGACGACCGCCCTGGAGCTCGAGATCGGCGCGGTGCCGGTCTCGGCAGCGGCGGCCCGGGCTCGCCGCGAGGGCCGGGCCGTCCACTTCGGGTTCTCGGCCTCGTGGGCCGTTGCCCGGATGCGGGTGCTCGGCGGCGTGCATCCACGCGGCGGTTTCGGCGACTTCCAGGATCACGTCGCCGACGCCGAGTGGCAGCGCCCAGCCACCCGCCAGGAGATCGCGTCGATCATCGCGGTACTCGACGAGCAGCTGCACGACGGTGGCATCGGTATCGGCGTGGCGGCCGGCTACGCGCCGTACTTCGGGCCGGACGAGTACGAGGCGGTCGCGACGCTGGCGCAGCAGCGCGGCGTGCCGGTCTTCACCCATGCCCGGGACCTCCGCGAGGTGCGCCCGGATACCCCCATCGACGGAGCCGAGGAGATCGTCCGCGCGGCCCGGCGCACCGGCGCCCGGATGCACTTCTGCCACCTGCACAGCTCCTCGGCCCGACACATTCCCCGGGTACTCGACCTGGTCGGCCAGGCGCAGGCGGACGGCGCGCCGGTGAGTGTGGAGGCCTACCCGTACGGCGCGGGGATGACGACCATCGGCGCGGCATTCCTGGATGCGGACGGACTCGCGCGCCGGGGCCTGCAGGTGACCGATCTCGTCCATGCCGCCTCGGGTGAGCGGCTCCTGAGCCTTGATCGGCTGGAGCAGTTGCGGCGGGAAGATCCGGGCGCACTGGTGCTGATGGACAACCTGTACGAGGACCGGCCGGCCGATTTCGCGATGATGCTGAGCGTGCAGCGACACCCGGGCGCCATGATCGCGAGCGACGCGATGCCCCTGACATACGCGCAGACGTACTCGCGGAACTCGACCGCGAGCCAGTCCCCGGCTCCGGCTCCGGAGGGTCCGCCGGCCTGGCCGATCGCCGGCGACGCGCGCACGCATCCGCGAACGGCCGGCACCTTCACGAAGGCCATCCGGCTGCTGCACCGCGGCGCCGGGGAAGCGCTCATCAGCGTCATCGAACGTGCCACCCTGGCGCCGGCGCGCCTGCTGGAGGGGGCGGTGCCCGGGATGAGGCGCAAGGGCCGCGTGCAGGCCGGCTGCGATGCGGACCTCATCGCGTTCGACCCTGCCACGGTCACCGACACCGCCACCTACCGCCGGTCCACGAGCCCGGCGAGCGGGATGCCATTCGTCGTCGTTGGCGGTGAGCTCGTCATCGACGGGGGGACGCTGAACCGGGACGTCCGGAGCGGTCGGCAGGTCGCGGGATCGGTCTGACCCGGCGTCGGCGTGACCCAGCGCCGGAATCGGCCCGGGCGACCGGGTTCGCCTGAATGAGAACGTCCGGCGCAAGAACGCGGACGCCCGCGGTGGTGGCGTTGCCATAGTGTCCTTCCAGAGGCGGCCTCGGGGCCTCGCCGACGGCTACGGGAGGACATCAGATGAGCGCCGCGGTCTCCGACGAGGGCCTTCTCGCGCGGGTGCGGGAGACGCTGTACTCCGCGGTGGTCGGCGACGTCCTCGACTCCCTCGGCAGGTTCCACCAGATTCTGCCGGCGGCCATCCGACCCATGCTCCCGGACAGGAAGCTGGTGGGCCGCGCCATGCCCGCCCTGATCGCCGACGTCCACGGCCCGCAGAGCCAACCGTTCGGCCTGCTCACCCAGTCGCTGGACGCGCTGGAACCGAACGAAGTGTACGTCGGCGCCGGCGGAACGATGCGGTGCGCGTACTGGGGCGAGATCCTGACGGCGACCGCGCGCACCCGCGGGGCGGTGGGTGCCGTGGTCGACGGATTCCATCGGGACACCCGGGGCGTGCTCGCGCAGGACTGGCCGGTCTTCAGCCGCGGCAGCTACGCCCAGGATTCCTCCGTCCGATCGAAGGTCATCGACTTCCGGGTGGTGATCGAGATCGACGGCGTCCGGATCGAACCCGGCGACCTGATCATCGGTGACGTCGACGGTGTGGTCGTCGTCCCGGCCGAGGTCGAGGCCGAGGTCATCGAGCGGTCGCTGGAAAAGGCGGCGACCGAGAATGTCGTGCTCACAGCGATCGAAGGCGGCATGTCCGCGACCGAGGCCTTCGCGACATACGGGGTGCTCTGAGGACGCGGCGGCGCGCGGCCACCACCAACGCGGCAGAGGGCCAGAGTCGTTCCGGGACAAGGGGAGTCGAATGAGGTTCGCGGACAAGGTCGTTGTGATCACCGGAGCGGGCGGAGCCGTCGGCCCACCCATCGTGGCGCGGCTGCGGGGCGAGGGCGCGCGGGTGGTGGCGACCGACAAGGCCGTGCCGGAAGGCGCCGGGGACGACGGCACGGTGTGGGTGCCAGCGGACCTGCGCGAGCGCGGGTCGGGCAAGCGGATCGTCGATGCGGCGCTCGAAGCGTTCGGCCGGGTCGATGTGCTGATCGGGAACGCGGCGCTCGCCACCGACGGCGATCTCGGTGCGGCGGATGAGGATTACTGGGCGGACGACATCACCGTCAACCTGACCGCGAACGTCGGGCTGGTCGGCGCCGTGATTCCCGCCATGCGCGAGCAGCGCAGCGGAGTGATCATCGCGGTCTCGTCGGTCAACGCGCACGCGGACTTCGGCACGCCCATCTACTCGGCCGCCAAGGCGGGCCTGGAGTCGTTGATGCGTTCCGTCGCGGGAGCCTATGGGCCGGAAGGGATTCGGGCCAACTCGATCGTCCTGGGCACCATCGCCACCGAGGGATGGCGGCATCGTGTGGCGAAGAACCCGGAGATCTTCGAGAACCTTCGCGCCATCTTCCCGTTGCGCCGCATCGGGACGCCTGACGATGTCGCGTCCCTCATCTCCTTCGTCGCCTCCGGCGAGGCGTCGTGGATGACGGGCGCGTCCATCGTGCTCGACGGAGGGTTGCTGATCGCGCATCCCGACTTCCGTAGCCAGGTCTTCGGGGCATGAGGCGGGCGGCCGGACGGCTGTAGTCGGCGCCGCGGGGCTCGCCCCGGTCGATGCCTGGCGCCCGTCATAAACGTTCGACGATGTAGTCGATGCAGGCGGTGAGCGCCGCGACATCCGCGGGCTCCACCGCCGGGAACATGCCGATCCGCAGCTGGTTCCGGCCCAGTGTGCGGTACGGCTCGGTGTCCGAGATCCCGTTGGCGCGAAGCACTTCCGACACCCGGGTCGCGTCCACGGTGTCGGCGAAGTCGATGGTGCCGACCACCGCTGAACGCAGCTCCGGGCGGGCCACGAACGGTGTCGCGAAGGGCGACTGCTCGGCCCAGCCGTACAGGTGGGACGCCGACTGTGCGCTGCGCCCGCTCGCCCAGGCCAGGCCGCCGGAGGCCAGCATCCAGTCGATCTGATCCGCGAGCAGGAACAGGGAGGCGACCGCGGGGGTGTTGAGTGTCTGATCCTTCCGCGAATTGTCGAGAGCCGTTGCGATGGAAAGGAACTCGGGGATCCAGCGGCCGGACGCGGCGATCCGTTCGATCCGGGCGATCGCTCGGGGCGAGGCGATCGCGATCCACAGTCCGCCGTCCGAGCCGAAGGCTTTCTGCGGCGCGAAGTAGTAGAGGTCGGTCTGCGTGATGTCGACGGGCAGTCCGCCGGCCGCGCTCGTCGCGTCGATCACCACGAGCTGGTCGTCGCCGGCGCCCTCCGGCCGGACGACGGGAACCGCTACGCCCGTGGATGTTTCGTTCTGCGGCCAGGCGTACACGTCGACGTCCTGGTTGAACCGCGGCGCGGGGGCATCGCCCGGCGTGCTCGCGAGCACCTCCGACTCGGCCAGGAACGGCGCCGCCGACGTGACCGCCGCGAACTTCGCCGAGAACGCACCGAAGGACAGATGCTGGGCGCGCCGGTCGATCACGCCGAACGCCGCCGCGTCCCAGAACGCCGTCGATCCGCCGTTGCCCAGGATCACCTCGTACCCGTCCGGCAGGTCGAACAGCTCGGCGAGCCCGGAACGGACGCGCCCGACCAGGTTCTTCACGCCCGGCTTGCGATGCGACGTGCCCATCAGCGATCCGCCGGTGGCGGCGAGTGCGGCCAGAGCCTCGGGGCGGACTTTCGACGGGCCGCTTCCGAATCGCCCGTCCGATGGCCGCATCGTTTCGGGTATGACGATCTTCGCCGCCTGCGCGGATTCGGCCTTCCGGGCCGGAGCGCTGATGCTCATCGGGGTTCGCTCCTCGCGTGCGGCCGTTGCGCCGGCGGGGCCTCCGCGCCGGCGATGCCGCGCCGCCGATTCTCCCATCACGGTGCACGGCCAGGTGTGCGCGGCCCGTGCTCCTAGGGTCGCTGTGCTCTTGGGGTTGGACGCCTCACGGTGCGGTGGGGCGCACACTGGGGCGCCCAACCCGGGTGGCGGATGCGGTGCCGATGCTCAGTTGTCGGGCTGTTTCGTTCTTCAGTTGTCGGTGGTGTTTTGGAGGATGCTGTGCCATTCGCGGACGCGGAGGGGCACGGTGGTTCTCGTGTCGACGGTGTCGGTGCCGGTGGCGCCGGTGGATAGGGTCCAGGTGATGGTCCAGTGCGCGGTGACTGTGACGGGCCAGGTGCCGGCACCTGCGGTGCGCTCGGGCAGGGAGCGCCACAAGTAGGTATAGCCGCAGGGCGGTGCGGCGGGGTTCGCCCCGGCGGTGTAAGGCATGCCGGGGCCCGCGCACTGCACGGCGGGAACCGTGGCGGTCGGTGTCGCGGGGTCGGCGGGTTCGCCCATGTCCCACGTCGTGGCGGTCAGCTCGGCGGTGACGGTGGCGGTAAGGGTGCCGGCGGCGGCGGTTTGCACGATCGGCGGCACCGCATCGGTCCACAGCCAGACCGGGATCTTCACCGCGACACGCGTGGTGTCCGGTCCGAAATTCGGGACCGGCACGGGAATGGTCAGGTTCCCCTCGGCGCGGGCGACGAGCATCATCGGGTCGATGGTGTTCGCCTGGTTCGGGGCGGTGCCGTCCGGCACGTAGTACGGGTCCGATGGCGTGCCGTAGCGGATGATGTTGTTGCCCTGGTCGTCGCGCTCAGCGACCGCCAGCGCGTCCGGGCAGAACGCTTGCCACAGCCGGCCGTGCTCCGGGTCGTGCCCGCCCCACGCCGCATCACCGGGCGCCGGCTGACTCATGATCTGCCGATACAGACACGGATCCGGCTCCACCACCCCCGCCGGCCGCCACACCTGCACCGACGGAGGAACAGCGGGTTGGGAGCCGGAGTCCGAGAGATCCCAAATGCATTGGCCTCGGAGAGCGCAATGAAAGTCCCAATTGGCCCAGGCGACCATTGGTAAGCCAATCGAGATGAGAACCGCTGAAACTGCGGTGATAGTCAGCCGTCGCAGTATTAACATTTCGTATTCCAGTCAGGATTCACACTGGACAGGCGCCAACTATCATCAATGAGCTTCATTGTGGCGACTTCGACGTAACGCCAATATGCTCCTGGGCCATTCGCCACGACAACCGAACGGCCTTGCTTGTCGATTGTGTCCTGATGAGATGTGTCTACACATCCGATGATTGTGGCCGAAGTAGGGCTCATAGTCTTGACTTCCGCAACTACGGACACATGCCCGACTGAGCGAAGGCCTTTTTGTGCGTTTTGGTGAAGAGAATCCAGGAATTGCGAAAGGAATGGGTCGGCCATATATCTAGAAAGCGAAGTTTTCCAATCGATGGATGGGTTGGCCGTGGCCTGGTCAGAAATGCGCCATGACCCAATATATCCCTCGATTACGGCATCAGCGCTCCGGTCGAAGTTGGGTGCCGTGACAGAAAACGACGCAGAACTGGCGAGGCTGATGCTGGTCTGCGGGGGCAGGACGGGGTTGGTCGGGGTGCGGGTGGTCGGCAGGAGTGTGGTCGAGGACAGCGTCATACCCGCGGTGCTGGATACCGAACCGGGCTCGGACTTCGAGCCTGTTGCCTCGGTGCCTGACGGGCCGGTCGAGCCGCCGCCGGAAGCGGTGGGGGAGTCGGGGCCGCCCGACCCGGACGTGCCAGTGCTGGGCGCGGTTGGCGAGGTCGTCGTATGAGCCGAGATTGTCTGCGGCGCAACACCATCCGACTTCGAACAGGCCACAGTGCCTAGTGCGAGGATCGTCGCCGCGAGAACGAGCCCGCCCGTGCGCACACGCCGCGACCGGCATCCGGCCGCAGGCCGACCATCGGGAACACGCGGTGCAGTCGGTGCGGTCGAGCCAGTCATCGGTACCCCCGTCGGATGGCGGTCAGCGGGATGACTCTAGCCCGGATCGCCGCATCTCGCCGAGGTTGTCCACAATCGGCTGTGCCTGCCCGGACAGTCGACCAGGGGGTCGTATCACGGAGCTGGCATCAAGGGGCCGGTATCAAGGCGCCCGCATCACGTGGCAGGGACCAGGGGAATCGTGCCCTCACCCGAATCGGGTCCGAGATCCCCCGAGCGGTGGTGCGCGCGGCACAGCACCTGGTAGCACCTGATAGCACCGATAGCGCACCCATCGACCCGGTGTCCCAATCCACCACGCTCACACCGTAGACCGACGGTCCGACAACGTCGTCGTTCTGGCGGGACCTGTGCCGCTTGCCTCGTCGCGCCTCTCGGCAAGGCCCATCCCGCACCGTCCCGCAGGCGCTCTCGGGTCATCGAGCGCGATGCGGATCGTCACTGGATGTGTCTCGACGCGCCCGCTACGGCCCTGCGACGATGAGCATGAATGGTCCGTTGTCGGATGGTTCTCGTACGCTTGTGCCATGTTCGAAGCCCGCGCGATGGGACCCGCCGCGACCGGCGGCAGTGCCGCCGTTGCGACGCCGCACGTGCTGCCGCGCGCCGTGGTGCCGGGGCCGCGCGCCGCATCGGACGCGGCTGCCGGCGTTCGGGTCGTGGCGAGCACGGCTCGGGCGGAGGAATCCGCAGGCTCGGCGGGCACGTCTCGGCATTCGGTGGCGGGTGTGGCCGACCGCGCATCGGCGCAGTTCGCCGCGATCCGGGATGCGCTCGGTGTGCTGCGCGGCCTGGACCTGTGCCGCCTATCGGAGCCCGAGGTGCTCGACCTTGCCCGCGCAGCCGAACAGGTCGTCCGCTCGATGTATGGCGTGCAGGTCCGGCTCGCCGGTGAGATCTCAGAACGTGGTATCGCCGCGACACTGTCTGTGCGCTCCGCCGCTCACCTGCTACGCGAAACCCTGACCATCACCATCGGCGACGCCCGGGCCCGCATCGCCGCCGCGGCCGCCGGGCTCGGCAGCGAAACCCCGTCGGGTTCAGTGATCGAGCCCTCCTTGCCGCTGCTGCTCGAAGCGGTGGACGCGGGGACCGTCTCGAAGGAACACTGCGCCGTGATCATCGGCTGCTACGACCGCATTCCCGATCAGATCGATGACGAGACACGTGAGCTGTGTCGCGACGTGTTGCTCGATGAGGCCGCGCACCGGGACCCGAACGCGCTGCGCCACGTCGCCGAACACATCGAAAACATCGTCATCCCCGACCGGCTCCCACCCGACACCGACCCCGGGCCGCGCGCGGAACTGCACATCGGCGCCCGACGCCGCGACGGCCTCACCCCGATCCGCGGTCTGCTCTCACCGCTCACCGCGGAGCAACTGCGGGTCGCGGTGGAGGCGCTGTCCGCCCCGACCCCGATCGACGAGCACACCCCCGATCCGCGGCCGGCCGCGTTGCGCCGTGAACAGGCGCTGGGAGAAATCCTGCACCGGCACCTCACCGCGGGGGCCGGGCCGAGGGACGGCGGGGTCCGCCCCCAGGTCGTCGTCACCATCAGGCACGACGAGCTGTTCCCCGCGAGCCGACGCCGTGGACCGGCAGGACCGGGCGGCAACTGGGACGGAGCGGGAGCGAGGCCTGCGGGAGGAATCGACCGCGATGCCCTGTCCGACAAAGGATCGGGCGGTGGCCCGTGTGGCTGCGCGATCGCGTGGGGCTCGCGAGACGGCTCGCGGCTCGGCACCGCGCCGGGCCGCGGCTCGGCCTGGTCGGATTACGGCGGGGTGCAGCCGCTCTCGCTGGCACGGACCCTGGCCTGCGATGCGGCGATCATCCCGCAGGTGCTGGGCACGGACTCGGTGGTGCTCGATCAGGGTCGTGCGGTGCGGCTGTTCACCGCCGAACAACGCCGGGCGATCACCACCCGCGATCGCGGATGCGCGTTCCCAGGCTGCGACATTCCACCCGCGTGGACGGATGCCCACCACATCACCTGGTGGTCAAAAGGCGGCACTACGGACGTAGCGAACGGTGTCCTTTTATGCCGACGGCATCACACCGTCATGCACCAGGGCGGTTGGCGCATCGACACCGACCCGGCCGGCGGGCGACCCTGGTTCATTCCACCTGCACACATCGACCCCGGTCGACAACCGCGCCGCAACAACCACTTTCGAATACTTGAACTCACCAACCGACGACGACGCTGACACGCCACCCGACACCAACCGAGAACCCGGCGGGCAGCTACCGTACGCCCACAGCGGCCCATCCGCGGTGGCCGATTGGTGGCCGCCGATCTGAGGCGGCTGATCCGAGGCGGCCAACACCGCCGTCACGCGGTCACAACCACGCGCATCGGACACGCATGCCACGCCGATGCTGCACACGTCGAAACACACCTCGCCGGCGCTTCTCGGCAGACTCATCGACCGCGCGAACGCCGCACCCGCTGAAACACGCCAGCGCTCCGGTGCCGCGGATTGCCATCGACCACCGGACGCCGCTGCGCGCGCCGAAACACGCCGGCCCGGCCCCGCACGGATCCAGGGCTGCCGCGCACGCCGGGGCACGTCGGTCCGATCCGGCCCCGCGCCGATTCAGGACGGCCCTGCTGCCGTGCTGGGACACGCCGGTCCGATCCCCGGCTCCTGATATCGGTCCAGGACGGCGATGCCGCGCACATGGGACACGCCACCCCTCCACAGTGCGGTGGGGCGAAGGTGGCGGTCGGTCACGGTCCGCCGATCGATGCGCGGACACGCGAGTTACCGCGGCGGTGCCGCGGAACGAAGGGGGCGCGGTCAACAGGACAGGGCGGGTTGAGCGGCAGGGCGGGGTCAACGCCGAGCAGTACAGCGGGGCCAACACCGCGCAGAACAGTCGCCCACCACACGGCGGAAGACCAGCCCCGTCGGCCGCACTATCCACTCCCGCTGCGTGGATCGTGACTGCGGATCGTGACTGCGGACGCGACTATTGCGCGGCGCGCAGCCCTTCGACAGTCTCAGCGCGGGTCTCGCCCATGGAGGTGGTGACGGACAGCCGGGAGGCCAGCGTGGAACGCGACGCGATCGCGGCCACGTAGGCGCGGCGGGCGACGTCGCGGCGCGTGGGCTTGTCGGCGGCGACTGCGTGCACATCGGCGATGCGACGGCGTGTAGCGGCTGGGATCGCGGGACCCTGGCTCTGCCCTGCGGCCCGACGTGGCCCGGGCACGGCGGCACTCACGGTGTCCTGTCCGGCGAGTCCGTCGCGCAGCAGCGCGAGCGCCTCGGTACGCAGCTGCGAGACGCGAGACTCGGTCACGCCCAGATCTGCCGCAATGTCCGACATGCGGCGGTTGCCGTAGAAGTACTCCTCGATGACGGAGCGAAGACGGTCGGGCAGTTCGGCGATCGCGTCGTGCAGCAGCCCGATCTGCTCGCGCCGGATTAGCAGGACCTCCGGCCCTTCGTCACCGCTGGGCACCAGGTCGCCGCCGGCGGCATCCGCCAGCCCTTCGACGCTCAGCGTCGCGGCGCGATGTACGTCGGCCTCCAGCGAGTCGAGCTCGGCGACGGCCACGGCTAACGTCTTGGCAATCTCCTCGCGGCGGGGCGTGCGTCCGAGCGCCGCGGTCAACTGCGCGGTCACCGTCTCCACCTCCCGCGCCCTGCTTCGGACACCACGACTGGCCCAGTCCATCGACCGGAGCTCGTCGGTGAGCGCCCCGCGGATGCGGATCGTCGCGAAACGGCCGAACGGCACACCGCGTGAGGAATCGAAGCCCTGCGCGCTCGTGACGAGCGCCATCATGCCGGCCGAAGTCAGGTCGTCGCGATTGACATGCGCCGGCAGCCGGCCGGCCAACTCGCGGACCAGATGTCCCACCAATGGGAGATGGGTTTCGATAAGCTCCCTCGCAGCGGCGCTGGGTGCAGCCGCCTGCGTGTCGGTCGGCCTGCCGAGCTGGGGGGCCGGCGACAGGGGTGCGGGCATGGTGACCTCCGGGTGGAGTAACTCTTGCGGGTGGGTTCAACTTCGAACCGTGTGTGGTGCTGTGTTGTGTCACGCGGGTGGTGCCGAAGTGCGATCGGGCCGGGGAGAGGTCCGATGCGCCTTGTCCGGGTCTGCGTGGCGGGGGTGCCTTGTCACGTATGCCCGATATTGCGTAGCACAGCGTGAAGTTTGAACTACGGAAAGTAGTCCAGGCAAGTCCGGTTGAAAAAATCACCCGGCAGGGCATTCAAGTGCTTTTCGCCGGCTACTGACGGTGAACATGCCCGTGCCGCGGGCGCCGGTTCGGACGAGTTACACGCTTGTGATCTGCGATGACAGTAACCGGCGTGCTGGACGTCCCGCCCAAATCCGACACCCCGGCTGCGCCGTCGTGACGGGTGTTCCGGTGGCGCCACACGGGGGTTATCCCGGCAGGCATGACGCGGATGCCGACAGAGCCGCGTCACGAAGCGTAACGAACGGGTCACGATCGGGTCACGATCGGCGTCATGCTCGGTAAGCGGGACATCCGACCGGTTGGCTCCTCCGGATGGAGCAGTCGGACGCAACGGCAGGATGAAACCGTCGAATGTTCGCCGCGCTGGCGCTCAAGAGTCGGCGCGAGGCGCCGATGCATTGATCATGACGCGACCGACTCCGTACTCCTTGATCACGTCCCCTGTGCGGCACCATGGGGGCATGGACGAGTCAGCACTCGCGTCGCTCGCGGCAATTCTCTGGGACGAACGTCGTGAGATGGAACGGCTGCTCTACTGCCTGGTCAGCCAGCAGCTGGTGCTCACCTCCGGACAGACCCGGTGGCTGGGCCACGCGGACACGGATATCAATGCCGCGCTAGCGACCTTCCGGGACGCGGAAGTGCTGCGTGCCATCGAGGTCGCGTCGATCGCGTCGAAACTGGATGTGTCCGGCGACGTTTCGCTCGCGGAACTCGCCGAATTGGCGCCCGAGCCGTGGTCGATGACGCTCCGCGACCATCGCGCGGCGCTGCGAAGCCTCGCGGCCGAGATCGATACCACAGTCGCCGAGAACCGGCGGCTGCTCAAGGCCGGCGCACAGGCCATCGGCGAGACCCTGGCGCGGATCGGATCCTTCTCCTCCACCTACGATGCGCGCGGCGAGTCGGTGCACCGCGGCGGCGGGCCATCGTTATTGGACGAGCAAGCATGACGAATCTCTTCGCCGGCATCTACGGCGCCAACGACGCGTTGACCGCGGCCCGCTACGGGCTCGACGTCACGGGGCAGAACATCGCCAATGCGAACACACCCGGTTACACGCGGCAGATGTCGCGGCAGGCCGCCGTCGGCACGGCCGTCGGGGTGCCGACCATCCATAGCGGCACGGTCGAGAACGGCGGGGTCCGCGCGACCGGGGCCGACCGGCTGAATGACCCCATCCTGGACATCCGGGCACGCGACGAACACGCGAAGTCCGCGAGCGTGGACACGAACGCGGCCCGGTTCACCGACATCGAGAACATCTTTCACGAGCCCTCCGACAACGGCTTGGCCGAGCAGTTGCACGACTTCTGGAACGCGTGGGGCGACGTGGCCAACAACCCCGGGGCGCAGGTCCCGCGGGAGATGCTGATCCAGTCGGGGCAGGCCACGGTGACCACACTGCACTCGATGGATTCGGCGCTCGATTCGGTGGCGGCCGCGGCGAAGAACTCGCTCGACGCCCAGGTGACCTCGGCGAACGCGGCGGCGGGTGACCTCTCCGAGCTCAACCGAAAGATCGCCATCGGCAACGCGACCGGCGTGAACGTGAACGCACTGCTGGATCAGCGAGATGTGCTGCTGGACAAGCTGTCCAGCACGGTCGGCGGGGTGGCGAAGATCTACGACAACGGCACGGCGTCGGTGACGGTGGGCGGCCAGGACCTCGTCAAGGTCGGTGCCGGGGGCACGCCCCCGTTCCAGGCCCAGCAACTCACCGCGAGCATGACGGTGACCGACCCCACGCACGTGGCAGTCGACTTCGCCGTGGCCGGCACGTCCGTGACCTTGAGCGATTCCACTGCGGCCGCGGAGGCCAAGACGCTGACCGACACCGTGCCGAAGTACCGGGGTCAACTCGACGACGTCGCCAAGGCCCTGCACGACACGGTGAACGGGCTTCAGGGCTCCGGATACCAACTGGACGGCACGAGCGGTCCGGATATGTTCACGGGCACGACCGCATCGTCGATCACCGTGGATCCCGCATTCACCTGGAAGAACGTGGCCGCCAGCGGTGCCCCTTCCGCATCGGGGAACCTCGACGGCGGCAACGCGCTCACCGCGGCCAAGGCGGGTTCGCTGGGGACGAGCCCGGATACCGCCTACAGCTCGCTGGTCGGCGACCTGGGCCGGGCGTCCGCGTCCGCGAAGCAGCAGCAGACCACTCAGGGCGTGATCGCGTCCAGCGTCGACACGCTGCGTGCGTCTGCGTCCGGCGTGAGCTATGACGAGGAAGTCAGCAACATGATGACCTTTCAAATGGCGTTCCAGGCGTCGTCGCGGGTGCTCACCACGCTCGACTCGATGCTGGACACGTTGATCAACCACACCGGATTGGTGGGTCAGGCATGACGATTCGCGTCACGGTCGGGTCTACCTCGGCCGCATCATTGGCCGGGCTGCAGGCGTCATCGAGCACGCTCGCCTCGTGGCAGCAGAAGCTCTCGACGGGGCAACAGATCTCGCAGCCGTCGGACGATCCGGCCGGCGCCGTCCGTGCGCTGGCGCTGCGCGGCGACCTGAAGCGCAACGCCCAGTACGCGCGCAACGCATCCGATGCCTCCGCGTGGCTGTCTGTCGCCGACACCGCCTACGGGCAGATCACCGACCTGGTGCAGAAGGTGCGCACGCTCACCGTGCAGGCGTCCAACACGGGCGCCTCCACCGGCCAGTCGGCGGGCGCAATCGCCGACCAGATCAAGGCCATCAAAGAGGCCATCCTCAAGCTGTCCAACACGACCTACAACAACCAGCCGATCTTCGGCGGGACCACGGCGGGCGGCACCGCATTCCAGGATGTCGGCGGAACGGTCAAGTACGTCGGAGATACCGGTACCGTCACCCGGTCGATCGGCGACAAGAACGACGTCACTATCAACCAGAACGGGACACAGGCATTCGGTACGCCGGCGGACGGGAGTACCGGCCTCTTCAGCCTGCTGGACGGCATCGTCAACGACCTCACGACGTCGGGTGCCCCGAGTTCCACGGCGCTCAGCAACATCGACAAGTCGATCAACGACCTCACCAGCGCCCGCGCCGCGTCCGGCGCCGCCCTGGCCAGGGTGCAGTCGGCGCAGACCACTCAGGCGACGAACAAGGTCACCATCCAGTCGAACCTGTCCGATGTCCAGGACATCGACCTCGCCGAGGTCGCCATCCAGATGAACACCGCCCAGGTCGTCTACCAGGCTTCCCTGCAGACGACCGCGAATATCCGGCAGCTCTCGCTGCTCAACTTCCTCAAGTGATTCCCGGAAGGGACCGGCCGTGACCGTTACCGCTCCAGCAGTCCAGTCGTTGCCGCGGCCCCGTCGATCCATGGAGGAGGGCACCATGACCGACATGCCGACCGTCTCGTCGGCCACGGAATCGCCGGTCCGGGACGCGACCGCGGTGACCATGATCGAGCCGATGGCCGGTTTCGAGGCGGACATCGACTTCACGCTCAGCCCGATCGACGACGGCGGTGTCCTGCAATCGCTGCGGTCCGTGCGCGACCCGGACCTGCGATTCGTCGTGAGCCCGGCGGAGGTGTTCTTCGCCGGCTACCGCGATGCCGTGCAGCCGGTGATCACGGCGCCGGTGGCGACGGCACTGGCGACGACCGAGGCCGACGCGCGGCTGCGGCTGTACGTCCTGCTGACGATCGGAAGCTCACTGGTCGACACGACCGCGAACCTGCGGGCGCCGCTGGTGGTCGACGCGGCGAGCGGCCGGGCCGTCCAGGTGATCCTCGACGACAGCTCGCTTCCGCTGCGGCATCCGCTGCCGACCGAGTAGCAGCTGCGCCGGCCCCGCGGGCTCGGGCGATCGGCACCGATCGGCGCCGCAGGCGCGAACAGCGTCATACCCGGCGGACATCCGTGCTGTGATAGGTGGGATGACGACGCAACCGCGCCACCCCTATCCGGTCCCGGCCGGCCCGGTGGACCGCGAGATCGTCATCAACAAGAGCCGTTTCATCGCGTGGCTGCGGCCCGCCGCCAGCCGGGATCAGGCCCTGGCGGTGCTGGCGTCGGCGCAGTCCGAGTACCCGGCCGCGACCCACCACTGTTACGCCTACCTCATCGGTCCGCCGGCATCCGCCCATGCGGCGATGAGCGATGACGGCGAACCGTCCGGAACCGCGGGGAAGCCGATCCTCGGGGTGATCTCGCACAAGGGGATGAGCGATGTCATCGTCGTCGTGACGCGGTATTTCGGCGGGATCAAGCTCGGCGCGGGCGGGTTGGTGCGCGCCTATGCGGCGGCCGCGGAGGCCGTGCTGTCCGCCGCGGAGGTGACCGCGCAGGTCCCGGTATCGACTATGACGTTGTTCCTGGATTTTGCGCAGGAGCAACCGATGCGCCTGTGGTGCGATCGGAACGGGGCCACGATCGACCGCATCGAGTACGGCGAGCAGGTGGTCGCGGAGCTGATCGTCCCCGACGAGGCGCTGGGCGCGCTGACGTCGTTCTGCGCGGCGAACCGGATCGATGCCTCCTGCGGCGCACCCGATTCGCTAGGCTCTGGGCTGTGCTGATCCTCACCCGCCGCGTCGGCGAGAACATCGTCGTCGGCGACGACATCGTGATCTCCGTGCTGGAGATGCGGGGCGATGCGGTTCGGATCGGCATCCAGGCCCCGCGTTCGGTGACGGTCCATCGCGAAGAGGTGTATCTGGAACTGCAGCGCGCCAACCAGGCGGCTGCGCGGTCGGCGGCCGCGGGCGACGACGCCGTTGCCGCAGTCGCTCAGCAGCTGAAGCCGCCCGTCGCCGGGCAGGCGTCGGAAACCGCGGACTGACCACCTGCAGCGCGCCGCGGCCGGGCGCGAGACCAGCATCACAGCGCGGGGCTGCTGGAACCGTCAGCCCGGATTTGAAATCGGCGGGGGGCTTCCGCCATACTTGAACGGTTGCCCATCTTGCGGTTGGGCCGTCACGGCTTCGTCATGACGCGGTCATGGCGCCGTCACGGCACAAGCAGGGCGGGGCAGCCATCATCCATGGCAGTACGGGTGAGGCGTTCGGTTCGGCGATCGGACCGGGGCGCGACCGGTTCTCGTCAGTCGGCTAGGATTCTTCGGGCCGACGCGTGGGCGCTGCGGGCGACACGCCCGACCGCGTGGATCGGTCACCACGACGGCGTCGGTGTCGCGATGAGCGGCGCATGACGGCAGTGGTTTGCAGCTGAACAGGGCAGCGGGACTTCTGAAGAGGACCCCGTGGGGCGCGGCATGAACACCGCGAGGGCTCGAGCGAGCCCACGACAACGCTGTGCTCCGGCACAGGCACGAAAGGGACGTACGTGGCGGGACAGAAGATCCGCATCCGACTCAAGGCCTACGATCACGAGGCCATCGACGCGTCGGCGCGCAAGATCGTGGAGACGGTCACCCGTACCGGTGCGCGCGTCGTGGGCCCGGTGCCGCTGCCGACGGAGAAGAACGTCTATTGCGTGATCCGCTCGCCGCACAAGTACAAGGACTCGCGCGAGCACTTCGAGATGCGCACGCACAAGCGCCTGATCGACATCGTCGACCCCACGCCCCGCACGGTGGATGCGCTGATGCGCATCGACCTGCCGGCCAGCGTCGACGTCAACATTCAGTAATCGACCGCGACCGGGCTGACGCCTGCGACGTGCGTCAGGCGCACAGAAGATGGGTAATTCAAAGATGTCACAACCGACGAAGGGGATCCTGGGCCACAAACTCGGGATGACCCAGGTTTTCGCCGCGGACAACCGGGTTGTTCCGGTCACCGTGGTCGCGGCCGGTCCGGTGGTCGTCACCGCGATCCGCACGCAGGATGTGGACGGCTACAACGCCGTGCAGCTGGCCTTCGGTGCGGTCGATCCCAGGCGGGTCAACAAGCCCGAGGCGGGGCACTTCGCCAAGGCAGGGGTGACTCCGCGCCGCCACCTGGTCGAGATGCGCACGGACGCCGTGGCCGACTACCAGGTGGGCCAGGAGCTCACCGCCGCCGAGGTCTTCGACGCGGGCGCCGTTGTGGATGTCACCGGGACGTCCAAGGGCAAGGGCACCGCCGGCGTCATGAAGCGGCACGGGTTTTCCGGCCTCGGCGCCGGGCACGGTGTGCATCGCAAGCACCGCTCGCCGGGCTCCATCGGCGGATGCTCCACCCCCGGACGCGTCTTCAAAGGCCTGCGTATGGCCGGTCGTACCGGCAATAGCACCGTCACGACCCAGAACCTGACCGTGCACGCGGTCGACGCCGATGCCGGCCTGCTGCTCATCAAGGGCGCGATCCCCGGCCCCAAGGGCGGACTCGTGATGGTCCGATCCGCGAGCAAGATGGGTGGCGCAGCATGACGACCCTTTCGGTAACGACGCCGAGCGGCAGCACGGACGGCGCGCTCACCGTGCCTGCCGAGGTCTTCGACGTCCAGGCGAACATTCCGCTGATGCACCAGGTGGTCGTCGCGCAGCTCGCTGCCGCGCGCCAGGGCACGCATTCCACGAAGACGCGGGGCGAGGTCTCCGGCGGCGGCAAGAAGCCGTACCGCCAGAAGGGCACCGGCCGGGCCCGGCAGGGTTCGACGCGCGCGCCGCAGTTCGCCGGCGGCGGTATCTCGCACGGGCCGGTACCGCGCGGCTACGTGCAACGCACTCCCAAGAAGATGAAGGCCGCCGCGCTCCGCGGGGCGCTGTCGGACCGGGCGCGGGGCGGCAAGGTGCACGTGCTGTCCGCTGTGGTCGACGGCGCGGTGCCGTCGACGAAGGCCGCTGCGGCGACCCTCGCCGCGATCGAGACCGGGCGCAATGTGCTGGTGATCATCACCCGCGAGGACGTCGCGGGCTGGAAGAGTCTGCGGAACCTGCCCAGCGTTCACCTGCTGCCCGCGGACCAGCTCAACACGTACGACGTGCTGTGCGCCGACGACGTCATCTTCACCCGCGCGGCGCTGGACGAGTTCCTGAGCGCGGCCGGAGCCGAGGCGGCCGCCGAGGCCGCGCTGCCGCCGTCGGCGACCGAGGCATCGGAGGCGACGCCGAAGTCGGCAAAGGGTGCGAAGGCTGCGAAGAAGCCGGTGGCCCCGAGCGCGGCGGACGACGCATCCGGCGAAGCCGCGGACAGCGTCATACCCGCTGAGAGCAACGAGGAGGACGCGCAGTGATCTCCGATCCCCGCGACATCATCATTTCGCCGGTCGTGTCCGAGAAGAGCTACGGGCTGCTGGAGGACGGGAAGTACACCTTCGAGGTGCATCCCGATGCCAACAAGACCCAGGTGAAGATCGCCATCGAGCAGATCTTCGCGGTCAAGGTCACGTCGGTGAACACGATCAACCGCAAGGGCAAGCGCAAGCGCACGAAATTCGGCTATGGCCAGCGTCGTTCCGTCAAGCGCGCCATCGTCACCCTGTCCGCGGACAGCAAGCCGATCGAAATCTTCGCGGGCTGAGTGCCGGCGCCGAAGGTCAACGTAAGGGACGACTGACACCATGGGTATTCGCAAGTACAAGCCGACGACGCCGGGGCGTCGCGGGGCGTCGGTGAGCGATTTCGCCGAGCTGACCCGCACCACTCCGGAGAAGTCGCTGATCCGCCCGCTGCACTCGAAGGGCGGGCGCAACGTCCACGGCCGCATCACGGCGCGTCACCAGGGCGGCGGGCACAAACGTGCGTTCCGCCTGGTCGACTTCCGCAGGGCCGACAAGGACGGCGTGCCGGCGACGGTCGCGCATATCGAGTACGACCCGAACCGCACGGCCCGCATCGCGCTGCTGCACTACGCGGACGGCGAGAAGCGCTACATCATCGCGCCGGACAAGCTGCGTCAGGGCGCCGTGGTGGAGACCGGCCCGAAGTCCGACATCAAGCCGGGCAACAACCTGCCGCTCCGCAACATCCCGGTCGGCACCGTGGTGCACGCGATCGAGCTGCGACCGGGCGGCGGCGCGAAGATCGCCCGCTCGGCCGGCGCCAAGGTGCAACTCGTCGCGAAGGACGGCCCCTACGCGCAGCTGCGCATGCCGTCCGGTGAGATCCGCAATGTCGACGCCCGCTGCCGCGCGTCGATCGGCGAGGTCGGCAACGCCGAGCAGGCGAACATCAACTGGGGCAAGGCCGGGCGCATGCGCTGGAAGGGCAAGCGCCCGCAGTCCCGCGGTGTCGTCATGAACCCGGTCGACCACCCGCACGGCGGTGGCGAGGGACGCACCTCCGGCGGTCGTCATCCGGTGAACCCGGCGGGCAAGCCCGAGGGCCGTACCCGGCGGCCGAACAAGGCGAGCGACAAGCTGATCGTCCGTCGCCGTCGCAAGTCCGGAAAGAAGCGCTGAGGCGAAGCGCCATGAAGATCACGATGAAAATTGCGGTGCGTGCAGCTAGGTGTGCCGCCGCTGAGCCGACCAGAAAGCACAGCACATGCCTCGCAGCCTGAAAAAGGGTCCGTTCGTCGACGACCACCTCTTGAAGAAGGTCGACGCGGCGAACGAGAAGAACTCCAAGAGCGTGATCAAGACCTGGTCGCGCCGGTCGATGATCGTGCCCGAGATGCTCGGCCACACCATCGCCGTGCACGACGGCCGCAAGCACGTCCCGGTGTTCATCACCGAGTCGATGGTCGGCCACAAACTCGGCGAATTCGCGTTGACGCGCACCTTCAAGGGGCACGTCAAGGAAGACCGCCGTAGCCGCCGAGGCTGATGACCGCGGCGCGCGTCGACCGATCAGGCCGCACGCGAGCCGCCCGCTTTGACAAAGAGGAATCGTTGATGAATGCCGCTGCAAGAGACACGGCCGCGAACGTCCGTGACGCGGACGCCGCCCCGCTGCCCAGGGTGCGCGCGCAGGCCCGCTATGTGCGCACGACGCCGATGAAGGCCCGGCGCATCGTGAACCTGATCCGGGGTCGCGCCGCCGCCGATGCGATCTCCGTGTGCCGGTTCTCGCCGCAGGCCGCCGCCGAGGTGGTCGGCAAGGTGCTCGCATCCGCGGTCGCCAACGCGGAGAACAACCACGGCCTGAACCCGGACACGCTGCTGGTCGACGCTGCCTGGGTCGACGAGGGCCCGACGCTGCGCCGGATCCGCCCCCGCGCCCAGGGCCGCGCGTTCCGCATCAACAAGCGGACCTGCCACATCACGATCGAGCTCGTCTCCGTCGAAACAGCGGACGTCGACACCAAGCGCCGCGCTCGCGGCGGTGCAGCTAAGGGAAGGACCCGGTAGTGGGCCAGAAGATCAACCCGCACGGCTTCCGGCTCGGCATCTCCGCCGACTGGAGCTCTCGCTGGTACGCAGACAAGGCCTACGCCGACTATGTCGCCGAGGACGTGAAGATCCGGAAGCTCCTTGACACCGGCATGGAGCGCGCCGGCATCTCCAAGGTGGAGATCGAGCGCACCCGCGACCGGGTCCGTGTCGACATCCACACCGCGCGTCCCGGCATCGTCATCGGCCGCCGCGGCGCCGAGGCCGACCGTCTTCGCGGCGAGCTGGAGAAGCTCACCGGCAAGCAGGTGCAGCTGAACATCCTCGAGGTCCGCAGCCCCGAGTCCGATGCCCAGCTGGTGGCGCAGGGTGTCGCCGAGCAGCTGTCCAACCGTGTCGCCTTCCGTCGCGCCATGACGAAGTCGATGCAGTCGGCGCTGCGCTCCGGCGCGATCAAGGGCATCAAGATCCAGTGCTCGGGTCGGCTGGGCGGCGCGGAGATGAGCCGCTCCGAGTTCCGTCACGAGGGTCGGGTGCCGCTGCACACGCTGCGCGCCGACATCGATTACGGGTTCTTCGAAGCGAAGACCACCTTCGGCCGCATCGGCGTGAAGGTGTGGATCTACAAGGGCGACAAGACCGGCACCCTCGCCGAGCAGCGCGCCGCCGAGGCCGCCGCCGCGCAGCGTGCCGCCGCCGGCCGGGATCGCGCCGACCGGGGCGATCGCGGAGACCGCGGTGGCCGCGGAGAACGTGGCGAACGCAGCGACCGCGGTGATCGCGGTGGCCGCGGGCGAGCCGAACGGCCGCCGGCCGCCGCACCACAGTCCACAGATGCCGGGGCCACAGTGGCCGCCGACACCGATACCCCCACGGAGGGCTGAGCCGTGCTCATCCCACGCAAGGTCAAGTTCCGCAAGCAGCACCGGCCTACCCGCAGCGGCATGTCCAAGGGCGGCAACGCCGTCACCTTCGGCGACTACGGCATCCAGGCCCTCGAGCCGGCCTACGTCACGAACCGCCAGATCGAGTCGGCGCGTATCGCCATCAACCGGCACATCCGCCGTGGCGGCAAGGTCTGGATCAACATCTTCCCGGACCGGCCGCTGACCAAGAAGCCCGCCGAGGTCCGCATGGGCTCCGGCAAGGGGTCGCCGGAATGGTGGGTCGCGAACATCAAGCCGGGGCGCGTCCTGTTCGAGATGACGTACCCGTCGGAGACGATGGCCCGCGAAGCACTGCGTCGCGCCATGCACAAACTGCCGATGCGCTGCCGCATCGTCACCAGAGAGGGTGGTGAGTGACCATGGCAGAGGCTACCGCCGCGTCCATGCGTGAACTGGGTGCCGAGGAACTCGTGATTCGCCTGCGGGAATCCAAGGAAGAGCTGTTCAACCTGCGCTTCCAGATGGCCACCGGGCAGATGGACAACAACCGCCGGCTGCGCGAGGTCCGGCACGACATCGCGCGGATCTACACCGTGATGCGCGAGCGCGAGCTCGGCCTGTCGGTCGGTCCGGATGCCGTTAGCAGCACAGCCAGCACCACGGAGGATGCACAGTGAGCGAGCCAGTGAGCGACGAGGCGACGACGGAGGCCGGCACCCCGGCGACACCGGCGCGTGGGTTCCGCAAGACGCGCGAGGGCATCGTGGTGTCCGACAAGATGCAGAAGACCATCGTCGTGGCGTTGGAGGACCGGGTGAAGCACCCGCGGTACTCCAAGGTCATCCGCCGCACCCAGAAGGTCACGGCGCACGACGAGGCCGGCCTGGCCGGAGTCGGCGACCGCGTCCTGCTCGCGGAGACCCGGCCGCTGTCCGCCACCAAGCGCTGGCGCCTCGCAGAGGTCCTCGAGAAGGCCAAGTAACAGCGAGTATGACGTAGTTCGTCGCAATACTCGTCCGCCAGGCCCCTGCCCGTTCCGGGCGGGGGCCTGCGGCGTTCCCTGGGCCGAGCAAGACCCAGTAGCCTCCGGGGATGACGATCCTTACGTGGCTCCGGCGCCGGGCGCGTGCCGTGGTGTCGACGGTCGTCAGGCTCTGCCAGCCCCCATGCAACGGCGAACGGGTATGACGGCGCTCGCGCCGCGAACGTCGTCATACCCGGCATTTGGAGGCGGGGCGCGGCATCGGGTACAGTGAACGACTGGCGTTGGTGCGCGAGCACCGATGCCGATCTGGCTTGGCAGGGTCGGAAATCCTGCCAGGACATCGCACCAGCCCCCGCCCGGCCGTCGCGCCGGGTGCTCATGCCGCAGGCAAGGGTGAAAAGGCGGGCTCCGGCAGACCACACGGTCGGTACGGCTGCCCGTACTTCCTCTTGTCTTTTCGCATGTCAGCAGCTGCGGGCAAGGCTGGCGGAGCGAGACCAGTATCAGCTCGGATGCCGCGTGCGGTGTCCATCCGGACCGAAAAGGATCACGAGCCGTGATTCAGCAGGAGACCCGGCTGCGGGTCGCCGACAACACCGGTGCCAAGGAGATCTTGTGCATCCGGGTGCTCGGCGGGTCGAAGCGCCGGTACGCAGGCATCGGCGACATCATCGTCGCCACCGTCAAGGACGCCATTCCGCGCGCCGGTGTGAAGAAGGGCGACGTCGTCAAGGCGGTCGTCGTCCGCACCGTCAAGTCGAAGCGCCGCCCGGACGGCTCCTACATCCGCTTCGACGAGAACGCCGCCGTCATCATCAAGAACGACGGCGATCCCCGCGGCACGCGCATCTTCGGGCCGGTCGGTCGGGAGCTCCGCGACAAGAAGTACATGAAGATCATTTCGCTGGCGCCGGAGGTGCTCTAACCCATGAAGGTGAAGAAGGGCGACACCGTGCTCGTCATCGCGGGCAAGGACAAGGGCGCCAAGGGCAAGGTCATCCAGGCGTACCCGGAGAATGATCGGCTGCTCGTCGAGGGCGTCAACCGCATCAAGAAGCACACCCGCGTCACCACCAACCAGCGCGGCGCGCAGTCCGGCGGCATCATCACCCAGGAGGCCGCCATCCACGTCTCCAACGTGATGGTCGTCGACGGCGACAACAAGCCCACCCGCGTCGGCTCGCGCGTCGGCGACGACGGCAAGCGTGTGCGCACCTCGCGGCGTAGCGGGAAGGACCTGTAACCCATGACCACCGCAGAGAAGGTGACCCCGCGCCTGCGCGCCCGGTACGCCGACGAGATCCGCGGGCAGCTGCACGAGCAGTTCCACTACGCGAACATCATGCAGGTCCCGTCGCTCACCAAGGTCGTCGTCAACATGGGCGTCGGCGAAGCCGCCCGCGACGCGAAGCTCATCGAGGGTGCCATCCGCGACCTCACCGCGATCACCGGTCAGAAGCCGCTCGTCCGCAAGGCACGCAAGTCCATCGCCCAGTTCAAGCTGCGCGAGGGGATGCCGATCGGCGCGAAAGTGACACTGCGCGGCGACCGCATGTGGGAGTTCCTGGACCGGCTGATCACGATTGCGCTGCCGCGTATCCGCGACTTCCGCGGCCTGGATGCCACCCAGTTCGACGGCCACGGCAACTACACGTTCGGCCTGAACGAGCAGTCCATGTTCCACGAGGTCGACATCGACAAGGTCGATCGGCCGCGCGGCATGAACATCACGCTGGTGACGACCGCGACCACCGACGACGAGGGCCGCGCGCTGTGCCGGCTGCTCGGCTTCCCGTTTAAGGAGCAGTAGCACATGGCGAAGACCGCGCTGATCAACAAGGCCAAGCGCAAGCCGAAGTTCGCGGTGCGCGCGTACACCCGCTGCAACAAGTGCGGGCGTCCGCACTCGGTCTACCGGAAGTTCGGGCTGTGCCGGGTGTGCCTCCGCGAGATGGCGCACGCGGGGCAGTTGCCCGGCGTCACCAAGTCCTCCTGGTAACGCCCCGATCCGAGGCGGACCAACCGCTGATGACGACGTTCGGCGCGCGCAGCGCGCGAACAGCGTCATACCCGATTACGAAGCTCATCACGACATCACCACAGGCCCCCTGCCGGGGAACCAGGTGAGAAAGGCACAGCGGCCATGACGATGACCGATCCGATCGCGGACATGCTCACGCGTATCCGCAACGCGAACTCGGCCTACCACGACCAGGTGGTGATGCCCTTCTCGAAGCTGAAGGGCACCATCGCCGACATCCTCGTCAAGGAGGGCTATATCGCCTCCTGGACGACCGAGGACGCGCAGGTCGGCAAGTCCCTGGTGATCAACCTCAAGTACGGCCCGCAGCGCGAGCGCTCGATCTCCGGCATCCGCCGGGTGTCGAAGCCGGGTCTGCGCGTGTACGCCCGGTCGACCGAGCTGCCCAAGGTGCTCGGCGGGCTCGGCGTGGCCATCATCTCGACCTCGGCGGGTCTGTTGACCGACCGCCAGGCTTCGAAGAGCAAGGTGGGCGGGGAAGTCCTCGCCTACGTCTGGTAAGGCGGTAGTCACATGTCTCGAATCGGAAGACTGCCGATCAGCGTGCCGGCCGGGGTGGACGTGTCCATCGACGGCGCGCAGGTGACGGTCAAGGGGCCGAAGGGCACGCTGGCGCACACCGTCGCCGCACCGATCCAGGTCGCCAAGGGCTCGGGTGATCACGAGGGCTCGCTTCTCGTGTCGCGTCCGGATGACGAGCGTGCGTCGCGCTCGCTGCACGGGTTGACCCGCACGCTCGTCAACAACATGGTGATCGGCGTGACGCAGGGCTACTCCAAGGGCCTGGAGATCGTCGGCGTCGGCTATCGCGTCGCGGCCAAGGGGCCGAGCCTGGAGTTCGCGCTCGGGTTCTCGCACCCGGTCGTCGTCGAGCCGCCGGCGGGCATCACCTTTGTCGTCGATTCGCCGACGGCGCTGCGCGTCGAGGGCATCGACAAGCAGCTCGTGGGCGAGACCGCCGCGAACATTCGCAAGCTGCGCAAGCCCGAGCCGTACAAGGGCAAGGGTGTGCGCTACGCCGGAGAGAACGTCCGGCGCAAGGTCGGAAAGACGGGTAAGTGATCATGGCACTGTCTGTTTCGCATGCTCGGGCGGTGGCCCGCACGCGTCGTCATTTCCGGCTGCGCAAGAAGATCGTCGGCACCGCCGGGCGGCCTCGCCTGGTGGTCACCCGCTCCGCCCGGCACATCGGTGCGCAGATCGTGGACGATTCGGTCGGCCGCACACTGGTGTCGGCCTCCACGTTGGAGGCGGACCTGCGTGGCGCGTCGGGCGACAAGACCGCGAAGGCGCGTTCGGTGGGCGAGAAGTTGGCTGAACGTGCGAAGGCCGCCGGGGTGTCCGCGGTGGTGTTCGACCGTGGCGGCGACGCCTACCACGGCCGGATCGCCGCGCTCGCCGACGGTGCCCGTAGCGGCGGACTGGAGTTCTGACACATGAACCTGACTACCCCTACATCCCCGAACATGATCGAGAGGGACATCTGATGCCCGGAGTCGCACGCCGCGATTCGGATCGGCGTGACCGTGGTGGCCGCGCGCGCCGGGAAGCGCCCGAGAAGAGCCCGTACCTGGAGCGCATCGTGGCGACCAACCGTGTCGCCAAGGTCGTCCAGGGCGGTCGCCGCTTCAGCTTCACCGCGCTCGTCGTGGTCGGCGACGGCGACGGCCGTGTCGGCGTCGGCTACGGCAAGGCCAAGGAGATCCCGGCCGCCATCGCCAAGGGCGTCGAAGAGGCGAAGAAGAACATGTTCGCGGTGCCGCGCGTCGGCGGGACGATCCCGCATCCGGTGCAGGGCGAGAAGGCCGCCGGCGTGGTGCTGCTGCGCCCGGCCGCGCCCGGTACCGGAGTGATCGCCGGTGGGCCGGTTCGTGCCGTGCTGGAATGCGCGGGCATCTCGGACGTGCTCACCAAGTCGCTCGGCTCGAAGAACGCCATCAACATCGTGCAGGCCACCATCGCGGCGCTCAAGGGTCTGCAACGGCCCGAGGCGATCGCCGCGCGGCGTGGTCTGCCGATCGAGGATGTGGCGCCGGCGGCCTTGCTGCGCGCCCGCGCAGCACAGGCGGTGTGACGATATGGCACAGCTGAAGGTCACCCAGGTCAAGTCGCTGATCGGCGCCAATCCCAAGGCGCGTGAATCGGTGCGATCGCTGGGGCTGAAGAGGATCCACCACAGCGTCCTCATCGAGGACACCCCGCAGTCGCGCGGCTACCTGCACGCGGCCCGGCACCTGGTTGCCGTGGCCGAGGCCGGTGCGGCCGACGAGGCTGCCGGCACGAAGAGGTCAGGCAAATGACGATCAAGGTTCACCATCTGCGCCCCGCCCCGGGAGCGAAGACGGCGAAGACGCGCGTGGGCCGCGGTGAGGGTTCCAAGGGCAAGACCGCGGGCCGTGGCACCAAGGGCACCGGCGCACGTAAGAACGTGCCGGCGTCCTTCGAGGGCGGCCAGCTCGCGCTGCACATGCGTCTGCCGAAGCTCAAAGGGTTCGCCAACCCGTTCAAGACGACGTACCAGGTGGTCAACGTCGGCCAGCTGGCGGCCGCGTTCGCCGAGGGCGGCGCCGTCGACGTGGACGCGATCGTCGCAGCCGGTCTGGTGCGCGACGGCCAGAAGGTCAAGGTCCTCGGCGACGGCGACGTCGCGGGTGTGGCGCTGCAGGTGACGGCACACGCCTTCTCCGGCTCGGCCCGCGACAAGATCGCCGCAGCCGGCGGCACCGTCACCACCCTGTAGTCTGCCTCGTACCGGGGGCGGCGGCCGCTCGTGGAAACGCCTGGTCGCCGCCCAGATCCGGTACCGCCATTGGCCGCCCCTGAGTTGGGGGCGAACCGGGAGGACCATTGCTCACCGCCTTCGTTTCGGCCCTGAAGACGCCGGATCTTCGTAAGAAGATCCTGTTCACGCTGGCCATGCTGGCGCTGTACCGCTTCGGCGCCACCCTGCCGTCGCCCGGTGTCAACTACAAGGCCATTCATCAGTGCCTGAACGAGATCGGCGGCGGTGCCAACCAGGCGTTCACCATCCTGAACCTGTTCTCCGGTGGCGCGCTGCTCCAGCTTTCCGTGTTCGCGCTCGGCATCATGCCGTACATCACGGCGTCGATCATCGTGCAGCTGCTGGTGGTGGTGATCCCGCGCTACGAGCAGTACAAGCAGGAGGGTCAGGCCGGGCAGGCCAAGATGACCCAGCACACCCGGTACATCACGATCGGGCTGGGCGTCCTGCAGTCGACGGGCTTCATCGCGCTCGCGCTCAACGGACAGATGTTCGCCGGCTGTTCCCAGGCCAAGGACGTCATCAACGGTCGGGACCCGATGACCCTGATCACCCTGGTGATCGTGATGACGGCCGGCACCGCGGCGATCATGTGGATGGGCGAGCTGATCACCGATCGCGGTATCGGCAACGGCATGTCGCTGTTGATCTTCACCTCGATCGCGTCGCGCATCGTGCCGGAGGGCCAGAACATCCTGACGAACAGCACGCCGGTGGTGTTCGGCGTGCTCATGGTGATCGCGATCGCGATCATCATCGCCGTCGTCTACATCGAGCAGGGCCAGCGCCGGATCCCGGTGCAGTATGCCAAGCGCATGATCGGCCGCAAGATGTACGGCGGCACCTCCACGTATCTGCCGCTGAAGGTCAATCAGGGCGGCGTGATCCCGGTGATCTTCGCATCCTCGCTGCTGTATATCCCGACGCTGATCACGAGCCTGCTGTCCGGGTCCGGTGCGGCCACCAGTGCGGCCGTGACCTGGGTGAACTATTACGTGGGCAGCCCCGGCTCGTGGTCGCACATGTTGCTGTACTTCGCGCTGATCATCTTCTTCACGTACTTCTACGTCGGCATCCAGTTCAACCCGGTCGACCGCGCGGACGACCTCAAGAAGTACGGCGGGTTCATCCCGGGCATCCGGCCCGGTCGGCCGACCGCGGAGTACCTGCAGTTCGTGCTGTCCCGGATCACGCTGCCCGGGTCGCTGTACCTCGGCATCGTGGCGATCATGCCGGACTTCTTCCTGTCCTACAGTGGCTCCACCAGCAGCAACCAGAACTTCCCGTTCGGCGGCGTGTCAGTGCTCATCCTGGTGGCCGTCGGCCTGGACACGATGAAGCAGATCGAGTCCCAGCTAATGCAGCGCAACTACGAGGGGTTCCTGCGGTAGCGGCTCTGCCGCCATGTCGATCGTGCTGGCGGGTATGACGCTGTGATGACGCTGTTCGCCGGCAGAAGGGTTCGTGACGCGATGCGCTTGCTGATCATCGGCCCGCAGGGTGCCGGAAAGGGGACCCAGGCCGACCTGCTGTGTTCGGAATTTGGCATCCCGCACGTGTCGACCGGCGACCTGTTCCGGGCCAATATCGGTGCCGGGACCGAGCTAGGACAGCGCGCCAAGCAGTACCTGGACGCCGGCGAGCTGGTTCCGGACGCGGTCACGCAGGACATGGTCACCGACCGGTTGGCGCAGCCCGATGCCGCGGGCGGATTTCTGCTGGACGGATTCCCGCGCACCATCGCGCAGGCGAAGTGGCTGTCGGCGGTGCTGGCCGATCGTGGCACCCCGATCCAGGCGGTGGTGCTGTTGACCGCACCGGCCGAGGTGCTCACGCAGCGGATGCTGGCGCGCGGTCGCGCGGACGACACCCCGGAAGCCATCCGCACGCGGCTCGAGATCTACTACTCGGAGACGCAGCCGCTCGTCGACTACTACGGCCCGGCGGTGATCACGATCGACGGCGTCGGCGAGATCGACGAGATCCACCGGCGCATCATGGACGCCTTGCGGACCGGGGACGCTGCGGCGCCGCCGGCTGGCCCGTCGGTGTCCGTGTAGCGCGCGCGATCGGGTAGCAGAGTCCATGTTGGGGCGAGACGGCGCCATCGAGATCCACACTCGCGGTGAACTGCAAGCCATGCGCGCCGCCGGTCGGGTGTTGGCGTCCGCGATCGCTGTGGCGCGAAGCGCCGTGGCGCCCGGAGCGACCACGGCGGATATCGACGCGGCGTTCGCCGCTGCCATCGCGGCGGCGGGAGCGACGAGCAACTTCCTGAACTACGGCGGTGCGCCGAACGGGTCCGGCGCGTTCCCGGCCACCATCTGCGCCTCGGTCAACGACGAGGTGGTGCACGGGATTCCGTCATCCGCGAGGGTGATCCGCGAGGGTGATCTGCTCTCGATCGACGCCGGGTGCATCCTCGACGGCTGGCACGCCGACTCGGCGATCTCTCTGCATGTGGGCGGCGCGCCGTCGATGGACGAGGTGGATCTGATCGCGGCCACCGAAGCCGCGATGTGGGCGGGCATCGCGGCGGCGGCCACCGCGCGTCGCGTGGGCGACATCTCTTGGGCCATCGAGACTTCGGCCGTGCGGTCCGGGCGTGACGACGGCCGACGGTACGGAATGGTCGCGGGTTACGGAGGGCACGGCATCGGGTCGGCGATGCACATGGACCCGTTTGTCGCCAACGCCGGCCGTCGCGGCAAGGGCCCGCGCCTGACGGCGGGGATGGCGCTGGCGATCGAACCGATGCTCACGCTCGGCAGGCCGCAGGTCGACGAGTCCGACGACGGCTGGACGGTGGTGACGCGAGACGGCTCCCGGGCGGCGCACACCGAACATTCGATCGCCATCTGCGAGGACGGCATCTGCGTGTTGACCGCTGCCGATGGCGGCGTCGCCGGGTTGGCGTCGTACGGGATCGTGCCGGTCGATCTCGGCTGAGCTCTTCGATCATGACGGTGACGAGACAGCGGCCCGACGAGGCAGCGGTGACACGGCGATGAGCGTGATGCACAAGCGCGTGGCGGCGATCGACTGCGGCACGAACTCGATACGTCTTCTGGTGGCGGACATGTCGCTGTCGCCGGCCGGCGCCTACCTGGTGGACGTGCATCGGGAGATGCGCATCGTCCGGCTTGGGCAGGGCGTGGACGCGACCGGCCGGCTGGCCCCGGAGGCGATCGACCGCACGTGGCGCGCGCTGGCGGACTATGCGGCCGTGATCCGTGCCTCGGGTGCCGACGCGGTGCGGATGACGGCGACATCCGCGACGCGCGATGCGTCGAATTCCGACGATTTCCTGGCCATGGTGCGCGGGGTCCTCGGCCAGGACCCGGAGGTGATCGCCGGCACCGAGGAGGCGGCGCTGTCGTTCCGCGGCGCGGTGGGGGATCTGCCGGCGGCCGACGGCCCGTTCCTGGTATTCGACATCGGCGGCGGCTCAACGGAATTCGTGGTCGGATCGGTACGCGACCATGCCGCCGAGCTGGATGGCGCGGTGAGCCAGGACATCGGCAGCGTACGGATCACCGAGCGGCTGCTGCCGTCGGACCCGCCGACCGCGTCGGAGGTCGATGCGGCTCGGCGCTGGGCGTCCGGCATGGTCTCGGTGGGGCTCGACGGGTTGCCTCGCGGCAGCCTCGCATCGGTGCGACGGGTGGTGGCCGTGGCCGGCACCGCGACGACCGTCGCGGCCGGGATACTCGGCCTGCCGGTCTACGACCCGACGCGGATCCATCTGTCGCGCCAGCCGGTCGACGGGATCCGGCGCATGTCGGACCGCCTGCTGGAGATGACCCGGGCCGAGCGCGCCACCCTCGGTTACATGCACCCGGGGCGGGCCGATGTGATCGGGGGCGGGTCGCTGGTGCTGGCGACCATCGCCGAGGCGCTGCGCACCCGCATCGGGACCAGCGAGCTCACCATCTCGGAGCACGACATCCTGGACGGCATCGCCCTCTCCCTGGCGTAGCGCCTGTGGCCAGCTCCGGCTCGGGCGGCTCTGGCCCCGGGCTGCGGGAGTGAGACTATGAGCCGGTGACCGCGCGCATCCCGAGCCCAGAGACCGCCCCCTCCCGCGCTCACCGGACGCGCACCGTGGCCGAGCTCGACGCGTTGGTGACGACGTGCCGGGCGTGCCCGCGCCTTGTCGCATGGCGCGAGGAGGTCGCGGCCCATCCACGGGCCGCATTTGCGGGCCAGACCTATTGGGGCAAACCGGTTCCGGGCTTCGGTCCGCCGGACGCGCGCATCCTGATCGTGGGGCTCGCGCCTGCGGCGCACGGCGCAAACCGCACCGGGCGCATGTTCACCGGCGACCGCTCCGGCGACTTCCTCTTCGCCGCGTTGCATCGGGCCGGAATGGCGTCATCGGCGCATGCGGTGTCGGCCGACGACGGGCTGCGCCTCACCGACGTGCGCATCACCTCACCCGTGCACTGCGCGCCACCGCAGAACAAGCCGACCGTCGGCGAGCGAGACAACTGCGCGCCGTACCTGGAGCGGGAGCTCGAACTCATGGCGCCGACATTGCGCGTCGCGATCGTGCTGGGCGCCTTCGGCTGGCAGGCCCTGCTGGGGTCCCTGGAGCGATCGGGGTGGGCGATCGGAAGACCAAGACCGAAGTTCGGGCACGGCTGCGTCGCGGCGGTTTCGCGTGGAGCGCAACAGCTCTCGCTGCTCGGATGTTTCCACGTGAGCCAGCAGAACACGTTCACCGGCCGGCTCACCCCGGCCATGCTGGACGATGTGATCGCGCAGGCCAAGTCGCTGGCCGGAATGAGCGGGTAACAGGCGGCGAGTATGACGATGTTCTCGGCTACGCGCGCGTCGCGGCCTGCTCGAATTCGGTCCGCGGGTGTTGAAGTTGCCCCAGCGACACCACTTCTCGACGGAACAGCAGTGCGGCGGTCCAGTCGGAGACGATGCGCAGCTTCCGATTGAGCGTCGGCATCTTCGACACGTGGTAGGTGCGGTGCATCCACCAGGCGGGGAAACCGCGGAGCCGGACCCCGTAGATCTCCGCGACCCCGTGATAGAGCCCGAGCGAGGCCACCGACCCGGCGTAATGGTGGAGGTACTCGGCCGGCTCCTTCCCGCGAAGATGAGCGATCACGTTGCGCGCCAACAGCTTCGCCTGCCGGACTGCGTGCTGCGCACTCGGCCCGCACAGCGCGCCAGGTGGTTTGGACAGGTCCGGGATCGCCGCGCAGTCACCGGCCGCGAACACGCCGGTCGTGCCGAGGACCTCCATGGTCGCCGAGCACGGGAGTCGCCCTTTGGAGTCGCGCGGGAGGTCCGTGCCGTCGAGCATCGGATTCGGTTTGACTCCGGCCGTCCACACCACGGTGTCCGCGTCGAAGGAGCTTCCGTCGTCGAGCCTGACGTGGCTGTCCGTCACGGACTCGAGTCGTGTCGCCAGCCGCACGTCGATGCCGCGGAAGCGCAGCTGGTCGAGGGTGTACTGCGACATGCGCGGCGAGACCTCCGGCATGATGCGGTCGGCCGCTTCGACGAGGACCCATCTCATGTCGTGCGGGGTGATGCTGCCGGTGTATCGGGTGGCGTACCGCGCCATGTTCTCCAGCTCGGCGAGCGCCTCGATGCCGGCGTAGCCCCCGCCGACAAAGACGAAAGTCAGTGCGCGGCTGCGAATGTCGTCATACTCGGTGGTCCGGGCGATGGACGAGGCGAAATCCAGCCGGGACAGCACGTGGTTCCGCAGCGCGATCGCCTCACCGATCGTCTTGAAGCCGATGCCCTGCTCGGCCAACCCGGGAATCGGCAGGACGCGCGAGACGGAACCCGGTGCCATGACGAGGATGTCGTAGGTCTGTTGGTAGGGCTCGGCGCCCGGTGGGGTGATGGTGGCACTGTGGCGTGCGTGGTCGATCCCGGTCACCGCGCCGGTGATCACCCGGCAGGTACGCAAGACCCGCCGCAGGGGAACCACGACGTGCCGGGGCTCCACGTTGCCGGCCGCCGCCTCCGGCAGGAACGGCTGGTAGGTCATGTTCGCCTGCGGATCGGCCACCGTGACTTCCACGTCGCCGCAGGAGATCTCGCGCTTCAACCCGCGTTGCAGGCCGAGCGCCGTGTACATCCCGACATATCCGCCACCGACGATGAGGACCCGCGTCGGCGCGCTTGTGCTCTCGTTCACAAACTCGACGGTACTCACGTCTGCGCGACTTGTCAGCGGCTTGTCCGTGGCGGTGCGGGCGTGCGTGAGTCCCGGGGCCGGTGCCCGTAGGCTCTCAGGTGCGCCGCCGAGATCGACGGCCGGCCCCCGTAGCCCAATCGGCAGAGGCAGGCGACTTAAACTCGCCACAGTGTGGGTTCGAGTCCCACCGGGGGCACTTTCCGCAGGTCATCGCGTCGCGACCGGTTCGAAAGTGCAAGTTTGTGAGTACGTAAACTGCGCACTTTCGAACGGAAAGTCAGGCAGACGATGGCTTTAGTTCAAGGACCACCTTGGCTCGGGGTCCGGCCGGAGACCGTATGGCGTCGAAGGCCTGTCGCCAGTCGGCGAGCGGAAACCGGTGGGTGATGAGGAAGCCGAGGTCCAGCTGGTCACTGTTGAGCAGTTTGACGACGTGGCGCCAGGCGCCGCTGGTGTAGGAAAAGCTTGCCACGATCGTGATGTCGCCGTTGATGAGATCGTCCACCGGCATAGGCACCTGCGCTTCCTGACCGGAATATCCCAAGAGCGCGACCGTGCCGCCGCGGCCCACCAGACGCATGGCTGCGGACACCGACTCGGCCGCGCCTGCTGCCTCGATGACAAGGTCGAAGCGGCCGTCTGCGCCTGATCCGTCGGCGAGCGCGGATTCGTCGGTGATGAATGCCTCCGCACCTGCCGTCGCGACCAGTGCGGCTTGCCCGGCCCGACGTCCGATCACCGTGACGGACGCCGGCGACCACAACCTCACCAGCCGCGCGGCGAGCAGACCGATCGTGCCGTCACCGATCACCAGAACCCGTTGTCCCGGGCGGGGTCTGCAGCGCGCCAGGGCCCGGAACACGACCGACGCCGGTTCGACGAGCACGGCGGATTCGTCCGGCACGGAGTCCGCGATGGCGTGCACCAGTCGGCGCGGCACCGCGATGCGTTCCGCCGCCGCACCGGGACGGGTGAAGCCGATCTCGTCATAGGTGGCGCACCGGTTCGTGTCGCCCGCAACACATTCCGCGCAATGCCAGCACGGCACGACCCCCTCGACTACCACCCGAGTGCCCGCGACGAGCGGTGGCAGCGCGCCGCGTGCACCCGGCGCACGGCCGCCGTCTTCGACGACCCGCCCGACCCACTCATGACCGAGCGTCACCGGGTAGCGAACAAAATCGGGGTCGATGTCCCCCGCGACGATATCGAGATCCGTTCCGCAGATGCCCACCAGAACGGGCTCGATCAGCACCTCATCGGCCGCGGGCACCGGTTCGGGCAACTCCGCCAGCCCGACCGAGCCGGGTTCCGACACGACCAATGCGTGCATCTCACACCTCCCTGTCCCGCGGCCGCCCACCGAGCAGGCCGGTGACCTCATCGGCGCCGGCGCGCACCATGCGACCGAGTTCCTCGATACGCCAGGCCGGTAGGTCCACCTTGATGCCGGTGGCCGACAGTGCGCCGGCGCAGTCGCCGTCATGGTCGAAAAATGCTGCGGCCACGCAAAAGACGCCCTCGAAGTCCTCTTCGTCATCGATGGCGTACCCGCGACGGCGGGCGACCGTGATATCGGCGAGCAGCGCAGGCACTTCGGTGATCGTCTTGCGAGTTCTCCTCGGCAGACCGCAATCTGCCGCGATGCGTTCGATCTCGGCATCGGGTAAGGCGGCCAGGATGGCCTTGCCCGCGGCGCTGGTGTGCGGCAGCTCCCGCACCCCGAGCGGCGTGTGGAACCGGACGGCGCCGACCGCGTCGACCCGGTTGATGAACACCGGGTGCCCGTCGTCGACCCGGGCAACGCGGATGGTGAGCCCGGTCTGTTGGCTCAGTCGCGCCAGAATGGGCGCCGTGATATCCCGCAGTGGCAGCCGCCGACTCGCGATGTCGCCCAGCCACACCAGCGCGGTGCCCAGGCAGTACCGCGGCCCGGGCTCGCGGGCATACAGATAATCGGCATCGAGCAGGGTGCGCACGAGGCCGTACGCGGCGCTCTTCGACATGCCCATGTGCTGGGACACCTCGCTGAGCGTGACGCCCTCGGCGGGCGCCTCCGCCACCATGCTGAGCAGGCGGAATGCCTTCGCGACACTCCGCACCGTGTACCGGCTGACCGGGTCTTCGTCCGTCATCACCGATGACTGTACGGCATTACCGCACGCAAACCCAATGGCAATGACTGTTGACTCGACTGACCTGCCGTGAAACACTATTGCATCTGCCGCATGCTGTGCGGTAATACCGAACGAAAGAAGTCGAGTGTCACCTGCCCACCGCGCCCGCGCCGTACAGCCGATCGTGCGTGCCTTGGCCACGGGGCTGCGCCCGCGGGTGCCGGCGAGCCCGTCTCCGGGTCTTGTGCTGACCAGTACGGCGGCGGTGGCGTGGGCGACCGGCGGCGCGAGCCCGGCGATCGACCGGACTGCGGCAACCGACACGGTCTGGCTTGCTGTCCCGGCAGATCCGGCCGCACCCTGCACGGTGATCACCACCGTCGTCGAAGCACCCCGGCTCGCCGCCGAAACGCCTTTCGCCGAACTCGGCTGGCCGATCGTTGCCGTCGGCTGGAGCGACCCCGGCGAGTTCGTCCGCGCGACCGAAACAGCCCTGCGATCCGAAGCGGCAGATATCGCGTCCGACGGCCACCCGGCCTTCGGCATCGACATATCCCATGACGTCTTGGCCCGCCGTATGGCGTTGACCGAGCCGGAGATAGCGGACCTCCGCTCCCTTGCCGCAGATGCCACGACCGCCGTCGAAGGCGCGCTGCGTGCCTGGCGCCCCGGCGATACCGACCGGACGGTTGCGGCGTCCATAGCGGCCCATGCGGAATCCGTCGGCGCGAGCACTCCGGTACTGCTGGTGGGCGGGGACGATCGGCTGCGCCGATTTCGGCACCCGGTTCCGGTCGGGGCTGTGATCGAGGACGTCGTCATGGCCGTTCTCGTCGCGCAACGCGGGGGGCTGCATGTGGCGCTCACCCGCTATGCCGCACGCCCCGGCGCGGCAGCCGCGCTCGCCGACCGGCTTGCCGCGACCCGCGCGGTGCACGCCGCTGTGCTCGCCGAAACCCGGCCCGGCGCCACCGGTTCCACGCTGATGGCCGCGATCGATGCGGCCTACCGCGCCGCGGGCTATCCGGGCGCGTGGCGCGAGCACTACCAGGGCGGACCCATCGGCTTCGCGCAACGGGAGTTCGAGATCGCGCCCGGCGACGTGACGAGCCCGTGGTGGGATTTCGCGCTGCCCGAAACCGTGGCCATGGCATGGAATCCGAGCGTGGCCGGCGGCGCGAAGGACGAAGACACCTACCTGGTGACCGCGCACGGCGTGGAGCTGCTGACGGCATCGACCGACTGGCCGATGGTCGACTGCGGCGCGGTCCGCAGACCGGATGTACTGCTGGTAACCGACGGAAAGGGCGATTGATGAAGGCGGATGATCTTCTCACCAGGTTCGGCGCGGCCCCCGAGGCTCTGCCACCGGCCAGTGGGAAGCGCTTCCCCGACGGCGCGGACTTCCGCATCGAGGTCTCCTCCGTCGAGGGTCCGGCGGTGCTGGCCGCGATCGTGCGGGATGCGGCCGAGCGCGGCGTCGTGGTGAACCGGGTGTCGCAGGGCAGCGGCGCGATGGTGCTCTCCGAGGCGGATATGCGGGAGATGAGCGCGATCGGCGCCGATGCGGGTCTGGAGATCTCGCTGTTCATCGGGCCGCGGGAGGAGTGGGGCGGCGGTGTGCAGGCGCACGCGCCAGACGGCCCCTCCCTGCACGGGCAGATCCGCGGCATGCAGGAGTTCCGCTACGCGGTCGAGGACGTGCTGCGCGCCATCGACTGCGGTATCCGCGGATTCCTCATCGCCGATAGCGGTTTGCTGCGAATCCTGGTGCAGGCACAGCGATCCGGCGAGATCCCGGCCGAGGTGGTCTGGAAACTCTCCGCGATCGCGGCGCCGTCCAACCCGGTGGCGCTGCAGGTGTGGGTGGAGCTCGGCGCCAGCACGGTGAACCTGCCCAGCGATCTGAGCCTCGGCGAACTCGCCGCCATGCGCGCCGCGGTGGACGTGCCGCTGGATCTGTACGTCGAGGCGCCCGACGGCATGGGCGGAATCGTCCGCGGCGAGCAGATCGCCGACCTCGTCACCCTCGGCGCCCCGATGTACACGAAGTTCGGGTTGCGCAACTCCCAGCCGCTCTATCCCGCGGGCCTGCATATGGAACAGGCCGCGATCCTGATCGCTCGGGAGAAGGTGCACCGCGCACAGGTCGCGATGGAGTGGCTGCGCCGGTGCGGGTCGACCGCGGTGCAGTCCGCCCCGGGGGCCGTCGGGCTCGGAATTCCGGTGCGATGAACGAAACATCGGCGGGAGCGCTGCGGCGCGCTGGCACGGCGGCGACCGGCGAGATCGGCTCGGTCGATACCACAGTGCATGCCGGCGATACTCCTGCACGCGCTGCCGCCGGTTCCCGGCAACTGCGCAGCGCGCGCTGGTTCTCCGGCGATACCGAGGTGGCCCTGACCCACCGTGTCGCGCTGCGGACCGCGGGGTTGGCCATCGCCGATGGCGATCAGCGACCCGTGATCGGGATCGCCGACTCGTCGAGCGAGCTCAATCCGTGCAATCTGCCGCTTCGCGCCCAGATTGCCGCCATCTCAGCCGGTATCACGGAGGCCGGCGGGATCCCGGTGACCTTCCCGGTGATGTCGCTCGGCGAAGACCTGATGAAGCCGAGCGCCATGCTGTACCGCAATCTGCTCAGCATCGAGGTAGAGGAGTACCTGCGCTCCTACCCGCTCGATGGCGTAGTGCTGTTGGCGAACTGCGACAAGAGCGTGCCCGGCGCGTTAATGGGTGCGATCAGCGCGAACCTGCCGACCGTCATGCTCACCGGCGGCCCGCGCCCCATCGCGCATTTCCGCGGCCGGGCCGTAGGCAGCGGCACCGATACCTGGCGCGCCTTCGAGGATCACCGTGCAGGTCGCCTCGACGATGCGGGATGGGCCGAGTTCGAAGGGTGCCTTGCCTGCGGCGGCGGCGCCTGCAACACGATGGGTACCGCGATGACGATGGCGCTCATCGCGGAATGCCTCGGCTTCGCATTGCCGGGCTCGGCGGTGCTGCCGGCCGATCATCCGGATCGGGTGGGGCTCGCGCGCCGGGTCGGAGCGGCCGCCGTTGCCGCCGTCATCGACGACCGTCGGCCACTGTCGACAGTGACGCCCGCTGCGCTACGGAACGCGGCCCGGGTGATCAGCGCCGCCGGCGGTTCGACGAACGGAATCATTCACCTCCTTGCCATCGCCGGCCGCGCCGGGATCGCGTTCTCCTTGGCAGACCTCATCGCAGCCGCCCGGCAGACCGCGGTGATCGTCGACATGCAGCCTTCCGGAAGGTATCTCGCGCAGGCACTGCACGCCGCCGGCGGCCTGCCCGCTGTGCTACGACAGATCCGAGAGGTGCTGGAGCTCGATACGCCGACGGCGACAGGTGAGACCTGGGCGGCGTACCTCGATGCGGCCGAGAGTGATGTCGCCACCTCCCATGACGTCGTCCGTACGCTCGCCCACCCCATCTATGCGGGCGGTGCGTTCGCCTACGTCACGGGCTCGCTCGCGCCGGACGGCGCGGTGATCAAGGTGAGCGCTGCAACCCCCGCGCTCCTTCGGCACCGCGGCCCAGCGGTGGTCTTCCACGGCTACCAGGACATGTTGGACCGCGTGAACGACCCGGAACTGCCGGTGACCGCGGACAGCGTCCTCGTTCTCGCCGGGTGTGGGCCGGCCGGCGTTCCGGGTATGCCGGAATGGGGGATGATCCCGATCCCGGTGGCACTCGGCCGCGCCGGGATCCGAGATATGGTGCGGATCACCGACTCTCGGATGAGCGGCACCTCCTTCGGCACCTGTGTGCTGCATGTCGCACCGGAGGCGGCCGTCGGCGGCCCGCTCGCCCTGGTGCGGGACGGAGACATGATCGAACTGGATGTCCCGGCGGGCACCCTCGAACTCGATGTGCCTGCCGACGAGCTGGCGCGCCGCCGCGCTGCCTGGCAGCCGCCCGAATCGGCACACGTGCGCGGCTGGCCGAGGCTCTACCAACAGCATGTGCTCCAGGCGGATACCGGATGCGACCTGGATTTCCTGCGACCCCCCATCCCCGGATACGCCGCTTTCATCGAGCCCGTCATCGGACGGTCCTGATCCAGGCGGCGCGCTCCACCCCGACCTTCGGGCCGGCCGACAGTAAGGACGGAAAACAGTGAGGAAAAGGCAGCTTTGGGCCGCTGTGGCCGCGGCCGTCGTCGCCGTCACGGTAGCGGCATGTAGCAGCAGTGGACAGCCCGCGGATCAGTCGTCTGCCGGGTCGCCATCGACGTCCGGCGCCGCGACGGGCTCCGGGTCCGGTGGGTCGGGCGAGAAGGTCACGCTGACCCTGTGGCACAACTACGGCACCGAGCAGAACGCCGTCGCCACTCAGAATCTGGTGGACGCTTACACGAAGGAGCACCCGAACGTCACCATCAACCTGGTGAGCCAACCGGCCGAGAACTACTTCTCGTTGCTGAAGGCGTCGGCGATCTCGGGTAGCGGCCCGGATATTGCGGTGATGTGGACGGGTCTGTTCACGCTCAAGTACAAGAACCTGCTCACGCCGCTCAAAGGCCTGGTGCCCGACGACGCACTGGCCAAGATGGATGGTTTGCGGTGGACCACCGACAACTTCGATCCCAACGGCAACCCCTACGTCATACCGCTGGAAACACAGTTCTACATCGGCTTCTACAACAAGGACGCCTTCAGCAAGGCGGGGGTGAGCGCAGTACCGACCACGTGGGACGAGCTGTTCAACGCCTGCACGAAGCTGAAGACGGCCGGTTACACGCCGGTCGTGTACGGCAACGGCGGACAGAGCCTCGGCGCAGAGTTCTACCCGTGGTACGACACCAGCTATGTGGAGATCGGCCAGCTCTCCGTCGACGACTGGCGCAACCTTTATGACGGCAAGACGGCATGGAACTCGCCGGGACAGGTCGCGGCATTCCAGAAGTGGGCGAGCATGAAGGACAAGGGTTGCACCAACCCGGATGTGCTCACGAAGACGGACAACGTCAACGACTTCCTGAACGGCAAGGCCGCCATGATCATCGACGGGACGTGGGATACGCAGAAGTTCACCGACGCGCTGGGTGACAAGGTGGCGGCGTTCGTCCCGCCGTTCTCGGACTCGCCGATCAAGGGCGTCGTGCAGTACGCCGGCGACGGTTTCGGGATCACCCAGAGCTCGAAGCACAAGCAGGCGGCGGCCGATTTCTTGGCGTTCATCGCCTCCGACGCAGGCATGAAGGCCGTGGACAGTGCCGGGTTGATACCGGATGTGAAGGGGGCCTCGACGTCGAACCCGGTGAATCAGCAGATGCTGCAGTTCGTGTCGAAGGACGGCATGACGCCGTACCCGATGATCGACAACGTCATCCAAGGCGACGTGGTCGATGTGGGCAACAAGGTGCTGCCGCCGGTGCTCGGTGGTTCGACGGATGCGAAGACTGCCCTCGGCCAGATGAACGACGCCTGGCAGCATCTTGCCGAAGATCAGCGGTCCGGCCAGTACAAGTAAGAGGCCGCGGTCCGGTGGGACGGTGCACCCGTCCCACCGGACCGCGCCGCTTGAAGTGCATCCGGTGAAGTGCGAAGAGATGTGGTGATGACCGAAACAGCAGTGGCACACGGTGTTCGCGCACGGCGCGGGCCGATCGGCATCCTGATGACGGTGCCCGCGTTCGTCCTGGTCGTCGCGCTATTGGGTGTTCCCATCGGGCAGGCCGTCTACTACTCGATGACGAATTGGGATGGGCTGACAACGACCTGGATCGGGCCATCCACCTACCTGCGGGAGTTCTCGAATCCGGCGTTTTGGCGGGTGCTGCAGAACAACGCGCTGCTCCTCCTCGCGGTTCCGGTCGCCATGATCCTCTCGCTCGCGATCGCCTACGTGCTCAACCTGAAGATCCCCGGCTGGCGGCTGTTCCGCACGCTGATCTTCATGCCGACGGCGATCTCCTGGGTCGTCATCGGCATGGTTGCCGCGCGCGTATTCGCACAGCAGGGCGACCTCAACGGGCTGCTCCGGGCACTCGGCCTGGGCTTCTTGCAGACCGACATGCTGGCGGGCGAACGCACAGCGCTGCTGGCCGTCGCCATCGTGTTCGTGTGGTCGATGGTCGGCACCAACATGATCATCTTCCTGGCAGGCTTCGCGACCATGGACGGCTCGCTGATCGAAGCCGCGCGCATCGACGGCGCTTCCGGATGGGTGATCTTCCGCAGCATCATCATCCCGCAGATGCGGCGATTCCTGCAGTTCTCCTTCATGATCACGGCGATCAGCGCCTTCACCGCGCTGTTCAGCCTGATCTATGTGATGACGGGCGGCGGACCGGGCTACGGCACGACTACGTTGGAGTTCTTCGTGTACCAAACCGCCTTCTCACAAACCAATTTCGGCCTCGGCGCGCTCCTGGGGATCATCCTGTTCGTGATCATGGCCCTGATCGGATTGATGCAACACTTCGTGCTCAAGGACTCGGACTGATGGCAGCGGTCGGGATCTCGCGGGCGCAGGCCGACGCATCTGTCGGCGGCGGACAGCGTAGCGGCGGACCAGGTCGCGGCAGGCCTGACGGCGCCACGCCGCGCCCCGGCGGGTCCCGCCGGTGGAGCGCGGGGACGATCGCGCTCGTCGCCGCGATGTGCGCCGTGAGCGCCGTGCTGCTCTACCCGTTCTGGTTCATGATCAACACGTCGTTCAAGACGCAGCAGCAGTTCGACGGTGCGCCAGGGCATTCGGTCGCGTCCTGGTCCAAACTCGTCGACGCCATCCCGGTCGGCCGCGAGTTGCTCAACTCGGTGTTGGTGTGTGTGCTGGCGATCATCGTCATACTCGCGGTCAGCAGCCTGGCGGGATTCGCCTTCGCAAAACTGAAATACCGTTTCGCGACACTGGTTTTCCTCGGGCTCGTAAGCGCGATGCTCATCCCCATCCAGTCGATCATGATCCCGGCGTACGTGAACCTCGCCAAGTTGCACCTCGTAACCGGGTACACCGCAGCGGTTTTCATGTACGCCGCGCTCGGGACGCCGTTCGCGACATTCCTGATGACGACCTACTTCCGCAGCTTGCCGGACGAGCTCGTGGAGGCTGCGGTGGTGGACGGCTGCGGCTACCTCAAGACGTTCACCCGAATCGCGCTACCGTTGGCCGGTCCGGCGCTGGTGACCGTGACGGTGCTGCAGTTCATCCAGATCTGGGACGACCTGCTCGTGGGCTTGCTGTTCCTGCAGGATCCGGTGCAGCGACCGATCACCGTCGGGCTCGCGGTGCTCGCGTCCGGCCGGACGACCGATGTGCCGGTGCTGATGGCCGGATCGATCGTGAGCGCACTGCCCGCGATCGTCGTCTACCTCATCTTCCAGCGTCGCCTGGTCAGCGGCCTGACGGCCGGCGTCACAAAGTAATTGCACGGCCATTCCGGTCGGCGACGCCCGGTGTGGTGACCCGCCCTGCGCCTGGTGGTCGGGCGCCGACGCTGATCACCGTCCCTCCGAACGGGGTTCTCGCGTCGATGATGTGCGCGTTTATGACGCGTCCCCGCGGGAACATTTCTATATGGGCGATCACGAAGGTCATTACGGATCGGTGCCACCGTCGCGCCGTCGCCTGTTGGTGGTGGCGCTCCTGAGTCTTGTCGTGCTGATCGTCGGCGCAGGGCTCGTCATCAATCTCGTCACCGGCACGTCCGTCCGCTGGGGCTGGCTGCTCGTTGCCGTTGGATTCGCCGGCGGGATGTACGCGCTCTACTTGTGGATCCGGCTGAGCGACTAGACAGCGAGCGACTAAATCGCGGCGGATCGAGGGCATCACTTTCATGTCAAAGGCCGATGTCAATGGCCGATGTCACAGACCGGCGAACCTCTTGCTTGCTGCGCCGAATGACGCGGCATGGCGACGCATACCGGACCAAGGGTCTCCGTGATCGGCAAGGCGATCGAGGATCGTCAACAGCGTGAATCCATCAGGGCGCACACGATCATCGCCGAGTTCCTCCCACGTGATCGGCGTGGCCACACTCGCATTCGGCCGTGCCCGAACGGAGTACGGCGCCACTGCCGTTTGCGCGTACCCGTTTCGCATCACGTCGATGTACAGCCGACCCCGACGATCGGCCTTGCGAACGGCAACGGTGCGATGCGTCGCGTCGTCGTGTGCGAGCCGTTCGCCGATCCCGCGGGCGAAGTCTCGAACTTCATCGAAGGTGGGTCCCGTCTTGATCGGCGCCACGACGTGGACGCCGCGTGAACCGGTCACCTGCACGTATGGGCGCAAACCGATAGTGGACAACAGGTCTCGTGCCGCGAGCGCGGTGTCTCGGACAACGGCGAAGCCATCCTCCGCCGGGTCTAGATCGAAGACCACCAGGTCCGGATGCGTGAGATCCGTCCAGCGGGCGGTCCACATGTGCAATGTGATCGCTCCCTGGTTCGCGAGCCACGCCAACGCCTCCGGGCGATCCGCGACCGCGTGCTCCACCGAGCCACCGGAGAGTCTCGGTACCTTGACCGTTCGGAGCCAACCGGGGGCGCCGGAACGCGAAAAATCCTGCTGTACAAACCCTTTTCCACTGCCGTGGGTTGCCCGGGCGCCGACCCCGCGCGGGAATCGCTGCACCGTGAGCGGGCGATCCTTGATCAGCGGCAGCATCCAGCGCGCGACGCGGCGGTAGTAGTCGACCACGTCGCCCTTGGTGACCCCGACGTCGGGGAAGACCAGACGATCGGGATGCGTGACGTCGACCTTCACACCGCTGCCCTACCCACCGGCCCGTCGACGCAAACGGGGCCGTACGCACAGATGCGGTTCAGGCCCGGGCAATCCGGGTAAGGAACCGGTGAATCGCACGAGCACGACTCGTATCTTGCGGCACACGACGCGGATACGGGCGACACGAGGAGGCTGCGACATGAGGAGGACATGAGGAGGCTGCGTCGTCATGGCGGGTGATGCCATCAACTCTGCCACGGCTGGCGCGGCGACACGCGGTCCTGACCACGGGCGCCGGTCATGGTGAGCAGCGATCGGTCAACTGGCACCGGGGCGATGCCGTCGCCACAGTCGCCACAGCCGCAGCGGGAACATGCCCAGAATTGGTGCGCGGCGGCCGATGTCGGCACTGTCCTCGGTGTCCATCGCGAGGGCGTACCTGGTCGCGGTCGCGGCATCGGGATAGTCCTTGCTCCCCGAGGCCCCGCACCCTCGTGCGCATCGCCATCTCATGGTCGAACCGTCCGCGGTGAACCGGTACCGGTGCCCGAGGAGTTGACAGCTGTTCACACCGACAGTGTTACCCGTTCGGCGGGCGGGCCGAACGGACGCGTGCCGACAGGAGGCGGACGATGAGCGACATCGCGGTGCAGAACCGGACTATCACGACCCGGATCCCGGCGCGGCTGGACCGCTTGCCGTGGAGCGGATTCCACTGGCGGGTGCTCATCGGGCTGGGCACCGTGTGGATTCTCGACGGGCTCGAGGTGACCATGGTCGGCGCCGTCGCTGCGCGGCTCACCGAGAAGGGCAGCGGCGTCGGCATGTCGGCAGGCGACATCGGCATGGCCGGCGCCATCTACATCGTCGGCGCCTGTCTAGGCGCCCTTCTCTTCGGCCATCTCACCGATCGGTTCGGCCGAAAGAAGCTGTTCCTCGTCACGCTGACGCTGTACGTCTTGGCGACCTTCGCCACGGCGTTCGCCTGGGCGCCGTGGTTCTTCTTCCTGGCGCGGTTCTTCACCGGCGCCGGCATCGGCGGTGAGTATTCGGCGATCAACTCCGCCATCGACGAGCTCATCCCCGCACGGGTTCGCGGTCGCATCGACCTCATCATCAACGGGACGTATTGGGCGGGCTCGGCAGGCGGCTCCGCATTGGCGCTCGTATTCCTCAACAAGGCCTGGCTCCCGGAGTGGTTGGGCTGGCGACTCGCGTTCGGCATCGGCGTCGTCCTGGGCCTGGGGATCATGTTGGTGCGACGGCACGTGCCGGAAAGCCCGCGATGGTTGTTCATCCACGGGCGCGAGGACGAGGCAGAGGCGATCGTCGACGGCATCGAGAACGATGTTGCGGCCGAGACCGGCGAGGATCTTGCCGAACCCGACGACGAGCTCACCGTGCGGCAGCGCGACACCATTCCGTTCCGAACCATCGCGCGCACCGCGTTCAAGGTCTACCCGAAGCGCGCGATCCTGGGTATCGCCCTGTTCATCGGACAGGCGTTCATCTACAACGGGGTGACCTTCGACCTCGGCACCCTGTTCGGGAAGTTCTACAAGGTCTCCTCGGGATTGGTCCCGATATTCCTGATCATCTACGCCCTCGGCAACCTGTTGGGCCCACTCACATTGGGCCGGCTGTTCGACACGGTCGGCCGGAAGGCCATGATCTCCGGCACCTACCTCGGATCGGCGCTCATCACGATTCCACTCGGCATCGTCTTCGTGACGAACACGGGCAACGAGTGGCTCCTGATCGCGTTCATCGTTGTGACGTTCTTCCTCGCATCCGCGGGCGCCAGCGCCGCCTACCTGACGGTGAGCGAGATCTTTCCCATGGAGACCAGGGCGCTGGCCATCGCGTTCTTCTACGCCGTGGGCACGGCGGCCGGCGGCATCGCCGGGCCCTTGCTGTTCGGGAACATGATCGACTCCGGCAATCGCGGCCTCGTCGTCGTCGCCTTCTACATCGGCGCGGCCGTGATGGCCATCGGCGGCATCGCGGAGTTGCTCTTCGGGGTGAAGGCGGAACGGGCCAGCCTGGAATCGATCGCGACACCGTTGACGGTCGCCGAGGCGGAAGGAGGCGGCGTCGCCCAGGCCGGGTAGGTCGGGACAGAGCGGGGGGGCCGAGACGGCTAGGTCCCGGGTTCGCCCCGGCCCCGGGAGCGGCCTCGCGGGCCGGCATCCGATGGGCGACGAAGATGGGGTCTTGTGACCACCGCCGATGACGCTGTTCGCGCGCTCCGCGCGGCTGCCTATCGGGTGCCCACCGAGCGGCCGGAAGTCGACGAGTGGAGCGTCGGCCACGGCTTGGAACTCAAGGAATCTGACTCAAGGAATCTGACGCCGGGCAATTCCGGATGGCTTGAAACGCGGCATGTCTCGAAGCAGCGTGTTTCGAAACTGCCTCATCCGAAGATCTCGGCGGCTTTCGCCTTGACGCCCTCCTTGAGGAATTGCCAACGATTCTCGTCGCCTGCCAGTGCGGACTCGAGCATCTTCTGGACCTGGTCGAACGTCGCGTGCGGAGGGATCGGCGGGATATTCGGATCGCAGTGCACATCGATCACGCTCGGCCGGTCCGCGGACAGCGCCGCATCCCATGCCGAGCCCAGGTGCTCCGGATCGGTGACGGTCGTGGCGCGAAGGCCCAGCGACGCGGCGAAAGCCGCATAGTCCACGCTGGGAAGCGACTGCGATTCGACGAACTTCGGCGCACCGCCCATCGCGCGCAATTCCCAGGTGACCTGGTTCAGATCGTCATTGTGCAACACCGCGACGATGAGCCTGGGATCACTCCACTGGCGGTAGTACTTCGCGGCGGTTATCAATTCGGCCATACCGTTCATCTGCATGGCGCCGTCGCCGACGAACGCCACGACGGGGCGATCCGGATGGCCGAACTTCGCGCCGATCGCGTACGGCACACCGGGGCCCATCGTCGCTAGATTGCCGGACAACGAGCCGCGGGTGTCGCTACGGAAGCGTATATGCCGCGCGTACCAGTTTGCGGCGGAACCCGAGTCCGCCGTCACAATCGCGCGATCCGGCAGCCGGTCCGAGAACTCCGTGAAGATGCGCATGGGATTGACCGGATCCGCCGACACACCCGCCTCGGCATCCATCGAGTCGCGCCAGTCGGCGACATTCTTCTCGATTTCCTCGCGCCAGGAGCGATCCTGCTGCTTCGTCAACAGCGGAATCAGCGCCCGCAGCGTCGCCTGCGCATCGCCGACCAAATTGACGTCATAGGGATAACGCATGCCGATCATCGCTCCGTCGATATCGATCTGCACGCCCTTCGCCCGGCCGAATTTCGGCAGGAACTGGGTGTACGGGAAATTCGACCCGACGGTCAGCAGCGTATCGCAGCCCATCATCATCTCGTAGCTCGGTCGCGTTCCCAACAGACCGATCGAGCCGGTGACAAATGGAAGATCGTCCGGGAGGACATCCTTGCCCAACAGAGGCTTGGCAATGCCGGCGCCGAGAATGTCCGCGACATCGCGCAGTTCCGCCCGAGCGCCGCGCGCTCCCTGCCCGGCGAGGATCGCCACCTTGTGCCCGGCATTCAAGATCTCGGCGGCGCGGCGAACAGCGTCATCTCCGGGAACGGCGACCGGAAAATCGATCCCCAGGCTCGACGGCACCATCTTGAACTCATGGGTCGGCGGCGAATAGCGCGCCTCCTGCAGGTCCGACGGGACGATGACGGCGGTGACGCTGCGCCGGGCCTGTGCCGTCCGCATCGCCCGGTCGATCAGGTTCGGCAATTGCTCGGGAACGGTTGCCATCTGCAGGTAGTCGGAGGCGACGTCCTTGAACAGGCTCATCAGGTCGATTTCCTGCTGGTAGGAGCCGCCCATGGCCGAGCGCGACGTCTGGCCGACGATGGCGACCATCGGAACGTGATCGAGTTTGGCGTCGTAGAGGCCGTTCAACAGGTGAATGGCACCAGGCCCCGAGGTGGCCGCGCAGACGCCGATCTCACCGGTGAACTTCGCGTAGCCCACTGCCTCGAAGGCGGCCATCTCCTCGTGTCGGGCCTGAACGAACCGGGGTGTGTTGTCGGCTCGTCCCCACGCGGCGACGAGCCCGTTGATCCCGTCTCCTGGGTAGGCGAAGACGGTGCTCACACCCCATTCGCGAAGGCGCTTCAAGATGAAATCCGCCACGGTGTGCTCGGCCATAATGATTGCCTCCTGGGCTGATTGGTGGATGGCCTCGGTCGGGATCGTGCGGCGCTGATCCTTCTTCGCGCGTCAACGACCATGACGTTGTTCTAGGGTCGGGCCCGCGGCCGTAAACCCGACCTCGATCCGGCCACCAGCAGATCCGCGGCGCGCGCGGCCAGCGCCATGATGGTGAGCGCAGGGTTCGCGCTGCCCTGGGTCGGGAGCACGCTGCCGTCCGTGACGAGCAGGTTGGGGATAGCGAAGGATCGGCATGCCGCGTCCACGACTCCAGTGCGCGGGTTGTCCCCCATGCGTGCCCCACCCACCAGGTGCGCGTAACGATTGATCGTTATCACCTCGGTGGCGCCCGCGGCCTCGAGGATTGATTCCATGACGGACTGCGAGGATTTCATCAAGGCCCGGTCGTTGTCGCATTGCGAATAGCTGAACCTCGCGACCGGCAGCCCATAATGGTCCTTCTCGCCCGCGAGCGTGACGCGGTTGTCGGCCAGCGGCAGGAATTCGCACAGCGCGCCGAGGCAACTCCAGTGCACGTAATCGCTCATATAGCGCCGCAGATCCGCACCCCAATGGCCTTGTGCGGCCACATGTTCCGCCCAAGTGATCGGAAGCGGAGAAACCGTTTGAATCGAGAACCCGCGACGGTACGGCTTCGTGGGATCGGTTTCGTAGAACTCCTCCGTGGTGACTTCCGGTGGCGGCGCCTTGTACATGCGCACCTCGTCGTCGAACCGGCCTGCCGTCTGCGGCGCACCCTGCACCATCACGTATCGCCCGACAAGATCGTGGTTGTTGGCAAGCCCGTCCGGGAATCCGGTGGTCGCGGAGTTCAGCAGCAGCCGCGGTGTCTCGATCGAGTAGCCGGCGACGGCGACCATGCGGGCCCGCTGGAAGCGCTCGCGCCCGCGCCGGAGGTAGTGCACACCGGTGGCCAGCCCCGTGTCGTCATCCATCCCGATCCGGGTCACCATCGAGTCCGGACGAACCTCCGCACCGTGCGCCAGTGCGTCGGGAACGTGGGTGATGAGCGGCGACGCCTTCGCATTGACCTTGCAGCCTTGGAGGCAGAAGCCCCGGTAGATGCAGTGCGGACGCATGCCGAACCGGCCGTTGGTGATGGCCACCGGCCCTACGCGGGTGCGGAGGTGCAGTCGGGTTGCGCCGCGCAGAAACACCTCACCGTTCCCGCCCACCAGATGCGGACTCTGCGGGTAGCCGTGCTGATCGCCCCACGGCCAGTGCTGGCCGGCGACGGGCAGTTCCTGCTCGAGAGTCCGATAGTAGGTGCGCAGATCGTCGTAATCCAGCGGCCAATCGGCTCCCACGCCGTCCAGCGAGAAGGTGCGGAAGTCGCTCGGGTGGAAACGTGGCGTGTACCCGGCGAAGTGGATCATCGATCCGCCGACGCCGCGCCCGGAGTTGTTGGCGCCCAAGGGAACCGGGTCGGCGCCGTCGATCACTCGCGGTTCCGTCCAGTACAGATGGTGCGATCCGGCCTCGTCGGAGACCCAGTCGCGTTCCGGGTCCCAGAACGGACCGGCCTCCAGCGCCGCGACGCGCCATCCGGCGCGCGCCAGCCGCTGCAGGAGGGTCGCGCCCCCGGCCCCGCAGCCGACGATCACCAGGTCGATCTCGTCGTCGTCATCGAAGCGCCGCATGTCGGCCCGCAGCCGATCATCGAGTCTCCGGCCTCCGTCAGCCAGCAGCCAGGCGGACTCGTTCCGCTCCCGGACGGCGTTCATGTGGTGGCCCCCGTTCGGCCGGCGGGTTCCTCGGCGGTGACGGGATCCAACGCCGGCCTGGCGTCCGGCACCTCAAAAGACTCGCGTTTGCCGAGCCCGAGGGCGGCATAGCCGCGGGGGTAGGCCGGACCGGGGAAACCGATGTCGTTCCAGATGTGCGGATGCGAGTAGAAGGCGGTGCAGGCGTAGCGCATCCACAGGCTCCAGATCCGAGCTGCCACGAACTCGTGCCACGGCGCGGAACCCCGTCGGCAGATCGCATCGAGTTGCGCGCGCTGGGACTCGACATCGCAGCCCGCGAAAGCGGTGCCGAACTCGTCGACGGCGTCCGCATCGAGCAGCGCCAACGATCGTTTGAACGCGTCGCCGTCCGCGGGCATGTCGCCGTAGTGCCACCCGTCGGTCCGCTGCTCGGCCAGTCGGGAGTCCACCATCGACGTGACGGGGATGCGGTGATCGTTGCCAGGGTTCTGATCGAGGAGGACGTCGAACAGCGCGTCGGCGGCTGCCTCTTCGACCGCATTGAAGAACCGAGGCGGCTCCGGCGACCGCAATCGGCCCAGCACCACCGCCGCCGTCGCGTCGTCCCAGTGCGCCGCCTCGTCGAGAACGTCGAAGCCGGGAAACCTGTTGCAGTACCCGGGCTTTCGCTGCGGCGAAACGGCGCCGCCGGGACCTGGCGCGCCACTCTCGCCGTCGAATCCGACGCCACGGGGTGCCACGGGACGCGTCATCGTTCCCGCCGCAGCAGAGCGGCCACGAGGCCCATGCCACCGACCATCGTCATCAGCAGCGGGGCGAAGAGCGGCGGGCCCGTCTCGATATTGAACTTGGCATTACGGCGAAATCCGCCGGGCTTCTGCGCGATTCCACGGACATGCAGGTAGGTCCCTTGCACCCCGTTGGCCACGATCGCCAGCGATGCGATCGGGAGCGCCGTCGTCGCCATCCGAGGCGAGCAGAACCCGGCGATCCCGGCGATCCCGCCCACCGGTCCTAGCATCACGGGCCACCACATCACGCGGTTTCCGAAGCTGGACCGGTCGTGTTCGAAGAAGATCTCCGCCGCTGTGATGACCGACCCCGCGGCGGTCAGCCCGGCCAGGGTGCGCTGGGAACGACCCTGACGGATATCGCGCAGCAGGCGAGCGGTGCCGGCGACCCCGCCGCCGTGTTCAACCAGGTCCGCAGCCTTGCCCACCACATTCGCGACCACCGCGTCGGCCGCGGAGCCGACCGTGTCCACAACCGCGCTCGCCGTGTCAGTGACCGCGCCTGCGACCGCTGCGGGCGTCCCATGACGGGCGGCCCGCAGGCCGCCGAGAGCCGGGCCGATCGATCGGCGAATGATGGTCGTCACTGTCGTCGCCTCCTGTCCGGCCCCGCCCGTCGACGCCTATCGACCGCTCGTGCGTGTGTCTCCGCGGATACCCGTCCATACCCACTCTGGCCGCCCCCGCAAACCCCGGTCGAACGGGTGGCACGGTGGCCGCCAGCGATTCGCCGATCGACGTGCCCATGTGACAAGCCCACGGGACAAGCCCGTGTGACAAGCCCGTGTGCCCGTGTGGCGGGCGCGTTTGACGGCCGGCCCCGTCGGGTATTGCCGCCATATGGCGGAAAGGCCCGCATCGTCCCGCCGCACGCCGATCGACAGTGGAATCACGCCACATGTCCTACGCGAATATTCGCTGCTGGCGGACGGTCGGCGGGGAGCCCTGGTCGGCCCCCGCGGCGACATCTGCTGGCTGTGCCTGCCGACCTGGGATTCCGACGCGGTCTTCGCCGCTCTGATCGGCGGCGCCGGACGTTTCGCCGTTCACCCCATCGACCCCTTCGTCTGGGGCGGGTACTACGAATCGCGGACGTTGATCTGGCGGTCGAGGTGGGTGACCCAGCGCGGTGTGGTCGTGTGCCGGGAGGCACTCTCGTATCCCGCCGAGGCGCATCGCGCCGTCGTCCTGCGCCGGATCGAACCGGCGCCCGCCGCCTTGACCGTGCGTATCGCCCTGGACGTCGCCGCCGGCTTCGGAGCGCATCGCCTGCACGGGTTCCATCGCGACCGCGAAGACGTGTGGTCCGCGCGCAGCGGTCCCGTCTACGTTCGGCTCTCCTCGGGCCGGGCTTCCGCATTGGCTCCCGGCCGCGCGACCGACGGTGCGCCGACGCTGATGGGTGATGTGTCCCTCGCGTCCGGCGAGATCTGCGATCTCGTGCTCGAGGTCAGTGACCAGCCGCTGACAGGTGCGCCCCCCGATCCGGCGACGGCGTGGTCCATGACCGAGAATGCCTGGCACGACGCGGTTCCCGCGACGACGGGCACGCTGGCAGACCGGGACGCGACCGCATCCCGGGCGGTGCTTCGCGGATTGACCGATCCCGGCGGGGGGATGGTGGCCGCCGCCACGATGAGCCTGCCGGAGCGTGCCGAACAGGGCCGCAATTACGACTACCGATACGTGTGGATCCGCGATCAGAGCATGGCCGGGCAGGCGGCCGCGGCGGTCGGCGCGTCAGACCTAATGGATGCGGCCGTATCGTTCGTCGGCGAGCGCCTGCTGAGCGACGGCCCGCGCCTGCAACCGGCCTACACCACGGGCGGATCGACCGTCCCTGACGAACACGTCATCGATATTCCCGGGTACCCGGGCGGTTTCGACGTCGCCGGAAACCACGTGAACCGTCAGTTCCAGCTCGATACGTTCGGCGAGGCCCTGTTGTTGTTCGCTGCCGCCGCCCACGCGGAACGGCTGACCGTGGACGGCTGGCGGGCCGCCGAGATCGCCGTGGGCGCCATCGGGGAACAATGGCGGGATCCGGAAGCGGGCATCTGGGAACTCCAGGACGACATCTGGACCGAAAGCCGGCTGATCTGCGTGGCAGGTCTTCGCGCACTGTCCGACGCCGGTGCGCCGCGACGCCGCATGGCTGCGTGGGAAGCACTGGCCGACACCGTGCTCGCCGATACCGCGCAGCGGTGCCTGCACCCTTCCGGCTGGTGGCAACGCAGCCCCGGAGACGGCCGATCCGATGCATCGCTGCTGCTCCCGGTGATTCGCGGCGGGTGGACGGCGAAGCATCCACGCACCGTCGCCACCGTCGGCGCCATCGAGCACGACCTCACCGATGACCTCTTCGTCTACCGGTTCCGACACCACCCGGGCCCGTTGTCCGACGCGGAAGGCGCCTTTCTGCTGTGCGGCTTTTCGATGGCATTGGCCCAACAGCAACTCGGTGACCCGATCAAGGCGGTCCGCTATTTCGAACGCAACCGGAGCGCGTGCGGTCCGCCCGGCCTGTTCTCCGAGGAGTATGACGTCGACGAACGGCAGATGCGGGGTAACCTGCCGCAGGCGTTCGTGCACGCCATGTTCCTGGAGACAGCCGCTCGGCTGGCGGGGCCGTGACCGTGTCGGGATCACGTCCCGGGTATGACGGCGCCGACCCCGGTCCGCCGGAAGTAGTCGCCGCAGCGTTGCCCGCGCCGCAACAAGGGCGCCGGCAGTCGTTTGAGATGTCCTGCTTCTGGGCACCCCCCTTGCATACGGATCTGGTATGGCGAGCCCCGCGGCGCGGGACCACTTCGTGGTCGTCGCCCACGCGGCGCGAACGGAGTCGGCCGTCTCAGCAGCCGACAAGATTCGAGGTCACCTGCCTGTAGCCGTCTCGCATCGACCACGAAAGCGAGCAGATGATGCCGAAGGAACAACCGGGGCCAGGAATCAAGGACCCGGAACTGTACGAGCGACTCCGCGATGAGGGCAACTCCAAGGAGAAGTCCGCCCGGATCGCCAATGCCGCCGCGAAGTCCTCACGTCAGGTGGTGGGCCGCCGCGGTGGATCGTCCAGCGCATACGAGGACTGGACGCTCGACGAACTGCGCCAGCGCGCCGGCCAGATCGGAATCAGGAGCCGGTCGACCTTGAGCAAGGACGAACTCATCACCGCGCTTCGGAATCACTGATTCTGGGGGTCGCCATGCCATTGAGCCGGGAGGACCGTCGCTCGCTGATCGGAATCGCAGCCGCCATCAGCGCACAGGATCCGGACTTCGGTGCCCGCATGCGATGGCCGCTCGGTACCGGCATCGGGTGGTGCGCGCGTGGCGTCCTCCGAGCGCTTGTCGACAAACGATGTCTCTGGGCAATTCTCGCGCTTCTGCTCGCGGGCTTGGGCCTGCTCGTGGTCGGCTCCACCAACTCGGCAATCGCCCTTCTCGTGACGGGAAGCGTTCTGGTCGTGGGTTCCTGTCTCTGGGCCGCGCCCTGGTGGATCGCCGGGCGGCGCCACTGGTGATCGGCCGTGTGGCAGGTGGACGCCCACGTGGCTGAGATCTGTCGTTGGCAGACAGCTGATGTTCGTCGGAAATCGGTGCGCGGAGGCGTTCACATGCTTGAGAAGGCGCGCCACCTCGCACGGCAGACCGGGACGTTCAGTTCTGCATGCCTGACTGTCAGTTGCGCGGTCCCGCCGACCGAGGGACTTCTCGACGCGCGCTTTCGGGTGGCAGCCGAGAACCTGGCGCGTTTCGGTGCGCCACCCGAGGACATCGCGGCTCTGCGGAACGCGATGCTCGCTGCACCGCGACGCGACGGGCCTGTCATGCGGTTGGCCGTCGCGAGCGCGGGCGCCATCTGCCTGGACGTCGTCCTTCCCAGCGCCGCACGCCGAAACCAGGTGGCGTTCGGCCCGGCGCCGCAACTATCGCCGATGATGCCCGCCGCCAGGTGGCCGACGCCGTATCTGGTGGTCACCATCGACCGAGTCTGCGCGGATATCGAGGTGCTCGGCGTCGACGGGCCGACTCGCGACGCGGCGCGGGCCGCGTGCGGGCCGGACGGCTCGTGCCAGGCCCCGGACGGCGGCGGGTCCCGTCACCGCATGACGTTCTCTGCCGAGCATTCCGGGGATCGCAATGCCGCCCAGGCGGCGACCGAAATCAACCGACTGGTTGCGGCGACATCACCCGCCTTTGTGCTGGTGGACGGTGACGGCGACGCGGCGTCATCCATGATCAGCGGCCTGAGTGACGCCGCCCGAGAACTGGTGATCCGGGCGGGGTCGCCTGCCCACACGGACGGCGGCGACGTGCCGACCCGTCGCGCGGCGATCGACCGCGCGCTCGCCGTGCGCGCGCGTGCCGAGCGCCGCAGGGTGATCGAGCAGTTTGCCGACGCTGCGGCGAGACAGGTCGGTGCCGTCCAAGGGCTGCAGAATGTGGTCGACTCGTTGCGTCGCGGGGAGGTGGAACGCATTCTCCTGCACGACAATCCGCCGTCGCCGGTGATGTTGTGGTCGGGGAGTGGGCCACTCGATATCGGCACGGAGCGGAAGCAACTCGTCGACATCGGAGTATCGGCCCCGGTATCGATGCCGGCCGACGCGGTGCTTGTGCGTGCGGCGCTCGCCTCGGGCGCGGACGTTGTCGTCCTCGGCGGTGACATCGGCAGTGACACCGGTAACGACACTGCCGATGGCACCGGCAATGACACTGGCAATAACACCGACCACGACACCGGTCATGACGATGTCCGCCTCAAGGACGGCGTCGGTGCCGTGCTCCGATGGTCCGATCCATCGAGGCAGGTTTCCACTACGGCCCTTCCGGCGTGGTGCAGATCCACGTCGGAAGGGCCGCGGCCGTAGCGCTGTTGACGGAATGCGTCATATGCGGGGATCGTCGGGGTCGTTCGGAGTCGCGTAAGTCGTCCGGGTCGCACGCTCGTGGCCGTAGCCGTCGTCAACACGAGAGATGACGTCGGTGCGGCGCCGCGTCGATGTCAAAATGAGAGAAATCACGAATCCGACCGCGCCGATGGCCATCAATATGATACCGACAATACTCAGATTAATACCCCGAATGGTGTCCGTGACCGCGAACTTCAGGATGGCGCCGATCGCAAAGACAGCCAGGCTTGCTCCGATTCTCATGGCGGACCTCCGCTTTCATTGTGGCGGCACTGTATAGCAGCCGCTGGGGGTATCTGGAGGGTTCCCGGGTGCGCGCCGGCCTAAACCCGACGGCGCCGAACCATCGGTTCCGATCGGCCGTCGGACAGCCTTCGGATTGCGCGAAGTCCACGCGGAAGTGAGATCGCGAGCGTTGAACGTGCGCGCCAAGCGGTCAGTCCGTAGCGGCTTCCTCGCTGAGGTACGCCACGGCGGCTGCCGGTTCAGGGAAGACATTCAGGACCTTGTCGAGCCCGGTCACCTCGATGGCGCGAAGGACGACGTGTTGGTTGGCAACGATGGCGAACCGCCCGCCGGCGTCGGCCGCCCGGCGCGCGGCGCCGACCAGGACCGATAACCCAGCCGAGCCGAGGAATTCGACACCGCTGAGATCGAGTTGGACCCTCGGGGCCGACTCTTGCGCTCGGGCGATAGCCCGGTCGAGTTCCGGCGCAGTCACCATATCGATCGCGCCGGCTGCCGTGACCCTGGCATGTCCGCCCTCGGGCCCTTCGACGTCGACGGAGAACCCGTCCGATGGGGACGATTCGCTACTTTCGGGATTCATCCGGGCAGTCCCTTTCGCGCGTTTTGGCTACTATGTGCATCCGACGATCTTCTGGCGTTCGATGCCGCCGACGAATCGGCCGTTTCCGGCGTTTCCGACATGTGTTCCCGGAGTGTCCGCAGTGTACGCGCCAGGAGCCGCGACACATGCATCTGCGACAGTCCGAGTTGCGTTGCTATTTGCGTCTGCGTCATGTGCTCGAAAAATCGCATCTTCAGGATACGTCGTTCTCGGTCCGGGATCATTTCGAGCGCGGGCCGAAGGGAGGCGCGGACCTCCACCAGGTCCATTCCTGGGTCTTCGTCACCCAGCCGGTCGATCGGCGACTCGGGACCCTCGCTGAGTGCGTTGTCGAGCGAGATCGCGCGATAAGACTCGCCGGCCTCCAAACCCTCTTGGACCTCTGCGACCGTAATCTGCAGATGCTCGGCTAGCTGGCGCGGCGTCGGTGCCGAGCCGAGTTGCTGCGCCAATTCCCGGCTGGCCTCGCCCAGTGCCAGATGCAACTCCGACAGCCGGCGCGGCAAGCGCACGGACCATGCGGAATCGCGGAAGTACCGACGAACCTCGCCCATCATGGTCGGTATTGCGTACGCCAGGAACGTCACGCCTCGTGACGGGTCGAATCGCTCGACCGCTTTGATGAGTCCGATGGAGGCTACCTGCTCCAAGTCCGAAACCGGTTCGCGGCGGCCGCGAAACCTCGCGGCGATACGCCGTGCGACCGGTAGGTACAGGCTCACCAACCGATCGCGAACCTCCTTCCGCCGTGGATCCTCCGTGCCCAGCTCTGCCAACTCCGCAAACAGGGAGTCGGACGTCGACGCAAGCGTCTCGCGTTCGTTCACTGCGGTTCCTGGCTGCGTCGCATGCGAAGTCGCACTTCGAGGCGCTGGTTCTCCGCTCCACCGGAGTGCGCCGCCCAGGCCACGGAATCGGCCAGGGTCTGGAGCACCATCCAGCCGAAAGAGTTCTCATCGACGGTGGCAGGCTCAGACACCGGCACCTCCGCAAGCACCGATACCGCGCCATCGCCGGTTTCGAAGTGAACGCACATGTCGCCGTCCGGGCGCGCCCGCTTCATGGCTATCGAGCACAGCTCGTCGACAGCCATACGCAGGTCGGCCAGCGTGTCGATGTCGAAGTCGAGTGCCACGGCCAATGCCGTCGCCACGCTGCGCAGCAGCTCAAGCCGATCGGGATCGGGCGGTATCGTCACCACCACCCGTGAGGTTCCCGCGCCGCGCGCAGTGTCGATGATCGGGTTGAGGTTGTCGTCCATCACCGTTCTCCATGGTGTCGAGGGTCTGCGGGGGCGTCTGCTGCGTCAGATCATGCCGACTCACGGCCGGCCGCGGCGTGCTGGTGACGGCCGGCCAACTCCAATGTCGCCCACACTTGCTTACCGCCATCGAGATACGAAACTCCCCAGGCCGTCGACAACGTGCTGACAAGCTGAAGCCCTCGGCCCCCGGGCTCGTCGAGCCGAGGGTGCATCAACCGTGGGCGCGCGATCGAATCGTCGTGGACGGCGATCGTTAGTACGTCGCCGCTCAGCGTGACCGTCACTGTGCATGAGCTCTGACCGTGGCGGACGGCGTTTTCGACCAATTCGGAAACGATGATGAGCGCGTCCACCCGCGCATCCGGTACCTGGCATTTGTGACATAACGCGGCCACGAAGTCGCGCGCCAGCCCAGCGCTTTCCAGCTTCGCGGGAAAGCGCGCGGCGGCGCGACAGACGCTCATAGGAGTTGCATACCACCGCACGCTGTCGCGAAACCGTCAGGCTCGAGACTCTTCGTAACAATTGTGAAACGTGCCGACGTGCGCACTCGAATCGCGCACGGGACACGTAGCGACCGAGTCGGCGGGGAATGCCGAACCGAGTGCCGACCGAGCGCGATCGCGTTAAGCTCGAGACAGCCGTACATATCGGCGCCAGCGGCCGAGCCAGGCGCGATGAGCGTATAGAGATGGTGAACCGTGACCGCAGTTGCGGGGGCGATGGATGCCGAGGACGATCGGCTGCAGAACCTTCTCGCCATCACCGACACAAGCTTGAACAACGGCGACAGTGCCGATTCATTGGCGGACCTGCTGGATCGGATCAAGGCTGTCCTCGGCGTCGACGCGGTCGTCGTGCTGCTGCTCGACGAGAGCGGTGACTACCTTGTCGCGCACGCGTCCCGGGGGCTGGAGGAAGAAGTTCGGCAGGGCATGAGGGTGCCGGTAGGTTCAGGTTTCTCCGGCAGAATCGCCGCTCAAGGGCGGCCGCTCGCGATCGAAGACGTCACGGAAGACACGGTCGTGAACCCTGTGCTGTACGAGCGCAGGATCTCATCCATGCTCGGCGTGCCGTTGGTCCGCGATGATCACGTCATCGGCGTGCTGCACGTCGGTTGCCTCGATGCGCGGACCTTCACTGAGGACGAAACGCACCTCTTGACTGTTGCCGCGGAACGTGTTGCCGGCATCGTGACCGCAAGGGAGTTGGCGGCGGAGACCGCGGCAGTCCAACTCCTCGGGCGCAGCCTGCGACCGCGCCGGTTCCCCGCGATCAGCGGTGCGCAGTTCGCCGGCCGATACGCTCCTGCCGCGCACCGGCTGATCGGTGGTGACTGGTACGACACGTTCACCCTGCCGAACGAGCACTTGTGGCTCATCGTCGGTGACGTCGCGGGCCACGGGCTGCGCTCGGCGGTCGTGATGGGACGAATCCGGAGCACCCTTCGGGCCTATGCGTTGCTCGGGGGCGGGCCGGCCGAGGTCCTCGAGCAGACGGACCACAAGATGCATTATTTCGGAATGGACGCCATGACCACGATGCTGTGCGCGGTCTCAGCTCCTCCGTACGAGACCTTCGAGATTGCGGATGCCGGCCATCCCGCATGCGTCCTGGCCGCGCCCGGTGAGGATGCCTCGCTGGTTGCCGTCGAGACCGACCCGCCGCTTGGGTCCTTCCCTGGTGTGCGGCGGACGAGCGTGTCGGTCGATCTGCCGCTGGGTGCCGTACTGCTGCTGTACACGGACGGGCTGGTAGAAAGCCGGCACATCCCCGTTTCGGAGGGCATGGAGCGGTTGCGGGCCGTCGTTCGGGCCGACCACCCTGAGGTTGTGTGCCGCACTGCCATGCTTCGCATGGTCGGCGATCGAATTCCTGACGACGACATCGCCGTGCTCGCCATGCGCCGTGTCGCGCTGTGACGTCGCTGTGGCGCCGCGATGTCGGCTGGCCGCGTATGACGGCCGGATGCCGCTGACGCGAAACACCGTTGCCATCACTCGCTGCCATCACTCGGTGAGAGCCGAATGAAGCAATAGCGGCGCACGGGTGAGTGGACGCCGACGTGGGCCGCCCGCGACTCAAGCCGCTCCGCGGGCGGTGGCATCGGGCGCGTGCGTCCTGATGATCAGGGCCGGTGGCGATTCGAGGGTGACGACGTTCGTGCCGCTGGGCGCGTCGAGATCGAACAGGATACGGCTGCCCGGGAACAACTCCCGCAACTGTCGTAGTGCATCGAGTTTGCCGAAGGCGTAAGGGCTGTCGGCAGGCTCGGGATGCGGTACGTCGGGATCGGACGGCCTGTCGGGTCGGGGTGGCTCGGGAATCGTCACGGCGCACTTCCTTCTCTCCGTCGGAAACCGGCCGCGGCGACGCTCACCGGTTCTCACTCCTTACCCGCTCGTGACCCAAAGGAAACACGGCTGCGGTGATTCGCCGACGGCACCGGCGCGCTAGGAATCGCCCGATTCGGGGTAGTACACGGTATCTGCGGATATTCACAGCGTGAAGCGTGAGGAGGATCCACGACATGGCTGCACACACTGACCCGGACAGGGAACGCGACAACGAGTTCGATCACGGCGATCTCGGGCGCGGCATCGCGAACCTCGACCCCGCCGACAACCTGCTCAGCGACGACCCGGACGAGACCATGCAAACCGGTTACGACCCGCCCGACCGCGAGCCGGCCAGCCTGCGCAGGGCGCGCACCCTGGAGGAGGAACGCGAAGGCGTCGGCATCGACGACTACGTCACACAAGAAGAGCCGGAGGCGGATCCGGATGACGTGACCGCCGGCCCGCCGGAACCGCGCGCGGGCCGCCTCGTGACGGAGGAGGAAGGCACCGAGCATCGCGAAGAGCCGGACGGAGTGGCGACCGACGTCGGCCCGGCCGGCTATGCCTCGTCCGCCGAGGAGGCGGCGATGCACATCAAGATGACGGCGGATCGAGGCGACCGTGATCGCTGCGAGGCAGGTGTCCGGAGCGCTGGCTGCCGGGGGCTCACGTCGTTATGCATGGTCCGCCGGCGATGGGTTACCACTACCAGTAGTAGCGGCGACCCATGAGCGTTCGGCCGGCGGCTCCGACTAGGAGCAACACGACTCCGATCACGGTGAGGATGATCCCGAGCGTCCACAGGATCGGAATACCGAATACGAATCCTAGAATCAACAGGATAATTCCGAGAACGGTCATGATAAGACGCCTTTCGGTGTGTAGCGCGGTGCGCAACGACGTTCCCTCTGATTCCCAGATTCCGGCCCCGGGAAACTACTCCGAAGCATCGGATCCCGTCCCGGCCGGGCAACAACACCGCGGCCGTTTACGGCGCCACGGTCCGGGGTATGTCGTCGCCGACGGCTCGTTCCGAAACAAGACTTCAAAGGAGATGATCTTCGTGACCGCAGCCGAACCCCCGAACCGACCAACGCTGATCAAGCTCGGCGACACCGATCGGAATATCGCCGATCCCGACGAGGACGTCCGCGGGCGGGTGGTGATCGACGTCAACGGCGAAGAACTCGGCAAGGTCGCCGATCTGCTGGTCGACGACTCTGCTTCGCAAGTCCGCTTCCTGCTCGTTGAACACGGCGGGATCCTGGGAATCGGCGCAATCGAGACGTTTATACCGGTCGATGCGATCACCGAGATCACGCCCGACAGCGTTTGGGTGGACCGTGACATGAGGACGGTTGCCGGGGCGCCCCAGTACGACCCGGAGATCGGAACCGAAGCCGAGTTCTACCAGGACGTTTACGGGTACTACGGCGTCGCGCCGTTCTGGACCCCGGGGTATATGCCGCCGACGTTCCCGCATGGCGGACGTCGCGGCTGACGCAGGCGAGATGGCGCGGTGACAACGGCCGCTGAGAGTCCTGGTGCCGCCGGGCGGGCCCGGGCCGCTCGGCCAAGGGGGAGGATCGTCATGGCAGCAGACCGCCGTGCCCCCTCAGCCGGCGCCGGGCGGGCCGCCGCTGGGCGTCGAAGGCACGCGTCCGCGAAGGCAGCACCACTCCGGCCCCGCCGGCAGCCCATCCCTGTCCGCTACCTCTCCGCCGTCATCTGGGCCTTCCTCGTCTGGAACCTCCTCACCTGGACGGCCACTGTGGAGAACCTGGCCGTCGGGCTCGGCGTCGCGCTCGCCGTCGCGGCAGCCATCGCCGCGGCGGGAACCGTCATCCCGCCCTGGCGACTGCTCGATCCGCGGCGGCTCGCCGGTATCGTCTGGCTGATCGCCGTCGTCAGCGCCGGGATCATGCGTGAGAACGTGAAACTGGCGCGGCGCATCTGGCTCCCCAGCCGGCCGCTCGCCAGCGGCATGGTCATCGCCCCCACCGCGGCACGCACCGACGGCGAGATCGCCGCGGTCGGCCTGCTTACCTCACTCGTGGTGGACAACCAGGTCATCGACATCGACCGCAGCCGCCACCTGCTGCAGTTCCACGGCGTCGCCCTGCCGCCGCCGGGGCGACAGCACGCCCGCGCGGCGATCAACGGGCCCGTCGAACGCCCGCTGCTGTTCCTCTCCAGGAGGTGAGGATGGACACCTGGTTCACCGCCGTCGCGATCGCCGAGATGGCCATCGCCGCAATTCTTGTCGTTCGGCTGGCGCGCGGGCCCTCCGTCGGCGACCGGATCGTCGCCGTCAACGCGATGTGCACTCAGTGCGCGATCGTCGTCGTCCTCTTCTCCGTGATCTCGGGCCGCTTGGTCTCCCTCGACGTCGCCATCTGGCTCGCGTCGTTCTCCTACCTCGGCGCCCTGGTCTGGGCTCGGTACCTGGAAAGGGGTCTCAAGTGATCAGCTCCGATGTGACCGACATTGTCGTCGTCATCCTGTGCGCCGTCGGCCTGTTCTTTTCACTCACGGCCGCCGTCGGCCTGCTCCGGATGCCCGACGTCTACCTCCGCATCCAGTGCTCGACCCAACTCGTCACCCTCGGCGCGCTGCCGTTGCTCGTCGCGATCGTTGTGTTCGCCGGGCCGATCTCGTCCTACGGAAGCCGTGCGTTGATCGTCGCCGCGTTGCTGTTGGTCCTCGCCCCGGCGACCTCGCATGCGCTGGGCCGCTCCGCGTACCTGACAGACGTCCCGATGTGGCCCGGAGCGGTGCGGGACGAACCCCGGGACTGACCATGGCCGGCCTCTGGGCGCTCGATTACCTGGTGCTGGCAGGCATTCTCGTCTGCGGCGTGCTGGTGGTCCGGCTCAAGAACCTGAACGGTGCCACCATGGCGCTCTCCGGCATCGGGACACTGATGACGCTGATATTCGTGTTGCTCGGCGCGCCCGACGACGCCCATGCCGAGGTCGTCATCGGCGCGATCACCCTGCCGGTGCTCTTCCTGCTGGCCATCGGGAAGACCCGCACCGACGTCCCCGACGTCGGCGACCTCGGCGAGGAGCAGGGCACAGCAGAGGGCACAGACGCCCCGCCCAGTCGCTCCCTCGACGACGCCGGCACCCAACGGTCCGTCCGTTCCGACGGGAGCGCAGATCGTGGCTGAGCGCACCGCGCGGGAGCAGGCGCGCACCGAACCACACGTCATCGAGCCGCTGCACCGGCCGCGGATCGCGCTCCTGTGCGCCGCCGCCCTGCTCGGGGTTCTCATCGTCGGATTCCTCGGGCTGCCGGGCGCCGACGCCCCGCTGCCGGCCATCGCCCGCTATGCCATGGAGATCGCCCTGCCGCAGTGGAAGATCACCGAGCCTGTCAACGAGATCGTCTACGGCACCAGGGGTTTCGATACCTTCGGCGAGACGTTCCTGTTGATGGCAGCGATCGTTTCGGTGGCCACCATCGCACGTTCCCGTGAGCCGCGCGGCGAGTACCTCGGCGAGGAGGAGGCCGGGCTCCAGGAACAGCGCGAGAGCGATCCGACCGGCTTCCAAGGTGGTGGGGGAGGCGTGTCGGCTGCGGAGAGCGAGGCGCGTGAGGCCGAAGAGGAGGAGGCCGAAGAGGAGGCCGGGGGAGACGAAGGCGAGGAAGGCGCAGGCACCGGACGGGATGCCGGTGATGACGTGGTGTCCGGCGATACCACCGGCGACGGCGATGCCGCCGGCGACGGCGATGCCGCCGACCATGACGTAGCGTCCGGGCATCGCCGCGGGTCGGCACATCGGACTCCTGGCTCCCGCGTGCACCCCGTGATCGAGCGGTTCGCATCCGATCGAAATCCGCTGGGCTCGCGTGCCCCCGAGCACAGCCAGTCCATGACGGTTGTTGTCCGCGTCGCGGCGCGGGCCGCGGCGGTGATCCTCGCTGTCGCCGCCGTCTACCTGTGTGCCCGCGGCTATTCGCCGGGTGGTGGGTTTCCGGCCGGGGCCGCGCTGTCCGGCGTCGCGCTGCTGCTCTATGCCGCCCTCGGCTATCGCGCCGTGTCGCGTGTCGTCCGCCCTAGGGTCCTCGAACCGGTCGAAATGATCGGGGCGGTGGTGGTCGTCGCGCTCGCCGTCCTGGGTCTGGTGCTACGTGGCTCGGTGATGGCGAACTGGATGCCGCTCGCACCGGCGCAGACCATCCTCAGTGGCGGTCTGTTGCAAGCGTTCTCGGTCACCGAACTCGTCGAGGTGGCGACCGGGCTCACCATTGCGGTCTTCGCGGTGCTGTCCATGCGGCACGACTGGACCCCCGACGAGCCCGATTCCGTCGCCCGACCCGACCTTCAAGAAGACCGGGACCAGGGCCAGAACCAGGACCGCCCGGATCGCCGCCGGCCATGATCACCGTCAACTACCTCGCCGCCGCCACCCTGATGTGCCTCGGCTTGTACACCGTCCTCAGCCGCCGGAACCTCATCAAGATCGTCATGGGGCTCTCCCTCATGGAGTCCTCCACCTATCTGCTGCTGGTCTCCCTGGCCTATCGCCGCGGGTCCACCGCCCCTGTGATTCTCGATCCGCCGAACGGCGTCACCATGCAGCAACTGGCCAGCGGCAATGTCGCCGACCCGGTGCTGCAGAACTTCTGTCTCACCGCGATCGTCATCGGCGTCGCCGCGGCCGCGGTCTTTCTCGCGGTCGTCGTCCGGCTCGCGCAGCACCGTCGCAGTCTGGACTCCGACACCGATCGAGAGTTGCGCGGATGAGCCGCGCCCCACTCCTGGGTGAGTCCATCGCAGGCGGCGACGTCACGAGGCCCCGCCCGTGAACGTCGTCATCGCCGCATCGCTGCTGCCGCTCGGCGTCGTCGTTCCGATCGCCGGCGCGATCGCCTCGATGCTGCTCGCCCTCGCCAGCCGTCTCGCGGCCGCAGTGGCCGCCATCGCCGCCATGACGGCTACCACCGCACTGCTCACCGTGATCGCGCCGACCGTCCTCGCCGGTAACGGTCGGATCGTCTCGCACTACCTCGGCCACTGGGGTCCGGTCGACGGGGCCGCGCTCGGTGTCGCGTTTGCCGCGGACCCGTTCGGCATGACCTTCGCATGGATCACCGCCGCGATCGGCACCCTGCTGTTGATCTATGTGCAGTCCGAGATCGGGCGGCTCGGCAAGCGCGAGTTCGGGTTCCTGCTGTCCCTGATGCAGCTGCTGCTGGCGGCCATCATTGGTACCGCGCTCACCGCCGACACCATCAACATGTTCGTCTGGTTCGAGGTTGCGGCACTGGCTAGTTACGGGCTCACCGGTTTCTTCCTCACCCGGCCGACCGCCCTCGAGGCCGCCTTCAAGACCCTGGTGCTCACCTCCATCGCCGGGTTCGCCGTCTTCGTCGGCGCTTCTCTGCTCTACGCCGATCACGGCGCGCTCAATGTCGGCCAGCTCGGCCGCGCGCTGACGCACGGGGTCACCCGCCCGGACATGCTCGCCGTCGCCCTGCTGCTCGCCGGTTATGCCACCAAGGCCGGCATCATGCCCTTCCACGCCTGGCTGCCCGACGCCCACACGGCGCCGCACGGGGCCGTCTCCGCCCTGTTCTCCGCGTTGATGTACGACATCGGGATCATCGGCATCACCCGCCTGATGCTGCAGATCCTTCCCGCCCATGACGGGGTGTCCGCCCGCACCCTGTTCACGGTGCTGGGCGCCGTCACCGCGGTCGCCGGAGCCGCGCTCACCCTGGCGCAGGACGACCTCAAGAGATTGCTCGCCTGGGACACGGTTTCCCAGATGGGCGTGCTGGCAATGGGTTTCGCCACCGCGAACGCCGATAGCGTGGCCGGCGCCACGTATCACATGATCAATCACGCGCTCTTCAAGGCCATGCTCTTCCTCTGCGCCGGGACCGTGGTGCACATCACCGGCAAGGCGCGGCTGTCCGAGATGGGCGGCCTCGCGCGGCGGCGCCCGTTGATCGCCGCCGGGTTCTGCGTCGGGGTGGCCGCGATCGCGGGTATCCCGCCGCTGAACGGCTACGCCTCCGTCGGTCTGGTGCACCAGGGGCTGATGGACGCGGGCGACTGGGCCGGGTTCGCCGCCGCCGAGCTCGCGCAGATCCTCACTATCGCCGCGCTCTGCCGTGCGGCGTATCTCGCGTTCTTCCGCCGCCGCGGGGCTCCGTACGCGCACCTCGAGCCCATCCACGGCGGGGTCGTCTTCGCGCTCGTCATGCTCGGCGCCGGCTGCGTGGCCTTCGGTGTGCTGCCCGGGACGGTGATCGGACTGGCCGCCGCACCGGCTGCCTCCGCCCTCCTGCATCCGCAGCTGTACGCGACGGGCGTGCTCGGCGGCAACGCGTCCCTGCCGCCGCTGACCGTCCACTTCGACTACGCCGATCCCGCCAACCTGCTCGTCGCCCTCGGCAGCGTCGCCGTCGGCGTGGCGCTGGCGGCCCTGTACCTGCGTATTCCGGAGCCCGCGCCCATCCGCTGGCTGCGTGCCGTGCACACCGGATCGGTCAATGACTATGCCGGGTTCGTCGCGGTCGGCATGGTCGGCTGTGCCGTGGTGCTCATGCTGTGACATGCCGTGAGCAGGACGGCGGTCCTCGGTGCTGTGCTTGCTGTGCGCCTCGTGTCGTCGCGGGCCGGCTGCCTATGACGATGTGTTCGTGCCGCGCCGTGTCCGACGAGCCGAGCGCCCTGCGCACGGGCGTTGGTTGAACTGCGACATCTGAGGGCATCGGTCAATCTGTGGTCCGCCCGAATCGAACCTCCTCAGGAACGCCCGGGGCGAGCGCAGGCGCATCCGCGCCAGGTCCACAGCGCGACGAAGCCCGCCGCTGTGAGCTCGGTGGCAATCAGCATGCGTTCCACCAGGCCGCCGACCCGCCAGAGCGGCAGGCCCGTCGCGAACGCGATCACGTTGCCGACGAACAGGGTTGCGAAGCAGCCGAGTGCCGCGGCGGCGCTACGGCCGCAGAGCGTGCTCACCCTGGTGCAGCCGCTGAGCCCGCGGTGACGAAAGTACATCCGCAGCGGCACCATGGGCATGACGCCGAAGGCGATCATGGTGGCGATCCAATGCGCGCGCCCGACGGGTGTGAAGCCGTGAGTGGTGGTGACGTCCGGAAAGACCACCAGCGCAATGAGCCCGAGCGCCGTGATCGCCAGGGCGCCGGTCAGGGTGCGGTCGGCGCGTCGATCCAGGATGAGTGCAGCCAGGATCGCACCCAGCCCTGCCGCCGTGGCGACGATCGCCCAGTCGAACAGGGCACCGTCGGCGGTGAGAGCGTAGGCGCTCACCGGTTCGGATATCGGATTCAGCCCGTCCGTGGCGGGCAGCAGATGCAGGATCACCAGCGCCGACATGCAGGCGACGACGGCCGCACCGCCCGCGCCGGCGCAGGCGCGTATCGCCCACCGCGCCGGTGGTGATGAGGCGGATGACCCGGTCGGTGATGTGACGGAGAGCTGGGTCGGCACCGTTCGCAAAGCCGTGCTGCTCAAAGCTGTACTGCTCACACCGGTGCCCGAGTTTGTGGCCGCTGCTTCCGTGACATACATCGCCGTGCCTCCGTCCCCTGCAGACCGTTATCTTAACGTGATCAGTCCGTTATTGGATCGATACTTATTTCATTCCCGCCGGGGCGGCGGCTTACACCTGAAGCCGGTGGCGTGGACGGCGGAGCGCCGCGCTGCGGCGCCACGGCACCGTCGACGCGGCCGGCATCAAACTGGAGCCGGCCGATCCCGAATCCAGCGATCCGGCGCGGGCCCTAGTCGCCTGAGAGAATCGGCACGCTGCCGGTGAGACTGCCGGTGAGACTGCCCGTGAGGCCCGGCAGATCGGCGGCGACTTCGCACGGAGCCATGACCGGCGTCACCGTGGCCCATCCCGCGGCCAGCAGCGCGGCATCGCTGGTCGGGTCGGGTTCGGCCGCCGTCTGCGACATCGTCACGGTCTCGGTCGCGTCCGGCGTGGTGACCTGGGCCTGCGCCGCGCCGAACATCGCGAGGTGCGCCGATCGCAATCCGCGCAGTTCCTCGGCCGGCACATCGGGAATGTTGATGTTCAGCACGACGGGCGACAGGTGGCCCGAGGCTGCTTTCTCTGTGGCCCAGTGCAGCACGTGCCGGGCCACGGTCACGGCCGTCTTCCACGTGCTGGGCGCCGGCGGCGCAAAGGAGAAGGCGATGGCCGGGACACCGCGGATGGCTGCCGTGAAGGCAGCGCCGACCGTTCCGGAATGCAGCACGGCAGTACCGGTGTTCGGCCCATGATTGATGCCCGAGATCATGAGATCCGGTGGGGGACCGAAAGTTCCGGCTGAAGCCAGTACGGAGATCAAGGCCGGCGAAGCGTGCACGCCGAACGCGGCGGCATTTGGCGCAGCACTGAATTCGACGGGGTCGGTGAGCACGCCGGCGTCCGATTCCACCGCGGACAGGGCCGCGGCGCTACCGCTACGCTCCCCGGACGGAGCAGCAACCACCACATCCCATCCGGTGTCGGCGGCAATTGCGGCGAGTTCCGCAATACCCGCTGCCTCGATTCCATCGTCGTTGGTGACCAAGATCCGCATCCGCGTTGTCACTCCTCATTGACCTGTTGAACTTCGACGTACGGGACAAGCGCGCTCACCGCGGCTGCCTGTCCGGACGCGAGACCGCGGCGTGTGACGGACGCGGCCCCGGAGGCGGCGCCGAGCCGCAGCGCATCGACGAGTGAGGAGCCCCTGCTCAGGGCCACCGCAATGGCGGCCGTCATCGCATCGCCGGCGCCCAGATGATCGACCGGTTGCAGAGGTGGGCAGCGTATCTCCATCGGTGCCTGATCCACGTAGCCGAGCGCGGGGTGGTCCGCTCGGGTAAGCACGACGGCCGTGGCCCCGCGACGATGCAACTCGTCCAGCAGGTCGATGCGCGCCGTGTCGCTGTCCGCGCGAAGCAATCCGTCGCGGCGCATGTCCTCCTCGCTGACCTTGAGGACGTCGACCCCGCCGCCCAACGCGCTGTCCAGCGCTGCGCCGGACAGGTCGGCCACCACCGTGATGCCGAGCGTTGCCAGGTCCGCGGTGAGTCGGCCGTACATCTCCATGGGCAGCAGGTCGGGCGTGCACGGCCCCGCGAGCACCACGACGCGGGACTCGATGGCGGCGGCGAGACTCGCGCCGTAGAGGTCGTCGGCCTCGTGTCTGGTCAGCGGCGGCGGGGCACTGTCCGCGACAAGGGCGCGTGCTCCGGATCGGCGGTCCTGGACGTACGCGCCGTTGCTGCCGGCAACATCGGTAGCCACGACCCGAATGCCGTGCTGGCCGATGAGGGGAACGAGGAGTGTTCCCGATTCGCCGCCGAAACTGCTCGCCATGGTGACCTCGGCGCCGAGTCGCCGCGCCATGCGGGCGATCCAGAAGCCCTGCCCGCCGGCATGGAAGTGGATCTCACCGGAAGCCCCGAATGGTTCGATCATGACGGTGAGCACGGGCGAGGGATCGAAAACGCACAGGTCCGCCGACTGCGCCGCCGTATTCTGCGACGGCGGAACTTCCACCGCGTGATCGGCCACGTTGCCGGCCGCCTCGTCGTGATCCGCGTTCATGACGCCGTCCTGTCCTCGGGCCGTGTCCTTTCCGCTGAGGTCCCTCCGCCGAGCGCAGAGCGAGCGAGCACCCAGCAAGGCACTCGGTGGTTTCCCGCCCAGACCGCCTGACAAACCTGCCGCGCGAACGGATTGCCGCCGCTCCCCAGCGGGTAGGGACCAGACGACCATCTCGACGGGAGGAGACTCACCGTGACCGACACCGGAACCCCGGCGACCGAGTTCGTCGCACCGCCCCTGCCCAGCGACGAGGGCGCATACGTCGCCGCGCTGCTGCAGGGCCAGCTCGATGCCCTCAACGACCTGGCGCTCACTCTGAAGCACGTGCACTGGAATGTGGTAGGCCCGCACTTCATTGCCGTGCACGAGATGATCGATCCGCAGGTCAAAGCGGTGCGCCGGATGGTCGACGACATCGCGGAACGCATTGCGACTCTCGGCGTACCGCCGGACGGCACCCCGGGCGGCATCGTCCGGCGGCGCACGTGGGGCGACTACGCCATCGGCAGGGCCGACGCCCTGACCCACCTCGCCGCGCTCGATTCGGTGTACCGATTCGTCATCGCGGGGCATCGCCAGGCCGCTGCCGAGACGGAAGCCATCGACCCGGTGACCAGCGACCTGCTCATCGACCAGTTGCACTCGATCGAACTCTTCCATTGGTTCGTCCGCGCGCACCTGGAACCGTCCGACGGAGCCCGGCCCGCGGCCGACGCGACCGTCCCGGACCCCGCGGCCGGGCAATTCACGGCCGGACCGCGCGCGACGATGTGAGCAGGTTCGTCGACGAGGGCGACAAGGGTTGATTCGGGGGTTTACTCGGGCCGTGATTCGGTGATGATGTGGGTGAGTCCTCCACGAAGAATCGCCGGTGAGACGAGGGGATGAGGCTGATGACCGGATTCACCGCCACCGCTCAGGTCGACGTTGTGGCAAACCCGCACCGGGTGTGGGCTGCCCTCACCGATCCGCGGGAGATCGCCGGATACATGGGCGGCTCGCACGTCACCACGACCTGGAGGGTCGGCTCCCCGATCACTTGGGACGGGGAGTACGACGGACGCGCCTACCAGGACAAAGGCGAGGTGCTGACCTATGACGAGCCGCACGTCCTGTCGGTGACCCACTACAGTCCGATGACGGGACAACCCGACGAGGCGCAGAACTACCACACGCTGGTCTACACGCTCACCGCCACGGCCGAGGGCACCCACCTCGAGCTCACCCAAGACGGCTGCGACGACGAGGAGCAAGCGGCACGGTTCAGCCGGAATTGGCAGGGGATGCTGGACGGTCTCAAGGCTCAGGTCGAAGCGTGAACCGGTCCGCGTGAGCCACTGCCGTCCGGCCCCTGCTCCGGGCGTCTGCCTGACACGCACCTTGCGAGGCAATGTGCGAAATTTTATGTGACGATCCGTAGCGGCCCGCGAACTGCCCGCTACGGCGAGCAGGTGGTCAGCCCAGGTCCGGGCCCTGGTTGCGCAGTCGGTTGACCTCCTCCATGGCCTCGCGCAGGCCGGCTAGCCAGGTTTCGGCGTGCTCGCCGACCAGGCGCACCGACCAGGCCAGCGCCTCCGAGCGGGATCGGGCCACCCCCGCGTCGACCAGGGTGTCGAGCACCCGGCGCTCGGGCTGGCGAAGCCTGGTCATTACCGGAGCCGAGACCGTGGTGAACAGCCGCTCGGTGCCGCCGAGCCGGGCACCCCAGGAGACCGCGCGACCGAACCGGTGCTCGGCCTGGCGCGCGACGTCGATGCGCTCGTCGCGGGTCTGCTCCCGGAACCGGGCGATGCGCCCCTCCTCTGCGGCGGCGCGCGCAGCCGCATCGTCGAACTCGCCGTCCAGGCCGGGAAGCGTTCCGACCACGATGATCTCGTCTCGATCGACCGTCACGTCCGGAGCCCCGGTGAACCACCCGTCCGGGAGCCGGCCGGCGAACCAGGCCGGCGCATCGACTGCGTCCGGTAGGTCCTGCTCCGGGCGCATCCGGCCACGCATGCCCATTCCGTACCCTCTCATGACAATTCCTTTCACGTGCAACGGTTATTACATAATTACAGCGTTGCACTGGAAACAACGGCGGCGCCAGCCCTGTTCGCTGTGGGCGCACATCGCGAAGGCCCGAAGCCCTGAGTCGCGTCAGGCGACCATGGCCGATCCGATAGGGGCCGCGATCACGAACATCGTCATACCCGCGGCGAAACCCCTTCGGGGACAGGCGTTATCGCGGGACCGGGGCAACGGTGTGGCAACGCCCGGACAACGAGGGAAGAGCGTCGCTGTCAGGCCACGTTGCTCGCGGCAGCGAGCCTCCGTAGCCGGTCGGCATCCCCAGCGAGTCGTTCGATGGCGCCGCGCAGGGAAACGCCGCGCTCGTCAGCGAGCCCGTCCAAGACCCAGCCGCGGATCAGCGCACCGACCGGCACGTCCATCTCGGCGGCGAGCCGTTGGATATCGGTGAACTCGGCCTCAGGCAGGCGCACCGACTGCACCACGGAGCGGCCTCGAAGGTGCCCACGCACATGCTCGGGCAGTGCGGCATCGATACCGGCCTCGGATTCGGCTTGGACGATCTGCACCTCGCGCTTGCCGCTCATCACTCGCCCCTCTCATGCCTGTGCCGGTCGGAACTATTAGATGGCCAGCCGTTCGCACCCCAATAGCCCGCGCCGCCATCGCGGTGCACCAGCATCACCGTGAGCACCGTCCGCCTGCTGCGGCAGTAGCCGATAACCCGGACTCCGAGCCCCGATCGACTACTCGGGTCCGGGTCGAACCAGACCGCACCCGCATCGGCGATCGCTTCGTTGGCTTCGGCGACGGTGACCTTGTGGCGCTCCCACATGTGTTCCTCGCCATGCCGCCAGTCTACTCCGTCCACAACTACAAAACTACTACACTAAAGAACAGTGGCACGTTTCGACTGCCCACGTCGATCTCCAGGACACGCGCAAGAACAAACCGCCCCGGTACAGATTCGAGCCCCATCCGGGCACGCCAAGCAGACGTCGCGAAGGCGAGTTTCGGCTACTTCCAGCGGAAGTGGACGAAAATGCGGCCGAAATTGCGGGAGTCCTTCTCGACCCGGTCGTACAGCGCCTTGATGTCCTTGCGCTGCAGGAAGCGGAGCACGTGCTTCTTGAGCTGGCCGGACCCCTTGCCCGGAATGATCTCGATGAGCGGGGCCTTCTTCCGGACGGCCTCGTCGATGATCCCCTGCAGCGCATGCTCGATCTCCGCGCCGCGGTTGTAGATGTCATGAAGGTCGAGCGTGAGCTTCATGCGCCCATCCTTGCAGGGGGCGCGAAGTCCCGGATCGCTTCGGGTGACTGTGGCCGGTCCGGCAGGAGCCGCGATCACGAACAGCGTCCTACCCGCGACGAAACCCCTTCGGGAACAGGCGTTGTCGCCAAATCGGAGCATCAGCGGGCGTGCGCTCGCCGCCTATGACGATGATCCGTGGCCGGGCACCGCGGTGACGCCACGTTCCTGGGCTGCGTTCCGTCGCTCGGTTCTTTCTCCGTGGGACGTTGGTCCCGGCGGATGCGGGACCAAGGCTGCTGCCGCGGCCGTACGAAAGCCGCGAGCATGGTCCTCAAGGCGACCGCCCGGGCAGCGACCCGGTCCGGGCGGCTCGCCTGTTCAGCGGCGAAGGGGTGCGCGGTGTGGCGTATTCGTGTGCACGGCCGGGGCGGCCAGGGTGTGGTGACGACGGCCGAGTTGCTGTCGATCGCCGCATTTCGCGACGGTCATGAGGTGCAGGCGTTCCCGAGTTTCGGCTCGGAGCGGATGGGCGCGCCGGTGACGGCGTACTGCCGGATCTCCGATGCGCCGATCCGAACGCGGGAACCGGTCACCACGACCGACGTGCTGCTGATATCCGACTCGACGCTGCTGCACCAGGACGACATCTTCCCGGGACTCACGGCGGACGGGTACGTGCTGGTCAATTCCTCCCGGCCGTGGGGAGTGCTGGGCCTCGAGGAACGGCTGAGCGGCCACCGAGCCGACCGCCTGCGCACCGTGCCGGCCACGCTGATCGCCCGCAACGCCACCGGCCGCCCGGTGCCGAACGCGCCGATGATCGGAGCCTTCGCCGCGCTGACCGGCGCCGTGTCGCTGCCGGCGGTGGAGGCGGCGTTGCGGGAGCGGTTCGCGGCCGAGGTGGCCGAGCGGAACGTGCATGCGGCACGGGCGGCGTACGAGTTCCTGCGAGAGGAGATACCGGCACATGCGTAGGCAGCTCGAGGGTTCGCGGGCGATCGCCGAGACGGTGGCTCGCTGCCGGCCCGGGGTGATCCCGGCGTATCCGATCACTCCGCAGACGCACATCGTGGAGGCGCTCGGAACGATGGTGCGGAAGGGAACGCTGACGTCGTGCCGGTTCCTGACCGTCGAATCGGAGTTCGCGGCGATGTCGGCGGCGATCGGTGCGTCTCTCACCGGATCCCGCGTATACACCGCGACATCGAGCCAAGGCCTGCTGTATATGACGGAGGCCGTATTCAACGCCGCGGGGCTCGGCGCGCCGATCGTCATGACGGTGGCCAACCGCGCCATCGGTGCGCCGATCAACATCTGGAACGACCAGAGCGACTCGATGGCGCTGCGCGACAGCGGCTGGATCCAATTGCACGCGCCCGACAATCAGGCGGCCGCGGACCTGCACGTGCTGGCGTTCCGGCTGGCGGAGGAGCTCTCGGTGCCGGTGATGGTGTGCGTCGACGGCTTCGTGCTGACGCACGCGTTCGAGCCGATCGACGTGCCGGAACAGGAGATCGTGGACGCGGTCCTGCCACCGTATCGGCCCCGGCAGGTCCTCGACCCGGACGCCCCGGTGACGATCGGCGCGATGGTGGGGCCGGACGCGTTCACCGAGGTCAAGTATCTGGCCGACCACGCGCTGCGATCGGCGCCGGCGGTGTTCGAGCGGATTGCCGCGGAGTTCGCCGATGCGGTCGGTGCTCCGCAGCGGCGGGCGTGTTGCGTGCAGGACTATAGCACCACCGGGGCCGACACGGTCGTGGTGGCGCTCGGGTCCGTCACCGGGACGCTGCGCGATGTGGTGGATTCGGTCGAAGGGGTAGGCGTCCTGACGGTCACCATGTACCGGCCGTTCCCGGCGGAGCAGGTTCGTGCCGCGCTTGCCGGCGCGCGCCGCATCGTCGTGCTGGAGCGGGCGCTGGCCTCGGGCGCCGGCGGGATCGTCACCTCCGACGTGCGGTCGGCGCTCGCCGGCCTCGACGTGCCGGTGCACACGGTGATCGCCGGGCTGGGCGGCCGCCCGATCGGCGCGGCCTCGCTGCGGGAGCTGCTCACCCGACCCGGTCTGGGCGACGTGACGTTCCTCGATCTTCGCGAGGACGTCATCGATCGGGAGCTCGGCCGCGAGGCTGTCCACGAGACCGACCGCGAGACCGCCTACGAGACCGACCGCGAACCGGTCGCTGAACGTGACGGCCAACCTGCGATCGAATTCGATCGTGAAGCTGCTGGCGAATTCGATCGTGAACTCGACAGCCAACCCGCCCTCGAGCCCGCCGGTGAATTTGATCGTGAGCCCGCCGGCGAACCCGCCGGTGCGTGAAGGGAGAAACCGTGCCCGCGCAGAGCGTGAAGTTCTACCAGGTCGGTAGCCGCGCGGTCGGCAACCGGCTGCTCGACGCCGAGCTGCGGACCGAGCAGTCCAGCGCCGACCGCCGGAACTCGATCACCTCGGGGCACCGCGCCTGCCAAGGGTGCGGCGAGGCATTGGGGGCGCGGTACGTGCTCGACACCGCGGCGCGCGTCACCGGCGGTCGCCTGGTGACCGTGAACGCGACCGGATGCCTGGAGGTGTTCTCCACCCCGTACCCGGAGAGCGCGTGGCAGGTGCCGTGGCTGCACTCGCTGTTCGCCAACGCCGCGTCCGTGGCCAGCGGAGTCGCCGCGGCGCTCGAGGCGCAGGGCCGCACCGACATCCGGGTACTCGCGCAGGGCGGCGACGGCGGCACGGTCGACATCGGGTTCGCGTGCCTGTCCGGCATGTTCGAACGCGGAGATGACGTCTTGTTCGTCTGTTACGACAACGAGGCCTACATGAACACCGGCGTGCAACGGTCCGGTGCGACGCCGGCGTACGCCCGCACCGCCACCACCGAAGCCGTCGGGCCGATCCCGGGCAGCCGGCCCGGCCAGGGCAAGGACCTGCCGCGCATCGCCATGGCGCATGAGATCCCTTACGTGGCAACGGCAACGGTGGCGGAGCTGCGGGACCTGGAGGCGAAGGTCGAGAAGGCCATGAGCATGCGCGGCCCGCGGTACCTGCACGTGCTGGTGCCGTGCCCGCTCGGCTGGGGGAGCGCGCCGGCCGAGACGGTACGCCTGGCGCGATTGGCCCAGCGCAGCGGCCTGTTCCCCGTGTTCGAAGCCGAGCACGGCGAGGTCACGTCCGTGTTGCCGATCCGCGACCGGATTCCGGTCGAGGAGTACCTGCGCCCGCAGCGCCGCTACGCGCATCTGTTCAACGATCCGCCGCGCACCGACCTGATCGAGCGCATCCAGCAGATCGCCGACCGGAACGTCGCGCGGTACCACCTGAATCCGCATGAGGCCCCGCGTGAGACTCCGCTTGAGATTTCGCATGAGGAAGGTGCCTGATGGACACGCCGTTCGCGATCACGCTGGGGCCCGGCTCGAGCTCGGTCAACCGCACGGGGACCTGGCGCACGGAGCGCCCCGTCTACGTGGACCGGCTACCGCCGTGCAATCAGGCCTGTCCGGCGGGTGAGAACGTCCAGGGCTGGCTGTACACCGCGGAGGAGGGCGACTACCAGACCGCGTGGCGACAGCTGGTGGCGGCCAACCCGTTTCCCGCGGTGATGGGCCGGGTCTGTTACCACCCGTGCGAGACCGCTTGCAACCGCGCGCAACTCGACCACGCCGTCGGCATCAACTCGGTGGAGGAGTTCCTCGGGGACGAGGCGATCCGGCGAGGATGGGTGCTGCCCACCCCGGCGCCGGACACCGGCAAACGGGTACTCGTGGTGGGCGCCGGACCGTCAGGGCTGTCCGCGGCGTACCAGCTCTGCATGCTCGGCCATCACGTGGAGATCCGCGACTCCGCGGCGCGGCCGGGCGGGATGATGCGCTACGCGATCCCGACGTTCCGGCTGCCGCGTGATGTGCTCGACGCCGAGATCGACCGACTCCTCGCCCTCGGCATCGACTTCCGCCCGAACACCCCCGTCACCGACCTGACCGCGGAGCACGGCTTCGACGCGGTCTTCCTCGCGGTGGGAGCACAGCTCGCGCACCGGGCGTACGTGCCGGCCGCGCAGTCGGCCCGCATCCTCGACGCCCTCGAGCTGCTCGGCGACACCGCGGCCGGTGGGCGTCCGCTGCTGGGCCGGACGGTCGCCGTCTACGGCGGCGGCAACACCGCGATGGATGCCGCCCGCACGGCCCGCCGGCTCGGCGCCGACGAGGCGATCATCGTGTACCGCCGTACGCGAGAGCGCATGCCCGCCAACGACATCGAGGTCACCGACGCACTCGAAGAGGGCATTCGGATGAAGTGGCTGTCGACCGTGAAACACGCGGACGTCGGCGTCTTGACCATCGAGCGCATGGAACTCGACGAGAAGGGCGTGCCGCAACCCACCGGGGAACTCGAAGAACTCCGTGCCGATGCGCTCGTGCTCGCGCTGGGCCAGGACGTCGACCACACCCTCGTCGACACCCTGCCCGGGGTGCGGGTGGAAGGCGGTGTGGTGCAGGTCGACGGGCATATGATGACGGGCTACCCGGGCGTCTTCGCCGGCGGCGACATGGTGCCGTCCGCGCGCTCCGTGACCGTCGCGATCGGGCATGGTGCGGCGGCCGCGCGCAACATCGACGCCTGGTTGCGCGGTACCGTCGCCACGCCCGAGCCCGAGCGCGAAGTGGCGACGTTCGAGCGGCTCAACACCTGGTACTACAGCGATGCCCCGGAAACGGTGCGACCACGGCTCGACGCCGCCCGTCGAGTGTCCGACTTCGCCGAGGTCACCGGCAGGCTGGACGTCGATACCGCCCTGTACGAGGCGCGCCGCTGCATGTCCTGCGGCAACTGCTTCGGCTGCGACAACTGCTACGGCGTGTGCCCGGACAACGCCATCGTCAAGGTCCGCACCGGGCATGGCTACGCGATCGACCTCGACTACTGCAAGGGCTGCGCGCTGTGCGTCACCGAATGCCCGGCCGGCGCCATCGACATGATCCCGGAACCCGACTGACCGGCCCGCTTGCGCCGATCAGAACCACATCAACGAGGAGGCCGCCATGACACGCTTGGACGGTGCGGTCGCGATCATCACCGGGGGAGCCCGCGGCATGGGCGCCGCGACGGCACGGCTGCTGGCGGGCGAGGGCGCCGCCGTCATCGTCGCCGACGTGCTGGACGCCGCGGGGCAGGCCCTGGCTGACGAGATCGGTTCCCGCGCACAGTATCTGCACCTGGATGTGTCCGACGAAGGCGACTGGCGCCGTGCCGCGGCGGCCGTCGAGCAACGGTTCGGGCCGGTGTCGATCCTGGTCAACAACGCCGGCATCCTCGACTTTGGCACGATCGAGGACCAATCGCTGGCCGCGTTCCGGCGGGTGATCGACGTGAACCTGCAGGGTTGCTGGCTGGGCATGCACACCATGGCGCCGCAACTGCGCCGCACCGGCGGGGGAGTCATCGTCAACATCTCCTCGACGGCCGGGCTGACCGGATACGCCGGCCTCGGCGCCTACGTGGCCAGCAAATGGGGGATCCGCGGGCTCACCCGGACGGCCGCGCTTGAACTGGGCCAGGCGGGCATCCGTGTGTGCTCCATACACCCCGGCGCCGTGCGCACCCCGATGACGGCGGGCATGGACGAGTCGACCACCGCCGGCCAGCCGATCGCGCGATACGGCGAACCGGAGGAGGTCGCCCGGCTGGTGCTCTTCCTCGTCACCGACGCGACGTATTCGACCGGCTCGGAATTCGTGCTCGACGGCGGCGCGACGGCCGGCTTCGGCCCCGCCCTGCCCGCGGCGGACGCGATGGAGGAGCTCGACCTGGTCACCTGCCCGCGCGATTGACCCCGCCCGCCGCCTGCCGGCTGCAGATCCGCCCGTGGTGACGTGACGGGTATGACGATGTTCCGGGGAGAACCCTGCCCTGGCAGGTGATCTCGTCAGGCGGCGAGCCCGTGTCCGGTGGTCCCGGTGCCCGGATCGGGCGCGGGGGAGGGCGGCGTCACGGGCGTCATGGGCGCCGCGGACATCATAGGAGAGGGTTGGATCGACGGTCCGGCCGGCACATTCGCCACGCAAGCGCCCGCATGCAACCCGCCGAGCAGGATCGCGACCGAGTCGCCGAGGTTCGCGGGTCCGAGTGACGCGACCAGGCCTTCGAGCGCCAGCATGCGCTCGGCCGGCACTGCGGAGGCATCGTGCTCCGGTGTGGCGGTCATCGATCCTCCTCCGCTGTGTTTTTTCACCGCGTCGTATTTCACCGCTGTGTATTTGACCGCTGTGTATCTCAGCGCGTCCGCGGCTGTCTCCCCACCGTGCCCGCGACGTGCCAAGGCACGTACGGGTTCTCGGTTCCCGTGTCGCGACACCCGCGTCGGCGTCGCATATCTGGAACATCGGCCCGCCGCCGCGAAACCTGAGCGTTCGGTGGGCATGACGACCGGTTGTGTGCCGCGCCGCGCTGGGAGGGGCTTCCGGCGTACTGCCCGCCGGGTATGACGAGGCTCGGGTATCGGGCGCGAATCCGGCGCGGCTCAGTAGCTGAGAACCGTGTCCGCCAGCGGGATGTCGGGATCCGCGAGCGCCCGCGCATTGATGCGCCGCCCTCCGGATATGAGCGCGCCGACCAGGTCCGGGATCCCCTTGATGTTCACGTTCATCCCGGCCGCCAGTCGGCCGCCGCGCAGCCAGAACGCGATGAACGCCCGGTCACCGGGCAGGGTGCGCGTGACGAACTCGTCGGCACCCGCGGTCTCGCCGGTGAACTCCATCCAGACGTCGTATTGGTCGGTGAAGAAGAACGGGATCTGCGAGTAGGGGTGCCGGTCGCCCAGCATCGCGCGGGCCGCCGCCGGCCCTTGCCGGAGCGCCGCGGCCCAGTGTTCGAGGCGAGTTCGCCTGCCCTGCGCGCCGTTCCACACGTTCGCCACGTCTCCGGCCGCGAAGACGCGCGGCGCGCTGGTGGCGAATTGCGCGTCGGTCATGATGCCGTTGTCCACGGTGAGGCCCGCCGCCCGTGCCAGGCCTACCCGGGGCCGGGCGCCGATCCCGAAGACGACGACGTCGGCCGGCAGGACGGTCCCGTCCGACAGCACGACCGCGCGCACCGAGCCTTGCCCGCGCAACTCGGTGACCTCGCGGCCGCCGTACAGCTCGACGCCGTGCTCGGCGTGCAGGTCCCGATAGAAGCCGGCCATCCGCGCGCCGAGCTGGTGCTCCAACGGCACCGACGAGCGTCCGACGAGCGCCACGTCGATGCCCAGTTCCCGTGCGGCGGCTGCGATCTCGCAGCCGATCCAGCCGGTACCTACCACCACGAGTCGGCCGGAGTGCGCCGCCGCCGCAACCAGCGCGGCGCGGAGGCGGTCTGCGTCCGCCAGCGTCCGGAGGTAATGCACGCCGCCCAGGCCGGATCCCGGCCCGGCCCACCGCCGGGGTTCGCAGCCCGTCGTGAGAAGCAGCGCGTCGTAACCGATCCGCTCGCCCGACGCGAGTTCTACCTGCCACGCGCCGACGTCGACCGCCACCACGGGGGTCGACACTCGCAACTCGATATTGTGTGCGGCGTAGAAGGTTTCGTCGTGAACGAACAGCGAATGCAGCCCCGGCTTCCCGTACAGGTAGTGCTTCGACAGGGTGACCCGGTCGTACGGGCGGACCGGCTCGTCCCCCAGAAGCAGGACCCGTCCGTCGAAACCTTCGGCGCGCAGCGTGATGGCGGCACGCGCGCCGGCGAAGCCGGCCCCGACGATCACGAAGGTCCGGCGCTCGCTCACGTGCTAGCCCATCTGCTCGTCGACATAGCACCAGCGCCAGGTCTCGCCCGGCTCGAACGACCGCATCACCGGATGCCCCGTGGCCCGGTAGTGCGCGGTGGCGTGCCTGCCGGGCGAGGAATCGCAGCAGCCGATGTGGCCGCAGGTCAGGCACATCCGCAGCCGAACCCACCGGGAGCCGGTGGCAAGGCATTCCTCGCAGCCGCCGGGCGTCCGGGCTGCCGGCATCGGCGCCGCTGCCCGCAGATGCGGACACGGCTGCTGTCCGGCAGCAGGCCCGTCGCTGGTCTGTGCTGTCCCATCGCTCATGGTGGCCACCGCTCCCGATGTTCCCACCGCTTGTCGGTGTGGTGTCCGACAGTCCGGATGCCCGGGGCGGTTTCACGAACGTTTCGGCTGCTTTCACCAAAGTGCTGTGTCCATCGAACAGCTGTGTCCATCGAACAGCTGTGTTCACCGAAGGGCCGTGCCCATGGCCCGCAGCCACGACGTCCCGCGGCCTTCCGGGAAGCGGCTTGTCCATGTGGCTGGTGGGTCGTTTGCGGTTCGGGGCAAGCGGGCTGTTCGGGCTGAGTGGCGGCGCGCCAACGATTGGCTGTCGGCGCGGAGGGGCTGCCGGGCCGCGAACACGGGCCGTTGACCCCGGCCGGCTTGGTCGCTTTCGGCCGTGGGATGTCCGTGACCTGGTGGCAAGTCACAGGCGCCCCGGCCGGGCGCTGCGACCCCCGCTGGGAGAGCATGCCTTCGGCGCGAGTGCTGCTGCGGTCCGTGCGTGAGGTCATTGTCGACGCACCGCATGACCGAGGCGTGGCTGCTTACGCCGATGGGGAGCGGGTCGGGCCGTTGCCGTTGCGGGTATGGACCGAGCCGGCCGGCCTGCTCGTCGTCGCCCCGGCGGCACCGCACTCCAGGCCGTAACCGAGGGCGCGGCATCCTGCGCAATCCCGGCTCCGGGCGGAGGCCCAGAGCCGGGTGGGGCATTCGGTGTTCGGTGCTCGGCAAGTTCCTCGTCATAGGAGGCGGCGTGGCGGTTCCACTCGATCGCGCCGTCGACGATACGACCGGCCAGCCGATCGCGGTGGACGACCGTGTGATGTCGCGGGCACAACAGCGCGGCGTTGGTGGCGATGTCGGTGGGTCCGCCGTCTGCCCAGTGCAGGAGATGGTGGGCGTCGCACCATGCGGCGGGGATGTCGCAGCCGTCGAAGGTGCAGTGTCGGTCTCGTTTCCACAGGGCGCGGATCTGGCCGAGGGTGAAGAGCCGGACGGTGCGACCCTGGTCGAGGACTTCACCGCGGCCGCCGAGGACCGCGGGGATGATCGCGGCATCGCAGGCGAGCTTGCGCACGGTCGCGGGCGCCAACGGCGTGCCATCCGCGCGGGTACCGACGGCGACGCCGGCGCGCAGCTCGTCACGCAGCGCGTGAAAGTCCATGGTCACCATCAGGACGGCTTTGGCGCCGGTGGGCACGCGGCCGGCCGCAGTCGCCGAACGGGCCAGCACGGCGATGAGTGCTTCGCCGCGGCGGCGCGGCACCGGACGCATATCCCGTTCACCGGTGGCGCCGTCGGGGCAGGGCGCGGACAGCGGCCCGATCGCGGCCTCCAGGACGGATCTGCCTTCGCCGTCGACGGTCAACCGGTAGTCCCACAGGCCGGGGGCAACGGGCCGGCCCGCGGACAGGTGAATATGACGACGGCAGCGGTCGGCATGCGCATCGAACTCGCCCTCGTCGCCATAGGTCGCCAGCAGCTGCTCGGTCAGACGGCGCACCGCACCCGGGCCGTGGTCGGCGCCGACCGCGATGTAATGGCCGAGCACCACCGGCGCCACTCCCGCGGCGAGATCCGGTGCGAGCTTGTCGTATTCACCGGCGATCACGGCGGCGGTGGGCAGATCGAGGCGCGCGGAGCACAACGCGTCTGCGGCGGCGGACAACTCGTCGCGGCGCAGCACCCGCGCGCAGGCGGCCACCATGGATGCCTCACGCCGAGCGTGCGGCGCTACCTCCGCGACCCAACCGCGCACGGACGCGCTGTGGGATTCGGCGATCACCCCGCGAGCGTCCGCCTCCGCGACCGTGGCGGCGAGCGCGGCACCGGCTAGGGCGCGCAGCTCGGCCAGCTCGCCGGCGAGAGCGCCCAGTTGATCGTTCGTGCATTGGTACAGCACCGAGCGCAGGGAGCGCAGCGCGGCAAGGCTTGCCGTGACGACGCGTCGTCGCTCCGCAAGCCCTGCGGCGTCTCCCGTACCGGTGGTGTCCACGCCGCGAGGTTACAACACCTGTACGACAGTGCTTCGGGAACAGCATGGTTATCCACATACCCAGCACGCACCAGCCCGGGCGCAGGCGGACTTCGCTTGATCGTCACGTACGTCGAGCTCGATGGTGACCTCCAGCCCCCGCGCGGGCGAACTTCGCGCACCCTCGCACGCGCGGGCGAATGCGAATGTGGGTCGGCGACGTCCGATCGCGCCATTGGTATTCCCGGTCTGCACACCGCGCGGGCGAACGTCGCCGTCCGACTCGATCACCTATGCGCAGCGGTCTCGGTCCAGGGAAGCGCGAGCAGACTTTGCATCTTCGGCGCCGCTGCGATCGCAGTGACCACGTTCGCCCGCGTGCTCCGGGCCCGGACGTCAGGGGGCGACCGCTGTCGGGGCGCCTTGCCGGGCCAACAGCTGACCGCGCCGACGCGCCACCACGCCCGAGCGGCCCGATGCACCGAACTGCAAAAGACCTCGCACGCCACATGGACAGGCCGCTCCCGATGATTCCACTTCGCGTCAGGCCGGACTGGTATATGCTCTTGGGACGAACTCGCAATTCGGGAGGTGAACGATGTCCATGACCACGTCGATCGGCAGATCAGCCGATGCCCTTGTTGGTGTCACTGTTGGTGCCCCTGCTGGTGCCGCCGTGAGCGCCTTCCGCTGGAATCGCATCGTTCCCGGGCGGGTGCTCCGCGGCAGAGTCGGTGGCCCCGCCGCATAACGGCGCCGCACGCACCTGTTGACGCGGTTGATTCCGCGCAAAAACCTTCTCAGGCATGCCTGGCCGATGGCCGGCGTCGCCTCGTAGCTCATCGAAACGTCGCTCGTCGAGCTCGCCGCGTGAGAATACGTGGCGCGCCGTCGCGCCGACCCTCCGAATACGGATTGACTCATGCATCCCATCACCCTGATCGACCTTGCGTTCGCCCACCGGGACGAACTCCTGAACAGCGCCTCCCATGCCTCGCGCACTGCCCGCACGCGTGGCCGCCGGCTGCGGCCGACCGCTGCCGATCGGCCTTCGGTACGCGCCATCTGCGCGAGATGCCAAGGGGGCCCATGCTTGTGCGGTGGCGCGCCCTAACGCCGTCGCCCGGTCGTAGCGCGAGCGGCACCGAAGGCGAGCACTTCGGTGCCGCTCGCCCGCTATCTGTTGACCTCGGGCAGAACCTGCCCTAATCTACAACCTTATGGTTGTACAAGCGGAGCTCAGCGACAGCGAGGTGGACCGGATCTTCCGGGCCCTCGCCGATGCCACGCGCCGCGACATCCTGCGCCGGAGCCTGGATTCCGAGGCGTCGGTATCGCAGCTCGCGGCGGCCTACGACATGTCGTTCGCCGCCGTGCAGAAGCATGTCGCCGTCCTGGAGAGGGCCGGCCTGGTCAGCAAAAGGGCGGTCGGTCGGCAACGCGCCGTGCGCGGCAACCCTGAGAGGGTTGAGCGCGCCCGCGCACTCCTCGATCGATACGAACAGATCTGGCGTCGCCGCATCGAACGACTCGACGCCTTGCTCGCGGACGATCTCACCGCGGAACACTGACACACAAGCACCAGTAGAAAGGCACCGTCATGCCCGTCACCTCCGTCACCAAGAACACGGACTCGCTCACGATGACCGTCGTCGCCGAATTCCCGGCGAGCGTCGCGCGGTTATGGGACGCGTATGTCGACCCGCGGCAACTGGAGCGGTTCTGGGGTCCGCCGACGTATCCCGCGCGGTTCACCCGGCACGACGTGGCGGTGGGCGGACGCTCCGAATACGCGATGACGGGCCCGGACGGCGACGTTTCGCGTGGCTACTGGGAGTGGCTGGCGGTGGAGCCGCTGCGGTCGTTCGAGGTACGCGACGGATTCGCACGCGAGGACGGATCGGCCAACAGCGAGATGCCCTCCATGCGCATGGAATTCGTCTTCACGCCGCAGGAAAACGGGTCGAGGGTCACCACGACGACGTATTTCGCGAGCATCGATCAGCTCGAAACACTGCTGGGCATGGGCATGGAAGAGGGCCTGACCCTGGCGATGGGCCAGATGGACGAGGTGATCGCCGACCTCCGCACCTTCGCAGCCGACATCCCCACGCTCGCACAGATTCTCAGCGATACGCAGGTGCGCGTCTCGCGGGTGATCCGCGGCCCGGTGGACGCGGTGTGGCGCGCGTACCACGAACCCGACCTGCTGCGGCGCTGGCTGCTCGGCCCGGACGGATGGACCATGCCGGTCTGTGAGGTCGCGACGGCGGTCGGGGACTCGTACCGCTACGAATGGGAAAGCGGCGCGCAGCGGTTCGGTTTCGTCGGAGAACTTCTCGCGTCCGCGCCGCCGCATCGCGCGGTGACCACGGAGCGCATGATCGGCATGCCGGCGGAGACCACGAATGAGCTGACGCTGACCGCCGTCGCCGGCGGTACCCTCATGTCGCTGCTCATCACCTACCCCGACGCCCAGCTTCGCGATACCGTCCTGGCCACCGGCATGACGGACGGCATGGAGACGAGCTTCCGCCGACTCGAATCCGAGGTACTCACATGAACGAGCCCGCCGCCGTGGACGTGCGGCGCGCCGATCTCGGCGATGTCGACGCCATCGCCCCGCTCTTCGACGCCTACCGGCAGTTCTACGAATGCCCGCCGGACCTCGCTCTCGCCCAGGATTACCTCGCCGCGCGGATCGGGCGTGCGGAGTCGATCGTCTTCGCGGCATGGTCAGGCGGCGAGCCGGCCGGGTTCACGCAGCTGTATCCGACCTTCTGCTCGCTGGAGGCAGGAGCGATTCTCGTTCTGTACGACTTGTACGTGGCGCCCGAGAAGCGTCATGGCGGCATCGCCCGCGCCTTGCTCGCCCTGGCCGCTGCCTTCGGCCGCGGCCAGGGTGCGGTCAGGCTGGAGCTGTCCACGGCGCGGACGAACGTCACGGCGCAGCGGCTGTACGAGGCGTCCGGCTGGGTGCGTGACGATGTCTACCTGCACTACTCTCTGTCACTGCGGTAAGGCGAATCAGCCCATCGATGCGGGTATCTCGCCGGTGTGACCGAACATTCTGAACCAGATGAGAACGCGATTTCACTCGTCTGGCGGTGATCACCACCCGAATGGTCGTACCCACCGGACGTTATAGTGATGCATCATCATCTGGAGTAGGAAGGCCCGGTTTGTCCCGGAGTGACCCCCAGGGGGCTGGGGAGGGATCACTGTCGGGAGGGTCGCGGGGGATTGGCTGACATTGCGCACGTTGTCGGCGCTGCAGGCCCGCACGCAGCGCCGTGCGCTGAGCGGGTGGGGGCGTCAGTGGCGAGTGCGGGCCCAGGGCCGGGCTTGATCGGGCGAATGGTGTGCGATAGCGACTATCGCATCACCTCGATCGACTCGTCGCTGGCGATGGCGCTCGAGTATTCCGCAGACCAGTTGGTCGGGTATCGCGCAATCGATCTCGTCGACTCCGCGGACCGCCTGGCCATGATCACCACCGCGCGGGCCGCGACGGCGGGCACCGAGCCGATGGTCACGGTGGGGTGCTCGTTCCTGCGTCGTACCGGCGGATCCTTACCCGTACAGCTGGCCGTCTCGGCCTTCCGATCCCAGCACGACGATTCCCGCGGCCTGGTCTGTGCCGTCGTCGCGACTCAGGGTGCCGACGACGCAGCGGGCGCCGGCGCCGACGAGCGAGCAGCAACGCTGTTGGGCGCGGCGCGGATCGCCGCCGTCGCGCGGGCCGACCTGCTCCGACTGCTGCACACGGCCGCCAGCGCAGCGAACGCCTCGACCACCATCGAGGAGGCCGTCGACGCGATCGTGCCGAGCGTGTGCCTGCATTTCGGTTGGCAGGTAGGCGCTTTGGTGCGTTGGAACGGCGACGGCGCGGGTCACGTGCATCCGGCCCACGGCTGCGAAGCCTGGCCCTACGATCGGCCCGAACGGCCGCCCAGCACCGGTCCGCGAGTCCGTATGCAACGCGGGGACCAGCCTCTGGTCGTCGCCCGGGTGAACGACACCGCGGCGCTGGTATTCGCCGGGGCCGTCGATCACGCCGCGATTCCGGTCCAGGCGCTCAGCGCGATCGCCGGAGATTGCGCGCGGGTGGCCGATCGCCAGGCCGCGCTGGACCGGGCGCAGCGAGCGGCGGACAACTCGAGACGCCGGCTCACGCGCCGAACCGCCGACGCGGCAGCGGCGCAAGTGGCAGCGGCGCAAGTAGCAACCATGCAGGCAAGCGCGCAGACGACCGTGCAGACGACCGTGCGACAACGGGACGTGGACAACCTCACCGGCCTTGCCACCCGCAGTCAGCTCGTCGACGAACTCGACCGATCGCTCGCCGCCCGGTGCAACGTCGCCGTCCTGCTCGTCGACCTGGACGATTTCAAATCGGTCAACGACACGCACGGGCACGACACCGGCGATGAGGTCCTCGTCCAGGTGGCCGACCGGCTGCGCGCATGCGTGCGACCCGACGATCTCGTGGTCCGGTTCGGCGGTGACGAGTTCGTGGTGCTGTGCCGCGTCGCCGAGGCCGCCGTGACGGTGGCACAGCGCGTGGTCACGTTGCTGGCGCCGCCCATCGTGACCACGTCCGGCTCCGTCACGATCACGGCGAGCGTCGGCATCAGCGACGGCAGCATCCCGGTCATCGCGGCGGCCGAACTCCTGACCCGCGCGGACGCCGCAATGTACTGGGCGAAGCGGCTCGGCAAGAACCGCTATTTCGTCTATGACGACAATCTTCACGCGCAGGCCGCCCGCGACAAGCAGACGGAGACACTGCTGCGCAGCGCCGTCGACGAGAACCGGGTCGTCGTCCGCTACCAGCCGATCCTCTCGACGATGGGCACCGGGATCGTGGGCGTCGAGGCCGTCGCCCGACTCGTCGACAACGACGGGCGGATCCGCCTGCCGGGTGACTTCCTGCCCGTCGCCGAACGCACCGGACTCATCGCGGCGGTGGACGCCTGGGTGCTGGCCGAGAGCTGCCGGCGCATCGCGGCCATCGGGAACCGGCTCGGCCGCCCGCTCACCGTGTCGGTCAACGTGTCGGCGCAGCTGGCGGCGCGACCGGATCTCGGCGATACCGTGGCCGCCGCGCTGTCCGCCGCCGGCCTGCCCGCGTCCGCGCTCATGCTCGAACTCACCGAAGCGACCCTCATCCAGGCCGGATCCACGATCACCGATCGGCTCGCCGCGCTGCGCGAGCAGGGCGTCCGGGTCGCGCTGGACAACTTCGGCGCGGGGTACTCGCCGCTCGCGTTCCTGCGCCGGATGCCGCTGTCCCACGTGAAGGTCGACCGCCCCTGCATCACCCGGATGCTCAGCGACGAGCGGGATGCCGCCATGCTGGAGGCAGTGACCTGGCTCGCGGATCAACTCGGGTTGACGTGGATCGCCGAGGGCGTCGAGACCGATGCGCAATGGGAGGCCGTGCGGCGGTTCGGGCCGGGATTCGCCCAGGGCTTCCTGTTCGCCGGGCCGCTCGCCGAGGACGACCTCGTCCGCACCCTCTGCGCCGGCCCGGGCGCGACGGCGCACACCAACGGCAAGGCGAGTTTCGTCACGAGGTGACCCGCGGGCGCACCCGGCACGGCTGCCTACCAGCGGTTGTCGACGTCCTCCGCCCAGCCGAAAATGCCGTCGAATATGACGGTTTCGCCGACGATCGTGACGAAGGACCCCGACCAGTAGCCGAAGCACTGGTCCGTCCGGGACGACACGACGCCGAGGTTCGTCCGGGACTTCCGGTCGTAGACCGGCGTGAACGTCGCATCCAGCCTGGGGCCGCGGATCCGCCATGGTGCGAGGTAGTTCGCGCGGTCCACCTGCCAGGCCAGTTCGTCATGGATCTTGTGCAAGATGCCGTCGAGTATGACGCCGTTCTCGGTCTGGCCGGTTCCCGCCGTCCATGCCCCGCCGAACTGGATCCCGACCACGCGGCCGTTCGAGACGCCGGAGCCCGCGCCCCACTGCCACCGCGCGCGGTACGGCCACCGACCGCGCCCGTGGTCGAGCACCGCCCACGACTCGCCGGCCGGCACCACCTGCTCCACACCGTCGATCCGGACCGTTCCGTGGGCGGGCAGGGTGACGTCCTTCACCGTGTACTGGAACCTCGTCGCGCTGAACGGGACGACGACGGCCAGGCACTCGTGATCGGCCGGACGCACGGCGACGACATCGATCTCCGCGCCGGGGATCCGCGCCCGCAGGTGCACCGACGACGCTGAACCGTCTGAGTGCGAGCCGTCTGACGGTGAGCCGCCCGGCTCGATGTCGATGGTGAGGTCCTTCGCGCGAGCCCGCGCGACCCCTGCGTCCAGCCGGGGCGGCAGAGTCACCCCGCGCGCGGGCAGCACGGTCGCCGACCGGTGCCACGTTCGGTGGTCGGCGCGGTCGAAGAGCCACACCTCGTGGACGGCCGCGTAGTCGAGGGACGACACCGTCAGCGCCATCACATGTGTGGGTGTCGCCACGTTCCAGTACTCCCAGCGTTTGGTGCGACCCCAGCTGCGGTGCGGACCGCGCCCGATCCCGGTGGTATCGACCAGCGGGTGCCGGGCCCATCCCACCGCGGCCGGGTTGAGCCTGCCGTCCGGGCCCGTGAGATCGACGCCCCAGGTCAATTCGCGTGCCTGAGCATGCGCGTCGGGGTCGGTGGGCATGGCGTCCTCGGGAGTCGCGGTATTGCGGGGGGCCATCGAGATCCTATGCTGGGTGGCCGGCGTCGCCGTGTATTCGCACGGGCCTTCCGGGCGCGGGTGCATCGGTGCTGTGCAGTCGGAACGTCGTCATACGCGTGAGAGTTGATCATCGATGGACCGATCGGACCCGGAAGGACTCGGCGAGTGGACCGCACGACGCAGCGCGAGGGGCACGCCGTGTTCGTCCGGAACCAGTGGATGCTGTCCATCGCGCAACTGTTCTCCGGCGTCGGCGTGGCCGTCGGGTTCGCGGTCGGGGGATTGCTCGCCGAGCAGCTGACCGGCCACGCGGAGTACGCCGGGTTCGCCCAGACCGCGTCGATCGTCGGGGCGGGGCTGTTGGCGCTGCCGCTGGCCCGGCTCGCCGAGCGGCACTCGCGGCGCTACTCGCTGTCGCTCGGGTTCGGTATCGCCGCGCTCGGGGCGTTGGTGATCCTCGCCGGCGCCCGGCTGGCGTCGCCGGTGCTGTTCTTCGTCGGCATGCTGATGTTCGGCTCCGCGACGGCCTCCGGGCTCCAGGCTCGTTACGCTGCAACCGATACCGCCCCCGACAGGCTGAAGGGCCGCGCGCTGTCGGTGGTGGTGTGGGCGACCACCATCGGTTCGGTCGCCGGACCCAACCTCGCTGGGCCGGGCGGTGCGATCGGTCGCGGCCTCGGGGTCGGGGATCTCGCCGGCCCGTTCGCGGTGTCCGTGGTCGCGTACGGGCTGGCGGTCGTCTTCACGTCGCGGCTCAGGTCCCGGGCGCGCCTTGTGGACGATCCGGCGCCGGATGCCGCCAGCGGCATGGACACCGCCGTGGACACCACCGTTGACCCAGGCGTGGACGCAGATGCCGCCGTGGACACTGCCGTAGATGCAGATGCCGCGCCTGTCGCGCACACCGGCTCGGTGCGGCCGACACCGACACCGACACAGAGACCGACACTGAGACCGACAAGACCGACCCTCCGCGAGAGCCTTCGGCTGATCGTGGCCCGCCCGCGGGCCATGCTCGGCTTCGCGGCCGTCGTGCTCGGCCACACCGTGATGGTGTCCGTCATGGTCATGACGCCGATCCATATGCAGCACAGCGGCGACGCGATCGAGGTGATCGGGATCGTCATCAGCCTGCACATTCTCGGCATGTATGCGCTGTCCCCGGTCTACGGCTACCTGGCGGACCGCTTCGGGCCCGTGCCGGTGATCTGGGCCGGGTTCGCCCTGTTCACCGCGTCCGGGGTGCTCGGCATCGCCGACGACATGTCCGGCTCGACGATGCCGCGGATCTCGGCGGCGCTGATCCTGCTCGGGCTCGGCTGGTCGGCGTGCTTCATCGCCGGGTCCACGCTGCTCACCCAGTCCGTGCCCGCCGCGCACCGGGTGACGATCCAGGGCGCGACGGACGCCGGGATGAACCTCGGCGCGGCGGTTTTCGCGGCGGCAGCCGGCCCGTTGCTCAGCGCCGGCGGTTTCACGCTCATCAACGCGGTCGCGCTCGGGATCGTGGTGATCGGCGTGGCGACCGCCGTCCGATCGCTGCGGGCGCATGCGCGTGCCGTGCGCGCCGGGGACACCGGGCGCACCGGGGGCACCGGGAGCGCGGGGAGCACAGCCGGTTGAGCCGCACGCCCATGTCGCATACCATGGCACGCTCATCGGGCCGCCCTACGACACAGCGAGGCGGGTGAGGCATGGCGCCGTCACGGTCGGCTCGCGCCTGGATCAGGGCAGGCATCGCGGCACTGATCGCGATGTTGCTCGTGGCGTTGTCGCTCGGTGTCTCGGGATGCCTAGCGGTGCGGTCGGCGCCGCGGCACATCGGGGCGTTGGCCGCGCAACCTGCCGCGCCGACCGCCGATACGCTCCCGGGGTCGGTGTCCACCGCGAGATCGGAGACGTCACCCGCTGCGACGCCGACCGCAGCGACCTCGGCAGCGCCATCGCAAACGTCTTCTGCGACAACGAATCTCCCGACAACGCTCTCGGTGACGCCGCGAACAGCGTCATCGACGCCCGCGCCACGGACCACGAAACCCACTGCGCCGAAAACCACTGCGCCGAAACCGAGACCGACGACGCCCCCGCAGCACCATCAACCGGACCGGGTGATCACCCAGGACTTGCTCGCCGCGGTCAATGCCTACCGGCGGCAGGCCGGCGTGGCCGAGCTTTCCGAGAACAGCTGCGCGGACGCGTCCGCGCTGATCCACGCGAAGAGCCAGGCGGCGGCGAACAGGATGTACCACCGCACGCTGAGTCAGGTCGAGAACGCCTGCAAGATGGTCGGCGGTGAGAACATCGCGTTCGGGTACGCGACGCCGGCCGCGGTGCTGAAGGGGTGGTGGGGCTCGCCCGGGCATCGGGCGAACATGCTCGATGCCCGGTACCGGTACATGGGCATCGCCGTCGCCTATTCCGCGAGCGGGACGCCCTACTACACACAGGTCTTCTACATACCGTGACATACGCCGAGACACATGCTGTGACACATATCGCGAGACCGGTGCCGCATCGGCCCTCCCCGCTCCGGCCCTGCCCGCTCCGGCGGATCAGATCCAGTTGCGGCGTTTGAACACGACGTACAGCATCGTGCTCACCAGGACCATCAGTCCGAGCGCGAACGGATAGCCGAAGTACCAGTGCAGCTCCGGCATGCTGTCGAAGTTCATGCCGTAGATGGTGCCGACCAGCGTCGGCGCGAACAGGATCGCGGCCCAGCCGGAGACCTTCTTCACCTCGTCGCCCTGCTTGATGCTCGCCTCGGTGAGCGCCTTCATCTCCTCGTTCTGTTGCTGTGCAACGAGTGTCGCGTTCACGGACATCATTTCGCGGAGCAGGTGACGAAAGCCGTCCACCTGCTCGATCACCGCGGTGAGGTGGTCGTCGACATCGCGCAGGTAGCGCTGCAGTTCCTCGTCGGTGCCGTACTTGTCGAACCCGGCCATCAGCCCGTGCAACACGGCCTGCAGCGGTCCGACGGTGCGCTGGAACTCGACGACCTCGCGGGAGAGCTCGTAGATGCGGCGGGAGACGGCGGCGTCCCGCCGGAAGACCTCGATCTCGATCTCGTCGATGTCCACCTGCAGGCCGGTGACGACGGGGGCGTATCCGTCCACGATCCGGTCGACGATGGCGTACAGGATCGCCTCCGGTCCGAGCTGCAGCAGGTTCGGATTGCTCTCCAGCCGCCGCCGGACGGCCGAGAGGTCCGGCTGGTCGCTATGCCGCACGGTGACCACGAAATCCGGCCCGACGAACACGTGCACCTCGCCGAACTCGACCTCCTCGGTCTCGTCGACGTACCAGGCGGCGCGCAGCACCACGAAGAGCGTGTCGTCGTAGCGTTCGAGCTTCGGCCGTTGATGCGCGACGATGGCGTCCTCGACGGCGAGCTCGTGCAATCCGAACTCGTCGGCCAGCGACCCGACCTCGTGATCGTCCGGTCGGAAGAGCCCGATCCACGCGACGGCGCCGGGGTTTTCGCGTAGCGCCTGGTACGTCTCGGCGAGCGTCTCCGGGCTTTCGACCCGGCTGCCGTCCGCGTAGATGGCGCTGTCGACCATGCTGGAGTGCTGCTGCTCGTCCGCTGTGCTGGCCCCGTCGCGAGGCGTCGGTGACGTGGCAGCGGGCGGTCGCCCGGCCCTCGATGATGGTGCCGGCGAGGTCGGCGCGTCGGCCACGAGGCCTCCCCCGAGGCGCCCGGGGCCGCGCCGGACAGCGCGGCCGACCGAACGGCCGACGGAGCGAATGGGCAGAAAGGTGCGCTCGGACATGGCGGGCTCCTGAGCTGAATCAACGTGCTGCCGGGGCGGGATTCACGCCGGCGACGGCCGGAGGCGGGGCCGGGGTGTAGCAGCGCAGGGATATGCCTGCGCGTAGACCGCGGCGGCCGGGCGCTGAGCCCGGGTGTGTTCGCGGCTACCGGATGCGAGTTCGAGGAAGGGGTCTACTGGGAGGTTCGCCGTCCACAGCGCTCCACCTCCTCGGGCCGGTACCACTCAACTGCTGAGTCACTCTGGTGCTTCGCAGGCGGGAAATATGCGCCGCCGGGCCGGATCACAGCCGCCGTGAGCATAGCCGACGGAACGGCCCGCCGCCGTTCGCGCCGCGTCGTGCGGCCGTACCGGTTTCGACCACCACGGAACTCGTCATCTCCGTCATATTCGATCACCGGGCCCCGAGAAGTGTGGGAACCATATGTCCGATGCGGGCGTTGTCTAGGAGATGGCGCCGCGAAGCGCGATCGACGTCGGATACCGGCCCGTGCTCGGTACGCTGGCGTGAGAGGGAATTCTTCGGACCAGGAGGTCTCCGTGCCCAGCAGCAACCCTGCCTTCCGGGGTATCGACAAGGTAGTGGCCGGCCAGGCCGCGCCCAACGCCGAATACCTGCAGCAGATGTACGACCAGCCGGCGTACGCGGGTCCGCGCACCCCCGCCCGCCTGCTCACGCTCGACGACGTGATCGCCAAGACGGCAACCGTGCTCGGCGTGGCGGTGATCGCGGGCGGGCTCACGGCGTATTTCAAGGCGTACACGCTGATGCTCCCGGCGCTGGTCGTCGGGCTGGTGCTCAGCATGATCGTCATCTTCAAGCGGTCGACGAACCCGGCGCTGATCCTGAGTTACGCGGCCGCGGAGGGGGTGGTGCTGGGCGGCATCAGCGGGTGGATCGAGTCGCTCAGCCCGAACTACCACGGCATCGCGCTGCAGGCGATCGTCGGCACGCTGGGCGTCTTCGGCGGCATGCTGTTCGTCTACAAGACCGGCGCGATCCGGGTGACGCCGAAGTTCACCAAGATCCTGCTCGGCGCGATGATCGGCGTCGTCGTGCTGATGCTGTTCAACATGGTGGCGGCGTGGCTGTTCCACTTCGATACGGGGCTGCGGTCCGGCGGCGGGCTCGCGATCGTGTTCTCGCTCGTGTGCATCGTGATCGCGGCGATGTCGTTCCTGCTCGACTTCGACCAGATCGACAAGGCGCTGAAGATCGGCGCGCCGGCGAGGTTCGCGTGGTATTTCGCGTTCGGACTGATGGTCACGCTCGTGTGGTTGTACCTGGAGATCCTGCGGCTGCTGTCGTACTTCCGGCAGTAGCTTAAGGTGCCGGTCGCGCGGGGCGCCGCCGGTATCGACCGGATATGACGGATATGACGGTGTTCTCGCGGCCGGGCCCGGACCTGACGGGCATGCTCTGTAGGCTCCGGGCCCGGCCTGCGTCGTCCTGGGGGTACGGCGGCCGCGAGGCCGCGGCCCGATCGGCTCTTCAGGAGTTGGCCGACCTTGCTGCCGATGCGCGCGGCGAGAAGCGCCGGACGGTACCGGATGTCGGCGTGCTGGCGCTGCCCGATCAACTGGCGGTGCTCGCGTTCGATGCGGCGGAGGCGGGGGTGCCGGGCGGCGTCGTGGCGGGGATCCTCGGTGATCTCGCTGCGCGGCTGGCGGTGCGGCCGGCCGGTCGACTTCGGTTGTCTCCCGCTGACTCCGCTTGACTCCGCTTGGCTTCGGTGCCGCCGGTCGGCGGGGTTGTGCCGGCCGCTACCGGAGGGCGTCGATCACGGCCGGCAGGATCGCCGCGGTCGCCTTGGCGTAACCCTGGCCGGACGGATGGAAGTGGTCGACGTAGAACAGATCCGGGTGGCCGTAGAACGCGGGGCTGACCAAACGTGCCAGCGCCACCGGCGCCCCGCCCGCGGCGGTGACGACCCGCTCCTGCTTCTTGGCCAGGTCGCGGGACCACGCACCCACGATGCGCCGCAGCGGCTGGCCGATCGGCAGGACGACGCCCAGATCCGGGCAGGTGGCAACCACCACGCCGACGCCGCGCGCGCGAAGCTCCTCGACGATGGTGCGCAGTTCTCGCGCCGCGTGACGGGGCGTGCATCGGTGTAGGACGTCGTTCGCGCCGACCGTCACCACCACAGCGTCCGGCATCTCCGCGAGCACGCGTTTCACCTGCCCGGTGAGTTCGGCGGTGGTGCTGCCGGCGATGCCCACGGTCACCAACCGCACCGGGCGATGCAGCGACGCGGCGGCGCCGCGTGCCATGCGCACCCCCGGTAACTCGTCGACAGTGATGCACCCGAACCCGATCGACAGTGAGTCGCCCACGACTCCCAAGACGCGCGTCCCGGCGGGGGCGGTCGTCTGCGGGCCGCTACCGTCCGGCAGGTACACGCCGTCGCCGTTCAGGACCAGGCTCTGCCAGTCGAACGGTTGCCCGTCGACCAATAGGCCGCGGACGGCAGCAGCGCCGAGCGCGGCGGTCTCGATGGTCGACGACGCCTCACGCGCCTGATGCACCAGTGTCAGCATCGAGGCACCCACGGCGCCGACGAGCCCCGCGGTCACCGCCCCGAATCCGATCGCCGGCCGTGTCGCCAGTCTTGCGCCCCGTCGTGCGGCGCGCCTCGAAACGCCTGCGCCGCCGGCGCGCGCCTTCTTGTCCACCATGGTGGTCATCGCGCACCTCCATCGCTTCCGCGCCAGTGGTGAGCCTCGTCTCGCCGCTACCGCCGCTCCTAGCAGCGCCGGCGTGCGTGGGACGGGTCGTCGCGGTGACGGTGCCTGAGATTCCCGCGTCGCTGTGCTGTTCTCTACAGTTCGGAACGTATGTCGCGAAGATGAGATTCCCGCCACAATTCCGCGTGAACCTGATCAGTCGAAGGTCACCACGCTGCGGAGCACCATTCCGGCGGCAAGCCGGTCGAACGCCGCGTTCAAATCGGCCGGCGCGATCGTCTCGGAGACGAACGTGTCGAGCGGCAACCGGCCCTGCAAGTACAGGTCGATGAACATCGGGAAGTCCCGGGACGGTAGGCAATCCCCGTACCACGACGCCTTCAGCGCGCCGCCGCGGCCGAAGACGTCGCCCAGCGGGATCTCGGGAATGCGCGCGCCCGGGGCGGGCAGGCCGACCAGTACAACGGTGCCGGCCAGGTCCCGCGCGTAGAAGGCCTGCCGCCAGGTCTCGGGGGTGCCGGCCGCGTCGATGACGATGTCCGCGCCGAAGCCCCCGGTCAGCGTCCGCACCGCCTGAACGACCTCCGACTCGGTGCTGTTGACGGTCGCCGTCGCGCCCAGATCCGTTGCCAGCGCGAGCTTGTGCGCGCTCCGGCTGACGGCGATCACCGTTGTTGCCCCGGCCAGCCGGGCGCCCGCGATCGCCGCGCCGCCCACCGCGCCGCAGCCGATCACCGCCACCGAATCGCCGCGGGACACACCCGCCGTGTTGAGCGCCGCGCCCAGCCCGGCCGCGAGCCCACAACCGACCAGACCGGCCACCATCGGCGGAGCAGCCGGGTTCACCTTCGTGCACTGGCCCGCCGCCACCAGGGTGTACTCGGTGAACGCGCCGATCCCCAGCGCGGGCGAAAGCTCCTGTCCCGCATCGGGCCCGACCGCGATCGTCATGCGGCTCGATGCGTGGTGGGTGTCGAAGCAGTACCACGGCCGCCCCCGCCGGCACGCCCGGCACCGCCCGCAGACCGCGCGCCAGTTGAGGATCACGTAATCGCCGACCGCGACCTCGGACACGTCCGCACCCACGGCGTCCACGATGCCGGCCGCCTCATGCCCCAACAGGTAGGGGAAGTCGTCGCCGATCACGCCGTCCCGGTAGTGCAGATCGGTGCGGCACACCCCGCACGCCTGCACCCGCACCACCACCTCGCCCGGACCCGGGTCGGGGACAAGGATCTCGACCAGCTCGACCGGAGCGCCCTTCACGCGGGCGACGGCGGCGACGGACGTGCGCGGCATGACGTGCTCCTCGGGTTTCGCGGACGTGTGTCCCCACCGTAGGTGCCCGGCCCGTCAGGGAAGGCTCGTAAGATATGCCGGTGAGTCCGACCGACGCCTTCGCCACGCGCGCGATCCACGCCGGGCAACAGCCCGACCAGCGCACCGGCGCCATGGCGGTGCCGATCTACCAGACCTCCACCTTCGCCATGGACGAGGTCGGCGTCATGAAGGCCGGCTTCGACTATTCGCGCGCCGGAAATCCGACCCGGACCGCGCTGCAGATCGCTCTCGCCAGCCTCGAGGGCGGCCGGCACGCCCACGCGTTCGCGAGCGGCATGGCGGCGATCGACTGCCTGCTGCGGACGCTGTTGCGCCCCGGCGACCACGTCATCCTGCCGGCCGACGGGTACGGCGGCACCTACCGCATGATCGACCAGTTCGGCGTGCCCTGGGGCATCTCCTGCACCACGGTGGCGCTCGACGATCTCGCCGCCGTCCGCGCCGCGATCACCCCGCGCACCCGGCTGATCTGGTGCGAGACGCCGACCAACCCGCTGCTCGGCGTCAGCGACATCGCGGCGTTGGCCGAGATCGCGCATACCGCCGGGGCACAACTGGCCGTGGACAACACCTTTGCCTCGCCGTACCTGCAAACCCCGCTTTCGCTCGGCGCGGATGTCGTCATGCACTCGACCACCAAGTATCTCGGTGGGCATTCCGACGTGATCGGCGGCGCGCTCGTCACCTCCGACGAGGAGCTCGCCGAGGCGTTCACGGACTTCGTCACCACCGTCGGCTCTGGGGCCGCGCCGTTCGACGCCTGGCTCACCCTGCGCGGAGTGAAAACCCTTGCGCTGCGCATGGAACGGCATTGCGACAACGCCGAGCGCATCGCCGAGTTGCTGGTGGGTCTGCCGAAGGTGGCGCGCGTGTACTACCCGGGCCTGCCCGACGACCCGGGGCATGCGGTCGCGGCGAAGCAGATGCGGCGGTTCGGCGGGATGGTGTCCTTCACGGTGGTCGGCGGCGAAGAGGAAGCCGTCAAGGTCTGTTCCCGCACCAGGCTTTTCACACTGGCCGAGTCGTTGGGCGGCGTCGAGTCGCTGATCGAGCATCCGCACCTGATGACGCATGCTTCCGTCGCGGATTCGGTGACCGCCGTGCCCCCCGACCTGATCCGGCTCTCCGTCGGCCTGGAGGACGCGGACGATCTCGCCGCCGATCTCGCCGACGCGCTGTCCTGACGGGCCCGCGATGCAGGCACTCGCCATCGATGTGGGCGGCACCAAACTCGCCGCGGCCGTCGTCACGGACGCCGGCCGGATTCTCGGCCGCCACCAGGTGCCCACGCCGCGATCCGGTGACGCGGCAACGGTTTTCGGCGCGGTCTGCCAGGCCGCCGACGGCGCGCTGGCGGCTGCCGGCATCGAGATCTACGACTATGACGATGTTCGCGCGGTTGCGCTGTCCGGGCAGCCCGGGCCGTCCGAGCGGCCCGTGCTGCTCGAGCCACCTGCGGCGCCCCGGGTCGACGGCGCCCTCGCGGGAATCGGCGTGGCGACGGCCGGTCCGCTCGACGCGCGCGCCGGCACGGTGTCCCCGGTCAATATCGGGGCCTGGCGGGATTTTCCGCTGCGGGATCGGCTCGCGCAGCGTTATGCCCTGCCGGTGCGCATGTTCGGCGATGCGGTCGCCGTGACCGTGGCCGAGCATTGGCTCGGCGCCGCCCGGGGCCTGGGCAACGTGCTGGGCATGGTCGTGTCGACCGGCGTCGGCGGAGGTCTGATCCTCGACGGGCGCGTGGTTCCGGGTGCCGGCGGGAACGCGGGGCACATCGGTCACATATCGATCGACCCCGCCGGGCCCGTGTGCGCCTGCGGCGGCATCGGCTGCCTGGAGGCGGTGGCCAGCGGCACGTCGATCGCCCGCTGGGCCGCCGAGCACACGAGCGACAGGGACGTCCCGCTGCGGACGACCACCGCCGTCGCCGAGGCCGCCCGCGCGGGGGACGAGATCGCACTCGCCGCCATGCGCCGCGCTGCGGAGGCGATCGGCATGGCGGTCGCCGGCGCCGTCACCCTCCTCGACCTCGACAGAGTGGTGATCGGCGGCGGCGTGGCGCACGCGTTCGACCTCCTCGCGCAGCCCATGGACGCGGCCTACCGGCGATATGCCGCCCTGGGCTACGCCGCGCGGCCCCGCATCGTTGCCGCGGAGCTCGGCGGCGATGCCGGCATCCTCGGCGCCGCCGCGGTGGTGCTCAAGCCGGACGACTACTGGCCGCGCAACGCTTGAGGTGAGCGCGGCCGCTCGCGGCCCGCATGACGGAGGAACACCATGACGGAGTCGCAGCGCGGCCGAGCGACCGAAGGCCCGAACGACCCGCGGATGTCCATCGACATCCCCGAGCGTCTCGGCTACCGCATCAAGTGCGCCCTGCTCGGCCGTCCGCTGATCTCGGCCGATCTGCGGCACCAGAAGCTCTCGAAAACGGTGGCGCTGGGCGTGCTCTCGCCCGACTGCATCTCCTCCTCGGCGTACGGCACCGAGGCGATGCTGGTCGAGCTGTTGCCGTGGTTCGGCATGGCCGCGTTCACCATCGTGCTGCCCATCACCGGCGCGATCCTGCTGATCCTCGTGCTGATGACGCTGTCCTATCGGGAGGTCGTCCAGGTCTACACGCGCGCCGGCGGGTCCTATGTCGTCGCCCGGGAGAACTTCGGGCCGCGCGTCGCGCAGGTCGCCGCCGTCGCGCTGCTCATCGACTACGTCGTCACCGTCGCGGTGCAGGCCGCTGCCGGCACCGTCGCCGTGGCGTCCGCCGTCCCGGCACTCGGTCCTTATAGCACCGAGATCACGATCGGCGTCGTCATTCTCATCGCCTACGGGAACCTGCGCGGCATTCGCGAAGCCGGCAAGCTGTTCGCGCTGCCCACCTACGCCTTCACCGCCGCGATGTTCGCCGTCATCGTCGTCGGGATCATCAAGGAGATTTCCGGCACGCTGACGCGATACGACCCGCACGCGCTGGTCGGGACCGTGCCGGTGGACCACAGATCGGGTCTCGTGTTCTTCGTCGTGGTCCTCGTGGTGCTGCGCTCGTTCGCGAACGGCGGGTCGTCGCTCACCGGCCTGGAGGCGATATCGAACGGCGTGAGCGCCTTCCGGGCGCCCCAGGGTCGCAACGCGCGGCGCGTGCTAGTCATCATGGCGAGCATCCTCGGCGTGCTCGTCGCCGGCGTCTCGTGGCTGGCGCATGTCACCCACGCGACGCCGTTTTCGGCCGGCTATCCGTCGGTGATCTCCCAGGAGGCGCGCGCCGTCTTCGGCAACGGCCCGGCCGGCCATGTCTTCTACATCGTCGTTCAGGCGGCCTCCGCGCTCATCCTCTACACGGGCGCGAACACCAGCTTCAACGGCTTCCCGTTCCTGGCCAGCTTCGTCGCCGAGGACTCCTTCCTGCCCCGACAGCTCACCAAACGCGGCCACCGGCTGGTGTTCTCGAACGGGATCATCGTGCTCGCGGGCGTGTCGATCGCGCTGATCGCCGTCGCACACGCCAAGGTCAATACGTTGCTGCCGCTCTACGCCATCGGCGTCTTCACCGGGTTCGCGATGGCCGGCTTCGGCATGGCCCGCTACCACCATGTCCGGCGCGAATCGAGTTGGCGGCGGAGGCTCGTCATCAACGCGTCCGGCGGCGCGCTGTCCGCACTGGTGGTGCTGATCTTCGTCGTGGTCAAGTTCACCGAGGGCGCGTGGCTGGTCGTCCTGCTGTTCCCGATCCTCGTGTTCGTCTTCATCCGCCTCAATCGGCAGTACCGCGCGGAGGCCCGGTCACTGGACCTGGCGACCTGGATCCGCCAGGACCAGGCCGAGGCGCCACGGTATCCGCGGCACGTCGTGCTCGTCATGGTCGACACGCTCGACCTGGCCGCGCTGCGGGCACTGCGCTACGCCGCGAGCCTGCGCCCCACCGAGTTGCGCGCCGTGCATTTCGTCATCGACAACATGGTCGCCGATCGGCTGCAACGCGGATGGGTGGATCGCCGCCTGGGGGATCGGTACCCGCTGGAGATCGTCGAGTGCCCGGACCGGCGCCTGGTGCGTTCGGCCGCCGAATTCGCTCTGTCCACCGTGGTCGGCGAGAGCGCGGAGACCACGGTGCTGCTGCCGCGTCGGACGTATCGGCGCGGATGGGGGCAGTTGCTGCACGATCGCACGGCGGACCGGATCGCCGCCGCCGTCGGGCGGATTCCGCACGTCGCGGCGACCATCGTGCCGTACGACACCACGCTGTCGCATGACGTGGTCGTGCGCCTCGAGGCCGAGGAGCGACGGGCCGCCGCGACCCCGGCCTTGGCACCGGTGGCGAGCGGATCCGGCCGCGTCGGCCATGCCGGTCCGCGCCCGCGGCGAAAGGCCGTGCCGGCGCCGGCGGGCCGGGCGCTCACGCCGATCGCCGATGCGGTGTGGAGGCGGTACGTCACCGTCGAGGGACGCGTCGTCTCGGTGCAAACCAGCTCGATGGCCGGCGTGTCGATGGAGGCCCGGCTGTTCGACGATTCCGGCGGGCTGCGTCTGCTCTTCTTCGGCCGCACCAGCATCCCCGGCATCGCCCCCGGTGCTCGGCTGCGTGCGACCGGCCGCGTCGGCCGATACAAGGATCACCTCGCGATCGCCAACCCGATCTACGAACTGTTGCCGGAGGCGGCGGGCGAGGGGTAGCGGTCGCCGTGCGCAGCCGGCCGCCGGTCGTGATCGACCACGGCAGCCGATCGCTCGCAGCGACGGGTGCACCGGTGGGTCGCACCGGTGGGTCACGGCGCGGAGCAGGTCGGGTGCTGGCAGGATTCGATCCATGCAACGAGTCACCCTGGACGAAATACGTGCCGCCGCGGATCTGCTCGAGCCGATCGTGCGGCATACGCCGGTCGATAGCTCGCGACCGCTCCAGGAGATGGTCGGCGGGCCGGTGTTCCTCAAGTGCGAGAACCTGCAGCGCACCGGCTCTTTCAAGATCCGCGGTGCCTACACCAGGATCTCGCGGCTCACCGACGCCGAGCGAGCCAACGGCGTGGTCGCGGCCTCGGCCGGGAACCATGCCCAGGGGGTTGCCCTCGCGGCGCGCATGCTCGGCACCGCGGCGACGGTGTTCATGCCGGTGGGCGCGTCGATCGCCAAGCTGGCCGCGACCAAGGCGTACGGGGCGACCGTGCACCTGGTCGGCGACACGATCGAGGGGTCGCTCCAGGCCGCGCGCGCGATGAGCGCCGAGACCGGCGCCGTGCTGGTGCACCCGTTCGATCACCCGGACATCCTGCGCGGCCAGGGCACCGTCGGGCTCGAGATCTGCGACCAGGTACCGGATGTCGCGACCGTGATCGTGGCGACCGGGGGCGGCGGGCTGATCAGCGGTATCGCGACAGCCGTCAAGGCCCTACGGCCGGGGACCCGGGTGGTCGGGGTGCAAGCCGACTCCGCGGCCGCCTGGCCCGCCTCGCTGGCCGCCGGTCACCCGGTGCGCGCCACGTCCATGACGACGCTCGCGGACGGCATCGCCGTCGATCAGCCGAGCAACCTGACCTTCGAGCACGTGTCCCACCTCGTCGACGAGATCGTGACGGTCTCCGAGGGGCAGCTCTCGCGGGCGATGCTGCTGTGTCTGGAGCGTGCGAAGTTGGTGGTCGAGCCGGCGGGCGCGGCCGCCGTCGCCGCGATCCTTGCGCATCCGCACGCGTTCACCCCGCCGGTGGTCGCCGTGCTGTCGGGCGGCAACATCGACCCGCTGCTGCTGTTGCACGTCACCCAGCACGGCCTGGTCGCGGCCGGGCGGTTCCTGTCGCTGCGCGTCGATATCCCGGACCGCCCGGGATCCCTCGCGCGGATGCTGACGCTCGTCGGCGACCACGGCGGCAACGTGATCGACGTGGTCCACTCGCGCGTCGGCTCAGGGCTTCGGCTCGGCGACGTGCAGGTCAGCCTGCGCCTGGAATGCCGCGGCCACGACCACTCGGAGGAGATCATGGCGGTGCTGTCCCAAGCCGGGCTCACCGTGCACGTCGACGAGTAACGACGCGAACACCGTCATATCCGCGCCATATCCGTCATATTCGCGGTCGATGGTCCGCAACGGGCCGGGCCGACCGGATATGACGTCTCCGCCGCCGGGCGCTGTCCGATCGCCTGGGCCAAATGAGCCCTGACGTGCTACGCGTCGAACGGCTTGGCCTCGACGATGGTCACCTTCTGATGGTGGCCGTTCGGAAGCTCGTACTCGCGGGCCTCGCCGCGGCTCGCTCCGACGATGGCCTTGCCCAGCGGTGATTGCGGAGAGTACACGGGGAGATCACCGTGGGTGCCTTCCTCGCGCGATCCGAGCAGGAACGTCTCGGTGTCGCCGTCGCCGTCATATGCGATCGTGACGACCATGCCGAGCTCGACGATTCCGTCGTCCGCCGGCCGCACGCCGACCTTCGCGGTGCGCAGCAGCTCCTGCAGCTGCCGGATGCGCCCTTCCTGTTTCGCCTGCTCGTCCCGTGCCGCGTGATAGCCGCCGTTCTCCTTCAGGTCGCCTTCTTCACGGCGTGCATTGATCTCGGCCGCCAGCGCAGGACGATTGGCCACCAGGTCGTCCAGCTCTGCCTTCAGGCGGTCATATGCCTCCTGGGTCAACCAGGTCTGATCCGCTGCGGTCATGATCACTCCTTACTATGCGTAACGGCCCGCGCGGCCGATGACTGCGCGGGCCATTGTGTGCTCATCGACCCGTACCCGGGCCGGTCACCGTCCGGCGTCAGCGTCCCCGCGAGCGGTGACCTGCACATAGACGAACGTGCGGCCCCGAAAGGAGCCGCACACTGTGTCCAGCCTAACACAGCATTCGCTGGTGGGGTCCGAGAATCCGTGGGGCAGGCCAGCGCTGGCGCAACCCGGCGCGGCCCGGCCATGCGCATCGTCGGCGCGGAACCGGAGAGGGAACAATGGTGGCAGGCACATGACATTCTGTGAGCAAGAGAGGACTTGAGTGCGTGAGTGAGGCAGAGCGCGGCCTGCGGCTGATGGCGGTCCATGCCCACCCGGATGACGAATCGAGCAAGGGCGCCGCGACGCTGGCGAAATACGCGGCAGACGGCGTCCGTGTGCTCGTCGTGTCGTGTACCGGTGGGGAACGCGGGGACATCCTGAACAAGTCCTTCAAGCTCGGGGACGAGCCGCTCGCGGAGGTGAGGCGTCGCGAGATGGCGGAAGCCGCAAGGATTCTCGGCGTGGAGCACGCATGGCTCGGGTTCGAGGACTCCGGATACCACGAAGGCCCGCCGGACACCTGGGACTTGCCGAGCGGAAGTTTCGCGGCTCTCGACCCGCAGCCGGAGACGGAGGCGTTGGTCGCACTGATGCGCGACTTCCGGCCGCATGTCGTCATCACCTACGACGAAGAAGGCGGTTATCCCCATCCCGACCACATCCGTACGCACGTCATCTCGGTCGCGGCCTTCGATGCGGCGGCCGACCCGGACATGTTCCCGGGCGCCGGCGATGCCTGGCAGCCGTTGAAGCTGTACTACCACGGCGGCTTCTCGCTCCGACGGCTCGAAGCCATCGACGAGGCCATGCTGGCCCACAACGGCACCAGCCCGTTCAAGGCCTGGATCGACCGCATGCGCGCGACGGGCCGTCCCGACCGCAGCGAGAAGATCACGACCCGCATCGAGGTCACCGACTTTCTCGATGTCCGGGACGCGGCGCTCAAGGCACACGCCACCCAGATCGACCCGAACGACGGGCACTGGTTCGCGATTCCGCACGAGGTCGAGGCAGCGGTGTGGGGCACGGACGATTACGAACTGGTCCGCTCGCTGGTGGATTCGCCGGCCCCGGAGGATGATCTGTTCGCAGGGATCAGGGAGCGGGTGAACGCGACATGACAACACTGGTGGCGACGGCGGCGACGGCGATCGACCGGCTGGCGGCCTGGGCCCAAGCGCAGCCCGGCGATTACGACCCGACCAGCGGCCACGGGCCCGAATGGGGCAAGGCCGCTCCGGCCGGGCTGTTGATCTGGCTCTTTCTCGGTGTGGCGCTGTTCTTCCTGGTCAGGTCCATGAATCGGCATCTGCGCCGGGTGCCGAAGACGTTCGGCGATGCCGCCGCTGAATCGGACGCCGGGAAACCGCCGAGTATGACGATGTCCTCGTCCGATGCCGGTTCGGGTTCGGATGCGGACGGCGGGTCAGGCGATGGCGTGCATGACGGTTCGGGCGACCGTGCGGGGGATGATTCGCGTGTCGCCGCGGGCGCCGTGGACGAAAAAACCGTTGACGATTAGGACGCAGTCACCGATCCACAGTCACCGATTCAAAAGTGCGATCAGCCGGCGGGGAGCCACGCACCGATACGCGTCCTCGCAGAGATCCTCGATTTCCATCCAGTCCACCGTGCCGTCCAGCCGGACGCCGAGCCAGCCGCGGTGCCCGACATACGGCGGGACGAAGTAGTGGTCCGGTTGCTGGGCTACCATCGCCTGCTGCGCGCCCGGCGGCGCCGCGGCCCACAGGTGCGGGAAGTCGTGGTCGTGGTGTCCGTGGTCCCACAGCAGCGCGAACTGCTTGCCGCAGAAGAATCCCGGCGATCCGTGGCTGAGTCGCTCGGTCGCTTCGGGCAGCGCCAAGCAGATCGTCCGGATCCTGGCCGTCAGGTCGTCGGTCATGATCCGCAGCCTACGATCGGCCCGCTACGGGCAGAGATCTGCTCATACCCCGCCCATGGCCCACGGACTCGTGCCGTCCCAATCGGGTCCGTAGACCACTGACTCGCCATCCGATAGGCGGCGATCAGGGGGATGTGAGGTAGTCCATCAGGTGGCCGGACTCGGTCTCCAACTCGTCGATCCGTTTCTTGACGACGTCGCCGATGGACACGATGCCCACGAGTGCGTCGCCGTCGACCACCGGAAGGTGACGGAATCGTCGCTCGGTCATGATCCGTGCGATATCGCTGATCCGGTCGCCCGGCCGACAGGTCTGCACATCGGACGTCATCATTTCGCTCACGTGCATGTGCAGCACCGCGGCGCCGTGTTTGTGCATGGCACGGGCGATATCGCGCTCGCTGACGATCCCGTCGATCCGGGACCCGTTGGTCGACACGACGAGCGCACCGATACCGTGCTCGGCCAGCGCGTCGACCAGTTCCGAGATCGACGCGTTCGGGCTGATCGTCACCACCGACCGGCCCTTTCCTGCGAGTACATCCTGGACGATCATCGCAACCTCCCAGCTTGCGAATCGTGACGTCTGCCGGACGTGGTACTTGCCGCAACTGTAGTCGAGATCACACGGTCCGGCGCGGTGTCGTTTCGGCCGGCCCCGCGGCGGTGGGAGGATCGCCGAATGAAATCACTGGCTGAAGCCGATCTGTCGACCCGTCTGCCCAAGAAGCAGGCTCGCCGGCGGCTCAAGGCGGCGCAGCGCCGGCTCGTCGAGTTGCGCCTGACTCTGGGCGGACAGCTGGGCCGGACGCTCGGCCCGCCGGTGTGCATCGTCTTCGAGGGCTGGGACGCCGCTGGGAAGGGCGGGGCGATCAAGCGCCTCGTCGCGCCGTTGGACGCGCGGCACGTGCGGGTCGCCCAGTTCGCGGCACCCACTGCCGACGAGAAACGCCACCACTTCCTGTGGCGATTCTGGCCCGTGCTGCCCGGCCGGGGCGGCATGGCGGTGCTCGATCGGTCGTGGTACGGGCGCGTGCTGGTCGAACGTATCGAGCACTTCGCGACGGAGGCAGAGTGGTCGCGTGCCTACGACGAGATCGCCGACTTCGAACGCGGTCTGACGGCCGAGGGCATGATCCTCATCAAGTTCTTCCTGCACATCAGCGACGTCGAGCAGCTCCGTCGCTTCGAGTCCCGGCAACGTGACGAGCTGCGCGCCTGGAAGCTCACCGACGAGGATTGGCGCAATCGCGACAAGCGCGCGGACTACTACCAGGCCGTCACCGACATGTTGGAGCGCACGGACCGGCCCGCCGCCCCCTGGACGGTGATTGCCGCTGAACACAAGCCCACCGCCCGTGTCGCCATGGTCGAGCACGTCTGCGAGCGCATCGAGCAGGCCCTGCACTGACCGCCTGGCGCGCTGCGGAGTGCCGTGCGAGTTCACCGTTGGACACCGATTCCACACGATGCCGTGTCACTCAGTGACTCAGCCGAGGTGGTCCAACCGGTCGATCCAATAGCCCGGCTTTCGCTTCGCGTGAGCGACAGCGACGATCCAGAAGGTGCCGTTGAAGACGGTGTAGAAGAGGCCGTACTCATCGAACCGCCGCAGCTGAATCTTGCGAATCCAGGGCTCAGCGGGCAGCTTGGGGTGCTTGTACTTCCGGGGCATGAGCGGGTTTTGCAGGGCTTGGTCGACAGTCTTGTACAGATCGACAGCGAGTTGCCGGCCGAGACCTGGCTTTCGCTTGTTGTACCAGTCGTAACCGTTCTGGAGATCCTTGACGGCCTCGGGGATCCAGCGGGGCTCAGCCGTCACGGGGCCGTCACAGGCCGAAGCGCTTGCGAACTTCAGAGTCCGGGACGCCAACCGTGGTGCCGTCGGCGATGTTCTGCAGGCGTCGGCCGATCTCTGTCGCCCACTCGGACTCGACCTCAGCAGGGTCGTCGTACGGGCCATCGGCTTCTATCCACAGGTCGTGCGCGAGCTTCAGCTGCTCGTCGCGCGTGAGCTTGCGCGCCTGCGCCAGCAGCTCGCCCGTGGTCATGTTTCGAGGATATCCGCGGGAGCCGTCAGCTCGCCCTCTGCGCTGACCGGCCGGCCCGGCCGGTTTGCTAGCTGAGGCCTTGACTTTCACTGGGTAGTGGATGCTGCCGGCCGGGGGAGTGCCGCACGGCTATGTGGTGAGCGTGGCGAGTTCTGCGCTGGGCGGCAGCGGGGCGACGAGGCTGCTGCTGGCGTTGATGTCGGCCCAGCCCGAGGCGTGGATAGCGGTAGTCGGCATGCCCGATTTCGGGGCGCTGGCCGCGGCCGAGATGGGTGTGGACCTGTCTCGGCTGGGGCTGATCCCGGATCCGGGACCGGATCCGCTGCAGGTGATCTCGGCGCTCGCCGACGGGGTGGACGTGATCGCGGCGGTCTCGCCTGTGGAGGGTGCGGTGGGCCGGGCTGTGATTCGGTCGATGGGTTTGCCGCCGGCTCGGCAGCGGGTGCTGACCGGGCGACTTCGCCAGGGCGGCGCGGTGCTGTTGGTTGCGGGCCGCTGGCCGGGGGCGGATCTGGTCTTCACCGTGCGGGAGGTGCGCTGGTCGGGGATCGGCCAAGGCTACGGGCGGCTACGGGATCGGGAGTTGGACGTACGTGTTGCCGGTCGCAGGGCTGGCGCCGCTCTCGGGGCGACCGTGACGTTACGGCTGCGCGCCGGCCGGAACTCCGTCATGGTCGAAGCGCCCGAAACCGCCGCACCGCCGCTGGCGATTCCGCCGCAAACCATCGCTCAGACCGGCGTCGACTGATGGACATGACGGTGCGGGCGAAGCGACGGCGAACCGCTCAGGATGGGACGGAAGACCCGAATGATCTCGCCGGCACAGCGGCGCGCCCTGCGGATCCGGGACGGCAGGTGCGGACTCCCGGGGTTGCGGTTCACCTCCGCGTGCCCGGTGATGGCGCCATTGGCCCTGATCACATAGCCTGGGCGCGCCACACGCTGCACATCGCGGACCTCGTCGTGAGGGACAACTGTCAGATGGAGTGCCGCCGGGACGCGGCCAACGGCGTCTCCAGCGGCGCCCGGATCCCAGCCTCCGCGTTACCTGGCATAGCGAGTCTCGCCTTGCTCTCGACGCCGAACGCCGCGACCGCGCTGTCCGGCCGGGCCGGCATCCCTCATCTTCCCGCTCGGGGCATCCGGGACCCGCGCCTGGGGACCGCATCCCGGAGGCCAGTACGAGGCACTCCGTGGCCGTCGGCAATCAAGCCAACATGGACGCGAGTTGCAATTTTCCATCATTCCTATTGCCATGGCTTAGTTAGAGGCTTAGGCTAAGGCACAACCTAAGGAGGCAACATTGGCGCACAGGGCTACAGTCCTCGGCCTGCGGGAACGGAACCGGGCAGTGGTGCTGCGCCATGTCCTGTTGAACCAGCCGACTACGCGGGCGGACATCGCTGTGGCGTGCGACCTATCAACCTCGACGGTAACCAACGTCGTAGGGGCGCTGATCCGCGAAGGCTTGGCGCAGGAGAACGGCTCAGTGCCCTCGGACGGTGGACGGCCGATCGCCCAGATCTGTCCGGCCCCGGGCGGCGCGCATGTGATCGGCGTGGATGTGGGGGAGCAGGGTGTCGCGGTAGAACTGTTCGACCTGTCGCTGTCCCGGTTGGACCGGGTGTTCCGTGCGCTACCCCGTCGTCGGTCCAAGCCCGGCCAAGTGGGGCAGGTGGTTTCGGATGCGGTTGACGCGATCCGCACGGCGAACCCGGGCGCCGAGGAGAGCCTCATCGGGATCGGGCTGGGCCTGCCCGGGATCGTCGGCCAGGATCCCGTTGGCGGCGTCACCCTGTATGCGCAGAGTCTTGGCTGGGAGCCGACCTCGGTGGATGAGATGTTTGCCTCGCTCGGCCTGCGGATCTTTGCGGACAACGGAGCGAAAACCCTAGCCCGGGCAGAGATGTGGTTCGGCGCGGCGCGAGGGGTCAGGCACGGCGTCGTCGCCCTGGTCGGGCGTGGCATGGGCTCCGGTGTGATCAGCAACGGCGAGTTGCTGCGAGGCCTATCCAGCAGCGCCGGCGAGTGGGGCCACACAAAGATCGCCGTCGACGGCCGAGAATGCCAGTGCGGCGGTCGGGGCTGCCTTGAGGCCTACGCCGGCGGCGGGGCCATCATGGACCGCTGGCGCGAGGCCGGCGGCACCTGCAGCGGCCCGCTGGAACAGGGGCTGGAAAAGCTGATCCAGGCCGCCAACGGCGGCGATCCCACCGCGGAACGAGTACTGGCCGAGACCGTCGATGCCCTCGGGATGGGTCTCGCGAACCTGGTCAATCTCTTCAACCCCGAAGAAATCGTGGTCGGCGGGTGGGCCGGGTTGCGGCTCTTCCAGGCGCGCGGCGAGCAGATTACCCACCGCCTGCGGGTCGATTCGCTGGCCCGGCCGGCGGAACAGTGCCGCATCGAGACATGCCGCTTCGGTGACGACGCCGTCGCCCTGGGCGCCGCACTGCTCCCGATAGAGGCCCTAATCGACGGGTCCATCCCCTCTCCGGCGGTCTCGAAGTGACCGCGGCGAGCGGATTGGACGAGCGGCTGGACGTCGCGGCGTTCCCCCCGGGCTTCTTGTGGGGCGCTGCCACCGCCGCCTATCAGGTGGAGGGCGCGGCCCGCGAGGGCGGCCGCGGCACCTCGATCTGGGACACCTTCGCGCACACGCCGGGCAAGACGGTGCACGGTGACACCGGCGATATCGCCTGCGACCACTACCACCGCTGGCCACGCGACGTCGAACTCATGCGCGAACTCGGCCTGGGTGCTTATCGAATGTCGGTGTCTTGGACACGACTTCAGCCGGCAGGGCACGGGCCACTCAACCCGATCGGGGTTGAGCACTACCGACAGGTGCTAGAGGCGCTCGCCGAAGCAGGTGTGCGTCCCCTGGTGACGTTGTACCACTGGGACCTGCCGCAGGCGCTGGAGGACGTGGGGGGCTGGCCGGCCCGGGACACGGCATTCCGGTTCGCCGACTACGCCGCTCTGGTCACCAAAGCGCTGGGTGATCTCGCCTCGGACTGGGTGACGGTCAACGAGCCGTGGTGTTCGGCATTCCTCGGCTACGGTGACGGAAAACACGCCCCGGGCCGGACGGACCTCCGGGATGCGGTCGCTGCGGCCCACCACCTCAACCTCGCCCACGGTCTTGCTGTGCAGGCGATCCGAGCGGGTCGCTCGAGCCTGGCCGTGGGGGGGTCCAACCTGATCACCGACCTGGTAGCGGCGACATCCCGGGAGGAGGATGTCGCCGCCGCCCGCCGAGTTGATGCCAACAACAACCGAATGTTCCTGGACCCAATGCTCCACGGCAGCTACCCAGAGGACGTGCTGTACCTGTATCGCCGGCAGGCATTGGCCGAATTGGTGAAACCAGGCGATGAGGAGGTCATAGCGAGTCCGTCAGACTTCATGGGCGTCAACCACTATCAGCGGCTCGTAGTGCACGCTGAACCGGCTGACGCCCACCTGGGGGCTCGGTCGGTGCCGGCGGAGCCTGCGACGACATCGCTGGGCTGGTCGGTACGCCCGGAGTCGCTGCGCAACGTCCTGGTACGGGTTTCACGCGAATATGCGAGCCTGCCCCTGTACGTGACGGAGAACGGCGCGTGCTTCGAGGACTACGTCGACCCGAACGGCCGCGTCGTCGACTCCGAGCGCATCACTTACCTCGCCGGTTACCTCGCTGCCGCCGGCGAGGCAATACGCGACGGCGTGAACCTGCGGGGGTATTTCGCTTGGTCTCTGTTGGACAACTTCGAATGGGCCGAGGGCTACCGCAAACGTTTCGGGCTGATCCACCTCGACTACGGCACCCAGGCTAGAACTCCCAAGGCCAGCGCGTACTGGTACCGCGACCTCATCGCCAGGCACCGCCAGACAAGCCACCGCGAGGCACCCGCCGGACGCGCGGCCAGCAGAGCCGGCTGAACGCAGCAACGAACCCCTTACAAACTTGACGAAAGGATTGCCATGAGAAAAACCCTGCGCGCGACCCTAGCGGCCGCGGGCGTCCTGGCGATGGCGGCGACGATGGCTGCCTGCGGTGGCGGCAGCACCTCGGCATCGCCCGGCGCCGCCACGACCACTACGCCAGCGTCGCCAGGGGCCACCCAGACGACAGGAAGCGGCCCGGGCACCACCCAGTCCACCGCCGGGTCGTCCACGGCCGACAAGCCCGACGACGGGACGACCATCACCGTGTGGACCATGGAGGACAGCAAGAAGTTCACCGACCTGATGCAGAACTTCACCCAGCGGACCGGGATTACCGTCAAGGTCGAGGCGATCCCGTGGGCGAATGTCGGCGCGAAGCTGACCACCGCAGTGGCTTCTGGCAACGGCCCGGACGTCGTCCAGGTCGGCCTGTCCAACCTGCCGGACTTCGTCTCGGCCGGAGCACTCTTGGATCTGAGCCCCTACCTCAAAGATCACCCGGCCCTGCAAGACGACAAGTTCCTGCCAGGGGTCGCCTCGGACAAGACCAGCCCCGCCGGAAAGGTCCTGTCGATCCCGTGGATCAGTGACGTACGGGTGCTGTTCTACCGCAGCGACATCCTGCAACAAGCTGGGATCACCACGCCGCCCGCGACGTGGACCGACCTGTTCAACGACGCGAAAAAGCTCGCCCAGCGCGGCAACCGGCAGTACGGCTACTACATCCCCCAGTGGGACCAAGCCCTGCCGATCGAGTTCACCTGGCAGGCCGGCGGCGACGTGCTCGACCCGACGGGCAAGGTCACCTTCGACACCCCCGCGTTCAAACAGGCCGCGGACTTCTACCTGTCCTTCTACCGCAACAAGCTCGTTCCCACCGCATCGGACTCCGACCAGACCCAAGGCTTCATCTCCGGCGCGTCACCCCTACTGATCTCCGGGCCATACCTGGAATCGACGATCACCGGTTCGGCCCCCCAGCTGAACGGCAAGTGGAACGTCGCACCGTTACCGAAGGACAAGACCGGGACATCCCTGCTCGGCGGATCGAACATGGGCATCTGGTCCAAGTCCCAGCACGTCCAGGCAGATCTGAAGCTGCTGGACTACCTGTCCGGGACCTCCGCGCAACTCGCCTGGTTCAAGGCCGCCGACGAGATGCCCTCGACGAAGGCCGCCCTAGCCGACCCGACCCTGAACAGCGACCCCATGGTCAAGGTGTACGTCCAGCAACTAAGCGACGCGAAACTCCTTCCGCTGGTGCCGAACTGGGGAAAGATCAACCAGGACGCGCTCGATGCGCTGAACAAGATCGCGCTACAAGGCGCGGACGAACAATCCACCCTCGCCCAGCTCAACCAGATCGTTGCCGCCCTGCAGAAGTAGGCGGCACGGCCGAGGATCCACAGCCGCCGTGCGGGCGCCGGGACGCAAACCGACGCCCGCACGGCACAACAGGAGAGAGCCGATGGCCGTAATCGTGCAGGGGCGCACGACACAGACCAGTGCCGTACGCCTGCCGCGGCGCCGGGTACGGCCCGCCCCGTACCTGCTGGTCAGCCCGGCACTTATCTGCCTCCTGGCCTTCGGGGTCTTGCCGATCATCGTCGCAGCGGTGGTCAGCTTCACCAACATGGACATCAGCGGCCTCGGCGACTTCTCCAAGGTCCACTTCATCGGACTGGGCAACTACACGGCGATGTTCGCCGACAGCGCCTTCTGGCAGGCGCTCCGCAACACCGTCTTCTACATCCTCATCGGCGTGCCCACCCTGGTCATCGGCTCGCTCGCAGTCGCGATCGCATTAAACCAGAGCCGGTCCCGATTCTTCCGTGCCCTGCGGGCTTTCTACTTCCTACCCGCGATCATGGGCATTGTGGCGATCGCCCTGATCTGGGGATATCTGTACAACACCCAGTTCGGATTGTTGAACTATCTGCTGTCGCTGGTGGGCATTCAACCGGTCGAGTGGCTGGCGGACCCGACGGTCGCGAAATTCGCTGTCGCGCTGGTGGCGATCTGGCGCGGCTCCGGGCTGAACATCATCATCTTCCTGGCCGCGCTCCAGTCCATCCCGCCCGACTACTACGAGGCCGCGTCGATCGACGGCGCCGGCGAGTGGCGCAAAGTCTTTAGCATCACCATCCCGCTGCTGCGGTTCGCAGTCTTCTTCGTCACCATCACGTCGCTGATCAGCTGGATGCAGTTCTTCGACGAGGTATACGTGCTGACCGACGGCGGCCCTGTGCACGCCACCACATCCCTGTCGCTGTACATCTACCAACAGGGCTTCCAGGACAACGAGTTCGGCTTCGCCTCAGCAGCGTCGATAGTCCTGTTCGTGCTCATCGCCGCGGTCACCGCGATCCAACTGCGCCTGAAAGGTTTCCGCAATGGCTGACGCCCATGATCCCCGGCGTCACCATCGCCCGGTACTCATCGGCGGCCTCCTGGCGATCGGCGCGGTCGCCACGGCGTTCCCGTTCCTGTGGATGCTAACCACATCGGTGAAACCGCTGGCCGACTCCTACGCTTACCCACCCAAACTGTTGCCTTCCCAAGTCACCTGGGAGAACTACGCCACCCTGTTCACCGATCTTGACTTCGGGACCTACGTGGTCAACACCATCGTCATCGTGCTTATCAGCTTCGTCGGCATGTTCCTGATGGCGCTGGCCGGGTACGGGTTCGCCAAGTTCCACTTCCGGGGCCGCAACAGCCTATTCATGCTCGTCTTGACAACGATGATGATCCCCGTTCAGGTCACAATGATCCCCACCTACCTGATCCTCAACAGCGTCAAACTGACCAACACTCTGGTCGGCATCGCCCTGCCCACCCTGGTCAGCGCGTTCAGCATCTTCCTGTTCCGCCAGTTCATGGCCACCATCCCCGACGAGCTGCTGGACGCGTCCCGCATCGACGGCGCCGGGGAGCTCCGGACGTTCCTCCGGATCGTTCTGCCCATGTCCAAACCGATCATGGCCGTGGTCGGCGTCCTGACCTTCATCTCCGGCTGGAACAGCTTCATCTGGCCTCTGGTAATCGCCAACGACCAGAACAAATACACCCTCGCCGTCGGGCTGTCCCTGCTGAACAAACAACTCACCCCGAACCCGCCGTTGCAGATGGCCGGGGCGGCGCTGATGGTCATGCCCATCGTGATCGTGTTCGTCGTATTCCAGCGCCACATAGTCCAGGGATTCACCATGTCAGGACTCAAATGACACCACCGCCCCAGGAAACGGTTTCCTCGCCTACTCGCGAGCTCCACCGCGGGAGTTTCGACGGATACGTCCATGCGGAAGGCACGGGCCTCGCGGACGGTGCCGGCCGCCCCCTACAACTCCGCGGCGTGGGGCTGGGGAACTGGCTGCTCCCTGAGGGCTACATGTGGCGGTTTCCCAATACCGGCCCACAATCCCCACGGCAGATCGAATCCCTTCTGCGGAGCCTCGTGGGCCGCAAGCGGGCGGCCGAGTTCTGGCAGCGGTTCCGCGGGACCTTCATCGACGAGCAGGATCTGGCCCAGATCAGTGCCGAGGGCTTCAACCACGTCAGGCTCCCCATCAACTGGCGCGTAATCATGACCGGCGACGGCCGGCCCATCGACGAGGGCCTCGCCCACATTGACCGGCTCGTCAAATGGTGCCGAGCCCACCGGCTGTGGGCCGTGCTCGACCTGCACGGCGCCCCCGGCGGCCAGACCGGCACCAACATCGACGACTCCCCGAACGGGAAACCAGAACTGTTCACCGACAGCACATGCCGAAGCCTGACCATCCGGCTGTGGCAACTCCTCGCCCTCCGATACCGAGACGAAACCGCCGTCGCAGCCTACGACCTCCTCAATGAGCCGCTGCCGAACGACTACCAGCACGCCTACGCCGCCGACCTAGCCGTCCTCTACCAGGACCTGACCGCGGCTATCCGTGAGATCGACCCGCACCACCTGATCAGCTATGAAGGTGCCCACTGGGCGACCAACTGGGACATCTTCACCGATGTATGGGATCAGAACTCGCTACTGCAATTCCACAAGTACTGGTCGCCGCCTGACCGGCCCAGCATCGCGCCGTACTTGGACGCCCGTGACCGGCTGGGCCTCCCGATCTACATGGGCGAAGGCGGCGAAAACAACCTCGCCTGGGTCCAGACCGCCTTCCAGCTTTATGACGACTGCGGCATCTCGTGGAACTTCTGGCCCTGGAAGAAACTTGACACGATCACCTCGCCAGTCTCGATCAACGCCCCCGCCGGCTGGCAACGCCTCGCCGACTACGCCACCGGCCAGGCGCCGCTGCCGCGAGACGAGGCCTGGCAGATCCTGACCGGCCTCCTCGACGCACTTCCAACTCGGCGGTGCAGCTACCGAGCCGAGGTAATCAACGCCATCCTTCGGCGACCGCCGCTGGACATCCCCGCCACCGGCTTCGCCTTCCGCGGCCCCGGAATCACCTACCAGACCACCGGCGCCACCCCGCGTACCGACTTCCGAGGTGACGACCGTGTCACCATCCGCCACCAAACCAACGGCACGGCCGCGGCAGGGAAGATCGACTTCCACCACGACAGCGGCACGCCCCGCCACCCAGGCGATGAACTCCTCCTGCACCTGGCACTCGGCGACTGGATCACCTACGAGGTCAACACCCTCGACCCCGCCCGCCTGGAGATCACAGTCACGGTGGTCACCGACCACCACCCGGACCGTAGGGATCCCGCGCTAGCCATCGCCGTGGACGGAAACGCAATCCTCATCATGCCCACAGGGCCTAGCAGCAGCGACGACGACTACGAGACCATCCACACCACAACGCCCCTGGCCGTTCCGGCCGGACGTCACGACATCCGCCTCACCGCCCACGCCACGGAGATTCTGATCAGCAGCATCCGGGTGACGCCATCGACGGCGAGCTGAAGGCCCATATACCCCAGGGAGAGCACCGATGAAGAAGCGTCCGTTGTCCATTCTCGGCACCGCAGCCGCCCTGTTGGTCCCGATCCTGGTCGCCATCGGTCCGGGGGCCACGCCAGCTCAGGCAAGTTCGGATCCGAATTTCCTCAAAGCGAGCGGCAAGTACCTCCGAAACGACTCGGGCAACGGGTCGATCGTGAACCTCCGCGGCACCAACCTCGGCGGCTGGCTCACTATGGAGGACTGGATGTCTCCGCTGGGCGAGTTCGCGCTCGATCGCGGCGGCTGGACCGCGACCGCATCGGTCAACAGCTCGGCCGCCGCGAACGCGCTGGACGGCGATGACACCACCAGCTGGGACACTGGAACAGCGCAGGCCGGCGGCGAATGGTTCCAGGTCGACATGGGATCACCGACGCTCATCAACCGCGTCTACGTCGATGCCGCTGGCTTCACCGGTGATGAACCCGCCGGGTACCAGGTACTGGTCTCCGATGATGCTGCGACCTGGAAGAACGTAGCCAGCGGATCATCTTTCGCCCAGCGCAACATCATCCCTTTCACCGCACAGGTTGCCCGTTACGTCCGGATCGTGCAGACCGGCACCTCCACCAACCCCTGGTCGATCGCCGAATTCAACGCCTTCTCGGACCCGGTCCTCGACAACGCTGGCCGCACCGCAACCGCGTCGACCACAGCCGCCGGGTATGCCCCGGGCAGTGCACTGGACGGCGACGTGGGCACCCGCTGGACCAGCGGCATCCCGCAGGCACCCGGCCAATGGTTCACGGTCGATCTCGGCACAACCACTCCCGTCAACAAGATCCTCCTCGATGCCGGGCCGGATTCGGTCGATGACTACCCGCGCGGCTACGAGGTCTGGGGGTCCACCGACGACGCGAACTGGACCAAATACGCCAGTGGGCTCGGCGCCGGCCGGGTCACCACAGCAACTATGTGGACCACCGAAAACATTCGCTACCTGAAGATCGTCCAAACCGGGAACAGCTCGAACTGGTGGTCGATCGCCGGCCTCGCCGTGTACTCCAGCAGCTACTTCGATCGCACCGGTTGGACCGTCACCGCCTCGACCACCGGCTCCGGCAGCTCACCGAACAACATCAAGGACGGGAACTCCACAACCCGCTGGACCACCGGCGCGCCCCAGACCCCCGGCCAGTGGCTGCAGGTCGACATGGGCGCCACGGAAACGTTCAACCAAGTGCAGTTGGACAACTCCACTGACACCGGCGACTACCCACGCGCATACACCGTCCAAGTCTCGCCCGACGGCTCCACCTGGACCCAGGTGGCCGGCGCCGACGGCTACCCCTCAGCAACGCCGATCAACTTCCCAGCCGTGGCGGCCCGCTACATCAAGATCACGCAGACCGGTTCGTCAACCAGCTGGTGGTCAATCGACGAGTTGAACGTCGCGCTCAATAACGACGACTACGACATGAACACCGAATACGAGACCCGGTTCGGCGCAAGCACCGCAGCCAGTCTCCTGAACACCTTCCAAAGCAGCTGGATCCAAGCCTCCGATCTTGACAACATCGCAGCCATGGGCCTCAACGTCGTTCGATTGCCGATTGGATGGAAGACACTGCTCAACGACGACGGAACCTGGAAGACCAACGCCTGGGACAAGATCGACTGGCTGGTTCAACAGGCCGCGCAGCGACAAATCTACGTCATCCTCGACCTGCACACCCTTCCCGGGGGTGACTATCCCTGGGAAAGCTGCGGGCGAGAAGGACTGAACCCCAACGAATTCTGGAACAACGCCACCTACCAGGACTGGGTCAACAACATCTGGTCCGTCATGGCCGCCCGCTACGCCGGGGACCCCTGGGTAGCCGGCTACGACCTGATGAACGAACCGGTCCTCAGCTACAGCCAACCGGCCAGCGACGTCGCAACCAAGAGCGCCTACTACAACCGGCTTTATAACACCGTCCGAGCCGTCGACCCCGACCACCTGATCATCATGGAGGCATTCTTCGGCTTCAATGCTGTCGACCCACCCGCCACCTACGGCTGGACCAACGTCGCCTACGAAATGCACCCCTACGACATGCCGGACGGCTTGGATTACAACGCCCAAGCCAACCTCGTTCAGACCCAACTGACGAACGCGGCCTCCAACCAGGCCGATCCCGCCTGGGGCGTCCCACTGCTGTACGGCGAGTACCAGCTATATCAATACGACGACGTGTGGAAGCAATTCATGGCCGGGCTTAACGCCCTGCACGTGTCCTGGACCAACTGGAACTACAAAGTCATCCAGGGCCAGAACGACGGCGGTGGTGGCTACTGGGGCTTCTACAACGGCGACGCCAACCCCGTGCCTGTGATCAACAACGATAACTCCTCGACCATCAATACAAAGCTCGGCGGCTTCGCGACATCCGATATGCAACCAAACACCAGTTTCATCAACGATGTGAAGACCCTGTCCGATGCCGAACCGTGGATGGAGTCCACACCGCTGCCCGAAACCGGCTGGACCGCAACGGCATCATCAACTGAGCCCGGCGGGTCACCCGGCAACGCGCTGGACTGGAACACCTCGACGCGATGGAGCACCGGCGCCCCGCAGGCTCCCGGTCAATGGTTCGAAGTCAACCTCGGCGCACAGCAAGTCTTCGACCAGATCTCCTTCGAAACAGAATCAGGCGACAAGTGGGACTACCCGCGCGGATACCAGATCCAGGTGTCGACAGACGGGAACACATGGACGACCATCAAAACCGGCCAGGGATTCGGCTGGAAACAGACCATGGCGTTCGACCCGCAATACGCGCAGTACATTCGCATCAGTCAGACAGGCACAGCTAACGAGTGGTGGTCGATCGCCGAGTTCCACGCATACGCCGAAATGGAACTCGACCGCAATGGTTGGACCGCAACGGCATCATCAACAGCGGCAGGCGATATCACCGCCGACGCGTTCGACGGCAACACGGCAACCAGATGGAGCACCGGGACCGCACAAGCCAGCGGGCAGCATTACCAGCTGGACTTCGGCCAAGCCCAGACCTTCAACCGACTCCTCATCGACGCCGGCAGCTCCACCGGTGACTACCCGCGCGGATATCAGGTGCAGGTATCCAGTGATGACACAACGTGGGCAACAGTCGCCAGCGGCTCCGGAACAGGCCAGGCAGTCCTCGTGCAGTTTCCCGTCCAGGTTGCCCGCTACCTCAAGATCACCCAGACCGGCACCGCCGGCAACTGGTGGACGATCCAGGAACTCGGCGTCTACGGCGAACAGGAAGACAACCGCACCGGCTGGACGGCGACCGCCTCGGCGACGGAGCCAGGCGGGTCAGCCGGGAACGCCCTTGACGGCAGCCTGGCCACCAGATGGAGCAGCGGGGCACCGCAGGCGACGGGAACCTGGTTCGAAGTCGACGCCGGATCGCCGCAATGGTTCAATCACATCGTGATGGACGCCGGCCCCAACACCAGCGACTATCCGCGCGGCTACCTGGTTCAGGTATCCGACGACAATATAACCTGGCAAACCGTCGCCAACGGAGAAGGCGGTGGGCCGTGGGTCGGGGTGAACTTCCCGATCGTCCAGGACCGCTACATCAGGATCACCCTTACCGAAACCTCCGGAAGCTGGTGGTCGATCGCGGAGTTCCGCGCCTTCCAATAGCGGCAAGCGCGCGTCGGAGACCAAGGATCAAGCGCGTGGCAGGGTGCTCCGGTACATGGCCTGGCCGGGTGAGCCGGTCGGCCGGAATTCGTCATCGACATCGAGTCTGGCGGGTGGGCGTACAAGTGTGCGCGCCATGGCCGTGCCCCGCCGCCGTGGCGACGTTCCTTGCCGCTCATCAGCAGAGCGCCATTCGCTGTGGCCATCACTCGGCCTCGCTCCGACGCCGTCCAGCCTGACGCTTGGCGGGAAATGCCGGACTGGCGTTCGCCAAGACGGCGATCGCCGGTTCTCCCGTGGACTGCACCTCCGGCCAACCTTGCTTCGCAAGGCGGCGCTGCTCCCAAGCAATCAGGGTGTCGAGACGGAACGCCCCACCGATGCGCGGAGGGAAGCCTTCGCGCCGCCGCGGGCCGGTGTATTCGTACGCTCTCGTCCTGCACCATCTGTAGCGCTTCATCACCTCGGGTGTCGTCAGGAATGTGTTCTTCGGATCGGCTCCGCGCTCGGCGGTCACCATGGTTGCGTTCGTCACGGCCGTGACTGGTGCCGGGGGGCGTCGCTACGCGCAATCGACCCCCGTTGGGCTCCGGGCGCGGCGGTAGCGTGGGGCGCGGGGCGGCAGTGCGGCCGGCCCGCGGATCGGTTTCATGTGTCAATTTCGTGTGTCATGTGCTCGCGGATAGACGCCCGGGTAGCTGTCGGGCAGAGACGGGAACGGTGCAGATCGATGAATCGGTTGGCGGGCGCGAAGAGCTCATACCTGTTGCAGCACAAGGACAATCCGGTCGACTGGTGGGAGTGGGGCGCGGCCGCGTTCGAGGAAGCCAGACACAGGAACGTGCCGGTGCTGCTCTCCGTCGGCTACGCGTCCTGCCACTGGTGCCACGTGATGGCGCACGACTCGTTCGAGGATCCCGATACGGCGGTCGTGATCAACCGGGGCTTCGTGGCGATCAAGGTAGACCGCGAGGAGCGGCCCGACGTCGACGCGACGTATATGACGGCGGCGCAAGCCATGACGGGCCAGGGCGGCTGGCCGTTGACGTGCTTCCTCGACCATGAGGGCCGGCCGTTCTACGCCGGCACGTACTTCCCGCGCACCCCCCGGGGCGGGATGCCCTCGTTCGCGCAGGTGCTCGCGGCCGTGTCGGAGGCCTGGCGGCGCGATCCGGCCGAGGTGACGTCGGCCGCCGGTCGCGTCGCGGCCCAGCTGCGCGATGCGGCGAGCCAGGGAGCGGGCGCGGCGGCCGGTCCCGGCACCGCCGATGACGGCCCAGCCGGCACCGGGATGGGCACCCGCACGAGGGTCGGCGTCCGTCCCGGTATCGGCGCGACGGAACTCGACCACGCCGCCCGGCTCCTGCTGGCGCAGATCGACCGCCGCAACGGCGGTTTCGGCACGGCGCCGAAGTTCCCGCCGGCGATGGTGATCGAGTTCCTGCTGCGCCATTACGAGCGCACCCGCGATACCGCGCTGCTTGATGCAGCGACGCTCACCCTGGACCACATGGCCCGCGGCGGGATCTACGACCAGCTCGCGGGCGGATTCGCCCGGTACAGCGTCGATGCCGATTGGCACACACCGCATTTCGAGAAAATGTTGGACGACAACGCGCTGCTGCTCCGCGTCTACGCCCACCACGCTCGGCTGACCTCCTCGGCGGTGTCCGCGCGCGTGGCTGAGGAAACGGCGGAGTTCCTGCTTCGTGAGATGCGTTCGCCCACAGGCGGTTTCATCACGTCGCTGGATGCGGACTCGGCCGGAGTGGAGGGCCTCACGTACCGCTGGCCGGTCGATGAGCTCGCGTCCGCCCTGCGCACGGCGCTGCCCGCTGTGACAGGCACCGTGGCCGGTACCGGGACCGACACCGGGACCGACACCGGGACCGACATGGACACAGCCATCGCCTCGGCGCTGAAGACATTCGGCGTCGATCCGGCCCGGCCGGACCCCGAGGGCGAGATCCTGCGTCGCCCCACCGATCCCGAGGACCCGATCGGCTTCGAGGCAGTGCGAGCCGCGCTCAGGACAATCCGAGACACCCGCCCGCAACCCGGACGCGACGAGATCGTCGTGCTGCGCAGCAACGGGCTCGCCATCGCGGCGCTCGCCGAGGCCGGTGCCGCCCTCGGCCGCACGGGCTGGATCGACGCTGCGGACGCTGCCGCCGACGCTGCGCTTCGGCTGTGCCGCGTGGACGGCGGCTGGCGGCACAGCGCGTTCGAAGGCGCGCCCGGAGCCGGACGGGCGACGCTGGCCGATCACGCCTGCTTCGCGGCGGGGCTGCTCGCCCTCTACCAGGCGACCGGCGCACCGGCGCGCCTCGTCGCCGCGACCGAGCTGCTCACGGACATGCTCCGGCTCTTCCGCGAGCCCGACGGCACCTGGTTCGACACGGCCGGGACAGGTGCAGCATCCGACGGCCCTGCCATCATCCGGCCCCGCGATCCGACAGATGGAGCCGCACCGTCCGGGCTGGCGGCCGCGGCGGACGCGCTGCTGACCGCGGCGGCGCTCACCGGGACCGACACGTGGTGGGACGCCGCCGAGGAGATCACCGCATCCGTTGCGGGACTAGCGGTTCAGTACCCGCGCTCCGCGGGCTGGCACCTGGCCGTGGCCGAGGCGCGCGCCGCGGGCCCGCTGCAGATCGCGATCGCCGGCCCCGCCGGGTCACACCGCGACGAGCTTGCGCGCGTCGCGCGCCGACTCGCGCCGGGCGGAAGTGTGATCGACGTGGGGGAGTCGGACGCGCCCGGTCGCCCGCTGCTCGCCGACCGCCCGGGCGTGGGTGGACGCGCGGCCGCCTATGTCTGTCGCGGGTTCATGTGCGACGTGCCCTCCCGGACCCCGGCCGATCTGGAACGGGCGTTGCATGAGAACGGCGTCATACTCGATACTCCCGGGCCGGGATGAGCGTCACCCTTCGGGACGACCCTCGCGACTCCGGCCGATCCGAAACCGGCGCTGCACGAGAACAGCGTCATACCAGGCACTCTCGGGCCGCAACGCGCGCCGCCGCACCTGCCGGAGGTCTCGTAGCGGATCAGTAGAGGATCAGCCAGATCGCGATGCAGTGGCAGATCGCGGCCGCCGAGACGAACGCGTGGAAGAACTCGTGGTAGCCGAAGGTCAACGGCCAGCCCTTGGGGTGCCGCGTCGCGTAGAACACCGCGCCGGCCGAGTACAGCGCCCCGCCGGCGATCATCAGCACCAGCGGCGCGACCCCACCGCCGTGCAGGATGTCGGGGATGATGAACACCGCGACCCAGCCCAGCGCCAGGTAGACCGGCACGCCCAGCCAGCGCGGCGCCGACGGCCACGCCATCTTCAGCGCCACCCCGCCGATGGCCCCCGCCCACACGATGATCAACACCGCCGTCGCCGTCCGATGCGGCAGAGCCAGCACGGCAAACGGCGTGTAGGTGCCGGCGATGAACACGAAGATCATCGAGTGGTCGGTGCGCTTCATCCAGCGTCGGGTGCGCTCGGAGATCCAGATGTGCCGGTGATAGGTGGCGCTCACCGTGAACAGCCCGACGACGGTGGCCGCGTAGACCGCGCATGCCGCTGCTGCTGCGCCGCTGACGGTGGTCGCCGCCATCACGACGAGCACGACGCCGACCGCGCCCGCGACGGTCGCCGAATACAGATGGATCCAGCCGCGCGCCCGCGGCCGGCCGGCCGCGAGCTTCTCCCGCATCTCGGATCGCGACAGGGTGGCGACCGCGGGTGCGGCGGGAGACGTCATTCCTCCATAGTGACGCATCGGCGCGGCGGGCGCTTGCCCCGGGCAGTAATCTGCCTCACGTGCGGATGCCAACGATCATCTATCGGCTTTACGAAGCACATCTCGTGCGCCAACTCGACCCGACGGCGGTGCCGCACCACGTCGGGGTGATCCTCGACGGCAACCGGCGGTGGGCGCGCAAGGAGGACCTGGACAGCGCCGATGGGCACCGGGCCGGGGCGGCGCACATCGCGGACCTGCTCGCCTGGTGCCGCGGTGTCGGAATCCGGATGGTGACGCTCTGGCTGCTCTCCACCGACAACCTGCATCGCACCGCGGAGGAGGTCACGGCGCTGCTCGCGATCATCGCTGATGTGGTCGACGACCTCGCGGCGCCGGGCGCGCCGTGGAAGCTGCGGATCGTCGGCTCGATGAGCGTGCTGCCGCCGGAGCTCGCCACCCGGCTCTCTGCCGCGGAGCTGCGCACGGCGGACCGCGCCGGAATCGAGGTGAACATCGCCGTGGGCTACGGCGGGCGGCAGGAGATCACCGACGCGGTGAAGTCCTTGCTGCAGGCGAAAGCTGATGCGGGACAGGATCTTCGGGAGGTGATCGACACCCTCGACGTGGAGGCGATCGGCGAGCACCTTTACACGTCGGGGCAGCCCGATCCCGACCTGGTGATCCGCACCTCGGGGGAGCAGCGGCTGTCGGGATTCCTGCTGTGGCAGAGCGTGCATTCCGAGTTCTGGTTCTGCGATGCGTATTGGCCCGATTTTCGCCGGGTCGACTTCCTGCGTGCGCTGCGCGACTACTCTGCGCGACATCGACGCTTCGGAGAGTAACCGATCCATCTTCGGCGGCACCACCGCACTCAGGCGAATCACAGATAATTGCCATGAGGCCCGCGTCGAGGTGTGATGCTGTGAATGCTATGCGGATGGATGCACACCCCGCATACGAGGAGGTGCCATCGTGAACACCGGACACACCAAACTGCTGGTCGTCGATGACGAACCGTCGTTGCAGGACGTCGTCGCCACGTCCATGCGATTCCTCGGCTACCACGTGTCGGTGGCCGCCACGGGGCGCGAGGCCGTCCGGCACGCCACCGAGGAGCACCCGGATCTCATCATCCTCGACATCATGCTGCCGGACTTCGACGGGCTCGAGGTGATGCGGCGGGTGCGAGCGGCCGGGGTGGACGCCGGGGTCGTGTTCCTGTCCGCGCGAGACACTCCGGCCGACAAGATCGCCGGTCTCACGGCCGGCGGCGACGACTACGTGACGAAACCGTTCGGCCTCGAGGAACTCGCCGCGCGCGTGTCCGCGGTGCTGCGGCGGGTGCGACCGGAATCCGCCGATGACGAGATCCTGCGCGTCGCCGATGTCGAACTCGACCCTGCGACGTATCAGGTGACCCGCGCGGGCATGCCGATCGACCTTGCGCCCACCGAATACAAGATGCTGCGCTACCTGATGATCAACGCCAACGTCGTGCTGTCTCGGCAGCAACTGCTCGACGCCGTGTGGGGCACCGACTTCTACGGCGACGACTCGGTGGTTGCGACCTACATCTCCTACCTGCGCCGCAAGGTCGACCTCGACGGGCTCGAGCCGCTGATCCACACCCACCGCGGCTTCGGCTATGTGCTCCGCGGGGAGCGGCACTGACGGGTGAGCGGCTGATGTGCGGATGCGAGAACCGCCGATGACGTCGCCGGCCGCCGAGCCGCCCGCTGACCCTGCCGCGGGACGGGACACTGCCGTGCCGCACGACGTGAAGCCGGCCGCGGAGCAGGCTGCGTCGGAGTCTGAGGGTCGGGCCGCGGAGCACGCGGCTGCGGAGGCCGGTCCGCACAGCGGCGACTCTGCTCCGGAATCGACAGCGCCGCAGACCACCCCGCCGTCTGCGACGTCCGGAGCCGGCCAAGCGCCGGGAGCGGCTCAAGCGATCGGCTCCCGCCGCCGGCGCGTCCGCCGGTTCGGCCGGTTCGGCCGACTCAGCCTACGGTCCAGGCTGATCGCGCTCGTGCTGGTCGTGGTCGCCGTGGCCCTGATCGCCGTCGATGTGGTGATCCCGCTGGTCACCAGGACATCGCTGATCGACGCGAAGGACCAGACGCTCACCAGCGTGATCACCAGCGTGCGGCAAAACCACAACCCGTACATCACGCTGCAGCAGCAGCTGCAATCCAATCCACTGGCGGGCGAGTTGGGCGTAACGATCGTCCGCGGCCCGGGAACCGCGCAGGTGCTCAGTACCCCGGCTGGACTGCCGAACGCGAACCCGGCGGTGGGGCGAGCTCCCGCCCTCGGTGTGCCGTACACGGTGCCGGACGCCAGCGGTGACGGGGCGGTCTATCGAGCCGAAGCTTTGGTCGCGGAGGTCGATGGCCAGTCGCAGTTCCTGCTGGTGTTCTGGATCCCGATGAACGACACGCAGAATACGGTCAGTCGGATCGTCCTGCTCGAAACGCTGATCTCGCTGGGCCTGTTAATCCTGGTCGGGGGCATCGCCGGGTTAGTCGTTCGCCGGGAGTTGCGACCGCTGGAGACCATGGCTCGCACGGCCGACGAGATCGCCGGCGGCGACCTGTCGCGGCGTGTCGCCCCGGGTTCGGCAGGCACCGAGGTCGGCCGGCTAGGCATCGCGTTCAACGGCATGGTCGACGGCGTGTCCGCCCTGCTGGCGGAACGGGAGCACAGCGAGGACCGCATGCGCCAGTTCGTCGCGGACGCCTCGCACGAGCTGCGCACCCCGGTGGCGGCGATCCGCGGGTACACGGACCTCTACCGGGCCGGCGCCCTGGATTTCGACGAGGCGGTCGACCGAGCCATGGAGCGGATGGGGTTCGAGTCGAAACGCATGGGCGCGCTGGTCGAGGACCTCCTCACACTCACCCAGACCGACGCCGACAATGCTTGGCCCACCGACGATGTCGACCTGATGCCGCTGCTTTCCGGAGCCATCGACGACGCCGCGGTGATCGATCCGTCGAGGACGTGGCGGCTCGCCGGCACGTCCGCCCGGGCGGTGGTGCGCGGTGACCGCATGCGGCTGCACCAACTCTTCGCCAATCTGCTGGGCAACGTGCGAACGCACACCCCGCCCGGCACCGTCGCGACCCTCTCGGTGACCGCATCCCCGGAGGTGGTGGCCGTCGCGGTGATCGACAACGGCCCCGGGGTGGACGCGGCGAGTCTCCCGAAGCTCTTCGACCGGTTCTTCCGAGCGGACAAGGCACGCACCAGAGAGCGCGGCGGTTCGGGCCTGGGCCTATCGATCGTGGCCTCGATCGTGCGCATGCATCGTGGCCGTGTCGTCGCCTCGCCGACGCCCGGCGGCGGGCTCACGATCACCGTGTTCCTGCCGGCGGTCAAGGCGCACGTGCATGCCGGAGTCGATGGCCGAACCCGGCATGGAGAGCGCGAACACGGGCGCGACCAGGGGCGCAGCGCGGCCGAACGGCGCGCCGACGATGGCGCGCGCGGTCGCGGCGGTGACGCACAATAGAGCGCGGACGGCCGCCACCGAAGGACTGCTGACTGGAAGGCAACGAGGCATGATTCGACGACACCCGTACGCGCCCGCGGTGCGGCAGCGCCGGGTCGTCGGCGTCCTGGTCGCCGCGCTCCTGCTGCTGGGCGCTGCCGCGATCGTCGGTCGGAGTTCCGTGGCGCAGGCGGCAGCCGCTTCCGCGACGCTCGCGTCGCCGAACAGCGTCATGGGCGGGAACCCGGCAGTGAACCCGGCAGCGGCACGCGCGGCCAGGCCCGCGCTTCGCCCGGGCGAGCCCGGCGGAACGGCGAGTACCACCATCGGCGGGGACGGTGGCCGGCGCCAGCTCTCGGTCACGCCGGCTCGGGGACTGCCGCCGTTCGGTGCGGCGATCAACGTGCGTGGATCCGGATACAACACGGACACCGACCTGTGGGTGGCGGTATGCGAGGACGACGGCGCGGCACCGGCGTCGCTGGCGCATTGCGTGGGTGGCGCGATCCCGGGCGCCAATGCGACCAGCTCCTGGGGCGTGGTCACCTCGGCTCACCAGCCGCCCTACCCGGGGCCGGTGACGACGCGGTGGCGCAATCACGGATCTTTCGACCTCACGTTGCGGTTGCTTGCGGCCGCGGGTCAGGACGCGGACTGCGTGGCGAATCCGTGCTCCGTCTACACCCGCAGCTCGAAGAACGGTGACCGCAGCCAGGACGCGCGCGTGCCCGTGCGCTTCGTAGCCACGCAGCCGCCCACCTCCGGTGGTGGACAGACGTCCCAGCCCGGCGGTGCGCCGACCACGCAGACCCTCGGCACGGCACCCACGACGGTCGCCCCCGATTCGGTGGCCCAGACGTCGCTCGCGGCCGGCGCTACCCAGGTGATCGTGTTCAGCGGCTTCCAGCCGAGCGAGACGGTCGACGTCACCCTGTACTCCGATCCGATCTCGCTGCCTCCGGTTCGGGCGGACGGCAGCGGCAAGGTCACCATCTCGTTCACGGTCCCGCCGGATCTGCCGGCCGGGGAGCACCTGATACAGGCCGTGGGACAGAAGTCCGGGCGGGTCGGCATCGCGCAGTTCGAGGTCGGTGACGCCGCCGTGACGACCGGGACCGCGACCGACACGTCCGCGACGGACATGACGACCTCCGGCACCGCAGCCGCGACGGACACCGCGAGCGATTCGGCGGAGTCGACGTCGAACGCGGCGCCGACGCCCGATTCGTCGTCTACCGCCGAATCGGCGCTGGTGTCGACCGACGCGGCGGTCGCAGCGGGGGCTCCGGGCAATCTCGCGGCCGGTGGGGACACGACGGGCGCGGGCAGGCTGATCTGGTTGTGGGTCGTGCTCGGTGTCGTAGTGCTGATCGGTGGTGCGGCGGGCATCGTGCTGATGCTCCGGCGGCGGCGCGATGAGGCCGGTGGGGAGCCGCTCACGCCGGTGGAGGCGGTGGTCCCGTCGCCCGGTTGGGCCGCAGACCAGGCCAGGCCGCGGGACGCCTATGACGACGTTCCGGACCGCGCCGGGTGGCCCGTCCATGCAACGGATGCCGGTCAGGAGTATGCGCGGGCCGGGTCGATGGAGCCGGGATGGCAGATGTCCGCGCCCGGCCAGTTCCCCGGCGGGGTGTCTGCTGCGGCGCCGACGGAGGCGATCTACGGCGCGGCTCCCGGGGCTTTTCCCGGCACCGGCGCGTCGTGGGTCCCGGGCGCGGGTGGCTCAAGGCAGTCCGGGCCGGCTGGCGCGCCCGATCCTGAGCTGCCTGATTCCGGCCCGGCAACGGAGCAGTGGCAACCGGAATTCAGCGGCGGCACACCGTCCGATCCCGGCCCCGCGACCGAGCAGTGGCGCCCGGACTTCGGCGGCGGCGCGGCTCCGTCCGGCGGCGAGCCGTCCCGCGACCAGTCGCCCGGAGGCGGCCGGCACCGGTCCGAATGATGTCCGGGCCGAACAGCGTCATACCCGGCGGTACCGCGAAGCGCGCCACGGCCCGGCGGCCCTCTTTCGGCGCCCTTCTTCCTGGCCTGCGCAATGCCCTTGCGCTGGCGTTCCTTGGCCAGAGAACGGCGCCTGATCCGTCGACCGTCGCTGGCTGAAGCCGCCACAATAGGGGTATGAGTATTGATTCATGATGAGTTATGCCTCATACTGGACGGTGATGTGGGAGGTCGAGGTCACCGACGAGTTCTTGGCGTGGTGGCGCGAGTTGAACCAGGACCAGCAGGAGTCACTCACGGACCGGATCGATCTACTCTCCGAGCGCGGCCCGGCCCTGGGCCGGCCGGTAGTCGACCGCATTCACAGTTCGCGACACCAGAACATGAAGGAACTGCGCGGGTCGAAGGACGGCGTGCTGCCGGTGCTGTTCGCGTTCGACCCGCGCAGGACGGCGATTTTGCTGCTCGGTGGGGACAAGACAGGGCAGTGGAACTCCTGGTACCGCCAGGCCGTTCCACTGGCCGACGACCTGTACGACCAACACCTCGCGGACCTGAGCGAGGAAGGACTGATCTGACCATGGCACGCACCAACTTTTCGGATCTGCGCCGCGACGTGCGCGCCCGACCCGGCGCGGCCGAACGGCTTGCGGCCAAAAGGGTCGAGACCCTGGAGGAGATCCGCCTGCACGAGCTGCGCCGCTCGAAGGCCGTCAGCCAGGCCGAGCTTGCCGGCCGGTTGGAGATCACCCAAGGGGCGATCTCCAAGCTCGAACACGCCGACGATGTGCGGGTGTCCACGTTGCGCCAGTATCTCGAAGCGCTCGGCGCGGACTTGGAACTCGCCGCCGTCTTCGACGAAGAACACCGCATCCCAATCCATCTGGGTGGCGAACGAAACTGAGAACCAGCCCGGCCGGACGGGAAACGTCGTACAGACCGCCCGTGCCGTAGAGCGCGCGGGTCCCGGGGAACACCATCGGACGGGCGCGACGGGGCATCGCGTCCCGCTCAGCCCGAGGCGTCGGCTGGCAACGCGTGGATAGCGTCAGATCTGGTCGTGTGCGAGGTACCCGGAAGGGACTTGGTGGACTCTAGGGTTCGGGCGTGAGTGTCGGAGGAGACGCTGGCGAAGTGCGGGGGTGGGCTGGCTTGGTACGCATGAGCACGTCGACGCGGCCGAGGGTGATGCAGGTCGGCCGTGGACCTCTGTCGTGGTCGATGTCGTGGCGGCGGTGTTGCGCGGCGAATACGAGGTCGAGAGAGTTCATCGTGGGCGCCGATTGGTCCGCACGCGCGTCCTCGACGCTGTCCGCGACGGTTCGGTCATCAGCGAAACGATCTCGTTGCCGGGTTGGTTGCCGCTAGGGCGTTCGTCCGCGCAGGTTCAGCGCATCGACTTCGGTGTCCGTCGATGAAGCATCGGTCTCTCCCTCGCTCTCGATCACCGGAGCGGCACATGATCTGTCATCGGCAGACCTGTATCGATGAGCATCGGCTTGCGGAACGCGAGTGCCGATGCTGGATCAGCGGACGTGGCCGAATCCAACCGTCCGCTATGGCATCGTTCCCCCTGATGATCAGGATCAAATTCGTGACGACGACGCTTATGGTGACTGCCGCACTGGCTGTGGGCGTAATGGCTGGATGTGGCGGCCCGACCCGGACGCTGCCGCAAAGGCGAGCGCAACCTGCGTGAGTGCGCTGCGTTCCCAGCTACCCGATACCGAGCAAAGTGACTTGGACAACTTGCATACACAGGTGAACCAAAGTGAAAAGGCTTGGACGGTTGAGGGGCAGTTGCCCTCCACAGGAAGGCAGTTCCGCTGTCGCGTGGAGCCAGACCCCACTGACCACCTAAGAGGAATGCGCGCAGAAACAACCTGGCTCGGTCCTGACCCTACGCAATGATGGAAACCCAGTCCTCGATCTGCTACCGGACAGCCGCCTGAGGCGTGTGGGTACGGCTATGCCCGGCAGTGGGTCACCTCTGCCTCGTTGGCGCAGGGCTCGGTAAGGCGGACGCCGTCCCGCGCGAGGACTCCTTTCCGCACGAATCCGGCCCGTCGGCGTGCCTTTGCGGTGCTTGTGGGCCGATGGCCGCATCAGGAGGTGACCTCTGCGGCGTGTTGAGGTCGCCCGGCCAGGAGCATCACGAGCCCGAGGACGTACATCGCGAGGATCGCCGGTTCGAGCGGCTCGAGCGGAACGGCCTCCGGGACGCCCGCGATCACCTGCAGGGGCATCGCGGCAAGGTAGCTGAGCTGCTCGGGGATCCCCGAGACGAGCGCAACGAACGCCAGCAGGTAGCCCCAGCCGGTCCGGCGCCACACCAGCACGGTGGCGGCGGCATACAGCGGCACCTGGATGGCAAGGTCAAGCACCATGCTCAGATGGATGATCTGGTCTGTCTCGACCATGGCGCTGCCCGCGGGCACGGTGCCGGTGACGGCATTGGTCACCCCCGCCGAGATCCACATGCCGCCCAGGGAGACAGCGAGCAGACCCAGCGCCACGGCCGCCGGCCAGACGTGCCTGACCCCGCGGAACCACTCGGCCACGGCGCTCATGTTCAACCCCGCGATAGTCAGCACGAGGGCGGTGAGGCTTGCGGAGAAGAGCGCGATGTGGAGCAGGAACAAGGCGTTGAAGCCGGCGCCGAACACATAGAACGCGTACCCGTAGACCAGGTCGGCGAGGAGGCCCGCTGTCACCAGCTGACCCAGCAGCGACCCGGCCCGTGCCCGGAGCGCGGCCACGCTCAGCGCGGGCACGACCAGGACCGTGGTGACGAGGTCATAGCCCCGGAGGATCTCGGCCGTCGACCGGGGGCCGGCGTAGATCCCGTCGATGACGAGCCCGAGCACCGCGGCCGCCAGCGCCAGCGCCGCGACCACCCACACGAGCACCGCGACTCTGGTGCCGAGCAGGCCGGCGGCTGGCTGCCGCACCCGGTGCTCGTCGCGAACCGTGGCCATGGCCGAGCCTCCCTCAGCGGGGGGCGGCCGGCTCTGGCCCGAGGCGGCCGAGGCCGCCGTCCCACGCTCACGCTAGAGGCGCGCGCGTCCCGGCGGCAGGGCCATAGGTCCCGCCGCCTGTCGCAGGGTCACAGTGTCGCAGGACACCCGAGGGCCGCGGCCACTGACATCACCAGACCGCGTGGTGTGCCACTGGGCCGGGTCCGGCGCCTGAGCCCCGTTGCGCTGCGACCTGATTCACCGCGGGCAGACCCGCGACGAAGTGGTGCAGCCGCCAGCCGACGCCGGCTGGGCAAGAGCCTTCCCGTCGTTAGGTGAGCAGCAGCGCCGCGAGTGCGCCGAACCAGACGAGCAGCGCGCCATAGCCGACGCCGAGGGCGCCGGCGAGGAGCCGCGAGGGTCGCGTCGTCGTCCCGAAGTCGCCGACCAGCAGCAGGATGCTTGCTGACAGACCCAACCAGGCGACCGGAGCCGACGTGCCAGAGACGAGCATGAGTATCGACAGGACAAGGGCGCCGCCCATCAACCCTGACCGGCCGGAGAGCTTGGTCACCATCAGCAGGGGGACGCCCAGTAGGGGTTGAGCGATCGCGAGCGTCATCCACACGACGTGGCCCGTGCCGGGTCCGGGCCAGAAACCTGCATACGTCGCGCCGGCGAGCAACAGCAGGGCGATATCGACCGGGTGAACGCCCCGCAACGCGTCGCGGGAAGTGACCCGATACCGGGCGTTGTACCCGTACAGGACAGCCAGCCATGGGGACCATCGCCGTCGACCCATGGACATGCCCGCGATGCTGCCGAGCAGGGTGGCTGCCGCCAGCACCGCAGCCACGCCGCCCACCAACGTGATCACGGTGCTCCTTCGACTTCCCGGGGCACTGGTCGCCTACCTGCGCTCAGCGGCCACCGGATTCGACAAACCGCTTGAGCCCGACCCAGTTGCGGCGCTCCCAGCGCGGGCCGAGCAGGGCGAGCCCCGGGGACAGCACCCGCATCGGCCCGACGAGGCGCATGTTCCAGTCCCAGCGCAGCAGGGTTCGGCCATCCACCGGGGTGAAGGTGAGGGTGCCGTCGACGTGCATATACGACGAGCGGACGATGTTGTGAAGTCGGCGTGGTCTGTCGTACTGCGAGATCTCGATGCTCATCTGGCCCCTGGCGCCCATGCCCTTGGGTTGAGCAGTGAAGCGGGTTCCCTCGCCGACCGGCCCGTCGCTCAGCTTCTCGGCAGAAGCGATCCGGGGGTTGTATCTGGGCTCGGTTCGCTCGTCGGCGACCAGGTCGAACACCTCCTCGACGAGTGCGTCGATCGTGACTTCCCCAGAGATGTGCGCCATGACGTGCTCCCTCACGATCATCAGGTTGCCGTGGTCGCTGCGGCGTTTCGCTCGCTGCCGCGGAGGCGTCAGCGTCGGCTCCGGGCCTTCCCGCCGTCACGGCACCGGTGTGCTGGCGCAGCTGCCGCTCCGGCGCCCGCACCGTCCACGGGGCGACCGGCAGCGTCCCGACCCACGCGGAGACGCGGTCGGCCTGTCGATCATTGCGGGCGCTTGGGTCTCGGCCGCGCGTGCGCGGCACCCAGGTCGAGCGCGATCGCCAGTATGAGTGTGCCCGCCCAGGCATTGACGGGGTTGAAGATCAACGGCTCGTGACCGCCGATGTTATTGGCGATGAACCAGACGATCAACCAGATGAGCGTCATCACAGCCTCCTCAACAATGCGGTCGCATCAGACCGCGTCACCGGCTGGCGCGCGTGGCGGCTCCGGCGGTGCGATCCTGACAGTGCCGGCCGCCTCGTGCCCGCCGAGGTCCAGCCGGAAGGGTGGATATCGGTCGGTCATGAGCCCCGCGTAGGCGGCCACGCGGAGCGCCCAACGGTTCATTCCGAGGACGAAGTCGAAGATCTGCGGCGGGTAGCGGTCGGTGAACAGCAGCACGATCGCGGCGACCAGCACCAGCAGCCCGATCAGCCCCGGCGCACCCGCTGTCCTTTCGTCACTGACCCATCCGCCGCCGATGAACAGCGCGACAACCAGATAGTGCGGGATCGCCAGCAGCCACCACTTGACTAGAACCAGCCCGCGCGAGAGGTGGTCGGGATAGTCGACGTCGAAATGTGCCGGATAGCTCGGCACATCGGACAGGGTGAACGGCGGATAACGGTCGGTGCCCAACGCGCCGTAGGCGTAGAACGACACACGCCACGTCCAGCGCAGCACACCGACATTGAACTCGAACAGGTCCCGCGGGTAGCGGCCAGCAAACAAGATCGCGAAAAACACGACGACACTCACCGCGACGAACGCCAGCCACAGAAACGCCAGCATCACGAAGTGCGGAACCAGCAGCAGCCACTTGACCAGCCACAACCACCGGCTCAACCCGCCGTCCACAGTGGCGTCCACATGGACGGGGTAGTCGACGACAGACATCTCGCAAGTACCTCCCCGGTCGTCGGCCTCCACGCTGCCCCCGCGCAACGGCAAGACCAAGAGCCGAAAGACCCTCAAGCACAAGGAGAAACGACCTTCCCTGGCCGATCGACAACCAGTGTCTTGGCGGGTGGGTGCGGAGCGCCGGCACGGTAGCGGCCGAGGAGGGTCTTCATGTCCTGGCGGATTTGGGCGCGGCGGGCGTAGCCCCAGTCCTGCGCGCGCTGCTCGCGGGCTCGGGCGGCCTGCCGGCGCTGGGCGGGGTGCTACCAGGGCCCAAGGTCCCGAGAACTGCACCTGCGCCGCTGGGGCGGCGACCAGTTCATCACCGGACCTTGCCGTGGATGGCCGTGGATCGTCGCTGCCGAGATCGGCTTGCATACCGACCGACGGAGGCGAGCTCGCAGGCTCGCGGCGAGCGGAGCACGATTGGTCCGTGAACGTCGAGAGAGTCAGCCCCAACGACCTGACGGAACTGGTGACCGAGACACCGGCAGGGCCTCAGCAGATGGGGGCGATCCTGCGACTGGGCAGCCCGATCCCGGTGGCGGCGGTGGTCGGGGCCCTGGGCGAACGCGTCTCTCGGGTCGGGCGGCTGCGCCAGCGCCTGGTGGTCGTCCCGGTGGGCCTGGGGCGTCCGGTGTGGGTTGATGACGGCGCATTCGACATTGCCCGACATGTCCGCAGGCACGTCTCGCCGCGCGTGCCCGGTGAGTCCGAGCTGAGGGCCGTCGCGGCCTCCGATGTCGCCTGCCCGTTGCCGCGCGATCGGCCGCTGTGGCGGGCCACCCTGTTCACTGATGCGGAAGGCGGGTGCCACGCGGTCGTTCTCACGCTGCATCACATGCTGGCCGATGGGATCGGCGGCCTGGCCGCGTTGAGCGAACTCGTCGACTCCGACGCCACGACACCGCTCACTGCGTTCCCCGGACCCGCGCCCACCCGAGCCGACCTGATCCGCGATGTGGGCGCCGCTCGGATCCGGGCGCTGCGGGAGTTGCCGGCGGTGGCGCGGCGCCTGCGGGCTGCGGTGTCGGAACTGGCCGGGGGCGCGCGGGGCGGCAGCGGTCATCGCCTGGCGGCGCGGACCTCGCTGAACCGGCCGATCGGCCGGCGACGGACCCTCGGGGTGACCCGGGTCCCGCTGGCCGCAGTGGTGGATGCCGCGCATCGTTCCGGGGCCACCGTGAACGATGTGCTGCTCGCCGCCGTCGGCGGCACGTTCGGCGGCACGCTGCGCGCCCGCGGCGAGGCCGTCGACGACATCGTCATCTCCGTGCCCGTCTCGGGTCGGCCGAACGCCGGAGCCGACCGGCTCGGCAACCGGGTCGGCGTCATGCCCGTCCGCGTCCCCACGGTCGGTCCGCCGCGGGACCGACTTGCCGCCGTCGCGGCCGCGACGAGCCGGGACCGGCAGAAATGGCGCAGCACACGATCCGGACGCGGGAGTTCCGCGCTCATCCTGGGCGTCGCATTCCGAGGCCTTGCCCGGCTGCACCTGTTCGCCTGGTTCATCGACCGGCAGCGGTTGGTCAACACGTTTCTGACCAACATCCGCGGGCCGGATACGCGGCTGCACCTGCTCGGCACACCGATCACTGGCATCGAGGCGATCAGCCCGATCGCCGGCAACGTCGGTATCGCGTTCACTGCCCTGTCCTATGCCGGGACCCTCACCATCACCGTCATCGCTGACCCGAGCCTTTGTCCCGACATCGCAGCTACATGCACCCGCCTGCTGCGCGAACTGGACGAACTCACCGCAGCCGGCAACCCGGGGATCTGACCCATGCGCGAAGAGCCCGCGGCCGCTCCACCGATCGGCGCGCACCCTCGACCCGCCCTCACCGCTAACGGATTCGCTTCCGGTTATGCGGCGGTGATGGTGATGTCGTGGGTTCCGACGGCGAGCCGAAGCGGTAGATCGAGTGCCTCGGTGACCCGTTGCAGCGTTCCGAGGGTGAGGTTCGCACGGCCTGCCTCGATCCGGGACAGTGCGGATTGGGCGATGCCGATGCGCGCTGCGAGTTCGGTTTGGGTGAGACCCGCTTCTTCGCGGGCGTCCCGGATGGCGATTCCGGCTCGGAGCGCGGCGCGCAGCACGGCACGATGCCGATCGTGCATGTCTCGTTCCGCAACGGTTTCGTCGCGGCCCGCGGCCTCGTCGAGGTCGCTGAATTTCATCGCTCCTGATCCCTTCAAGGGGCTACCAGCGTCAACTGGCGCAGTCGCGCTCGGGTGTCGGGTTCCCTGAGCGATGCGGCCGAGGTGTCAACGGCGTGTCCGGGGTGTCCGCGGGCGCCATGACAACGCGATGTCCCTGCCGCCGCAGGACGGGCGCCGGGCCGGGCGCCAACCGTCGGACTCGGGTTGCCCTGAAGTTGAAGCTGTCCTGCCGGGTGTGCTCGTAGTCGAAGTCGACGATGTCGCCGGCGTCCAGGCTGCGGTAGCCGGTCGCCTCAATGTCCGAGAAGTGGACCCAAACATCTTGTCCGTCCGGAAGCTCGTCGCAACTGATCGCGCCCCAGCCCTTCTCGGCCTTGAAGAACTTCACCACGCCGCTCGCCATGGCACCAGTATCGTTCCGGCCCGACCGGAGACCGATTCCTCAGCGGCCGGGGATCCGGTGACAGACGGGCCTGTAGCAACACACCCTCCTGGATAGGCGACCCGTGCGGTCGGCTGTACGGGCTGGACCTTGGCGGCTGGTTTCGCCGCAACGTGGGCACAGGCTGCTCGTCATATAGCGTTGGCTCCAACGCCCGTCCGAGAGCGAGAGGCTCGCGTCGCGTAGCGGGTCTTTGCTATTCGGCGAGTGCGTCGTCGATACCCGTTTCGTGTGGGCCGAGGTATTTCGGGGACGGGTGGACGATGGCGCTCCAGGCGGCCTTGACGTTCGCGGGGATCTCGCGGAGCGCGAAGCTGGCTCGGCCGGCTTCGGGGTGATCGTCGGAGGCGCCGTTGGCGTCGAGCCCCGCATGTCGGCATAGGAACACGGCGCGCGGCAGGTGGAATTGTTGGGTGACGACCAGGACGCGCCGCACACCGAACACCTCCTTGGCCCGCACGCAGGAATCCCAGGTGCTGAAACCGGCGTAGTCGAGCACGATCTTCGAGTCGGGAATGCCGTGTGCGACGAGATAGTCGCGCATGGCCGTTGGTTCGTCGTGGTCGATGGTGCCGTTGTCTCCGGAGACCAGCAGCGCCTGTACGGTGTCGCGCCCGAAGAGAGTGATGGCGTCGTCGAGTCGGGCCCGCAGCGCTGGGGAGGGTGCCCCGTCGGCGAGCAGTCCTGCGCCGAGCACGATGGCCACCGGAGTTGTCGGCGCGTCGGCAAGGGTGAAGCGGTGCGCCGCCGTCGACGCCCGAACCCACAGAGTGCATCCGATGGTGATCGCCGCGATCGTCACGACCGCAGTACCCATGACGATCGGCAGCCGCTTCCGGGCGCGACGCGACCGGGCGGTGTGCTCGTCGCTGCCGCGCTCATTACCCATGACGCCCCTGGCTCCTATCGCGCCCGGAAGCGGCTGCTCGAGTCGCCGACGTGCGCGGCCGGGCGATCGCCCGCGACGCTCGTTTCGCCGCCTTCATTTTCAGGATATGGCGCGGGTGGGGGCTTGCCGCAAGCCCCGCATGATGCGGCAGACTCGGGTGTCCCACACGAGGTAGGCGGAAGGAATCCCACATGCTCGAACGGCTCGATGAGGGTCCGTTCTTCCACGGCACGATCGCGGATCTGAGCGTGGGTGAGTTCCTCACCTCGGGCCACCGGTCGAACTACCGACCGGAGATCGTCATGAACCACGTTTACTTCACCGCTCTCGTCGACGGCGCCGGCCTGGCCGCGGAGATCGCCGCCGAACTCGCCGGCGGCGACGCGATACCGCGGGTGTACGCGGTCGAGCCGACCGGCCCGTTCGAGAACGACCCGAACGTGACCGACAAGAAGTTCCCTGGCAACCCCACCCGGTCCTACCGCAGCAGCGCACCACTGCGGATCATCGGCGAGATCACCGAATGGACCCGGCTGACACCCGAACAGCTGCAAGCCTGGCGGCAACGACTGTCGGCGTTGCTGTCGGGCGGGGGCGGCGAGATCCTCAATTGAGCGTGAGTGAAAAGCCAAGGTCACGTGCCGAAGCCTGGCACCACATCCGGATCAGGGTGCGTTCGCGTGGTCTGATCGCTGAATCCGCGTTTGTCACGGACCGTTGATGACGTCGGCGTCGAACGTGAGCCGGTCGTCCGCGGTAACGGGCCAGGCCTCTAACGCTGGGTGCGCCAACACCGCTTCGATGAGGTCAGCAGTGCCTGCAACAAGGGTGGAGTCGAAGTCTATTTCGGTGGCCACGCACCAGGAGTGATCCTCCGGCCACGAAAGGTTCGGGGACTGCGGCCAAAACACGCTGCCTGGCCGGTCGGCGAACAGTCTCGGTTCGAGCGCGCCGGAGAACACCAGATATTCGCGGCCGGGCAGATCCAGGGTCGGGCCGCCCACGATCTCGGGCGGGAACGGGAACGCCGAATCCGGCGGGGTACGGGCATGTCCGTCGCCGCCGAATTCGATGATCGAAACAGATCCGGGGCGAAGCCCGCCCCAGCCGGTCCAGAATGCGTGAAAACCCTGGCCCACGGCGGTCGCCTGGGTGAGGATCGCGTACAAGGCAGTCATCGAGATTCGGTCGAGATTACCCTCCTGAGGGTCGTCCGACCCACGACCCTGCAGCGGGTCGGGGCCTGTGTGTTCGGTCCAGCCTCGGCTGATCATGTGCCACTGCATCAGTGGGTGGGCCACGGCACCGGTCGCGGCGCACACGTCAGACCATCGGATGGCGCGATCGTCGGGATCGATGCGATGCAGAACCCGGGCGTAGGCAGGATAGCGATCGGGCACCACGCATCCGACGCGCCCGTCGAGAACCGTCAGCGAGTCTTGGAGCCAGCGGCCAGGATTTGGCCCAACGAACTGCAATTCATTACAGCTCATGCCGCGAACGCTACCAAGCCTGCGCCTGCAATCGCCTACCGCAAGCGGATCCCTATCTGCAGACCGCTCGGGTGTTGTCGGGTTGGCGGGCGAGTCTGCGGCTCGGGGCTTTGCCAGGCCGCGCCGATCATGCTGCGCCGGACGGCGTCATCCCCGTCATACCCGGTGGTACCGCGAAGCGCGCCGCGGCCGGGCGCCTTCGGAGCGGGCCTACGGGTGCGTCATGGACAGCACGTCGAGCGCCGCGTCGAGCTGCTCGGCCGTGAGCTTGCCGGCCTCGACGTGGCCGCGTTCGAGCACCACGGCCTTGATCGTCTTGCCCTCCTTGAGGGCCTGCTTGGCGACGGACGCGGCTTCTTCGTAGCCGATGTACTTGTTCAGCGGGGTCACGATCGACGGGCTGGACTCGGCAAAGTTCTTGCAGCGCGCCACATCTGCGACGAGGCCGTCGATGCAGCGATCGGCGAGCAGCCGCGTGACGTTCGAGAGCAGGCGGATGGATTCGAGCAGGTTCCGAGCCATCAGCGGCAGCATCACGTTGAGTTCGAAGTTTCCCTGGCTGCCCGCGAAGGCGACCGTCGCGTCGTTGCCGATCACCTGTGCGGCCACCTGTACGCACGCCTCCGGCAGCACCGGGTTCACCTTGCCCGGCATGATCGAGCTGCCCGGCTGCAGGTCCGGCAGGTGGATCTCGGCGAGGCCGGCGAGCGGGCCGGAGCCCATCCAGCGGATGTCGTTGCAGATCTTGGTGAGCGAGACCGCGATCGTGCGTAGTTGGCCGGACGTCTCCACCAGGCCGTCCCGGGCGCCCTGCGCCTCGAAGTGGTTGCGCGCCTCGGTGAACTGCAGACCGGTGGCGCGGCTGAGTTCTTCGATGACGGCGGCCGGGAATCCGGGCTTCGTGTTGATGCCGGTGCCGACGGCCGTGCCGCCGAGCGGAAGTTCCGCCAGCCGCGGCAGCGAGGCGTCCAATCGTTCGATGCCGTAACGGATCTGCGCGGCGTACCCGCCGAACTCCTGCCCGAGGGTGACCGGTGTCGCGTCCATCAGGTGGGTGCGGCCGGACTTGACGACGGTCGCCCACTCGTCGGCCTTGCGTTCCAGGCTCGCGGCGAGGCAATCGAGGGCCGGGATCAGGTCGCGGGTGACGGCCTCGGTCGCGGCTACGTGGATCGAGGTGGGGAACACGTCGTTGGACGATTGGGACGCGTTGACGTGGTCGTTGGGATGCACCTTGCGGCCGAGCGACTCGGTGGCGAGGGTCGCCAGCACCTCGTTGGTGTTCATGTTGGAGCTGGTGCCGGAGCCGGTCTGGAACACGTCGATGGGGAAGTCGCCGTCGAACTCGCCCGCCGCGACGCGACCTGCGGCCGCGATGATCGCGCGCGAGGTCTCGTCGTCGATCACGCCGAGCCGGGCGTTCACCGTGGCTGCCGCGGACTTGATCAGCGCCAGCGCGCGGATCTGGGCGCGCTCCAACCCGCGGTGCGAGATCGGAAAGTTGTCCACGGCCCGCTGGGTCTGCGCCTGGTACTTCGCCTTCGCCGGTACGCGGACCTCACCCATGGTGTCGTGCTCGATGCGGTACGCGGTGTCGTTCAGAGCGTCGCCTGGGGTGCCGGTCGCGGTGCTGCCTGGAGTGTCGTCTGCCATGCCGTCAACGGTATCCGGGCATAGCGGGCACGCCAACCAGACCTCGGTCACAGCGCCCGCCCAGCACGCCCTCGCCGAGCGGTGCGAAATGCACCCCATCCGGCCCGATTCGTCCGCAATTTCGCACCGCTCGGCGACGGATCACGAGACGGATCACGAACCGAGCGACCTCGCCAGCTCGCGGGCGGTGAAGATGCAGCCGCCGAGCAGGGTGCCCTCCAGGGTGCGCTTGCCGTTCATGCCCCCGCCGCCGAACCCGGCTGCCTCGCCGATCGCGTACAGCCCCGGCAGTACCGACCCGTCCGTGCGCACGACGCGGCAGGCCTCGTCGGTTTCGATGCCGCCCAACGTCTTTCGGACGACGGGGCGCAGCCGGATGGCCACCAGCTCGCTGCGGGAGCCGGCGGCGATGGGCTTGAACGCGGCAGTGCGCACCTTGTCGCCGAGGAAGGCGCGGATATTGCGCAGCGAGACCAGCTGCGGATCGGTGAAAAGCTTTCGGCCGCGGCCGATCTCGGCGTCGTAGGCGCCGACGTCGCGTACCAGTGCGGCCGTGTCTATGGGGGAGTCGGGGGTGAGCGCCGTCATCTTCGCGGCCAGTTCGGGGAGGGTCGACGCGGTGACGACGTCACGGCTGCGACGGATCAGCAGCTCAGCGAGCGCGGTGTTGCCGAACACGAGGTCCTGCGCCACCCGCCCGATTCGGTGATCGCGGAAGGCCGGGTTGTACCGGGCGCTCTGCACGGCGATCTCCTTGGCGAGGATGTCGCGGTTGAGCACCATCCACGACCACGGGTGGTCGCTCCGCGTGATCCGGGCGACGGCCTCGCGGGTGTCGTACCCGGCGAGGATCGGCGGCGTGAACCGCGATCCGTCGGCCCGCATCCAGAGCGCCGACTTCGGCGGGATGATCGCGAGCCCGTGCCCATCGAACTCCGCCTGCCAATGCGCGACACCCGCCGCATAGACCCACATGTTCTCCAGGTGCGTGAGCGACGCGCCGGACTCGGCCGCCGCGTCGTGCAGTCGGCCGTCGAGGTTCGGCCAGACCCCGGCGAGCAGATCCTGCGGCGGCTCGCCCCACGCGTCCCGGGGCCAGCTCTCGCGGACCTTGGCCAAGTTCCCGGTACGTCCGCCGCCGGCGATGACGATGTGTTCGGCGCGGGCCTCGAACGGGCCGACGGGGCCCTGTCCGCGCACGCCGGTGACGGCCCCGCCTTCGATGATCAACTCGTCCACCCGGTGGTCGCAGTGGAGGTCGATGCGCCCACCCTCGAACTGGCGAATCCCGCGCAGCGCGGCGGTCACCAGGCCGGGGCCGCACCCCCACAGCAGGTGGAATCTCGGGACGCGGTTGCCCCGGCCGTGCTCGGCGCGCTCGGCCCAGTTGGCGACCGGCACGAAACGGAGGCCTTGTGCTGTCAGCCACTCGCGCACGTCCGGGATGCAGCGCTCGATATACTTTCTGGCCCAAGCGATCTGGTGGATGTCCTCGGGTTCGAACTCGGCGTAGCCCTGCCAGTCCGCCCAGGCGAGGTCGAACGAGTCGCGGATGCCGACCCGGCGCTGTTCGGGGCTGCCGACGAGGAAGATTCCGCCGAACGCGTCGCGGCACTGGCCGCCCAGCCATTCACGCGGCCCTCTCTCGTAGATCGCGACCCGCCGGCCCTTCGCGGCGATTTCGGCGGCGGCGATCAACGCGCTGATGCCGCCACCGGCGATGAGAACGTCCACGGCTGAACGTGTTTCGGGGTTCGAGTGCGTCATCTCACGGCGCAATCCGGCGTTTGACGGCCTTGGCGAGCGGGGCGGGGAGGGATTCCATGGCGCGGAGCGCGTAGGGCAGCGCGCGCAGCTTGCGACCGGTGAACACCTGCGGGATCACCGCTTCGATCAGGTGCGGGCCGGGCTCGGCCAGCGCGTTGGCCAGCTGCGCCGCGAACTCGAAGGTGGTCGTGGACCGTACCGACGGCACGCCGAGACCGGTTCCTAGCGACACGAAGTCGAGGTTCGGGTTGCCAAGGTCGAGTTGGGCGGTGGCCCGCGGCCCGGCGGCGCTCGCCTGGACCCGCTGCAGTTCGACGTTCAGGATCCCGTAGCTGCGGTTGTTCAGGATCACGACCGTGATGTCGAGGTTCTCGTGCGCCATGGTCCACAGGGCCTGGATCGTGTACATGGCCGAGCCGTCCGCCTCGAGCGCGATGACCGGTCGGTCCGGGCAGGCGATCGCCGCGCCGACCGCGACCGGGAGGCCCTGGCCGATCGCGCCGCCGGCGAGGGTGAGCACATCGTGCGGTGGTGCGCCCGCGCTAGCCGCCGCGAAAGTGCTGCCGGAGGTGAGCGCCTCGTCGGAGACGATCGCGCCGTGCGGGAGCAGCGCCGCGACCGTCCGGCACACCGAATCGGCCGTGAGCGGCCCGTTGCCCGGCCGGACACCGGCCGGTTGCTGCGAGGCTGGGACCTGGCCGGATGGGGGGTGCCCTGGAGTGGTCTGCCGAGGGGCGCCTACCGCGTCGGCGAGGGCCGCGAGACTGGCTGCGACGTCGTCGGTGTCGTGGCACAACTGGTGGACGCGGCACCCGTCCGGCACCAGATAGCTCTTCTTCCCCGGATAGCCGAAGAACGACACCGGAGCCGACGTGTCGACCAGCACGAGATGCTGAAATCCGGCCAGCTGCGCCGCGACCATCTCGGCGAAGTACGCGATCCGCTCGACTTGCGGCAGACCGGTACCGCGCTCGATCCGGGCCGGGAACACCTCGGCGAAGAGCTTCGCTCCGGTGGCTACCGCGATCCGCCCGGCCGTCCGCAGCGCGGTGCCGTGCAGCGCCGCGCCGCCGAGCAATAGCGCCGTCCGGTGGCCCGCGCCGAGCACGCCTCGGATCTCGCCGATGACATTGCCGTCCGCCGGGGGCGCGGGGGCGAGCGGCAGCGGCTGCACCGGCTCGGCGCCTTCCCCCCAGGACACGTCCGCGGGCACGATGAGGGTCGCGATCCGGGGCGGCGGCCCACAGGCGGCGGCGATCGCATCGGTCGCGTCCCGGGTGAGCGTGAGCGTGCTCGTCGCCGTGCGCACCCAGTGCGGCGACACGTTGCGCGCGACCGTCTCGATGTCCGATTGCAGCTGGGCGTCGAACGGAACGTGGTAGGTGGCGTGGTCGCCAATGATGTTCAGCAGCGGCACCTGCGCCCGCCGGGCGTTGTGCAGGTTCGCGAGCCCGTTGCCCAGCCCCGGCCCGAGATGCAGCAGGGTGGCCGCGGGCCGACCCGTCATCCGCGCGTATCCATCGGCGGCGCCGGTCGCCACGCCCTCGAAAAGCGTGAGCACGGCATGCATCTCGGGCACCTGGTCGAGCGCGGCGACGAAGTGCATCTCGGACGTGCCGGGGTTGGTGAAGCAGGTCGTGACGCCCGCGCCTACCAGGGTCTGCAGCAGCGCCTGTGCGCCCGTCGCCATGTGCCCACCTCTCGCCCGACCGGACACCGTCACGTTATGGCACCGTGCGGGCCCTGTCGACGCGAACGCACCGGTTGTCGCGGGTGTCCCCAACGTAGCTGGCCCTTCTTACTTGAACCGTTCCATGAGGGTGAGCCCGGCCGTGGCGTCGGTGGTGGTGCGGATGGCGGCGCCGCCGGTCTCGACCTGCGTGACCGGTCGCAGCCGCATCGAGTAGGCGGCGATGACACGGTCGGGTAGCGGCTGTCCAACGGGTTGGGCAGCCGGATAGGTGCGGCAGACCAGTCCCGCCCATTCCGGCTTGCCGCCGCAGGTCGCATTGGGTGCTGGCTGAGTGGCTACCGTGTAGTCGACGGTCACCGTCGTGCCCGCATCGGTGCCGGTGGACAGCGGTCGGCGCACCTCGGTCACCAGGCTCAGCGCACAGGATGGAACACCTCGCCGTGGCCGATCATTTCGATGAGGCCAAGGCTCGCGCGAAGGACGTAACCGGCGTCCATATCAACACTCGAAAAGATACAGCGACGTCGATGCTTGATGACGTGAATGGTCACGTTACCGGCCGAAACAGATTCGAACACTCGTCGGAGGTCAGATAGTTCCGTGTCGAGAGAGAATTCTAGGCCGCCGTCGAACGCACCAAAGGAAAGGAAGGCCCACTTGTCGCCCGTACGAATATAAAGCGCAAGCGCTCCATCATTGCCGGGTTCAAACGAGATAAGCCAGTCGTCCTGTATTCGTTCCGTGCGGATTCTTTCTGGCCGCAGGAGGCCTCTCGCTTCTTCGATAATCTGCGCAATTTTGCTATTCATGTCGAAGAGCCTCGATTGTCGACTGCCAGTGTGATGGGACCACGGGGTTGTCGCGAGGATCGAACCACCTCGGGATGGCTCTGAGTACCGCTGGTTCTCGCTTTCGGGGTCAACGGCGGTGCTGGCTGGCTTCCACCGGAAGTCGGCGTTGACGCAGGCGGACTCCATTGGGAGCCGGCGTTCAATGCGCACTTTCCAGTTCGCGCAGTACCTCGCGGGCGGCCTTACGGTCCTGCTCCTGGATGCGCTTGTTGCCCTCAATGTTGCCGATGATGTCTGGGTCAGGCCTGAAGGGCGGTACAGCAGAACTGTCGTCAGTGCGTTCGGGAACTGGTCGGAATGCATTCCTCGTCATGGTGTCTCTCCGATCGCGTAGCTCGTTACGTTGCCTGCCACCAGCAAGGCTATGGCAAGTGCGATGAACCAGACGGAGATTTTCATCCAGCAAGCCTTCCGGGCCAACCGTCTGTCGTCTCGTTCGTAGAGGTGGATATGCGTGTCTAGCATGCGCTGCTTGGTCAGCTCCGGCTCTAGCATCAAGTATCGATCACGGACATCTCGGAGTTTGAGACCGGCTGACGTGCGCAGCAGTATCGCCACGATGGCGCTCGCAGCGGCCAGTGCTGCTGCGACCTGCGTGGCAAAGTGCAGCATCTCGCGCCGCCCGGATGACGATACGGCAATCACAGGTGCCCCAGAAACCGACAAATGCTCCCTTGAAGGCGGGCGTTGCCTTGCCGAGCCGGAAGAACTGCAGGCAGTGGTGCCGTGACGTGCGCCGATTGGGCCGGAACTCACAAACTCGTCGTCATTCTGGAGTTGACAGTCGACCGCGCACACCAAGGTCGTCAGCGTCCGCCTCGGGCGCTCCTGGCCCGGACCGGCCCCACACCGCACGGCGGACCAGACTGGGTGCAGCCGAGAACATCGTCATACCCGGACAATGAGCAGGTCGAGAGGAGGCCGGCGATGACGACACGAGCGGGCCTGGGCACGTGGCATTCCATGCGGTCTTTCGCGCAGGACCGGTCGGTGACGGCCCAGAAGCTGCCGAAAGGCACTGTGCGACGGATCTTCTCGTTCGCGCGTCCGTACCGGCGGCTGATCGGACTGCTGCTCGCGCTACTCGCCGTGGACTCGGTGATCGGCGTCGTGAACCCGCTGCTGTACCGGGCGGTCATCAACGACGGCATCCTGCGGCACGCGGCATCGGTGGTCGTCACGCTGGCGCTGGTGGTCGCCGGGCTCGCCGTGATCGACGCGGCGCTGTCGCTGGGGGAGCGGTACTGCTCCGCGCGCGTCGGTGAGGGCCTGATCTTCGACATGCGCTCGAAGGTGTTCGCGCACATCCAGCGGATGCCCATCCCGTTCTTCACCCGCACGCAGACCGGCGCGCTGGTCAGCCGCCTGAACAACGACGTGCTCGGCGCGCAACAGGTTTTCACCTCGACGCTCACCAGCATCGTCGGCAGCGTGTTCACGCTCACCCTCACGCTCGCCGCGATGTTCACGCTGTCCTGGCAGATCACGCTGGTCGCGCTGGTGATGCTGCCGCTGTTCCTGCTGCCGGCGCGGCGGATCGGCCGGAAGCTCGCGACGATCACGCGGGAGAGCTACAACCTCGGCGCCGCCATGAACTCGATGATGACGGAACGGTTCAACGTGGCCGGGGCGCTGCTGGTGAAGATCTTCGGTCGGCCCGTGGAGGAGGATGCGTCGTTCGCCGGCAAGGCCGCGCGGGTGCGGGATATCGGCGTGCGCACCGCAATGTACGGGCGGGTGTTCTTCGCCGCGCTGATGCTCGTGGCGTCGCTCGCAACGGCGTTGGTGTACGGGTGGGGCGGCGTGCAGGCGGTGCACGGACGGCTCGACGTGGGCACGGTGGTGGCGCTCGCCGCGTTGTTGACGCAGCTGTACGGTCCGCTCACGTCGCTGTCCAACGTTAACGTCGACGTGATGACGGCGCTGGTGTCCTTCGACCGGGTCTTCGAGGTGCTGGACCTGAAGTCGATCGTCGCCGAGAAGCCCGGCGCCACACCGCTTCCCGGCGGCGCGGCGTCCATCGAGTTCGACCACGTCGACTTCTCCTACCCGACGGCCCAGGAGGTCTCGCTCGCGTCGCTGGAATCGGTGGCCGTGCTGGACGCGACGCCCAGCGCGGCCGTGCTGCACGACGTCACGTTTGTTGCGGATCCGGGCACGCTGGTCGCGTTGGTGGGCCCGTCCGGCGGCGGCAAGACGACCATCAGCCAGCTCGTCAGCCGCCTCTATGACGTGCGATCGGGCACGATCCGGCTGGCCGGAACGGACGTGCGCGATGCCACGTTCGAGTCGATCCGCGCCACCGTCGGGTACGTGACGCAGGACGCGCACCTGTTCCACGACACGATCCGCGCGAACCTGGTCTACGCGAAGCCCGACGCGACGGAGGACCAACTGTGGGCGGCGGTGGAACAGGCGCAGATCGCGGACCTGATCCACCTGCTGCCGGACGGGCTGGACACGCTGGTCGGCGACCGCGGCTACCGGCTCTCCGGCGGCGAGAAGCAGCGCTTGGCGATCGCCCGCCTGCTGCTGAAGGCCCCGCGCGTGGTGGTGCTCGACGAGGCGACGGCCCATCTCGACTCTGAGGCGGAGGCCGCCGTGCAGCAGGCGTTCGCCACGGCGCTCGCGGGCCGCACGTCGCTGGTGATCGCGCACCGGCTCTCGACGATCCGCCAGGCCGACCAGATCCTGGTGCTTGACGCGGGGCGGATCGTGCAGCGCGGCACGCACGAGCGGTTGCTCGCCGAGGGTGGGCTGTACGGCGAGCTGTACCACACGCAGTTCGCGGACCAGGTGGCCGCGGGTTCGACGCGCGCCCCGGGGTGAGAGCAGCGGCGGTTTGCGGGCACCGCCCGATCGAGCCGGCACGTGATCAACCGGCGGCATGGGAGGATGGGGCCGTGGCGGGCAGGCGCAGCATGGGCACCAGGGACATGGCCATCACCGTGGCGGTCGTGCTGCTCGTGGTCGGCCTGATCGCGCTCTACGGCAGCCAGGTGAGCTTCACCCCAGGAGCCAGGCCTGCCCCCGGACCGACGCCCACGGCCGATGTGATCGGCGGGTTCCAGCACGCGAAGGCGACGATGTCGTTCCCGATCACGGTGCCGCGCGATGTCCCCGCGGCGTGGCACCCGAACTCCTTCTCGGTGAGCGACCCGGCCGTGGCCAACGACGGCGTCGCGCAGGTCGGCTCGCTGGCGGCCGTGCGCGGCGGGTGGGTGACCCCGGGGCAGCACTTCATCGGGCTGACCGAGGCGGCCGGCGACGTGGATCAGGTGCTGCGCAACGAGTTCGGCCAGGCGCGGACCCTCACCGGGACGGTCGATGTGGGCGGCGTGGTGTGGCACGTCACGACAGGCGTGCGCAGCGAGGTCGCGTGGGTGCGGTTCGAATCATCGGGTATGACGACCTATCTGATCACGGGCGATGCCCCCGAACAGGATTTCCGCGCGCTCGCGACGGCAGTCTCCGGCTGATCATTACAGCCGGCTGATCAACGCGACCGACTGGCTGCTTCCGCAGGCGCGGCTACGCGGCCCCTGGGTCGTCGGATGCTGCCTCGGCGGGCTCGGCGGCTGTGTCGCCGGCTGTCTCCCCAGACAAGGCTGCGTCGACGCGTTTGCGGGCGCCGGCGAGGAACGTCTCGCAGGCGGCGGCGAGTGCCTGGCCGCGTTCCCACAGCGTGAGCGATTCGTCCAGGCTGAGTCCGCCGGCTTCCAGCCGTTCGACGACCGCGGCGAGTTCGTCGCGGGCGGCCTCGTAGTTGTCGGGCAGAGACTTCGGCTGCGCGGTGGGGGGTTTCGTCGATTTTGGCGTCATACGATGGGTTGCCCTTCCCGTTCCGGTCCGTGCGATGTGGCCCTGATCGCGCCGTCCGCGACGCGGACGCGAAGGCGGGTGCCCTCGGGCGCGTCGGCGATGCTGCGCAACACGGCGCCGGCGACCTGCACCACGGCATAGCCCCGCGCGAGCGTAGCCGCGGGACCGAGAGCCGCCAGCTGGGCACGCCGCCTGCCGAGAACGGCGTCGGCCGCGTCCAGCAGGGCGGCGAGCGCGACCATGTTTCGGCCGCGGAGCTGCGTGACGAGCTCGGCGCGACGATCCAGCGGGCCGAGCGGATCCGCCAGCACCGCGGCCGACGTGAACCGCGCCAGGCGCGCGGATTCGGTGTCCACCCACCCGGCCAGTGCGCGCCGCACCCGGTGCCGCGCCAGCTGCACGAGGCGGAGTTCGGCGGCGGCGTCCGGTACCACGCGTTTGCCCGCGTCCGTCGGGGTGGAGCAGCGTACATCCGCCACGTCGTCGACGATCGGGTGATCGGGTTCGTGCCCGATGGCGGAGACCACCGGTGTCCGGCAGGCCGCGACGGCGCGGCACAGGGCCTCGTCCGAGAACGGCAGCAGGTCTTCCATGCTGCCGCCGCCACGGGCCAGCACGATCACGTCCACCTCGGGATCGGCGTCGAGCAGTTGCAGCGCATCCAGGATCTGCGGAACGGCGGATGTGCCCTGCACGGCCGGGTTCTCGACGCGGAAGGCAACGGCCGGCCAGCGCAGTCGGGCGTTGGTCAGCACGTCGGATTCGGCGGCGCTGGCGCGTCCGGTGATCAACCCGACCGTCCGGGGCAGGAACGGGAGCGGCTTCTTGCGCTCCGGCGCCGTCAGCCCCTCGGCCGCGAGTAGCTGCCGCAGGCGCTCCAGGCGGGCCAGCAGCTCGCCGATGCCGACCGGATGGACCTCGTCGACGCGGAAGCTCAACGTTCCGCGCGCGGCGTAAAAGTCGAAGGCACCATGCACCACGACGCGGTCGCCCTCCCGCGGCGGTCGTGGTAGCCCGGCGAAGGTGGACCGGAACGCGGTGACCTGGAGCGACACGTCGGCCGACGGGTCCCGCAGGGTCAGGAACACCATGCCGCCGGCCGATCGCGCGTTGAGCTGGGCGATCTGCCCCTCGACCCAGACCCGCGGCGCGCGCGCGATATAATTGACCATCTTCCGGGACAGCGTGCGCACCGGCCACGGCCGCTCGCGAGTGGTGTCGGCGGCGGTGATCGGCTCGTCGACGGACGTCACGAGGCGGTGCCCCCCGCCGTGTGCCCCGCGGTGCCTCCGCCCGAACCTCGCGCCGTGTCGCCGCCGGTATCCCGCCCGGCGGCGCGCATCGTTGCCAATCGATTGCCCAGCAGCGTCACGAACGCCGCCCGCGCCCGCGTGGACTGCTCGTAGTCGAGCAGCGCGGCCACCGTGTCGGCGTCGAGTCCGTGCAGGCGCGCACGCAGCCCGGTCACCCGGAGCTCGTCGTACCCCGGAATCGGCGCCGGGTCCGCGGTTTCCGACGCGGGGTCCGCCCCGAGAACATCGTCATACTCGGATCTTTCGCTGTTGATATCCGCATTGTCGCTGGAGGGGGTGCCGCGAGAGTCGCCGTCCGCGTCGCTCTCGGATATGACGTCGGATATGACGCTGTCCTGGCCTTCGGCCGCGGGCTCGTCGTCGAAATGCGCCCACGCGGGGTGCTCCTCCGGCCGTTCGACGAACGGCGCTAGCAGCTCGTCACCGCGATTGGCGAGGTCGGCGATCTCCTGTTGCACGCGCATCGACGCCCGCATGGCGCGCCCGGCGAGGGTCACGGACAGGCCGGGGATGTCCTGCGGCAGCGTGCGCACATGGTCCAGCCCGGCGGCGATCAGGCCGGCGGCGACGCGGAGCGGGAGCGGGAGCGTGGAAGCCATGGTTCTACCCTGCCGTATCGGGCCGACAGCGGCGCACCCCGGCCTGCCGGCGGTGCGGGTCGGCGCGCGCGTGCCGGGTCACTCGTGGGAGTAGACCACGGCGGCGGTGCGGCCGAGGGGCTGGGCGATGATCCGCACCAGGCCGAGTAGCAGCGCCGCCCCGGTGGCCACCGCCATAACGGGGAAGCTCGCCACGATCTTCGTCGCGGTGAAGATCGTCCCTTGGCTCGCCAGCAGCTTGAACGCGCCGAACTCGAGCACCGCCAGCACGATGGGCGCCTGGACCATGGCGGTGAAGATCGATCCGCGGCGCACGGCGAGCACGGCGAGCACGATGCCGACGACGAACACGACGCCGAACGTCCAGCCGACCGTGTAGGTGCCGCCGGAATGCCCGGCGACGAGGCCGCCGATGCCGAAGACGAGCGCGATCAGGATCGCGCCCCAGGACGGCACACCACGCACGGCGAGCAGGACCGACGAATCTGCAGGGCGCACACGGTGCTGCGGGGAACTCATCCCACCACGGTACTTGGTCGCGGGCGCGGGTGCGGGCGGCTCGTGGCGCGCTGATCGTGTCGGCCGGCTGCGGTAGCGGTGCCCGTCACGCCGTCCCGTGACTCAGTTGGACGCCTCGTGCGCCAGGAGCCAATTCTTGACCGGCGGTCCCCAGCGGAAATGGCCGACCCCGCCGGTCGACGGCACCACCCGGTGGCAGGGCACGAACAACGCTGCCGCGTTCTTCGAGCATGCCGATCCGGCTGCGCGGACGGCTCGCGGCCGCCCGGACTTCGCCGCGAACTCGGTATATGTGACGGGGCTTCCGGCGGGCACCGCGCGCAGTACGTCCCAGGCGTGCTCGAGGAACTCGCCGCTGTGCTGCGCGACGGCGACGTCGTCGATCGCGTGCAGGTCGCCGCGGTGGTAGGCGATCACTCGGTCGGTGACGCCGTCGATGTGATCGACTGCCTCGACCTTGCTCGGCCGGAGGTCCGGGGCGATGAGGGGTAGCAGTTCGCCGGTGGAGTCCGTCCATCCGGACGCGAGAACCGTTGGGGTTCCGTCGGTATCGATTATGACGATGACCGTGAACGGGCCGATCGGGGTATCGATGGTCGCGGAACGGGCTTTGGTGGTGGATGTCGTCATGGGCGGTTGGCCTCCTTCTGGATGGGGAGCGGGGATGACGAAATGCTTGCGCTCGGCGTGCGTGGGCTGCGCGTGGGCGGCGGGCAGTTCCGCCACAGATACATCCCGGCGTAGGAGCGAAACGGGCGCCACCGCTCGGCGCGCGCGGTCAGTTCGCGGGGGTCGTCGGGCAACCCGAGCGCCGCCGCGCCGTGCCGCAGGGCCAGGTCCCCGGTGAGCAGGACGTCCGGGTCGCCGAGCACGCGCATCGCGACGTACCCGGCGGTCCACGGGCCGATCCCGGATCGCACGACAAGCTCCGCGGCGAGGTCGGCCGTTCGTCGCCCTGAATCGACAACCAATGTGCCGCTTGCCATGTCGGTCGCGGTGTCGATGAGCGTGTGCGCCCGGCTGCGCGGCCCGGCGATGGCGTCCGGCCCGAGTGCGGCCAGCGCCTGGGGCGACGGGAAGAGATGGGTCAGCTGCGCCGCGAGCGCCGCGGGATCGGTGTCGTCCGGTCCGCCGTACGGCCCGTCATGTGCCAGCGGTCCGCCCATGACGCCGTTCGCCGATGAATCGGCCTGGACCGGATCGATCCGCTCGTTCGCCAGGACGGTGAGCGTGGCGAGCTTCGTTCGCGCAGCGGCGACCGAGACCTGTTGGCCCACCAGTGCTCTGATCAGTATCTCCGGACCGTCCACGGCGCCGGGCAACCGGAGACCGGGCGCCGCGCGCACGGCGGCAGCCAGGGCCGTATCCGCCGCCAGCACCTCGGCGATGCCGACCGGGTCCGCATCGGCGTCGAGCAGCCGGCGGCATCGATCGACGGCCGGGGCGAGGTCGGCGAGGTTCGACAGCGACAGCGTCGCCGTCACCGCGGCCCCGCCGGAATCGGTGTCGCGCGCGTGATCCTCGGGCAGGGTGAGCACGACCGTTCCGGGTCCCGCCGGCAGTCTCAGCGTTCGCGCGTAGCTTCGCCCGCGCGCCAGCTCGACACCCGGGATCGCGCGTGCGGCGAGGAAGCCGAACAGCGCCCTCCCGTCGAACGGCTGCCGTACGGCGAGCCGCAGCGTGATCGTGCCGTGTGGGGCTTCGGGCAAGGCGCGGTGCGCACGCAGTGCCGTCGGGGTGGTCGCGTATACCTCGCGGATCGTGTCGTTGAACTGCCGGATCGACGAGAAGCCGGCCGCGAAGGCGACCTCCGACGCCGGTAGCGCCGTGCGGGTGAGCAGGATGCGCGCGGTATCGGCCCGCTTCGCGCGAGCGAGCGCCAACGGGGCGGCGCCGAGTTCGGCGGCGAGCATCCTGGTGAGGTGCCGCTCCGAGTAACCCACGCGGCTGGCGAGCCCGGCCACGCCCTCCCGGTCGACGACGCCGTCGCCGATCAGGCGCATCGCCGCACCGACCGTGTCGGCGCGGGTGTTCCATTCCGGCGAGCCGGGCGCGGCGTCCGGCACGCACCGTCGGCACGCCCGGTAGCCCGCCGCCTGCGCCGCTGCCGGTGTCGCGTAGAACGTGACGTTCTGCCGGTGTGGCGTTCGCGAGGGACACGCGGGGCGGCAGTAGATACCGGTCGTCCGGACGGCCGTGACGAACTGCCCGTCGAAGCGTGTGTCCCTGGTACTCATCGCCCGGTAGGCGGCTTCGAAATCCGGTGGCATGCCACCACTCTGCCAGCTGCCACGGCGCTCTGCTAGCGGAAATCAGACACAGCGGTGGACCGTAGCGCCAGAGCCGGCTCGCGTCTACATCGGAGAAGGGCGAGCCCCCCGCAGTCCCTCGGAGTTACGCCTCGGCTTCCGAGAGTCGAGCGGGAGCGGGAACGTCGTCATCGGCGGTCGTCTCGTCCTCATGCGCGATCTCCGGGCCGCGGCGCGGCAGCAGCAGCGCCGGAATCAGACACAGCACGATCAGCGCGAGCGCCACCCAGAACGTCGTGCCGAACGCGTCCGCCAGCGCCGCCTGCCCCGGTACCCGCACCGCGTCCGGCAGCTGCGCCTGCGTCACGCCCGGTTGCTGCAGCGCGCCGGAGTACATGGCGGCGGCCGGGCGGCTTAGCGTGGCGTTCGTCAGGATCACGCTCATCACGGCCGTGCCGATGGAGCCCGCGGACTGCTGCACGATGTTCATCAGCGTGGTGCCGCGCGCGACCTCGTGGTGCGTCAGCGCGCCGAGCGCCGCCGCCATGATCGGCATCATCGTCATGCCCATGCCGAGGCCCATCACGAACAGCGAGCCGAGCAGCAGCACATATGACGTGTCCGCCGAGACCTGCGTGAAAACGCCCATGCCGAGTGCGATCAGCACGATCCCGGACAGCACGAACTTGCCGGGGCCCATCTTGTCGGTCAGCTTGCCGGCGACCGGCATGGACAGCATCGCGCCGAGCCCCTGCGGTGCGAGCAGCAGGCCGGTCGACAGTGTCGCCTTGCCGCGCACCTGCAGGAAGTATGACGGGAAGAGCAGCATCGCCCCGAAGAACGCGATCGCGAACAGTGACATCGTGATCACCGCAACCGACAGTTGCTTGTGTTTGAACAGCCGCAGATCGATGAGCGGGTGGTCCTTGCGCATCGCATGCCACACGAACGCGGCCATCAGCGCGAGCCCGATGATCGCCGGGATCAGCACCTCGGCGGAGGCCACGGTGCGCGTCCGTGGAATCGACGCCACCCCATAGAGGAATGCCGCGAGGCCGGGGGAGAGCAGCAGCATGCCGAGGAAGTCGAAGGACTCGCTCGGGCTGGACTGGTCCTTCTCAAACACCACGGCCGCGAGGATCACCGCGACGGCGCCGATCGGCACGTTGATGAGGAAAAGCCAGTGCCACGAAGCGATCTCGAGCAGCCAGCCACCCAGGATGGGGCCGCCGATCGGGCCGAGCAGCATCGGCACACCGAGCACCGCCATCACGCGACCGATGCGCTTCGGGCCGGCCGCGTGCGTCATGATCGTCATGCCGAGCGGGGCGAGCATGCCGCCGCCGACGCCCTGGATTACCCGGAACGAGATCAGCGAGCCGATCGACCAGGCGCCCGCGCACGCCGCGGACCCGAGCGTGAACAGGATGAGCGCCGCGATGTACAGGCGTTTGGTGCCGAACCGATCCGCGGCCCACCCGGTCACCGGGATCACCGCGGCCAGCGCCAACGTGTACGCCGTCATCGTCCACGCGACCGTCGAGTATTGCGCGGCGAACTCGTGCATGAACGTCGGCAGCGCGATCGACACGACGGTCACGTCGAGGATCGACATGATCGCGCCGATCACGCACACGCCCGCGATCTTCAGCACCCGCGAGTCGAGCTTGTCGCCGGCCGCCGCGGCGGTGGGCGAGGATATCGTCATATCAGTTTCTCCCTGCCGGATAGTGCCGCGGCGATGAGGACAGTTCGTCGCAAACTTGATGAGTCTACGCGCCGGTCCGGTGTTGTCATCTTCCGGGCGGGCGCCGTTGCGCGACGCTGCGGTCGCCTTGAAACGCCTATGACGATCTTTGCGGCCGGCGCCGCGGGGCGATGCACGGAGACCGAAAGTCCATCCGAACCGGTTCGGCCGCGAACGTCGACGAAAGTTCCCGTCGCGCCCGGGACATCGGGACTGGAAGCCTCGAGGAACCCGACGACGAGGAGGCGATTCCCGGTGTCCACCGCCCACGGACCGGTGACGGTCACCCTGCCCCGAGCGCTGTCGGCACGCACGAGCCGCATCGGCGTGTGGGTGCTCACGTTGTCGCTGCTGGCCTACCTTCCCCCGATCCTGATGAACGTCTTCGTCATCGGTCCCGGCCTGGCGTGGGAGGGTCCGCCCCGCCCGTTCACGACCATGACGCCAGCCGACATGGGCCGGATCCGGTCGGGGTGGGTCGTGTTCCGGGTCGTGGTGCTGATCGCCGCCCTGGCGGGCTGCGCGGCGATGATGCCGGTGCTGGCGGCACTTCGTCGGGCGAACACCCGGCTCTGGGCGATGCTCGGCCTGATTGCCGCGACGGCGGCACTGGTGCTCGGGCCGGTGTTCCTGGTGTTCGACCTGTTGTCGATGAGCTTCGAGACGGCAACGCTCGGGGAGGATTCGAAGGCGGTCGTGGCCAACGCCGTCGGGTCCGCCGTGTTCGACCTCTCGCTGGCGGCCACCGCGCTGCTGGCATGGGCCTTGCGCACGGCGGGAGTCGCCTCGCGGATGCACACGGCCGTCGCCGCTCTCGCCGTCGCCTGTCTCATCGGTGCACTGGTCGCTCCGTCGTACTTCCCACCCTTCGTCGCCGGCGTGCTGTGCACCGTGGTCGGGGTGAGCACGCTCAGGGCACTGCGACGGGAGCACCGTGGCGGGACGACCTCGCCGTCCGCGGTCGTGTCGGCAGCGCAACCCTGAGGTGTCGGCCCGATAACCTTCAGCATGGCCGACGACGCGGTGAGACACCCAGGGCAACCTCGACGCCCGTCGTGGACGCGGGCCGCCGGCCTCGGCTGCTGCGCGGTGGTCACGGGTATGTGGGCCACGGGCCTGGCCCTCTACGCCGCGCGCGGTGAGCAGCATCCCGGCCTCGGAGACGGCGCCACGACCGACGCGTGGCTGCTCAGCCAGCTGCGCGCCGCGGCGATCCCGGTGCAGTGGTATGTCGGGTTCCGGCTGGTGCTGGAGGTCCTGCTACTCGGCACGACGGTCACCGTCGCGGCCGTGCTGCTCGCCCCGAGTGCTCCCCGGCGGCGGCAGTCCCTGCTCGCGATCTGTCTGCTCGCGGTGGGCCTCGCCGCCAGTGGCGCCGGGTACACGCTCTTCACGACGACGACCGGGTCCCCGGATGTCGCGCGTGCCTGGGCGGCCGCAGCGACGCTCGCCCTCCTGGCCGTGCTGCACCTGCTGCCGAGCGGTCGGCTGGCTGCAGGGTGGACGCGATGGCCGGTGGTCGGTGCCGGCATTCTCGCGCTGATCGTGGTGACCATCCGCTGGACCGCCTGGGAGCGCTCCGACCTCGTCCTGCTCGCGGTCATCGTGCTGTTGACCGGAACCGCCGGCGCGTCCCTGGTCACGCGCATCCGCACTGCGCCGTTCGTGGAGCGGCAACAGACGAAGTGGATCGCCCTGGCGATGGCCGGCAGGTTGGTCTACTTCGTCGTCCTCGCGGCGATCCCACCGGGGGCCATCGAGTCGTTGCCCGGCAGCGGCGGGGTCCTGGTGATCTCGGCGATGCTGCTATTCAGCTACCTGCTCCACGCGGCGATGTGCATGGCGATCGTGGTCGCCGTGCTGCGCCGCGGTCTGTTCGTCGTCGATGTCTGGATCGCCCGTGCGATCGCGTGTGCGGCGCTCACCGCGGGGATCGTCGGGGTGTACGTCGCCGCGGTGGTCCTGCTCGGGTCGCTCGCTCCGGGTTCCACGCCGCTGTTCACGGTCGTCGCGACCGCTCTGGTCGCGGCGGCGTTCCTCCCCGCCTACCGCATGGCGGTGCGCGCGGCCAACCGCCTGGTGTACGGGCGCCAGCGGGACCCCTACGCGCTGGTCACCGTGCTCGGCCGGCGCCTGGAACAGACGGTGGCACCCGGCGAGGTGGCCGAGCTGATCATCGACACCATCGTGGCCGCCGTCGCTCCCGCCCGCGTGTCGGTGGTGGTCCACGACGTGGGGGTGCTCGCCGTCCGCTCCGAGTCCGGCGTCGCCGCCGGCGTCGACCATCCGTTCCAGATCGCCTACGAGGGCGAGGTTCTCGGCGAGCTCACCGTCGCAGCCCGGGACGGGACGTCCTTGCGGCCGCGCGACCTGGGGCTGCTGTCGACCGTTGCCGGGCATGCCGGACGGGCCCTGGCGGCCGCCGCGATGGACGGGGCGCTGCGCGCCGCCCAGGAGCGGGCGATCGACGCCGCGAAGCGCGAACGCGTCGAGGTGCACCGGGAGTTGCACGACGGCATCGCGCCACTGTTGGCCAGCGCGTACCAGCGCATCGAACTCGCCGGTCACGGCGAGATCCCGGAGGAGGAGGCAGCCCTGTTGCGTGGCGCTCGCGATGCCCTCACCGAAGTGATCGGTCAGGTCCGTTCCCTGGTCATCGGCCTGCGCCCTCCCCTGCTGGAGGACGTCGGGCTCGAGCAAGCACTGCGGCAACGGTTCGCCTCGATCCCGCCGCACCCGCCGCTGCACCTGGTCGCGGACCTGGCCCACGAACCGCCCCGGAAGGTCAGCGAGGCGGTGTACTGGATGGTCCTGGAGGCGGTCGCCAACGCGCGCCGGCACGCCGACGCCCAGCGCTGCGGTGTCGTCCTGGCCACCACCCCGGACGGAATCCGGGTCACGGTCAGCGACGACGGCCGCGGCGGCGCGGACCCGGGATCCGGCGGAGGGATGCGGATCATGCGCGACCGCATCGAATCCCTGGGCGGGGTGTTCCGCGTGAGCTCGGGCGCCGGCACGGTCGTGACCGCCGAACTCCCGGGAGTGTGGCCCTCATGACCTCGCTGCGCGTGCTCGTCGCCGATGACCACGAGATCTACCGGGCCGGCATCGCCGCGATGGTCAGTTCCCGCGCCCCCGACATCACCATCGTCGGAGAGGCCGCCGACGGGAAGAGCGCGGTCGAGTTCGCCCAGCAGCGCGACGTCGACGTCGTCCTGATGGATGTGCGCATGCCCGGCGGGGGCGGCATCCTCGCCACCCGCGACATCGTCCGGCTCCGACCGGGCACGAGCGTCCTGATGCTCACCATGTTCGACGACGACGCGCTCTTCGACGCACTGCGTGCCGGCGCCCGCGGGTACATATTGAAAAACGCCACCGTCGACGAGATCATCGATGCGATCCGCTGCGTCGCCCGTGGCGAGGTGATCTTCAGCGCCGGAGCCGCGGAACGGCTCCTCACATTCGTCACCGCGAGTGCCGCGAATGCGCGCCCGTTTCCGCAGCTCACCGACCGTGAGCACGACATCCTCCGGCTGATCGCGCGCGGCGACGACCCCCACCGCATCGCCCGCACCCTGGACCTGACCGTCAAGACCGTGTGCAATTACATCGCGTCGATACTGACCAAGCTGCAGGTGCGCGACCGCGAGGCTGCTGCTGCCCGCGCCCGTGAAGTGGGTCTGTGACTGTCCCACCCCGCGTCCGACAACCGGGAAGCGACTGCTCTGGGCTCCCGGGAAGAACGCCGCTTCGCTGGGATCGGAGGGCCGCGACCGTCGCTGGCCCGAGGCCCAGGGAGAGTCACATGCATCCGACCTCGACACCAGATGTCCCCTCGTCTCCGGCACCGAATGTGGCGACGGCGCCGACTGCGGCGACGGCGCCGACTGCGCCGACTGCGCCGACAGCGTCGAGCAGCCAGGTGGCTCCGGCCGGGGACTCCCGACTGGCGTATCGGCGCGCCGGGCTCGCGGCGATCGTTGCGGCCGCCGGCTATGTCGCGATCCCCACCCTGCGCGCCCTCGTTGCCAACGGCGCGGTTCCTATCAGTGACTTCCCGACTCCGACCGAGGTCGGGGCGAACACCGGCCTCGGCGTGTTCGGCCTGCTCACGTTCGGGGCGATTGCGGTCGCGTTCGCCGTCGTCACGATCGCGCTGACCGGGCTCGTGCCGCGCGGCTTCGGGGCCAGATGCGCCACCGCGGCGGGGGTCGCCGGGTCGCTCGGTTTCGCGCTCGCGGCCACCGGGAGTCGAGCCATGTACAGCTTCGTCACCGCGAAACTCACCGACACCGGCGCCGACGCGGGCGCGCAGAAGGCAGCCGTCTGGGCGATCAATGTCCTGTCCGGGCAGACGCTCATCCTCGCAGCGTTCGGCGTCGCCTTCTTCACGGGGTGGCTCGTCGTCGCCGGCCGCGCCATGCTGCCACGCACCGCGGCGATCACCGCGTTCGCTCTCGCCGCGGTGATCGCCGTCGCCATGGGCCTGTTCACATTCTTCGCGGCTCAGTTCCTCTACGTGCCGCTGTTCGTGACGATCGGCGTGGCCGCCTGGGTGCGTGCTCGCCGTCGCGCGTGACCGGAGCGGATGAGAACATCAGCGGCATGCACGCCCCGGAACCGGCCGCGCTTCTCGTTGTCGTGTTCTGCGCGCTGGTGGTCGTCGCCATCGCGACCGTCACCCTGCGCCGCCACGGCGTGGGGGCGCTGTCCGCCATCGGGGTCGCGGCGATCGCGGGATCGACGGCGGTGCAAGCGCTCCCGATCCAGGCGGGTGGCTGGGATGCCGCCCTCTACGCGGCGGGCTTTCCGCTCGTCTGCGTCACCTACCCCGACGGGCGGGTCGCATCGAGATGGCTCGCGATCCCGCTCTTCGCCGCCCTCGGGTTCGCCGCGGTCGCCGTCATCACCGCGGGCGCCGTCATTGCCCAGCCTTGGTGGACGGTGGCGATGTGCTGCCAGATCCCACTCGCCGCGGTCGCTATCCACCGCTACCGGCGACGTCTCGCCACACCCGAGCGAGAACGGATGCGGTGGGCGATGTTGGGCCTGGTGGTGCTGTTCGGCACGATGCTGCCCCTGGCCGTGCTCGCCGCGGTCGTGGGGAACGGGACGATCGCGTCGCTCGGGGACGTCGCCGAATCGATGGCGACGCTCGCCGTCGGAGCGTTCCCCGTCGCCCTCGGCATCGGGCTCGTCGCACCCGGCACCGGCACAGTGGTGCGAGTCGACCCGCTGCTGCACGCGGTCGTCTTCGCGCTCGCGGCGGGATGGTCGCTCGCCGGGGTGTTCGCCGTCGCGCTCGCTGCGGCTCGTGGGGTCGGGAGTGCCGGGGACGGCCCGGTCTGGGGCGCGGCTGCGGTGCTGGCGGTCGCCGTCATCCCGATCCTGCTCGCGTCGCGGTGGCTTGCCGGGTGGCTCGTCTACGGTGTGCGTCCCGCACCGGCCGCGGCGGCCCGCCGACTGCATGCGCGCCTGGCGGGGCTCTCGCCCACGGACGACATCGCCGGGGTCATCGAACAGGAGACGGCGGCGGCGATCGGCTCCCCGGACGTGCGGCTCCACGCGCCGGAGGAAGCAGACGCCGCGGCAGGCACCCCCATTCGGTACCAAGGTGAGACGCTCGCGACCATCCACGTTGCTCCCCGCCCGACGGAATCGACGTTGACCGTGCGGGATCAGCGGGTGGTCACGGCGCTTGCGGCGCAGGCCGCTCCGGCGCTGCACGGCGCCCGCGCGGTGCGGGCGCTGATCGACGCCCGGTCATCGCTCGTGCTCGCCCGAGCCGAGGAACGCAAACACCTGCGCCGCGACCTGCACGACGACCTCGCCCCGACCCTGGCCGGGTTGGGCCTCGGGCTTTCCGCACTGCGCGAACTCGCACCACCCGGCCTGCACGCGCTGATCGACGAGGTGCAACTCGGGGTACGCGAGGCGATCACGCGCACGCGGCAGCTCACCCGCGGGCTCCGCCCCGCGATCCTGGACGATCGCGGGCTCGCCGAGGCACTCCGCGAGCGTTCCCGCCTCTTGGACGGCGCGGGGATCCACGCCATCCTGGACGTCGAGGATCCGGGACCACTGCCCGCCGCGACGGAGGTTGCCGTGCTGCTCATCGCGCAAGAGGCCGTCTCGAATGCGGTACGGCATTCGCGGGCGTCGCGGTGCGAGATCACGCTGCGCCGCGAGCCTGCGGCACTGCGGCTCGTGGTCGAGGACAACGGCACCGGCTACGGCATGGGCGGCCCCGCGGCCCCCGGGATCGGCGTGGAGTCGATGCGGGACCGGGCCACCGAGCTCGGCGGCCGCACCACCATCAGCAGCGGGCCGAGCGGCACGCGCGTCGCGGTGCGGCTCCCGCTGCTGCCGGATGCAGCCGGCACTGCCCGCACCGACGCCGCCGACCAGAAGGAGGCGGATCGTGAGCACTGTGCTCGTCGTCGATGATCACCCGCTCTTCCGCAGCGGACTGGTCGCCATGCTGCGCGCCTCGGGTTTCGAGGTGGTCGGTGAGGCCGCGAGCGGCACCGAGGCGATCGCCCGCGCGTCCGAGCTGCGTCCGGACATCGCCCTCATGGATCTCGGGCTGCCGGACATGTCCGGGCATGCCGTGATCGCGCGCATCCGCGCGGAGCGCCCCGAGTGCAGGGTTGTCGTGCTGAGCATGTTCGACGACGACGCCTCGGTGCGGCAAGCCTTGACCGCGGGCGCCCTCGGCTATGTCGTGAAGGACGCCCCGCCGGCCCAGGTGCTCGCCGCCGTCAGGGCCGCCGAACTCGGCGCGTCGTTGTTGGGCGCGGGCCTCACTCGCCCGGAGATCGCACCCTCCCCGCCCGCGGACCAGCCCTCGCCTCTGTCCGGGATGACGCCCCGGGAGCGCTCGGTCGCGGGGATGCTTGCGCAGGGGCTTCCCAACCGGCTCATCGCCGACAGGCTCGGCGTCACCGAGAAGACGATCGCGAACTACGTCTCGGCCGTGCTCCTCAAGCTGGGTGCGGCCAGCCGCTACGAGGCGGCGAGGATCGTTCGCGGTGAGTGAGGCCGTCGTCCCCGGCATTCGGGCAGGCGCCGTTGCGCGACGCTGTGGTCGCCTTTTTGGCGCCTATGACGGTCTTTGCGGCCGGCGCCGCGGGGCGATGCACGGAGCCCGAAAGCCCATGCGAACCGGTTCGGCCGCGAACATCGTCATAGGCGTTGAAATCGGGCCCCGGAAATGCGCTCCTCTAGACTCTGCGCGTGAGCCTTACTCTCGGAATCGTCGGTATGCCCAACGTCGGCAAGTCCACCCTGTTCAACGCGCTGACTCGTGCGGACGTGCTGGCCGCGAACTACCCGTTCGCGACGATCGAGCCGAACGTGGGCGTGGTTCCGCTGCCCGATGCGCGCCTGGACAAGCTCGCCGAGATGTTCGGCTCCGCGAAGATCGTGCCCGCGACGGTGTCGTTCGTGGACATCGCCGGGATCGTGAAGGGGGCCTCCGAGGGTGCCGGGCTCGGCAACAAATTCCTGGCGAATATCCGCGAGGCGGACGCGATCTGCCAGGTGGTGCGCGTCTTCGCCGACGATGACGTGGTCCATGTCGACGGCCGTGTCGATCCGCTCGCGGACATCGAGACCGTCAATACGGAGCTGATTCTCGCCGATCTGCAGACGCTGGAGAAGGCGGTGCCGCGGCTGGAGAAGGAGGCCCGGAACGCCAAGGACCGGGCGCCGGTGTTGGCCGCGGCGAAGGCGGCGGTGCAGGTGCTGGACGCCGGCCGGACGCTCTATTCCGCGCCCAAGGATGTGGAACTGCCGCTGCTGCGCGAACTCTCGCTCATGACGACGAAGCCGTTCCTGTACGTGTTCAACGCCGACGAGGGCGTGCTGGGGGACGCGGCGCGGCGGACCGAGCTGGCCGCGGCCGTCGCGCCGGCCGACTGCGTCTTCCTCGACGCGAAGGTCGAGTCCGAGCTGCTGGAGCTGGACGAGGCCTCTCGGCTGGAGCTCTTGGAATCGATCGGCCAGAGCGAGCCGGGGCTACATGCGTTGGCGCGCACCGGGTTTCACACGCTCGGCCTGCAGACGTACCTGACGGCGGGGCCGAAGGAGGCGCGCGCCTGGACCATCCACGCCGGCGATACCGCGCCGAAGGCGGCCGGCGTGATCCACTCCGACTTCGAGCGCGGCTTCATCAAGGCCGAGATCGTCTCGTTCGACGACTTGGTCGCCGCGGGCTCGATGCATGCCGCGAAGGCGGCCGGCAAGGTGCGGATGGAGGGCAAGGACTACGTGATGCACGACGGCGACGTGGTCGAGTTCCGCTTCAACGTGTAGCTGCCGTTCCGGACCACGGCCTGGCAGTCGTTGCGGAATCGGGTGCGAAAGTCTTGCGAAATCGGGTACGTATCCGTTGCAGAGTCGGGTACAGATTGGTTGCAGAACCGGGTATTGTGAGGGCTTATGACGTACCTGGTGCGTGCCGTTGACGGTGTGCTGGGCGAGTTGTTGTCCGCCATGGGAGCCGTGCTGATCGAGGGACCACGGGGCTGCGGGAAGACCACCACCGCACTGCGACACGCCGGGAGCTCCATCCGACTCGACCGCTCGTCGGACCTGATCGAGCTTGCCACCCTGAACCCGCGCGGACTGCTGGCGGGGGAAACGCCGAGACTAGGGTGTGTCTCCTAATAGGCGTGCCCAGACGATGCAGGCTGACAGGATGACCGCTGCCCGGTAGGTGATGGCGAGCTTGTCGTAGCGGGTGGCCATGCCTCGCCACTGTTTGACCAGTGCGAAA